>Ga0185299_10000027_pt1 | contig 465948 bp, 497 predicted proteins | sample PaiPotPPA55metaG_FD_128002 | JGI IMG/M metagenome (GOLD analysis project Ga0185299, IMG submission 128002) | Iron sulfur acid spring bacterial and archeal communities from Banff, Canada, to study Microbial Dark Matter (Phase II) - Paint Pots PPA... ...
AGGTCTTTCCATTCTTGGAGATTCCGAATTGGGTCGTCAGGCTGGTGATTGCGCTCGTTGTGATCGGATTTCCGATTGCGCTCGTACTCGCATGGGCGTTTGAAGCGACGCCGGAAGGGATCAAACGAACGGAAGTTGCCGATGCGATGCATGAGCACTCACGTGGGAAGGCGTGGATCTATATCGTTATCATCGGCGCAGCGATCTCGGTGGCCTTATTCTTTATCGGCCGTTACACGGCCGGGAATAATGCCAGTGCGGCTCGCACCGAATTGCCGGCGAAATCGATTGCAGTATTGCCGTTCGAAAATCTCAGCGACGACAAGGGGGCGGCTTATTTCGCCGACGGCATTCAGGATGAGATCCTGACCAAACTTGCGAGTATCGCCGACTTGAAAGTGATTTCGCGCACGTCGACCGCGAAATACAAGAGTAAGCCCGAAGATCTAAAGACAGTTTCGCAACAACTCGGAGTGGCCACCGTTCTTGAAGGCAGCGTGCAGAAGGCCGTCAATAAAGTGCGGGTCAACGTCCAGCTGATCGATGCTCGCGCTGATTCGCATCTTTGGGCTAAAACCTACGACCGTGATCTGGCGGATGTCTTTGCCATCCAGAGCGAAATCGCGCAGGAAATCGCCGATTCGCTGCAGGCGAAACTATCGCCCGCCGAAGCCAACACCCTGGCCAGCGCGCCGACGAAAGACACGCAGGCTTATGATCTTTTTCTCAAGGGTGAGTTCGAGCAGCGCGTCGCCAATAGCAATTTCCGCTCGGAATCATTCGACCTGGCAGTGCGCTGGTACAAGGAAGCGATCGCGCGCGATCCGAATTTCGCCCTCGCCATTGCGCAACTGGCGATCTGCCAGCTGAGGCGTCATTGGCTGACCGATCCGTTGACCGAAGCGGAAGTGATAGACGCGGGCAAAATGGCAAAGCAGGCGCTAACCCTCGTTCCCGATCTCGCCGAAGCGCACATCGCGGTTGGGCTGTTTCACTACTATGGTTTTCGCGAGTACGAGCCGGCCTTAACAGAGTTTCAGCGCGCCCTCCAGCTCCAGCCTAACAATGCGCTGGCGCTCTCATTTGTCGCCTTTGTGCACCGGCGGCAGGGAAAATGGGATCTCACTTTGGACGAGTTAAAGAAATCGATCGAGCTCAACCCGCGAGATCCTTACACCATCGGCGGGGTCGCAGAGACCGATATCTTTCTGCGCCGGTGGAAAGAAGCCGAAGACTTCGCCCGGCGTGGCCTAACGATTGATCCGCATGAATCAACCTGCATGCGCATGTTATTGCTCAGTTCTTTGAACGGCACCGGGAACACAGAAGAGGCGACTCGGTTGCTGGCCGACTTCCCGCTCGAGGATCTGATTTTGCCTAACACCGGCATGTTTGCCATGGTGATTGGCACTCGGGGTGAGACCTTGGTTCTTAGCCGAAATTTCGAGGCGGCATTAAAATCATGCGAAACCGGTACGGTTGCGACGACTAACGGGTGGCAACGGTTTGCCGCCAGGGCCGGGATTCTTGTCCTGGCCGGCGACGTTTCCACTGCACAACCTGATGCCGAGAAGGCGCTCGAACCTTTGGAAGCGAGGCTGCGGGAGTATCCGCACGACTTTCGTGCGCTAAGGGCGCTGAGTTGGACTTACCTCGCGCTTAACCGCCGGACGGATGCGATCAACATCGCCCGGAGAGCCGTTGAGTTGTTACCGCTCGAGCAAGATGCGGTGCTTGGTTCCGGGAACCTGGCCGCGTTGGCCGAGATGCAGGCACGAACCGGTGCGGTCAAAGAGGCTGTAGGCAATTTGAAAAAGCTTCTCTCGATCCCCGCTGGCGAGACCGTTTCCATCGCGCGTCTGAAAATCGATCCGATCTGGGACCCGATCCGCAACGATCCTGGTTTTCAACAACTGCTCGCGGGCAAGGAACTGATCGGGCCCAGCAAGTAGCCGCCATGGCTGACGAAAACAAAAGTGAACTGCGGTTGGAGATTGGCCATGTCTTGTTCATCGACATCGTCGGTTATTCGAAATTACTCATCACGGAACAGAGCAATCACCTGCAAACGTTAAAAGAGATCGTTCGCGGAACCGAGCAATTCCGCATCGCCGAAGCAGAAGGCAAACTGTTGCGCTTACCGACTGGCGATGGTGGCGCACTTGTCTTTCGCACGAATCTGGAAGCTCCCGTTCTCTGCGCGCTCGAAATTGCCAAGGCGCTGAAAAATCATCCCGAGCTACGAGTTCGCATGGGAATTCACAGCGGGCCGGTGAATGAAGTTGTCGATCTTAACGAGCAATCGAACATCGCCGGCGCCGGCATTAACACGGCGCAGCGGGTCATGGATTGCGGCGACGCCGGCCACATCTTGCTCTCGCGGCGCGTGGCCGAAGACTTGGAACATTATCCCCGCTGGCGACCGTGCCTTCACCGGTTAGGCGAGATTGAAGTCAAACACGGCGACACAATTTCGGTCGTGAACTTGTACCAGGACGAACTTGGCAATCCAAACGTGCCGCAAAAATTCCGAGCTGTAGAGGTATCCGGGGTGGGCGCGAAACCTCAAGCCAAAAGCACGGGCCTCTGTCTCCGCCGCTGGATTATCGGCAGCCTGATCGGCACAGCAATTGTTTTCGTCGCGCTCGGATTGATCAAGCATCAACGAAAATCAGGGGTCACGCCTCGACAGAGCGAGGCGGCTACAGGTTCGGCGATTTCACAGAAATCGATCGCCGTGCTGCCGTTCGTGAACATGAGCGCGGACAAGAACGACGAGTACTTGAGTGACGGGATGACCGAGGAACTAATCAATGTGTTGGCCAAGGTGCCGGGATTGCGCGTCCCAGGCCGAACGTCCTGTTTTGCGTTCAAGGGCAAGAACGAAGACGACATTTTTCATAAAGTCGGCGATCAGCTTCACGTTGGCGCGGTGTTGGAAGGAAGCGTCCGCAAAGCCGGCGATAAGCTGCGTGTGACCGCGCAGCTCATCAATGTGAGCGACGGTTATCATCTGTGGTCGAAGGATTACGACGGTGACGTAAAGGACATTCTTAATTTTCAGAGCAACGTGGCCGAGCAAGTCGTGCAAGCTTTACAGGTACAGCTTGGCACCGAAGCGGCGCGTGTATTATCCAAGAAGCCGACTGAAAATCCCGAAGCACATCGACTCTATTTGCTGGGGCGGTACGAGTTCGCTAAGTACACGCAGACCGGTTGGAATAATGCGATCCATTATTATGAGCAAGCGTTGCGACTGGATCCGAACTACGCGCTAGCCTACTGCGGACTGGCTGACAACTACGCTTACATGGGAAGCGTGGTGATGCCGGAGAAGGAAGCCATCGCAAAGGAAAAGGAATTTGCCCAAAAGGCGCTGGAGCTCGATCCGGAACTGGCAGAAGCGCATATGTCGCTCGCGCTCGTACTCGTCGCCGACTACGACTGGCGGAATGGTCTGAAAGAATTCGATCGCGCGCTCGAACTGAATCCGAATCTGGCATTCGCCTATGAGTTACAATCGTGGACTTTGAACGGGCTCGGTCGATTCGACGAGGCGATTGCCAAGACCAGGAAGGCGGTCGAACTCGATCCGCTGAATCCGTTCTTTCAAATGAGTTTAAGTTTCTACCAGTATTGGGCGGGTCAATACGACGCCGCGATCGCGCAATCCAGAAAGACTCTGACGATGGATCCGAATTCAGCGATCAGTCACGTTTTGTTAGGCCTCTCTTTCCTTAAAAAAGGCGACACCGCTGGCGCCATCGCCGAATTGCAAAAATCCAAAGCGCCGGATCCCGGTGCGTGGTATCAAGGATTCCTCGGCTACGCTTATGCCGTTTCCGGAGATCGAGCGAAAGCCGACCAATCGTTGCGCGAACTCGAACAACTGGCGAAACGGCAATACGTCAGTCCCACAGCGTTCGCGACGATCTATCTTGGACTTGGTCAAAAAGAAAAATGTTTGGATTGGCTGGAAAAAGCTTACGAGCAGCAGGACAGCGCATGTTGGTATATTAAGATTGACCAGATCTACGACAGCGTTCGCAACGAGCCGCGTTTTCAGGCGCTGGTAGAGAAGATTTTTCACGAAACACAGTGAGAATCGATAACTTCTTCGCCGAGCTAAAGCGGCGCAATGTTTACAAAGTCGCGGTCGCTTATGCGGTGGTGGCGTGGCTCGTCATTCAAGCGGCATCAATTTTCCTTCCCGCGTTCAACGCGCCGCAATGGGCGATGCAAATTGTCATCCTCATTCTTGTTGTTGGGTTCCCTATTGCGCTGGTGTTTTCTTGGGCGTTCGAGATCACGCCCGAAGGAATCAAACGGGAATCGGAGATTGAGCCAAACAAATCGATTACTGCTCATACCGGGCGAAGGATTGTGGCGTTAACGATCGCGGTTGCGGTCATCGCGGCTGGTCTGTTCGTGTATCAACTGGTGCGCTCAAAATCAGATACATCGGGATCCCCGGCCACGGTAGCGATCGCGAACAAATCGATCGCTGTTTTGCCATTCGATAACTTAAGCGGCGATCCGCAGAACGCGTATTTCAGCGAAGGCGTTCAAGACGAAATTTTGACCCGGCTGGCAAAGATCGCCGAACTAAAAGTAATTTCACGCACATCGACGCAGCGATTCAAGACCGCGCCTGACGACCTGCGGCAGATCGCGCGACAACTCGGCGTCGCGAACGTCCTCGAAGGCAGCGTGCAGAAAGCCAATGACCAGGTCCGCGTGAATGTGCAGCTCATCAACGCTCTGACCGACGCTCATCTCTGGGCCGACACTTACGATCGCAAACTGACTGACATTTTTGCAGTTGAGACTGAGATCGCAAAGACAATTGCCGACACTTTGCAGGCAAAGCTGACTGGCTCGGAGAAGATCGCAATCACGACAAAGCCAACCGAAAATCCCGAAGCGCATGAGCTCTACTTAAAAGGTCGCTATTTTTGGAACAGACGCACCCCTGAAAATCTGAAGAAGGCAGCCGATTATTTTCAGCAGGCAATCGGCAAGGATCCTAAATATGCCCTGGCTTACGCGGGACTGGCAGATTGTCATGTGCTGTTGCCGGCTTATCCGGGCCTCGGCAATACTCCACGTGACGAATTGCCCAAGGCGTTGGAAGCGGCGCGCAAAGCCGTCGACCTCGATGACACTCTGGCTGAGGCGCACACTTCTCTGGCCCGGGCGCTGGCCTCAAATCTACAACTCGCTGTCGCAACATCGGAGTTCAATCGTGCCATTGAACTTAATCCCAACTATGCAACGGCGCATCAGTGGTTCGGTGAATGTCTGCAAAGTCAGGGACAGCTTGAAGAGGCACTAGCCGAGCTTAAACGAGCGCAAGAGGTCGATCCGCTATCGCTCGTCATCAGCTCGCTCTATGGATTTGCGCTCGATACCGTCGGGAAAAGCAATGAGGCAATCGCGCAACTGCGCAAAACGATCGAGATCGATCCGAACTTCCCTAACGCCCATGGGTTACTGGGCCACGTGCTGGAGCACAACGACCAGCTGAAGGAAGCGATCGCAGAGTACGAAAAAAGTAATTCGCTACACGAGGACGCTATTAGCCTTGCTGAGCTTGCGGGCGCTTACTTTCTCGTGGGTAGAAAAGGAGAGGCGCAACAGCTTTGGGATAAGCTAAAATCTTTGTCGGATCGGCAATATGTTCCGGCTTACTCGATGGCTGCGGCTCAATCATCGTTTGGCAACAAAGACGAAGCCATCCGCTTACTCGAGAAGAGCTATGAAGATCGCGCGCCGTTCGACTCGGAAGATCTGGGTTGGATTCTCGTGGATCACCGCCTCGACTCGCTCCGAAGCGATCCGCGCTTCAAGAAACTCATCACGCGCATCTTTTCTGGCGAGCCGCGATGAAAATCGACAACTTCTTGGCCGAGCTAAAGCGCCGCAATGTTTACAAGGTTGCGATTGCTTACGTCGTGGGTGGCTGGGCGCTCTCTCAGGGAATCGCGCAGGTGTTCCCAGTCTTCGATGTTCCAAATTGGACAATTCGTTTGATTGTTCTGCTGATTATTCTCGGTCTACCGATCGCGCTTGTGCTGGCCTGGATGTTCGAAATAACGCCGCAGGGAATTAAGCGTACCGAAACAGCGGACGCGATGCCGGAGGCGACGCGAAAAAAGAAACACGCGTGGATTTATGTCGTCGTGATCGGCGCCGCGGTGTCGATCGGATTGTTTTTGCTTGGGCGTTACACGGCGCAACGAACATCAGCCGAAATCGGACGTCCCAGTCCGGCAGCTGCCGGATCCCTACCCGAGAAATCGATCGCGGTGTTGCCGTTCGACAATCTCAGCCGCGATCCGGACAATGCTTACTTTTGTGAAGGGGTGCAGGATGAAATTCTGACGCGGTTGGCGAAGGTCGCTGACTTGAAAGTGATTTCGCGAACATCCACTCAACACTTCAAGAGCACACCGGACAATCTTCCCCAGATCGCGAAGCAGCTCGGTGTGGCGCACATCGTGGAAGGCAGCGTCCAAAAAGCGAACGATCAGGTCCGGGTGAATGTGCAGTTAATTAACGCCCTGAGCGACGCGCATCTTTGGGCCGACACCTACGATCGCAAACTGACCGACATCTTCGCGGTGGAAAGTGAGATTGCGAAAACAATTGCGGAGACGTTACAAGCTAAGCTCACCGGTTCGGAAAAAGCTTCGATCGCGAAAACGCCGACGGTGAATCCCGACGCTTATGAGCTCTATCTCAAAGGCAGGTTCTTTTGGAACAAGCGTACTGCGGACGACCTTCGCAAATCGATCGAGTATCTCAAGCAAGCGGTCGCCAAAGATCCGGGTTACGCCCTCGCCTATGCTGGTCTGGCCGATTCGTATGGTCTTCTCCGTTTCTACGGCGGGGCTTCTCCAGCTGAATCAGTTGTGCCGGCTACAGCGGCGGCGGAGAAAGCGCTCGAACTGGACGATTCGTTAGCTGAGCCGCACGCTTCGCTTGGTCTCATCGCCACCGAGGAACTTGAGGTCCATCGTGGCGTGAGCGAACTGGCGCGCGCGGTTCAATTGAATCCCAATTATGCCACTGCCCACCACTGGCTCGCCCTCGCGTTCACCGCGCTGGGGCAATCGGACCGGGCTATTAAAGAATTAAAACGCGCGCTGGAGCTCGATCCGCTTTCCATGGCTATCAATGCCGACCTCAGCATCGGCTACCTATACGCCCGTCGTTACGACGAGGGCGAAGCACAGGCACGCAAGGCATTGGAAATCGATCCCCGATCTTTTCTCGCGCGCTACTATCTAGGTATGGCGCTGCAACTAAAGGGGCAACTCAAAGAGGCGATCCCGGAATTTCAAAAAGCGGTCGAGCTGAACCATGATCCTTATTGCATCTCTATGCTCCTCCAAGGTTATGCTCGAAATGGACAAGCGGATGAAGCGCGAAAACTTCTCGCGCAGCTGAATGAAATGGCGAAGTCCGTTGAAGTTCCAGAGTACGCCCTCGCCCTCGCTTACACGTCATTGGGCGACAAAGATCGCGCCATAGCAGCGCTCGAGCACGGCTTTGCCGGAGGCAACAAGAGCTATCTTTTCCTCCTCCCGGGAGATCCGCTGCTCGACGATCTTCGGGGCGATCCGCGTTTCGAGGCGCTTGTCCAAAAGATCGTGGCGCCGAAAACCCATTAATGAAGATCCATAATTTCTTCTCCGAGCTGAAGCGGCGCAATGTCTACAAAGTCGCGGTGGCTTACATCGTTGGCGGATGGGCTCTTTCCGAGGGGATCTCGCAGGTCTTTCCAGTGTTCGACGTTCCGAACGGGATCATTCGTTTGATCGTGATTCTGATCATCGCGGGTTTACCGGTTGCCCTCGGCCTCGCCTGGATGTTCGAGATAACGCCTGAAGGAATTAAGCGTACGGCAACGGCTGATGCGATGCCGGCGTCAGCGAAACCGAAGAAATACATCTGGCTTTATGTCGTTGTGATTGGCGCCGTGGTGTCGATCGGATTGTTTTTCCTTGGACGCTATAGCGCTCAGAATGCAAGCGGGGCGGCTCGCGCCGGCGCATCCGGACTCCCGCAACAATCGATCGCGGTTTTACCATTCGAAAATCTGAGCGATGACAAAAACACCGCCTACTTCAGTGACGGCATCACCGAGGAAATACTTAACGCGCTCGCGCAAATTCCGAACTTGAAAGTGGCAGCGCGGCGATCCGCTTTCCAGTTCAAGGGCAACGATCTCGATCTGCGTAAAATCGGCCAGCTGCTCGGGGTGGCACATATTCTTGAAGGGAGTTTGCAAAAAGTCGGCGATCAAGTGCGGATCAACGTGCAGTTGGTCGATGTGGAAAACGGCTTGCAGACGTGGTCGGAAAAATACGATCGCAAACTCGACAACGTCTTCGCGGTCGAGGACGAAATTGCCAAGGCGATCGCGACTAAGTTGCGCGTCCAGCTTACGGGCGGCGCCGGGCAACCGCTCGTGGTGGACAGCACGAACAATTCGCAAGCGCACGAGCTTTATCTGCGCGGACTGACTTTGCTGGCCGCTCGAGGTCCCGGCTTACTCCAAGCAAGTGATTTATTTCAACAAGCGGTAAAACTCGACGCCAATTACGCCCAGGCTTGGGGCGCGTTGGCCTTAACCGAGCTGCTGCTTCCTTCTTATCAACTCGACTCGTTCGAGACTGCGCTCCCGCGAGGCGAGTCGGCCGCGCAACGGGCTCTTTCACTCGATCCTAATACGGCCTCGGCCCACGTCGCAGTCGGCCTCGCGAATACTATTCGATTCCGCTGGCCCGAAGCCGACCAGGCATTCCGCCGCGCTCTTGTGCTTGCACCAGAAGACGCGGAAGCGATCAATCAATATGCCCAATTTCTATCAGCCGTCGGACAGCTCGAACCGAGCTTGCGCGAGATCGAGCGGGCGCAGCAGCTCGATCCGTTATCGCCCATTATCGGCGTGGTTCATGCCGGCGCCCTCGATTCCCTCAGGCGCGACGGCGCGGCCGAAGCACAGATCAAAAAGACTCTCGCGGCGTACCCTGAGTTTAGGCCAGCGCAAGCGTGGGCCGCCGCTCAGTATATCGAGCGCAAAATGTATCGGGAGGCCGAAACGGCGTTGCGTGCGTCAGGCGAGCTCAACGGTCAAAACGGAGACGCTAAGGCGTTGATCGCCCGCGGAGTAGCCGACCCAGCTCAGCGTGCCGCAGGGTTAAATAGCCTGACGACTTCGCCGGACAATGACGATATCCGGCAGGATCCGATTTTGTACGCATTCTATCTGACATCACTGGGAGAAAGTGGCCGCGCCCTGGATCAGCTGGAAATTTACGCCGACAAGCACAACAGCGCTTTCGCGGGATGGCTCTGGAATCGAGGTTTCGATCCGTTGCGTGACGACCCGCGCTTCAAGGCGGTTCTTGCCAAACTGGCTCTCCCCTACACGCCGCCTGCCGTCACCGAGCCATGAGCGACAAATCCTCTTTTTTCGCCGAGCTAAAGCGGCGCAACGTCTACAAGGTCGCGGTCGGTTTGGTGAAATTCGTTGGCCTTTGCTAAATGAGTTCCGCTTCCGAACCGAAGTTCGAAATTGGTCACGTCTTGTTCATCGACATTGTCGGTTACTCAAAATTGCTAATCAGCGAGCAGAGCGAGCAAATTCAAAAATTAAAAGAGATCGTGCGCGGCACGGAGCAGTTCCGTTTGGCCGAAGCGGAAGGTAAGCTTCTGCGTTTACCGACCGGCGACGGAGTCGCGCTTGTTTTTCGCACAACTCCCGAAGCGCCCGTTTTTTGCGCAATCGAAATTGCACAGGCGTTAAAAAATCATCCCGAACTTCACGTTCGCATGGGCATTCACAGCGGTTCGGTCAATGAAGTCACTGACCTAAACGAGCAGGCAAACATTGCCGGCGCTGGGATCAACATGGCTCAGCGCGTAATGGATTGCGGCGATGCCGGACATATTCTTCTGTCCAAACATGTGGCTGAAGACCTCGAACATTACCCACGATGGCGTCGACAGCTGCACGACTTGGGCGAAGTGGAGGTGAAACACGGAGTAAGACTAGCACTCGTGAATCTCCACACAGATGAAGTAGGTAATCCCAAACGGCCCAGAAAATTCACGAACATCAGCAAACGGGACGACGCAATTCCGCGACAAAAACTTCTCATTCTTCCCCTCAGCACCGATGACACCTCCCTGCAATATGAATATCTTGGTGACGGGATCGCCGAGGGCATCATCGACATCCTATCGCAGTTGCCTCAGCTCCATGTCATCGCTCGCAGCACCGCGTTCCGTTATCGGGAGAGCTGCGCCGATCTTCAGGAGCTGGGTCGCCAGCTGGAAGTGGACACAATTTTTACTGGCCATCTGAAGAGGCGAGAGACGGATCTCAGTATTAGAGTGGAGCTTATCGACATACGCGAGGGCACTCAGTTATGGGGTCAACGGTTTAAATGCAAAACGGAGACAGTGACGAATATCGATACGTCTCTGTCGCGAGAGATAGCTGAGAAGTTGCGCGTGCGTTTTACAGCTCAACAACAATTACACGCGGTCAAGTCCCAAACGGACAGCCCAATCGCATATCAGTTGTATCTTAAAGGACGTTATCATTGGAATAAGCGCAATGAAGAGGGACTCCGCAAGGCGGTCGCATTTTTTAAAGACGCACTCGACAAGGATCCAGCATTTGCCAGAGCTTGGGCGGGACTGGCTGATTGCTATACCGTATTGGGATGCTGGGGATATGATGCACCCCATGATTCGTATCCAAAGGCTAAGGCTGCTGCGAAAGAAGCGATCGCGCTCGATGAATATCTCGCCGAAGCACACGGTTCCTTAGCAGTTACATACAAGGATTACGAGTGGGACTGGGCAGGCGCGGAGCGTGAATACCGGCGCGCTCTGGAACTCAATCCAAGTTACGCACTCGGACACCACTGGTACGGAGAATATCTCGCTTGTGTCGGCAGACACACCGAGGCGATTGAACAGCTTCAACGAGCACGCGAACTCGATCCACTCTCTCCCGTAGTTGCTTCGACTCTAGGTCGCCATGGTTATTTCTTTGCGCGCCAATTTGATCGTGCGGGCGAGGAACTACGAAAGGTTACAAGGAGCGATCCTGAATTTTGGATCGGCCACAATTGGTTGGGTTGGGTATACACGATGAAAGGACAATGGCCGGAGGCAGTCGAGCAATTTACAATTACGCGGCAGCTTGATCAATGCGCGGAAACACTAGTCGGTCTCGGATATGTATTCGGGTTGTCGGGAAATTCGAATGAGGCCCGGCAAACATTGGCAGAATTGAAGGCGCTCCGACAGGAACGATACGTCCAACCAGTCAACATCGCATTGGTCCACGCCGGACTCGGAGAGAAAGACGAAGCACTCGCATGGCTCGACCAGGCTTGTGAAGAGCACGCGCAATGGTTCAGCGAAGTAAAGGTGGATCCGGCTTTTGATCCGCTTCGTTCAGATGCGCGTTTTGCCGACTTACTGAAGCGGGTCGGTTTGGGATAAACGAAGCGAGAGAACAGTGAACTTGCACAACTTCTTTTCCAAGCTGACGCGACGCAACGTCACGCCTGCGCTGTTCCGGCTCTATCCGATGTTCGATCCGCTTCGGAATCGTCCGCGCTTCCAGAAACTCTGCGAAGAAACACTACAGTGAATCTCATGTCGTCCGAGCCGTCTTCCGAGGTTAAGTTCGAGATCGGACATGTCCTATTCATCGACATTGTCGGCTATTCGAAACTGCTCATCAGCGAGCAGAGCGACCAGATGCAAAAGTTAAAAGAGATTGTGCGCGGAACCGAGCAAGTCCGCCTCGCTGAAGCGGAAGGCAAACTGTTGCGCTTACCAACCGGCGATGGTGGCGCGCTGGTGTTTCGGAATAGCCTGGAAGCAGCGGTCCTCTGCGCCATCGAAATCACTAAAGAGCTCAAGAACTATCCGAAACTGAAGGTACGAATGGGGGTTCACAGCGGGCCGGTTAACGAAGTTAGCGACCTGAATGCACAAGCCAATATTGCCGGAGCTGGAATTAACATCGCGCAGCGAGTGATGGATTGCGGCGACGCCGGACACATTTTGCTTTCGAAACGCGTGGCCGATGACTTGGAACATTATCCGCGCTGGCAGCCGCACTTGCATGACCTCGGAGAATGCGAAGTAAAACACGGCCACAAAGTATCTCTCGTTAACCTTTGCGACGGCGAAATTGGTAATCGCGAGACCCCGCAGAAATTTCGAGAAGCAAAGGCCGCTCGCACAACAAAGCTGTGGAGGATTGCGGTTACTGCTGCGCTTCTCGTTTTGTTGGCAGCGGGCGGCATTTATTACCGCTTACGTCAAACCAAGGTGCTCAGTGAGAAAGACACCATCGTCCTCGCTGATTTCAACAACACCACTGGTGATCCCGTATTCGACGGCACGTTGCGGCAAGGGCTCGCTTCGCAACTGGAGCAATCGCCGTTTCTAAGTTTTGTTTCGGACCAGCGCATCGCGCAGACTCTCGCGCTGATGTCACAGCCGAAGGACGCGCGACTCACGCCGGAATTCGCGCGCCAAGTTGGTCAACGCATTGGAAGCGCCGCCAGCATCGAAGGTTCGATTTCGATGTTGGGCAGCGAGTATGTCGTCGGTTTGAGGGCAGTGAACTGCCGCACTGGCGATCTGCTGGCGCAAGAACAAGTCACCGCCAACGGGAAAGAGCAAGTGCTGAAAGCGCTCGGTCCAGCGGCAAGCAGCTTGCGTCAAAAATTGGGTGAATCATTGGCTTCAATCCAGAAATACGACGCGTTACCTGAAGATGTGACCACTCCGTCGCTGGAGGCGCTACAAGCGTATTCACTTGGTATAAAGTCTTTTGACGTGACTAACGATCTCGTCGCCGCCATACCGTTTTTTCAAAGGGCCTCCACCCTGGATCCAAACTTTGCCATGGCTTATCTACGCATGGCGGAATGTTACCAACCGCAGGGCGAAATGGCCGTGGCAGCTGAATACGCACGCAAAGCGTACCAATTGCGGGATCGAACGAGCGACCGGGAGAAGCTACACATTTCCATGTTTTACGAATATGTGGTGACCGGAAATCTGGAGGCTACTCGCAAAGCCTGCGATTTGTTTGCGCAGACCTATTCTCGCGATGAAGACGCTCAATTGTATCTGTGGCTTGTCTACGCTGGTCTGGGCGATTACGAGAAAGCTCATCGAGCAGCGCAGGAGGCGTTCAGGATCAACCCTGCAAGTGGCAATAATCTCGTGAATCTGATGTACGCCGACCAGTGGCTCAACCGCGTCGCTGAGGCCAGGTCCACTCTCCAGGACGCGCGTGCGCATCATGTCGACTCCCCTTGGATCGCTCTCATCGTTTATACGCTCGATTTCCTGCAACACGAAGGCGTCGACATGGACCGGCAGGCAGCTGCGGCAATGGGAATACCCGGTATCGAGGATCAAATGCTGTTTCTCCAATCCGAAACTGCCGCTGGCGGCGGGGAGTTCACCAAGGCTCGCGAGCTGACTCGACGTGCAGTGGATTCTGCCCGACGAGCGCAGGAAAAGGAAACGGCCGCGGAATATCTGGGACACAATGCCGTAAGGGAAGCGATCGTTGGCTATTCCGCTTTCGCAAAGGAAGACGCCCAGTCTGCTATTGCTGAAATCAATGGAAAGAATGCGGGAGGATTTTCAGCGGTCGCATTCGCACTCGCAGGAGATGCGGCAAACGCCAGTCGTTTGATCGATGACCTGGGAAAGCGGTTCTCGCAGGATACCTTTGTGCAGTTCGACTATCTGCCCATGGCGCGAGCTGGCCTTGAGCTCACGACCGGCAATGCCGCGAACGCAGTTGCAGCGCTGACTGTTGCTTCCCCTTACGAGCTGGGACACACGAACAACGATTTCACGTTTGCGCTTTATCCGGTTTATCTCCGCGGTGAAAGTTATTTGGCGGCAAAAAACGGCGCCGCTGCCGCGGGCGAATTCCAAAAGATTCTCGATCATTCGGGAGTCGTCGGAAACGAACCAATCGGCGCTCTGGCACATCTGGGTCTCGGTCGAGCCTATGCGTTGTCCGGCGATCCCGTGAAAGCTAAGAGCGCCTATCAGGATTTTTTTGCTCTCTGGAAAAATGCCGACCCTGACGTCCCTATCCTGAAGGAATCGAAAGCGGAGTACGCCAAGCTGCAATGAATCCTGCACCATCTCAATCTTCAGATTTGAAGTTTGAAATTGGGCACGTTCTTTTCATCGATATTGTCGGTTACTCGAAGTTGCTGATCAACGAGCAGAGCGACCAAATTCAAAAACTAAAAGAGGTTGTACGCGGAACGGACCAAGTCCGTTTGGCGGAAGCGGAAGGCAAATTGTTGCGACTACCGACTGGCGACGGCGGCGCGCTTGTTTTTCGCAACAGTCCTGAAGCGCCGGTCTTATGTGCGTTGGAAATTGCGAAAGCACTCAAGAGTCATCCCGAGTTGCGCGTTCGGATGGGCATCCATAGCGGCCCCGTTAACGAGATCACTGACCTGAACGCGCAGGCAAACATCGCCGGCGCAGGAATCAACATCGCGCAAAGGGTGATGGATTGCGGAGACGCCGGTCACATCCTGCTGTCGAAACACGTGGCGGATGACCTGGAACACTATCCGCGCTGGCAACCGCACTTGCACTCGTTAGGCGAATGCGAAGTGAAACACGGGACGCGCCTTGGTCTGGTTAACCTTTACTCTGATGGGGTCGGCAATCCCCGATTGCCCAAAAAATTCGAGGCACTGCGAAAACATCGAAATCGCGCGCGCTGGGCGGCAGTTGCAATCGCGGTGCTCGTACTTGGTGTGATTGGCATCGCTTTCCTGTTCGTTTTGCGGAGACCGATCGGGTCGGCATTAAGTGTCGCAGAAAAAAGCGTGGCAGTGCTGCCTTTCGAAAATCTCAGCGAAGACAAGGCCAACGCTTACTTTGCCGACGGAATCCAGGACGAAATCTTAACCAAGCTGGCCAGCATTGCTGACCTTAAAGTCATCTCGCGAACTTCCACGGCAAAATACAAGAGCAAGCCGGAGGATCTGAAGACCGTCTCGCAACAACTCGGCGTGGCCAACATTGTTGAGGGGACCGTGCAACGGGCCGCGGACAAAGTGCGGGTGAACGTGCAGCTCATCGACGCTCGCGCAGATTCACACCTTTGGGCAAAAACGTTTGATCGCGAGATCAAGGATGTATTTGCGGTGGAGAGCGAAGTTTCGCAAGAGATCGCCGATGCGCTACAGGCCAAGCTTTCGCCTAACGAAACCAATACCCTCGCCACCGCGCCGACCAAGGATCCAGAAGCGTACGACTCATTCTTGAAAGGCGAATACGAGGAACGCGAGGCAGAGAGCTCGCTCAAACCTGAGCCATTCGATCAGGCGGCCGCCTGGTATCGACAGGCGATCGACCGCGATCCGAAGTTTGCTCTGGCCATGGCGCGTCTTGTGGAAAGCCGGATGTTCCGCCGCTGGTTTCTCAAGTCACTGACCGATGCTGAACTGCCTGAAGTCAAAAGCATGGCAGAGCAGGCGCTGGCTTTGGCACCGGACCTCGCGGATGCGCATATCGCCCTGGGAGAATTCTATTACTACGGCCATCGGCAATACGATCAGGCCCTGAGTGAGTTCCAGCGCGCCGTCCAGTTGCAACCGAATAATGTGAGGGCTCTGGAGTATTGTGCATACATCCATCGTCGCCAGGGCCAATTGGAGCTCGCTTTGTCCGAATTGGAAAAATGCGCGCAGCAAAATCCCCGGGATGACGCGCTGGCGGCACAGATCGGCGGAACCTACTCCGGCTTGCGGATGTGGAGTGAAACGACCCAGTCCCTGGAACGCTCCCTGGCGTTGAATCCTAATTCTGTGATCGGGATGCGTCTGCTAATTTTCAATTGTCTCAACGCAACGGGCGACATCAAAGAAGCGCGACGCATTCTGGCGAGTTTCCCTCCGGATCCGCCACTAACTGGCAACTTCCTTTCTGGCAGCGTCTCGAACGTAATCGGCGCTCGGGCCTACCTGTCTGTGGTTGAACGAAATTTTGCCGCTGCTATGAAAGTATGGGAGAAGGAGATCACTGATCCTGCCGGTAATCGTGAGCGACTTTGCGCCAGAGTGGCGATTCACGTTCTGGCCGGCGATGCCGCAGGTGCGCAAACCGAAGCTGAGAAAGCCCGTGTGTTGGTCGAGGCTCGATTACGCGAGCGACCGGAAGATACTTCCCCGCTGACACAGTTAAGCTGGATCTATCTGGCTCTCAAACGTAACGCTGACGCTCTCAAAGTAGCGCGCCAAGCGGTTTCTCTATTCCCGCCGGAGAAAGACGCCACGCAAGGTGCGGCCTACGCGACTGGGCTGGCGGAAATCGAGGCGCGCACTGGTGAGACGGACGAAGCGGTAAAGAGCCTTCGATGGTTACTGTCCGGCCGCGCTGGCGGTTTCGTCTCGATCAAGCTGCTGAAGATCGATCCCGTGTGGGATCCGATCCGCAACGATCCCGGCTTCCAGCAACTTCTGGCCGGTAAGGAGCTAATTAGGCCTAACAAGTAGTTATGTCCGCCAGCTGCTCATCCGATGTGAAGTTCGAAATCGGGCACGTCTTATTCATCGACATCGTCGCCTACTCGAAGTTGCTCATCAACGAACAGAGCGAGCAGATTCAGAAGTTAAAACAAATCGTTCGCGGAGCGGAGCAAGTCCGTTTGGCGGAATCAGAAGGCAAGTTGTTACGCTTACCGACTGGAGACGGCGGTGCGCTCGTTTTCCGGAGCAGCCTGGAAGCGCCGGTTTTGTGCGCATTGGAAATTGCGAGGGCACTTAAAAATCATCCCGAACTCCAGGTGCGAATGGGGATCCACAGCGGCCCGGTTAACGAAGTAACTGACTTGAGCGCGCAAGCCAACATCGCGGGCGCTGGGATTAACATCGCGCAAAGGGTGATGGATTGCGGTGACGCCGGTCACATCCTGCTTTCCAAACGCGTCGCCGACGACTTGGAGCAATACTCCCAGTGGCGTCCGCGATTGCACGATCTTGGCGAGTTCGAGGTAAAGCATGGCGTACGCATACAAGTTGTTAATCTCTACACCGACGACGTCGGTAATTCGACAATTCCAACAAAACTCCGGCGTGCGACGAAAGCGCGGGCAGCGAAACGTTGGAAACTGACCACTGCCATCACTGGCGCCGTCATTTTTCTGACGGCGGGTCTCTACTATCGGTCACTTCGTGGCGCGCCGCTGACCGATAAAGACACCGTGCTGCTGGCCGACTTTGCTAACTCGACTGGCGATCCTGTCTTCGACGCCACGCTTCGTCAGGGACTCGCGGTTCAGCTCGAGCAATCCCCTTTCCTAAGCCTTGTCTCCGATTCACAAATCACCCAGACACTTGGCCTAATGGGCCGGCCCCCAGATGCGAGAGTAGCTCCGGAGATCGCCCGGGAACTCTGCCAGCGAATCGGGAGCAAGGCGTTTATTGCCGGATCGATCGCAAGTCTCGGGAGCGAATACGTCATCGGCCTGCGCGCGGTCAACAGCCGTTCCAGTGCGACCATTGCCGAGGAGCAGGTGCAAGCGTCCGCCAAAGAAAAGGTCCTTGATGCGCTGAGTCGCGGCGCAACAAAACTGCGCGAGAAGCTGGGCGAATCACTCGGCACCGTGCAAAAATTCGATACGCCCCTCGAGCAAGCAACCACGAGCTCTCTCGAAGCGCTGCAGGCCTACAGTTTGGGAATTAAGAGCCTGGTGGGTCGCGGTGATAATGCCGCCGCGCTCACTTCTTTCCGGCGAGCCGTTCAGATCGATCCGCAATTCGCCAGTGCTTACGCGCTGCTAGGTGAAGTTTATTCCAATCTCGATGAAATGAGCCTGGCGGCGGAGAACTTGAAGAAAGCCTTCGAATTACGCCAGAGGGCCAGTGAAGCGGAAAGGTTTCATATTGAATCATCTTACTATTCCTGGGGCTCGGGAAATTTGGAAAAAGCTCTTCCTGTGTACGAACAGTGGGAGCAAACCTATCCCCGCGATAACGGGGCACCCAACGACCTGGGTAATGTGTTGTTCCAACTCGGACAGTATGACCGTGCGCTGGACCAGGAACGAGAGGCCGTGCGCTTGGATCCGGCCGGTGGCATTCATCGTGGGAACCTCTTTGTTGCCTATTTGTATCTCAATCGTCTGGACGAGGCGCAGGCTGCCGCTGAAGAAGCACAAGCAAAGGGCGCCGATTCCTACTACCTGCACTGGCTCTTGTACCAACTTGCGTTTGTGAAAAACGATGCGGCAGGAATGGCGCAGCAAGCGGCCTGGGCCGTTGGCAAATCGGGAGTCGAAGATGTGCTATTGGATTACCAGGCGGATACGGCAGCCTATTTCGGCGGGTTGGAAAAGGCGCGGGAGCTTTCCGTGCGGGCCGTAGCTTTGGCTAAGCAAGCCGGTCAAAAAGAAACGGCCGCTGGTTACTCTGCCGATGCCGCCATACGCGAGGCACTGCTCGGAAACCCGGCCCAAGCAAGACAAAATGCGACTGCAGCGCTGGAACTCTCGAACGGGCGCGACGTGCAGTTTGGAGCGACAATCGCGCTCGCTCTGGCCGGTGATGCGGCGCAAGCGCAAAAGTTGACTGATGATTTGGCCGGGCGCTTCCCTGAAGATACCCAGGTGCAGTTCAACTATCTCCCTGCGCTCCGCGCCCAGCTCGCGCTCGGCAGCAACGATTCCGGCATGGCCATTAGGACACTTGAAACTGCGGCTCCGTACGAATTGGGCATTCCTATCCAATCCGGTTTTGCTCCCGCTCTGTATCCCGTCTACGTACGAGGAGAGGCATATCTCACCGCACATCAAGGAAATCAAGCTGCCGGCGAATTCCAGAAAATTTTGGATCACCGCAGTGTCGTGTTTAATGAACTCATCGGCGCGCTCGCCCATCTTGGTTTGGCACGCGCTTATACTCTGCAAGGCGACGGTGCCAAGGCCCGCGCCGCCTATGATGATTTCTTCGCCCTATGGAAAAATGCCGACTCCGAAGTTCCTATCCTTAAGCAAGCCAAAGCTGAATACGCAAAGCTGTAATGAACCCCGCAACATCACAGTCTTCGTCGGACGTGAAGTTCGACATCGGTCATGTGTTGTTCATCGACATCGTCGGTTACTCGAAATTACTGATCAACGAGCAAAGTGAGCAGCTTGAGACGCTGAAGGCGATTGTCCGCGGAACCGAGCAGTTCAAAAAAGCGGACGCGGAGGGAAAACTGTTGCGCCTGCCGACCGGCGATGGTGGCGCATTGGTTTTTCGAACCACACCTGAAGCGCCGGTGTTGTGCGCGCTCGAGGTCGCGAAGGCGCTGGAGGCTCATCCCGACTTGAACGTGCGAATGGGAATTCACAGCGGCCCAGTAAATGAAATCACCGATCTGAACGAGCAGGCGAACATTGCTGGAGCTGGCATCAACATCGCCCAGCGGATAATGGATTGCGGGGATGCCGGTCACATTCTTCTCAGCCGGCATGTGGCAGAAGACCTGGAACATTATCCGCGCTGGAAACCTTATCTGCATGAGTTAGGCGAATGCGAAGTGAAACACGGTCAGCTCCTTTCGATGGTAAATTTCTACCAAGACGGGTTAGGAAACTCGGCTATTCCGGAAAAATTCGCGGGCCGGCGGAACCGAAAGACAGCAAAAGTCGCGGCGAGTTCAGGGATTTGCCTTCGACATTGGATCATCGGAATTCTCATCGGCACGGCTGTTGTTTTCGTTTTGCTCGCAGGGCTTCGTTACTTCAAACAGCGATCGGGGGCGATGTTTCCAATTTCAAATGAAACAGGCCTCAGTTCAGTCAGTTCGACAAAAAGCATCGCCGTTCTGCCGTTCGTGAACATGAGCGGGGACAAGGCCGATGAATACCTCAGCGATGGCATGACTGAAGAACTGCTCAACGCGTTGACGAAGGTGAAGGAGTTACGCGTGCCGGGACGCAGCTCATCCTTTGCCTTTAAGGGTAAAAGCGAAGAAGACATCTTCCGCAAAGTCGGCGAGCAACTGCATGTCAATACCGTGTTGGAAGGCAGCGTCCGCAAAGCCGGTGACAAACTCCGGATCACGGCCCAGCTCATTAACGTGGCCGACGGTTACCATCTCTGGTCGGAGGATTATGACGGCAATATGAAGGACATTCTCGCCGTTCAAAGCGACGTCGCGAAACGAGTGGTAGAGGCCTTGCAGGTGCGGCTTGGAGTCGATGAAGCACGCGCGTTAGCGAAGAAGGCGACAGATAACCCGGAAGCACATCGTCTTTACCTGCTTGGCCGTTACCATTTCGCCAAGTTCACGCGCACAGGCTGGACCAACGCGATCCAGTACTTTGAACAGGCATTGCAAATCGATCCCGCCTACGCATTAGCTTATTGCGGACTGGCTGACACCTATGGTTGGGCGGGAGGACAGACACTGTCGGGACGAGAAGCGTGGGCCAAAGAAATGGAATTTGCCCAAAAGGCCCTGTCGCTCGATCCAACTCTCGCCGAAGCGCATCTAGCCATGGGGACAGCTCTCTTCTCCGTGCTGGATCCGCACGCCTCTGAGAAGGAACTCGACCGCGCCGTGCAATTAAATCCCAACCTGGCGCTCGCTTATGATCAGTATGGCTGGACCTTCGCGGAAATGGGCCGATTCGACGAGTCGATCGCTGCGGAAAAGAAAGCGCTGGAGCTCGATCCCCTAAATACTTTAATGAACGCGGACCTCGCTTTTTTTCTTTACTGGGCGCGGCGTTACGAAGAAGCGATTACCCAACTCCATAAAACTTTGGAATTGGATGCAAACAATGCCTTGGCCCACCTGTGGTTAGGCTGGTGCATGGTCTGGAAAGGGAATGTGGACGAAGCCAAGGCCGAGTTTCAAAAGGCCACGACGCTGGATGATCTGCCTTGGTATGTGGGTTCACTCGGGTACGCTTATGGCGCCAGCGGTGATCGTGCTAAAGCGGAGCAGACACTTCGGGATTTGGACGAACTGGCGAAGACGCGATACGTCTCACCGAACACTCGAGTGTCGGTTTATTTGGGACTTGGCGAAAAGGCAAGGGCTTTGGACTGGTTCGAGAAGGCCTACGACGATCGGGATCCCGGGTTGTGGTGGAACGACGATCAGCTTTACGACACTATCCGCAACGAACCGCGCTTTAAAGCGGTGATCCACAAGGTAAACGCGCTCAAAGAAGGCGCGAAGCAATGAAGAGCGACACCTTTTTCACCTAACTGAAGCGGCGGAACATTTCGTAATTGTATATGGCGGATGAACAGAAAACGAACCTGCGCCTGGAAATTGCGCATGTCCTTTTCATCGACATCGTCGGTTACTCAAAGCTGACAACCGACGAACAATCGGAGACGTTGCATGAGCTGAATGCGATCGTGCGCAGAACTGAGACGGCGCAAACTGCGGAAGCAGCCACTCAGCTGATATTCCTTCCGACCGGTGATGGCATGGCGCTGGTGTTTACCGGCTCCGAAGAAGAGCCAGTCGAATGCGCGCTGGAAATCGCTCAAGGGTTACGTGCAAAACCCAGCTTGCCGGTGCGGATGGGAATTCACAGCGGACCAGTCCACCACGTGGCCGACGTCAACCAACGCGAAAACATTGCCGGGGCTGGGATCAATGTCGCCCAACGAATCATGGATTGCGGAGACGCCGGGCACATCCTTGTTTCCAAACGGGTGGCGGATGATCTGGCCCAGTCGCGCCGGTGGCAGCCCTATCTTCACGATCTCGGCGATGTGGAGGTCAAGCACGGTCAGGTAGTTTCGGTCGTCAATTTTTACGCAGATATTGTTGGCAACCCGACCCCACCGACAAAAATCCAGGGAAACAAAAAAGAAATCGGATCGTTGCCAAACAGTCGGAAGCGTTCGTGGGTTGCGGTCCTGATAATAGCGTTTCTCGTCTTCGCTATCGTAATCGTGGCGCTCATTTTTGCGCCGGCGATTCTGAAGGAAACGCGCTCGCGGTCCGCCACCAGTCCGTCCCCTACTTCGCCCGTCATTCCTGAAAAGAGCATCGCGGTGTTGCCATTTGAAAATCTGAGCGACAACAAGGAGAACGCATTCTTTGCTGACGGCGTGCAGGACGAAATCCTGACCGCTTTGGCCAAGGTGGCTGATCTGAAAGTGATTAGTCGCACCAGTGTGATGCAATATCGCAACGCGGCCGCGCGCAATCTGCGTGAAATCGGCCAGCAACTAGGCGTCGCCCATGTTCTCGAAGGGAGCGTACAGCGGGCGGCGAACAAAATCCGCGTCAATGCCCAGCTGATCGATGCCCGCGACGACGCGCATCTTTGGGCACAAACCTACGATCGCGATCTGGCGGACGTGTTCGCGATTCAGAGCGAGATCGCGCAAACCATCGCCGAACAGTTGAAGGCTCACTTGTCCCCAACCGAAAAGGCGGCAATCGCCGAAGCGCCGACTAAAGATTTGGTGGCGAATGATCTTTTTCGACGAGCGCGGGTGTTGGACGACCAGGTTAATGATCCGGGATCGGGGCCTGGTTTGTTACAGGGAATTAGCCTGCTGGAGGAGGCGGTCAGGCGGGATCCCAATTTCTATCTCGCCTACTGCCTGATCTGCGAAATCAATCTAGATATTTATTGGGGCGGGTTTGATCACACTCCGGGCCGGAGAGATCAGGCGCTGGCCGCTTTGAAACAGGCGGAACGAATTAATCCCAATGCGGGAGAAGTTCATATGCAGAAAGCCGACTATGCCTATCACGGGTTTCGTGATTATGAGACCGCGCGCGCGGAGCTGGAACTCGCGCGCAGATCATTACCCAACTCATCGCGTCTATTCACGTTGATCGCCGCGGTGGATCGCCGGCAGGCGCGCTGGGATGATTCGGTTCGCAACTTTGATCGTGCGGTTGAATTGGACCCGCGTGACTTCGCCACGTTGCAGGAGGCCGGTTACACTTATGGCGCTCTTCGCCGCTATCCTCGAGCGGTCGAGTTGATTCGGCGGGTGGCCGAATTGTCCCCGAAAGATCCTTTCACCCGAGCGGCGCTCGCGTCTTTCTCCTACGAGGAACGGGCCGACACCGGTGCATTCCGAGCCGAGCTGAACAAAATACTCGCCGAGGGCAAAGAAACGGCTTCGCATGTCGCGGCTTTTTTTGTGCATTGCGCGCTGGCTGAGCGAGATCATGCTGCGGCGGTCCGCGCGCTCGACCTCATTCCGTCCGAGGGCACGGTCGATTCGCGCTACGACATATCCTGGCCGCGCGACTGGCATGTCGGTTTGGTGGCACATTGTTTCAAAGACGATGATGCCGCGAAAAAGGCATTCGCTTCCGCGCGAACGGCCGCGGCCAAGAACGTTTCCGATCAACCAGACTATGCTCCGGTCTGGAGCGTTTTAGGTGTGATCGATGCCGGCCTTGGCCGTAAGGATGACGCCATTGCGGAAGGAAAACGCGCTTGTGAATTGCTGCCGCTTTCGAAAGACGCCTGGGACGGAGCCGGCTTCGTCAGTTATCTCGCTTTGATTTACGCCTGGCTCGGGGAAAAGGATCTCGCACTCGACCAACTTGCCATCGCGGCCAAAGCGCCGAACGGCATCACCTATGGTGAGCTCAAGCTTGACCCAACCTGGGATTCTCTGCGCGGCGATCCACGCTTCGAGAAACTTGTTGAATCGCTGGCTCCCAACAAATCGGCCGGAACAAGTCCGTGAACCGGCGCAATCTCTTTTCCGAGCTAAGGCCGAGAACGACCAAGTGAAGCCGTTCCGTGCTGCTGATGAAGTCATTTAATTCGCGTTCGCGAATTAATCATGTGCACCCACCGGCCTGTGGTCGGTCAGAAACGGCGCACAGCGCCGTGGCTACAACGCTCTCATCTTGAGCGAAGGAAAGGATCTTTGACGCTGTAGAGGCGCTCGCCGCGGCGAGCGCCTGTCTATTCGGTTCGGCGTTTGAGATCAAACGCCGCTACAACTTCTGTGGCCGGGAATCTCCTTGCGGCCGATCGTTGGCAGAAATACGGTGATGGTTGTCATCGCTGCCATTCCCCTATCATTTGATGATCTGTGTCATGAAAGCACGATCAAACTCAAAGCAGGCAATCCTCACCACCCTGGCGCTGCTGGTTCCGGTGGCAATCTTCATCGCCGGGGCGCCGACCGATACTAATTCATTAAAACCGCCGGCCAAAGATCCAATTCCGGTCGCGTTCCTCATTTCTGACGGCGCGGTCGTCATCGATTTCTGCGGACCTTGGGAAGTTTTCCAGGACGTCATGGTGGCGAGCCGCCAGGACATGCCCTTCCGTCTTTACACGGTAGCTGAGACCAGGAAACCGATCCGCACCAGTGGCGGAATGCAAATTGTTCCGGATTACACAATTGCCGACGCGCCTTCGCCGAAGGTGATTGTGATCCCGGCGCAAAACAAACCGAGCGAGGCGATGCTGGACTGGATTCGGAAATCTTCGAAGACGACCGACGTTACCATGTCGGTTTGTACCGGCGCATTTGTTTTGGCGAAAACTGGTCTCCTCTCTGGAAAAAGCGCCACCACGTTTCACTCTGCGTTCAATTCTTTCGCCATGGAGTTTCCCGACGTCCAGTTGAAGCGCGGTGCGCGGTTCGTTGAAAACGGAAATCTCGCCACCGCCGGCGGACTTTCTTCTGGCATTGATCTCGCTCTCCGCGTGGTCGAACGTTACTACGGCCGCGAAGTCGCAGCGAAGACTGCCTACAACATGGAATATCAGGGGCAAGGTTGGATGGACGCGAATTCCAATCAAACGTACGCCGTGACGCCGGTTTCCACGGTCGAACATCCGCTCTGTCCGGTTTGCGGAATGGATGTCGATCCCAAGATCTCGCCCAAGTCTGTCTACAAAGGCACGACCTATTATTTTTGTTCGGATGACGACAAGAAAACGTTCGACGCCGCACCTGACAAATTCGTCAGCGCAACGGCTGCGAGGTAGCGGCGATTGACCTCAATTCTGCCGCCCTGCGGCAATCTAAAAGCGGGCTTCATTATGAATGCACTAGCTGGGAGCGTAATCGCCATAACGGACCGGGTCTGATTGAAAATGGAACGGGGATTTAATAATAAGGATCCCGTCACACCTCGGTCAATGCGCCGGATCGTGTTCGTCGCCGGGCCGGGAACCGAGATTCTCGATTTGGTTGGACCGTTGCAAGTCTTCGCTCGCGCCTCGGACATGTATTGTCGCGAACATCCCGGCACGCACCCAATCTACTCGATCGAAATCGTCAGCATTTCTTCCAATCGATCGCTGACGGCGAACTGCGGATTGCGTTTCGGCGCTGACAAAACATTTCGCGACGTGCGTGGAAAGGTCGACACGCTCCTTGTGGCTGGTGGCGGTGCGATTGAGCAGAACAAGATCAATGCCGATGCCGTCCGCTGGCTGCGAAACATTGCGAGACGGACCCGGCGAGTCGGCTCGGTTTGCACCGGCGCCATGTTTCTTGCCAGAGCAGGATTGCTCGACGGTCGGCGCGCCACGACGCATTGGAATTGGTGCGAGGCGTTGATCAGGCGCGCACCACGGACCGATGTCGATCCAAACCCGATCTTTGTGCGCGACGAAAATGTTTACACGTCAGCCGGCGTCACCGCCGGGATGGATCTCGCGCTCGCACTCGTGGAAGAAGATCACGGTTCCAAACTCGCCTTACAAGTCGCGCGCAACCTTGTGCTTTATCTGCGGAGGCCCGGCGGACAATCGCAATTCAGCGCCGCGCTCTCGCTTCAAGCAACCGATCGAAAGCCGTTGCGCGAGCTGGAAGCGTGGGTTCTCGATAATCTCGACAAACCGATTACCGTGCCCGTCCTGGCGCAACGCGTGGCGATGAGTCCGCGCAATTTCGCTCGCGTGTTCACCAAGGAAATGAAAACGACGCCGGCAAAATTCGTGGAACGTCTGCGGGTCGAAGCTGCGCGTCGTCGATTGGAAGAAAGTCAAAACAGCATGGAAACGATCGCCACCGAGTGCGGCTTTGGAAACGTCAATTCAATGAGGAATGTGTTTCAGAGAACGTTAAAAATCCCGCCCGGCCAATATCGCCGCCACTTCCGACACACAAAGCGCCAACGTTCAGGGAGGGGCAATTACGCATATTGAAAGTAGCCCAGCATTTTAATGCTGGGTGTAGATCTGCCGTCCCGAATGGGACTTGGCATGTTGCTTACAACTGTTCCCAGCGCTGAAGCGCTGGGCCATTATCGGCAATGTCGAATCTTGGAATTGATCGCGCGACAAACGAATTTCGCGAAGCGTTCGGGCGAAACTGATCAACGTTGCGGCCAGCGGACGAACGCGAGTCTATAATAGCCCAGCGTTTTAACGCTGGGAGTTGGACATCTCACAGATGCCAGTCCGCTAGGACGACAGAAGCCTGCTTCCTTCCCTGCCGGGACTCTAACCGTTGGTGTGACTCGGTTCCCAGCGGCTGAAGTGCTGGGCTATTATCGCATCTCGCCAAACGCTGGCCCAACTCCCCGCTCTGGTAATCGGCGTCCCGCATTGACGCGACAATACAATTCGCCGGTCTTCCGCTTATTGTTGCTCCTTCTGGTCCGATTTCGCCCAGGCCGCTGTTCGTGCGGCAGTGTACTTCTCTGCGAACTCCTTGGTCGTGAACGTCCCGGAATTCTGATCAAGAATAATCCCATTCCGGCCGACGTCGGAAATCTTGTTGAGATACTTTAGAACGTGAGGATCGTAAATATTGTCGATCTTGTTGAACATTTCCCGCTGACTCACGCCGCCGAGGAACGTGACCATCACGTCGAAGCCGTGCCAGTGATAAAGCTTTTTGTAGCCTAGATAATCATCCCACTTGCCGGCCGGTTTGCCATAACGATGGTCGACCTGCGCCTCGGTTTCACCGACCTTCGCCCGAGTCGAATTCGCGAAAAGGAAAAGGCCAGAGATAAGAATCAGGAGCGTGACTGGTTTCATTTTTTTCTAACCGTCGACTCGTCGCGTCCCTCGTGCGACGCCGCCGGTTTATCCATACTCACTGATACGCAGTCACCGAGAAAAGCAATTCCGAATTCGCGGCGATGTAAGGGCGCTCGCGCTCATTCGTCCCGAGTTACATCCCATGCGATGGCATTTGTTGAGAAGGAAGTCCGGTCCCTTGCTGACGATTTGGAGTCGTGGCCGTGGTCGTTGTGCTCGACGGGGTATTCGATGCGCACGAACCCAAAAGCACGGCGGAAATCACGAGAACAAAAGCGAACATCAATCTTTTCATAAGCGAGAAGTTTAGTGCTGGATCGGAAGTGTCCAAATCAATAACACCGGGATGTTGTCATCCACCGCCGCAAAGGTCGCGATGTTATCTTTAACGTTGACTGCCAAACCGAACGAACCGCCTTGCGATGGATCGACGGATAGTTGGGTGATGAACTGGCCCGCCGGCGTGAACTCGACAATTTCGCTCGGCTGGTTCGGATCGGAATTAATCACGTCGGCATTGGCCACGAGAAAGTGTCCGTTTGGGGCCAAGGCCATTCCGAGTGGACCATGCAAATGCGTCGCATCAGTGTAGACGATGTTGCCGGTTCCCTGGCTGGTCGTCGCTTTTTCTGCGTTCTGAACCGCATACACAGCATCGTCTTCAGTAGACGCTACAAAGAGCGTGTCATGCTCGTGCTCGTACACTAAACCGGTGGGCCCAACCGCGAATGCAGCGGAATCACCCCGATGCTGATATCCGGATGCGATCACCGTTTTTTTCATGACGGTTAAGCCATGTGAGTCTATATGAAGATCAAGTCGTACCACCGTCCCGGCAAACACATTGGAGACAAAAGCGGCGACGTCACCGCCTCGATCGTCCACCGTCATGTCCCACGGACCGTTTATGGTTAGGTCGGTGATCATACTCAGTAGATTGCCCTTGGCATCAATCACCAGTAAGGAGCCCGGGCCCGATGTCGCGATTGTGCCATCTTTAGACGGCACACTTCCGACGAGCACGAAACCCTTTTTGAGAACCGCCAAAGCGGTCGAAAGCCCGGTTCCAGGTCCACCGGGCGTTGCGTTCGGCGTTGTAAAGAAAGTCGAAAACGAACCATCGACACCAATTCGAACGATCGTCGTGCCCGTACCTTGCTGGTTTTGCATGTTGTTGAAGTTCGAAACCAAAATGTCACCCGGTTGAAGTGGACCGCCGGTGTTATTAGGGAAATCGTGCGGGACAAAGGCTACGCCGTACGGATTGACGTCGCCGTTTTGAGGAACAGTCGAAATACTTTGAGGACTGGGCAGGAAAGGAACCACTGGAGGCCCGGCCAGCGCGCCAGCCGACAAAACTGCAAGAAAAACTGTTACCCAAACAAACTTGATCGCCCGAATCGGTTTCATACAAAATCTCCTTTGCGTTGATGAATGTTGCCTGCCATGAGCGGCGATCCGCTCGTCGCTCGCCCGCGAAAGCGGGTTAAGCGGGCTCGTGAGGAGACGCCCAACGAACTTGACGCGGGAAACAAGCTCTGGCTCCGGGAAACAGAGTCAACGAGAAGTGACGTCCGCGAAGCCTGATTTTCTTGTCGGGCCTCGTCCTATGTAGCGTTACGGTCGCAATAGCGAACCATCGATGTCACTGAGTTTCGTGCAGCCGCAAAGCAGCATCGCTTCGTCCAGTTCACGGCGTAAGATTTCCAACACGCGGGCTGCGCCTTGTTCGCCAGCGCCGCATAAGCCCCACAAGATTGGCCGGCCGATTAGAATCGCTCGCGCGCCGAGTGCGATCGCTTTCAGCACATCGCTGCCGCGACGAATTCCACTATCGACATAAACTTCGCAGCGATCGCCAACAGCGTTGACAACGTGGGGCAACGCTTCGCAAGTTGGCGGCGCGGTATCGAGCTGCCGGCCTCCGTGATTTGAAACCACCACTGCTTTCGCGCCATGTTCGACGATCCGGCGCGCATCATCCCCGCGACAAACTCCTTTGACAACAACCGGCAATCGGGTGCAGCCGCACAACCAGTCGAGATCATCGAAACTCAAGTCGGACTTGAAATTGTCGCGGACGTAGGCGCCGAGTCCGGATCCTTGGACATCCGGCATATTCCCCTTCCCCAACGGCGCGAGATTTTCGACGGTCAGGCCTGCCGGCAACGTAAACCTGTTCCGTGCGTCCCGTTCCCGGGTTCCCAGACCCGGCGCATCCACTGTCAGGACTATCGCCTCCGCCCCGGCAGCCTCGGCCCGTTGCACCAGGGCACGGGTGACCTCTTTGTCCTTATATATATAGAGCTGAAACCAGCGGGGGCTCCCCGCCTGCTCGAAAACGGCTTCCATCGCCGTATTCGACAGGGAGCTAAGGATAAACAAGGTGTCCGCCGTCTTTGCCGCCTTGGCCGCGGCGATCTCCCCTTCCGGGCACGCCAGTTTGTGAAATGCGGTGGGTGCCACGGCGACCGGCATTGAGATTGGCTGGCCGAGAACGGTGGTGTTGATCTCCCGCGGACCGACTCCGGCGAGAACGCGATAATGAAGCCTCAGCTTTTCCCAGCCGGCAGTGTTCTCTCGAAGCGTAATTTCATCCAGCGCTCCGCCTTCGCAATAATCGCAAACATCCTTGGGCAACTTGCCGCGGGCCGCTCGCGCGTAATCAGCGACATTGAGAAGCGCCTCCGAGTCCACGACCTGCATGCTAAGACTTTTTTGACGTAGGCGATACGATTTTCCCAAGTGGGCGACTACGAAAGACGAAAGATTTCTCTGAATCCAGCGTATTGTTGCTATGAAAAGAACATTCTTAATCTTGTTGACAACTGTTGCTCTCGCCTCCTCACTCCTCACTCCTCACTCTTCGCTCTTCCTCTTACGGTCACGATATTTCAAGACAGCGCGCGATTGAGAACAAAGGTGGCCACTTGGATGAGGCAGTGTGGAAACAAAACGGAATATGACGAGAGCTGCACCAAAAGACGTCACACACTCAGCAAAGAATTGGGAGAGTTTGTTGCGCTCGTGAACGACGAAATCAGCTTTTTACAAGGTCCGATTAGTCCTGACGCGGGAGCGGAATTCGTCAAAGAGACAGAAGGCCGGCGCAAAATCATGGAGCACGAGGTTCGGGTGGCGCTTCACGATATGAAGTGCCTCGGCCTGCCCGCGTCGGATCCTCAATGCGCCGAAGAAGCAACGGCCCTCGAATCCGAAAAAGCCACTCTCGAATCTGAATACGCCCTAACGCATCGAAATTTTGACGGAAAATGGATTTCAGTTCCCGTCTCTTCAGTGTCTGTCGCCCCCAAGAAACGGTAACGCGGATCGCTAAAATCAAATCCCCAAAGCGGAGAGAACCGTCGAGAATTCAGTCACAGATGAAACGAGCTCCGGATGAGACGCCTCGAACTTTTCGGCGGACTCCCTTAGTTCCTGCAAGAGCTTTTTGAGGTGTTCGGGCCGTTTCTCTTTCCGGGTAGCTTCCTGAGTCGACGCTTCCACCAATTTGGCAATGCTTCGCGCGTGTTCCGAATGCGTTCGCGACACCTGAGCGATGCCGGGCTTGATCTTAGAAAGCGCGCCTAAGAGTTCCGCCCTCTTGTCGGCTGGAATGTGATCGGCTGCTTCAAGCGTTGACTTCGTCTTTTCGATCCGTTCCTCGCTCATCTGATCGGTTCAGGTTGTCAGTTTCGGTTTTCGACTTTCTGCTATTTAATCACGAATGGACGCGAAGAACCACGAATTCTGATTTCAGTCTTCCTGACCTCCGACTTCTGATCTCGGTCCCTCTGCCCTAGGCCATCCTCTGCGCGTTCCAAATAATGAACATCACGATCGCGTACATCCAAAGCAGATTGAGCACTCCCAACGGAACTCCGAGCGCAACACGCAGAATTAGCCATGTGACGAAAAGCGCTATCGCGACCAGCAGCAAAACCCAGTTCATTTCTATTGGATATCGCATGGCGCGCGCGTTTCAACCCTAGTTTTCACGGAACTACGCTTTCAGCGTTTGTATCTCGGCTGCCCCCGTAGCGCTCGACGGCTACCTCGCCGCTTGCCGGCCATGAAACACAAGTGCGGTTCGCACCTCATCCCATTCGTTCCATGCCGCGTTTCAGCTTTCTTCTAACATCTCAACTTCTCAACCGCTCAACAGGGTTGAAATGTTGAATCATGCCGCACCGCGGCAATCTATGGACGTGCACGCTGACATCATCTTTCTTAAATGAGAGCCCACCTATTCGCCGCTCCGGCCAGGGATTTGATTTGCGCTCAAACCGCGTAGATTCTTCGCGCTTAAGACGCGAATGCCAACCGACGCCAAACCAGACTTGCGCCTTGAGATCGCGCATGTCCTCTTCATCGACATCGTCGGTTACTCGAAGCTTCTGATTAACGAGCAGCAGGAATCCCTGCAGGAGTTAAATCAGGTCGTGCGCGGCACGGAGGCGTTCCGCACCGCAGAAGCAGCCGGCAAACTTGCAAAGATTCCAACCGGCGACGGTATGGCCTTGGTTTTTTCGACTACGCCGGATGCTCCGGTGCAATGCGCCTTGGAAGTCGGTAAGGCATTGAAGAGCAGGCCCGAGCTTCAAGTCCGGATGGGTATCCACAGCGGCCCTGTTAGCGCAGTCACTGATGTGAATGACCGTTCCAATATCGCCGGTGGTGGAATCAATATCGCGCAGCGGGTAATGGATTGTGGCGACGCCGGGCACATTCTCCTCTCGAAACGCGTCGCCGAAGATCTCGCGCAGTATCGCCAATGGCAACGGCACTTGCATGATCTCGGCGAATGCCGGGTGAAGCACGACGTCACTGTTTCGGTCGTGAACCTGTACACCGGCGAAGTTCGCCAGCGCCCCTACGGCGGCCGCCATGTCGGCGGCGAAGCCAAAGGCTCGTGCAAAACCTCTTCTCATCGGCTCCGCCGTAATCGCTCTGTTGCTTCTCGGCGGAGCAATTTGGTTCTTTTCGCACCAGCCGGCGATAAGATCGACAACTACTTCCTCGACCGCCTCCACGGCTCCGGCCATTCCGGAGAAAAGCATTGCTGTGCTTCCGTTCGAAAACTTGAGCGACGATAAACAGAATGCATTTTTCACCGACGGCGTGCAGGATGAAATCTTGACCGACTTGGCCAAGATCGCAGACCTGAAGGTCATCAGCCGCTCTTCGGTAATGCAATACAAAAGCGGTGTTGCACGCAATCTGCGCGAGATTGGACAGCAGCTCGGCGTCGCGCACTTGCTCGAAGGCAGTGTCCAGCGTGCCGCCGGCAAAGTGCGCGTGAACGCGCAGTTGATCGATGCCCGCACCGACGCGCATATGTGGGCGCAAGTTTACGATCGTCCACTCGACGACGTGTTCGCCATTCAAAGCGAGATCGCAAAAGCGATCGCGGATCAGCTCCAGGCCAAACTTTCTCCGCGTGAGAAGACCGCCATCGAGCAGCGGCCGACGTCCGATGTCACCGCCTTCGATCTCTACAGCCGCTCCAAGACTCTCCTGCTTTCGACGAGCTTCAGCGCCAACGTTAAACCCAATCTGCTTGAAGCGGCTAACCTCTTGAATCAGGCTGTCGCACGCGACCTCTCTTTTTTCCAGGCTTACTGCCAGTTGGCCTACACTCACGATCAGCTTTATTTTCTGGGGCTCGATCATACTCCGGCTCGGCTGGCCCAGGCCGAAGCTGCGATTCAAACCGCCTTTCGCTTACGTCCCGATGCCGGGGAAGCTCACCTTGCGCAGGCAGAGAATTTGTATCGAGGATATCTCGATTATGACGGCGCGCTCGCCGAGCTGGAGATCGCGCGCCGCACATTGCCCAATGACCCGCGTATTCCTGAACTGACCGGCTACATTGTCCGTCGACAAGGTAAACAACAAGAGGCTTTGCAACATCTCCAGCGGGCGCTGGATCTTGACCCGCGGAATTTTTTCACGCTGCAGCAGATCGCCCTGAGCTACCAAAATCTGCGTCGCTACCGTGACATGATCGCACCATTAGATCGTGCGCTAGCGATCAAGCCTGATGACATCGAAACCAAAGTGACGCGCATGTCGATTGATGTGGACTGGAAAGCCGATACCCGGCCGTTACATCAAACCATTGACTCGATTCTGGCAACAGATCCTGATGCAATCAAAAAAGTCGCCGACACTTGGCTCACGTGCGCGCTGGCCGAGCGCGATGCTGCCGCAGCCGAGCGGGCATTGGCTGCGTTGGGCGAAAATCCATTTGGCAATGACGCCGTTCTTTTTGGCCGCGAATTCTGCCAAGGCCTCATCGCACGGATGACGAGAAATGAAGCGAAGGCGCGCGCTGCGTTCGTTGCCGCTCGAGCCAAACAGGAAAAGTTTGTCCAGGAGCAGCCCAATTATGGTCCGGTGCTTTGCGTCCTGGGTTTGATCGATGCTGGCCTCGGCAAAAAAGACGAGGCGGTGCGGGAAGGACGCCGCGCGGTCGAGCTACTCCCCGTCGCGAAGGATTCAATCAACGGCGTGCACATGATCGAGTATTACGCGATGATCGCGGCCTGGGCTGGCGACAAAGATTTGGCCTGCGAACAGCTCGCCAAGGCGCTGCAGCTCCCTGGCACGATCAGCTACGGCCAACTCAAACTCTTTCCCAATTGGGATCCACTCCGCGGCGATCCCCGCTTTGAGAAAATCGTGGCCTCGCTCGCCCCCAAAGAGACACCCCTAAATAATACAGCGAGCTGCCTTGGCGGCAAATCTAGATGCCTACGGCGGACAAGAATGCGGTGTATTCAGTAAAATGGGGTCGGATCTAAACATTTAACATTTGTTTTCGAATACGCTCACGGGCGGGAAAGCAAAATTGTCGCAGTTGAGATGTTGAGTGGTGGAAAAGTTGAGTAGTTTCGCCGACTACGGGACGGGTAGTGGCAAGCAGAGAGTTGCGCAAGGCGTCGAACGAGGGAACACTGCGCGCTTTCCGTTATGCTGACCGTTTCCCAACTTTCAAAATCTTTCGCCGGCCGGGCGCTCTTTGACGATGTGTCGCTCCAGGTCAATCGCGGCGATCGCATCGGGTTGGTCGGCCCCAATGGCACTGGCAAATCAACATTGTTCTCGTTGATCCTCGGCGAGGCATCGCCGGATAACGGAACCATCGCGATCGAGAAGAACGCAACGATCGGGTTTCTTCCGCAGGAAACCGCCGCGGCCGGAGATGAGACCGTGCTAGAACTTGCTCTTGCCGTTTCGCCAGAGCTGGTCCACGCGCAGAAAGTGATCAAGCAGCACGAATCAGCTACCGCCAGGGTCGCTGACCCATCGGACGATGCGGCTTATCACAATGCACTCCATGTTTTTGATGAGCACGGCGGCTGGGAGCTCGAACCGAAAGCGAAACGGGTCCTGGCCGGACTCGCTTTTCGCGAAACTGATTTCGATCGCCCAGCGCGCGCTTTAAGTGGCGGGTGGGTTATGCGCGCGCATCTCGCGCGGTTGCTCGTGATGCAGCCCGACCTCCTTTTACTCGACGAACCGACGAACCATCTCGATCTCGAATCGCTCCGATGGTTCCAGGAATATCTGCGAACTTATCCGGACGCGATTGTTATGATCTCGCACGATCGCGAATTTTTGAATCAGCTTGTCGGGAGCATCATCGAGATCGCGCACGCGAAACTCGTCCGTTACCGCGGCAACTGGGACAACTACGTCGAGCAGAAGGCCGCGCGCGAAGAACAGCAATTGGCGGCTTACAAGAATCAGCAGAAAGAAATCGCGTCGCTCCAATTGTTTGCCGATCGATTTCGCGCCAAGGCGAGCAAAGCGTCGCAAGCGCAGAGCAAGCTGAAGCAGATCGATCGCATGAAAAAAATCGCGGCCCCGGTCGCGCGCGGAAAGACGATCAAGTTCCATTTCCCGCAACCGGTGCGGAGCGGTCTGCGTGTGATCGCGTTGAAAAATGTCGATCATGCCTACGGCGATCTGGTTGTTTACCGCGAACTGCAATTTCAGGCTGAGCGCGGTCAACGCACGGTGCTGGTCGGCCCGAACGGCGCGGGCAAATCAACGCTGCTCAAATTGCTTGCCGGCCTGCTGCCGGTGCAACAAGGCGTGCGCGAGCTCGGACATAATGTGCGCACCGGTTATTTCTCGCAGAACCGAATCGACGTGCTCAACGCGAGCCACACCGTTCTCGAAAGCGCGCGAGACATGCCGAATCCCGTGTCCGAACAAACCGCGCGCACTGTTCTCGGTTCGTTTTTGTTTCGCGGTGACGATGTCTTCAAGGCTGTGGCGGTTTTGAGCGGTGGCGAGAAATCGCGACTGGCCTTGGTCAGGTTACTGCTCGATCCGCCCAACCTTCTCCTGATGGACGAACCGACGACCCATCTCGACGTCGGCTCGATCGACGCCCTCATCGGCGCGCTCAAGCAATATCATGGGACGCTCATCTTTATTAGTCACGACGTTCACTTTATCCGCGCCATCGCGACGAGTGTCCTGCACATAACTGCCGGTCCGGCTCGGACTTCAGGTCGCCTCACTTTTTATCCCGGCGACTATGATTACTATTTAGAAAAATCGAAGGCTATCTCAGCCAAGCTCGCTCTTACGGCCGGCCGCGATGCACCAGGGGTTAACGGCCACAAGTCAGAGGCCAGCAAGCGGAACGTTTTCGGTTTAAGAAAACAAAAGGGGCAGAAACGCGCAGAAGCCGAGGCACGTAATGCGATCTCTAAGGCGAAGCGTGAAAAGGAAAGGCGTATCCACGAGCTCGAGGCGAAAATTGCAGCCTTGGAAGGGCGACAAAAGGAACTGGCTGCGGCGTTGGAGGATCCGGCCGTTTACGAATCGCGTGGCCGGGCCACAGCGATCAATCGCGATCTCTCCGTTGTCGCGCACGATCTCGCGCGCCTGACGGCGGAGTGGGAAAACGAGACAGCGTCTGCAGTGACAAATGACCTGTGACAAGTGACGAGAAGGTGGACTCGGTGCCTGCCACAGACTGCTAGCCACGAATTCCGGATTCTCAACCAAACGGAGAACATTCGTGTTCATTAGTGTCCATTCGTGGTTAAGGTTTTCGAATGCAGAAGATAAATCCATTTCTGTGGTTTGATGATCAAGCCGAGGAGGCTGCGAGGTTTTATACTTCAATTTTCAAGAATTCGAAGATCGACGAAATTACCCGTTATCCGGAGAAAGCCGCCGACAGAATCGGTCGCGAGCCTGAGTCGGTAATGACGGTGGAGTTTACGCTCGATGGAGTCCAATTTGTGGCGCTCAACGGCGGCCCGCAGTTCAAGTTCACTGAAGCAGTCTCGTTCGTCGTGACCTGCGATACGCAGGAGGAAATCGATTACTATTGGGAAAAGCTGACAGCTGACGGCGGCGAGCCTGGCGTTTGCAGCTGGCTGAAAGATAAATACGGACTGGCCTGGCAAGTGCAGCCGCGCCTTCTCATCGAATTGCTCGGCGATCCGGACAAAGCCAAGGCCGAGCGTGTCATGAACGCGATGATGGACATGACAAAGATCGACATCGCGGCCTTGGAAAAGGCTGCAATGTCGAGTTGAGACGTTACGCTCCCGCTAGTGCATCGATAATGTTCCCGACATGTAGATTGCCGCAGAGCGGCAGGATTGAGCGGTTGAGAAGTTGAGAAGATCTGCAGGCGAGACACCTGCCACCACAAATCGGCAAAAGCCGAAGTGACGAGTGACCTGTGACATTTGACCGCTGACCTCTGGGTATTCAGCATCTCCGCTTTTGAGAGAGAATCATGCCGCACCGCGGCAATCTATGGGCGGCACACTCTCGATGCACCACCCTTCGCCAAGGCTAGGGCTCGGCAAGCTAGCGTTCGCAGGCGCAAACTTTACGGCGGGAGGCCGCGAGCGTTTTGCGAGTCGGTCTAGGGAATCACGCCGCTCTGCGGCAGTTCAAAAGCAGGGAACAAATAGATGAACTAGCGGGAGCGTAAGCCGGCGACTCGGTTTTGGTGAAAACCGAGCGGGAGCGTAATGTTTAGATACGACCCCAAGTCAGTGCAGGATCCGATTGCCGCCCTGAATGTAGAATTCCACCGGCACTTCAACCGGGCTGAGAGTGCCGGGTTTAAACTGCCATTGCAATAGAGCTTTGACAGCCAATTCGTTCAGTTCTGTGTAGCCAGTGCTTTGTAATATTTTGACTTCGTCGACCAGGCCGCTGTGGGAGTTAATCGTAAGCCGAAAACGACCTCTGCCTTTCGCACCGTGCATAACGAATCCAATCGGATACTCGGGTTCGATCTTCTTGATTAAACCGGGCGGCGAACCGGTTGTTACTTGTGGCTCAACGCCGTGGCGCTGCGCATATACGTACGATAAGCCAGCTAACGCAGCGATGAGAGTGATGATCGCGATTTTTAACCAGTGACGGGCGCGCATAACAAAAAATTAGCTGTCGCGCCGGGTTTTGTCCCGCAAAATTATTCATTGCAGAAGTGACCCGCCTTTGCGCAAGGCTACGGCGTGGCGGGCAAGTGACGAGAAGGTGGACTCGATGCCTGCCACAGACTGCTAGAATTCCGGACTCTCAATCAAACGGAGAACATTCGTGTTCATTAGTGTCCATTCGTGGTTAAAGTTTTCGAATGCTTTTCAGGTAGTTGTCGTTAACGTAGAACCGCATTTGCAGGACCGACTCCCATGAAATCGTTTCGATCGTCGCGTGATGTCATCATCCAAACCAATGACTTGGCAAAGGCGACTGAGTTCTATGAAAAAACGCTGGGGTTCTCCGTGTCGCATCGGAGCCCGAAAGTCATGGGTTATGAAACCGGTGCATTCTGTCTTTATGTCGAAAAGGGAAATCGGCCCGGACCGGTCTTTGATTTTCTTGTGCCGGACATGGAGGCGGCGAAGAGCCAATTACTTGCCGCAGGCTGCACAATCATAGAAGAAAATCCCGCCGTGCCGCGATGTTACATTCAGGACCCGTTCGGCCTTGTTTTTAACATCGAACAGGTGATCGACTGACATTGTAACGTTTGGTCCACGAAATCTGTGTCATCTTTGGTTCAGTAACTGATCAACGCTTTAGCGCGTTGGCCCGGAGAGCGGCAGCCAGAAGCGGGACGCCTGCCACCACAGTCAAACCGCGAATTCGCCCGCCTGCGCTGAGTCCCGGCGTGGCAGGCACGAATCGACACGAAAGGTTTCAGACAGAATACCCCGATTAGTGTTAATTAGTGTCCATTCGTGGTTAGACCAATCGTCACGATCTGTGCTGCAACGCTGATATCTACAGCGTCTGCGGCGACGCTTTCAAAGAACGATGAGCGTGCCCAGGATGCAGCGGTTCAATGGCTGGAGCTGGTCGATGCAGGCCGATTTGAGGAAGCGGCCTCGCAGGGGTCGCAGGAAGTTCGCGCTTTTGAACAGTGGGTGAATCAGTTCAAGACTCAGCGCGCATCGCTCGGTCGCCCACACAACCGGCAGTTCGTTGAAATAAAACATACTGCGATCGTTTCCAGCGTGCCGGAGGTTCGGCGTTACTACGCGGTCCGATTCAAGACTTCGTTTGAACGCCCGCCTTCGGTCCGAGCCGGACTGGCACTAAACTCCGGCGCGGCAAGCAAACCGGTCGCGATTGAAGAAATCGTGCTGACAAAGATCGGCTGTTGCTGGGAAATTTTTGGCTACACGATCAGCGATCGGTAGCCGAGGTTGAGACGTTGAGCAGTTGAGAAGTCACCGATGAAAGAAGGAGCGAACGTTTATTCGCGGCGATGGTTTGAGTTTTTTCATGCAAACATCGATCAGGCGCGGACGAGTCGAGAGGCGGACTTTGTTTGCGCCTGCGCTCCGGTTACCGAGTTTCCTCGAATCCTGGATGCTTGGTGCGGGATGGGCCGACATGCGCGCGAACTCTCACGGCGCGGTTACAAAATCACCGGAATCGACCGCGACCCTGGAGCGATTGCGAAGGCGCGCGAATTGGGTGGCGGCCCAAATTACGTCGTTGCCGATATTCGTGAATATCAATTCACCCTTCACGCGTTCGACGCCGCCATTGTAATGGGTCAAAGCTTTGGACATTTCGATGCCGCAACGAACCGAGACATTTTATTCAGGCTGGCGAGCAGCATTCCCAAACGCGCCTCGATCTTACTGGATTTATGGAATCCCGAATTTTTCAAAGCACATCAAGGTCAGCGCGATCTCGAAACGTCGCGAGGGATTGTTCGCGAAATCAAGCGCTTCGAGGACAGCCGGCTGTTTGTGCAGCTAACGTATCCGGACGAAATCCAAGAGAAATTCGAGTGGCAATTGTTTACGCCCGAACAGATGGAGCAATCGGCGAAAGCGGTCGGATTACGCCTTGTAACGTCGTGCAGCGGTTTTGATGCGAAAAATCTCCCCTCACCCGGCGACTCGCGAATCCAGTTTGTTCTTCAACGCAAAGCGAATGAATGATTAAGAATGCAGGCGACACCCCGCTTAGCGGGGCCACCACAGTGTTTCAAATCGAGCCGCTGCGGATCGCGGACTCTTCTCAACAACTCAACTCCTCAACATCTCAACTGATCACGCCTGCCACTGAATGCGCGGCCAGCGAAAAACGTTGCCGCGAATTTCCGGCTCGGAAGCGAGTCGGCGCTCTCTCCAATTTGCCAGACTGAACCGGCGGAGAATCCCGCTGCGTCGTTTTGGAATTTTGTGTTGAACGAAATAAAGCGCGTTGTTTTGCGTTACTGTTGGTTCCATCATAACCCTGTACCTCTATTGTAGATCATACGTATCCGAGCCCGGTCTTGGTTGTATAGTTCAGACGCCGTTCCGGCTGTGATTGTTCAGATAAATTTGCGGGCTTGCCTTCTGATTATTCACCTGTCTACGCTGCGCGCTTCATGTCGATCAAACTGGTCGTTTTGACAGCAATATCTTGTGTCGTCGCATATCCTACAATGGCCGGAGATGCGGTCGCGATCGGATACAATTACGACGGCATCTGGACGGCGGTGACCTACAACCGTTCTTCCACGCCAAAAGGCGGCGTCAATTATCACGACTCAGCCAAAGCCTGCCAGTTCGCAGTGCGCGATCTCTGGGCCAGGGCCACCGAATATCTGGTGAGAACCGAAATCATCGGCCAATCGGATCGCACCGGCTACGTCGCGGTCGCACAAGGCAAAGCAATCGAACGCAATAAAGACGTGACTGCGGTCGGCCGTGGAAGGTCACAGAACGAAGCGGACGCAAACGCGCTCAAGCTGCTAAATGCGCGCGAAGCGACTACCGAGGCAGCGATCGTGTATCGGTATTTTTCCTACGGCTCGGATTCAGGCGGGCGATCGGACGCGAAACGTTCGAGTAAACGAATCGCGACTTCGCAGACGCAGGGGCGCAAAACATAAGATGCAGGCGACACGCCTGCCACGACAAAACGGAAGTGGCGAGTGACACGATAGATCCGCAGAGTGGCGAGTGACAAGATAGATCCGCAGATTTCGCAGACGGCGCCGTCAGTCCGGCTCGGACAATCCTGTTAATCCTGTCCAGTTATTCCTTGATGAGAATCACGCGGTCGGCGACATTTTCGCCTGCTGTCTTCATGTAATGGACGCGGACTTTTTGGTCTTTCGTTAACGCAGGCGAATCAAGCGGTTTTCCGTCTGCGTCCACGTAAACCACGCTCTTGCTCAGCTTGAACTGCGTCGGCTCGTTCGGCGCCAGGGTGTCGAGGATCAGAATGCTTCCGGGCGTGTACTCTTTAATAGTACCCGTGCTTTCCGCCCCGGCTTTAGGATCGGGACTGCTGTTGGTTGGCTGAGCGTAAACCAACGCCGATGCCAACACCGCGGCGAGACAAATCGAGATTCGTTTTTTCATAAAGCTTTCAGCAGCGTTTCGCATGCCGGGAAGCGTTTAGCCGTGTGATTTCGTCTGCTTCGCCGACGATAGTTGAGACGTTGAGGCGTTGAGCGGTTGAGATGACCAATGTCGATGCGATGGTGACGAATGAAACGGACTACGTGTTGCGCGCTTGTTGCGCTCGCGGGCTTGAGCGCCACCATCATTGCGGCTGAACCGAGCGCTTCGCCGGCGCCGTCGGCAGCGCCTTCTCCTGCCGAGTCCCCCACTCCGACGATCGCGCAATCGGTCACGGAACTGTCCGCGCAACGAGCCGCGGCCGAACGATCGAAAATTTACCGCGCCGGCGCGAGCTATAGTCAGTGGCTCGATCAGTTCGCGAAAGATTCGGGCAGTGCGTTCCTGCAACGGCCCGCGTTTGAACGCGTGACCTGGATGCGATTGCTTGCGGCAGCTGCCGCACTCGCGCTGTTGGCGATCGTCGCCGGCTTATTCGTGTGGATCGTCCACCGGCGCGCGGGTGAGATCCAGTCGAGCGGATATCAATCCGCGCTCGCGCTGACGGCATCAGCCCTTCGCAAGCCGCTCGCGTTTTTTCTCGGAATGTGCGGCGGCGCGTTCGTCCTGATGCCGATCGCAACTGGAATCATTGGCCGGCCGACACGCATCTTCTGGGTCAGCGTGCTGACGGCGATCTTTTACGCGGGATGGATCATCGCGCTCTTATGGCTGTTGTTTCGCGCGATCCTCGCGGTCGAAAAACGGATGCGAATGTGGGCCGAACGCACCAACAGTTTGATCGGCAAAGTCACGATCCCGATTCTTGGACACACCCTGCGGATGCTGGTGCCGCTGCTCGGGGTCATTCTGCTGTTGCCGTTACTGAAACTTCCCGCCGATTGGGCCTGGGTAACGCAAAAAGGTTTCGGCATTTTGCTCATCGTCGCGTTTTCGTTCTTGATCATTCACGGCGTTAACGCGGTGCAAGCGGCGCTCATGAGCCGGCATCGATTGGACGTTCCTGACAATGTCTCCGCGCGACGGATTTACACGCAGGTCTCGGTGATTCGCAAAATTATTGTGACCGCGATCGTGATTATCGCGACGGGATCGATTCTGATGATGTTTGATCCGGTCCGTCAATTCGGGACCAGTATTCTCGCGTCGGCCGGGATTGCGGGAATCGTGATCGGTTTCGCCGCGCAAAAGACGCTCGGAAATGTGCTCGCTGGAATTCAGATCGCGCTCACCCAACCGGTCCTTATCGACGACATCGTGGTGGTTGAAGGCGAGTTCGGGCAGATCGAAGAGATCACGCTCACCTACGTCACGGTGCGGACGTGGGACCTGCGACGGTTGGTGTTGCCCATCACCTATTTGGTCGAAAAACCGTTTCAAAACTGGAGCCGGGTTTCGACCGAGCTGCTCGGCACGGTGGTTCTTTATCTCGATTATCAGGTGCCGATGGGCGAGCTACGCAAAGAATTGAAGCGACTCGTCGACAACAATCCGAAATGGGACAAGCGAGTTTGCGGATTGCAGATGACCGACGCCAAACAAAATACGATCGAAGTGCGGGCGTTGGTTAGCGGCGCCGATCCAGGCAAGTTGGGCGATCTGCGCTGCGAAGTACGCGAAGGCCTGATCAACTTTCTGGTGCGCAATTATCCCGAAAGCCTTCCTAAAACTCGTAACCTCAACGTCGACGAACCGAAAACGGCGCGACACAAAGCCGCAGATGATCGTGAGGCCACCCCCGGCGCCCAACACGAGCGGGGGGATAAATCCCCTGGTGTCCACGCCGAAGAAAAACACGATGGTTCCGAAATCCAGTGAGGACATGAATGGACCGACTGGGGCGACACGGATGATCAGCAACAAATACGGAGGGCGAAGTAGCAGAGGATTTCTTGTCCGATCAGGTCAGATCCTTCTCCAGCAGGTACAGATAAAGAATCGCCATGGCGTCGGTATTTGCGTTGGAGGTGTTCTCGTACTCCGCGGTCAATTCGTAGCGGTGACTGCGGAAAATTGGAACGCCCTCGATTGATTTGAATTCATCGACGCGCGCGACGCCGACGCGGTCGGTCCAATCTTGTGAATTTAGATGGAAAACAATTTTGCCCGTTGTCAGGTCGCGCAGCTCCATCGCGCGCGCGAATGGATGGACGTGGATTGTCGCGTAATGAACGGTCGTGTCGAAGGGCAGATTCAATTGTTGCGTAATCTCAGTTTTGTAAATGTGATGGCCGGGCGGGACGATCCAATGATTCATCAGGGCATCGCCTCGTTTATCGACGAAATTGATTTTCGACATTTCGCCGCACGCGGCCCCGACGTGTTGGGTGGCAGTGCTCATGGTGCAGGACGGCCCCATGTCGGAAGTAACGCCGTGACGATCGAGCACATATAATGCGCGGCGGAAGAGCGCTTTGGTGGGCGCGCCGGGTTGATCAGCGGCGATGGTCTGAAATTTCGTGCGCATCCGAACGTTCACGACTTCGTTTCGTGCATTCAGGTTTAACGACATCGTCACGTAATCGAGCGGCGCAGCGGCGGGAACCGGGACACCAAAACCTTGTGGCAGTTGGATCGACAATCGACCCGGGGCCAGGGTGAACAGTCGCCAGTCGAGATGCGTTTTTCCGCCCAGCTCGCGGTTGTATCGATCCGGCGTGCCGCTGCGTTCGGCAAACGTCAGATTGGAATGACAAAAAAATTCTTGTGACACCGGAGTCTGCTTGTCTGCATCGACAACTTCGGTTTCGACGCCGGTGATCCATTGGACCGCGCACTTGTCGGCGTTCGGGAGATGAATGCCGCTCGCAATTGACATCGGTCCTTGCATCGAGCGGTAAATCTTGTCGAGCCGGTACGGTTCGGACACGAGAGTCGCGATCTTGGTGTTATCGGGCTCGTGTCGAGTGAAGGACCAGATCGCCGCGGCAGCTAGCACGACTGCGAGGGTAAATAGGACGATTTGCCGGCGACTCATCTATTATGATAGCGAGCAAAGGATGTGCCCTTTGGGAAGTTGAGGAGTTGAGTTGTTGAGGAGTTGAGGCGACGAACGGCGAGAGGCCGCCTTACAATATGATCCGAGGATCAGTTTTGGGGTCGTATCTAAACATTCAACATTTGGGGAGGTGACGAATGACGTGTGACCAGTTGCAAGCGAACGGCGGCTCAACACCTCAATGTTTCGCTACTCAGAGCGAAACAATTCCTGAAGCTCGGCGTAGGACGTCGCGTGGGTGAGTTCGTCAAACGTTCCCTTTTCTATCAGTTCTTTCGCACAGCGAACGAATCCGCCCCAGGCCGCGCGGGCGAACGCGCCGCCGACACTAACACGACGCGCGCCCATTTCCGCCGCATCGCGCATCGTCAACCCTCCGGATCCGCCAATCAAAACATTCACCGGTTTCGGCGCGACTGCTTCCACAATCGCCTTGTTTTCATCGCGCCCTTTGAATCCCGGCGCATACAAGCAATCAGCGCCGGCCTCGGAATATTTCACGAGGCGGCTGATCACCTGATCGAGCTTTTCCCGGCCGACCAGAAATCCTTCGGCGCGGCCAACCAGGAGAACGCCGGTTCCATGCAGCGCTTCGCGAACGGCGTGGATCCGTTCAACCGCGAGATTCACGTCATAAAGCGGACTTTCCTTCCGATCAGCCGCGTCTTCGATTGAAAGGCCGGCGACGCCTATTTCGGCGCAAAGCCGCGCATTTTCCGCGCACCAATTTGGTTCGTCGGCGTAGCCGTTTTCGAAATCGGCGTTCACCGGAATGTCGGTCGCTTCGACCAGCTCGCGAATGTGCCCGATCATGTCATCGCGTTTGACGGAGCCATCCGGCAGTCCGCGCGAAAATGCGAAACCAGCCGACGTAGTTGCGATCGCTTTGAATCCGAGATGCTGCAAATACTTCGCAGTACCGATGTCCCACGGGTTCGGGATCGCGAAGCAACCGGTTTCATGAAGTTCCCGAAACTCGACGCGCTTCTGTTCGATGGATTTCATGAAGCAATTAACCACGAATGTACACGAATAAACACGAATCTATGAACAAGGTCCTCAATTAGTGTCCATTAGTGTCGATTCGTGGTTAAAAAGAATTGACGGGAGACAAGAACCGAGACTTCGATGTCGGCATGAAAACACGACTGATTTTAATTGTTGCTACTTCACCCGCGCCCGGAGCTGCGGAAAAGAAGTAAACCAGAAGTTGAGCGGTTGAGTTGTTGAGGAGTTGAGTTGATTGCCCGCTCGCCACTTGTCACTCGTCACCGGTCACGTTCCTAAGTGAAAGCGGTTCGCCTCGTCCAGGTCGGCAAGCCGCTTGAAGACGTCGAGATTTCCGCGCCGGAAATTGGCGCGTCAGAAGTTTTGATTCGCGTGGCAGCGGCCGGAATCTGTCACTCGGATGCGCACTATCGCGCCGGCATTTCAAAGATCGACAACTTGCCGGTGACGCTTGGGCACGAAGTCGCCGGCGACGTCGAACGGGTTGGCCGTGAGGTTACCAGTATCACGGCTGGCGACCGCGTTTGCGTACATTATTTAGTACACTGCGGTTCCTGCGAGTTCTGCCAGCGCGGGTTAGAACAGTTTTGCCGCACCGGGCAAATGATTGGCAAACATCGCGACGGCGGATACGCCGAGTTCATCAAAGTTCCCGCCAGGAACGCATTCGCGTTACCGGATGAGATTTCATTCGAAGTCGGCGCGATCATGATGTGCTCGTCGGCGACAGCGCTGCATGCGTTGAACAAGGCGCGGTTCAAATCCGGAGAGTCGATCGCAATCTTCGGATTTGGAGGGTTGGGTTACTCGGCGCTGCAATTTGCCAAGGCGTTCGGTTGCGGCGCAGTCTATGTCGTTGAAATCAATTCTGCCAAACTTGCGTCGGCAACAAAGCTTGGGGCTGTCGCGATCAATGCGAAGGCGGGTGATCCGGTCGATCAAATTCGCGAGGCGACCGGCGGAAAAGGGGTCGACGTTTCGCTCGAGTTGATCGGGAGTGCAGCGACGATGCGACAAGCGGTTCAATGTTTGGGCGCAATGGGGCGCGCAGCGCTTGTTGGATTGACCGCGGAGTCCTTGCCGATCTTTCCCTATAGCGAGTTGATCAACAAAGAAGCAGAGATCATCGGCGTATCTGATCATCTGGCGGCCGAGATTTCGACGCTGATCGAATTCGCGCGCAGCGGCAAACTCCGTTTTCCGTCAGATACTTTGCGCTTTGTCGATCTTGATGCCCAACAGATCAACGCGGCGCTGGATGAACTTCAGCATTCCATCGATCACGTCAGAACGGTCATAAAAGTGATCAGTGATCATCAGATGTCTGATGTCTGACTTCTGATTTCTGATTTCTGACTTCTGATCTCTGATTTTCTTACTTCTGTCCTCTGACGTCTGATGACTAGGATGGCGTCCGATGCATTTTGATTTCGCCAACGCCCTCAATCTCGTTTCAACCATCACCGTGATCGGCGCGCTAGTCTTCGCTGGCTTGCAGGTTCGGGCGGCGAACCGGGCAAGGCGCGATCAGGCGGCGGTGACTGTGATTGAAACCGCCGCCTTGAGCGAGAATTCCGCGCGCTTCTTAGAATTGCTTAGCGAAATTCCCGAGGGCGCATCCGCGGCGGCGATCGAAAACTTAGACGCCGAAACGAGGCGCCAGATTTTTCTGTTCGGACTTCGGGTGGAAGTGATCGGGTACATGGTTTTTCACGGCCTGGTGGACGTTCAAACCGTTAACGATCTCGCCGGTGGCGCTATTCTGAGTTTTTGGTCGCGTGCCAAGAACTGGTCGGAGGAGCGACGGAAGCGGACCGGCCATGATGAGTTTTTGGAGTGGTGCGAATGGCTAGTGACGCAGATCGCGCAGTATCGTGCGACGCGTCCATATGTTCCGGCGTACTCGCGCCAAAGGAGACCATGATTATGAACTGGGAGATGCTGGCCGCGGTCGGACAACTGGCGGCGGTACTTGTCGGAATTCCGTCTTTGATTTACCTCGCCATCCAGATCCGTGAGCAAACCAAGGAGCGCCGGCAATCAGCAGTCCACGCGCTCACCGAGCAATGGGGAGATCTCACTGAATCGCTGCACAATAATCCGGAGATGGCTGCGATTTTTCTCCTCGGCGCACATTCCTTTAACGATCTGGATTCGGTATCGAAACTCCGCTTTAGCGCGTTCTTCAATCGGCTTTTGAACATCTTCGAAGGAATGTACTTCTCGCATGCGCAGGGAATCCTTACTGGCTCATCATGGAAAGCCGTTGAAAGGACGATGAGCGATCTGATTGCTTACCCCGGGGTGCAACAGTGGTGGGAATTTCGGAAACACTGGCATACCGAAGAATTTGACCGGCTCGTTCGCTCGATCATTGCGAGACAGAACAAGCCGACGGCATTCTCAGCTTACAATCTTAGCGACGTGCCTCTACCCGAGAAACGTGCGTAACCCAGAAGTGACAAGTGACCTGTGACCAGTGACGAGCTAACACAATTCGCGGAGCGTTATGCTGAAGCGTGGTGTAGTCGCAGTCCCGACAATGTCGCGGAGTTTTATGCCAAGAACGGTTGGATTAGCGTGAACGGCGCACCGCCTGTCCCGATCGCCGAGGTTGCGGGCGGATTCATGCGCGATTTTCCGGATATGGTTGTGAAGTCCGATAAGCTGGAAGAACGCCGACCGGTGCCGAGTTCCACTGGACGTTTACCGGAACGAACACTGGTCCCGGAGGCACAGGAAAACGTGTTCGGATCAACGGCTATGAACTTTGGAAGATCGACAATGACGGACTGATCGCGGAATCGTTAGGCCATTTCGATGCCACGGATTACGAACGTCAGATACGCGGTCAGCGCCGCGTTACGTGATGTTCGATATTGATGTTCTTGCTCGTCACTGGTCACATGTCACTGGTCACTTCTGCTAATGTCCGCATTCGAACACGTCACCGCGCTTTTATCGTTCGTCTATGCCTTGGCGTTGACGCATCTGTTGGCGCGTGTTGCCGAACTTGTCGTTGCCCGCGAGCGCGTGAAATTTTCCGGTTTGCTTGCAATCGGAATGGTCAACGCCGTTCTCCTGGTGTTCGTAAACTGGTTGTCGATTTGGGATCTCCGTTCGGTCACGAGTTGGGACCTTGCGTCCGTAGCGATTCAGTTCTTGTTCGCTGTTTCCGTCTATGTGATCTGCGCATTGGTCGGACCCAAGGCCCCGGATGACGGCGCAATCGATCTGGAAGATTTTTTCTGGCGCCAACGCACCTATTTCTACGGCGCCATTGTCGCTTGCCTTATCCTGGCGCTGCTTGCCAATCTCGATTTCTTGAAAACACCGAACACGGCACTATTCGTGAAAGAAAATCTGGGGACGATCGCGATGTTGATCCCGACCGCGCTCGGGTTGATATCACGGAACCGGTCGGCTCAGTGGGCAGCCGGCATTTCCTTACTGGCGATGATAATTGGATTCGCGATTTTGTTCAGCAGCAATTTGAGCTGATTTGGTGGAACTCCCAGTCTGGCTCGAGCCAAGAAAAGCATTGACGCGAAACCTAAATCCGTTCTTCATCGGCGCCATGAAATCAAAGACTCTGTTAGTGACTATCGCACTTTGCTTTGCAACCGGGACAGCTTGTTTCGCGGCAAACGCGCAAATGGGGACGTGGAAGTTGAACATGAAAAAATCGAAGCTCACGCACGACGCGAACCGGAACAACACGGTGGTTTATTCATCAACGCTCTTCCAAACAAAAGTAACGATCGACGGCACCGACGCGAAAGGTAAACCGACCCACAACGAATGGACCGGCCAGTTCGATGGGAAAGATCATGCCGTCACCGGCGATGCGATGGAAGACATGCGCTCCTACACGAAAGTCGACGATCACACCATGAACTTCACAATGAAGAAAGGCGGGAAAGTGGTGTTGACGGGTCGAATTGTGGTCGCGCCGGACGGCAAGAGCCGCACCGTGACCACGATTACCACTGACGCGAAGGGCAAGAAGGTGAGAAGCACGGCGGTCTACGACAAAGCCTAAGTCCGAGCCGGACTGGCGGTTGTTGAGCAGTTGAGGCGCCAGTTGTAGGGCAGGCGCATCGCCTGCCGTTTTGAAGATGCCGGCAACCGGGAGCGATTGCCCTGCAATCATTGCGGGATTCAGTGGAAATCTTGCGATTTACCCTTGCGGGTTTATTAAACCCGATTACGTTAGTGACCCGCAGACAAGCGGTCCCCGAAACAGTTCGGGGTTGTTCTCCTCTGGCTCGAAGCGAGCCGATTCTGGTCGGATTAACGGCGAGGGTCGGATTTTGTTTTGTACCGGGGCGAGGATGTCGATCTTTGACAGTTTGGTTTTGGATTCGTGGTCACAGTTGTTTTGGCGCATGCCAGAACAGAATCGGATCTGAAATGATATGAAGTCAGCGAAAATTGAATTGTGCGTTATCTGTTGATTTTCTTTGGAAAAAAAGATTACAGATCGGACGAACCTGTGTCCCGCTACGGCGGGAAACAGATTATCGAATGGTCAGATTTTGTCGGCCCCGTAGCGGGGTACGACGCAAACTTTGAGGTGTAAAAGCCTCACCGTTTTTAACGGAGAGTTTGATTCTGGCTCAGAACGAACGCTGGCGGCGTGGATAAGACATGCAAGTCGGACGGGACTTTTCGCTGTAGCAATACAGTGGAAAGTTTAGTGGCGAACGGGTGCGTAACACGTGGGCAATTTGCCTTAAAGTGTGGGATAGCTCGGCGAAAGCCGGATTAATACCGCATGTGGCTACTGGAGACATCTTCGGGACGCTAAAGGTGGCGCAAGCTACCGCTTTTTGAGAAGCCCGCGGCCTATCAGCTTGTTGGTGAGGTAACGGCTCCCCAAGGCGTTGACGGGTAGCTGGTCTGAGAGGACGACCAGCCACACTGGGACTGAGACACGGCCCAGACACCTACGGGTGGCAGCAGTCGAGAATTTTTGACAATGGGGGAAACCCTGATCGAGCGACGCCGCGTGGAGGATGAAGGTCTTCGGGTTGTAAACTCCTGTCATTTGGGAACAAGGCGTATTTATTAACTGTAAGTACGTTGATAGTACCAGAAGAGGAAGAGACGGCTAACTCTGTGCCAGCAGCCGCGGTAATACAGAGGTCTCAAGCGTTGTTCGGATTCATTGGGCGTAAAGGGTGTGTAGGTGGCGCGCTAAGTCGGGTGTGAAATTTCGGAGCTTAACTCCGAAACTGCATTCGATACTGGCGTGCTTGAGGACTGGAGAGGAGACTGGAATTTACGGTGTAGCAGTGAAATGCGTAGATATCGTAAGGAAGACCAGTGGCGAAGGCGGGTCTCTGGACAGTTCCTGACACTGAGACACGAAGGCCAGGGGAGCAAACGGGATTAGATACCCCGGTAGTCCTGGCAGTAAACGGTGCACGTTTGGTGTGGGAGGATTCGACCCCTTCTGCGCCGGAGCTAACGCGTTAAACGTGCCGCCTGGGGAGTACGGTCGCAAGATTAAAACTCAAAGAAATTGACGGGGGCCCGCACAAGCGGTGGAGTATGTGGCTCAATTCGATGCAACGCGAAGAACCTTACCAGGCCTTGACATGCATCTCTAAGTTGGTGAAAGCCAGCGAGTGTCGAAAGACACAATTTGCACAGGTGCTGCATGGCTGTCGTCAGCTCGTGTCGTGAGATGTTGGGTTAAGTCCCGCAACGAGCGCAACCCCTGTGAACTGTTGCCACCGGAGCGAGAGCTCCGAGCACTCTGTTCAGACTGCCTCGCTTAAACGAGGAGGAAGGTGGGGACGACGTCAAGTCAGTATGGCCCTTACGGCCTGGGCTGCACACGTACTACAATGCCCAGTACAGAACGATCCGAGACCGCGAGGTGGAGGAAATCTATTGAAAACTGGGCCCAGTTCGGATTGGAGGCTGCAATTCGCCTCCATGAAGCCGGAATCGCTAGTAATGGCGCATCAGCTACGGCGCCGTGAATACGTTCCCGGGCCTTGTACACACCGCCCGTCACATCATGAAAGCCGTTTGTACCCGAAGTCGCCCCTTAAAAGGCGCCGAAGGTATGGATGGTGATTGGGATGAAGTCGTAACAAGGTAGCCGTAGGGGAACCTGCGGCTGGATCACCTCCTTTCTAAGGAGAGATTCATCGCCTTCGAAATTTATTTCGAAGCGCGGTTGAATAGGTCGACGGCTAAGTCCCTCGGGTGAATCAATTGATCATCTGGGGCGATATGCCGTGAAGACTTTGGAATCGAAAGAAACCAGAGCCCAAGGAAATGACGCGGATAACGCACAATTCAGTCTTTGCTGCACATCGACTTAATGCCGTCCTGCCAACGCCGGACGGCATTTTTCTTTTCCTCGAAAGATTCAAATCAGGAAAACAGGAACCCAGGAAACTGTAGAGGCGGCCGTGTCGGCCGCACTTTCAGTCATCGCGCCCGCCAAGGGCACCGCTACACTTCGTTCTTGCCGTTGAAGAACTTGCTCGTGGATTTCGTCAAAGCATCAGAGACAATTATGCGTGGGATAAATATCAAATCTGTTAGCCCGGAGGACGTGCAGACCGTGCGACGTCTGCGGGCCATCGAAGGCTATGTTGACCTGGGCATGTTTCAAGAAGCCGAGGAAGAACTTCGTGACCTCGATCCCGCCTGGTTCGCTTTTGACCAGTATCTCGACTCCGGTCGCGTGTTTACGCCGGTCTCAACCACTGCGAATAACGCAGACGCAACGTAACGTTGCCTCAACACTCAACTTCTCAACCCGCTGGAGTTCGTTTAGTCTCCCGCTCCATCTATGCATCCAATTTTCCGCGCTCTTCTATTTTTCGCTCTCTGCTTTGGTCCCCTCGCCTACCCTTCCGATTCGCCTCCGGCCAAACTGAAATACGGCACCTGGGGATTCGATCTGTCCGGAATGGATACAAAAACAAAACCGGGCGACGATTTTTTCCGCTACGCCAACGGCGCCTGGCTCGATAAAACGCAAATCCCGCCAGACAAACCGGCCTACTCGCTCCGAATCATCATGACCGATCTCACCGAGCAACGGCTCAAGGACTTGTTGGAAGCCGCGGGTGCGAAGGCGGCTGCCAATCCATCGTCGCTCGAGGAAAAAGCCGGCGCTTTTTATCGATCGTTCATGGACGAAGCCCGGGCGGAACAGCTCGCGGAAAAAGCGATCGATCCCGAACTGAATGATCTGAAGAACGCAAAAACGCGCGACGACTTTGCTTCGCTAATGGGACGTACCACAACCGATTTCGAATCTTCGTTGTTCAATCCGGTGATCGATGTCGATCTAAAGGACCCAAATAAATACGCGTTTTACCTGACTCAAGCCGGGATCGGATTGCCAGATCGCGATTACTATCTCAAACGGGATTTCGCCGCGCAGAAAGCCGTTTACCAGAACTATGTCACACAGTTTTGAAACTGTTGAACTGGCCTGAACCCGACAAAAGCGCGAAAGACATCGTCGATTTCGAAACCAAGATCGCCGACGCGAGTTGGACCAAGGCACAGCAGCGCGATCTCAATGCTATCTACAATCCGATGTCGATAGCGGAACTGAAGAAGTTCGCTCCCGGTTTCGCGTGGGACAAATTTTTGGTCGAAGCCAAAATGCCGAAGGTGATGCGCGTCGTCATCGCCGAAAAAGGCGCCTTTCCAAAGATCGCCGACGCTTACGCAAAAGCGCCGATCGACACAATTCGGGCCTGGCAGGCGTTTCATGTCGCCGACAACGCTGCGCCGTACCTATCGAAACCGTTTACGGACGCTTATTTCGAACTTCACAGCAAAACGCTTTCAGGACAAAAGGAACAGCAAGCCCGTTGGAAACGGGCGATCACAACCGTCAGCGGCGGCGACTTCGGTGTCGGCGATCGATTTGGCACCTTCGGTACGATGGGATTTGGCGTCGGCCAGCTTTACACGGCGAAATATTTTCCGCCGGAAGCCAAAGCGAAAATTCAGGACTTGGTCACGAACCTGAAGGCGGCCTATCGGGCGCGAATTGAGAAGCTCGACTGGATGGGCGCCGACACGAAGAAAGAAGCTCTTAAGAAGCTCGACACTTATACGATCAAGGTCGGTTATCCGGACCACGCGCGTGATTATTCGAAACTGATAATTCACGCGGACGATTTGGTTGGCAACGTGAAACGATGCGCGCAGCTTGACTGGGATTTTTACACCGGCCGCTTCTTTGGTCCGGTTGATCGAACGGATTGGAACATGACGCCGCAAACCAATGACGCTTACAATGGCAGTCTCCGAGACATCGTTTTCCCGGCAGGGATTCTTCAACCACCAATCTTCGACGCGGATGCCGATCCGGCGATCAACTATGGCGCAGCCGGCGGAGTGATTGGTCATGAGCTGACACATGGCTTCGACGATCAAGGCCGGAAGATCGATGCCTCCGGTACGCTGCGCGATTGGTGGACGGAACAGGACATCGAGACGTTCAAAAAACGGGCAGACATGCTCGGCGCGCAGTATTCGAAGTACGAACCCATTCCCGGTGTGCACGTTAATGGCGAGTTAACGATGGGCGAAAACATTGCCGATCTCGGCGGTCTGACCCTCGCGCTTGATGCGTATCGGGCGTCGCTCAAAGGACAACCGGCCCCGGTTCTCGACGGCTTCACGGGAGAGCAACGCGTCTTTCTCGGCTGGGCCCAGGCCTGGCGCGGAAAAGTCACCGACGATTACGTGAAGAAACAGGTGGTGAGCGATCCGCATTCACCTCGCCAATTCCGCGTAATTGGCCCGAGCAGAAACACTGACGCGTGGTACGACGTGTTTAAAGTTCAGACCGGCGACAAGATGTTCGTCGCGCCGGATCAGCGAGTGCACATCTGGTGACGCGGACTGATTGCAATCTGCAATCCACAATCTACATTCCGCAGATCTTTTTCGGGGGCATAGCTCAGTTGGTAGAGCGCTTGCCGCGGGCACTCAATTCTTGTCTTTTGGCTGTGAATAGACTTGAACGGCGACCGCTCCACAAATCGTAAAGAAGCTCACCAAGGAGGTTACCTTCATGTTACTCTAGACCTGACCAATCGATGAAGCCAACGGCCCCATTGCAGTGCAAGGCCTTTTTTTCGAGGAGCGCAGGCATGAACATTGGGGACCGCAAAGTCACGATCGGCATCTGTCTTTATAACGCCGAGCCCTTCATCGCAGCCGCGCTCAAAAGCGCGCTGGCGCAGACGCACGAAAACGTCGAGGTGCTGGTTTATAACGATGGCAGCAGGGATGGCGGTCCCGCGATCGTTCGCTCGTTTTCCGATCCGCGGCTCCAATTGATCGACGCGCCGCAAAATCGCGGGCTTGGCTTCGGCCGAAATCATCTCGGCGCCCGCGCGCAAGGCGATTATATCACCTGGCTCGACAACGACGATCTTTTTGATCGCGATCGGGTCGAGCGCCTCCTCAAAACGGCGGTCGCAAGCGACGCCGACATCACGATCGACTCGTATCGTATGATCGATGAAGCGGGCGCGCCGTTGCCCGGCACGCTGCGCGTCCCCGACCGGATCGCCGCCGAGCGCCATTTCACGCGTCTATTCGAACGCAACGCGATGCTGCCGCACCCGCTCATCCACAAGCGCTGCTTCAAAACCGCCAAGTATGACATCACGATCAAGGGCTCGGGCGATTATGACATGTGGCTCAAATGTTCCTACGCCTGCATGACCTTCGCGCGTTCGCCGGGCATCGGTCTTTCGTATCGCATCAGAGAATCCTCGCTCAGCAAAAATTATCGTCGCAATCGCGAAGAGACCAAAATCATCCTCGAGAAATATGAGATCCCGAAGCTCGCCGCGCTCTATCGCGAGCGCGGTTTTTCCGACGCGCACATCAATTATATGCGTTGTCTACAGCATCTTTTTCGCGGGCAATATGCAGAAGCGCTCGCAGCGGCGTGGGAGCCGTGGCCCGACGAGCCCGAGGTCGATCAAGATTTTTATCGCGCGTCGCTCCTGCTGCGAAACGGCAAACCGAACGAGGCGCGCGCGCCGCTCGAGCGTCATCTCGCGCGCAGTCCGAAGTCGCCGGGCGGCCACAATAACTTGGGCGTGCTCATGCGTTTGCTCGGCGGCGACGGCTCGGCTCATTTCACGCGAGCGGCTGAGTTTCTGCCCGCCTATCTCGACGCCAAACAAAATCTCGCCGACCGCACGAGCGCGCACATCACCGACACGCAAATCTGAAACGTCGAAATTTGATCGTTATAGAATGCGCCCTCCGGGATGTTGTCGCTCGCTAGTGCCATAAGGGCACTTCGGGCATGATGCGTTTCCTCGAATTAGATCACCATTGGTATAATTACCATGCATGAAATTGCTGAAAGGCCCTTGTTGACGTTCGGCCTATCGGGTTATAACCACGCGCACTTTATCGAGAATGCGATTCTGGGCACGCTTTCCCAAACGTACACGCCTCTCGAAATTATTCTCTCGGATGACCATTCGTCGGACGGCACCTTCCAGATCATGCAACATACTGCGGCTGGAACCGAACAAGATTTTTTCGACCTGATTGTTTCTTGGTTGGTTGCAACGACGTTACACTCGGGCGCGTCAACATCATGCTCGGAGAACTCAAACAACGTGAAAAAGAAGGCTGTCCGATCAACGTCGGTTTGATCGGTTGCGGCGCGATGGGGCTGGGCATTGCTTATCAGCTCGCCCTTTTGCCCGGAATGCGGCTTTCGTTTCTCGCAGACCTCAATGAAGAAGCGGCGAAGAGGGGCGCGGAGGTTTACGGGAAGCCGACGAAGGTTTCGACCGACGGCATGGCAGCGCTGAAGGACGAGAGAATCCCTTGCGATGTTTTGGTTGAAGCGACGAATTCTATCGCCGCCGCCTACGATTACTGCGCTGCTGCGATCGCGCGCAAGGCGCATTGCGTGTTGACGAATGCAGAAGTAGACGCGGTCCTTGGTCATCTTTTGCGTGACGCTGCGGCGAAACAAAATGTCGTGGTCACGAGCGACGCGGGAGACCAGCATGGCGTGCTCGCGCGCATGATTGAGGAAGTTGAGATGTGGGGCTTCGACATCGTGCAGGTAGGTAACATGAAAAGCTTCCTCAAACGCGATCAAACGTTGGCCGGCATCGCGTCGATTGCGAAACAGCTACGCCTCAGTTCCGTGCAGTGCCTCGCCTACACCGATGGCTCGAAGTTGAACATCGAGATGTCTATCATCGCGAACGAATACGGCCTCACGCCCTTCGTGCCCGGCATGGAAGGTCCGCGCGCGAACAAGGTGCAGGATGTGCTCGATGTGTTTGATTTCGACAAATACGGTAAACAGGGCCGCGTGGACTACATCCTCGGCGCGAAAGAGCATGGCAGCGGCGTGTATGTCGTAGGCCGCTGTGAGAGCGAATTCCAACGCGCCTATATGAACTACTACAAGGTGACGAATAGACACCCCTACTACGTTTTCTTGCGCCCGTATCACCTTTGCCATCTGGAAACCCCCCGCGCGATCGCCCTGGCGGCGCTTTACGGCAAGGCAGTTTGTACCATGCGCGCCGGCCGCGTCACTGACACCTTCGCCTACGCAAAGAAGGATCTGAAGGCCGACGACGTCGTGCAGCACGCCATTGGCAGCGACGAAGTTTACGGTCTCATCAACGAAACGAAGCAAGCCGACGCTGCCAAGTATGTGCCGCAGGGCGTGCTCGATATTGAAGGCATCAGCGACCGTCCGATCATCAGGCGTGCGGTCGAGATGAACGCACCCCTCACATGGGACGACGTGGAGATTCCAGCGAATCGCATGACTGAACTGTGGGAAAGGCAGAAACCGCTGGTGGGTTTGGAGTAATTCCGACTAACAGGCTTAGGCAGCAGACGTGGCAGACAATTCGGGCACTGACGAATGATTCTCAGTCCGCGATTACTACTGCGCGCAAATCCACAGGTAATACCGCTGCGACACGCGCAACACATCGCGCGCGCGCGCGAGGCCTTGTCACTGCCATGTGATACTGCGGCCCTCTTTTTATGCGCTAAGAAGTCCTTCACCAGCCGCGCCACACTCTGAGGAGAGCCACGATTGTCACTCCGCTATGATACAATGTCATCGCTCGAACGTTGTCGCGGCTGCGTTACGGACTCGTTAAGCCTGCCGCGCGTACTGTCGCCGTTGCAAACAAATGGCACTATTTTTCTCGACGGTCGCGATCAGATGGTCGTAGAAATCTGCAACAGCGATGACGACGATCATCGACATCAAACCGTGGCGAAACGGCTGGAATGTTCTGGAATGTCCCGGCGTTGAGCCGGTGTTTCTCGTTAAAGATCAGGCGTTGAGTTATGCAAAAGGTCGCGCCAGCTTTCGATCTGGAGAAATTAGGATTTTGGACTCGGAGGGGAAGCTAGAGGAAACGGTTTTTTTCACCGAGGCGGAACGAAAATTGTGAATCTCTCAAATTTGAGACAAAACTGTACTTGCTGGCTAATATCCGGGATATCCGACTTTATTGTCGGCCTATCCATTAGTTAGGCCGCATCGTTCGCTATGCCGTATTTCTTTATCATACCGGCTTATTTGGCCCTACTGATCGGATTAGTTGTCGCCGCTATCATCGCTCGTTTCATTCCGCGTTTTCAGCCGGCGAGTCGCTACATTCTGGCAGGTGCGATTGGCACATTAGCGGGCTTCCTCATCATCAATCTGATTGTCTTTTTCGCAGGCATGGCTCCGGTCTGGCTGGCGGAGAAGATCAGCTTTCCAGATTGGTTGCATGAGGGCAGCAAATATTTTGTCGCAGCCACCCTTTTGATTGGGCCATTCGTCGGTTCGGCGGTTGGCGTGTTGGTCGGATTTGTCGCGGGGCTTTATTTTGTTCGCCGGCGGAGTAGACATGCAGCCTAACCAATCGATGAAGCCAACTGCCCCTCAGCGAATCGGCTCGATCGACATTGCCACGACACCCTGCCTTGGCTTATCTCTTTCTCGTTAGGCGTTATCGCTTATGACCACTCCACGACTTCTTCTTTTCGTCTCGATACTGCTATTGCCGGTTATCTCTGTTCGAGCCACGTCGAACTACGAGTATGGGCCGGATGAGTACGTCACCGTCACGAAGGGCATATCACCAGATGGAAAGATTGCCATCACCGCCCACGGCAGCGGCGAGCTTGGCGATGAGAATTTCCATCTTTACCTGACCGACGCGGGCACCGGCAAAAAGATCGGGCCGCTCGAGGAGATCAAGGAGTTCCTCGACACCGCTGCGAATGCGTTTGCGGCGCAGTGGTCGAGCGATGGCCAGCAGGTGACAATCGTTTGGAGGGTCGATCGGCACGAGCCGCTCAAGGCGATCTCGTATCGCATCACCGGCCACCGAGCCCAGAAGATCAAAGGGCCGTTTAATATCAAAGATGGCGACGCGCTCGAGAAGTTTTTCGTGCAAGAGTGCGTCCCCGACGGGAAACCGAGTCCGAAGATTTTCGGCACGCCGCTCAAGCATGATTAAACGCCTAACCAACCGATGCAGTGAACCGCAGACCGTCCTTATGCTGCGCTTTGAGAGCATGCGGACGTCATTTCTAATTCGCGCGGTCGCTGATCTTGGGTTTCGTTAGGCCTTCACCTGCGGCACTTGCTTCCCACTCGGTCTTGACTCCGGCCTCCAGGTTCCGACCTCTGGGTTTGCTAACTTTTCTGAATCCAAATGCACCGACCATTGCATCCCAGCAGAAAACCCGGGAGGTTTATGAAACGCTTTGGTTTGATAGCGATCGCCATCTTCTACTCTATTGTAAAGGACTTCGCCGCCGAACTGCCATCCGACGATGTGATTCGGCAAATCTTAACGGATCGCGTTGGAAACAACGAAAATGATGTCGGCATTATCGTTAAGATCGTCACCCCCGCCGGCGAACGAGTGATATCTCATGGCCATCGACATGCCGGAGATGCTGGGCCACTCGATGGCGACACCGTTTTTGAAATTGGTTCCGTTACGAAAGTCTTCACCGCGCTGGTGCTCGCCGACATGGTGCAGCGAAACGAGGCGGCCCTTGCCGATCCGGTTGCAAAATACTTGCCACCTAGCCTCAGGGTCCGCACGCGAAACAATCGACCGATCACTCTTCTCGATCTCGCTACGCACACGTCCGGACTGCCGTTCATGCCGGAAAACGCTCCCCCCTTGAATGATCCAGCCGCTGCGAAATACTCGTCCGGCGATCTCGCCCGTTTCGTCGCTAATTATCAACCAAGGCGAGATGCAGGAAGCCAATGGGATTATTCGAACATTGGTTATTGGATCTTGAGTGAAGCGCTCGCCGCGCGCGCGGGAAACAACTTTGAAGACCTGGTGCGAAAACGCGTTATCGCGACCCTTGGCCTAACGAATACAGATTTCAGCATTTCGCAGAAGATGAAATCCGACGCTGCGCAAGGCCATGACTCCTCGCTAAAGCCGGCGCCGAGCGTTTCCTCCATGGCGATCTACTCGCTCATGCCAACAGCCGGAGGGCTTTACTCCACGGCCAACGATCTCGGGAAACTGCTAGCGGTGGCAATGGGTGTGCATTCCTCGCCTCTCTCCGATGCCATCAAACTCACACTCGACAAGCGCCGCCCGACTGGTGGTTCGGAACAACAGGCGCTCGGGTGGAGCGTTGTCGGGAACGGCGATGACGAAATCATCTATCGCGACGGCGGTACGTACGGCTTCGCAAGCTCCATTGCTTTCGACCGGAAACAGCGCATCGGCGTGGTCGTGCTTTCCAATCAAAACGGCAGCATCGATGACATCGCGCGACACCTGTTGCGTCAGGATATTCCGCTGAAAACCGCCGCTAAAACTTCCCACACCGAGATCACGATCGATCCAACTGTCTTGGATCGATACGTTGGCCGCTACGAAGTCAAAGGCGAAGGCATATTTACGGTCGCGCGCGAAGACAACTTCCTTACCATCGAATCCCCTGCTGAGTGGGGACTGCCCAAGCTGCGCATTCATCCCGAAACCAACCGCGATTTCTTTGCCGCCGAATTGCCGCTGCGCATTACCTTCCAGAGCGATGCCGGAGACCACATTACCGGGTTTCTCATTTACCCGCCGAACGGAAACAAAGCTCTCTCCGCGCAGAAGCAATAGCTGCTGGCCAGCGCCCACGGCCTAACCAGGCGATGCAGCCAACCGCGGACCGTCCTTATGCCTAGATTTGAGAGCATGCGAACATCACTTGTAACTCGCGCGGTCGCTGATCTTGTGTCTCGTTAGGCGTACACGATTCGTCATCTTTCTATGCGGTCGTCGCCATAGGAACCACGTTGGCCGGTTCGCCGTCACTCATGAGTCGCGCCATGCGTTGGCTGTGCACAGGTCGGACGTGTGAATAAGTCTTTAGAATTAGCAAGCCACCGTCCTTATGGCCTTGCCATTGAGCAATCGTTTTGACGTCAACGCCGCGCTCGATCGCGCGAGTGATAAACATTCGGCGCAAACTTCGATGCGTGAAGTGCGGGAATCCAAGCCGCTTGCAGGCGTTCTTGAGCGCCTTGTGACACTCTTTCACCGCGAACAGCCGTTCATCGTGTTTCTTGCCGGCGCAGAGCTTTTCAACAAGGGTGCGCAACTGCGGATAGATCGGAATTGCGAAACCGGCGTCGGTCTTCCGCCGGTAAACGATGATGTGCCCGGCTTCCAGATCGACATCCGCGGGCGTCAGCGCAGCCGCTTCAGCTTGTCCGAGTCCGGCGAGTCCGAGAAATTCGACGAAGTCGCCTGACTCCTGGGCGACGCGGTTGAATTGTTGCGCCCGCACGTCGGCGACGATTGCTTTGAACTGCTCAAATGACGGGGTTAATCGAATCGGCATCTTGCGTGTTCGATACGTGAGCTCTCTCGCTGGATTGTCGGGAATGATGCGGTCTTTAACTGCCGTTTGCAGCGCATCGCGGACGAGCATGAGAGCGCTGTTGTAGTAGCTAGCGGATTTTTGCCCGTAATGCTGCGCGAGCCACGACTCGATCTGCGATGGCTTCAGATCGCGCAACGGCAAAGTCCGCGCGCCGTACAGAGTTCTTTTTAATTTGTCGATGATGACGCCTTTGTCCTCAATCGTGGACGGCGCCCCGATGAGCGTGTTGCGGTAATCATCCAACACGGCGGCGAAACTCGCGTTGCCCTTCGTCACGTCCACGCGCTCCAACGTGCGCTTGAAGTCCGCGAGCTTGCGCTTCGCAAGCTCATGATCGGTTGTTCCGAGTTTTTTGCGGTGCAGCTTGCCGCAAAAGCGTAGCCGTGCGAAATACTGGCCGGTTGGTTTGTAGCGATAAAGTCCGATGCTTCGTTTGACCTTTTCCCAAGTGTTCTTTGAATCGTCCTTCATTGTCTCAATTTATCAGTATCATATGGCGGTGGCAATAAGGATAATTAAAGTGTCGCGGTTTAGCTATAACATGCTGGACAACAGATCATTGCAACAATATACGGGGGCATAGCTCAGTTGGTAGAGCGCCAGCTTTGCAAGCTGGAAGTCAGGGGTTCGAATCCCCTTGCCTCCAAAGCCCGCAGGGCGTGGAGGCAAAGTCCAATGGCACAGGGTGTCACTTTCGGATGGATGGGAATCAATCCCCTTGCCTCCACAAATTTCGCGTACCGAAATTCAAGTGACTATTCAGGGGATGAGAATCTTGTTCGACCGGTGGGGCGCGTAGCGCAGGGTTAAGAGCGAAGCTCATTGACCGGAGCCAAAGCGCAGCTTTGGATAATCCCCTTGCCTCCAGTCTACGCTCGCATCGTTATGCGAGAGTTTGGACTGTCGCGCAGTAGCCTGGGCGAAGGCGGACGTCTCTTCGTCATGGAATACGAACGCGGCGAGCTACGACTCGGCAAGCCAACCTGCTTTCTTAATCGTCCGAGGATGCAAAAAACCCTTGAGGAGGGATTGGAAGCGACACCGGTGAACTTTTTGGCGACCCACCCGACCCGCCCCGTGGATTCTTTAGAGGCGCCAAGTCTCGCACGGGAAACCGTATTTTTTTTGCTCCCGACTTCTTTTTACCGGCAGCGCTTTTCTTATGTTCAGGGTTAAGCATGCGACCACGAAGAGCTTGCGCACGAATCCGAACTCGGTCAAGTCCCGTTGCAATGCCTTTCACATTTCATAACGCGCCTCTAATGAATGTATCAGCTCTTCCTGATCTGGTGATTTCATTTGCCTCAATCACTAAATCGCTCAATCGTTCACTCCCTAAAAATTTTCGCGGGCCTGTAGCTCAGTTGGTTAGAGCATGCGCTTGATAAGCGCAGGGTCACTGGTTCGAGCCCAGTCAGGCCCACAGCCTTCGCTTTGAAGGCTGCCACGCGGGAGTAAAACGAAGGCGGGCTTCCTTTGGCAAAGCAAAGCTACGGCTTGGCAAGCGATCTCGCTATTTCTTCTTCAGCTTGGCCAGAGCCTGTTTCGCTTCATTGGCGAAAGGGCCGTTCGGATCCGCCTTCAGGGCTTCTTCGTAATACTTTCGAGCGCCTGCGTGATCTCTCATTTCAACACTAATGCTGCCGAGATTAATCAGCACGCCGACAGACTTTGGGTCGAGCTGGTGCGCTTTCTCGAACATTTCGAGCGCCTTTTTCCAATCGCCAAGGTCGGCATAATATCCGGCGGAATCGTTGAACCCTTCGGCATGGTTCGGATATTCCTGCGTCGCCAGGCTTGCAATTTGGAACCAGCGTTTGTCGTCCTCCTGGCTTTCCTTTTTCTCGTAGTACACGCCGTAATCGTGCAATTTGTCCGGAACGTACCTGTCCTCCGGCTCCTCGATCGGTTCGCCTTTTAGCCACTTCAATCCGGCCGGATGCGCTTTCGTGTAGGCGACCATCTTTTTCAACCTCGCCAGCTCGTTATCAAAATCCCCGATCTCCTGGTAAATGAAGGCCAACCCGCACCGGATATCGAGACGGTCCGGAAATCTCGTCGTCGCTTCCCCGAGAAGCTCGGTCGCGCTACGCGAGGTCTTGGCCACGTTCGGCTTGAACGATATGCTCCCTGCGGTCTTGCCAGTTTTCTTGTCGGTCAAACCGTAATCGCCCTTCTTCGCCGGCTCGGTGGAAATGGTCGGGCCTACTGATTGGTTGAAGTAATAATTTGCGCTCGTGATCCACGCATCCGGATCATTCGGACTCTTGGCGCGCCATTCGTCGAGCAGCGAATCGATTTGCGCTCCGTCCGCTTTTTGGTCCTGTAATGTTTTAAAACGCGCGGCATAGTCTTCGTCGCTCGCGCGGGCCAAGCCTAACAACAGCAGCGTAATAAATACAGTGCGGCCGGTTCGATCAAGCACGCCTCTCTTTAACAGCCTTTCTGGTTGCAAGTGCAATACAAATTGAAAGGCCGATCAGTGCGCCGCAGATGTCGATCATTACATCGTGAAAAGACGACGTGCGAGAGGGCACAAACGATTGATGAAATTCGTCACTCGCCGCGAAGACGGCGCAGGCAATCCAAACAATCGCGAACAAAATCGACGTCTTTGATTTCCAAACCATCCCGCCACGCAGCGCTCGCCACATCAACGCCGCTAAAATCGCGTATTCGGTTACGTGACCAAGTTTTCGAGTGATTGTTTGGATTGCATTCAGCGTTGCCCACGAGATCTGTGGATCGAGCCAGCGCAGAATCGGCACTAGAAATCGCGAGGTGTGCTCGGCCGAAAGCACATCGGTCGAGCCGATAAAAATGAGCGCCATCCACACAATCGCCGGCATCCAATATTTGACGAAACAGGGCAGCTTCATGTTCAAAGCGAAGCCTCACTCTGTTTTGCAATCGCGAATTCGCAATTTACAATCTCACATCTTTTCTGACCTGTGACCTCTGTCCTTTCTCCGTTGACTTTCGAGCCCGTTTTCATGGAACGAATCTGGGGCGGCCACCGCCTGGCTTCGCTTTTTGGGAAAAGGACCCCGCCAACCGCGACAATCGGTGAATCGTGGGAAATTGTCGATCGACCGGAAGCCCAAAGCGTCGTCCGCAACGGACCCTTTCGTGATCGAACCCTGCATGAACTTTGGACGCGCGATCGGAAAGCGATTTTTGGCAGCGTTCCCGACACGCCGCGGTTCCCTTTATTAATCAAACTGCTGGACGCGCACGACCAACTCTCGTTGCAGGTGCATCCGCCGGAGAAGGTCGCGACAAACTTGGGCGGCGAACCGAAGACGGAGTTTTGGTACGTCGCCTCGGCCATTCCCGGAGCCAAACTCTACGTCGGACTTCGGAAAGCCGTGAAGCCCGATCAATTCGCGCAGGCGGTGCGCGCAGGAACCGTCGCCGATGTCGTTCACAGCATCGAAGTGAAAACTGGCGACTCGATGTTTCTACCGGCCGGTCGATTTCACGCCGTCGGCGCCGGCAATGTATTGGTCGAAATCCAGCAAAACAGCGACACCACTTATCGCGTTTATGATTGGAACCGTGTCGATGACAACGGCAAACAGCGCGAGCTTCACGTCGATCAGGCGCTGCAGTCGATCGATTTCAACGATGTCGCGCCCGGTCTAACTCAACCCGAAGGCGAGCTGCTCATCCGCAACAACCTTTTCGAAATCCAAAAGTGGACCCTGGACGCGCCGCGAGAGATCGCCCCAGCAGGTCAGTTCGCGATTATCTGTTGTCTGACTGGGTCAGTTCGTTGCGTCGATGTCGATCTTCGTCCGGGTGAATTTGCTCTGGTGCCGGCAGCGTTGCAGGATCGAAAAGTTCAGCCGCGCGAAGAAGGGACGACGTTGTTAAGAATTACGATCCCGGTGTAGGGGCGATTGACCCCAATCGCCCGCGGGCGGTTCGGTGAACCGCCCGTACATCACGCCCTCACTCCGCGCAACAGGCGCGAACGAGGCACGTACCAGATCCGTTGCACGTTCACGATCTTCCACGAATTTCGCTGCGGCAGAAGTTTGTAGAGCATCGGCAAAACGCGTCCATCATCACTAACGAACATCACTTCGGCCAACGCCGTCCTGTTTTCTATTCGTACGGAGCCGAATTCAATCTTCCCGCGCTGTTGTTTCGCGGTTGGATCCTTGCGAATAATGGCTTCGAGTTGTTGAAACGTCAGCTTGGGATCCACGCTCGAGACATATTGATATCCATCGTCCGTCCAATTTGAACCTGGCGATTCAACGGCGAAACCATCGCCGTGCGCGACCTTCTCCGACTCGGACTGGGCGACAAAAATTCCCACGGCGCAAAGAAGGGCGCTTACGCCAACAATTGCCAGCCGGGTCGAAGTTTTCATTTCGGAGTCACCGGCTGCGAGATTCGCCGGAGATACTGAAAACTGTAAATGCCGGTGTTATGGCCATCGCGCCACACCGGCTGCAAAGCATAGCCGCCGACAATCTGAAATCCGACAAGCTCAAAGCTGTCGTCGGTATAATTGACATCAGGTCGGAGGATGTTCCCAAGAACATCCGGCTCGCCACCGCACGCAGCGCACGGACAGGCGCGACGAAGGAACTGTAGATCGAGATACGACTCCGCACCGTCATTCCAACGAATGGCCAATTCGTTGCCGATCTGCTGGACGTCTGTCGGTTCCAGAGGCATTGGGGTTTCAATCCTACCACGATGCCGATCCTGAGAGCAATTACCGGGCTTGGTTCTCTTGGTGTAGAGGCGGCCGTGCCGCCCGCACCCGCTGGAACAAAAATGCGGCCGACACGGCCGCCACTACATCTTCCGCGATCTCTCTCCGAAAATCGCGGTTCCGACCCGGACTAACGACGCTCCCTCTTCTATTGCTACTGCAAAATCTTGCGTCATCCCCATGGACAGTTGAGCAAGATCGACATGAAACTCCTTCTGGAGACGATCGCGCAGCTCTCGCAACTTGACGAAATATTTCCTGGACGTTTCGGCTTCTTCGGCAATCGGCGGAATGCACATCAGTCCCAAAATCGACAATCGCGGCAGAGCGAGCAGCGATTCCATTTCGGCGCGCAGTCTCTCGGGGTTGAAACCGAATTTGCTTCCTTCGCCCGCCACGTTGACTTCGAGCAAAACTCGTGGATGCAATCCATCGTCTTCCGCGATCCGATTTACGTCCTGAGCGAGTGCAAGCGAGTCAATACTGTGGATCAGTTCGAAAAGCGGGAGCGCGTGCCGAATTTTGTTCTTCTGAAGATGTCCAACAAAATGCCACCGCAAATTTGATGGCAGCTCCGGAACCTTTACCCGCGCTTCCTGCACTCTGCTTTCGCCAAACAAACTCTGGCCAGCTTCAATCGCTTCTCGCACTTTCTCGGCCTCATGCGTTTTTGAGATCGCCACGAGCTCGAGGTCGTCGGCCGACCGTCCAGCTTTCCGCGCCGCCCGCGCGATTTGGTCGCGCACGCGTTCAAGATTCTTAGCAATCGAGGGCATAAGTTGCAGAGGCGATTGTGCCAAACGCCTATTTACAAAGTTCGGTGCTTGAGACAAGCACCGCTACAGCGCCTGCTCTTCTGCGCTCAATGTGACTGCGCACTAGCAAATCGAATCCGACAATAGCTCAGACTTTCAAGCCTGGGAAAACGGTTTCCTGTTCAAACCAAGTCCCATCAGGGACGAAAGAAATTCTTCTGTCGTCCTATCGGACTTGGCCCTTGAATGCTTTAGTGACCCAGCGTTGAAACGCTGGGCTATTTTCTCCTAGTGAGCCTGGGTCGGATGATAGCCCAGGCTTTTAAGCCTGGGAAAACTTTTCGAATGGTTCGAGTCCCGGGGAGGGACGAAAGAAATTGACTACGACGTCGGGGGCGGCGCATGTCTCAATTTCCTGCGGCGCAGTTCCATCGCCCACAGCGCGGCAAGGACAAGGATGTCACTGGTGAGATGAGTCGTTCGTACGCTCCCGGGGCTGGCTGGCGTTAACGTAGGCTCCAAGACGTCGCGCACTTGTTTAGCAGTCGGCTCGGCGGCCCCAGCGTTGAATTTCGTAATAGCCTCATGGGTTGCCAGGCGCTGAGCCGTCGCAACCTGGATCGCGTCGTGATTCTCATAAGCAAACAGGCAAAAGAGCACCGAAACAATCAGGGTTGTGATCGCGGCCGGCTGCTTGCGGAGAGATGAAAACGCTAGGAGTCCTCCAACGACCACGACATAAAGGTTCCAATATCCTTGCAGCGCGTTCGAGCGCTCGAAATAAAGCTGGATTAATTCGTTGTAGTTCATAAGGGCGAGCCAGGACTATGAGGGAGCGAGTTTGGCGGAGGCGAGGACAAATCTTGATCGTGGAACATCCAGCAGCAGAGCGCCGCGAGTACAAATCCGCCGGCGATGTCGATCAAGTGATGTTGATAGGTGAGCACCGGTGAAAGCGCGATCAGGACGAACCACATGATAATCGCCCACCGAACCAGGCCGCGCGTATGACGAAGATAAACGTCCACCAGAATCAGCATCAGCGCCGCGTGGAGGGACGGCAGAAGATTGAACGGCGAGTCCATCCCGCGAAACCAATCGAAGATCGCTCCAAGCCAGCCGTCGGCGTGCGGCCGGGGAAAAGCGAACCGCAGTGGGAAACCCAAGAAACAAATTCCTGCGAGGATGATTGCCGCGGTTATTCGCTTCGCGAAGGTCGACAACTCGCGATCAGTTCGGCCAAGAAACGGCGCGCCAACAAAGAAGAGGTCGATCGACATGTAAGGCAAAATGAAAAACGGCACGAACGGTATCGTGCGCTCCCATTCGAAATAGAGCGTGCCAACGTTTGCCCGCCGCGCGGTGATCCAGTTGCAGCCGCCGTAAACGATCAGGAACAGAGCCGATAGCCCGATCGAGACGAAGAGTGCCCTACTTCGTTTAACTTGCACGCCGTGCGATTGAAACCGTGAACATCCCCCACTCGTCGATCTCCATGTCGATTTTTTCGAATCCGGCGAACCTCACCAGCTCGTCCATCTCCGCGGTGGTGCGTCGGCGCATGATCCAGCGTTGGCCTTCGCGGTTTCGCAACACGTGCGCGATAAACTTCAACTGCGGGTGCCACGGCTGGTTCGTATAAATCAAATATCCGCCGGGCTCGATTGCGTCGGCGAGACCGCGTAACGAATTCAACACCGCTTCGTTGGACGGAAACAATTCGTAAAGACCGGACACGATTTCAATTGTCGCCCGGGACTGAATTTTACCAAGAGACTCCCGGTTGAATGCATCACCACGTTGCGCGATCACTGCGCCGTTGAGATCTAGTTCATCGGCCAAAGCACGCGCGGCGTCGACGTTCTCCTGTTTGTAATCGCAAAGAGTCGCGCTGATGGGAATTTCCGGCAGCGCGCGAATCGTCTCGAGGACATAACGGCCGGCCCCGGCTGCGATATCCAAAATCCGCACCGGGCGATTTTCGCTGTGCACTTTGCGGATTAAGCCTTGAAGCATTTTCTCAAGATTCGCCTTCCGTCGCCGTATACCGCGCCAACCGATGCTGTTGAGGTACGTTCTGTCGATCAAACGACCAAAAGCACCGGCTCCGCGTGGCTCATTCTCGTAAACGTAGTCGAGCGAAAGTCCGGAATCGAAACCGTAGTAGGAGCCGATCTCAATGCCGCGACTCAGTCGTCCGGCAACCCTCAAGCCTGCGCGCGCAATCGCGAACGTCGCACTGCGATTGTTTTGCAATTGTTGATGCTCGCGCGCTGTATAACCCGTCTTGTCGGAATCCAGTCGGGACAAGTTCTTTGGGGGCATAGCAAAGCGCTCCAAGACGTATCCGCGAACTAGATCGACAACGTTGTGACGGTTCGTTTCGTGAAAGATCGCATGATAGTCGCCCGGTAAAACTTCGAAGCGTTTCTGAGCTGAAGAGAGCCGATCGAAAAACTTCTGCTGGGCTTTGAGACTAACGACCCAATCCTTTCCCGCTCCGATCATCAAAGTTGGCGTTTCCATCGCGCCGGCATCAGCCAGTAAACGTTTCGCGCAATCATGGAGGTCGAGAAGAACGTTGACTGCGATTTGCCGGAAGATGAGCGGATCGGAATCGTATTGCGCTGCCTGCTCACGATCACGGGTTAGCATTTTCGATTTCACATAGCTCTTCACGAATCGCGGCCGACAAATCCGCAGGAAGGGAATTGCGAACGGCATGTAAAGCTTCACGTGAAACGCAGCCGTGGCGAGAATCATCGCGCGGATCGGCGGCGCGTAGTCGTGCACCCAGGCGGTCACGGTCACAGCGGCGAGACTGTGCGCGAGCACGATCATGTTCTCGATCGGAATGCCGTAGGTCTTCGAAAGGTGGCGCACGAACGCGTCTACGTCCTTGATCACATCGTGAAGATTGTTTGCCGCGCCGCGTTCGCCGGGCGATCGGCCATGACCCCGCGCATCCCACGCAAAAACGGCGACGTCATCCAGACCTAACGAATCGACCGTTTCCTGCCAGCGTCCGGAATGTTCATGCCCGCGATGAAACAGGACCAACCCTTTGTTGGTCGCTTCCGTTGGGACCCAGGCGCGATAGAACAACTCCGCACCGTCCCAAGTTCGGAAAGTGTTTTCTGTCACGGTGAATCGGCTTCTCCGAAGACGATGTTAAGTCAGGCGGCGCAGCCGCATTCTCTTCAGCAACGCGCTCGGAGATCGCGTTCCACCTTTGCCCAATGCGATCACCGCATCTCGAAGCTCAGTGGCAATCGCACCGATTTCGATCTTGTCCGCGCTGCGCTGCCGGTAATTGCGCGGGGTGCCGACGATCAATCGAACTTTTCGCGGGAGTGGTAATCGTTTCCCTTTAGGCCACGCTCGAAAAGATCCCTCAATCAAACACGGAACGACGGCGACATCGGTGCCGGCTACAAGCGCCGCGATTCCGGATTTAAATTCGTTGATTTCACCTGTGGTTGAACGGGTGCCTTCCGGAAAAATAATGAGAATCGTTCCCGGATTTGCCAAAAGCTCGCTGCAAATCGTTAAACTTTTTCGGGTCCGGCTGTGGCGACCGAACGGCAGCGCATTCACCAGCACTGTAGCCGTCCAGAGTCGCGGGACGCTTTGAAAGAAATAGTCGGCCGCTGCCACCGGAAACGCGCGGTGCAACCTGCGCAATGGCAGCGCAGCCAAAATACAAAGGGTGTCGAGGTGACTGCAATGATTCGCCACGATCACGAGCGAGCGATTGGTGCGCAGGTTTTCGTGGCCGATGACTTCAAAACGATTATAAATGCGGAGGAGGCCGCGAATGATCAGCGCACAGATCGAGCGCAATCCGTAAACGAGCATATCCGGCTCACGCGGAAACCGGCGGAGCCGATCGATCGGCGCTTGATCCAGATCTCGCGCGGAATCGTAACGCCACTTTTTCATCGCAGCGGATGATAATATCCCGCCATATGCATGAACAGTGGCGCGGCATAAATTAAACTGTCGATCCGGTCGAGAATGCCGCCGTGTCCGGGAATCGTCGCGGCCATGTCTTTGGTTCCGATGTCGCGCTTGATCACGCTAATGGAAAGATCGCCCAGTTGTCCGCCGATTCCAACAATCAAGCCGGTAAGGATGAGATCCCGCACGCCAAAGAATGGAAACGAGAATCGCAGCAACCAGGGGAGGACCATGGCTACACAAAACGCGCCGAGTGCACCTTCCCAGGTTTTGTTCGGGCTGATTTCGCTTCGAAACGGATGGCGTCCGAAAATTTTACCGAACGTGAACGCCGCCACGTCGCTCAGGGCAGTAGCGAAAATGATGAAGCACACATAGCCGTAGGCATTGCGCGCGTTCGCCAGAAATCCGAGATGTCCGAACATCCAGCCCATGTAGATGAATCCGACAATCGCCAGCGACATTCGTTGCAATTCGCCCCGGGCGCGATTTTGCAAAATAGGAATGAGCAGGATCAGCGCGATCGCGAACACCGGCACCGCGACGAAAAATCCGTACCAACCCGTGCCCGGTTCTTCGCCGCTAGGATGCGCAATCAGCGAGGCTACTCCGACGGTGACAATGCCGGCGTAAACTGCGCCAGTCATCCACCAGTCGCGATACAATCCTGACGCGCGTGCGAATTCCTTGAATGCGAAAACCGCGAGCAGCGTCACGCCGACGATGGTCGGAACGCGCCCCAGAAAAACGACGATTAAGCCAATTCCCGCCATAATGATCCACGACCAATAAGTTCGAAACATCGAGCGGGTATCTTTCTTCAAAATGAGTCGCAGAAAACCAAGCATCGCCCCGCCGGCTACCAGTGAGATGAGGACAATCACGAAATAGGCTCGGAAGACTGGATCGTGCAACGCGATCTGCGGCGACATCACCGCTTATCTTGCAGCGCAGCTGTGATTCGTTTCAAGCGAACAACGATTGTTTCAATGCAACCGACGATGACGACCAAGCACGCCCAATCGAGAATTGTGAAGCGCCCGGTCGAACGTCGTCCGATGAAAAATGCGGCCCAGGCGCCCACGCTGAGCGCGACCATTCGCCATGGCTTCGACATCATTCCGCCGAACTCGCGTTGACCGCCGAGCGCTTGGCCAAACAAACCGACGTAGGCTGTGAGCACCGCGAGGATAGCGGCCCAATATCCGATCAGCGGATTCATTAGACCGCTGTGGGCGACGCCGACAAAAATGACAATGTCGGAGACTCGATCCGGCAGATCGTTCAGAATTTCGCCTCGCCGGCTCGCCTTGCCCGCCACGACCGCGACCATGCCGTCGAGCATGTTGAACCACAGCCTGAGATAACAAAACAACGGCGCGACAAGTAGCAGCCATCGAAGTTGTCCCGATTTCCAAAAGCAAAGCGCCGCGACCAACGCCGCTACAATCGACAAGTACGAGATAGCGTCGGGATGAATCCCGTTTCGAATACAAAATCGCGTCGCCGCATCGGTGGTTCGGCGAAAAATTGCCGCAATCGGTCTTCGTGAAATTGGGGCATACTCGGGCATTCAACGACGATTTTGTAGGGCAGGCGCTCCACCTGCCAATTTTGATAATAGCCCAGGCTTTCAAGCCTGGGAAAAATGTTTCTTTCTGCCAACGAGTCCTGTCTGGGACGAAAGAACTATTCTGCCGTCCTACCGGACTTGTGAATTCAAACACAAGTATACCCAGCGTTAAAACGCTGGGCCATTTTCTCGCCGTTTGGGGGCGGCTATCTGGCCAGCAACTCCATCATTTGTTTCGCGAGCTTTGGGCCGGTGCCACTTTCTTCGTGTTTGAAATAGACGAAGGCGTCTTTCCAATACGCTTTTTGCTCACCGACGAACTTCGACCAATTTTCAACATCCTTTTTCTGGTAGTCCTCGCGCCTGAGCCGGAGATAGCCGTAATCGGCAGTAATCTTCTTCGGCGTCGCGAGATCGTCAGTGTCGGCAATGCACAGGGAAATGTTTCGCGAATTCAAGAGATCGAAGATTTCGTCGTCGAACCAGGATTCGTGACGGAACTCGAACGCCGCGCGCATGTCTGGAAACTCACGAAGAAATGAACTGAGCACGTCGGCGTCTTTTTTGAACGTTGGCGGAAGTTGAAACAGCACCGGCCCAAGTCGCTCCCCCAACCCGGTCGCGACTTTGCAGAAATATTCCAATGTGTCGGCGCAATCCTTCAGCGTCGACCAATGGGTGATTTTTTGCGGCGCTTTGAGCGCAAACCGGAATCTCTCGGGTGTCTGCGCTTTCCAGTTGTCGATCGTCTTCGGCGCGGGAATGCGGTGAAATGTGTAATTGATTTCGGTCGTGGAGAATCGCTCGGCGTAATACGGCAGCATCTTCGCCGTCGATAAATCTTCGGGATAAAAGTTCCCCTTCCATTCGGTGTATTGGAAACCGGAAGTGCCGATCCACAGATTCACAAAGACAGATTAACCACGGATTACACAGATATCACGGATAAGAGAGACTCAATTTTTCCGTAATCAGTGTTATCCGTGTCATCCGTGGTTTCTTAGAGCACGCCCACGGCGCGGGAGATCAGCAGAATCACGATGCTCAGCGAAATGAAAATCTGGATCATGGCGAATATTTTGGCCCAGCGCCCGAGCAATGGCGCGTCAGTGGGGCCGAAGGTCGAGCTTTGCGTAAACGAGACAAAGAAATAATCAACAAACCGCGGCCGCCATCGCATACACTCGAATTGCTGGCGTTCGTCGTGTGGAATTTGCATCTGCGGAAAAAGAAAACTGGTGCTGCCGAACTTCTTTTTCTTCGTGACGCTTGGTCGGCCCACCGCCATCCAGGCGCCAATACCACAACGCGAATACGATCACGTTGGTCAGCCAAAGCAGGCCGCCTGAGCGCAACAACGTGAGCGGCGATTCCTGGTGCGACGGAAGCGCCCGCACCAAAAGCACGACCGAACCGATTAGTGCGATCGTGGTGATGCCGTTGATCATAATTCCCAACGCGCGGTTGAGTGAACGTCTGCCGGTGCGATGACTCATGACCGTCGGAATCAGCAACACCACAATCAACGTCGGCAAAAGCCAGATCGGACTAATGATGAGATTCACCGGAAGCGCGAGGTAGATCCCGCCAATCGCGAGAAAAGCGAGGAGCGCCTGGCAGCGCGGTTCGGGTTTATCGACGTGGTCGTGTTGGTTCGACACCACCTCGTATTAACAGAAAATTTAGGCGACGCGCAGAAAGGAAACCGCGAATTACCCGGATGTTATCGGCGAAATCCGCCAAAGACAGCGTAACCACGGATTACACGGATGGCAAAGATCAGAGGGACTCAATTTTCTTCGTATCAGTGTCATCCGTGGCTCTGACAAAACGCCGATCGCATCCTGGGAGCTAACCTGTAAATCCTAAACAGCAAAAATCGCGAAAAAGTTCAAAACCCAATCATTTAAGGGATAACCACTAATGCACACGAATAAGCACGAATTCTGTCGCCTTCTGATTAGTGTCCATTCGTGTTCATTCGTGGTTAGATGTTATCTGTTCCGCATCAGCATTATCCGTGTAATCCGCGGTTAATCAGTTTTTGGTCGTGACAAATCCTTCGCCCCGTGAAAGATCGACAGCTTCAACCTAACGAAAGGCTCACCATGAACTTTACTAAGAACATTGGAATGCTGTTGCTGGCGATTTATTTGATTCTCGTCGGCCTGATGGCTCTCATTCCGTCAATCGCCCTGCCGGGAATCGTCATGGGAATTCTCGCGCTGGCGGCGGGGATCTTTATTTTGATCGGACGCTAGTGGCGTTGGCGGAAGCCAACTTTACGGCGGGAGGTGGCGAGCAAAGCGAGTGCACCAAGGGAAGCCGGGCTCTGAGATTGGAAATCGAAGCGGTTTAGGATCCGATCGGTTCGGTATCGTGAAGGCGACCGTAATCTACGGTCAGCCGGCGCGTCTTGCCTTCGCTTTCGTGGTAAATCTCGACGAATCGCTCGCCGAATCGGAGATCGCGCCAGGAATAATCCTTTTGGGTTTGGACCTCGGCGGCGATGACTGGGTCGATTCCAACCACTGAAACAAAGAAAAGTGCTCGGCCGGCCTCGAGCGATTCAATCGTCGCACCGTGAAGGGGACTTTGTTCATCGATTTCGTGCCGCAGAGTTAACGCCGCCGGAAAAACAGTGAGCCGGTCAAAGTGCAGTTTGAGATCGTGGAAGTATCTGAATTCGCCGCCTTCGATCAGCTGCTGGTCGTGAGAATACATGATCCGGAACTTTGCTTCGACCATACTGTGATGATTTTCGTTGCCGATGCGGACCATCAACGTCGGCTTGCCGTTCAACGGCCCGATGACCATTGATCTGCTAAAGACCACTCGCGCGACTGGGCGAGAAAAGCGGACGAATATCAAGCCGGTCATGACCGCGAGCAAAAATACGCCGGTCATGATCTCTATCGTGCTGACGACGTGGCCGTAAATAGTTTGCGGATACATGTGGCCGTAGCCCACGGTGGCCAGCGTTTGCACACTAAAGAAGAAGCAATCGAGAAACCAATGCGCTGTAGTGATCCCGGCGATGCTGTCGCGGGCGAGGCTGTACAAAACAGCAAAGAAAAGATTCAGCGCCACATAAACCACCGCGACGAAGGCGGCGAATTGCGGCCAACTCAATCCGAGCAGCCAGCGGTAAACATCCCGCCACTGATACTGTCCGGTGTTGACCTTGACGAATTCGACCGAGCCCGATTGGATTGAAAATCCTCGAGGTCGGCGATGACGAAGTCTATCGTGCACAAGCGAACCATAGCCCAATGTGGCCGTTGAAAAAAATGCGGAATTTAGCGGGACCGGAGGAGTTCCCTGCCGCCATCGATGCCCTCGCGGAGAAACTACGCAGTGCTGGCTTCGTGGTAGAGGCTGACCAATTTCATCATTTAGTGCATGAATTTGTCGCCACAACGTCGAATGAAATGTATGACGAGCTGCACTTCGCTTTGAAAAGGATGGACCATGAGCGGCGCGCTCTGCCGCGCGATATTGCCGCCGAAGTTCGCCGCCTGATCAAGAGCATTGATAAAATCTGTCGCTGGAGATGATTTGATTACGCTACCGTTCCGGTCATGAAAGGAAGATTCACCTGGGTCATAACAGTAGGTGTGACGACTGCCACGCTTAACCTCCAAAGCTTATTTGGAGCTCATTGACTCGGCATTCAGTCCATTGTTAAAACGCTGGGCTATTTTCGGAAATGAAGTCTGAACCCAAGGCGACTGGAGTCGCATCTTAATACTAAGGAATTTTATGTTTAAACGCATTTTGAAATGGATCGGCGCAATTATCCTGGTCGGCCTCGTTGTTCTCGCGATTTTTCTGATCAATCTGATCTGGTTCCGGCCGTGGAGCCTGAATCTTTTTTACGACAAGGTTTTTGCCGAAGTCATCTTCAGCGAGCCCGAATTGCTGACGTCCCTCGGCCTGGTAGAGCAGTTCGGTTTCACCAGCCACAACGGCAAGTTAAGCGACGAGTCCCCGGCGCATCAGCAAATACAGATCGACCGGTGGAAAAAGGACCTCGAGCAGCTGCACGAGTATCCGTTGGACAAGCAAACACCGTCTCAAAAACTTTCCACGCACGTGCTCGATTGGTTCCTCAAGGACCAGGTGGAGGGCGAGAAATGGCAGTTTCATAACTATCCGGTCAATCAGCTGTTCGGTGTCCAGAACCAATATCCGGAGTTCATGGCCAACACCCATCGGCTTTTCAGCCAGCAGGACTGCCAGTATTACATCATGCGGCTGGACGCTTTGCCCACCAAGTTCGATCAAACCCTCGAAGGACTGAAGTTGCGCGAGCAAAGGCAAATCATCCCGCCGCGCTTTGTCGTCGAAGAAGTGCTCAAGGAAATGGCCGACTTCATCGCCAAGCCGCCCGCCGAAAATATTCTCGCCACTTCGTTCAAGGAACGCGCCGCCAAGATCAACAAATTGACGGACCAGCAGCGCGCTGATTTTCAAAAACATGTGGAAGCGGAGATCGCGAGCCAGGTTTACCCCGCGTATCAAAAGCTGATTGCCTATTTCCAAGAACTCCTTCCCAAAACGACAACCGAGGATGGGGTTTGGAAATTGCCGGATGGAGACGCGTTCTATGCCTACGTCCTGCGCTCAAACACGACGACTAACATGCCGCCGAACGACGTGCACGAACTCGGTTTACGCGAAGTGACGCGAATCGAGGCTGAAATGCGCGCGTTACTAGACGCAAACGGATTTGCCGGGCAGCCGATTCCTGCGGCAATAGATAAACTCGGCAAGGATCCGCGCTTTCTCTATTCGAACGACGACAAAGGGCGCGCCGAGGCGCTGGCCGAATACAAACGCCTGATCGACCGCGCGGTTGAAGAATCGAAAGCGCATCTGTTTTACATCGCGCCAAAAGCTCAGATCGACATTCGTCGAGTCGAACCATTCAAGGAAGTGACTGCGCCCGGCGCGTATTATCAGGGCGGCGCGATGGACGGATCGCGGCCCGGGATTTTCTACGCAAATCTGCGCGACATGAATGAAGCTCCGAAGTGGAGCATGCCAACGCTCGCCTATCACGAGGGTGTACCTGGTCATCACTGGCAAATCTCGATAGCGCAGGAGCTCAAAAGCGTGCCGCAATTCCGCAAAGTTATTCCGTTCACCGCCTACGCCGAGGGTTGGGCGCTTTACTGCGAATGGCTGGCCAAGCAGGCCGGTTGGTACGACAAAGACCCGTTCGGCGATCTTGGCCGACTACAGGCGGAACTTTTCCGCGCGGTGAGATTGGTCGTGGATACCGGAATTCACGCCAAGCACTGGACCCGCGAACAGGCGATCACTTACATGCGCAACAAGACTGGCATTGGTGAAAAGGAAGTGAAGGCGGAGATCGAACGCTACATCGTGAATCCCGGACAGGCTTGCGCCTACAAGGTGGGGATGATGAAAATCCAGGAATTGCGGGCCCGCGCCCAACAGGAGCTCGGCGACAAGTTTGATCAGCGCGAATTTCACGACACGCTCTTGAAGAATGGCGCGTTACCCCTCGAAATTCTCGAGGAACAGATCAACGATTACATCGCCAAGAAAAAAGCGTAGCCACGACGTTGTAGCCACGGCCCTGTGGGCCGTCTTGGGTCGTTGTAGCGACGCACAAAATCAAACCCGATCGATCACAACAATCTCGCCTTGATAAGGCCAGCCTTCGGTATTCTCGACTAATCCAGCGCGTACGGGATTTTCGAAAATGTAATCCCATTTCGCATTCATACTTTCGTCATTGCGAAGCATATGATCGAAGAATCCCTCCTGCCAGATCTGTCCGTTGTTCCGCGACCAACCATTTGCTCGCGCAAGGACCTGTTTCAGACCAGTAATCCATCCGCTAAGCACAAACTCCTCGTCGCCGCAGACGAACAGATGCACGTGATCGGGCATGATGACATAGCGGCCAACTGCGACATTGAATTCGACTGCACGTTTAGCAAACTGAACGAAGGCTGAATGTGTTCGGTTTGATGCCAGAATAGCTTTACGGCGATGCGTGCAAAATGTGACGAAATAAACAGGCGCGTCGTATCGTTGAAAGATTTCGTCGAGACGTGGCGGACGACCACGGAATCTTCTGGGGATCACGATTTAGCGGTAACTCGGAATTTCTTCAGCTTGCAATACACAATCGAGACGGCGCACAGCGCCGTGGCTACACCATCATGCGCAGGACTCTGATCATCCTTCTCATCGTCATCGTGCTCACGACGTTGTGGTTTTGGCGAGCACGGGACTTAGTGACGCTGGTCGATCGGTTCAAGACAATCGAAACAAGTTCGCAATCAATCAGCGCAGTCAGTTACCAAGGCAGTGGAACCGGAGGCACTCTGCACGTCGCCGACACGGATCTCACTCTGGACGAGGTGGTGTTGAGCGGAGCAAAACCAAACGTGGGCACTACTAAAGACGGAGACCTTGCCTTGTCGTCCCGCGAAAAAGTTTTCCCGTTCGGGCCGGCGCTGCCGCAAGACGACAAGCTTGCCGCGAATGTGCCCACCGGCGATGCCGCAACAATTTCGAGCGAACATAGCGCACTGGCGTGGCCGAACTTTTTCGAGGTCAATTACATGACTGGCAACTCACCGAAATGGAAACGTTACATTTATCGAAGGCTTACCTGGAACAAGTCAAACGGAGCAAAACTGGAAATGCTTTGGCGCTACGAGCAATATTTTTACCAAAACGATGGATGGGTCGAAGCGTTCATGACGCGACCAGGCGCAACCGGTTTGATTCGGATTGAAATCTCGAACAGCTCTCGGTAAATCATTGCCGATGAGGGTTTCGCGGCTTGTCGGACTCGGTCTGGCCCTCGTTCCGATCATCGATCTGAGCGGCCGGCTCGTCGATCTTCGTTTCGCCGCGTGTCGATTGCTGCAACGTCTCCACAACGGCTCGGTGCGGACGATGCATGAACTTCTCACCTCGCCCGCGCAACGCGCCAGGACATTCCATCGCGGCTCGCGCATGTTCGACGAAAAGGAAATGGGTTACACTGACGAAGGTGTTTACGTTTTCGATACCGCGGGCAGCGGCAACTCGAATTCAGGCCACGATTACGGCGCGAACTTGTCAGACAATGAGAAACACGACCTGATGGAATATCACAAGACGCTGTGAAAAGGACGGCCTTCATTAGCCATTCGTCGAAAGATAAGGCAATCGGCGAAACTATTTGTAATTTTCTGGAGCGGAACGGAATTCCCTGCTGGATCGCGCCACGCAACGTAATGCCGGGCAAGAATTATGGTGTGGCCATTGTCGATGCGATCGATGAGTGTGGCGTGTTTATCCTAATTCTGAGCGCCGAGTCCAACAAGTCCGGCCAGGTGGTGCGTGAAGTGGAGCGGGCAGCGAGCGGAGACGCAGTCATCATTCCAGTGCGCGTCGAAGCGGTGCAACCGTCGCGCGATCTGGAATTTTACGTTAGCTCGTCGCATTGGCTCGACGCGACAGAAAAACCGCTCGAAAAACATCTCGACGCTCTGGTCGATGCGATCCGGAAGTGGCAAAGCAAGCACGAGCCGCAGGAAGGCGCTCCGGCTGAGCGATTCTCCCCCACTTCTTCCCCAACTTCGCGGCGATCGAATTTGCCGTTCGTGATTGGGGGCGCTGTTGTTGCCATCGCGATCATCGGATTGGCGATTTTCTTGGCGAATCGCCCTCGAACGACCTCCACGCCACAAACACCAATGGTCACTGCCGCATCACCGGGCGCGCAATCAAATCCTCCGAGAATGGGTATGGGTCGACGTCGTCCGGGTCGCGAACAAGCTACGACGGGGCCGGGTGCTCCCAACACCCCGGCGCCAATAAACGAAACAGCCGGTTCGCCACTGCCAAACGAAGCCGCTTCGCCAGGGCCGCCGCCAGTTATCGACCGAGCCGTTGCCTCTTCGGAGCGTCCTCCGGTAATGTACATGGGAGCGATGCGACACTTCGAAGCCGAGAAGGCGTTTGATGGCAATGACAAAACGGCTTGGATTCCGGTTGGCAGCGGACCGGGCGAGTGGATCGAGGTTTTTTTCAAATCACCGACGGCAATCAGCAGCATATCGATCTTTGGCGGCAGCGGCGCCGACGCCTCGCGGAACAAGATGAATAACCGCGTTCAACAGATTCGCGTTACGTTTCCGAATGGTTTCACTCGGCTTCTGACACTGGCGGATAAAATGGAATTGCAAAACTTCAATTTTCCACGTCACCCAGTCGTTCCATCAATCAAGTTTGAGATTGTCTCCGTCTATCGCGGCGACCAAAACGACGCGACACCGATCGCCGAGATCGAGTTCAATCGGCCGGAGTAACCGCGAATTTTCGGAATTGTTATTGCAAGGCCAATAACTCAAAGATCGGGTCATGAAGAAACTCGGAATGATCCTGCTCGCGCTTTATTTGATTGTCGACAGTCTGCTCGGATTTGGGCTGAACCTCGGTCCGTTTATTTTCCTGCTCTACCTGATTGGATTCGCCGCCGGTGTTCTCATTCTTATCGGCGCAATGGCAAAGTCCGGCTGAGTTCACGAATCCGCGGAACATCGACGATCTGGACGCCGGTCGGTGGATTTTCAACCGACCAAACGAGCGCGCTTAGCATCTGGCTGATGGTGACCAGGCCGAGTCGTTCAGCCGATTCCCTGGTCTTCGCCAGTTTTTCCAGAATCCAATAGACTGGCAGGATCGCGTAGGGCCAGAGGTGCCCCGGGCCCAGCACGTCCCACGGCCTGATAAATGTCGCCGGAAGCTCGCACTGGAGAATCATTTGCTCGCCCGTGCTGCGAACGGCGATGAATTCTTTCATTACCGGCGCCGGCTGGGCGACGCTGAGATAAACAAAGTGCCGGACGCCCGCATCGCATGCGGCTTTGGTCGCCACCTTGATTTGATTCGGACCCTGGTCGAACTAGCGCTTCGATCTGGTGACCGCGCTTCTGCAAAAGCGGAGTAACGCGGACCCCAATGGAGCCCGTTCCGCCGGTTATGAAAATCGAATGAGGCATGACGACGAAAACTGCAGCGGTATTGCGCACGTCAACATTTCTTGGTGAAATCGCGGGATGCGACCTGGCATTTTTGCTCTCGGGTGCGTGATGTCGATCTTATTGCTCGGTTGCGCGTCGCACTCCGCCTCGCGCGCGGAAAAACGCGCCAACGAGAATGACGCTCGCGCCGCAGCGTTGCATTGGTTGCAATTGCTTGACCAGGGCGATTATGAACAAGCCTTCGAATTCGAAGCGCAGGATTTTCGAATGTACCGGACGCAAAGCCAGTTCGTCCGCTTAATGCAGGCCCGTCGCGCGCCGTTTGGCAAAACGATCGATCGCAAGTTTATCGGCGCCGCTCACGTGGAGAAATTTGTGGGCGCGCCGGAGGGAAATTACGAAAGCGTCCTTTTCAAAACAAATTTCGAGCACAAGAACCCGACCGCCGAGCGGGTTATCCTGATTAACCAACCGGCCGGCTGGCGCGTGATCGATTACAAGATCTACTAAGTTGCACAACGATGCTCTCGGGCGCATTACTTCCGCCGATGAGATATCTATTGGTCGTGGCAGTTGGTTCGGCTTCGCTCGCGATCGGTGCGCCGCCGCCACAACAACCAGTGCGGGCGGTGCCGTTGCGTCAGCCGGCGCCCGCTCCCGTAGCGTCAACCCCCAAACCGACGCCAAAAGTTTTCGTTGCCCTTCCGAATTACGACGAGGAAACGGCAACGCGGCTCCAGATTTTTCTCGATAATAACGAGTTCGGCCCGGGAAAGATTGACGGCAAAATGGGCGAGTTTTTCCGTAAAGCGCTCATCTCATTCAAACACGCGCACGCGCAACGCGAGACCGGCGTGGTCGATAAATGGATGCTCGATCAGGTGCCGCAGACGTTCACGACCTACACGATTAAAGGGGACGATCTTGCTTACGTCGGGGAATTGCCGTCGGACCATCCGAGCCAGGCGAAGCTGAAGTTTTTGCCCTACACTTCGTTGCTGGAGTTCGTCGCCGAACGCTTTCATTCCGCCGAAGATTATATTCGTAAGATCAATCATGACCGCGACCTCGATTGCGACCATCTCGAGGTGGGCGACGAGTTGAAAGTTCCGAACGTGTTGCCGTTTGAAATCGAAAAGGTGAAGGAAGCGCAGCTGAAGCCGAACAAAGCGTTCGTGAAGCGCAAGATTTACGTCGACACCACCGAACGGCTGCTTGAAGTCTTCGAGGACAATCAGCTGGTGTGCGTGTTTCCGATCACGCCGGGGTCGACTGCGTTGCCGGCGCCGGTCGGCACCTGGAAAATTGTGGGCGCTGCGACGTGGCCGTGGTTCCGTTACGACGAAGCGATGCTCAACTACGGCGTTCGCAGCGAAGAATATTACAACCTGCCGCCGGGCCCAAATAATTTGGTCGGAGTAGTCTGGATGGGCCTCGACAAACCCGGAATTGGAATCCACGGCACCAACAATCCGGAGACGATCGGCCGCGCCGCCAGCCACGGCTGCATTCGGCTCGCCAACTGGGACGCCATTCGAGTTAAAGATTTCATTAGCGTTGGCAACACGGTAATCATCTTCTAGTTGTAGCGAAGGTGGATCGCGACCTCCGGGCGCGATGCTGAATAATGGCAATCGTGAACGCGCTCGGAGATCGCGTTCCACCTAAAATTTCCTCAAGATTTTTCGCGCGGAATCGCGATTTCAGGCGTCTAGGCTTTAGATCAACATGATGGACGCCAATGAGCGCGAAGTTTACCGGGCAGCCATTCACGGCGATCGCGACGCATTTGAAATGATCATACGCACTCACAGCCGTCCACTTTTCGCCATCGCCTACGGCATTCTGCAAAACCGCGAGGAAGCTGAAGACGCAGTCCAGGACGCGCTGGTCAAAGCGTGGAAATCCCGCTGGCGGGTGCGCGATCCGGAGAAATTCCCGGCCTGGCTTTGTATGATCGCGCGCCATCGCGCCCGAGACGTCTTCCGCAAACGGCGTCCTGTCTCGTTGCCCGACGAAATTGAATTGGCCGCATCCGTCCCATCCGACTCATCTGTACTCGACCGCCAACTGCACTCTGCTCTTGCCGCTTTGCCCGAGCTTCACCGCGCGGCGATCTCGCTTCGTTACTTCGAGGAGATGGATTACGCGACGATCGAGAATCGGCTCGGCCTGACGAATGGCTCACTTCGCGGAATTCTTGGCCGCGCTCTCGCCACGATGCGCAAACAGCTCAAACCCGCTCTCGCCTCCGAACAACCATGACCATTCACGACAACATCGACGAATTTCTGGCGGCTGATTTGCACAGCGAGCTTTCCGACGAAGAACGGAACGCGCTACACAGCCATCTCGTCGAATGCGCCGACTGCCGCCAGGCCCATCAGGAAACAAAAGCTATGAACAAAGTTCTGGAAGAAGAATTCGAAAACGAAAAACCGGATCTCGCTTTCGAGAATCGCATCCTCGCCCATTTTCGGAATCGTTTTGCGGAGCGTCGGGGCATGATCCCGAGTTGGATTGTCGCTTTCACGCGGCTGAGGGTCGTCCGAGTCGCCGCGGCCGCAGCCGCTCTTGTCGTGGTCGGCGCTTGGCTGACCAGCGGGCCGCAGTTTGGATTCCTAGGGCGGCCTGACGAACGGTTGATCAGCGAGATGACGAAAGACAACTCGCTAGATAGTCTGCGGGCGCGCCTTAGCTGGCCGGAACAGAAAGCGAAAATGGCGGAAGAGGCCCGGAAGCAAACCGCTGCTGCTGGATCATTTGCGGACCTTTCAGATGCAGCGCTGGCGAAATCCGCACCCGCCGCCCCGCCGACCGGAGCCGCCGATACCGATGGTAAGACTGACATTACGCGACTCGGTGTCCGAACGCCGACTGACCTGGTTCTCAAGTTGCCAGCGTCAACAGTCGCCGGTGTCGCGCAAAATACCGCAAAGCCTGCGCAACCGAATGAGGGCACTGCTGAACAGGTGACTGTTACGGGGTCGAACGTTCCTACAGCAGAAGAAGTCGCGCAGAATCCCAGCGATACTTATCGTCGCGATGACTCAGAAGCGGGGGCAGCCGCCACATCAAATCCGGCGCTTGCGAATCGGAAACTAATTCGGAACGCGACGGTCGATCTTGAAGTCGTTAAGTTCGACGAAGCGGTTCAGAAAATCACTGCCTTCGCCAGCGAAGAAAAAGGTTACGTCGCTACCACGAGCTCGGAAAAACAGGAAAACGGAAAACTAAAAGGCGAGATCGTAGTCAAAGTCTTGCCGGAAAATCTGGATCGGTTCCTGCAAAAGATTCGCGGGCTTGGCGAATTGAAGAACCAGACGCTAGGTACCGAAGACATCACGAAAAATTATTTCGACACCGAAGCGCGATTGAAGAACGCGCGAGTGATGGAACAGCGGTTGATCGACATGCTGAAGAAGAAGAGCGACGACATCAACGATCTGCTTCAGGTCGAGAAAGAACTCGGTCGCGTGCGGGAAGAGATCGAGAAGATACAAGGCGATCTCAAGTTCTGGGATTCACAGGTGCAGTTCGCGACCGTGACGATTTCGCTCGCAGAAAAAGATCTGGAAGAGGCGGCGAAGTATTTGTTGAAGGAGCGCGCTCAACTCGCTCTCTACACGCCTGAAGTTGAGAAAGTTTACAACGATCTCAAGGCTCTCGCGTCGCCGAAGGTCCAGATCACGAACGCGCAACTTGATCGCGACAACACCGGACGCGTTTCGGCGCGAGTGAGCATGTTAATCGCCCCGGAAGAGAGCGATGGCGTGATCGCGAAGGCAAAGGCGATGGGGCGGGTCGAGAATTTCCAGATTCAAACGGAGCGGATCGCGCAGGGCGGCGAAGAAATGTCGGAAAATGCGAACACGAAACGCGACAAAGTGGAATTAAATATCACCATTTCGCGCGACGCACAGGAACAGGCGCTCCAGCAAACCAGTTTGCGCATTCGCACCTCCGCTGTGGACGCTAAAGCGAAAGCGTTGCGCGGTCTGGCCGAAAAACAAAACGGCCGAGTTCGCAACTCGTCATTTAGCCGTGATCCCGATGGTCGCGAGTACGCGAACATCTCGTTGCGCGTGCCGATGAAGAACTACACCGCGCTAATGCAATCACTCGATTCGCTCGGCAAAGTTGAGGATGTGAGTGTGTCGCGGCAGGACCGCGGCGGGCAAGTCGACGAAGCAAACGCGCCGGCCGATCTGTCGATCCAGGTCTACAGCCAGGGCAATATCGTCTCGTCAGACACTGGCCTCATCGCAACCCTGCGTCGCACGATTGGACAAAGCGCGGCGGCGATCATGTGGAGTTTGCGCATGATCGGAGTGGCGGTTGCGTTCTTGGCACCGTGGATTGCGGCGGTAGTCGGATTGATTTGGATTGTGCGACGGATTCGCCGCAGGTAGCGGCGATTGACCTCAATCGCCATTGGCGGTTCGGTGAACCGCCGCTACCTAATCCCTCTTGCCCGCTTCTGAAACGAATCGTATTTTAGTGTTCAGGAGGATGTCGATGAAATCTCAGAGCGGTATCAGCTACAGCAACCCTGCGGTCGCCGGTTGCCCGAAGCATTTACTCCAATTCGCAGTCGATCAGCGTTACGACGATTATACGCCGGTCGATCACGCAGTGTGGCGGTTCATCATGCGCCAGAACACCTTCTTCCTCCGCGAATACGCCCACAAAGTTTATTTCCAGGGCCTGCTCGACACCGGCATCTCTTTCGAGCGCATTCCGCGGATCGAAGAGATGAACGAAATCCTGGGCAAGATCGGCTGGGGCGCAGTGGCGGTGGACGGATTCATTCCGCCGGCCGCATTCATGGAATTCCAGGCTTACAAGGTCCTCGTGATCGCGTGCGACATGCGCCAAATCCATCACATCGAATACACGCCGGCGCCGGACATCGTGCACGAGGCCGCTGGTCACGCGCCGATCATCGTCGATCGCGAATACTCGAATTACTTGCAGCGCTTTGGTGAAGTCGGGGCCAGAGCGATGTCGTCGAAAAAAGATTTCGAGCTCTATCAAGCGATCCGGCACCTATCGATTTTAAAGGAACAGCCGAACAGCGACGCAAATGAAGTCGCCGAGGCGACGCGTCAAGTGGAACGCCGTTTCGCCAATCTGGGCGAACCGTCCGAGATGGCGCTCTTGTCGCGTTTGCACTGGTGGACGGTCGAGTACGGACTCATAGGTTCGCTGGAGAATCCGAAGATTTACGGCGCCGGTTTGCTTTCGTCGATTGGCGAATCCGTTTCGTGTCTCGAGCCGGAAGTGAAGAAGAACCCCTACTCCATCGACGCGATGAATCAGCCGTTCGATATCACCACGAAACAACCGCAACTCTTTGTTTGCCGCGATTTCGAGGATCTCAAGAGTGTGTTGGAGGAATTCGCGAGCAAAATGGCGTATTCGGTCGGAGGACTCGAAGGAATCAACAAAGCGATCGAGTGCGCGAACGTTGCTACCTGCGAGTATTCGTCAGGACTTCAGGTGACCGGCATTTTCGACGAAGTGATTCTCGATCGAGAGAATAATGCCAGTCCGGCTCGGACGCCGATTTATTTGCACGCTAAAGGTCCGTGCGCGCTTGCTTACAAAGACGAAGAGTTGCCGGGCCATGGACGCGATTATCACAAGGACGGATTCGGCTCGCCAATTGGCAATTGGAAACCGACCCCGCTAGAGCGGGGCAAGAAGGCGAAATTGGAATTTGAAAGCGGCGTTACCGTCGAAGGGAAGATCGGTAAGTTGCACGAGCGCGATGGCAAGTTGTTGCTGATCACGTTCTCCGATTGCACGGCGAAATATGGTGATCGCGTGTTGTTCGATCCGAGCTGGGGAAATTACGACATGGCAGTAGGCGATCGGATTAGATCGGTATTCAACGGGGCGGCGGACAAGGACGCTTACAACCAGGTCGCGCTCGTTCCGAAAGACCGGACGATTAAGGTCCCGTCGGACGCGAAGCGAAAGAAACTGGAGAATTTGTACGCTCAGGTCCGCAAGATTCGCGAAACCAAGAAAGGTTACGAACGGCTCGGCGAAATTTGGGAGACGCAGCAGGCCGAGCATCCGGAAGATTGGCTGTTGTCGATGGAAATCTTTGAGATCCTCGACATGACCGAGCAGCAACCAGAGCTCAAGGCCAAAATCGAGAAATTCCTGAACGCCAAGAAAACGCAGACTAAAGATCTGACAACGCTAATCAGCTGGGGATTTCGACTGGTCGAGTATCACAAGAAACCGGAATTCCAGGCAGCGCTCCAGGCTTCGCCCAAATAGTTGTAGCCACGGCTCTACGAGCCGTTCTTACAAGCTGATCGGCCACAGGCCGGTGGCTACACGCTCTCGTCCTTGAAATGGCGTTTGCCTTTCTGAGCCTTGGCGTACTCGTCCTTGCTCAGAATATTTTCATCGAGCTGCATGTCCGTCCGGAGAAAATTCTGAAACCAGGTTTCGATTCGTTGCTTATCCTTCAAGACCTCTTCGGTGATGTAGTTCGCGTCAATATTGATGCAGATCCCGCCGACGATCCCGAAATCCTTGCGTTTGATTGGGATCGATGTGCATTTGAACCTTCGCGAGCCGATATTGAGCTCGTAATTCAGTTTGTCCTCGTTCTGAAGCTGCCGGCGTTTGAAGTCGATCAGGAGGTTGGTTGCTCCGTCGCGCAAATGTCGCCCCGTGACATTGTTCTCGAGCGTAATCAGCGAGTGCGCCGGATTGGCGAGGTTGTGCAAAAGAATTTCGATGCCGGTGTTAGGAAACGATTTACCGATTAGGCGAACGATGCGCTCGTAGTTTTCCAAAAACTCTTGGGTATCATCGACGATCTTCTTGCCGTCGTATTTGTCGAACAACTGAGAGTAAACTTTTTGTTCGGCAGGTTCGAGAAGGTTTCGGACATTGTTCTGCTCGCCAATGAATATCAATTGACGCGCGGCGGTATGGTCCTCGTTTTTGAGGAAGTAATGCATCCCCAGCCGGAAGTTGTTCAGATTGAATTCGCCGAAGTTTTCTCGCGTGATGGTAAACGGGTAGAAATCGTAATCGTCGAGGTTGCGACCGAATTTCCGGCGGCGCTCCTTGTATTTTCCCCAAACGAAGCCAGTGACGAGAAAAAACGCCGACGCAATGACCGAAGCGATGACGTTCACTGTGATGTCGTTAGGGGAGATCATCTCGCCTCGAGATTACAGATTTCCGGCTGCGTTGGAGAGTGTAATATTTTCGATGGAAACGTCCGCCGGGCGGGACAAGGCGTAGGCTACCGCGTCGGCCACCTGGTCAGCAGAGATCATTTGGTCGCGCGGCCAATCGCCTGCTACGTCGTCCCAGATTTCAGTATTGGTGGCGGCCGGATAAATATTGATGACGCGAATGCAATGCTCGCGCAGCTCCGCTCGCACAGATTGTGAGAAACCCTCGAGGGCAAACTTGCTCATGCAATAGGCGCTCCAGTTCGGGAACGCCGTCTTGGCGGCGACCGAAAGGATATTCACGATGCTCGAACCCGGCGGCATTTGTCCGGCGAAGCGTTGCATCAAGAGAAACGGCGCGGTCATGTTCACGGCAACTGTTTGCTTCCATTCCTCGATTGTGATTTCGCGAAACGGTTTCACCACTGCAATGCCGGCATTGTTGACCAGGACATTGAGCGGCTCGCTGCCCACCTGGGAAATCAAGCTGGCAACGCCTTTCTCGGTAGCGAGATCATGGATCAACTTGATGACGCCTGCGCAACTCGGATGAACTGCTTTGCAGGTCTCGGCCAGCGCGACCGTGTCGCGTCCGTGCAAAAGCAACGTCACGTCGGGCGCTGCGAGCTTTTCTGCGATTGCGCGACCGATTCCTCGACTCGCGCCGGTGATGAGAAAGCGTTTCATAAATTTAACTGTAGCGGCGGTCTGTGACCGCCGACCACTTGATTTTCGGCGCTCATAGAGCGCCGCTACAAACTATGTTCTTCGCAAGGTGAACCGATTGTTACTCGTCTCCCACAAACGCAACCGCACCAGCTGTTGGTTCACGCGGCCGTCGATCTTCGACCAAAGAGCGCGGACGATATTCTCACCCGTGGAAGAAATCGTCCTGAAGTCTTCGGTTTCGAGATCCAGATGTCGATCCTCCCAGGGCTCGATCGAATCCTGGAGGGCGATTTGGAACGCGATGAAATCGTAAAGCGTTCCGCTGCGTTCGTCGTAATTTCCGCTAATCGTCGCTTCCGCGAGGTAGAGGTGACCATGACCCTGCGGATTGTCGCATTTGCCAAAGAGCTCTGCGTTTTTCCGATCGGAAAACGATGGAACATGCAATCGGTGCGCGGCGCTGAAACGCATTTGCATTCCAAGATAAATATTTTGCTCTGGCCACGCCTCAGCGAAGAAATCTTCGCGCTCGTGCAAACGCAATCGATGAATCGGCAGCGACTCAGCTACGCGTTCGCGAAGATAAACGCTGAGGCTCTCTGTTGTCATTGGTCGGTCTTTCAACGACGGCGATTCGTTGAGAAAACGATGGTCGAACTCATCGTGCAGCGATTTAAGACAAAGATCGACATCGCGTTGCTGAACAAGAGGACCGTCGGGCTTTTGCTTCCGAAACGTCAGACGTGCGCGGTAATTGTGTCCGTGGATTGCCGAAGCTTCGCCAAAAAGTCGCGAGTTTTCAGCGGCGGTCAGGCGCGGCGACATCGTCTGGCGCGCCGCTGAAAATCCGAACCAGTAATTCGCTTCGCACACGTCATCAGCGTAAAACGTTGCGCTCCGGTCCGGGGTTTCGATCAAATGGACCGCAACCAGCTTTGCATCCACATCGGAAAACAGTGGCGCGACATCGGCGAAAAGCTGGCCCGCAATGTTCTCAGCGGTGGGCGGCCCCGCCGCGGCGGGGCGAAAAGCGGGATTGTCTTCATTCAGAAACTTGTGGTCGAAGCGCTCGTCCACGACCTGGCCGGCGCGGCTTTTAATTTCGCTGATGTTGATGAGCATGCCGGTGACTGGATCGACCCGGCCACTGAAAACAAAGTAAGCGACGTAGTTGCGGCCGGTGCCGTGCTTGGCGCGACTTTCTTCGCCGAATGCAGCGATATTTTCGCTCTCGCTCCAGCGTGAAACGAACAGCCGGCGCGAGGCTGAAAATTCAAGCCGTTTGCTGACCGTCAGAAGCATCAGAGAGCAAACAGCCCACCGGCTAATCGTGCAAGAGGATCGAGCTCTGTAGGAGACGCTGTTAGCGTCTCGGCCGTGGGAAGCAAACTGCTTCCCCTACAGAAACGCGCTACGGAGAGCGCGTTCCACCTACTCTTTCAGCAACGAGAGAAACTCGGACCGCGTTCGCGCGTCTTCCTTGAACGACCCGAGAAGGCACGAAGTCTTCATAACCGAGTTCTGCTTTTCTACTCCGCGCATCATCATGCAAAGATGTTTTGCCTCGACCACTACGCCGACGCCGGACGGGTGAAGCGTTTTCATCAAAGCGTCGGCGATCTGAACGGTCAATTGTTCCTGGATTTGAAGCCGGCGCGCAAAGACATCGACAATCCGGGCAACTTTGGACAGGCCAATCACCTTGCCATTCGGGATATAGGCAACGTGCGCCCGGCCGATGAACGGAATCAGATGATGCTCGCACATTGAATAGAGTTCGATGTCTTTGACCAAAATGATCTCGCTCGCGTCCGTGCTGAAGATTGCGCCATTGACGATCTCATCCAGGTCCTGCCGGTAACCGTTGGTAATAAACTCGAATGCCTTCGCCGCCCGTGTCGGCGTCCTCAACAATCCTTCGCGCTGCGGATCCTCGCCGATCGCCTCGATCAAATTGCGAAATGATTCTTCCATGCGGGCAATTTTTGCAGCGCCGCATTTCGGAAGACTTCGAATCCGCCGCTCGGCGGCTTCCAGCTCCGTCTCGTCGTTATGCACGCCGTCCCTCAATCCAGCCAGCTCAAAGGATATTTCTCGTCGTCGAGCGCAACGGCCGCTTCAGTCAGCTCGAGTGTGTGTTGCGTATCGAACATGACTGCGAGCTCTTCCGTGCGCGTCGCGTTTTTGCTGGCCATGATCGTGCCCGGATGCGGCCCGTGAGGAATGCCGCGCGGATGCAGCGTGATTGACGCCGGTTCGATTCCCTTTCGCGATCCGAAATTGCCGCGCACGTAAAATAAAACTTCGTCGGCTTCGACGTTATCGTGCACCCACGGGATTTTCACTGCTTCGGGATGCGTATCCAAAAATCGCGGCGCGAATGTGCAAACGACGTAACCGCGAATTTCAAATGTTTGATGGATCGGCGGCGGTTGATGGACCGTGCCGGTGATCGGTTCGAAATCCTGGGCGTTGAATGTGAATGGATAGACGTAGCCGTCCCAACCGACGACATCGAACGGATTGTGCGCCATCGTCACGCAGGTCCAGCGCGGACCGTCCTTCACCAGAATCTCGGTGTCTTCTTCCTTATCGACTGTGTTCAGCTCAGCCGGCCCGTGAAAATCGCGCTCTGAATACGGCGAGCCCATTTTGATCTGGCCTTCGCCGTTCACGTAACGTTTCGGAATTCGAACCGGCCCCGCGGATTCGAGAATCAGATAATCTTCCTCTTCAATCTTATCCGGCACGAGCCGATAAGTTATGCCGCGCGGAATGACGATGTAATCTTCGGCGCGATAACGCTGTTTTCCGAACATGGTTTCCACTGTGCCGCCGCCTTTGAAAACAAAGATGATCTCGTCGGCGCCGCCGTTCTTAAAATATTGGAACTTGCCGTACGGTTTTTCCGGACGCGCGCGCCACGCGGTCATGTCCTGATTGAAGAGAATCGGAACGCGACCGCTGTAGAGATCGCCGCGGCGAGGAATGTTTGCGGTCTTCAGGTGATGATGTCGCAGCGGACTGTCCGCGGCTTTTTTCAGCTCCTCGTATTTCAAAAGCTTCACGCTGCGCACTCGCGTGGGCGGCCGCAGATGATACATGATTGAGAAAGCTTCGTTGAAGCCTTCGGTGGTAACGACGTGTTCGTAGTAGATGCCTTCGTTCTTGTAACCCGGTCCGGCGCCGTTGCGATGAAACCAGATGTGATGTTTTCTCGGAATCTCACCAAGTCTTTGATAAAACGGCATATCGATCCTTTCTAGGCTGTCATTCTGAGCGGAGCGAAGAATCCCTGATCATTCTGAATTGAGGCAGGAGAAATAGTCGGAGATGTTTCGCTTCGCTCAACATGACAAACTATAAATTGCCTCGTCGCTCTTGTTCTTTCTCCAGCGCTTCAAACAGCGCCTTGAAATTTCCTTTGCCGAAACTCTTCGCGCCTTTGCGCTGAATGATTTCGAAAAACAACGTCGGCCGATCTTCCACCGGCTTAGTGAAGATTTGCAGCAGATAACCTTCGTTATCTCGATCGACCAGAATCCCCAGTCGCTTCAACGGTTCGAGATCTTCATCGATGTGGCCGACGCGAGCGGGCAGTTCGTCGTAATAGGTTGATGGAATATTCAGGAATTCGATACCGCGCGTCTGAATCTCGGTCACAGTCTTCACGATGTCTTTGGTTGCGATCGCGACATGCTGCACGCCTTCGCCGTTGTAAAAATCGAGATACTCTTCCACTTGCGATTTCTTTTTGCCTTCGGCCGGCTCGTTGATCGGAAATTTCACGAAACCATTTCCATTGCTCATCACCTTACTCATGAGCGCCGAGTATTCGGTCGAGATGTCTTTATCATCGAAGGTCAGGATGTTTTTGAAGCCCATCACATCCTCGTAAAATTTCACCCACGGATTCATCTGGTTCCAACCGACGTTGCCGACGCAATGATCGACATATTCCAAGCCGGCCTCGGACGGACGGTAATCCGACTCCCATTTCTCGAAGCCGGGCATGAACACACCGCTGTAATCTTCGCGTTCGATAAAAAGGTGAACAACTTCGCCGTAAGTATGAATGCCGCTCATGACCACCTGTCCGGCATCGTCCTTGAGCGTGGTCGGCTTCATGAAACTTTTGCCGCCGCGTTTCGTCGTTTCGTTCCAGGCCGACGTCGCGTCCTTCACTTTCAACGCAATCATTTTCACGCCGTCTCCATGTTTGGCGATGTGATCGGCGATCGGATTGCCCGTCCGCAGCGGAGTCGTTAGGAGAAAGGTGAGTTTGTTCTGACGAATCGCGTAGCTCACGCGATCTTTGGTTCCCGTCTCCGGCCCCGAATAGGCGAGGCTCTGGAATCCGAAAGCGGTTTTATAGAAGTGGGCCGCCTGCCTGGCGTTGCCTACGTAAAATTCGACGTAATCGGTGCCATCGAGCGGAAGAAAATCAGCTTCGGCCGCCGGAGCATTTTTCGGAGCTGCAATTGTTGTTGGCATATGACCTCCGCGTTTTCTCGCGCTGAGCGCGTTTTCCAAATATAAGATCGACAATCGGCAGTCGCAAGGGGAGCGCACGCGCCTCGCGTGCTGACGAGCGCGCCCTCGCGATCGCGAACTTTCTCTTTGGCTTCTCATCTCCGCCACGGGCGAAATTCAAAGGAAAGACTGTTTCGGCGAGGCGCCGAAACCAGCACGCGAGGGCGCGTGTGCTCCCCAGATTATTTCGGTGCGGGCGCGGCGATGAGTTTTTGGAAGCGCGGATCATTCCGGAGCGGATCGAACATGGGATCGAGCCGGAGCAGCGCGGGAGTAATTGGCGTTTCGTCACCGAACGGGCCCGAGTATGGGATCGAGAGCAGTTTCTGTAAGGCAGCGATGGCACGATCGGGCTCTCCCATCTGCGCTGCTACCCGGGCAAGGATATCGATCGGAGCGGGACCAAACACGGCGTCTTTCTCGATCGGGACGGCGGCCATCGCGTGCTCGATCAGCTTAAACGCGGCGACTTTGTCACCAAGACCCGCATTTGTCAGCGCGAGAAATCCAATGAGCCGATAGTTTTCCGGTTGTTCTTTGAGGAAAGATTCCAGTTCGCTGCGAGCCTGTCGCCAGGTTTCCTGCGCGGAGGCATGGTCGCCTCCGACGTCCTGGGCCCAGCCTAAGTAAACGCGCAGTTCGCCATTTAAATAACCCAATGCGGGATCAGGCTTGGCCAGTATTTCCTTCAGTCGGGCAATCATTGGTGCAGGCTGGCGCTCCAGAATCGCTTGATAAACTTGTGTTTCCAAAGCCTGGGTGTCGGCGGCCGGGTGCAGTGGAGCGAGAGGCGCGGCGGCACGCGGTAGATCTCCTTGCGCTTGCGCGATAGCCGCCTTTGTCGCAAGCGCATCTACGTCGTCCGGTATGATATTGAGAATCTGATCAACTTTTCGCAGCGCTTCGGTGAAACGACGTAGCATAATGTAGGATCCCGCGTGCTCGTTGAGCAGGCGAAGGTTGCGCGGGTCGAGCCGCTCGGCTTCGTTGAAGTAACTCTCGCTCAGGTCCCATTGGCCTCGCCTGCGCTCGAGATACGCCAGCGATTCGGGAATGCGGCTGCTATTGGGAAGAAGCGGACGTGCTTGCTCATAGTAATGCACCGCGGTGTCGTAATCCTTGAGGCAGGCGTAGTGGTAAAATCCCTTGGCCCATATAGCCTCACCGAGATTAGGTTGAAGAGTAAGCGCGGTTTCGGCTGCCTGCCGCGCCTCCTCGCGTAGCGTGACCGTTGGTTGAAGAAGCGTTGAGAGATATCCGAACGAAGTGACGTTTGACAACAGCGCCCAGGCAAGGGCGAACTTCGGGTCCAAGCGCACCGCTTCTTTGAGATATTTCTGTGCGCTAAGGGTGTCAGCGGGGGTGGTTCCCGTACCCGTTTTCAGTGTATAAGCCAAGCCGCGCAGGTAGGCATCGTATGCCTCAGCATTATCAGTCGGTTTGGCACCAACGGCTTGTTCTTCCTGACCGGTGAGTTTCGCTCGCAATTGTTCGGCAATGGCTTTTGCCACTTCACTCTCGACCGAAAAGATATCGGTTAGTTTGCGATCGAAGGTATCGGCCCAGAGATGGGAATCATTGGCCGCTTTGATTAGCTGCACGTTCACCCGCACGGCGTCGCCGCTCTTCTGCACGCTTCCTTCCAGGATGTGCGCGACGCCAAGTTGGCTGGCGATGTCGCGCAGATTCTCCGGCGCGCTTTTGTAATGTTGCGTCGATGTGCGCGAGATGACTTTCAGATCGGCGATCTTCGATAAGCGGGTCAGGATCTCATCCTGAATGCCATCGGCAAAGTATCCGTTCGCTTTGTCTTCGCTGCGGTTTTCGAAGGGCAGGACAGCGATTGATTTTTCCTGCGCAGATAGGTTCGATCCAACGCGATAACGGGAAAACATTGCGACGCCAGCGACGATGGCCACGAGCGCGAACAACGCTGCCGTCGCGACGGCCAAGCGCACGCGCGCTTTGTGCTTCTTCAGGGCTTGGAACTTTTTCGGCAGTTGCGGATTGCCCACTTCATCCGCGTAAAGATTCACAATCAACACGCGCGTCCCATGCTTCACTTCGCATTCGCCCAGATCATGCAGGAGCGGCCGCCAATGTTCGTATTCTCCGAGATCGTCAGCGACGCGTTTGGAGAGAAGAATGTGTCCAGCGTCGCCGCAATCCATCACGCGTTGCGCCATATTAAGACCGGCGCCGGCAAGGTTGGCCTGACCGTTCACATCGATCACGCCGCTGACCGGGCCGCTGTGCACTCCCATTCGAAGGTTTATTTTCGAGTTTTCTTTTAGAGCGCGACTGATTTCGAGCGCGCATTCCACCGGCTCTTCCGGGCTCTTGTAAAAAACCAGCGCCATCCCGTCACCGGTGGGGATCTTGATCAATCGGGCCGCGGCTTCGGCGTTTTGAACCTGCTCGGACGTGCGAACCGCTTGAGTCAGTTCAGCAATTGCCGCGCGCTGATCGTTAATCGAAAGCTTCGAATAGCCAACGATGTCGACGAACAAAACATGAGCGATCTCAAGCTGGATCTCCTTCTTAACTTCAGTGGACATGGGCGGGGTGAGCCCCCCGATTTGATCGGTTCAATTATTTGCCTTCCGCTCGCGCAGGTCGAGGCGAAAGGCGCGACAGTGCCTCGGGCGATTGGGTCAATCGCCCCTACCTTTTCAGCGCGGAACGAACTTTAAGACGCAGCGCATTCAGCCGGATGAAGCCGGTGGCATCGCCCTGGTCGTAGGCGGACTTTTCGCCTTCCATCGTTGCGATCTTTGGATCGTAAAGGCTTTTCGGACTTTGGCGCCCGGCGACGATGATGTTGCCCTTATAAAGTTTGAGCCGAACAAGGCCGGTGACGTCACGCTGTGTTTCCCTGACTAGAGCCTGGAGAGCTTCGCGTTCGGGCGAAAACCAAAAGCCGTTGTAAACAAGCTCGCTGTATTTCGGAATCAGGCTGTCGCGCAAATGCATGACTTCGCGGTCCATCGTGAGCGTTTCCATTTGGCGATGGGCAAAATGCAAAATTGCGCCGCCGGGAGTCTCGTAAACGCCACGGCCTTTCATTCCAACGAAACGGTTCTCAACAATATCGACGCGGCCGATTCCATGTTTGCCGCCGAGTTTGTTCAACGTTTGCATAACACCGAGTGGCGAAAGCTTTTTCCCGTTCACTTTTACGCAGTTACCATTCTCGAAAGTAAGATCGACATGTTCCGGTTCGTCCGGCGCGTCTTCGGGCGCGACGCTCAGCTTGTACATCCCGCGCATTTTCTTTGAGCTCGCGTCAAACCAGGGATCTTCCAGCACTCCGCTTTCAAAGCTAATGTGGAGAAGATTGCGATCGGTCGAATACGGTTTTGCCGCGCTCGCTTCGACCGGAATTTTATTCTCCTTTGCGAACGCGATCATCTGGCTGCGTCCGGGAAATTGCTTTCGAAAACGTTCCTCTCGCCACGGTGCAATCACTTTCAATTCCGGGGCGAGCGCCGCGGCCGTCAATTCAAAGCGAACCTGATCATTCCCCTTCCCGGTCGCGCCGTGAGAGATGGCGTGCGCCTTTTCGGCGCGCGCGATTTGGATCATTCGCTTCGCGATCAACGGCCGAGCGATACTCGTTCCGAGAAAATACTGGCTCTCGTAAATCGCGCCGGCTTGGAACATCGGAAAAATGAAATCGCGGGCGAATTCTTCGCGCAGATCTTCGATGACGCACTTTGACGCCCCGGTTTTGAGCGCTTTCTCTTTCAAACCGGCGAGCTCCTCGTCCTGACCGATATCGGCACAGAATGCGATGATGTTGGCCCGATAATTTTCTTTGAGCCAACGCAGAATGACGGACGTATCCAGGCCGCCGGAGTAAGCGAGGATAATCTTCACAGAGAGTTGATAGTTGATGGTTGAAAGTTGATCGAAATCACGAAGCCGATCATTCGGATATTTCCCAGGAAAAACAAGCTCGCCTGGGTAGCCCAGTACTTCAGTGCTGGGTTTTCGATTCAAGACAGCACGAGTCCCGAAGGGACGAAAGAGATGTTCTGCCGTCCCTGACGGGACTTGGAATCTTCCTGAACGTTCGTCCCAGCGTTAAAACGCTGGGCTATTGTCAAACTTAATCTCCAAATGAAATATCGACGTCGCGCGCGGTTTGGACCATTTCGCCGTGCGGAGGAACCAAACGCAGCCGATTGACGGCGTCCGCAATGGGAACGTGGCGCACTTGATAATTTTGGTAGCTGACCATCGATCCGAAATGTCCTTCGTTGGCAAGCTGGACCGCTTTCACGCCGAATCGCGTTCCGAGGATCCGATCGAGAGTTGTCGGCGGGCCGCCGCGTTGCAAATGCCCAAGCACGCATGAGCGGGTCTCTTTTCCGGTGCGCTCGGCAATCTTGTGGGCAACGACGTCGCCGATTCCACCCAACTTGAATTCGCCGCCCTCAATGTCGCGCTTGATCTGCTGACCATCTTTCGGTCGTGCGCCTTCAGCAACGACCACGAGTGAATCAAGACGGCCCGCAGCGTCGCGTTTCTTAACCGCTCCGGCGATCTTGTCGTAATCGAACGGGATCTCAGGAATCAAAATAATATCTGCGCCGCCAGCGATGCCGCCGTGAAGAGCGATCCAACCGGCGTGGCGGCCCATGACTTCAACGACCATCACGCGCTTGTGACTGCTGGCCGTAGTGTGCAACCGATCGAGCGCATCCATCACTTCGGCCACGGCCGAATCGAAACCGAACGTCATCGCGGTCGCTTCAATGTCGTTGTCGATCGTTTTTGGAACGCCGATGCAATCGATGCCCGCCTCCTGCATCTGCATGGCGGTCGTCATCGAACCGTCGCCGCCGACGATGATCAGTGATTTAACGTTTAGATCATCCAAAACTTTCTTGGCGCGGGCGATTACTTCGCGCGCCACGACCGCGCGGTCGCCCGCCCCAACTTTAGCGATGAAGTGCCCGCGGTTTGTCGTGCCGAGGATCGTTCCGCCGAGGGCCATGATTCCTTCGGTACTTTTTCGATCCAGCACCACGGAATCGCCGGGCGGCAACAATCCTTCGAAACCATCGCGGAAGCCGATCACTTCCCAACCCAGTTTGTCGGCCGCGAGTACAACGCCGCGGAGGACAGCGTTTAGTCCAGGGCAATCACCACCGCTGGTGAGAATGCCGATTCGCGCCTTCATGATGAAGACCAATCAAAGCATTTTTTTCGGATCCACAAGGCGTCCGGCGCCGGCCCATTGGTCATAAAGTTGCCAGCCCTGGGCCACAAGTTGAGCGCCCTCGGCAAATCGACTCGTGCTGCCGAGGAGGACAACGACGATCCGTCGCGGAAAAACGGTCGTGCCCTGTCCTTCCTGGACGACTTGCGATTCCCGGGTGGAAGTGAGGACCAGACATTGTCCGGCCCGTGCGGTCTGGCCGGTCTTCACGCCATCGATTCCGTTGGTGCCGAGAAGTTCGTTCGTGTTCCGCAACAAATAACGTTGCTCTTTTCCGCCGCGTCGCCATGAAATCTGGCGTTCCCTTTGCGAAACATAAAAACGAAAGCTCGCTTTGTTCAGCGCGTAACGGGTGAGCCGGGCCACATCTTCGGCGGTTGAGTACGGCAACGGTTTCACGTTGGTGTCCACGCCATGCGGATTCACAAAGCGTGTCTTTTCCATTTTCAACTGCTTGGCCAGCGCATTCATTTGAGTGACAAAGATGTCGATTGCCGAAAGCTTCGGGGTTGGCGACTGGATCTGCGATCCAACGTAACTGGCCAAGGCGTAGGCCGCGACGTTATCGGACTGGACTAGCGCGGCGTAAAGCAAATCGCGCAACGCAATGTCATCTCCCGGCTGAAAACCAACGTTGTTTTCAAGGGTGCCGACAAAGGCCGAAGGAGGAATGGTTACGAACTGATTGAGATCGCCGCCTTTGTGTTCCGCCCAATCGAGAACAACCATCGCGGTCGCAATCTTGGTCAGGCTGCCGATCTGGCGTTTATCTTTCGATTTCGATTCCTGAAGGACGTAACCGGTCTGCGCGTCCGCGATAATGAAAGCTTGAGCGGCGTGGACGGATTGAAGCGCACTCGATGCCAGAACAAGCGCGGAAATGACCAAAACTAAGCGACGATGGAAAATCACGCGCGCAACTGTAGTGGCGGCCGTGTCGGCTGCAAATTGAAGTTGCCTTCGGTTCGCGAAATCCAACTGCCTTATTCAGGCAGACTGATATTACCGCGCTCGCCGTAATGATACGGATTCGTACTCAGTGTGATGTAGATTCGCTCAGCCGCATTCACCATGTCGAAGTGCGTTGCGCGTCCGAGTCCGCTGGCTCGCACCGTTCCATGTCTTCCCTGGAACCGGCTGCCGCCAGCCATGTCGAATTCGTAAACGACCATACCGCGATCGACATCGATGATCCGGACGTGCAGCACGAGCTCAGACCGTCCAGCGCCAAGGTCCCCCAAAAAGAAACGGGCATACGGGTTGCCGCCGTCGACCAGAGTAAAGTTGCCTTCGACCAGCCAGCCAGTGCGCGGCGATTCGGAATCTTTGAGAATTCGAGCGGGTGCGATTTTTTCCAGTTGCTCTTTTAAATCAGTCGCAAATTCCACTGGCGCAAGCGCTTTGCGAATTGGCATCTCGCCGTCGCTCAAAGCTTCGTCACCCTGGAAGACAGCTGTATCGATGCAGAACGGGCGGATATAGATTGCCCGTGGGTTCGCTGCGCCAACGCCGCAGTTGGTGATCATGTGCACGCCCTTCGAGCCGTAAAAATCCTTGGAATCGATGGCGGCCGCCGTCCGGCCACCCGGCGTGGCCACATCCGTCTTGGTTACATACATGTCGGCGCATGAGCAAAGCAGAACGCTTGAAGCGATAGCGATGAGAGATTTCATATTATTTAGTGCTGGCGCGCCGGCCTTATTTCAAGGCAAAGGCGAGCCGTTTCCGCGCTATCTGATGCAACTCTTATGCCGTTTCGACGGGAAAAACGGGTCCCACTCGCCGCTCCGGCAAGGCTACGCGGATTGGGGCGACCGCGCTCGACTAATCAGCAGTCGCATCAAGAAATAGACAATTACCGCCGACGGAACGGCCAGGAACATCGATCCAATGAATGCCGGCCAAACGACTCGCAGGAACACGTCCCAGTTAAGATAGTCGTGCAATCCAAAATGAAACCGTATCCGATGCGCCGGTAGCGGCCGGTGCAATGTCCAGAGGCCAAGTTTGTATTCGGCGAAGTAAACAGCGGGCATCACGAAAATCAGCACATCGTGGATCGTAACCGCAATCGCGGCGGCGATTTTGTTGCAGCGGCATACCCAGGCGACAGCGATGGAAAGCAAGGTTTTGAGACTCCACAACGGCGTGAAACCAAAGAAGATTCCGATCGCCGATCCGAGCGCGATGGAATGGGGCGTGTCAGCGATCGTCACCAGCGTCATGTGATGGTCGGCCAGCCATTTTTTCCTTCGCTCGAGCCACGAAGGCAGACGGGGTCCATACGGATGCTCTTGTGCTGTTGGCTGCTCTGGCACGGGCGCGACCTTACTCTAAAACAACTCCGGTGTCTCCGCCGGTGGCGACGGGACCTGCTGGCTGAGCGCCTTTCGCAACCGGATTGCTGCTCTCGGCGCGTAATCGAGATTGTTGTTGTTGAATACGACGTGCACTTCCTTCGCTTCGGTTGCCAATTTTCGGCTGCGTTCTGCGACCTCCTCAATCTCTTTGTCGGAGTAATCGTAGTCGAAGCGCTTCGCCACGGTCTTGCCAGTCAGGTACGCCTTCGCGTCGCGTCCGTGCAGTCGCAGGTAGCTGAACTTTCGATTCGTAACTTCATTCAAGTCGGACGGGACAATCGAAAAATGCTCGGCCGCCGGCGTATCGACGTTCACAAACCCGACCTGGTGTTGTAGCAAAAAATTCGCGGTCGACTTTAACTGATCGTCGACCACCCAGTTGCGATTCCGGAATTCGATTGCTAGCCAATAATCGCGAAGTCTTGCCATCAGCGGTTCAAGCTCCGCGAGTTCATGTTTTCGCGGCGAGAACGCTGGCGACAATTGCAACAGAAGCACGCCCAGTTTTCCATGCGATCGCAAGATCGAGATCGACCGCAAAAATATATCGAGCATTGCGTCGCGCAGCGCGGGAGAAACATTGACCTTCCCTTTCGGATCGGTCTTGGCGATTCGCTGCAACTCGGGCGGTAAAAGTTTTGCCTGAGTGGAATGAAACGAAAACAGCTGATGCAGTTTTACATCGAAGACAAACTCGTTCGGTGTTGCCGCGCACCAACGCTCGACCGTGCGCGCGTCCGGGACCGAGTAGAACGTGGAATTGACCTCCACCATCTCGAAATGTTGGGCGTACCAGGCGAGGCGCTCGTGGGCCGGCATCTTTTTTGGATACCAACGCTCCACAAATCCAGGATCGGACCAACTCGCGGTGCCTATCAGAATCTTGCTGTTGGGATGAAGCGCGTCCGCCCACATAAGAAGTGATCCTCTGTGGCAGCCGGCGATGCAACTGGTGGCAGATTTCTAGCTGTGTAAGGCGTTCGGCCCGCCGGCACCCCGCTTAAGCCTCACCACCCAACGACTTTCATATGATCGAGCTCAGCTCCGAGCACATCGCCGATTTTCACCGTGACGGTTTTTCCAAATCGCAGAACGGCGTGCTCTCGCCAGCTAAGCAGTTAATAATCACGAACTGGTTGATCATCATCGCGGCGGGCATTTTCATCACAGACGCCATCTGGTCGCCGGGGTTGTTGTGGGGCCACTCGGCATGGTGCGACCTCACGCGCACAATAGAATTCAACGCAGCCATTCGGCACGGCGATCTGTTTCCAATGTGGTCGCCCGATTTTTATCACGGCTACGGTTCGCCTTTGTTTCAATTCTATTCACCGTTTGTTTATTTTCTCGTCGAAGTGCCCCTGCTCGTCGGCATTGATCTCGAATCTGCGCTGAAACTTACTTTCGTAATGCTCCTTATCGCGTCGGGGCTGACAATGTATCAGTTGGTCAGCGCAAATATGTCCCGTTGGGCCGGCACATTCGCTGCCGTCCTCTACATGATCGCGCCATACCGCATGCTTGATCTCTACGCGCGGCATGCGTTGGCAGAGCATGCCGCCTTCACGTGGCTTCCGCTGATCGTCCTGGGAACGCAACAATTCATTATGAAAGGTCGACCAGCGGCTGCGGTCATCACGGTGATCGGCACAGCAGGTCTGATTCTTACGCACAACGTCACAGCACTGATTGGACTGCCGGTTTGTGTTTTGAGTGGCTGGTTGCTCAGTGGACCCGGAAGGAGCGCTAAAACAATTCTACGAGCTTTTTGCCCGGTGTTAGGGGTGGGTGTCGCCGCTTTTTTTTGGTGGCCGGCTTTCAGCGCGCGTCATCTTGTCCTCGCGAAAGAAAGTTTGACCAGCGGCTACTTCGATTTTCATCAACATTTTATTGGCCCGGTCCGCCTATTTGGCTGGGATCAGGCAGCGACTGATCAAATGCCATTGTGTATCGGTTGGATCCACCTGGCCGTAGGGACTGGGGCGCTCGCTTTTTTGTTGAACCGAAAATGGCGAACTCCATGGAGTGTCGTCGGAGTCTCGATCACCGCCATCGGGCTGTTGATGTGTGAAAAGATTTCAAGCGGTGTTTGGCAAATCGTTCCCTTGCTAAGTTATGTCCAATTTCCGTGGCGTTTCCTTACCTTGGCAGTATTCGGAATTGCGATGTGTGGCGCAGCGGTGATTCATCGCATCGAATCCGTGAATGCACGGCTAGCCTTGCCATTTGTTCTGGCGGGGATCGTCTCAGTGTTGACTGTCTATTTTCCAACTTACAGCGCAGCGAAACTCCTCGCCGCAGATCGTTCCACTGGTGCGATCAGAGAAATGACTCCTGAGCAAACTAACGCTCTCGAAGTCGGTCATCGGCTGATTCGTTTTGATGAATTAGTAACGCCGAACACGATCCGATCGGCTGACGAGCGCGGCACAAGTAAGGATGATTTTCTTCCAGTGGGTGTTCAGGAGAAGCCCGTTGCACCTGCAATTAATTTCGTATCTGCTGAATCCGGTGTGGTTCTCCACTGCGAAAGAACCGCTTTTAATGAATACCGGGCAACGGTCGAGATGCGCGAATCCGGTCCGGTGCGACTTGAGCAATTTTGGTTTCCAGGTTGGAGCGCACATGTAGATCGCCACGATGTTGCGGTTACGGCCTGCACCAATTCGGCCGTGGTTTGCTGCGAAGTCCCTGCTGGCAGCCACGTCGTGGAATTGAAATATATCGGCTTGCCCGAACATCGCCTCGGCGCGCTCGTCTCTTGCGCTTCGATTGCGAGCCTCGTCGCGATATTGACCATCGGAGGAATCCGTCGTCGATTTGGAGTTGAATCACCGCCATGAGCCGGTGGAGTAGTCGCACAAAAGCGCTGGTCCTTTTTGGCCTGGGCCTGCTGGTGTACGGGTTCGGAATCGGACACGAGTTCTACTTCGACGATCTCGCTTACATTTCTCAGAACCCGCTTCTTCAGCGTCACGATGCATTTCGAGTTTTTTGGTTCACTTCGGAAGCATTCAACTACTATCCGCTTTTTTGGTCCCTACTCCGCGTGCAATGGCTTCTGTGGGGTAACAACCCCGTTGGCTATCAACTTGTTACACTTCTCACTCATTGCCTGAATGGTGTTTTGCTTTGGCGCATCGCGTTGAAATGTCGACTGCCCGGTGCGTGGTGGATCGGCGCGTTGTTTGTCGTTCATCCCGTAAATGTCCAAACCGTCGCGTGGGCAGCTGAGCAAAAGAACACATGGTCTTTTTTGTTCATGGCGCTGACTGTTCTCGCTTATATTAGGTACGCCGAGCTGAATGATTGGCGAAGCTATGCCCTCGCGCTCGGCTTTTTTATCGCTTCACTCGCGTGCAAAACGTCCACTGTTTGTCTGCCGATTTTCCTCGCTCTTTGTCACGGTTTCGATCGGCAGAAGAGCTGGCGCAGGCTCCTCGGATTAATTCCCTTCTTCACGGCGGCCGTGGTTGCTGGAATTACGACAATGTGGTTCGAGCAAAACCGTGTCGGCGCGAAATCGCTGATTAGCGCGCTCGGTTTGTGGCAACGGCTTGAAATGGCAGGGGCGATCTTCTGGGTCTACCTAGAAAAAGCAATCCTTCCGGTTCAACTCTCGCCGATGTACAGAGGATGGGTCGATGCGACAGCGGTCGCGCATACTGCCCTTCCGTTATTCCTCCTCCTCGTCATGCTCATCTTGTGTGGGTTAACATGGCGTCGTATTGGCGCGCCAATCGCATTCGGAGTCGCCTTTTACTTCGTGATGTTGCTGCCGTTGCTCGGGCTATTCGACACGAGATATTTTATTTACTCGCTCGTCGCCGATCACTGGCAGTATCACGCGTTGCCGGGTCTGCTCGTTGCAGTTGTGTCGGCATCTTCAATGGTGGCTCCAAAGTTTGCCCCCGTCATGCGTTATCGGCACGCGCTGGCAACAGTGGCGGTGACTGGTTTGGCCATATTAGCTTCAATCCATCTGGCGCACTTCGACAGCGCGCGCGGTCTTTGGACATACACAGTTCGACAAAATCCCGATGCATGGATCGCGTGGTACAACCTTGGCAACGATCATGCCGATGGAGGCGAATACGCTGAAGCAATCGCCGACTATCGCGCATCTCTCCGGGCAAAGTCCGATTCGTATTCTACTCACTTCAACCTGGCCAATATTCTGACGAAAACCAATCAGCTTGAGGAAGCCGATCGCGAATATTGCGAAGCTCGCAACATTTCCCCGGAAGCGCCCGATAATTACGTGAACCGCGGCGTCCTGTTGTTGCGGATGCAACGGCAAGCTGAGGCGGTGGAAGAATTCCTATGGGCCCTTGAACTGGATCCACAAGAGTCGTCAGCCCAGATCAATTTGATCGCCGTTTACCTGCGGACCGGACGCGTGAACGACGCGTTTTCGTATTTGCATGCTGCTCCTCTTCGCGACACCCGTAACAGCCGGCGCGTTGCAGACGCGATCACCGCAAGTTTAGCGCAGCAAGGAAATCCAGGAGACGTTTTGGAGCAGTTTGCCGCGCAAGCGTGCAACTTGAGCGGCGGCCAGCCTGATCTACGTGCCGCTCTCGCTCTGGTTAGAAATCAGCGGTCAAATTGACGTCGCGGGACTCGAGCTGCCCATAGTTGTCGAGTGTCGTGCGTAATTGAAAACCAACTGCTGATCGAGAGTATTCAGCAATTCCGCAAGCTCGCTGAGGTCTACTGGTTTTCGCATGATGCCGACGGCTCCCGTTCCGGTCAGCTGCGGCAAGTATCGGTTCGAAACGAACACGATTCGAGCGCACGGATCTTCGGTCATAATATAACGAGCGGCCGTCAGTCCGTTTAATTTGCCCATCGAAAAATCCATCAGCACCACATCCGGATGATAGGTGTGGTAGGCCTGGATCGCTTCGGCGCCGGAGCTCACCACTTTGACAACGTGATGCCTGGCCGCAGCCACGAGTAAAGCCAGCGTCCCGCCCACGCCTGGTTGATCGTCGGCAATCAGGACGCGCATCACCCCAATTTGCAGAACCTTCTATGCCAGTACCCTGGAGTTTATTGAAAAATGGCGAACCGATCGAACCCGAGGCCGCGACTGATGATGGGGTTGCTTCCGACGATTAGCGCGGCATAATACCACCGCGGGGTGGAGCAGCCTGGTAGCTCGTCAGGCTCATAACCTGAAGGTCGCTGGTTCAAATCCAGCCCCCGCAACCAATTTACTTGCTGCGCGGAAGCGACTGCGCAAGGTTCAGGCCGCTCACTCGAGCGCATCACGATCCAGAGTAGCTCAGTGGTAGAGCGGTCGGCTGTTAACCGATTGGTCGTAGGTTCGAATCCTACCTCTGGAGCGTTAACGAGCTACTGTTGTAGCATTTACGATTGTGCTGTTAGCTGGCAGCAACCACTTTCTCGCACGCAGCGGCATCCAAGCACACCGACAAAAGCTCCTATCACAGGAGCGACCAAATAGATCCACAGATACTGGATGTGTCCGCTGACGAGAGCTGGCGCGAGCGAGCGGGCGGGATTCATTGACGCTCCACAAATCGGACCAGCGAACATCGCTTCCAAACCAATGACTGAGCCAACCACAATTCCCGCTGTTATTCCCTTCTCTGCCGCCCCCGTGGACACGCCGAGGATCGCAAACATTAAAATCGCGGTGAGAATCAATTCGAGAACAAACGATTGTGTCATAGAACCGGCCGGCGTTGTTGTGCCGAGCGTTGCGTTTTGTGGAAACAGAAATCGCAACGTCCCGCTGGCAGCGAACGCGCCGGCGCACTGACTCGCCACATATGCAATCACGTTGCGAAGTGGGAACCGCCGCGCTGCGAAAAATCCCAGGCTGACCGCAGGATTTAAGTGCGCGCCGGATATGTCGCCGACAGTGTAAATCATCGCAAGCACGATCAGACCAAACGTGAACGCCACGCCAACATGCGTAACAGCGCCGCCGCTGGTTTCATCAATCACAATCGCGCCTGTGCCGGCGAAGACCAAAGCGAAGGTCCCGATGAATTCTGCGGCGAGTTTCTTCACGACGCGTTTGCCGCGGCGCAATGTTCTTCGCAGAAACTGTCCATCTTCGTGTGAATCTCGTCCATCACGCGTCGCGTTTGCTCAATCTTCTCAGCTTCAGTGCCGGTAAACTTTGAGGGATCGGAGAACGGCCAATGCAATCGAGTGGTTACGCCTGGGAATATCGGACAACCCTCTGCTTCGGCCTCACTACAAACCGTGACGACATACTGAAACGTCCTGCCGGACTTCCAGACATCGAAAACCTGTTGCGTTTTGTTCTTCGAAATATCGATGCCTACTTCCAGGAGCACTTTCACAACCTGCGGGTTCAGTTGACCCGGCTCAAGGCCGGCGCTTTCAGCCTCGAAGAATTCTCCGCACATCTTGTTCATGAGCGCCGCCGCCATTTGGCTACGGGCGCTGTTATGAGCACAGATAAACAGGACTGCTTCCTTCTTTTTCATAATTTCGCGGTCGATTTGTTTTTCGCGAATACCGACATTGGTTCGCAACGCCTTTTCCGTAGTTGAGTGAGTTTCTTCAAATCACGTGCAAAGACATTGTCTGATTGCACGCAGTCTTGAAGGCACTTCAGATTTAATCCCAATTCCCGCGTTCTCTTCCTTGGCAGAGAATAGATCATCCAGTTCTGATCGCGGCTTGCTACAGCCATTCCCCTTTTGCGCAGATAAGCCAAGTGCTTCGAAATCTTAACCTGCGGCTCTGAAAGGATGTCTTGGAAATGACAAACGCAGAGTGGCGACTCGGCCAGAAGGTGCAGGATGCGGAGTCGCGTCCTATCACAAAAGCATTGGTAAATGCGAATGAGATCGCTTGCCATCAGCAACAGGCTGCGCTCGCTCCGCAGCAGGCCTCATTTGCAGCTTCTCGGCGCTCACGTGCGCGACACTGTGTCCGGCCACTCTGCAGAATAATGTCCAGATACTCGCCGGCTCGTTTAACTTCTGAAATCGGGTATTGAGCGACAACGCAGCAATCATATTCGACTTCAACCTTCAGCTGATCGTTTGGGAGAACGCGTTCGCCAAGTTGCAGAATTTCTGTGAATCGATCAGATCGCAGCCGGTGCTCTGTGTCGTTGCCGACATGCATTTGCAGGAACACTTTTTCTTCCGCTCCACTTTGGCCACCACAGTCGATAAACTTTTTAGCGACGTGACCAACTTCGGTCAGGTGAGCGTGACTCGGAATAAAACCGCCGTCGGGCAGAACGAACCGGGGAAAACTCCGAGGATGCTTACGCAGGGTTTGTTTCAAGCGCTTCAACTTCACGATCCAATCTATATGCTCGTTTGGGAATATCGTCAAACCGACCAAGCGAAAGCGCGAAGCCAATCAGCTTTGCGATGCGCGTCAGAGTGCCAGCAAACGGCAGTGAAAGAGCCCGCGCGAGTAGTCGACGAGTTCGCTTGATTACTCAGGTGTAAGCTGCTTAACTGCAGCCAAATACAGGGGAAAACAGTGCCGAATCCTACCTCTGGAGCCAATTTTGAATTGGTATCGGCCGCGCCTTTTAACCATGCCACTGACGCCACACATTGAGGAGCACTTCACGGCAAGCAACACCGTCCGCGACATCGTTATCGGCATGTCCGACGGCTTGACCGTTCCATTCGCCCTCGCGGCTGGCCTCACCGGGGCCATTTCCCAGACCCACCTAATTGTCACGGCAGGCTTTGCCGAGATTGCCGCCGGCTCCATCGCGATGGGTCTCGGTGGCTACCTTGCGGCTCGTGGCGACGCCGAGCACTACGCCCACGAACGGGCCATCGAGGAACACGAGGTCAAAGCCATTCCCGAGACAGAGGCGAAAGAGGTCAGTGACATCTTCCAAACCACCTACGGGCTTTCCGCAGAGGAGTCCGCCACAGTGGTCGAGTCTCTCCGCAAGCGTCCCAAGGATTGGGTCGCGTTTATGATGCGCTTCGAGCTTGGTCTGGAGCAGCCCGACCCAAGCCGCGCATGGAAGAGCGCGCTGACCATTGCGATTGCTTACATCGTCGGCGGCGTTATTCCGCTCAGTGCCTACGTGTTCCTTTCCGACACGCACAGCGCATTGCTGCTTTCCGTGGTTGTTACGCTGGCGGCTCTAGCCGTCTTCGGCGGCATCAAGGGTCGCTTTACTGGCGTGCCAGTTCTCCGCAGCGCACTTCAGACCAGTGTCATCGGCGGTCTCGCCGCAACCGCGGCCTTCGGCATTGCCCGCTGGATTTCATGAGCATTTGCGACAATCGCAACGCCTGACAAAGGCGATGCAGCTAACGGCTATTTCTCTTAAGTGTCCGCGGACGCTTGCTTGCAAGAAATTGCAACGGAAGCACATTTGGCAAGAGACCTTGGAGGAAATGAAGGCAGGCACCCTTTAAATTCCGACTTTAGCTTTCGCAAAACCTGATTGCTAGAACAGAGTCCGATTTGATTTACTTGTGCAGTTGGGCGTTGAGGCTGCACGATCTAAACCCGGATCGATAAAGCCTTCGTCGTTGAGTTGCGATTTCATACGATGAAATCACGAACGCGTGCGATACTACGTATGCGCCGTTCGATAAATGCTGGTGGAGTGGCCGACGATTCGACCATTCGATCTACGCAAAATAGTCCGAAGTGGAAAATGCCATCTGTCTGGCGAGTGCGCGGAGATGGAATGTGAGTGCGGCGAAGGCAACTAACGACCTGACAGATTATGAAACCTCACTGCTTTTTCGCTCACATCGCCTTTGCAAGCGACGCTCGCATCCGCGCGACCCCGCAAGCAACCGCAAATCTGCTTATCGAAATCAATGATGCAGCGTTAACTTCTGGCGGTTAGAAGAAACACCTCAAGCCCTCCGCGCTAACGGAACCCAAAAAAGTGAAATTGGCTCGTGCGATTGCCAAAGCCGCTGCTCTTGACTATCTGAAATCACAGCGCGAGTTCCGAAAATTTCCGGTGCAACGATTTGTAGACTTCGATCTTACCGGAAATCCGACCTATATTTCGATTCGTCCTGCGCCGACTAAAGTCTTGCCCAACGACTCCAAAGTATGGCGGCTCGCACAGACTGAGGCAGAAGAAGTAAGGGGGCAAACCCCTATCCCGCTAGCATCAACCCTCGTGTCTAGGCGTTAGTAATTATCACCTTTAGCGCACGCTGGTTCGTAGCATCCGCGAAGGTATCGTAGGCCTTCATAACATCCTTCAAGGTGAAGTGATGCGTAATGAGTTGTTCCGGCTGAAGCTTCCGTGAAACTACTGTCTCTAAAAGCATTGGCGTCGTAACGGTATCAACCAGACCTGTCGTTAGGGTGATATTGCGGGACCAAAGTTTATCCAGGTTTAGTTGCACCGGTTTTCCGTGAACACCGATGTTCGCAATATGCCCGCCGACCGCAACGATCTTTTGACAAGTATCGAAACTCCCAGGTACTCCAACGGCTTCGATGGCAACGTCCACGCCTGTATTTCCCGTCAGCGTCATCACTTCTTCCACGGCCTTGTCATCGGTACTGCTTACGACTTTGGTCGCGCCGAATTTCGTAGAAACTTCCAGGCGATTCTTATCGCCATCGATCATAATAATCTCCGCAGGTGCGTAGAATTGCGCGGTTAGCAGCGCCGCCAAACCGATCGGACCCGCGCCGACAATCGCTACCGTATCGCCGGGTTTGACCTTGCCATTCAACACGCCGCACTCGAAACCGGTCGGCAAAATATCGCTCAACATTACGAGCGCTTCTTCATCTGCTCCGGCGGGAATTGGATACAAACTGTTATCTGCGTACGGGATTCGAACGTACTCCGCTTGCGTCCCATCAATTAGATTGCCCAGAATCCATCCTCCGCCGTTCTCGCAATGCGAGTACATCCCTTTCTTGCAGTTCGTGCATTTTCCACAAGAGGTGATGCAGGAAATAAGAACATGCGCCCCGGTCTTGAAGTTCGCCACATTACCCCCCACCTCTTCGACGATTCCGACCCCTTCGTGTCCCAAGATTCGCCCGGCGGTAACGGTAGGCACGTCGCCCTTCAGGATGTGAAGATCCGTTCCACAAATCGTCGTTGCAGTCACGCGGACAATGGCATCTGTCGCCGCCTGCATCTGCGGCTTCGGCCTTTCCTCCAAGCCTCGCTTACCTGGCCCGAGATACGTTAGTGCCTGCATCGAGTCGGCCGGTTCGCGGTTTAAATGCGGCGCTCGAGAAGATCCTCGTCCCTCAGTGACTCCCAATCGGCAGCTTCCATCGTCGCGCACACTATCACTGGGAACAGCGCTGTCACGCCTTGGCACCGGCTCCGTCGTTAATTGGTCGCTTGGGATCGATGGAGAGGGATTGGCAAGAAGCACGCGGATCCTCATTCTGAAATAGGATGTCTGCGCGGAGTTTGCACATGCAGAATTGTTGCTTCTGATATTCCCGGAATCGCAGACTCGCCCGGTGCCAGCAAAATTGCCAGCAACTGGCAGTGAAAGAGTTCGCGAAAGTAGTCGCTGAGTTCGCTTGATTACTCAGGTGTAAGCTGCTTCACTGCAGCAAAATACAGGGGAAGACAGCGCCGAATCCTACCTCTGGAGCGCTTTCCCTCTGCGATTTTTGCTTTTCACCCGACGGTAGAGAGTTTCGTAGCGGTCGACAATGATGTCCGCTGAGAATTTCTCGACGACGTGCTTTCTTCCCTGCTCGCCGAGGCTCCGCGCGAGGTCGGGAGATTCAACGAGCTTGTCCGTCGCGGAGGCGAGCGCGGTGACATCGGGAAACGGATAAAGCGGGTAGGCGTTGCCCACTACCTCCGGAATTCCTCCGACATCAAAGGCAACAATCGGTTTTCCGAAGTAGAGCGTTTCCAGGATGCCGAGCCCGAAACTTTCGTAATCAGATGTGTAAAGTCCGGCGTCCGCGGCTGATATAAAATCTTCAACAGCGGCTTCATTTTCTCGAATGATGATCTGTTTCTTCAAGCCGAGACGATCAATCATTTCGGTGTAAGGCTGAACGGGTTCGCCAGCCAGGATGAGCAATCGTGTCCGGTCTCGAGTCCGCATGGCCGCGAAGGTTTGCAAAAGAAGATCTATTCTTTTCCCGGGTCGCATGTTCGACATATGCAGGATCAGGAATTCGTCCCGCACACCTAGCTCACCGCGCACTTTCTCTCGACTGCGGCTGGCCGGTCGCGGGGTAAAGAAATTAGGAATGACCTCGACATCGCGCGAAACCTTAAGGATCTCGCGCGTTTGTTCCTGTAAGCTTTTGGAAACGGCCGTGACCGCATCAGACCGGGCGAGCGCATATTCGATCGCCGTGCGATAGGCCGGATCCTGGCCTAACAGAGTTGTGTCCGTTCCGTGCAAAGTGGTAACGATGCCTGGCGAAACGCCTGACATTTGCGCAGCCAGGACCGCAGCCAGCGCATTTGGTACCGCATAGTGCGCGTGAATGATATCGAGTGAAACCGTCGAGGCGATCTCCGCCATCTTAACTGCCAAAGGCAAAGTGTAATCAGGGCACGGAAAAAGCGGATGATGTGCAAGTTCCACAAGATGAAAGTGAAGTCGCTCCTCCGCTGCATCCAGCCGGACCGGCCGTGCATAACTGAAGAAATGCACTTCATGTCCGCGTCGCGCGAGTTCGGACCCCAAAGCGGTCGCCAGAATTCCGCTTCCCCCGATCAGCGGGAAACAGGCAATGCCAATTCGGAGAGGCTCCTTATTCATTTCCGCCAATATACGCGTCGGCGGAATCATTGATCGTTTCGCGCTCAATAAAAGTCACGCCGGGGCCGTCCGCTTTGTCGATGTAATCCTGCTCGCTCGCGCCGCAAACATAATGGGTGCAGTGGATAACGCTTTGCATCCAGCGAAATCGAGTATCGCGCGCTGGGCTCACCTGTTCGCGTCCATAATTTTGAGCCGGAACTTCGATGAACTTGTCGCCGCCTTTGTGTAGCCGGAATTTTCCGTCGTGCGCGCGCGCCCGAACAATCTCACCCTCATACGGAAGATCGACGAAATAGTCCTCAACCTCACAAGCCACTGAACGAAAGGAGAGCTCGCTCGAACGCGCGACATTAATTCCTTCTATCAAACCCATGGCCGCATACATCGACAGACAGAAATCTGCCACAGTGGCTTTCGTGTTGCCTTTGAAAATTTCGACCAGATTCCGATCAACGTACGCCGGCAACTGGCGTTCGATCTTCGCCTTCCACTCCGGGACCACGCGCTTCAAATAAAGCGGCGAGTAGTGTTTCTGGATTTTGTTTTCGAATGCGAAGTTGAGCGACACTTTCTGACCGCTGTGTCGATCTTGCAAAACAGTCGCCGTCTCGCGCGGGTCGTGGTCGCTATCGTGATAGAAAAACGCGATCGTTCCGCCGATCTCACGCTGGAGCCGGCGGGCAGTCCGGATCTTGCCAAAAAGAAATCGTTTGGGGAATATCCCGCAGGGTTGCTGGCCGAAACAGATAATCGGGTCGGGCATGTCAAGCAGCCTCCATTGGCTCGGCGCGGAATATTAGCCACTGCAAGGCTGGCGCCAATATAACCACGGCGCCGCAACCAATCGCGTTGTACCACAAGTAGCCGATGCCGGTGGTGAAGAAGAGAAGGAACACTATCGCCTGGGCGATCAACGCGGCAAAGAAAACCGCCGATCCGCGCACCTTCCGGACGAAAAAGGCGACGAGAAATAAACCGAGAATGCTCCCGTAAAATACCGACCCGAGAATATTGCCCGCTTCAATCAGGTTCTCGACCAGGTTGGCAAAGGAGGCGACTCCTATCGCGACGAGGCCCCAGGCGGCGGTGAATAATCTGGCCGCGACAACATAATGATGATCGCTCGCGAATGAAGTGCGCAGCGGCCGATAAAAGTCGACGACGGTGGTTGAGCCGAGTGCGTTCAGGGCCGCGGCCGTGGCGGACATGGTGGCGGAGAGAATCACCGCCACCAGCAAGCCGACAACGCCGCGCGGCAACTCCTGCAGAATGAATGTAATAAAGACGTAGTCAGACTCCTTGCTCCTCGGATCAGCACCGTTCTGATTCAGAACTTGTTTGGTCTCTGTTCGCACTGCTTGGGCGCGGGCATCAAATTCTCTGATCGATTCCATTTTCTCAGGGGACGGCGCCGCCGCGTAGGCGCGCAACGCCTCGCGTTTCTGCTCGAAGACTTGATCGGCCTTCGTCGCCAAATCTTTCAGCTGCGGGCCGGCGCCATGCGCGATCGCGCGCTCGTAGGCCGGGCCATTAAAAAAGACCGGAGGTTTCTCAAACTGATAAAAGATAAAAATCATCGCGCCGAGCAGAAGAATGAAAAACTGCATCGGGACTTTGACGACGGAATTAAAGAGCAATCCGAGCCGGCTCGAACGCAGAGAATCACCCGCCAGGTACCGCTGCACCTGCGACTGGTCGGCGCCGAAGTACGAAAGAGCGAGGAAGAATCCGCCAATTGCTCCCGACCAGAAGGTGTAGCGTTTGTGCGGATCGATCGAGAAATCAACCGCCTGCAATTTGTCGAGCTTGCCGGCGACCGCGAGCGCATGACCGAACGAAATGCTGGGACTCAATCGATAAATCACCACACCGAAGGCGACGGCCATTCCGGCGAGCATGACCATCATTTGGTAGCGCTGCGTCAGACTCACGATGGTCGTTCCGCCGACGACGGTGTAAATGATCACAAAACCGCCAGCGAGGCAGATGGTCAGGTTCAGTTGCCATCCAAGAATGGCGGAAAGAATAATCGCGGGGGCGTAGATCGTGATCCCGGCAGCGATGCCGCGTTGCACTAAAAAGAGAAAAGCGCCCAGCATTTGCGTTTTTCGATCGAATCTCTGGCCGAGATATTGATAGGCCGTGAAAACTTTCAGCTTTTGATAAATCGGCACGAAAACGGCGCAGACCACGAGAAGAGCGAGCGGTTGACCAAAATAATTTTGGATAAAACCGATGCCGCTCTCGTAGGCCTGCCCCGGCATGGAGAGAAAAGTGATCGGACCGGCCTGAGTCGCGAGAACCGAGAGTCCGATAGTCCCCCAGCGGATGGTTTTGTCACCCTTGAGATAATGCCCTAACGATTCGCGTCCACGCGTTCGCCAAAGTCCGTAGAGCGGGATCGCCAGAACCGTGGCGAACAGGACAAGATAGTCGAGCCGGCTCACGAAAACCGGACGGTAAAAAGATAGAGGAACAAAATCTCGAGCGCGAAGAAGGCAAGGACAAAACCGTAGGCACGGAACCAGCGCGGCTCCTCGTCGCGCAACTGCTCTTCCAGGCGCTCGCTCATTTTCCGCCTAACGAAACCATGTTGGCGAAGATCCGGTAAGCTCCGGGAACGCCCGCCGGAAGCTGCCGGAACCAGGAATACCCCGTGTAGATGAAATAGCCTTTGTCAACCTTCGCCACCAGCAACCCGCCGTCGAGCGGTTTCTCATTCGGATCATGGCTCGACAAAATGGGAACCCAGGCCGGATCCCATTTGTCCGGAAAATAAAGACCCCGCTCCTGGACCCATCCTTCGAAATCGCGCGCACTGATTTTGTTCGGCGTATTCAGGATCGGATGATCAGGCGCGAGCATCTTGACCTCGGCCGTCTCATCAGTCACGCGATCGCGCGAGAGCTGGAGCGGATAAGGTCCGAAATCGGTCGATTTTAGATCCGCCGTCGTGTTGTACTGGACGACAACCACGCCGCCGCCCTTCGCGTACTCCACCAACGCTGGCAGCCAGGTCGCTATCCGGTCCTGGGAATTGAAAATGCGGACACCGAGAACAATGGCGCTGAATTGGCGAAGGTTTTCCGTTCCCAGGTCCCCTTCACCGAGCTGTTTCACGGTGTAACCGATTTGTTGCAACGCTGCCGGGATATCGTCCCCGGCCCCTGGAATATAACCGATCAGATGGCCGTTGGTCTGGATATCCGCCCTAACGAGTTTGGCTTCCGCCGGCGGCATCAAAATGTGGACCCCAATGTGCGGATAGGCGATCCTTTCGCGGGAAAACGAGAAACTCTGGGCGCCAATCGTGGCCACGGCTTTTAAGGTCCCCTGCCCGGGATTCGCCGGAGGACGAACCGAGAACTCAACGTCGGTTTCAGCATTCGCATTTTTTAGATCCACCGGAATCGAGCTCGGCGAAACGACCCAGCCATCAGGCGCGGAGAGGCGGACGTCACCTTTCACCGGACCGTCGGACGCCAGCACCCGGACTCGGACTTTCTTGGCATCCGCGTTGGCAAAAAGCAAAACCGGATCGACAAAATTGGCAAAAACCGGAGGCGCGATCACGATGTCATCCCGGACTTCACCCGCTACCGGTTCGACGGTCCGATATTTCGTGTCCAGCGTGTAAGTGATTTCGTGACCGGCGACCTTGACGGTGATTTCCGCGGGGAAATGCGGCGGATTCGCCGGCCTTCCGATCAAATCCTGATCTTCGACGGTAAATGTTCCCACGGTCGCAGGCTGACGAAGCCAGTAAGGCTGCGAGTATTTTTTCTCTCCGGGAACCGGAGCTTTGAATTCTTTTGTGACCAGCTTGTCGGGCGGGAGCGATTCTCCCACTGACGTAGCCTGAGCCGATGCCAAGCGATATGAAACCCAATCCACCGCAACATTTGAGCGGTTAATCGCCTCGATCTTCACGGGCAACTCCTGACCGGGACTTACGACTGGTGTTTCGGTGGAAGCTTCAAGGTGCAGCCCAAGGCAGGCAGCAATGATTTGATCCACTTCCGCTTTCTTCTGCGGCACCCAGTCATCTTCTTTGACTCGATCCAATTCGTCTCGAACCTCGAGAAGTCCTGGAACAGAAGCGGACGGATTACTCGGACGAAAGTCGGCGATCACTTTTGAGATTTTAGTCGCGACCGCTGCCGAATTCGCCACCCGCTTCCAGGTCGTGTCGACCCCATCAAACAGTCCGCCGTTCATTGGCTCGCCGGCGAGCCACTTAAAGTATTCCGTGCGCGCGCCTCTCCTGGCCGGGCTGCCGACACCCTGGCTTTTGTGCATGCTCACGCTAGCGGCGGCCATCTCGGTGTACGCCTTACCGAGGAGCGCGTTATAGCCACCCGCCTCAATGGTTGTTAGGCCAGTTGGATCGAATGGAAGCTTGCGATTGGAAAAGAAAAAAGGGGAGGTGTTCCAGACCAGCCGCTTGGGCTGCCATGGCTTAACCAGAGCGAGTTGATCGGGAAACTTCTTCGAATCGCCGGCAGCCGTGAACGCTTCGGTTGCAAGGATCGCCGAGGCAGTATGATGACCGTGGGTAAGCCTATCTTCCGGGCTAAAACGGGTTACGACAACGTCCGGCCGAAAGCGCCGGATCACCCAGACGACGTCTGAAAGGATTTTGTCGTGATCCCAAAATCGCAGTGTCTCCTCAGGATTTTTGGAGAATCCAAAGTCAACTGCGCGGGTGAAGAACTGCTGCCCATGATCAACCCGTCGCGCCGCCAGAAGTTCCTGCGTCCGGATAACGCCGAGTTTTTCGCGCAACTCGGGGCCGAGAAGGTTTTGTCCGCCATCACCGCGCGTCAGCGAAAGATAACCGGCATCGTAAAGCGATCCGTTAGACCAAAGCGAAATCAACGTGGTGTTTTCGTCATCCGGGTGCGCCGCCAGGTAGAGAACACGGCCGAGGACATTTAGCTTCTGGAGCCGAAGCTGAATTTCGCTCGCGTCCATTGCATCGGGAAAGAGCGGCGGTGTCGCGGCCATGACGTCAACTGCGCAAAAGAGGCTCGCACCGGCGACGATAAAGCATTGAACGACGCGCGCTCGCAGTTGTTTCACTCTTAAGAAATTGGCACGAGACCGAGGTCGTCCCCCGAAGTCATACTAACGCTTCGTTAAAACCGTGACGCTCCTTTGGAGGGACTACATTCGACCGTTCCGCTCGTGATCGCATCGACATTCCCTTCGTCCCTTCGCTTGCAACTATCGAGGCCAACTATTTGTTAATGTCCTGATGCGCTTGTAATCGGTCGATTAACGGCTGCAAACCAGTCTTTTGCGCATCCGAGGTTGCAGCGGCTTGCGCCTTTTTCATTTCATCGATCGCGCCCGGAAAGTCTCCCGCAGCCGATTTGAGACGCGCCTGCGCCAGATAACCGTAAATATCCTGCGGATAGCGTTTCGCGACTTCCTTTAGAATCGCGAGACCCTGCTCAGACTTCTTGGCATTCTGCTGACGGCGACCATAAGAATAAAGCTGCACCGCGGTCGCTTTCTCCATCGCTTTAGCCCAGGTCTTATTCGCGTCGTCATCCTTATGAAGGGCCTTCAGCAGGTCCACTTTCGTGCTGAGATTATCGAAGCGTTCCTCATTGGAGATGGACACGTCCGCCCACTTCAGTGCCTCTTCCAAGTCAATGTTGTGGCTCAGGCAAAACTGAGCTGCTTCATCCGGAGCCTGCCAGGTGAATTGGCCACGGCCTTTCATCTGCGCGCGAATATTGTCCAGCGTCGTCTGGTCGGTAACCGCGATTTTGAAGGGAACCGCCAGTTTTTCCCATTTCAGCGTGACCGTCGCCGAGGTTGGCTGCAGGTCTTCGAATTCGTATTCGAGCGCTTCTTCGTTTTCTTGGAGCGGACGCGGCTTGACCGTCACCCGCAATGCGTCTTCATCCTGCCTGTAGCTGTAGCTGCCCCAACCCGTGTTGGTTTTTGAAAAAATAATTGTCCACGCGTCGGCAGTTGGGATGGCGTGCAGGCCATAGACGCCTTTTGGCAATGGCTGGCCTTCAATCGTCACCCGATCGCTGACCTCGAAAGTAGTATTCTCGTCCGCGCCGACGCGCCAAACCTTTCCGTAGGGCACGAGACCACCCCAGATTTGTCGGCCCTTCACAAGCGGCCGGTGATAATTAATGGTCACATCCGTCAGCGCGATCCGCTGTTTGATCTCGGCAGCCTGGCTGGCGTCGGGGAGATTGAGATCGTTCTGGGCCCGCGCGGTGCAGGCCAAGGCAACAAGCGTAAGGGAGAAGTTAATCAGCTTGGGACGAGTTAGTTTCATAAGGCGAAGAAATGAACATCCACTATTTGTCAGAATTTAGGACGCTGCCACTAGATAATTCGTCAAGGATCGAGATCGCCGCAGGAATGTCGAATGGTTCGTCATTGCAAGCGCAGAAACGGGTCCCAGCAAAATTGCCAGCAAACGGCAGTGAAACACCTTACTCCATGTCTGGGTAAGGGCCTTTGCCTCCGTCAGCGATGAAACGATCGATTCGTGCCGTCAGCACGGGCAGAGGTACCGAACCGAGTTCCAGCACTGCATCATGAAAAGCTCGCAGATTGAACTTGTGTCCGAGCGCCTTTTCCGCCTTTTCGCGGGCGCGCAAAATTGCCAGCTCGCCTAAATAATAAGAAAGCGCCTGACCGGGCCATGCGATGTACCGGTCTACTTCGGTTTCAATCTCGTGCTCCGGCAGCGCGGTGCAATCGTGCATGTATTTCAACGCTTGCTCGCGAGTCCAACCTTTCGAATGCACGCCCGTATCCACGACTAGCCGTGCAGCGCGCCAGATCTGATAACCTAGCATGCCGAATCGATCGTAGGCCGTTTCGTACATGCCCATCTCCTCACCTAATTTCTCACAATAGAGCGCCCAGCCTTCGCCGTATGCTGAGATGTAATCGTGCTGCCGGAATTCCGGCTGATTCTTATGCTCGAGGGCGATCGGAATCTGGAACGCGTGGCCCGGCGCCGACTCGTGCAGCGTCAGTGCGACGAGATTGTAGAGCGGGCGATGCGGCAGATCGTAGGTATTAAGAAGATAAACGCCCGGACCGCCGCGCCCCGAAGTATAAAACGGCGCGAGATCTGGCGGGACCGGTTTGATGGTGAAACGCATGCGCGGCAGGTAACCGAAGTATTGCGACGACTTGCCATCGAATACCTTCGCAATCCAAGCCGCCCGGTTGAGTAGCTCCTGCGGCGTTTTGGCGTAGAACTGCGGATCGTCACGCAAGAATTGCACGAATGCCGGGAAATCGCCCTTGAACCCGGTTGCGTGCATCGCATCGACCATCTGTGCGTGCAGCTTTTCGACTTCTGACAAGCCAGTTTGGTGAATTTCTTCCGGCGAAAGATCGAGCGTGGTGAACTCGCGAATTTTTTGATGGTAGTAAGCTGTGCCATCCGGCAAGTCCTCGGCAGCCAGCGTCGTGCGCGTGTGTGGCACGTACTCATCGCGGAAGAACTTGAGCAGTTCCGCGTAGGCCGGCTGCACGATGTCGCGAATCACCTGCGCAGCTTCGGTTTTCAGCGCTGTCTGGTCGGACGATTGAACTCCTACCATCGGCTCGCGGAAAGGTGTGTAGAGCAAATTATTTTCGGGCTTGCCTTCAGCGATTGCCGCAATCGACTTTTCTCGCCCTTGCAAAGTCGCGCGCGGTGGCGTGAAGGCACGCGCGACTCCCGCGCGCATACTCGTAGTTTGCTCACTAAAGTAGCGCGGAATGTCGCGCATCTGCGCGATCCAGTTCTTGTAATCCGTCAGCGTCTTAAACGGCCGGCGCGCCGTGTATCCGAGATTGGTCCAGAATGCCGTATCCGAGTTCGCCGGCATTTCAAAATCACGGAATTTTTGATCAGCGACGAAATCTTCGATTTCCCGGCGATAGATCTCGTAATTGATCTGCTCCTCCGGCGAAAGCTGCTTGTGCGGGATTGCATCGAGTTTGTGCAAAACGTCTTGCCAATAGTGCAACCGCATCTCCTGTGTCGCGGGATCTTCCTTCGGCAGATGATCGGCAATCGGCTTGGTCGAATCCTCCTGATCAGGAAACTGCGACAGCCTCCATTTCCATTCTTCGGTGTAGATCGCGCGAAGGTGTGCATCGGCGTTTTGAGGCTCGGCGCCAAATGCGGTGCACGCCGCCACTGCTGTTCCAAGTAAGATAATTCGAATCGTTTTCACGTAGATATTGCGCCAGTTACTTCGACCGATGACGGCCTCGCGCTCATGATCAGTGGTTTCGAATGACTGACAATATCTATATGACGGTCTCCGTTTAATTTTTGACTACAATGCGTCTGGAGCCATTTCGGAGATGAAGTTTCCTGAGTCGTTACTCGAACACCTGCGACGGGCACAAAAAATTGTTGCACTTACCGGCGCCGGAATTTCGGCCGAAAGCGGGCTCGCTACTTTTCGTGACGCCCAAACCGGGCTCTGGAGCAAATTCAAACCGGAAGAGCTCGCCACCGCCGAGGCCTTTCGACGGGATCCCAAACTCGTTTCCGATTGGTACGCCTGGCGACGCGAGCAGGCGCTCAACGCGAAGCCGAACGCTGGTCATTTGGCCCTGGCCGAAATGGAAAAGCGCGCCCCAGAATTCTTGCTCGTTACTCAGAACGTCGACGGCCTCCACCTGCGCGCGGGGAGCAAACGGATCGTTGAGCTTCACGGAAACATTCATCGCTTCCGCTGTTTTGAGAACGATTGCCCGAGTGACAACTTTGATGTCGAACACAGTCGCTGTCGATCCTGCGGCGGAAATCTACGGCCCGATGTAGTTTGGTTTGGCGAAATGCTTCCGCCGTCCGCGCTCGAATCCGCGATGACGGCCGCCGAAGAATGCGATGTCTTTTTTTCGATTGGAACTTCGAGTCTTGTTTATCCCGCTGCCGACTTGTGGCGGCGCGCAAAAGACAACGGTTCACTCGTGATTGAGATCAACAAAGATCCAACGCCGATAACTCCCCTCGCCGATTATTCGTTTCTCGGCAAAGCCGGCGAAATTCTGCCTGCGTTGATGAACACCATTCGGAAAAACTAATTAGCGAACTTAGCCGCCCCGAGTAGCATCGTTGTTTGTGCGTTGGAGGTCGGCCCATCTAGTCCGCTGGAGCGCGATTGCAGTCATCGCTGCGGTTATAATCGGAGCTGCTGCACCCACTTTTGTTCGCACCTGGTCGGGAAGGAAGAACCCGGACGATTTCGCGGTGGTCTATTCGGGCGCTCGCGCAATGTGGAACCACGAAGACATCTACGCCGCTACCAAAGGGATGTACATTTATTCTCCTTTTTTGGCGTTCATTTTTCAGCCGCTGGCAAGGCTGCCCCAACGGCTAGCTTCGCTGACATGGATTACTTTAAGCGCGTTGATCATCTTGACTGCGTCTTTGGCTGGTGCCGCTAACATTTGGAAGACCTGGGCTCCCACAACCAAGGATGGTCCGTTATGGCCGAGCGTCATTTCTGCGAGCGCACTTTTGCTGAGTTTCGAAAAAATTCGAAGTGATTTTACGCTTGGTCAGACCGACTGCTTAATCATTATCGGTCTGGTCGCTGCTTTAATTTGTCTGCCTCGCCGACCCGGGATGACGGGCGTCGTGATCGGGGCTACGGCAAACGTTAAATACCTCGCTCTTATTTTCATCCCCTATTTCATCATCAAGCGAAAATATCGAGCCGCCGTCTCCGCGATGATTTCTTTTTTGTTCTTCTTTATCCTGCCAGCCGTCGAAGTGGGGTTCGGACTCCTGAAGACGTACGCGGTCGATGCTACAGCTGTGCTTGCCAGAGTAATCGGAGTGCAAACAACAACGCCAGCTCGCACCGAGAACCCTGTCGTCAATTCTATTGTTTGGGATCACTCTGTTTCGCTTACTTCGGCTATTCTGCGCGAGACTCGCTGGCACCGAATTTCCGATTTGGCCGCGTCGGGTATCATTTTGATTTTGTTTATCCTGGTAGCCGGGGCTGTGGCCCTGATAGGGCATTCCGAGGGTGTCGAAATGTTTCACCCTAAAAAAGACGCCTCCTCGGAGGACGACCGCGTCATAACGATCGAATGGGTCGCGCTTATCGTCCTCGCGCTCGTTTTCGGTCCTCAGACGACAGCACGGCACATGATCGTGCTTCTCGTGGTATTCATCGTGGCGATGACAATATTCTTTATTCAACCCGACAGTCGCATGCGAACCTTGCTTGTTGTAGCGATGCTGGCATCGGCTCTTGCTCTATCGCTTCCGTTTAGAGACACCGGCGTTCATCCCATCCTGATTACGTTGAAATCCGTCGGCGCTGCCAGTTGGTGCGCGGTCGGATTGATGTTCAGCGTCGTGTGGGCCGGCAGTCGGACGATTTCCAAAACGCGTACATAATCTTAGTCGCGGAAATTGAGATTCACCAAGCTCGGGATGCTTACTAGCATCGCGCTCCGTGCCGCTCAATCCAAAACGAACCGTTGCCGAACTCAAGGAGCTGCGATCGCTCACTGGTGACGAAAATGGCGCGCAACGTGTCGCCTTCACACCTGTTTGGGCGAAAGCGCGCGCCTGGCTTCGAAAGAAAGTCGAATCAATCGATGGCGTCGAAATTCACAATGACGCCGCCGGAAATCTTTGGTCGACCCTACGCGGAAGATCAGAAAAATCGCTTTTGATTGGCGGCCATATCGACTCCGTTCCGAACGGAGGCTGGCTTGATGGAAGTTTGGACACGCTCGCCGGCCTGGAAATTCTGCGCCGCATTAGTGCAGAATATGACGGCAAGCCGCCGGTGACGGTGCGTCTTGTCGATTGGGCTGATGAAGAAGGCGCGCGGTTTGGAAAAAGCCTCTTCGGTTCGTCCGCTTGCTCGGGCATGATCGACATGGATGGAACACGCGAACTAAAAGACGAGAACGGCATTCGTCTCGTAGACGCTCTGAAGGAACACGGAATCGATTTCGAGAAAGTCAGAGATGCGGGGAAGGAATTAAAAAACGCTTCGGCATATATCGAATTGCACATCGAGCAGGGACCGGTCCTGCTCGATCTCGATCTTCCACTCGCAACGGTGCTCGGGACCTTCGGTGTCGAACGCCACGCAATTACGTTTCGCGGACAAGCTGCGCATTCCGGGAGCACGCCAATGAACCGTCGACGCGATGCTTTCCTCGCCGCCGCCAAAATGAGCCTGGAGATTTACGAGATCGCGAAACGCAGCAACGGCGGTGTTTGCACGATCGGATCGTGCACGACCAAACCAGGCATCGTCACCAGCGTCGTCGAAGAATGCCGAATCGCGCTCGATCAGCGTCATCTCGACGGGAAAGCGTTGCAACGAATGCTGGATGACGCCAAAGCCGCAAGCGAGAAATTCGCCAGGCAAGGAAACCTGGATGTTGCCTGGGAACGGATTTGGAACATTGAGCCGATCCTATTTAATAATGAGCTGATCGAGATGGCCGATGCGGCCATCGCTGAATCCGGCGCAACGCCGCATCGCCTGCCGTCCGGTCCGTTGCACGACGCAGCCGAAGTCGCGCGAGCCGGCGTTCCAACCGTGATGATGTTCGTGCAAAGCCTGCACGGGATCAGTCACAACAAGATCGAGGACACGAAAGAAAAGCATCTCGAGCTGGCGGTGACCGCGTTCGACAAGTTGGCTGACAAGGCGATCAGCTGGATCGGGTGAAAGCTTAGTGACGGTGAAGCCTTTCCAAGTGACGAGTGACACGTGACGTGTGACATGAGGTCTGATAGAAACGGTGCCATGGAAAAGAAACCCCAGAATTACAAGGACCTCGTCGTTTGGCAGAAAGGTATTAAACTCGCGAAAATCATCTATCGGTTGAGCGCAAAATTTCCCGGTGAGGAGAAATTTGGATTGGTTGCGCAGATGCGACGAGCAGCCATTTCAATCCCCTCGAACATCGCAGAGGGTCAGGCGCGGCGCACAAGGGGAGAATTTATTCAGTTCATTTCGCATGCCGAAGGCTCGGTCGCCGAACTCAACACTCAACTGATTCTCGCGACTGAACTGCGCTTCTGTTCAAATGATGATGCGCAACCAGCATCTGAGTTGACGGAACACTTACGTCGCATGCTAAATGGTCTTCGTCGCAAATTGCAAAATCCTGTGTGATTCTGTAACTCGTCACATGTCACCTGTCACACGTCACTTCTTGTGAAACTGCCCGACCTTCCACCATTCGACCTCAAGCCACGAAAATACAACGGCCCCTCTGCCGACCAAGTCTTGCGCCTTCGTAAAGAATTCCTGAATCCCGGAATTTTCATTTACTACAAAAAGCCGCTCATGCTCGTGGAAGGCAAAATGCAATATGTCTGGGACGAGCAAGGCCGCAGATATCTCGATGCGCTGGGCGGAATCGTGACCGTCAGCGTGGGGCATTGTCATCCAGAAGTCGTTGCCGCCGCGAATCGTCAAAACGAAACGCTCCAACATTCGACCACGATTTATCTCCAACCGAACATTGCCGAGTACGCAAGGAAGCTGGCGTCCAAAATGCCGGGCGAACTGAAGGTTTGTTATTTCACCAACTCAGGCTCGGAAGCGAATGATCTCGCGCTGTTGATGGCGCGCGCATACACGAACAATTACGAAGTCATCTCGCTGCGTAACGCCTATCACGGCGGCAGCACGCTGACGATGGGAACGACCGGCAATCGCGGCTGGAAATTTAACGTGCCGCACAGTTTTGGTGTGCATCACGCAATGACCCCCGATCCCTACCGCGGTTTGTGGGGGCGGGACGACGCCGATGCGGGAAAGAAGTACGCAGCCGACGTGAAGAACTTGATCGACTTCGCTACGCCGGGCCAAATCGCGGCGTTCATCGCCGAATCGATCCAAGGCGTCGGCGGCTGCGTCGTTTTTCCCGACAACTATTTGAAACCCGCTTACGAACATGTCCGCGCAGCGGGCGGTGTCTGCATCGCCGATGAAGTGCAAGCGGGATTCGGTCGTACCGGCACGCATTACTGGGGATTCGAAACTCAAGGAGTTATCCCTGATATCGTTACGATGGCGAAAGGAATTGGAAACGGTTGTCCGCTCGGCGCCATTGTCACCACTCCTAAGATTGCATCCGCACTCGCGCAACGGACGCACTTCAACACGTTTGGCGGCAATCCGGTTGTCTGCGCGCAAGGCAACGCGGTGCTGGATGTGATCGATCGCGAAAAACTTCAGGCCAATGCGCTGAAGATCGGAAACCGAATTCTCGATGGACTGAACAAGCGCAAAGAGAAACACAACATCATCGGGGACGTCCGCGGCAAAGGTTTGCTGCTCGGAATCGAGCTGGTGAAAGATCGGCAATCGAAAGAGCCGGCAGGCAACGAATGCGCGCAAGTGGTGGAAACGTGCAAAGAAATGGGACTGCTTCTCGGCAAAGGCGGACTCTGGGGACAAACGATCCGCTTCTCGCCGCCAATGTGCGTCAACGAACAAGACGCCGACTTCCTCCTCGAAGTCCTCGACCGCGCGCTCGCCGGTATCTAAGTACGTCCCAATCCAGCGTCATGAACTGGCGCCAAGTATCTGGTTCGGGCGATCCGATCGAAGGTTAGGCATAGTTCGGCACTTTTCGTGCTCGACGTAACGTTCATGCTGATCATGCATTCCGCCACGAAGGGACAACGTGAAGTTGTCCGTCAACTCGTTCACTCAGTGTTGTTGCGGGACATGAGCACGTTTAATCCCGAACGTTTCAGGGAATGGATCAAGGCAATGGACGCCAACTTCAACAAAGCTGGATTGACTCTGACCTTCAGAATCCACGATCGCGAGGTGCATTTCGCGATCAAAGAAGTGCGCACCCGCCGCACGGTTTATCAGTTTGCTTCGTCCACCCGTGTTCGCTTCGATGATCGGGACGTCGTCATGACGGTCGATCAGGTCGCCGCCATTAAGTTTTAGATTTTCGTCGCAACGACGCTGGCCGCTCAACTTCGGGATCGGGATGACACCGCCAGCCAACGCGCTATTATCGCGCGGTGCGACTGACGATTCTTTCGGTTGTTCTTTTTCTTTCCGGAGTCAGCACGTTGATTTTTTGAGCTGCCCTGGCAGCGCTAGATCTTGCTCGCGTTCACTGTCTTCGCAGCGACATACTCGCAGGCGAATAATATGAAGACCGCCTCCAAATTCACATTCATCGCGTTCGTCTGTCTGGTTAGTATCATCACGTTTGTTTTTGCCGCAGATCATCCAGTCGCTTCCGTGAGCTCGGATGCCGCGCTCGCCAAGCTCAAGGAAGGAAATGCGCGTTTTGTGAACAGCAAAGTTTCGGCGGGCAAACCAACCGCCGCGCGCCGCGCGGAGACCGCGCAAGCGCAACATCCGTTCGCCATCATCCTCGGGTGCGCCGATTCGCGCACATCTCCTGAAATCGTGTTCGACCAGAACATCGGGGACCTTTTTGTCGTCCGAACCGCCGGTAATCTGGTTGATGAACATGGCCTGGGCAGCATCGAGTACGCGGTCGATCATCTGGGCGCACGTTTGATTGTTGTTCTCGGCCACAAACGATGTGGGGCTGTGGTCGCTGCGCTAGCAAGTGATACCGCGCCGGGCCATGTGCAATCGCTGGTGCGCGATATTCAACCGGCCGTCCAAGCCACCAAGGGCAAGGCCGGAGATGCCACCGACTTGGCGATTGCGGAGAACGCGCGGCTGATGGCGAAAAAAATTCGCAAGGAAGCGAATCTCGGCGATCTCGCCAAGGACGTTAAGATTATTCCGGCCGTTTACGATCTCGACAGCGGCAAGGTCGACTTCGCCAAAGAGTAATTACGCTGGGTGACATCGTCGCTCCGCGCGTTATTATCGCGCGGTGCGACTGGGGATTCTTTCGGTTGTTCTTTTTCTTTCCGGGATCAGCGCGCTGATTTTTGAGACGCTCTGGCTGCGACTGAGCGGACTTGCGTTCGGGAATTCGATCTGGGCGGCTGCGCTGATTCTTTCCAGTTTCATGGCCGGGCTCGCGCTTGGAACTGGGATCGCAGCTTCGGCAAAGTTGCGGAGCCGTCCGCTAAAACTTTACGCCGCGCTCGAAATCGCGGTCGCGGTGCTCGGTTGCACAATCGTTTTCGCGTTGCCGATCATCGGCGAGTTGTTGCGACCACTTTTTCAAGCTCTTTGGTCGCATCAAACAGTTCTCCTCGCGCTGCGTATCTTCATTTCGTTCGTCATCCTGTTAATTCCGACAACGGCAATGGGACTGACGTTGCCGGTCGTTCTCGAAGATCCGGTGCTAGCTAACCAAGGCTTCGGTCGCGCGGTTGGTATGCTCTACGGCTTCAATACGATCGGCGCAGTCGTCGGCGCGTTGATCGGTGAACTTTTCCTCATCAAAGCTTTCGGGTTATGGGGAACGAGTTTGGCCGCGGGGTTGTTGAACATCATCGCAGCAATCATCGCGTTGTTCTTGACCAGAGTTGATGTGCGGCCGACACGGCCGCCTCTACAGCCGCTACTTGAGCGGCCACGCTGGTTGCTCTTGGATTTCAATTATCGACCGCCGTGGAAACTCCTCTTTGTTAGTTTTGGCGCGGGCTGTCTGCTTTTGTGTCTGGAGGTCGCCTGGTTTCGATTTCTCCGGCTCTACATCGCCTCCTCCGCGAGCGCGTTTAGTTTGATGCTCGCCGTCGTGCTCGCGGGAATCGGAATCGGCGGCGCTATCTCTGGATCATTGTCGCGTGTTTCAAGAAACGCATTGTCGATCCTGCTTCTGATCGCCGGAATCGCGACGTTGGTGTGTTATGAATTCTTTCCGGTCCCGAAACTAAAACCCGGCGAAGCCAATTTTTATTTCGAAGCATGGCAGACGATTACGTTTCTAGCGTTTGCGCTGATGTTTCCGGTGTCGCTGATCTCTGGCGTCCTGTTTCCGGCGATCGCATCAGCAGTTCAGGAAACAATGGAGAGCCGAATGAACAGCCTCGGAATTGTCACGCTGTTCAATACCGCGGGTGCTGCGATTGGGCCGATCCTCGCCGGATTCATCCTGCTGCCGCGATTTGGTTTTCAAACCGCTCTGGTTATTTGTGCAATCGCGTATTCCGTCCTCGCGCTCTTGCTGACAACCTCGCCTCGGCAGGGCGAGGCGGCTACAAGTCGCTGGGTTTCGGTCGGACTGCTCGCTGTGTTCGTTGTTCTTCTCGTGTTTTTTCCAAAGCATCGCGATCAAGCACATTTCGCCAACGCAGGAAAGTTGTACGAGGACGAAGGGCAGCACCTGGTCAAAAAAATCGAAGGAACATCCGATACGTGGCAATTGCTGCGGCGCGATTTGTTCGGCCTGCCCTACTACTACCGCTTGATGACCGACGGATTCTCGATGTCCGCAACCAATCCGGTCAATCAGCGTTACATGCGATCGTTCGCTTATCTGCCGATTGCGTTACACCCCGCAGCCCATGAGGCGTTGCTCATAGCATACGGTTGCGGCGTAACGGCCGACGCGCTCACCCACGTCCTCGATCTTCAACACATCGACGTTGTCGACATTTCGAAGGAAGTTTACGCACTGGCCGATGATTATCGCGATGCGGGTTATTCCAGTCCTCTGCGGAATTCGCGAGTGAATGCGATCGTGCAGGACGGGCGATTTTTTCTCCAAGCCAGCCCGAAGCGCTACGACATCATTACCGGCGAACCGCCGCCGCCGAAGGTTGCCGGCGCGGTAAACCTTTACACTGAGCAATTCTTTCGACTGATGAACGATCGATTGAACGATGGCGGCATGGCCACGTTTTGGCTTCCGATTTATCAGCTCACAGTCGACGAAACGAAATCGATTCTCCGTGCGTTTCACGACGCGTTTCCGAATACGGTGATTTGGTCCGGGCCGGACGAAGAATGGATCATGATGGGAATCAAAGGCGCGCCCGAACGAATCGACAACGAACAGGCGCGAAGGCTATGGCACGATTCCAACACGAAGTCCGATCTCGCCCGAATCGGAATCGAGACACCAGAAGAACTCGAAGCAATGTTCGTCATGGACGGCGACGAGGTCGACCGAATCACGACTGCTGCAAAACCGCTGACCGACTTATTTCCGCGGAGACTTGGCGACAACACGCAGCCCGATCCGGCGATCCCTGACTTCGCAGTTAGCTATGTTAGATCGACATCAGCCGCGGAACGCTTCCGCTCGTCGCGGCTGATTCAACAGATTTTGCCCGACGCAGTAACTGTACAGCTCGATCCGTTCTTTGTGATTCGAGAAATGCGTTACCGCGCGCGATTCGAGAACACGAATTGGCTGGCCGATCTCGATGTCCATTTGCGGGGATCAAACCTGCGTGAGCCAGTGTTGGAAACGCTCAACACGAATTCGATTCGGGTCGCTCTCGCTGCGAAAGTTGCAGATGATTTAAATCCGCCTCCAGCAGAAACGTTGCCGGATTTGGTTGCGGCGGCGTTGGCTGATCGAAATTACAGCAAGGCAATTCAATTGCTGGAAGCGAGGCAGAATTCCGGCAACGCAAATCGCAACGATCTTTTGCTGCTGAGCTACCTTTGCTGCCTGAATCACGATGTGGCGAAGGCGGAATCAATCGCGGCCACAATTCCAAATCGCGATGAGCCGTTAGCAAAGTGGCTGTTTGGAAAACTGCAGGCCGAATACGGGTTTCACCCGCCGGCAGCGAATTAATCAGACAGCGCTGCGATGGCGAATGAATACGACGCGGTCGTAGTTGGCTCGGGACCGAACGGTCTGGCCGCGGCCATCGCGCTCGCCCGTGCGGGGTTGTCGGTTGTGGTTCTGGAGGCGAATTCGACAACCGGCGGCGGCGCGCGATCAACTGAGCTGACGCTGCCGGGGTTCGTGCATGATGTCTGTTCGGCGGTCCATCCTCTCGCGGCCGGCTCGCCATTTTTCAAAACATTGTCGCTCGACCAATTCGGACTTGAATGGATCCAGCCATCCATTCCACTCGCCCATCCGCTGGATGATGGCGATGCCGCGTGTCTAAATCGGGATATCGTCGTCACTGCAGATTCGTTAGGCCAGGACGCGAACACCTACCGTAGCGTCATGAAACCGTTCGTCCGCGATTGGGACAAACTGGCCGCGGAATTTCTGCAACCGATGTTGCACCTACCCAGGCATCCGCTCGCACTGGGACGCTTTGGAGTGGCGGCAATTCTGCCCGCGAAGTTTTTCGCGAAGACGTTTTTTCGCGAGCAGCGTACCCGCGCATTGTTTGCCGGAATCGCGGCGCATTCATTTCTGCCGCTGGATGCGCTCGTCTCGACTGCATTCGGGCTCGTCCTCGGCGCAGCCGGGCATGCGGTTGGTTGGCCCGTTCCCCGCGGCGGCTCGCAATCAATCTCGAACGCTCTGGCAGATTGTTTTCGCAAGCTCGGCGGCGCAATCGAAACCAACCAGTACGTCGAGAGCATTGATCAATTGCCGAAATCACGTGCCGCGCTGTTCGACACGACCGTCTGGCAACTCGCGCGCATCGCGCGAAAGCAACTGTCGCCACATTATCTTCGACGGGTGGAAAATTTTCGACACGCGCCCGGAATTTTTAAGATCGACTACGCGTTGGCGTCGCCAATTCCCTGGAAGGCGGAAGCATGCCGAAGAGCCGGCACAATTCATCTCGGCGGGACGCTCGAAGAAATCGCAAACGCAGAGCGCGACATTTCGCGAGGAATAATTCCCAAACGGCCTTTCGTTCTGGTCGCGCAACAAAGTTTATTTGATGAAACGAGAGCGCCCCATGGCAAGCACACGCTTTGGGCTTACTGCCACGTTCCCTTTGGCTGGAAGAACGACATGTCGGAGGCGATTGAAAAGCAAATCGAGCGGTTCGCGCCCGGGTTTCGCGATTGCATTCTGTCGCGACACAAAATGGGCGCGCCGGATCTTGAAAAATCAAATTCCAATCTTAGTGGCGGCGACATCAGCGGCGGCGCTGCGAATCTCTGGCAACTCCTCGCGCGGCCAACATTTGGCCCCACGCCGTACCGAACGCCGCTACGCGGCGTTTACCTATGCTCATCTTCGACACCCCCGGGTGGCGGCGTCCATGGTATGTGCGGCTATCATGCGGCGCGCGCGGCGTTGCGAGATCTGTTTGGGAAACGAATACCGGCGAATCCTTCGATCGATTGACCGCGATTGAAAATCAGTCGCTCGTCTCTATGGTTGCGCGACATGAAATTTGTTGGCGCGGGAATTTTGGGGCTGGCGCTCTTAAGCGGACCGTTGTTCGGCGGCGGATTTGAAGGGACTGCGACTGAAGCGTTGAATCCGCCACGATTCGAGGCTGCGCTTCAATCCGGATACTTGTTTGGCGTTTTCGGCAACCCGGACAGCTATGAGATCGGGCCGGAATTTGTGACCGGACGCGTTCGCTGGGGCGTGAACGACGCGGACAATTGGACGCGGGGGTATAACCAATTTTGCCTCACATTTCTGGCCGAGCCGATTATTCGCGGGGTGGAAAACCATTACTTCGGAATTAATTTCGGCGGCCGCTACAATTTTGTGCGTCCGAACTGGCGCATCGTTCCCTACGTTTCGGGAGGACTAGGCCTGGGTTGGATCGACAGTCATCCGGACATGCGGGGGTCGCAGGGTGAGGATTTCACTTTCAACATTCTGACCGGGATCGGTTTCTCGTATCAAATCGACAGCCACTGGAAGGTCGACGCCGGCGTCCTCTATCAACATCTTTCCAACGGCGGTCAAACAGATCCGAACCCGAGCTTAAACCTGATCGGGCCGCAAGTCGGCATGAGCTACTCTTTTTAATGTGCGCAATCGCCCGAGCTTCTGTAGGAGAACCTGCTTGCCACGCCGTAGCCTCCGGCGAAGGCTGGGTTAGCTTCTCGTTCGGAAGACGTAAGGCTAGCAGCCTCCCCTACGGTTTATGAATCCGTCGGAAGAAAATGTCCTCGTTATCAAGCGCTCGCTGTTCGACGAGCTCGGCAATTTTCACGGACTGAACTTCGAGCCTCGCAAATATCTCGAAGCCATCTTGTCTCGCGGAAACAATTTCTTTCTCTCGCGGGCGCAGGCCGAAAAAGATCCGACCTACAAACAAATCATTCCCTATGTGCTGCTCACGCACGCGGGAAAAGTTTTACATTACGTTCGCGGCAAGAGAGCCGGCGAACAGCGCCTGGTGGCTAAAGGATCCATCGGTATCGGCGGCCACATGAATGAAAGTGACGAATCGCTGTTTGCCCTGGACGAAGCCGCTTATCGCGCCGGCGTTGAGCGGGAGGTCGGCGAGGAAATTTCGATCAATACAAAATTCGAGGATTGCATCGTCGCTCTTTTAAATGACGACAGCAACGAAGTGGGACAAGTCCACCTCGGCATCGTTCACGTGTTCCATCTAGCAGAACCGAAAGTTAAGAAAAACGAGCCGATGATTACTGAGCTGGCATTTCTCGACAAAAAAGAATTGCTCGCACGGCGCGACTCGCTCGAAACGTGGTCGCAGATTTGTCTCGATTCTCTGGAAAAGCTGATAGGTAGCCGCGGTTGATTCGCTTTCTCCCGAAAGCTTACCCTTCGGGCTGCGTCTATGTCGTCGCCTCCCGGTAACTCCATTCACCGAACCGCCATGGCGATTGAGGTCAATCATGCCGCTCTGCGGCAATCTACGAATGGGCACATTTTGGATGCACTAGCGGGGAGCGTAATCGCCTCTACCAAATCGCGCTTAGTGGGGCGCATTGCCCATCGACATGGTGATATTCTCGATGAGCCATTTGGTCGCCCCTTGCGAAATGGCAACCTGCAGTGTCACTCCCTGGGCAGGGTAGTTTAAATGCGCGGTGAAAAACGCGTGCGGCGAGAAAAAGTAAGAGTCAAAGGTCACATTGTCCTCGATTTGGATTGGCTCTTGGGGAGTGCCGAACTGAGCGAAGCGTTGAATCAGATAATCACGCTGCGACGGCGGCATTTCCAGCTTCGCTTGTGCCGCGAGATCGTTATCGAGAACCGACCGGTCGTGCTTGATCACGAGCCGATCAATGACGTCATGGCCATAACGAATTGCATCGCTTTGGGTGGACGACCTCGTTGAATAAAGGTACCACATGATGCCGCCGACGATCGCCAGCACAATAAAGACGAGGACCAGAACCTGGCCTGATTTTGATTGGGAACTCAGTTTCATAGTTTTCATCGATAACCTAATCCTAAACCTTGGATGACTTCCCCGTTCTTGATCAGCACTCCGTGCTGCTGCGATCCGGTGTAAGAGCCAAATCGATTGCGCGCGTTCACTTTAAACTGAACGAGGTAGCCGTAAAGATGCTCGCCGTTTTTTCCGAGGTCGGCCGGTTGCGGATCGCCCTGCCATTCAATGCGCGCACTCGCGACGTCAACCAACCGTTCATTGAGCCATTTCATGACAATGTCTTTGTAGTTGCTCGGATATGGACCGTATAAGGCCGCGTCCGCCGGCGAACCTTGCTGCGCCAGGCTGGCCAGACCGCCGACGAAAAACAATATCGCAGCGCAAAACGCAAGCCCTTTCATCGGGCTGCGATTTTTTCACCTCACGATGTGCTAGTCCAGCCCAATCAACTCACGATCCGCGTGGGTGTTCTTTGAAAAACTTTACAATCAGCGGTGTGACCGCCGGCGGATAAAAATGTCCATACGGATGGATGAACGTCTCAACCGGCGCGACTTTGGTCGACTTGTAGAGAGTGCAACTTGGTCCACAAGATTCGCCCTGCTCTGCGCAGCCGTTGAACTTCCGAATTTGATCGATCGTCGCCTGCTGTTTTTCAAATCGAGCCAACTGATCGCTCTGGCCGCCATAATGCAGCACCGGACGCACTCGAGTCAGGGAAACTTGGGACAGCAAAACGGCGCCGCCCGGAGCAAAAGCGGCGAATTCGTTGGGCCGCTGCGACCACAAAAGATACGTGAACAATCCACCGTTTGAAAAACCGGTCGCGTAAATCCGATTTTCGTCGATCGAATATTTTTCGCGGAGCGAAGCCAGCATCGTGTCCACAAATTTCAGATCGCGATCACCTTCCTGACCGGGTCGATTCTGCCAGCCCGGCTTCTTTCCTTCGCGATCCAGGACGATCCCCACGGTAGGCAAACCTTGTGGATAAACGACGATCGCTTGCGGCCAATGATCATGGAACGCCATGCCGGCGGCAGCAAAATGCATGCTTCCACCATGGCCGTGAAACGCGAAGATCACCGGTGCCTTCTCTTTGGCGGACCTCGAGGGGAGATAAACGAGTGCTTTACGCTCGACACCATCGACCGTCCATTTTGTTGGCGCTGGCTCGTCGCCTAACGAGTTGGATGCCGCGAAGACTGCCGTCGCCAACCACAAAATCCAAGCTTTCATGTTTTAAAAGACAGGCGAACCCCGACTCGGGCTACGCGTTACGGGCTTTTCTTTAACAGCGCAATTCGTTATCCGTACAGGATGATTTTGCGAAGCGTTCTAATGTTCGTTCTCCTGTGCCTTACGTTCCCAAAGTTGGTATCCGCCCAGGAACCGTCGCCGGCCACGACAGCTGGTTCGACAATCGCTTTCGACCCGGTGCAGGCGACACAGGCGTTGCTTGGTACCGTCCCGGTCGATCAGCGGGCCAAGTCGAACGCCTACTTCGAAGGTGGCTACTGGCTTTTGCTTTGGAATTTTCTGGTCGCGGCCGGGATCTCTATTTTTCTGCTCGCCACCAAACTTTCCGCGCGGCTGCGCGATGTCGCAGAACACTGGACGAAATCCAAGACACTCCAGGTGGCGATCTACGCCGTCGGCTACATTCTCATCGTCGCGATCTTGAGTTTCCCCCTCGTTTTGTATCAGGAATTCATTCGCGAGCATCAGTACGGATTCGCGACGCAAGACTTCGGAGCGTGGTTTGCCGAACAATTGATGGGTCTGGCCGTCGGTTTGATCGCCGGAATCGTTGGATTGTCGGTCCTCTACGCGGTTTTTCGCCGTGCGCCGCGAAGTTGGTGGCTGTGGGGAACGCTGGTGGCCGTTGTTTTGTCGTTCATCGGAAACTTCATCGCGCCGGTTTACGTCGAGCCACTCTTCAATACTTACAAACCGCTCGACGATCCGAAGATTCGCGATCCGATTCTGGCCATGGCCGATGCGAACGAAATTCCAGTCAAGCAGGTATTCGAAGTTGATGCGTCTCGTCAGACGACGCGCGTCAGCGCAAATGTTTCCGGCCTCCTCGGCACAACGCGTATCGCGTTGAACGACAACCTGCTCAAGCAATGCACGCTCCCCGAAATTCGGGCAGTGATGGCGCACGAGATGGGTCATTTCGTTCTCAACCATGGGGCGAAGCTTACGATTTATTTGGGAGTCGTCGCGTTAATTGGTTTCGCGATTGCCCAATTTGTTTTCGATTGGGCCCTGCGCCGTTGGGGAACAGGCTGGCAAGTGCGCGACATCGCCGATCCCGCCGGCCTTCCATTGCTGACGCTCATCTTCGTGACGTTTGCGTTTCTGATGACGCCGGTCCTGAATTCGATCGTTCGCACAACGGAACGCGAGGCCGATCAGTTCGGAATCAATACTTCGCGGGAGCCGGACGGTGAAGCGAAGGTTGCGCTAAAACTCGGCGCGTACAGGAAACTCGATCCGGCACTGCTCGAAGAATTCATTTTCTTCGATCACCCAAGCGGCCGCGCCCGGATCCAAATGGCGATGGACTGGAAAGCCGCGCACTTGCCATGTGGTGAAGTGAGTTCCCCCTGAATTAGAAATGACGTTCGCATAGCAGTAAAAGCCAGCCATACCGACGGTTCGCGGTTCGCTGAGTCGTTTGGTTAGGCCACCTAGATTTGTGCTGCCCCGCCATCCACAAAGAGTTCGATGCCGGTGATGAAGCTGCTGTCATTCGAGGCGAGAAAAAGGACCGCCTTGGCAATTTCTTCCGGCGTGCCGGTCCGCCCCAACGGAGTCGTGGCGGCGGCTTGCGCCTTGAACTGCTCGATTTGCTCATCGCTCAATCCAAGCTCCGTCTTGTAGCCAGATGTAACGACCGTGCCCGGACTCACCACATTGACACGGATGTTGCGACCTTTGAGGTCAACCGCCCATGTCCTTGCAAACGACCGCAGAGCCGCCTTCGTCGCAGCGTATACACCAAAAGCTGGGAAGCCTTTGATCGACACCATCGAGCCGGTGATGACGATTGCGCCCCCCGCAGACATCAGCGGCAAAGCTTTCTGGACCGTGAAGAGCGTGCCCTTGACGTTAATGCCGAAATATTTGTCGAAATGAGCTTCGGTGACTTTTTCGAGCGGTGCGAATGCGCCGCCGCCAGCATTCGCAAAAAGAATATCGAGCCGACCTTTCGTTTGTTTGATCGTGTCAAACATTTGGTCGAGATCCGCGAGACTCGAGACATCGCTCCGAATGCCAGTGACCCCATCTCCGATCTCTTTCACGGCGGCATCAAGTTCGGGCTGCCGACGACCCGTGATGAAGACAGACGCTCCTTCGGCAACAAAGCATTTGGCCGTGGCCAGACCGAGACCGCTGCTGCCTCCAGTAACCAGCGCAACCTTTTCTGCGAGCTTTTTCGTATCCATGTCGTATTTTGTTGTTTCTGTGTCGTCTGAGTTGTAGGCGCGTAGGTCGCCTAACGAGAACAAGATGAGCGACCGCTACCGAGAGCGAGCGTCGCTCGAAATGGAAATGATTTAGTCATCTGAAATGTGAACACGCCCCTGGTAGCGGTTCGCTCCATCGCAGGGTTAGGCCTGTTGGTCATCGCACCACTCTGCCTTCTCTAAGGTCTTCCGCAGTAAGTCGCGAATCTCACCACTGTCGCCAGTGATAGTCATCTGCGAACCGAAATGCCACGCATCTTCACCGGCGCGCCGGCGATAATACGCTAGCCGAATGCTATGGCCGCCGTGCGCCCAGCGAATTCGCTGGGCGCAGAAAGAGTAGTCACCCCAGTCGGACGGTCCAGATGACGCGCGAGCTGGAGAATCGTTGATGTCCGGCTGCGCCCAAACCTCGTCAACGATCTCGCCGCCGACGTAGCTGCCGCCTGCGGCGGCTGCGTCATTCGGTGGCTTGAACCAGACTTTGCGGCCTTTGCGTGACGTTAGTCTGCAGCGAATCTGAAATGGCTTCCGGCTACTCATCATCTCTAAAACTAGTGTGATGCGCGGCTCACATCTGAGAATCGAATGAGGAACTCCGGTTCCGTCATGGAGCCATTCTCTGTAACACTCACTTCCTTGATCCAGTCTCGAAGGTCGATGAGAAAGTTGCCATCGAATTTGACGGCGTCGCCCTTTGAGAACGTCGCTATGCGGTTATAAAGAGACGAATCGTGTTTAATCAGCGTGGCACCGAAGTGTCCGAAAGGGTGTTGTTCCAAGTCCGAACACTGATGTTCGATCGCGGAAGCTGAATGACAATGGCAGCGTCACCGCCGGATGTCGTGGTCATCTCTTTGAGCGTTCCCACCCAGCCAGCGATAGCGCGATCGCGAACGAGACTCTCTAACTCTTTGGCGCGTTGTGTCCTGAGCGACGACTTCTGAAGTTCATTCGAAGCAGATTTATACAGTGATATGTATCGTTCGACAGTCGAAATAAATTGCGCCTCTGCTGGTGGAGTCGGCAGCGACTCGTTAGAGTCGCAGCCGACGAGCACCGCTGCACACGAGATCGCGAGCAGCGTGGTCGAGAGGGTAATGCGTGGCATAGGCCTAACGAGAATTAGACGCATAAATTTGCAATTGCACGTGAAAATCAAAATTCACGCAGAAAACAGAAACTTCTGATCAACGGTTGAGCTGGGCGATCAGAGTGTCGGCGATTCTCGCTGGACTTTCGACGACGGCGATGTCCGCGGCTTTTAGCGCTTCGATTTTTCCGGCAACGGTTCCTTTACCACCGGAAACGACAGCCGGCTGATCCTTCACTGAATATTTGTGACGCCTTGCGGCTCTCCGCTAGCTGGCTGATCTTGTTGTCGTCAGATGGTGAGCACTTTTGATCTTCTTGAAGCCGATTTCTTCGCCGAACTGGTGCGAGGTACCCATGGCCTCTGGGAAATTTTCGAGTTCACGCGACTGCATCACCCTCAGCTTGATGATCAGCGTATATTTGAGCGTGGCAGCGATTATATCAAACGCTGGGTGGACGCTGGCTGGATTCAAATCAGTCCCAGTCCGGTATATCCATCCACTATCTCGACATTGTCCGATGCACAGGCGTTTCTACGGCAAAATGGTGCAGCCGCTACTCGCTATTTGGGAAACTCGCCTTCGATTGATATTACCGAGGAAGCGCAGCGTGTTCATCAGCGCCGTACAGCCTAAGCAGGCGATGAAACCAACAGCTTCATAGCGACAAAAAGTTGCGCGGATTGCCACGAGACGCTGGATTCATTTCAGCGCCCGGCTGCTGAGCGCGATTCGCTTTCTCGCACTCATGAACTCCCGCGGTGGCCCGCATCGTTCGGCGATCTGTCGCTCAATTGGCGAAGCGCGACTAACTGCGCGATTTACACGAGCTTAGCGACGATCGCATTTCGCTCGAATCACAGGCTCAACGCTGCAGCCCATCGAGATCAAGGTGCGACACCTGCTGCATTTTGCTGACGTTGCATGCGTGAAAACGAAATCGCGAACGAAACATGCTTTTTTTCAGGTCCAGATGAAAATGCGGCGCCACACGCGCGAGTACCTCGAAGCCGGTATGATCGTGAAATTCGCCAACGATCCAGTGGCAGCGATTCAAAATTTCATCGGGCAAGGTTGAAAAGACATCCGCTTCGGCGCCCTCGCAGTCGATCTTGATCAGGTCGATCTGCGTAATGTCGAGTTCGCGCAAGATATCATCCAATCGCCGGATCTCGCACTCAACCGGAGCGGCAGGAAAGCCGCGATCCTTGAAGTGGCCGCGAGTATTAAACGCGCCAAAATTTACCTCATCAGCGGAGACGGCAATGCGCTGATGAGTCGCTCCAAGGCCATAGTTGAAAACTGTAACGCCAGGCAGATGCGCGACGTTCTTTTGCAATACGCGAAAGCTGTCCGGATGAGGTTCAAATCCGAAGATTTTGGCGGCGGGAAATTGCCGATGAAAATAAATGATGGAAGCACCGATGTTGCTCCCGATATCGAAAATGATTTTCGGTCGCAGCGCTGGTGGCACATAATACTCAGCTTTCTTACCGCGCCTGAAGAGAATTTGATACAGAACAAACGGATCCGCAGTACCGGATCGATAAAACACGTCTCGGCCTGACCAACGCAAGCGCGCCAACGAGGAGGTCGGAGATTGGCGCACCATGTCAGCGGTGAAGCGCAACGAGCGGGAACGTATCAAAATCTTAATCAGGTTGCGGAAACCAACAGCCGACACAAACCAAGATTAGTTGTGTCTGACAGAATGAAACAGGCTAATTAATTGTCAATCGCCGCGGGATCTCGTAACAGTGCCGGCGTCGGATGACAGTCGAGCTAACTTTTAATCCGCGCAATTAGCGTGTCTGCAATTGTGGCCGGTGTTTCTGCTACAGCGATGCCGGCGGCTTTCATTGCTTCGATTTTTCCCGCAGCCGTCCCCTTTCCGCCGGAAACAATCGCGCCGGCGTGACCCATTCGTCGCCCCGGCGGCGCTGTCATTCCAGCGATGAACGCCGCAACCGGCTTCTTGCAATTGGCTTTAATCCACGCAGCCGCTTCTTCTTCGGCGGCGCCACCAATTTCGCCAATCAAAATCATCGCCGCGGTATTCTCGTCATCGTTGAAAAGTTTCGCCGCATCGAGATGCGACAAACCGCCGATAGGGTCGCCGCCGATGCCGATGCAAGTCGATTGACCGTAACCGCGGGTGGTCAATTGCCAGACGGCTTCGTAGGTCAATGTGCCCGAACGCGAAATCACGCCGACATTTCCCCGTTTATGAATGTAACCGGGCATGATACCGATCTTGCACGCGCCGGGCGTGATGATTCCCGGACAATTCGGACCAATCAATCGTGTGCGTTTGCCCCGCATCATCGCTTTCACGCGCATCATGTCCATCACCGGAATTCCTTCGGTTATGCAAACCACAAGATCGAGATCCGCGTCGACGGCTTCGAGAATGGAATCGGCCGCGAACGCGGCCGGCACAAAGATCATCGAGACGTTGCAGTTCGTTTTCTGTTTTGCTTCCCAAACCGTGTCGAATACCGGAATTTTTTCGTCGAACTTCTGTCCACCTTTTCCTGGTGTAACTCCGGCGACGACGTTCGTGCCGTAGTCGATGCATTGCCGGGTATGAAACGCGCCGGCGCTCCCGGTGATTCCCTGGACCACGAGCCGCGTGTTTTTATCGACCAGAACAGACATGGGAAGAATTGCGAATTGCGAAATGCGGATTGCGGAAAGAAATTCCTGTTTTCCTGCTTTCCTGATTCATTTTGATTTTCGCTTGTGGATTAGAAGTTTGTTTCCATCCGGATCACGAAACTGCGCCATCCAGCAAACCGGCGTTTCCGTTTTATCGCTGTCGAACTTAACGTCGCGGGATTTTAGTTTCGCCAAAGCGTCGTCGAAATCCTGGACCTCGAACGCGACGGTCGTTCCATCGCGTGATGGTTGCCAAGCGGGATGACAACCGACGCCAATCGTCGTCGGACCGAGCTCGTACTCAACCCATGCGCCGTCCATGCCAGTCGTGGCCGGCTTAAGCTCCAACGTTTCCTGATAAAACTTTCGCGCGCGTTCCTTGTCAGAAACGGCAATGGCGATGAATGCGACTTCGTTAGTGATCATTTTAGTTTGTGAATTATGATTTTGTTTCCGTCGGGGTCCTGGATCACCGCCATGCGGCAAACCGGACTCTCGACGTGTTCCGTATCGAAAGAAACGCTTGCTTGCTTGAGATTCTTGATCGCGCCCTCGAAATCATCGACTTCGAGCGCGACGCTTGTTCCATCAGGTGACGGTTTCCATTGATCGCCCACGCTTCCGATCGCGAGTGTGCCGTCGCCGATGTCGTATTCAATCCAGACACCTTCGGCGAATTCACCTGACGGCTTGAGCCCAAGGACCCCTTCGTAAAAGGCGCGAGCGCGCTTGATGTCCGTCACGGGAATTCCAACGAACGCGATGGCTTTAATCTTCATTTCACTCGATTAAAGAGGCTCCAAAAACCAAGCTCCAAATCCCAGACAAAAATTCAAATCGCAACGAATCAAAAAGAAACTGCTCATGATCCGCCACTCTTCGAGATAATCGACGAAAAGATCAGCACTAATTCGCGAGCTTCCGCGGCCAGAGCGTCTCGCTTTACTCCGTTCTCCTTGTTCAGACCAGCGTCAATCAAACGAAGGAAAAGACGGCTTTCTTTCGCTTCCTTCCGGCAAATTTTCACTCGCATTAAAAAGTCTTTTTTACTCAGCGCTTCGTCAGCCTCAATCCAATTCGCTGCAACCGACCCGATGGTTTTCACAAAGCTTCGAACGGCTTGGGCAAATTGAAATGTTCGATCTTCGAGATTACGTCGTCTGGGGGAATCGTTCACGCTCGTTTAGGAATTTAGGATTTTGGGGTTGGTTTTTGGAGTTTGGATCTTTACTTGGGGTTTGGGATTTGGGACTTGGGATTTGTTGTCACTGCGACAACCTTTTGCGCGGCATCGGCGAGATCGTCGGCGGTAATCAACGCGACACCGCTTTCTTTCAGCATTTGTTTCCCTTTCTCGACATTCGTTCCTTCGAGACGCACCACGAGCGGAACGCCGAGCTTCACCGTTCTTGCCGCATTAATAATTCCTTGCGCGATCACGTCGTTTCGCATGATTCCACCGAAAATGTTCACCAGGATCGCCTTTACGTTCTTGTCGGCGATCAGAATCTTGAACGCTTCAGTCACCTGCTCTTCTGTCGCGCTACCACCGACGTCGAGAAAGTTCGCCGGATTGCCGCCATAAAATTTGATGATGTCCATCGTGGCCATGGCGAGACCGGCCCCGTTCACCAGACAAGCGATGTTGCCGTAGAGGCCGATGTAATTCAGTCCGTGTTTCGACGCTTCGACTTCGCGCGAATCTTCTTCCGCGGTGTCGCGCATCGCTTCGATTTCCGGGTGCCGGTAAAGCGCGTTGTCATCGAAATTAAACTTGGCGTCGAGCGCGAGCACTTCGCCTTTCTTTGTCACAACAAGCGGATTGATCTCCACCATCGAACAATCGCAACCGATGAACGTGCGAAACAGTCCGTCGAACAATTTCGTGGCTGCTTTTGTTTGCGAGGCTTCAAACCCAAGCCTGCTCGCCAACTTCCGGGTTTGAAACGGTTGAAGTCCGGCGAGCGGATCAACCGGTTCTCGAATGATTTTTTCAGGCGACTTCTCCGCAACGGCTTCGATTTCAACGCCGCCTTCGGTGCTCGCAACCACAATCGGCGCCGCCGTTGCGCGATCGAGCAGAACAGCAAAATAAATTTCGCGCGCGATGTCCGCGGATTCCGCGACCAAAACCTTGTTGACCACGCGACCGGCAGGCCCGGTTTGATGCGTCACCAGAGTTTGCCCCAGCATTTTCTCCGCGACTTCGCGCGCTTCTTTCGCCGATTTCACGACGTGGACCCCGCCCCTGAATCCGTTTTGGAAAATCCCCTTCCCGCGACCACCGGCGTGAACTTGGGCTTTCACAACAACGTCAACGGTGCCAGCCGGACTGGCACTTACGAGTTCACGGGCGATCGCTTCGGCTTGGTCTGGCGTTGACGCCACCTTCCCGCGGGTTGTGGCGACGCCGAATTTTTCCAGCAACTCTTTCGCCTGGTATTCGTGAATATTCATCTACTCGCGTTACGACGGGCTCGATGTGATTAGCCCGCGTCGCGCGCATCGGCAACGAATTTTCTCGGAACAAAAGATTAAATACCTTGCCCTGCTCTGCCAAACCCGATTAGCTCTGCCCGCCCGTTGTCGCAGGTCAATAAACAGAGAGACGACAACGATTTACAAATCGCTCAAGCCCTATGAAAACATTGTTGTCCGTCATTTGCCTCCTCACAGTTGCCACCGCCTTTTGCCGCGCCGGCAGCGCTGAAGACAAAGCGTTTACCGATAAATACAAAACCGCGTTTGAATCGAAAGACACGAAAGCGTTGGAATCATTCCTCTACACGACCGGCTCAGACCCGGGCGCGCTCGAATTCTACAAGATGATGATGACCGGCGAGGCGGGCTCAAAGATCGCGAGCATCGAGCTGGCGGCGCTGACGCCGGATGAAATGAAAAAGGCGGGCGGGCCGCAGGAAGGGCCCGGCGGAAAAATGTGCCTCACGCTAAAGCCAACAAAGAAACTGACGATCAAGGTTGAGCAAAAGGACGCCAACGGCAGTGCAACCAGCAGCAGCACGAGTTTCGTGGCCGAGAAAAACGGCAAGCTCATGATCCCGGTGCCTGGGCCCTGCAAGTAAGGCTAATTCAACAGGAAACGTTTTAGCGAGCGCAAGCTTCGGCTTGCAAAGCGCACTCGCGCCGGAAAGTTGCCGCCGATGCAGGCGAAATCAGGCCATAAAATAGACAGCGCGGTCGCGAGAAAGCGTTTGCTCGAATCGGCGGCCAGAAACATTCGCGCGCTCGTTGCGCATGCGCCTTCCGATCTTTATTCGCGCGTCATTGATGAACTCGTCTCCAACGAACAGTGGGACGAACTCAACGATCGCTTTTACAAGACGCTCGAGTTCGGCACCGGCGGACTGCGCGGCCGCACGATCGGGAAAATCGTGACCAGAGCAGAGCGAGGCGCCGCCGGGCCTAACGACCGTCCGGAATTTCCCTGCGTCGGCACGAATGCGATGAATTTCGCCAACGTGAATCGCGCGACCCAGGGTCTTGTCGCTTACGCCAAAGAATGGCACGCAAATAACAAGATCGATTTGCGTCCGAAGATCGTCATCGCGCACGACACGCGATTTTTTTCGAAGGAATTCACGGCGCTCACGGCCAAAGTGGCATCGGAGAACGGTTGCGATGCTTTCATCTTCGATGGGCCGCGCTCGACGCCGGAATTATCATTCGCGGTTCGACATTTGAATGCGACGGCGGGAATCGTGATTACCGCCAGTCACAATCCTCCGCACGACAACGGCTACAAAGTTTATTTCGCCGACGGCGGGCAGGTGATCGAACCGCACGCCAGCGGCATCATCGCAAAGGTAAACGCGATCGAAAGCGAGAACTACGAACCACTCTCGCAAAACAAACGGGGAAAGATCACCATGCTCGGGCCCCATGTGGATGAGGCTTACATGAAGCGGCTCGAAACCATCGTGGTCGATCGAGGTGTCCTGGAGCAGGCGAAGTCGTTGCGCGTCGTTTTCACGCCGTTGCACGGCACCGGCGCGATAACTGTGAGGCCAATATTCAAGCGACTTGGGCTCAATTTCCAGATCGTTGCCGAGCAGGAAAAACCCGACCCGCGATTTTCAACCGTTAAATCGCCGAATCCGGAAAATGCCGAAGCCCTCACGCTCGGAATCGAGCTGGCGAAGAAAACAGGGGCGGACATCGTCATCGCCACCGACCCCGATGCCGACCGCATCGGTGTCGCTGTTCGCGATCCAAACGGCGAGATGAAATTGATCACCGGAAATCAAATCGGTTCCCTGCTCTCCTATTACCGGCTCAAAAAGTTTTTCGAGCTTGGAATCCTAAATGAAGAAAATCGTTCCCGCGCTGTGACGATCAAAACATTCGTCACCACCGACATGCAAAACGTAATTTCCGAGACATTTGGCGTGCGCTGTGTCGACACCTTGACTGGATTCAAGTACATCGCCGCGAAGCTCGAGAAATACGAGCGGGCGCTGCCGGAAGAGATTCGGAGGAAATACCGGGAGATGTCCGAGGAAGAAACCCGAGCGGCGCGATTGAAATATTCGTCGTTCTTCGTTTTTGGAAGCGAGGAAAGTTACGGCTACAGCGGAGCCGATTTCGTACGCGACAAGGACGGCAATGCCGGCGCGATTATGTTCGTCGAAATGGCGGCCTACGCCAAATCACGCGGCCGCACGATCGATCAGTTGCTCGACGAAGCATTCGCGGGACTGGGCTATTTCGACGAGAAAAACGCCTCGATCTATTTCGAAGGCGCGGAAGGTGCCGGCAAGATTGCGCGATTGCTCGAATCTTACGCAAACAAACCGCCGAAGGAGATTGCGGGATCACCGGTCTCCGACATTACTGATTTTGAAAAGCAAACTATCCGCGACGTGGAAGGCGACGAGATCCCAAAACAGAAGATGTCGATCTTCGAATTGGAGGACAAAACGCGCATTGCAGTGCGCGGCTCGGGCACCGAGCCGAAGATCAAGTACTACGTTTTCGCGCAGCGCCGGCCGGAAGGGGAAAAGTTTTCCGCCGAGCAACTGGAGAAAATCAAGTCCGAGATCGGTCAGCGACTCGAAACCATTTGGAAATGGCTGGAAACCGATGCTCACGATCGGGTGGCGTAATAGCTGCTCGTTAGCACTTCCGTCCGTTGGCAAAGGTTTACCATGCACCGCGAAATTAACTTAAGTGGCGGCGAGATCACGCTACTGAAAGCACTGGGACTCTCGGGCACGCCGATTTACGGCAAGGTGCTGGTCGAGAGCATTGGCGATATGGAGCAAGCTGAGTTTCTGGACGACCTGACGGGGCTTATGTCACAGGGATACATTCTGGCCGACAGAGTGAACATTCGCACAATGGAAGATGTGGAGCGCACCATTTTTCGAGTAAACGCTTCCTACGCCCGCGATCTGAAGGACGCGCTGCATCCCGGCCGCCGCCGCGAACGCGAGCCACGACGACGCCGTCGCGGATAACGGAACGCTTCGCGTAAATCCCAAATCCCAGGCACCACGCTTCGGGATGAGACTATTTTGCTCGCTTTGAAGTTTGAGAATTGGAGTTTCCTTGGAACTTGGGATTTGGAATTCGGAGCCTGATGATTCTTTGAGGTTTGGAGTTTGGGATTTGGAGCCTGTAGTATCGCCGCGTGTTTTCCATCCTGAAAAAGTCCTGGCCTTGGCTTGCTGCCATCGCGAGCGGCTTACTTGAGGTCGGTTGTTTCGCCCCCTTCGATCAAAACTGGCTTTGCTGGATCGCCCTGACTCCGCTGATCGCCGCGGTTTGGTTCTCTGGTGAAAACTGGAAACGCTGGTGGCTGCGAAATCTTTTGCTCGGATATCTCGCGGGAATTGTTTTTTTCACCGGCACGTTCGGCTGGCTCGGCGCCCTCGGCGATTTGTATCAAAGCTTTTTTCTCCACGGCCTCTCCTTCCTGTTGTCGATCTATCTCGGCCTGCACTTCGCGTTCTGGAGCTGGTTCATCGGATTGATCAGGCCGCAAACTTTCACCGCTTCCTGGCGAAACCTATTGACCGCGCTTCTCGCGGCAGCGGCTTGGGCAACCCACGAGTGGGTTCGAGGCTGGCTCTTTGGCGGTTTCGGATGGAACGGTCTCGGTGTCGCGCTGCATCAAAGCTGGCCTCTGATCCAGATTTCCGAGTTCACCGGCGTGGTGGGAGTTTCTTTCGCGCTTGTGTTCGTGAACGTCATCGCCGTCACGATCCCATTGCGATTGTTCGCCGAGGCGAAGACCCATCGCATGCATCCGCATTTCGATCTCACGCTCACGATGATCGGCATGGTCGCGTTGTTCGCGTTTGGATTGCACCGCGCCCAGAATCCGGCGCTCGCCAAACCGCTTCGCATCGCAGCGGTCCAGACCAACATTCCGCAATCGGACAAGTTCCATCCCGATTATGCCGAGCAGATCCTCAATAACTGCGACCAACTGAGCGCCTTTGCCATTGAACGTGAGGCTAACCTCGGCTTGATGGTCTGGCCGGAAAGCTCAATTCCCGGAGTATTTGGTCACGACGCGTGGGTCCTGCAATTCTCTCAGACAGTGGCGCAACGCTCAGCGACCGATCTTTTGCTCGGCGTGGACAATGACGAAAATGATCGGGCTTACAATGCCGCCCTGCTCGTTTCGCCGGCCGGCGAAAGCCAGTTATATCGCAAGATCCACCTGGTTCCATTCGGCGAATACGTCCCGCTACGGCATTCGTTTCCGCTTTTTGCCGCGATCGCCAGCACCTGGGTGCCAGGCGATTTCGCGGCTGGCACCCAGCGCACCGTGTTTCATCTGACCGACGGATCAATTCAGGTCGCTCCCCTGATTTGTTTTGAAGATACGGTGGGCGATTTGGTCAGACATTTCGTTCTCAATGGCGCCGATGTCTTGGCAGACATAACCAATGACGGTTGGTTCCTGCACTCGGCCGGGTCGCAGCAACATCTGGCCAACGCAGTTTTTCGGTGTGTGGAAAATCGAAGGCCGATGGTCCGGGCCGCCAATACCGGCGTGACTTGTTTCATCGATGAATTCGGTCGCCGCGTTCGCGCGACTTCTCACATCCCCGGCGAGCCCAGCCGATGGACGAATAGTCTTCAAGATAAAACCGGGAGCGCGTTCACCCGAGGCGTTCTCATCGGGGAACTGAGTGTGCCGCAGGAAAAACGGTTGACGTTTTACGCGCGTCACGGCGAATTGTTTGCCGAGTCGTGCGCGGTCGTAACGGCACTTACTATCGCGGCGCTTTTCGGCCGCCGGTGGATCGGCCGCTCCGCAAACGCCAGTGCGGCTCGCACCGATGCTAAACCAAATGCGGCTTCGCCGCGTGATTAACATCGAGCGCGGAGCGCTCGATCCACCTCGCTGAACGTGCTACAAGAACCAGCGCATGCACGTTCAACTTCCACTCGATCATCTCCGCGAACTTTGGCCAAAAGAGCTTCGCGGTGCGAAGATCGGCGCATTACTGCATCCGGCATCGGTTTCGTCCCGACTCGAACAAGCGTCGAAAATTCTGGAGCGATTAAACGGCGATTTGTTTCGGCTTCGCGCTTTCTTTGGACCGCAGCACGGATTTCTCGGTCAAACCCAGGACAACATGATCGAATGGAAAGGCTATGAACACCCGCGACTCCATCTTCCAGTTTACAGTTTGTACGGCGAACATCGCGAACCGACCGCCGATATGCTGCACGACCTCGAGGTTCTGCTTGTCGATCTTCAGGATACCGGTGCGCGCTACTACACTTTCGTTTGGACCCTCTACCTGTGCATGCGGGCATGTGAGAAACACGGCGTTCACGTTGTCGTTCTCGATCGGCCGAATCCGATCAACGGCGTGATGGTTGAAGGTCCCCCGATCGAGAAAGGTTACGAATCGTTTGTTGGCCTCCATCCGATTCCGGTTCGTCACGGCAAGACAATCGCCGAACTCGCCGTCCAATTCCGCGACGAAGCTTTCCCGAAATGCCGGTTGACCGTCCTGGCCATGCGAAATTGGGAGCGGGCAATGTGGTTCGATCAAACCGGTCTGCCATGGGTCATGCCATCGCCAAACATGCCGACGCTCGAAACGGCAACGGTTTACCCGGGAATGTGCCTGTTCGAGGGCACAAACATTTCCGAAGGTCGCGGCACCACGCGGCCATTCGAAATTTTCGGCGCGCCGTTCATGGATGCTGACGCGATTTCTCGCGAACTAAACAATCTGAAACTGCCGGGCGTTTTCTTTCGCGAAGATTATTTCCAACCGACGTTTAACAAATTCGCCGGCGAACTTTGCGCCGGCGCCCAAATCCACGTGCTCGATCGCAATGTCTACCGTTCGTTTCAAACGGGCGTTGAAATCGTTCGCTGTCTTCGAAGATTATACCCGGACAAATTCGCGTGGAAGCAGCCACCTTACGAATACGAACACGAAAAGCTGCCGATCCAGATATTGCTCGGCGGTCCCGCGGAAGATTATTTCGCAGATTAAGTGTTGTAGCCACGGCCATGTGCGCCTTGCGCCAACGGCGCATAGCGCCGTGGCTACACGGCGCGGCGGTCTGGATAATCGCGATGTCGATTTTGTCGACGGCATGCGCGGAAATTCCGTGGCCGGAGGTCGTGCAGCGTCTCGCGGTCGAAAATGAAAAGCTCGCGCGGCGGCCCGGGGGACACGCGGGCGAATATTTCATTGTCTGCACGCTCTATTACACGCCGAAGGAATCCGGTTTCACCTTCGAGCGCGGCTTCGATGCGACCCGGATGACGAGACCTGGATTGCACGGTCGCACTTATCCGCGCGATTTTTTGAATGCGGTGCGAAAGGAGGGTTACGGTCGAATCACGACGCCGGTAAACGGTCGCAATCACATTCGATACAACGGCGGTTCCTATAGCTTTGCCGGACCTCCGAGTGGCGGTGGCGGCACACTTGTCGCTCGATTCTCGGCCGCGGCACGATTATCGGGTCCGCTTCGCCGCGGAACCGTTTTGGAAACCCCGGCCGCCGAAGTTCAGCGCGCCTTCGGCAGCACGCGATGGAAAATTGTCGATACCGGGGGCGGACTGCGCCGCTGGCAGATCGATTGTTATTACGGCGAGGACGAGCCGCTGGGTCCAGGAAGACTCATGGCCCGCCCGCGGAGCACGACGTTCGAATACGCTTACTCGATCGCGCGGGTGAGCAAATGACCCCGTTCAACGTCCGGCTGACGTTTCACGGCGACTTGCCGTTCTTTCTAAGGTCGAAGCGGGCCACTGCCGAGCGCCGGTTAAACGAGCGAACATCGGTGAAAGACATTATTGAAGCCTGTGGCGTCCCCCACACTGAAGTTGATCTGATCCTCGTAAACGATCAGCCGGTCGATTTCACCCGTGTCATTGGCTCCGAAGCGAACATTGATGTCTTTTCGATCGACTCGAAAACAGTTACTCTTTTCCAGGAAAATCGTCTGCAAGTCCTAGACATTCGAAATTTTGTCGCCGACGGACATTTAGGGAAACTGGTGCGCGACCTTCGCCTCCTTGGAATTGACGTCGTTTACAATCGTGACGGCGAAGATCGACAACTTGTAGAGGCCGCGAGCCGGCAGAACAGAGCTCTCCTCACCCGCGACCGACGCCTGTTGATGCACGCTGCAGTCCGCCATGGGCATTATCTGCGCTCCCAAAATCCGCTGGAGCAAACCATCGAAGTGCTCCGCCGTTTCGATCTCGCGCCGGTCTTGACGCCCTTCCGTCGCTGCCTGCTGTGCAATGCTCCGCTGGAGCCCGCCGAAAAGCAGAAAATCATCGGACAACTCGAACCGCTGACGAGGATTTACTACGACCAATTCCGGCGCTGCCCCGGTTGCGGTCAGGTCTACTGGTCGGGATCGCATTTCGAGAAATTGCAGAAGCGAATCGACGCAATTCGTAACCGGCTGCAAGCAGAAGCGTAGTCTTGTCAGCAGCGCCTCAACTGGCAAACTCGCCCCGATGCAAAGAGTATCTGTCGGCTTCACTGCAATTGTTTGGCTGGCAGCAATCGCGCATGGACAGGGACCGGCACCATCACCGTTGATTTCACTGCCTTCGCCTCCGCCGGCGAAAGTTCCTTCTGCCCCAATCCCGGAGACGAGCCCGGCGCCTCCCTTGACGAAGCAGGATTTCGAAGCATTTCTCGACGCGCTGATTCCGTCCCAGTTGCAGACGCGAAACATCGCCGGGGCTGTCGTCTCGGTTGTCAAAGACGGCCAGGTGCTGTTCCAAAAAGGTTACGGCTACTCCGATATTGAGTCGAAGAAACCTGTCCTGCCCGATCAAACATTGTTCCGTCCCGGTTCGATCTCGAAATTATTTACGGCCACGGCGGTGATGCAGTTGGTCGAGCAGGGCAAGCTCGATCTCGATCGCGACGTGAACGACTACCTCGATTTCGCGATTCCGAAAACGTATCCTGAGCCGGTCACGCTGCGCCGATTGCTGACCCACACGGCGGGATTCGAAGAAACGCTCAAGAACTTGTTTGTGGCACATGAAAGCGACATGAAACCGCTGCGGACATATCTGGTGAATGAAATGCCGGCCCGGATTTTTCCGCCGGGCAAAATCCCGTCCTATTCCAATTACGGATTCACGCTCGCCGGCTACATCGTCGAACGGGTAAGCGGCGAAAAGTTCGAGCGCTACGTTGACAACCACATTTTGAAGCCGCTCAAGATGAACAATTCGACGTTCGATCAACCGTTGCCGCCTCAGATTTCAGCTCAGATGTCGAAGGGTTATATCAACGCCACCAAGAAGCCGCGGGATTTCGAATTCGTGGAAGCGGCGCCGGCCGGCGCCCTTTCAACCACCGCTGTCGACATGACCCTCTTCATGCTCGCGTTCCTGCAAGATGGGACCGTCGACGGCGTTTCGATCCTGAAGCCGGAAACGGTGCGGCAAATGGAAACGCGTCAGTTTGAATTGAACCCGATGATCTGCGGAGTGGGCATGAACTTCATGGAATATTGGATGAACCCGGTGCGCGTGATCGGCCACGGTGGCGACACCGTTTATTTTCACAGCGACGTGGTCCTCGTTCCGGACGCGCACGTCGGCTATTTCATCTCCTACAACAGCCTCGGCAAAAATATTGGCGGCGGACGCGGCGAAGTGCAACGCGCGTTCATGAATCGCTATTTCCCGAATCAAGGCGAGCCGAAGGCCGAGGTCGATCCAAACACTGCGAAAGCGGACGGTCTGGCGGTGAGCGGTGTTTACGAAGGAACTCGTCGCAATCAAACCACCTTTCTCAGATTAGTCGCGTTGCTCGATCAGTTCAGAGTCAAGAGTGACAAAGACGGTGTTCTTACGGTTGAGGATAACAAAAACCAGCGCGGCGAGTTGAAGAAATGGAAGGAGATCGCACCACTGGTTTACAGCGAAGTCGACGGCTCGGAACGAATCGCGTTTCGACGCGATCCGTCGGGCAAAGTGACCGAAATGCTCCCCTTCCCCGCGATCTACCAAGGACAGCGCGTTCCGTGGTTCAACGACAAGCGGCTGCTCAAACCTGTGATTGGCGGGAATCTTCTGCTCGTGCTCTTGACCGTGCTGCTCTGGCCGGTCGCGGTTTTTGTTCGCAGGAAATATCAGCGCCCACTATTCGCAAAGACCGGCGATCGGTTCCTGTATTTTCTTTCGCGAATCGTTTGCCTTGGCGAATTGATCTTCATTCTGACGCCGGCGATCACCCTCAGTCAGGGACTCGAACATATCGTAGTCCTCGGTGACGCGATCAATCCGTGGCTCCAGGCGCTGCATATTTTCGGCTGGGTGTTGATGGGCGGAATCGTTCTGCTTGTCATTGCCGCGATCCGCTTTGCCAAACTTCCCGGTCACGGATTTTGGTTCCGGACCCACGCAATTTTGCTCGCGATCGGCGGTATCGCGTTTGGCTTGTTTTGCTGGCAGTATCATTTGCTCGACATGTCTTTGAAATTTTAGCCGGCGTTCGTCGCCATCGAATCAATGCGCCCCCCAGTTCTAATTGCTCTCAGTCTGATTACCTTTCGCCTTCCGCTGTGCGCTTACGGACCGGTCGGTCACGAGATTGTCGGCGGAATTGCCGACAAGCTGATCGCTGATACGCCCGCCGCGAAAAAGATTTACGCGCTCACTGATGGAATCAATCTCGAGCGCGCGTCAGTCATCGGCGACGAAATCAAAGCCTGGGACAAGAGTGGCATCGACGATCCAAACGCTTTCCCGCATTACGCCGACCATCCGGAAATCGACAAACAACTTCGCGAATTCTGGCGCGCGAATCCGCCAACTCAGGATCCAGCGTCCCCGATTCCATCGCATCATTGGTTTCATTACACCGATGTGCCGGTTCTGAATCCGCACAAATATTCCGATGGCAAAACCGGCCGGAGCCAGTGGGACGTCGTGCACATGATCGCTCATTGCGCCGGCGTGTTACGCGGCGAAGTGCCGGAAAATAATCCGCGCAAAATCACCAAACCTGTCGCCGTGATCTTGCTGGCACATTATGTTGGTGACATTCACCAGCCGCTTCACGTCGGCGCAGATTATTTTAACCAAGCGGGCCGCGCGGTGGATCCGGACAAGAATCAGGCCGGAATCGAGGACGAAGGTGGCAACACCGTCTTCCTCCACTTGTTCCGGACGAATTCGTCGGACATCAACCAGCGCGGCCTAAAGCTTCACGGGTTTTGGGACAACGAGGCCGTGTTGATGAATTTACCAGAATGGTCTTCTGCTTTGTCGAAGGAAGAAACTTACCAGGAAACAAAACACGCGATATACAAGCTGGCCTACGGCTTTGCGAAAGAAGAGCCGCAAAACTGGCGTCCACCAGCCGGCATCGCACTCAGAAATTATTCCGAATTATGGGCGGATGAAATCCTGCCGGTGGCGCGAGAAGCGCATGAGCGGCTTCAGTTCGTGCGCATGCACGAGACCGTCGATCAAGGTCGGCTCGTCATGGCCGGCATCGCGCGGGAGAGGCCAATGCCGGACCATATCCCCTATTCCGATTGGTCGGCGAAAATTGTCCGTGACGAATTGCACAAGGCAGGATGGCGGTTGGCCGATCTCCTGATGCAGGCGGTAACATCGGGTTCTCCGCCATAAACAAAATCGCGCTCGCCGCCAAGCGAACGCGATTTTCGTCAAACGTTGTAGCCACGGCCCTACGGCCGTTACAGCGGCCCGCGGCTACATCATAATGCCAGTCCAACCCGGACTTATGTCTCGGTCTTGGCCTTGTCTTTGTGCTCGCTGCACTCGGCCTTGAACTTGGCGAACTGGTCTTTATTCAGCACGCCCTCGGCTTCCTTCATATATTTGGCTTCGCTCGCCTCCGAACATCCGGCTTTGTGATGCTCTGCCATGATCTTGTCCATCTTTGCCTGTTGATCAGACGTGAGGTTTAGACTGGCCAGCGAAACCGAGCAGGCTGGCTTTGAAGTGTTGCCAGCTTGCTTGGTACAGTCACCGTGTTCACCCGCGAACACGGACCCCGTTGCAAACATTCCCGCTACTAGTAACGCAATGAATTTGGTCATAGGTGAGCGTAAGACATAGGTCCGTATCGTATTGTTCAAATTTCGAAGACGTTGTAGCCACGCGCCTGTGGCGCGTTCGGACGGCCCGCAGGGCCGTGGTTACGCCTAGTTTGCTCGCGTCCGTTCCGCGGAGAATTCGACCGGATCCTGCCGAAAATAATTCTTCAACTCGGAATACAATCGGGGATGCTGCGACCGAAGCATCACCGGCCTTTCGAAGAATGCTTCGATCGATACGGCGAAGAATTCCGCTGCATTGGTCGCTCCATAGGTATCGAGCAACGCCGGAATTCCGGTTGCTTCCGCTGCGCGGAGCGACGCGAACTCGGTCCGCATCACTTCGCGCCAGGCTAATTGCTGTTGGCGTGTTGCCAGTGCGGGCGTTCCATCGGCCGCCAAGTTCTCGTAGTCAAGCTGGTGCCCGAATTCGTGAAGGACGACATTCTTGCCGTCGGCGGGATCAGCCGCGCCCGATTTCACCGCGTCCCACGCCAGCACCATAGATCCCATCGTGCGCGCAGTCTCGCCTGCCCGTGCTTGTTTTCCTTCCTGCCAAATTTCAGCGGTGATTGGACGCTGCTCGTCGGCAAGATACGTCGACGGGTAAACCAGAATCGTGAGCAATCGTGGAAAATAATCGGTCTTGCGATGCAGCAACAGCAGGCAGGCTTGCGCGGCGATTGTGACGCGGACCTCGTCGGTGATTTCTTGTCCGGCGCATCCTTCAAAATTCTTTTCCGCGAGAAGAACTTGAATGTGCTCGCGAAGCTCAGCTTGGTCGGTTGGCGAAAGCCGGACGAAGAACGCAACGTTGCGTTTGATGATCTTCAGCCATTCGTTCAGAAACGGCCTTGCCTTCAATCGCTTGCGCTGTCGATCTTTCAGGAAACCGAGCATTTGTTTGCGAATCTAATGCTGTTGTAGCGGTGGTCTAACAAAGACGATCGCCAATTCTTCATTTCATTAACACCGCGCTTTAGCGCGGTGCTGAAGGCGATTCTTCGGGAGCAAAATTCACGCTCGCATAAGTCTGACATCAGGAGCAAAATCCTCTTTCGGAGGAGCTCCTATGAACACCCATTCCATCTCTCGTCGTCAGTTTGCTCATTTGCTCGGCGTCGGCGCCGCCGCTGCGATCGTTCGCCCGCGAATCACCATCGCCAAAGAATCCGCGACCGTTCCCGCGCCAGCTAAGACCGGCCTCGTGCGACTCAGTGCCAACGAAAATCCGTACGGCCCATCGGCCCAAGCGCATGACGCAATGAAGAATGCGCATGGCGTCTGCAACCGTTATCCGGACGAAGCGAATGACGTGTTGATCGACAAGATCGCGAAGATCAACAACATCAACCGCGATCAGATCGTGCTCGGCGATGGATCGAGCGAGATTTTAAAACTCTGCGCGGAAACGTTCACCGGCCCCACCCGAGGCAAACTCGTCGTCGCCGATCCAACATTCGAAGCGATCCTCGAATACTCAAAAGCGTGCGGCGCTGACGTCGTCAAAGTTCCATTGACCTCAAGTTACGCGCACGATCTTGCAAAAATCGGCGCGTCCGCGCAGAAGGGGCTCATCTACATCTGCAACCCGAACAATCCGACAGCGAGCATTACGCCAAAGAACGACCTGCGCGATTTCATTGCGAAAACTTCGCCCGACACAATGATCCTCGTCGACGAGGCGTATTTCCATTACGCCGACAGTCCGGATTATGAGAGCGTGATCCCATTGGTGAAGGATCATCCGAACCTGATCGTGGCGCGGACGTTCTCAAAGATTTACGGAATGGCCGGGTTGCGCTGCGGTTATTGCGTCGCCCAACCGGAAACGATCAAACGCATGCATGGCTTCCAAATGTGGGACAGCGTAAACATCATGGCGCTGGCCGCGGCCAGCGCGAGCCTGGACGATGAGGCGCAGGTAACGAACGGTCGGAAGATGAATAGCGAAGCGAAAAACTGGACGCTCACTGAGCTCGGCAAGCTTGGTTACAAATCAATTCCGTCGCAGGCCAACTTCATCATGTTCGATTGCAAAAAACCGGTCGTGCCACTCATCCAGGCGATGAAAGACAAAAACGTCGCCGTCGGTCGCTTATTTCCGGCGTATCCAAACCACATGCGATTGACGATCGGCAAGCGCGAGGAGATGCAAAACTTCCTCGCGGCATTCAAAGAAGTAATGGCGTAACGGCGGCTACTTGCCACGCCGCAGCCCATGCCACGCCGAAGTTCTAACGAAGGCGGGTTGGCGAAGGCGGGACGATTGGCAAACAATCCGAAATGGAAGCTTTCGTCGGCGCGTTTAAACAAGTGACGGCCTAGGTCGAATGCATCTCCGAGCGCGTTAATAAAGGTGGAACGCGCAGTCCCTTGCGCGTTTTAAATTCTTATTTGTAGGGCAACCGCATCGGTTGCCGTTCCAAATGCGGCAGGCGGAGCGCCTGCCGTACAATTTTAGCATCGCCCGCGGAGCGGCCGATCCACTTAGCTGCGATCGGCTAAGGCGGGACGATTGCAAGGCACAGGGAAATGCAAGCGTTTCGTGACGGCATTCGCCCTGAAAAGGCCCGAACACCACCTACCCCTTGACATTCCCGAGCCAACAATTGCACGATTGTTGCTCAATTTGGAGGGAAAATGAGATTGGGTTCCATTGCGGGATTTGTGGCCATCAATGCGTTGGTCACCGCAGCTAACGCAGACACTAACGTCGCTTTGAATAAACCGGTGACAATTGTTGCCGGTTCCGCTCAAATCACAAATTCGTCCACGCCATTGAGCGTTATTGACGACGGCATCTTCACGCCCGAATCGACAAATTATGGCAGCGCAGTGAGTGAATCAGTGCAATGGACAACTACCAACGGGCAACCCGCCAATGGCACAAATGTGCCCACTACTCTCGAAATCGACCTTGGCGGTTTGTTCGCTATCAGCGGCGCAATCATGCAGGCGGATGATAACGACAGTTATTTGCTTCAATACCACGATACGTCTACTAACACTTGGCTAACACTTTGGAACGTCCCTTCCATTAGCGAAGGATCCGGGTTCAGAACCAGGCCGAGTGCGGACCAAATGACATTTCAGCCTCTCGGCCCCGTGACCACCGATGCGGTCCGAGTCAGCGCTTTATTGGGCGACGCCGGGTTGGGCGTGTCGGAGATTCAGCTTAACGGCTTGGCTGTTCCTGAACCGTCTTCCACAGCTTTGATTACGCTTGCCGGACTGGCGACATGTTTCCTTCGCCGGCTACGCAGCGCACGCTGACACACTAATCGACGACTGCGATTTACTCCGTCGCAGGACTGTTTTCTGAAAGAAAACTCATCGGTCATCCGAAGTATGTCCATGAGAAAACCCCTGATACTTCTAGCCATAGCAACGATCAGCCTAACGTTAGCTGACTACAGCGAAGCGGGCGACCTTACCAAGGAAGAGCGGGCGCTTCTGAACAAAGGAGCATTTATGGAAATATACAAGCCCGACGAGCACAGCCGGCATTTCATTGCCAATATTTCGGCAACGGATCCGCGAACAGACAAAGAGCGGGCAGTGCCCACCAAATCATCGGCTGTCGTATGTTTTGTGTTCGGAATGGAAGACGCCAAGCCTGCGCGCGACGAAGGTCGAAGCATGGCCGGTTGTCACTATAGTCCAGAGCAAGCTCACGAATTTCTCTTCGCTGAGGGCTGGGGCAAATACCACGACCGGTTCTTCACCCGTTGTTATATCCAGGAAGGCGAAGCAGCCTACGGGCAACAGGTAAAAGCCCAGCAAAAACCCGCCGATCAATCGTCCAGCAGTTAATGGTGGAACGCGATCTCCGCGCGCGTTGTTAGATTCTTATTTGTAGGGCAAGCGCATCGCTTGCCGTTGCAAAATTGCCAGGCGGAGCGCCTGCCCTACAATTCCTCTAGCATCGCCCGCGGAGCGGCCGATCCACCTCTGACAAGATCGAACATCCACGAAGTTGTGGCGGCGTTTGTTCTCAAACGCCGAACTAAATAAACAGGCGCTCGCCTCGGCGAGCGCGTCTATACTCAGGATTATTTCAATGCCCAATCGTCCCCCACGACTGGAGCCGTTTCAAAAGTACGATCCGCCATTGTACTTCGTTACGTTCAACACAAGTCGTCGGCGGAAGCTTTTGGCGAACGAACGAGTCCACAGCTGCTTCGTAAAGTTTGCTAAAGCCGCGCGAGATCACGGAGTTGCCGTCGGTCGATACGTCATGATGCCGGATCACGTTCATCTGTTTGTAAGTGGCCATTACGATTTCGTGCTCGACCAATGGGTCCGCGCTCTAAAACGAACATTGTCGACCGCGATTTCTGCGCCAAGGCCACATTGGCAAAAGGATTTTTCGATCACTTGATTCGGCACAGCGAAAGCCATTCTGAGAAATGGGAATATGTTTATCAAAATCCGCTTCCCGCGGGCTTGGTTCAACAGCCGGAGAGCTGGCCATTCCAAGGCGAGATCGAATCTATGGAAGCGTTGTAGCGGTGCTTGTTCTCAAGCACCGAACTAAATAAACAGCCGCTCGCCGCGGCGAGCGGCTCTACAACGCGCAGGCTGCGCGTGAGGATTAGAGCTTATCGATGGCTGCCAGCCCGAGCGCTTTCCGCCGCTTTCGAAAATATTCTTCGTAGTCTGGACGATGATAAGCGTTCCATGCGGCAATGCAGTCCTGCCAATGCTCACGCCAGCTCGATTTTCGACCAGGCGGTGGACGGCCCTCTTTCTCTGCTCGCAGCCCGGCATCGATGCCGCTTGGCCGCAAACCCGCTAACGTGAACTCCATTGGAATTTTCACTTTAGGGGCGACAGCACCAGGCTTGAAGCGCCAGTGTCGAAAAGCGGCCGTAGCCGATTCATCCAACTCGCGATGCCCTGTACTTTTCGCGACGTGAACGCTCTCCACCGTTCCGTCAGATCCAACAGTCAACTCAAAAACACCACTACCTTCGAGCCAGTGGGATCGCGCCTCGAATGAGTACTCCGGCTTCGGCGCATAAGTGGCAACTCCACGCTTCGGCAACGTCATTGCCTGTTCTTGCGCTTCGATTGAAGAAATTGCGCTTAAAAGGATTGTGCCAAAAAAAATCGATGCCCAGATGTGCGGTCTATCGTCCTTAATTTTCACGTTTATTTCCCGCGAAACTCGAGCGTACCGTTTTTCGCATCGACCTTAATAGTTTGGCCTTCGCGGACTTTGCCTTCGAGGAAGTCGATCGACAGCGGGTCGAGAATCACCGATGACGTTTCTTTACTTCGTCGTGGCTGACGCGTCGCTTGCCCGCATCTTTCACGCGGGCTTCCAAGACATCTAAATAGTCCGCAATCGTTTCGGACTGCTCGCGCAGCTCCAGCAATTGACGCCGAGCGCGCCGCAAATCGACGTCAATTTTTCCCGGTTCGATAGTCTTAGGCACAATGCTTTTCCGGTGTCCGATTCTCCGAATTGCGATAACTTCATTCTCCATATCGAACAAGATGCGATAATCACCCATTCGCAATCTGTATGCCACATCCCGTTGCTGCAGGCGCTTAATGTCGCCATGCATCCCGCTTTCGAGTCGGTCAATTTTCTTTAGAATCTGCTGCCTGATTTTCGCTGGCAACGAGTCGAGATCTCGCAGCGCACTCGGACCGTACTCAATCCGATACCGCGCCTGACTCATTTCTCTTTAAACTCGAGCGCGCCGTTCTTGGCGTCGATCTTCACGGTTTGGCCTTCACGGACTTTGCCTTCGAGGATGTTGATCGAGAGCGGGTCGAGAATTTCTTTCTGGATCACGCGGCGGAGCGGGCGCGCGCCGTAAACGGGATCGTAACCTTCGCGGGCAAGATGTGCTTTCGCTGAATCGGAAAGATCGAGCGTGATCTTTTGCTGCTCGAGGCGCCTGGTTAAATGGCGCAACTGGATTTCAACGATCTTCTTCAGGTCATCTTCGCTCAAACGATCGAAGATGATGATCTCGTCGACGCGGTTGAGAAATTCCGGACGAAAATGGGATCGCAACGCGTCCATGACCAATCGCTCGCGCGCATCCTGCGTTTGTTCTTCCTCGAGGATGTATTGCGAACCGATGTTCGAGGTCATGATGATGACCGTGTTCTTGAAATCGACTGTTCTCCCCCGCCCGTCCGTGATCCGGCCGTCATCCAACACTTGCAACAGCACGTTGAACACGTCCTGGTGCGCTTTCTCAATCTCGTCGAACAGCACGACCGAGTAGGGCCGGCGCCGGACGGCTTCCGAAAGTTGGCCGCCTTCCTCGTAACCGACGTAACCCGGCGGGGCGCCGATCAATCGCGCGACGGTGTGTTTCTCCATGTATTCGCTCATGTCGATGCGGATCATGGCGTGCTCATCGTCGAACAGAAATTCGGCGAGCGCGCGCGAGAGCTCGGTTTTGCCGACACCGGTCGGCCCAAGGAAAATGAATGAACCGATCGGACGATTGGGATCCTGCAAACCGGCGCGGGCCCGCCGAACCGCGTTTGAAACAGCTTTGATCGCGCGCTCTTGATCGACCACGCGCTGGTGCAAATGCTGTTCGAGCTTCAACAATTTCTCGCGCTCACCTTCCTGCAATCGCGACACTGGAATACCGGTCCAGTTCGAAACGACTTCGGCAATGTCTTCCTCGGTCACCTCTTCGCGCAGCAGATGCTTTTTGCTCTTGGCCGATTTCTTCGTGAGCTCGGCCAGTTTCCTGTCTAACTCCGGGATTTTTCCGTATTGAATCTCGCTTGCCTTCCCTAATTCGCCGCGACGCTGAGCGCGTTCGAGCTCAGTCCGTAATCGATCAAGTTCTTCCTTCACTTTCCGCTGCTCATCGATGACTGCTTTCTCTTTTTGCCATTCTGCTTTGAGTGCGCCGGATTTTTCCTTCAGTTCGGCCAGTTCCTTCTCGAGCTTCTTCAATCGCTCCTTGCTCGCGGGATCTTTTTCTTTCTTGAGCGCCTGCCGCTCCATCTCATGCTGCATGATCTCGCGCTCGATCACGTCGATCTCGGTCGGCATCGAATCGAGCTCGATTTTCAGCCGCGAGGCAGCTTCATCGACCAGATCGATTGCTTTATCGGGGAGAAAACGCTCGGTGATGTAGCGGTGCGAAAGAACCGCGGCGGCAACGAGCGCGGCGTCCGTGATGCGCACACCGTGATGGACTTCATAGCGCTCCTTCAATCCGCGAAGAATGGCGATGGTGTCTTCGACACTTGGTTCGTTCACCAGCACCGGTTGAAACCGGCGTTCGAGCGCGGCGTCTTTCTCGATGTACTTTCGATATTCGTCGAGGGTAGTCGCGCCGATCGTTCGCAATTCGCCGCGCGCCAGCATCGGTTTCAACATGTTCGACGCATCGACCGAACCTTCGGCCGCTCCGGCGCCGACGATCGTATGCAGCTCGTCGATGAACAAAATAACTTCGCCCTGCGAATCCGTGACTTCCTTGAGGAACGCTTTGAGCCGGTCTTCGAATTCCCCGCGAAACTTCGCGCCGGCAACCATCGCGCCAATGTCCATCGCGATCAGTCGTTTGTTCTTCAGCGATTCCGGCACATCGCCGGAAATAATTCGCCGCGCCAGTCCTTCGACGATTGCGGTTTTCCCAACGCCGGGATCACCGATGAGGACGGGATTGTTTTTCGTCCGCCGCGACAGCACCTGCATGATGCGGCGGATCTCATTGTCACGGCCAATGACCGGATCAATTTTGCCGCGGCGCGCGAGCGCGGTCAGATCGCGGCCGTATTTCTCGAGCGTTTGATATTTTCCTTCCGGGTTTTGATCAGTCACGCGTTGTGATCCCCTAACCTGCTGGAGCGCCTGCATCAACTTTGCGTGGGTGACGCCGAGATTTTTCAACATTTTCGCGGCAGGCACGCTCGATCCAGTGAGCGCGAGCAGGTAATGCTCGGCGCTGGTGTATTCGTCTTTCAGCTTCGCCATTTCCTTTTCGGCAGCGTCAAGGACCGTGCGAAGCTCGTTGGAAAGGCGGAGGTCGACCGCACCCGTGACACGCGGCTTGCGATTCAGCTCGGTCAGCAAGCTGTCGCGCAGTTGATTTGGTTGGACGCCAATCTTCTCGAGTAGCGGCTGGGTGATCCCGTCGCTCTGATCGAGCAAGGCCAACAGGAAATGTTCGTTGGTGATTTCCTGGTGGTTCGATTGTGAAGCGAGGTCCTGCGCCGCCTGCAACGCCTCCTGCATCTTTTGAGTGAACCGGTCGATGCGCATACTCCAAAATAACGAACGCATGAGCATGAGCAATTACGCTTAGGTACAGGCGGTTCACCGAACCGCCATGGCGATTGGGGTCAATCGCCGCTACCTAGTCCGAAAGTCGCGCGTGATTTTAGGCGTTATTTCGCCTACAAAAATCGACGATGGCAGAAGAAACTCGTTCGCTCTGGGAACGACTCGATTCGGAAGTCGAGCCGTGGCGATACGGACGCGCGTCTTCTATCACTTTCCGCTCACTTTCACGTCCGAAGCGCACATGATTGTGGATGGAATGAGTTCGTACGGGCACGCTCGGCTACATTTCTTCCTGATCGATTCTGGCCATGGATGGCAGGTGCAATCAACTTGGTGGGAACATCCAGGAACACCAACGCCCGAAACGGTAATTGCAGAGCCATACTGAATTGCAGCCGCGCTCCTTCCCGCGTATGAGTCTTGGCGATGAGCGCGGAAGCAAAAATCACAATTGGCAAAGCATTGGGCGTTTTGCGCAACGGACCGTTCCGCCGTTACATCATCGGCTCAGCGATTTCCGACACTGGAACCTGGATGCAAGTGATGGCGCAGGGCTACGTGATGAGCACGCTCACAACCAAGGCGCTCATGCTTGGAATGGCAAACCTCGCCGCCGGCTTGCCGATGCTGGCGCTCACGATGGTCGGCGGCGCGGCGGCCGACAAATTCGACAAGCGAAAAATTTTGCTCGTGACCCAATACGTCCAGATCATGCTCGCGATCGGGATCGGCTTGCTCGTCTGGAGCGGCAGGATTGAGATCTGGCATATTTTCGTTTTCGCCGCGATCCTCGGCATTTCTAATTCGTTTGAAATGCCGACGCTCTCCGCGCTCGTGCCTGAACTGGCCGGACGCGAACAGATTCAACAAGCGATCTCGCTCGATCGATCAGTGTTTCACGGATCACGCGTGGTCGGGCCGGCGATCGGCGGATTTTTGATCAAAATCTGGGGAACGGCGTCCGCGTTTTTTTTCAATGCGATATCGTTTGTCGCATTGATCATCGCGATTCTCTCGCTGCCGCCACGTCAGAAAGGCACAGTCGAAGAAGAAGAGAAACGCTCCAGTGGAATGAAAGACGGCTTTCGTTACGTCGCGAACGATAAGCCGAGCCTGGCTATGGTCACCCTCATTGCGACGCAGGCGTTTTGTATTTTCCCGATCATCACCGTGATGATGCCGCTCTACGTTCGCCTTGTGCTCCATCTCGGTGCCGACGGACTCGGCTCGTTGATGGGCGCTTCGGCAATCGGTTCGGTCGTCGGTTCTATCTTTCTAATCGGACTGCCGCGCAGCAAACGCGTGCCGCTGATGATGATCAATGCGATCGCGGTCTCACTCGTGGTCATCGGACTGTCTTTTGCGCCGAGTTTCTACGTTGCGATGGCGTTATTAATTGTAAATTCGCTCGGCATGGCGACGAACTTCGGACTCTGTAGCACGATCGTGCAGGAACGCGCACCGGATTATTTGCGCGGCCGCGTGTCCGCCGTTTTTATGTTGAGCTTCGTCGGCATTATGCCCCTGGCCGGACTTGGCGTCACCAGTTTGTCGGACGTGATTGGAATGCCGACCGCGTTGGTGATTGCCGCGATCGCCTACGGCGTGATCACACTAATTGTCTTGGCGCGAGTTCGAAAACAATGCGCGGAACCGGGAACGTCCGAGACAACAATCGGAACGCCTGCGCCGCCGCCAGTCGCCGCGACCGTTTAGCGTGATCGCGTTTTCGACCTGCTGGAATTCAAGCCGCCACACCGATGGCGCAGAAATGTTGCGGGAAATTGTCGATCTTGGGTTTGACCGCATCGAGCTCGGCCACGGTGTTCGGATCTCGCTCATGCCCGGGATTCAAAAAATGTTCGAATCGGGCAAGGTGAAATTTTCGAGTCTGCACAATTTCTGTCCGTTGCCGGTCGAAGTGCTGCACGCGTCGCCCGATTGCTACCAGTTTTCGTCGCCGCATGTCAACGAACGCGAGCGCGCTGTGAAACACACATTCCAGACCATCGACTTTGCCGAACGTCTCGATGCACCGTTTGTGGTGATGCATTTGGGCGAAGTGCCAATGCGACCGATCACGGATGACCTGATCAAGCTCGCGCGCAAAGGCGAACTGCTTTCGCGCAACTATGTTGAAAAGAAGATTCACGCAGTGGAAAAACGCGAAGCGAAGGTCCCGCCCTATCTCGGACAGGTGAAGGATTGTTTGAAACGCATCGTCGAGTACGCCGCCGGGAAAAAGGTGAGACTAGGAATCGAAGGCCGCCGCGGTTACGAAGAAATTCCAAGCGAACGCGAGTTGCCGGCGTTGCTCGACGAATTGAGTTCGCCGCAAGTTGGTTACTGGCACGATTTCGGGCACATCCAAATCAAGGAGAACCTCGCGTTTCTCGATCACGCCGACTGGCTGCGTCAAATCGGTCCGCGCGCGTTTGGCTGTCACGTTCAGGATTGCATCTGGCCGGCCCAGGACCATCAGCCCCCTTTCGCCGGAGATGTCGATCTTTTGAAACTGGTGCCACTGTTGCCAAAAGATTGCGCCTGGGTCTGGGAGATGAGTCCGCGCAAAACCGCGGAAGAGATCCAGAAATCGGTCGAAACCTGGAAAGAACATTTCGGCTCGTGAAAAAGGTCCTCATCACCGTCATCCAGCTCGCAGTCACTATCGGTCTGCTGGTGTGGGTTTATCACGATCCGAAGAAACTGGCGGAGATGCGACACGCCCTGGCCCATGCGCGCTTTCAATGGCTCGCTGCCGGCATCCTTGCCTATTTTGTGGTCGAAGCGGCCGCGGCGTTTCGTTGGCACGTTCTGCTCAAGGTCCAGGGAATCCGCTTAAAACTGTCGCGACTATCGGGATTGTTTTTGATCGGCATGTTTTACAACCAGTTTCTGCCGGGTGGAACAGGTGGCGATATTATTAAGAGCTACTTGTTGTTGAAGGAGACGGACCGGAAAGCCGGCGCCCTGCTCGCCGTAGTGTTCGATCGCTTCATTGGCCTGGTAGCGTTGGTTGCCATCACCGTCACGCTGGTCAGCATGCGTTTCGATTTGTTGTCGCAGACCCACGAGACACGACGTTATCTTTTGATCCTCCTTCTCCTCCTTGGGATTTCGATCGTCAGCCTGATAGCCAGTTTCGTAGTCAGTGGCTTCAATCTTTTTCACCTGCTGCCGCACAAGTTTCCCGGCCGCGACAAATTGATCGAGATCGCTGCAGCTTATCATCTTTACGCGCGGCATTGGATCGCCACGTCGGTTGCGTTTTGCGCATCGTTGATAGCGCACCTGGCCACCTTCACGACGTTTCTATGCGCGGCCTTCGCTTTGAGGGCCGATGTCATCGTCACGAATTTTTTTGCCGTCCTGCCGATCGAGCGAACGATTTCGGCGCTCCCGATCAGTTTCGCCGGAGTGGGTATCCGCGAAAAAGTACTTCAAACGATGCTGCATCAAGTTTGCGGAGTAAACGAGGGCGTCGCCGTGCTGATCGGCTCGCTGAGTTTCCTGATCATGGTGGTGTGCTGCCTGCCAGGGGGCATTGTATATTTCTTCTACCGGCCGAGCGGCATTGATCACCGCGTCCGGATACGCGAGATGCAACGCGAAGTCGCCACGATGGAGCATGAAATCAGCAAGTCGCAATAAGCGCCGCACCCGCCCAGCACGGAAACCGGCGTCTTCGCGGAAAAAGGCTCCCCGTCCATTTGTCAGCGCGACGTTTGCGATGACAGTCGACGGCAAGATCACGACCCGCAATTTCACCCCGGTCGATTTCACTTCGCGCGAAGACAAACAACATCTCTTCAAACAACGCGCGCTTTCCGACGCCGTGTTGCTCGGTCACAGCACGCTCAAGCGCGACAACGTCCGCCTGGGCATTTCGGAGGATTTGCGTCAGAAAAGAATCGAGCGCGGCCGGACTCCAGCTCCGTTACGCGTGATCGTTTCCAACGAAGGCAAGATCGACAGTCAGCTGAAGATTTTTCAATGGGATGTTTCGCGCATCGTGATTTTCTCGACCGAACGAATGCCAGGCGAAGTGCGGACCTCTCTGTCGGGCAAAGCAACGCTTCACCTGAGCAAGACAGGCGATGTTGATCTTGCGGAGATGCTGAGCGTTTTAAGACGCAACTACAAAGTCCGGCGCGTCGCCTGCGAGGGCGGCCCGACTCTTTTCCGTTCGATGCTGGAGCGTGGCCTCGTCGATGAACTCAATCTCACCATCGCGCCGTACTTGTTCGGCGGAGCCGAAGCTCCGACCCTTACCGGGCTGAGCAAGGAATTTCTGCCGGTAAGCGTGCATTGCGAAATGAAAGACATGCGCGTCATCGGCGACGAATGCTTTCTGACTTATAAGATCAAGTCCCGGTTGTAGGCGTCTGCGTCAGACGCCGTGGCGTTTCACAGAAACGCCCTACAATTCCTCTTTCCGTCGCGGCCGCCGCACGAGTTCCCCGCTGCAATTCGGGCAAACGAACTTCATCTCCCTGGCACATTCCTGACAAAAGGTACATTCGTAAATGCAGATGAAAGCCTCGCCCTCCGCTGGCAAGGCGCGGCCGCATTTTTCGCATTCTTTTTTCATTTCCAGCGCCATCGGTTCAGACGAGTGTAGACAGATTTCGCGCAACTGAAATGCACAAGACGAATTCAATCATTATGAACGCGCCGAAGATGTCGATCTTCGAAACCGCCGCGAATTTGGAATTGTGGCCGACTATGCTGCCGCATTACCGTTACATTCGCTATCTCGAGCGTGGCGACAATCGCAACATCGTGGTGATGGCAGCGACCCGTTCGGGAATTCCAATCAAATGGACTTCCGAGGAAATCATCGATCGCAATCGCGTGGAGGTTCATTTCAATCATCTGAAAGCGTTCACCAAAGGCATGCACGTGGTATGGACGTTCACGGAGACGCCAGATGGCGTCCGGGTTGAGATTATGCACGAACTTAACTTTCGGATCCCGCTGCTTGGGCCGATCATGGAGCCGATTATTGGCGGCTTTTTCATTGGCAACGTTGCCAACAGGACTTTGCATTGTATGAAGCAATATGTCGAAGCGCGGGCAAACGCCGTAACCGCATGAGTCGACGACGCGCAGTCATCACAGGACTTGGCCCAATCACCTGCATCGGCAAAGGTATCGAAGGCTTTTGGAAGGGAATACTCGCCGAGAAAACCGGGATCACTCCAATTTCGAATTTCGATGTGAGCGGGTTCGGCGTGCGCGTGGCTGGACAAATCAACGATTGGGATCCGGAAGAATTTTTTCCACCTCATCGTTTGAAACGGCTCGACCGTTACGCGCAATTCTCGGTCGCGTCGGCAAAACTGGCATTAGACGATGCTCGTATTGAGTATTCGCACGACAACCCGCAAGACCGGATCGGCGTGAGTTTCGGGACGGCGCTCGGCGGCGTTTGCAAAGCGGAAGAGCAATACATCCGATTTCTAAAAAAGGGTGCCCGCGGAGTTCAGCCGACGTTGGCCGTGCAAGTGTTTGGCGGCTCGGCGCATTCGAACATCGCGGTCGATTTCGGGTTTCGCGGCGTCGGGACCACAAACTCGAACAGTTGCGCCAGCGGAACCGTTTCAGTCGGCGAGGCGCTTCGCTACATTCGCGATGATTTTGTTGACGTCGTTGTCGCCGGCGGAGCGGAAGCGCCGCTGACCACGATCACGATCGGCGCCTTCGACATTATCAAGACAATGAGTCGCAATCTGGATCCGCAGCTTGCGTCTCGACCGTTCGATAAGCTTCGCGACGGATTTGTGATGGGCGAAGGCGCGGCGTCGTTGGTCCTGGAAGAGCTGGAGCACGCGCGAGCGCGAGGCGCGAAAATTTATGCCGAAGTTCTGGGCTACAGTTTAAACAACGATGGGTTTCACATGACCACGCCGTTGCCAACCGGCCATTCCTGCATTCGCGCGATGCGCGACGCGCTCATGGATGCAGAAATGAGGCCGGAGCAGATCGACTACGTCAATGCGCACGCCAGCTCCACCCAGTTGAATGACAGCGCCGAGACAATGTCGATCAAAGAAGTTTTTGGCGAGCGCGCCTACAAGATTCCGGTGAGCGGGACAAAGGGTTATCACGCGCACCCACTCGGCGCGACCGGCGCGATCGAAGCCGCGCTTTGCGCACTGGCGCTGGATCGACAATGGGTGCCGCCGACAATCAACCATCAGAATTCAGATCCGGCGTGCGATCTCGATGTTGTTCCAAATCACGGCCGCGCCGCGGAATTGAATTACGTGATGAGCAATTCATTCGGGTTCGGCGGAATCAACGCGTCGATTGTTCTCGGTCGCGTTCACGATTGATTACCGGTCATTCTGAGGACAGAAGCAGCGCTAGAATCTTGCTTTGGCTGCGCTCTCCTCCAAGATTGTCAGCATGACCACGCGCAAGATCAAAGCGCTGGGTGAAATTGCGCTGCGGGTAAACGATCTCGATGCCATGCAAACTTTTTATCAAGACGTCATTGGCTTGGAGCTGATGCGACGCTTTCCGGATTCGGCCTTCTTCAAAATTGCGGACGGTTACGGCGGACACACTCAAATCCTGGCTCTCTTCGACCGGAGCAGCCAATCCGGCTATACCGGCCTGAGCGCGGCCCAAACGACAGTCGATCATCTCGCCTTCACCATCGCGCGCGAAGATTTCGAGTCCGAGCGCGCCCGACTCGAAGCACTTGGCTGCAAACTGACGTTCGCCAATCACGATTGGGTCCACTGGCGTTCGCTCTACGTCCATGATCCCGAAGGCAACAATGTCGAGTTCGTCTGTTACGACCCAAGCGTGTAGGTCGCGTGTCTCTCTTTCGCGTGACTAGTCGCGCAGAAGATCAGGACGATTGTCCCGCGTGCGTTTGAGCGCCTGTTCTTTTCGCCATTTCGCGATCTCGGCGTGATTCCCGGAAATCAGGACCTCCGGAATTTTCCATCCGCGGAACTCGGCCGGTCGCGTGTATTGCGGGGTTTCCAGTAATCCGGCGCAGAATGAATCGTCAGCCGCGGATTGTTCGTGACCGAGAACGCCCGGCACCAAACGCACGACTGCATCGACTAGAACTACCGCGGCGACCGCGCCGTTGGTCAAAACGTAATCGCCAATCGAAACCTCCAGGTCGACCAGGTGCTCAATCACGCGGTGATCAACGCCTTCGTAATGACCGCAAACGATTATGAGATGCGCTTCGTGGGAAAGCTCGGTCGCGAGCTGCTGATCAAATCGTCTTCCAGCTGGCGACATGAGAATCACTTTCGATGTTTGAGGTTTGAGGTTTGAGGTTTGATTTTTCAGATCCTCCACCGCAGCGAAAATCGGCTCCGGTTTCATCACCATCCCTTGCCCGCCGCCGAACGGTGTGTCATCGACGATGTGATGTTTGTCTGTCGTCCAATCGCGCAGGTTGTGGATGCGGAGGTCGACGATTTTGTTTTCCTGAGCGCGCTTCATCATGCTTTCGCTCAGCGGCGCGCGGCAGATTTCAGGAAACAAGGTCAGGATGTCGATCTTCATGGGTAGCGGCGGTTGACTCGCTTTCTCCCGAAAGCTTACCCTTCGGGCTGCGTCCATGTCGTCGCCTCCCGGCAACTCCATTCACCGAACCGCCCGTTCTGTGTCTATCATCAGCAGCGGGCGATTGAGGTCAATCGCCCCCACCCTTCTATCCGCGGGAACAAGGGCACCGGCTTACCGAGTTGGTGCTTCGACGGAAGTCCCCCCCATCCCGCGTCAGCGAGAGAATATTCCCGACTCCAGTTGAGCTGATAAAGAATCTCGCGTGCGGCGTTTGGCAAAACCGGCGAAATCAAAACAGCGACCACCCGCAAAGCTTCCGCCAGCGCAAACAATGCGTGATCGAGCGCCTCGGCTCGGGCCGGATCTTTGGCAAGCTTCCAAGGGGCCGCTATTTCGATGTAGGTGTTACAAGCCGTGACAAACTCGCCTATTCTTCCAAGCGCAGCGTGAATTTCGTGTGCTTCCATCGCGGCGTTGCAGCCACGCGTGAGATCGGCAGCCCGCGCCGCAAGCGGCGAGTCGCCGCCAGCTTGTTTCACAACGCCCTCGCGATAACGATGCGCCATATTCAACGTTCGGTTAAGCAGATTGCCTAACGAGTTCGCAAGATCCGCGTTATAACGCTCAATTAGACGCTCTTCGGAGAAGTCAGCGTCTCGGCCCATCACGATGTCGCTCATCAAATAATAGCGGAGCGCTTCAGGGCCGTATTTGTCAGCGAGGACGAATGGGTCGACGACGTTGCCGGCACTCTTGCTCATCTTAGCGCCGCCGAGATTCCACCAACCATGAACGAGCAGTTGCGGCATCGCGTCATCAGGAAATCCGATCGCGTGGAGCATGATCAGCCAATAAATTCCGTGCGCGGGAATGAGAATGTCTTTGCCGATAATTTGGAGCGTCTCCTTTGACCAACGATCGCGAAATTCCTGCGGCTGCTTTTCGTAGTTGTCGATCGTAGGATCGTAGCCGGCGAAGCTGATGTAGTTCGTGAGCGCATCGAACCAGACGTAAGTGACAAAGTTCTTGTCGAACGGCAGCTCGATGCCCCAATCGAGCCGCGATTTCGGTCGCGAGATGCAAAGGTCCGAGCCGGACGGGCGGTTATCGCTGATTCGCTCGATTGCGTTGCGAAGTTCTGTTTGTCGGAAATCGGGAATGACCGCGTCTTTGCGGTTGTCGATGTAACGCAGCAGCCAGTCCTTGTGCTGGCTCAGTTTGAAATAGTAGTTTTCTTCCTCGCGAAACTCGACCTGCCCCCACTCCGGCCCGAATTCGCCGTCTGGTCCGCGTTCCTTATCGGTCAGAAATTGTTCCTGCCGCACCGAATAAAATCCGGACTGCTTGTCCTTGTAGATTTGGCCGGCATCGAACAGGCGCTGCAACATTCCCTGCACGACCTTCTTGTGACGCGGCGCGATCGTCTCCGCCCATCCATCGTATTTCACGTCGAGCTTTTGCCAAAGCTCCTTGAATTTCTGGGTGAGACCTTGGACGAACTCCGACGGCGGAACGCCGGCTTTCGCGGCCGATTGCTGGACTTTCTGGCCGTGTTGATCGACCCCGGTCAGGAAAAAAACGTTTTCGCCTTTGAGCCGGCGATAACGCGCGATAACGTCCGCCAGCACCTTCTCGTAGGCGTGACCGATGTGCGGCGGCGAATTCGTGTAATCAATCGCCGTTGTGATGTAAAACGTCTTCGGCATTCCGGCGAGACAGTGCCGGACAGGTGACGACTTCGCAACCGCGACTGTTGGCGGTACGGCCGAGCGACGCGCAGGCGGCCCATAGGGCCGCGGCTCAACCTGTTCTACGGCGCTTTGCCGTTGACCTTACCGACCTTGGCGCCCGTTACCTGGGCACCAGACGTGACAAAGTCGATCTCGTAGAGCTTGCCGTCCGCTCCTTTCATATCCACAGCCGTCGCGCCTTTGCCGCCACCGAGTTTTGTCTCTGCATGATATCTTACTGTGGTCAGGGCGACATCCTTCCCGTTTAATGAAACGTGAAACTTTTTGTCGCTAGAGCTCGCGATTTGGCTATCGAGATAGCCTTTTACACCGGTCGGCATCGTGGTCTTGGTTGTCTTCTTTTCGTTTGTTTGTGAATCAGACCGACCCATGTCGGTGGGCGGCTTCGACTGAGGCGGCGCGTACGCGTTCATCTGGCCAAAGGCGATTGAAGCGACAAAACAAGCGGCGGCCGTTGTGAGCAGAATTCGTGTGTTCATATTTACCTTTCGATTTGGAACCTAAGCACAGTGCCGGACGAAAGGTTGCAGGGCAAGGGCAGCGCTTGCCATTTTTATAGAAAACATCGGCGGGCGTGGCGCCTGCCCTACAATTTACCTCGCTATCTCACAGCCTCACCGTTGACCCGATGAATCCTGATGCTGCTCACTTGCGCGCCCGTCGTCAGAAAATCAATGTCGTAAACACGGCCCTCATCGCTCTTCATGTCGATGCATGTTGAAGTGCTGTCGGGACCAGCGCTCTTCTGAGGCCAAACGTGGAACGGGGTGAGCGCGAGGTCTTTTCCGTTCACGGTCATGTGGAATTTCTGGTCCTTGGAGCTCGCGAGCTGCTTGTCGAGATAAGCTTTAACGTCGGGAGGCGGCACCGGTGTGGGCGTCGGCTTCGCCGGCATCGTTGCAGTTTTGGGCGGAATCAATGCCAGTGCCGGAGTTGGTTTTGGCTGAATCAGCGGCCGTGCAGCGGCCGTTCTCGGCTGAACCGGCGCTCCTGTCGTAGACATCTCCTTTGGATGAATCAGAATGGGTGTATCTCGCGGCGTCGGCGTAGTTCGCTGTAGAGGCATCGATGGCTGAGTCTTTACCGGAGAGGCGTTTTGCTGCGGAGTCGGCGACGGAGTGGGCGTTGGTGACGGCGACCTGGGCCGGCTGTATTTCATTTGACCGAACGCAAACGGAACAACCAACAAAACAGCGACTGTGGCGATAATGATCCGGGTGATCATGGGACGACGTTGTATAAAGTAATCGGAAAGTCGAAAACATTTTCGGTTTCGGCTCCGAATTGCAAAGCCAAAATTGCCGTCGCGAGTCAAACCACGCGCCTGCTGCGCATTTTCAAGGCCCAAAGCCACATTGCAACGGCGATCGCAGCAAAATCGAGCCATGTTGTGTAATTCCAACTGAACGTCGCATGTTCAATCGGGCTCATCGGCCGTTCGCCATGCGGGATCAGCTTCAGGGCCGCGAAGATTAGATCGACGATGATCCCGGCGGAGACCATGGAGGCATAAAAGATAACGACGATGTAAAACGTCGCGCGGCCGCCAAAATATTTTCGGTAAATCAAAATCAGCGGGATGACGAGCAAATCGGCATAGATAAACGAGATCACCCCGCCAAAACTGATCCCGTTCGCCCAAAGCAGGCTGGCCAACGGAATATTTCCTACCGAACAAACGAACGAGAGGATCGCGATGATAGGACCGACCGCGGCGTTCTCGATCAAACGCAAGACCGGATTACCGGTTTCGATGAAAAGAGATTTCCACCAATTCGGCGGAACCAGCGCGGCCAGGAATCCGGCGATCAAAAATCCTGCAACGAGTTCTTTCCAGAGCATCAGCCAATCCATCCAAAACGAACCGGCAAGTCGCGTCCATTTACTTTCATTTTGATGCTCGTGAACGTGATGATGTTCATGATCATGGTGACAACATTCGTCATCGGCGGCCTCGGAACGCCGGCGTGCTTCGCCTTCTAAGCTTTTTGGCAAGAAGATCGAAATCAGCAGCCACATCACGCCGATCAAGACAAACGCACCGATAACTTCGGCAAGAACAAACCGCCAACCCATCAGCAACCACAACACCGCGCCGAGTTCGATGACGAGATTGGTCGAGGCAAACATGAACGCGAGTGCTGGAACCAACGCCGCGCCTTTTTGGAACGCACTCCGCCCGATTGACGCCGCAGCATAAGAACAGGACGAGCTCGCCGCGCCAAAACCAGTTGCCAGCAAGATTTCTCTCAAACCGGGGCTACCGAGAAGCTGCGTCATTCGTTCCTTGCTGACAAAAACCTGGAGCGCGGCCGAAATTCCGAACCCAAGCACGAGCGCCCACAGCGTTTCCCAGAACATCGCCGCGCCGTGATACAAACCCATCCAAAGGGTCCGAGCCGGGCCGGCCATTACCAGAAGTAATTCGTTCATGCTGGGTTCTATAAAGTGCGACGGAACTTTTCGGTCGCGTCGGCCCTTAAATCTATTGCAAGATCAGTCCTGATGAAAACCACGACCACAATCCTGATGTCGATCCTCGCGGCCATGATTTGCACAACTTCGTTTGCGGTGGAGAAGCAAAGCTGCAAAAAGGCGCGCAAAAATTGCCCGATGAACGACAAGAAGGAATGCAACTGCGGCAAAGATTGCGGTTGCTAGGAACTGACCGGATTGGCCTGCTGTCATTTCGATGCTAGTGTCAGCCGATGTTCGGCAAGACCACGCTATCGCTGATAGTTGCCATGTCGGTACTCGTGGCGCCGGCAGCGCCGATTGAAATCCAGAAGATTACTTCGCCTCACACGAGCTGTTGTTCTCGGCCGGCGTTGAATGCGGACCCGTGTCAGCGTTGTCCGATGACTCCAAGCTCGTCCGGTTCAAGCTCGGCTTCGACCTGTTGCTCGGTGCAGGCGCCGTGTTTCGTCTGTCACGCCAACAGTTCGGAAGATTTCGTTGCGGCGATCCGAAGCTTCGATGCCACTCGAGCGACGGACGATCCGGTAACGGCTCGTTTTCAACGCCCGCCGGTTCCGCCGCCGCGCATCGCGTTCTCCTAAACAACGCGACGGCTCGGCGCGCGAGTGATCGCGTAGCCGAGTTTTACATTTAAAAATCAAACAGGAGAATTATGAAATACCTTCTTTTGATTCTTAGCCTGGCAGCCCTGATCGGAACGGCGACGGCACAGACGCCGCCGAAAGACAACGGCTCCAAAGGCAAGGAATGCAGCAATGCAGGCTGCTGCTGCTGTTGCAAGAAATAGCAGCCCCTGTGTAGAAATCAGCCCTCGTCGGAGAAGTCCGGCGAGGGTTTTTCTCTAATTGCGTCCCAGGACAAATTATCTTACCGAACTCACCGATGGCTTCACCGAAGGCGAATAAGGACGAAATCCACCGGCGCCAGAGCCTGTGGAACTATGTTCTGACGGTCATTGTTTCGGGGGCACTGGGCGCAGGAGTGACCTGGATGTTCACTTCGCAGCGGTCGAGTCCGGAAGTGCGCCCGGCGCTTTCATCGACAGCGCTTCCAGCGTCGCCAGATGCGGCACCCAATGTTTCTGGAATGTCCTCGGGCGAGGCCGCGGTCGCGCTCGGTAATTTTGCCTACGATCATCAACGCTGGCCGGAAGCGATTCGGCGGTATCAGGAAGCAATCGCGAACGGAATTGATAGCGCCGACGTTCACACCGATCTCGGAAACGCTCTCCGATTTTCGGCTCAACCGGAACAAGCATTGAATCAGTACACCATTGCGCAAAAATTGAACCCGCAACACGAGAACAGCCTGTTCAATCAGATCAGTCTTTTTACCGAAGCGTTGAACCAACCGGCACGCGCCGTTCCGATTTGCGAGGAATTCATCCGGCGGTTTCCGAACAGCGACAAACTGCCGGCCGTGCGGGAACAACTTGCGCGAGCGAAAGGGACGATGCCGTAAAGTTTTTTCAAGCCTCGAGCACCACGCAAGCCATCGCGTGATGATCGGTGTGACTGAGCGTGATCAGGGCGGAAGTGACGCCGCGTTTGGTGGCGAGTTCCTGCGCCGGCCCGGAGAAAATCAGAAAAGGCTCGCCGCTTTTCTTTTTACGGATGTCAATGTTGCGCCAGCCCATCGCTTTGCCAATGCCGGTGCCAAACGCTTTCGAGACCGCTTCTTTGGCCGCAAACCGGGCAGCCAGGTGTCGGGCCGGAAATTTCATCGACATCGAATATTCGATTTCGCCTTCGGTGAAAACGCGGCGCAAAAACTTTTCGCCGAAGCGATCGAGCGAATGCTGAATGCGAGCGCACTCCACCAGGTCGACGCCAATACCAATCACACTCATCCTCGATAATCTTCCATGGCCGCGAGCATTTCTCTTACCGCGTTCTCCAGTCCTACGAACATCGCGCGCGAAATGATGGAGTGGCCAATGTTCAATTCGCTGAGGTGCGGAATTTTGTGAATCAGTGCGATGTTCGTGTAATTGATGCCGTGACCGGCGTTCACTTGCAGTTTGAATTCCGACGCAGCTTTCGCCGCCGCCTGCAGATTTTCCAGTTCCTGCTTCTCGATCTTTTCCGAAAACGCATTCGCCAGTTTGCCGGTGTGCAATTCCACCATTTCAACCGCCAGCTCGTGCGCGGCGTCGACCTGTTCCAGCGTTGGATCGATAAACAGACTGACTCGAACGCCGGCGGTCTGAAGTCGTCTGATCGTCGGCTCGAGTTCTTTTCGCTGTGAAATGACATCCAGCCCTCCTTCGGTGGTTACCTCCTCGCGTTTTTCGGGAACGAGACACACCTCATCGGGAACAATTTTCAAGGCAACATCCACAATCTCCGGTGTGTTTCCCATTTCCAAATTCAGTTTGGTCATGATGTTTTGACGAAGCCGGTCGATGTCGCGGTCCTGCATGTGGCGGCGGTCGCTTCGCAGATGGGCGACAATTCCGTGCGCGCCGGCACGTCCGCAAATTGCCGCCGCGGCGATGATGTCCGGCTCGGCATTTTTCGAATCCGGCATGGTCGCGTAACGCGCCTGCCGCAACGTCGCCACGTGATCGATGTTAATTCCCAGTCGCAAATCCCCCATGAGTGAGCAATAGGAACGACAACCGCCCGGCACGCAAGGGGCGCGTTATTCGAGAGGAAATTCGACCCGCAAACGGATTAGCTACGATCGACAGCATACCCGTCGATAAATCGACTGCAACAAACGCCTTGGCGCGCGGAAAACGTACAACAGTCCGATCAACCCATAGGCGAAGGTCAGGCGGGAAGGACCGATCGACTCATACCGCCGCGGACTCACAACGATGCGTTTCCGGATAACCGCAATGCGCCCAATCCGCCGAATTTTGCGAAAGAAATCCGCATCTTCCATCAACACTACTTCCGGAAAACCACCGACTTTTTCGAACGTGGCACGCCGGCAGAACAACCCGTGGTCGCCATAACGAACTCGTAGCAGAAGGCCGGCGTAGTGCGCAAAGCAGTCAGTCAATCGATAAACAAAGGCTTCTCCGGGAAGGCGAATCCTAAAAAATCCGCCCATCACGCGTGAGTCTCTTAGCGCATCCTCGATGTCAGCGATGGCGGTTTCTGGAATTCTTGTGTCGGCATGCAGAAACCAAAACACGTCGCCCTGAGCGGCCCGCGCACCGGCATTCAATTGGCGGGCGCGTCCCGGAGCAGTTTGCAATAATTGATCGCAGAGTCCGGCCGCAAACTCCCTTGTGCTGTCGGAGCTGGTTCCATCGATAACGATGATTTCGGCATTCGGCGCACGCTCGCCCAGATGGGTCAGAAATTCGCGGATGAGGGCCGCTTCGTTCAGGACCGGCACTATGATCGAAATGGTCATTTAACGCGTGCTAAGACGTGATATGCGCTAACCTTCAGACTAATCGAATGAGGCTGCCTCCGCTGCTTGATTCTGTTGGAAAGCCGCTGCTCGCCGTTCTGGTCTTGATCCTTCTCTTTCTCCAATGGCGCTTTCCATTACGGCGCGAGCATTTTGGTCTGGTGCGGCGTCTGATTCGCAATTATGTCGTATCGATCCCAGGTTTTGTGATTGTGCGCTTCGCGATGTTGCCGATTCCGTTAGCGGCAGCGGCTTGGGCGGAAAATCGGCACTTTGGTTTGTTGCCCTGGCTTGGCTTGCGAGGATGGATCGCAGCGGTCGCCGGATTCGCTTTAATGGACTACGCTTACTGGTGGTGGCATTGGGCCAATCATACGGTCCCGCTCTTTTGGCGATTTCACAACGTCCATCACACCGATCTCGATATGGATGTAACCACCGCCGCGCGGTTCCATTTCGGTGAAATGTTCTTGTCGACCGGATTTCTCTCTCTAATTCTGCCGGTGTTTGGCGTCGCTCCCTTAACTTTTGTGGTCTTTTTCATCATATTTGAGGCCGCTACCTGCTTTCACCATTCCAACTGGAGGCTGCCAATCAGGATCGAGCGAATCTTGAACTTTGCGATCGTGACGCCGCGCATGCACGGGATTCATCATTCCATCGTCGAGCGCGAGACCAATTCCAATTGGGGCACGATCTTCTGCTGGTGGGATAAATTTCATGGGTCGTTGCGGCGCGATATCCCGCAGGCCGCGCTCACCATCGGCGTGGCCGCGTATCGCGATGAAAAGGAACTGACCGTTGGCCAATTGCTCATGCTGCCCTTTTGCAAGCAACGTCCCTACTGGCAATTACCCAGTGGTGAGCACCCCGATCGACCCGTTCAATCGGTTCGCAAACTTGTCGAATAGTAGACGATTCTTTTTCAATGACGCGTTTCTCCGACCGACTCACCGCCGAGGGCCGGACTCTGCGCCGAACAAAAACCGAGGTGTTACAGATTAACGTGGGCAAGCTTTGCAATCTTGTCTGCACGCACTGCCATGTGAACGCCGGCCCAAAGCGCAAGGAAATCATGACCCGCGAGACGATCGATCGCGTCATCGATTGGCTGGCCAGGACCGACGTCCCTATTGTCGATCTTACAGGCGGCGCACCCGAAATGATTCCCGATTTTCAATATTTGATCGAGCGACTTGCGGCACTGAGTCCGTCACGTCACGTGATCGATCGATGCAATCTGACCATCCTGCTCGAGCCCGGTTACGAAGATCTCGGCGAATTTCTGGCAAAGCGGAAAGTTGAAATCATCGCTTCAATGCCGTGTTACACCCCCGAAAATGTAAACGCGCAGCGCGGCGAGGGCGTTTTTGAAGGAAGCATCGAAGCGCTGCAGCATTTGAATTCTCTCGGCTACGGCATAGAGCGCGATCTTCCACTCCATCTCGTCTACAATCCGGTAGGAGCGTTTCTCCCCGGACCGCAGGCCGAGCTGGAAGCTGATTACAAACGCGAGATGAAAAAACATTTTGGTATTGTGTTTAACAAACTTTACACGCTGACCAATCTGCCTATCGAGCGATTCGCTGCCTACTTGCGGCATAACGACAAGCTGAATGAATACATGCAGTTACTAGCTAACGCGTTTAATCCGGCAACGATCAATGGCCTGATGTGTCGCAACACCATCAGTGTCGGTTGGCGCGGCGAAGTTTACGATTGCGATTTTAATCAGCAGCTGGACATGCAATGGGAAAACGGGCGTCGTCTGTTTTTGTGGGATATCAATCCCGACGAGATCGACAATCGAGAAATCATGACCGGCGATCATTGTTTCGGCTGCACCGCGGGCGCCGGTTCGAGCTGCGGCGGGGCGATTGTTCCGTAGCGACTTGTTTATTCGAGAGGAAATTCGATTCGCTCTTCCGGTTCCCGCGCAACCAGATTGTTTCGCGCGATGATCCGGGCGCAGGTGTTCCAGCGCAACAGCGCGTCGTCGTGTCCCGGCGGGCGAATCGCCTCAGCTTTTTCGAACCACTCCATCGCTTCACGAAAAAGATCGTAAGCCTGAAACCGGCAATCCGGAGTGTTCGAGCGAAGTTTCATTTTCGCGCGGCGCTCCGCCACGATCCCGGTGTAATATGCGCGATCGTACTCCGATTTCATTCGGGCAAGCAATTCCTTCGTTTGCGTATCGCTGACCGCGTAACCTTTTTCGAATCGATCCGTCAGCGCCAGCAACAGCGTGACGATCGCGCGCTGGTTTTCCGGATCGGTTTTGAGAATGTCGAGACAGATACTTTCTGCTTCGCCGGGTTCGTTGAGCAAACGATAGCGCTCGGCCTTTTCCAGCGCCGCCGGAATTGCCTCTTTGGAAAGTGACTTGAGTTCCGACATGTTACGTGTCGATCTTACGATCCGATCGGCGTTTTAACCAGCGCCAGATCCAGCCGAACGGATCGTAGAACTTGTCCACCACGCGTTCCTTCAACGGAATGATCGCGTTGTCGGTAATCTCAATGCTCTCCGGGCAAACTTTGCTGCAACATTTGGTGATGTTGCAATAGCCGATTCCCTGTGCGTTTCGCAATTCCTCGATGCGGTCTTCAGTGTCAAGCGGATGCATTTCCAGGGCCGCGACATGAATCAAAAAACGCGGACCGATGAATTTGCTGTGCATCTGATGGTCGCGAAGGACATGGCAGACGTCCTGGCACAGAAAGCATTCGATGCATTTGCGAAATTCCTGCACGCGATCGATGTCAGCCTGCTGCATTCGCCATGTGCCGTCCGGCGCGTCGGGTGGACGCGGCTTAAAGGGCTTGATTCGTTTTTTTACTAAGAAATTCCACGACACGTCCGTGATCAAGTCCTTGAGCGCCGGAAACGCCTTCATCGGCTCGATTGTGACTGGCTTTTCAGTCGGCAACTCGCTCAACCGCGCCATGCACATTAGCCTCGGCATTCCGTTCACTTCGGCTGAACACGAGCCGCATTTGCCCGCCTTGCAGTTCCACCGGCACGCCAGATCATTCGCTTGGGTTCGTTGAATCTGATGAACCGCATCGAGCACAACCATTCCTTCCGAGCATTCCGCCGTGTACTCCTGAAACGCGCCGCCATTCGCATCGCCCCGCCAAATCTTGAACGTGACGTTTTGCGTTTCGCTCATTTCATTTCCTCGATTATCCGTTTCAAATAATCCGGCATTTCTGGCAGCGGTTCGAGTCGAACCTGCATCGAACCGTCGTCCGCCCTGGATATCACGGTGTTCACTTTCGCGAAACGCTCCTCTTTGCTCGGGTAGTCTTCACGAAACTGGGCGCCGCGACTTTCTTTGCGCTCAATCGCAGCGCGGGTGATTGCTTCCGACGCTGTGAGCAGATTTTTCAGGTCGAGCGCCGTATGCCAGCCGGGATTAAACTCACGATGACCAATCACGCCCGCGCGACTTGCCCGCTCTCTTAACTTCGTGAGTCCCTCGAGCGCGTGCTGCATCTCCGATTCCGTCCGCACGATCCCGACATTGTCCTGCATTAATTCCTGCAAATCTCGCTGGATCTCGTAGGGGTTTCCGCTCCGGCCGCTGCCGGTTTCAAACGGCGCCAAAGCTTCTTTCGCAACGCTGTCGATCTTCTCGCTATCGATTTTGCCGAGTGAATTATCGCGAGCGAACCGGGCCGCGAATTCGCCGGCGCGTTTTCCAAAAACTAGAAGATCGGAAAGCGAGTTTCCACCGAGACGATTCGCGCCATTGATTCCCGCCGCGCATTCGCCCGCGGCGAACAAGCCAGGCGCACGCGACATCTGCGTGTCCGGATCGACATGGATCCCCCCCATGATGTAATGCGTGGTCGGCCCGACTTCCATCGGTTGCTCGGTGATGTCGATGTCAGCGAGTTGTTTAAACTGATGATACATGCTGGGCAGCTTCCGTTTGATGTGCTCGGCCGCGTTCGGTAGCTTTGACTTGATCCAGGCGATATCGAGATAGACGCCGCCGTGCGGAGTTCCCCTGCCCTCTCTGATTTCGCGCACGATGCAGCGCGCAATGTGGTCACGCGTCAATAATTCCGGCGGACGCCGTGCGTTTTTGTCGCCCTGACAATATCGCCAGCCTTCTTCTTCGTTGTCCGCTGTCTGGGCGCGATAATTTTCCGGAATATCGTCGAACATGAATCGACGGCCTTCTTTGTTGGTCAGGATCCCGCCTTCGCCGCGCACGCTTTCGGTCACGAGAATTCCCATGACACTTGGCGGCCAAACCATTCCGGTCGGATGAAACTGGATGAATTCCATGTCGATCAGCTCCGCGCCAGCCTCGTAAGCGAGAGTGTGCCCGTCGCCCGTGTACTCCCAACTGTTGCTTGTGATCTTGTAAGCGCGCCCGATCCCTCCAGTCGCAAGCACGATCGCTTTTGCCCGAAAAATCTTGAACCGCCCGCGCTCGCGCTCATATCCGAACACACCGACCGCACGGTTTCCATCCTTCAAAATGGACAGAACTGTATGCTCCATGTGCACGTCGATGCCACGATGCACGCCGTGGTCCTGGAGCGTCCGAATCATTTCCAATCCGGTGCGATCGCCGACATGGGCTAGCCGCGGATAACGGTGGCCGCCGAAGTTTCTTTGCAGAATTTTTCCGTCTTTTGTTCGATCGAAGACTGCACCCCAGGCTTCCAGCTCTCGCACGCGGTCAGGCGCTTCCTTCGCGTGCAGCTCGGCCATGCGCCACTGATTCACGTACTGGCCGCCGCGCATTGTGTCTGCGAAATGGACTTTCCAATTGTCGCGTTCGTCGACGTTGGCGAGAGCGGCTGCGATTCCGCCCTCAGCCATCACGGTGTGCGCTTTCCCGAGAAGGGATTTGCAAACCAGTCCGACGCGAAGTCCCACAGTCGAAGCTTCGATCGCCGCGCGCAATCCCGCGCCGCCGGCGCCGATCACGAGCACATCGTGTTCATGCGTCTCGTAGTCAGCCATTCGTTAGAAAATCAAAATCCGGAAGTCGTGCCAAATTCCCATAGAGCACAGGCGCACGTAAAGATCGCTGAACGCGACCCAGAACAAACTCATCCACGCCCAAAGCATGTGGCGTTGATTCAGGCAAGTCACGCAACGGTAGCAGGCGAAAGTTGATGTCGATCCTGCGATTTGATCGCGAAACCCGCCGATCAAGTGGCGCAACGAGTGACAACCGAACGTGTAACCGCCGAGCAGAACGACGTTGATCGCGAGAACAATTGTACCGACGCCGATGCCGAAACGGCCATCAAACCACAGCGCTTTCCAGACGTCATAGGCGAGAATCAAAATAAAAACGAGCGCGAGATAAAGGAAGTAGCGGTGGACATTTTGCATGATCAGGGGGAAGGAACGCTCGCCGAGGTAAGTCTTACGCGGCTCGCCTACTGTGCACGCGGGCGGATCTGCCCAGAAGGCCTTGTAATACGCGCCTCTATAATAATAGCAGGTGAGCCGAAATCCCCCGGGCGCCCACAGAATCAAGAGCGCGGGTGAGAAAATTAACCAACCCGGCCACCAATTCGGCTTCGGACCAAACCAACTGTGCGGCGAGTCGCCAAAAAGCTCAGGCGAATAAAACGGGGAGACGTAATTGCCGAAGAAATAATTGCGGCCCTGGAACGCCGCCCAGGTCGAATAGACGATAAAGGCCGATAATCCGAGAAAGACGAGAAGCGGTTGCAACCACCAGTTGTCGGCACGCGCCGTCTCGCCAAACGAGCGCCGCGGCAACGTGGCGGTTGTCGATCCGTTCATTGTCCGTCGGCTCCTTCAATCGGAAGTTTTGCCTTCTTCCACGCTTCCCAACTTCCGGGAACATTCCAAAGCTCGGCAAAGCCGGCTGGTTTCAAAATGCTCGCCGCGATGCTTGAGCGATAACCGCTGCCGCAATAGACTACCGTCGGTTTGTTGCGGTCGAGTTCGCCAAGGCGCGTGCGCAACTCGGGAACAAAAATGTGTCGCGCGCCGGGGACGTGGCCTTTTTTCCACTCACCCGGTCCGCGAACATCGACAAGCTGAAGCAACGATTTCTTTTCATTCAACTCGTGCACGCTCATCTGGCCGATCCGTTCAATCGGAAATCCCTCTGCGTCCCACGCTTTCATTCCGCCGACCAGATAGCCGGCGAACTTCGTGTAACCGGTACGAATGAAAAGCCTGACCACGTCCTCGAGATCATTTTCATTTTCGAGTACGAGAAGGATCGGCTGATTCGAAGCGAGCATCCAACCTGCCCAGATCGAAAGGACCGGCGATCCACCGATGTTCAAGGCGCCGGGAATGTGACCGCCGCCAAACGCGAGCATCGTTCGCGTGTCCACTAGCGCGCCCGCTTTTTTCTCCACCGCTTGCTTGAACGCTTTCGGCGGAAGGCCTTGCACGTGCGGAAGGCGGCCCAGAATTTCCGGTCCTTTCGCATTGATTTGCTTCATTACCGGATAGTAGTGCGGCACCGGCGGCGCTGTTTCCTTCGCGTAGTCGGTGAAACTCTTCACGTCGGGAAACTGCAGAAATTTATTAAATTTTCGCTCGTAGCCGATCGTGCTGCTGAGGCGCTCGCCGATATCGGCGCCGCACGGCGAACCCGCGCCATGGTTTGGATAAATCATTACGTGATCGGGAAGTTTGAGATAGAACTCGCGCAACGTCTTGAACTGCTGCGCGGCCAACTCGTCGGTGTGATCGACCCCTAACAAATCCGGACGGCCGGCCGACGAAACAAAAAGCGAATCGCCGGTCAGCACGCCCCACGGCGTTTCCGGATGGTCCGATTCTGCCAACATGTACGAGACGTGCTCGGGTGTGTGACCCGGTGTATGCCGCGCCGTCACCAGAGTCCCGCCGAAAGTGAACTGATCGCCCTCTTGCAATTTCTCATGCTCAAACTCGTATTTCGCGCCACCCTCGTGGCTCACGTAGATGTTCGCCGAGTCCAGGCGCGATTGCAGTTCGCGCGAACCGCTCACCAGATCCGCGTGGATGTGCGTTTCGAAAATGTGTGTAATCGCGACGCCGGCTTCGCGCGCCATGTTGATGTAAATGTCACAGTCCGGTCGCGGATCGAAAACCGCGGCGACACCTTCATCATCGTCACCCAAAAGATAAGACAACTCCGCGATGCCTTCGGTCTGAATGGTTTTGAAGACGAGCGACACGCGGAGAGTTAACGCGAGACTGCGATGGAGTTCAACCCCAGTCGCTGTAGCGGCGGTCTACGACCGCCGTTTAATTGGATTCGGCGCTCGTAGAGCGCCGCTACAGTTTCACTTCGACCGTGATTGGCAGCAGATGATTGATCATGTAGGTGCCGCGGTCGGGATCGTGGTCCAGCGGCTGTGTTCGCCCATTCGAATCAGTCGCCCGCGCGATCAGGGTGGCCTTCCCGGGTGTCGCCGGCGTTTTCCAATCAAATTCCCACAGCCGCCAGGCGCCCGGTTTCGATTCGCCAACTACCTTCGCGCTCTTCCACGTCGATCCGCCATCGGTACTGAGCTCGACTTTCGTGATCTCGCCATTTCCCGTCCAAGCCGCGCCTTCAACTCGCACGTTCGAACTTGCTGCTACGTTGTCGCCTTCCTTTGGTCGCGCGATCTCGGCTTTGATTTGCAGGTCGGAGAGCGGCGTTAGTCGCGCACTATCGCCGTTGCGCGTCCAAAACACGTAATCCAGCGTTTGATAATATCCATTGAAGGGTTGGGCCGTAACGACGATTCGCTGCAACCATTTGATCGAGGCAACGGCGTACCACCCGGGCACGATCGCGCGCAGCGGAAAACCATGCTGCGGCGGAAGATCGACGTCGTTCATTTTGTAGGCGAGCAAAACGTCGCCCGCCTTTTCCAACGGAATGCTCCGCGCAAAATTGATTTCGCCGCGTGGACTTTTCGGATCTTCCAGCTGGCCGCGGTCCGCGCCTTCCAGAATTATTTCGCGCGCGGTCGATTTAACGCCGGCCCGTTCGAGCAAGCTCGACAGGGGAACACCGGTCCATTCGGCGTTGCCGACTCCGCCAAGTCCCCATTGCACGCCTTTGACTTTGGGCTCGAGAAAACTGCGATTGTTACCGGCGCATTCGAGGGTCGCGGGAATTTTGGCCGATTTGAGCTTCAGCAATTCCTCGTAGCCGATTTCAAACAGTTTTGTGACTTCGCCTTCGATTCGCAAACGCCACTCGTTTCTGTCGATTCTTGGAATCGGAAAATGGGTGCGGACATAAAACGATTTCGTCGGCGTGATAAATCCGTCGAGCTGCTCAAACGGCATCTCGAGATTCAGCGGCTCCTCGCTGCGAACGATTCTGCCATCGCGGAGTTTCAGTTCTTCCATCGGTTGCAATCTACGATTGGAAATCTAAACTCTACAGTTCTTTCACGGGGTCTTAGCTCAGTTGGTAGAGCGCCTCAATGGCCTTGAGCGCCGGGTAAATCCTCTGATTTTTTCTCACCTCCACCTCACTCGATCGTGATGGGAAGGAATAACCCACCGAGGCGATTAGACTGTTTTTCCGATTCGCATCTTCGCTGCCAGTAATCCGCTCATGGCAATTAGCAACAATAGCCCCGCGTTGCCATTGTCAGGCACATGGGGCCCGACTGCGAACTGTGAGTCTCGGCCACCATTGCCAAAAAGTGCGAAATCTGCCCCAATCACACTAACTGATGGGTCATTAGGAAGTGTGAAACCAAAGTGGACGCCATAAAAATTGAATGGAAACGTCAAATTGGGATTAGGCGCGCCATTGGAATCTAGAAGTGGAAAAAATCCCACGGACGTGCTGCCAGTATTACTGTCAGCCCTTCCAACGATTCCAGGCCCCGGGAGGGCGGTGCCGTTTTGATCAACTAGGTACGCGCTTGTGTTCGTTACGAAGCCCGGAAAAGTTCCGGCATTCGTGAGCAGAGCAACGCCAACATCAAAGGATGGCGCGGTATTTGAGAAAAGCTGGACAAATTCTTGATTAGTGAAAAAGAAATCAAGGGAAACCGACGAACCATTTACTGGGACCCCGTTTAGATCCGAAAATGCAATCGGGCCTACTTGAGCATTTGTTCCTGTGTAGATCATCGGCGGCCCCAGATCGATTCCGATTGTGGTTGCTTGAAGTTTCGTCGTCCCAACCAGTGCCAGCGTGGCCGCAATTTCGACAAAATGTTTCGTCCGACTTATTTTGCGTCGATTCATCGTCGAATTTTCCGTTACGCGTTGGGATATCAACGGGGCGAGCGAATGTCGAGGTCGATTTCTGTCTGTCGTAGGGTGTCGGTGCCCATAGATTTCTTTCAACCGAATTACGCTTCCCTCGCACGCGCGCGTATTGCTGCAAAATTGCCTACATGGCTTTTAAACGCTGGATTTAAGAGAATAGCTGATTTTCCTTCTTCTGCCGCCAACCCGAGTCACGCCTTGAAAGATCGATCGCGAATTGGTATGCCGGGACCCCGTCACGGATGCGCGCGCATGTTTATAGGACAATTACGCACATCACCCTCCAATGATCTCAACGACGCCCTCGTTGCAAAGAATGTCTGACTCATGAACACGCGCGCGTTGGCGCCGGAGTGAGACAAAGTCCGATTACCACTGCCGCCGCTAGAAGGATCAAGCTTCGGCGCTGGTGCATCATTTTCGGATCTAAGAGTGGAGCCTAGCCCGTTCACTCCCCTTTTGTCACTTACAGCTGATTTTCAGCAGAAATGGCAGCCGAAAATGCTGATTTCTCCTGGGACGAACCCCCTCCAGACCCATTTTGTCATTTGGCTCTATGAGTGGGTTCATATTTGCCACTTAACAGCATCCGCATGGGTGCGTTGCCTTCTTGTCGGGCAACACTTCATGGGGGTTCGTTGCCCCATCGGTCCATACCTTGCCACGGTGAAAGGCTATCCCGCCAAACCAAGAACAATCGGCGAAGCCATTCGCAAAAGACGGCTCGATTTGGGACTTCGGCAGATTGATGTCGCCAGAATAATCGGCTGCAATCAGTTGACGATCATCAATTGGGAAAAGGGGCATATGCAACCCCAGACCAATAAAATCGCCCGGATCGAGAGATTTTTAACTACCGTCGGATAACAGGGAGTCGTCTTTAGTCGAAATAGCAGCCTCAAACGGTGACTTCTCTTGAAAGATGTTTGAGCGCTCATGCGACTGCGAGCATGAAGGCAGGAAACAAATGATTTCCCCAGGATTCAAGTCCCCATTTGGTAACTTTTGACGATACCAAACTTAATGGCGGCATCCGGATTTTCCTTAACCGACAATAAGGCGTTGGCCTGATTGATCTGATCACTTTGTTCATGTTCCTTTGACTACAAACAGCGCTTCGGTGGAAGCGGACGGGGCTTGCGGGGAAACGATTTCCCGCAGGCGCTGCGAAACAAAACTTAAACCAAACAGAGGAGAATAATGAAACTTGATACGTTAAAGAAATTGTACTTAGAGGAGCTACGTGACCTTTACAGTGCGGAGACGCAGCTAGTAAAGGCGTTGCCAAAAATGGCCAAGGGAGCGTCGTCGGACGAACTGAAGCAAGCGTTCGAAGGTCATCTCGAGCAGACCAAAGAGCATGTCGAACGTCTCGATGAGATCTTCGCTCGACTCGACGAGAAACCTACCGGTAAGACATGCAAGGCTATGAAGGGCCTAATCGAGGAAGGCTCGGAAATGCTGGCGCAAGAGGGCAACGAATCTGTCATCGATGCCGGATTGATTGGCGCGGCACAACGCGTTGAGCATTACGAAATTGCCGCCTATGGTACCGTGCGGACATTCGCTAATTTGCTCGGCGAAGACGAAGCAGTCGAGCTGCTACGGCAAACGCTCGATGAAGAAGGTGAGACGGATAAACAACTCAGCGCATTGGCAGAAGGAATCGTAAATGAGGAAGCGCTGATTCAAGACGAAGAAAAAAAGGAAGTAGCTACCGCCGGTTCGAGGCGCCGCTAATAACCCTTTGTCAGAAAATGATTGCCACGGTGCGACCTAAACATTCGCGCCGTGGCTTTCCTGCGAACTTTAAATAAGACACGCGCAAAATCGTGGGCAGACGATTAATAAGAAACTGAATCTCTATGAAATTGAAAGAACGAATTAAACAAGCTGGGGCGGCGGGCTACATTCTTCTTTGGCTATTGGGAATTCCCATTCCAATTTTGTTCCTGATCTTCCTGTTGCGCGGCTGTTCATAACATCGGGATTTCCTAAATCGGAGCGGCAAGTCGTTTCGCGAGATGCTTGCGACGACGAATCGCTACATTTTAGCGCGTAGTCCCGCTCGACTATTTCAATGACATGAAGTTGCTGCGAAAACTTAAACCGTTTGATCGAAAGACCGGCAAACTAAACGTCGTCATCGACACACCTAAGGGCTGCCGGAACAAATACGCCTTCGACTTCAATGTGAACGCCTATTTGCTTAAGACGGTGATGCCTAAGGGCATGCTATTTCCGTTCGATTTCGGATCGATTCCTGGAACTCTCGCACAAGACGGTGATCCTCTGGACGCATTGGTGCTAATGGACGAGCCGGCTTTTTGCGGATGTCTGGTGCAGTCCCGGCTCTTGGGCGTCATCGAGGCGACCCAAAAAGAAAAGGACGGAAAAACTGAACGCAACGATCGACTAATCGCAGTAGCAGCCGAGTCGCATACTCACTCGGCAATTAGCTCAGTCGGCGATCTCGATCCAAACCTACTCAAAGAGATTGAGGATTTCTTTGTCTCGTATAACCGAGTGCGCGGCAAGAAATTCACGCCTCTTGGAAGGTACGGTCCGAAGCGGGCCAAGCGTCTCGTGGAAAAACAGCGTGCTCGCTAAAAGTCATGAAGGGATCGATAGGGGTCGGCGCTGGAGGCAGGCGGCAAAGTAAGGTCGCAAACAAAAATGAGAATATTTTCCGTCGCTTCTTTCGTGTCCTGGGACCGGGCCTAATTACTGGGGCAGCTGATGACGACCCCTCCGGCATCGCTACCTATTCGATCGCCGGCGCACAGCTTGGCACGTCTTTACTTTGGACTGCCTTTATCACCTGGCCGCTGATGGGTTGCGTGCAGTTCATGTGTGCCCGGATCGGCATGGTCACTGGTCGAGGGTTAGCCGGCGCGTTACGGCAAAAATTTCCTCCATGGTTACTCTTTACTGGAGCAATTGCTTTGCTTGTTGCGAACACGATCAATGTCGGTGCCGATCTAGCTGGAATGGCCGACGCCGCGACCATGTGGACAGGTATCAATTCACATTTTTTCGTTTTGATCTTCGGAGTGACGATCGCGTGGGCTACTATCCGATGCAGGTACTATCAAATCGCTGCTATCCTGAAATGGCTGGCCGCAGTTCTCTTCGCCTACGTTATCACTGCTTTTATCGTGGGCCCTGACTGGCGAACCATCGCCCATGACACTTTCGTTCCCTCCTGGCCAAAAAGTCACGACGCTTGGTCGAACTTGGTTGCAGTTCTAGGCACCACCATCAGCCCATACCTATTTTTTTGGCAGGCGTCGCAGGAAGTGGAAGAAGACAAAGCAGTTGGAAGAACCAGACTCGAACAGCGTCGTGGCGCAACTCCGCGAGAAATTGTTGATCGCAAACTTGACGTCGGTGCCGGCACATTTTTTTCCAACTTGGTGATGTATTTCATTATCCTGACAACCGCGCTGACACTGCACGCGCATGGGCAAAAAGACATCTCGACATCAGGCCAAGCAGCCGAAGCGCTTAGACCGCTTGCCGGTGTTTTTGCGTCGGCACTTTATACCATAGGACTAATCGGCGTCGGCTTTCTTGCGATTCCGACATTAACCGGTTCGGCCGCATATGCTTTCGCCGAAATCTTCAAGTGGCGACAAGGACTGGACCAACCACTCAATTCGGCACGTTATTTTTATCGAATTGTAATTGGCTCAACGTTTGTCGGTGTTCTTATCGACTTTGCAAATATCAATCCGGTCAAAGCCCTGTTCTGGACGGCGGTAATTAACGGGGTGTTAGCGCCATTCTTGTTAGTGGGGGTTCTGATCGCCGCCTCTGATCGCAAACTCATGAACGGACAACCAAGTTCCATACTGGGTCGGGCAGTTGTCGCCGTCGCGACGCTGGTGATGTTTGGAGCAGCCATCGGTATGTTTGTGTTCTAATTGATAACCTTTTGACACTTGGGCGCGTTGCCAATTAACGCACCTTCAGCCTGTCCGCGTCATCTTGTGGTAGTGTTCCAATTTGGGAATTACAAACGCCGGCTTGGAGGCGATTTATCGGAGATGGCGCACAGGCCCCTAACGAGTATAAACTCGATTGGGATAAAGTGTTGCGTCTCAATACCTTGGAGCCTAGCCCGTTCACTCCCCTTTTGTCACTTAAGGCTTATTTTCGGCCGAAATGGCACCCGAAAATACTGATTTCTCCTGGGACGAACCGGTTCCGTTCCCTTTTTGACATTGGCTCTGAAAAGCCAGACCAAGCCCGCCAGTTCTGATCATTTTTGCAGGTTACGGACCCTTCATTTGATACCTTTTTGACACTGGGATAAAGAAACGTCGGTTGAGACGAGGCGCAGGGCTATCGTCGCTTCCCTCGCGCCGGAGGAGACGAAATAGTAATGGTCACCGGAAATACCTCTACTCTATATAGAGATAGATGGTGCCACCGGAATCCGACGACAATTCGCGCCTGGAGATCCGGCACGTCCTCTTCATCGACATCGTCGGTTACTCCAAGCTCTTGAACGAGGAGCAGAAGGAGCGGCTCAACCAGCTCACTGAAATCGTGCTTGCCACCACGCCCGTGCGGGAAGCGACCGACGAACAACTCGTTAGGCTGCCGACCGGTGATGGGATGGCCCTGGTCTTCCATCACAGCGCGGAGGAACCTGCTCGGTGCGCGCTCGAGATTGCCGAAGCGCTTCAGAAGCACCCGGAACTTCCCGTGCGCATGGGCATTCACAGCGGACCGGTGAGCGAAGTGACCGACGTGAGCGGGCGCACCAATCTCGCCGGGGCGGGCATCAACATGGCGCAACGGGTAATGGATTGCGGCGACGCCGGACACATTCTCCTCTCCCAGCACGTGGCGGATGATCTGGTCCATTCCCGGCAATGGGCGTCGCGTCTGCGCGACCTCGGTGAGTGCGAGGTCAAGCACGGCGTCCGGCTCCATTTGGTCAATCTCTACGCCGAGCCGCTCGGCAACGCCGCGGTGCCGCAGAAATTTCAGCAGGTCAAGCCAAAGCCCGCCACGGAAAAGCCGCGGCGCAGCAGTGTCGGTTGGATCGCCGCTCTCGCGCTTCTCGTCCTTCTCGGCGCTGTGTTTTTCTTGTTCATGCGAAAGCCGCCGCAGCCGGTCGTCGCAGCGATCGCGGACAAGAGTATCGCAGTGCTGCCCTTCGAAAATCTGAGCGAGGAGAAACAAAACGAATTTTTCGCCGATGGCGTGCAGGACCAAATCCTGACCGACCTATCGCAGATCGCGGACCTAAAAGTGATCAGCCGCACCTCAGTGATGCAATACAAGAGCGGAGTCGCGCGCAACCTGCGCAAGATCGGTGAAGAATTAGGTGTCGCGCATGTGCTCGAGGGCAGTGTGCAACGCGCTGCCAACAAAATTCGGGTGAACGCGCAGTTGATCGATGCGCGGACCGACGCGCATCTCTGGGCACAAACCTACGATCGCGATCTGGCTGATGTGTTCGCGATCCAAAGCGAAATCGCCAAGGCGATCGCCGACCAGTTGCAGGCGAAGCTCTCGCCTAACGAGAAGAAAGCCATCGAGCAGCCGCCCACCACTGATCTGGCGGCTTTCGACCTTTACAGCCGGGCCAAGTCACTTCTTCTCACGGCAAGTTTCAGCGTGAATAACGACCCAGACCTGCGCAAGGCAATTCAACTTTTGGATGAAGCGGTGATGCGCGATTCGTCATTTTTCGACGCTTACTGCCAGCTCGCCTATGCGCACGAAGTCCTTTATGGAGTAAGGGCGTCTGATCACACTCCCGCCCGGCTGGCGCTGGCTGAAGCTGCGGTGCAAGCCGCGACACGGCTGCGCCCGGATGCCGCGGAAACGCATTTGGCGCGCGCCCAATATCTTTACTTCGGGCTGCGCGACTATGCCGGCGCCCTCGCCGAATTGGAGATTGCGCGGCGAGCGTTACCCAATGACCCGCGTCTCTTCGCACTGACCGGCTACATTCTGCGGCGGCGCGGCCAGCAGGAGGAAGGGCTGCGCAATCTGGAGCGCGCGGTGGCGCTGGACCCGCGCAACTTTAATACTCTGCAACAGATCGCGCTCAGTTATCAAATCCTGGGGCGCTATGCCGACTCAATCGCTGCGTTGGATCGCGCGTTAGCGATCGTGACCGACAACGCCGAAACGCGCACCGCGCGCGACCTATATTACGTCTGCTGGAAAGGGGACACCCGGCCGCTGCACCAGACGATTGATGCAATCCTCGCGCAAGGGGCGGGCGCCATCGCCACCGCCGCGGATAACTGGTTCTTTTGCGCTCTGGCCGAACGCGATCCGGCTGCGGCCGAACGAGCACTCGTCGCGCTGGGCGACAATCCATGCTGGGGCGAAGCGACGATTTATCTGAGCCACAGCTTTGGTGAAGGGCTGCTGGCACGCATGACTAAAGACGAGGCACGAGCGCGCACTGCGTTTGAAGCCGCTCGCGCGCAGCAGGAGAAGATCGTGCAGGCGCAGCCGGACTATGGCCCCACGCTCTGCGTAATGGGCTTAATCGACGCTGCTCTTGGGCGGAAAGACCTGGCGTTGGACGAAGGCCGGCGGGCGATCGCGCGCACGCCGCTGGAAAAAGATGTCAACAACGGCAGTCGCGTTCTTCAATATTTCGCCATCACGGCAGCGTGGGCGGGCGACAAAGAGCTTGCCTTGCAGCAACTGGAAGCTGGGCTGCGTGCTCCCAACGCATCGCTCATGATGAGCTACGGCGCCTTAAAGCTGCTCCCCTTCTGGGACCCGCTCCGGGGCGATCCGCGCTTTGAAAAAATCGTCACGTCTCTTGCGCCGAAATAACCGGAGCATTGCTCTAACAACGGCGAACTCGTTAGGCACGTTTTTGTAATACAAAAAACCTCGGAGCCTACAGGGCTCGAACCCTTTCTTCATCTGCACTCGACTAGTCGCATCGGTCCTGCAGGTTTCAGATCGGCGAACCTAGTCGAAGTCGGATTCAGCCCCCAAGCATAAGCACGAATGAGATAAAGTGTTGTGCCTCTTTACCTTGGAGCCTAGCCCGTTCACTCCCCTTTTGTCATTTAGAGCTGGTTTTCAGCCGAAATGGCAGCCGGAAATGCTGATTTCTCCTGGGACGAACCCCCTCCAGGTCCATTTTGTCACTTGGCTCAATGAGTGGGTTCATACTTGCCACTTAACCGAATCCGCAGGCGCTCATTGCCACCGCGAGTATGAACTCGGAGGACGGTGCATGAGGTCTAACGAAAAGGAGATAAGCCAACGCAGGGTGTCGTGGCAAATAGGCTCGCGATTATTCCGCGGGGGCGGTTGGCTTGATCGGTTGGTTAGGCCCTTCCCGCTTTGAGCACGTAAACTCAGTGCTTATCGGCGAAAAAGGCCTCTGTCTTTACTTTCAAATCAAAGCCTACTTGCTCGACGTGCAGCGACAAATGGAATAGTGGTTCGGAAAGTATTCACCCGCACCAACAATGCCTACCGAAGTCAAGAAAGCGATTCAGCTGGAAATCGCCCATGTCTTATTCATCGACATTGTTGGTTACTCCAGGTTTTCGATTAACGACCAACGTGCAGTAATTTCCGACCTAACCGAGATCGTCCGCGGCTCCAGCCAATATCAAAAAGCCGAAGCAGCAAACCACCTGATAAAGATTCCGACGGGCGACGGCATGGCGCTGGTCTTTTACAGCAATCCCGACGCGCCGGTGCAATGCGCAGTCGAAATTAGTTGTGCCGTGAAAGAGCATCCGCGGTTACAACTTCGGATGGGCGTGCACAGCGGACCCGTTAGCGGCGTGATCGACGTGAATGGTCACGCCAACCTGGCCGGCGCTGGTCTCAATGTGGCCCAGCGGGTGATGGATTGCGGGGATGCCGGGCACATTCTTCTTTCCAAACGCGTTGCTGAGGATCTTGAAGAATACGAACAGTGGCGGCCGCTCCTGCACGAGCTTGAGGTCTGCGAAGTGAAACATGGGGCACGCGTTTTCATTGTGAACCTTCAAGGCGATCAAGTGGGCAATCCGCAGTTGCCAAACAGGTTCCGCGTCCTTCGGCGGCGTCGAGCTCAAAAACGGTGGGCAATCATCGTAGCAGCGGCCGCTCTTTTGCTCGTGGCGATCTCCGCTCTGCTCGTGATCTCTCGCCGGCCCCTAAGATCGACATCTACCGTCTCTGAGAAAAGCATCGCGGTGCTGCCATTTGAAAATCGCAGCAGTGATAAGGAGAATGCTTACTTTGCCGAAGGAATTCAGGACGAAATTATCACTCGCCTGTCGAAGATCGCCGACCTGGAGGTGATTTCGCGATCTTCCACCCAGCACTACAAGAGCGCCCCGGAGAATTTGACCGAGATCGCCGGGCAACTTGGCGTCGCCCATATTCTGGAAGGAAGTGTGCAAAAGAGCGGCGACGCTGTGCGCGTGAATGTGCAGCTAATCAAGGCTGCGAATGATTCCCATCTTTGGGCCGAGATCTTCGATCGCAAACTGACTGACATTTTTTTGGTCGAAAGCGACGTGGCCAAAGCGATCGCCGACCAATTACGGGTGAAACTCACAGGCCGGGAAAAGCAAATCGTCGACTCAAAACCAACAGCTAATCCGGCGGCTTATGATGCTTATCTTCGCGGTCTCGCTTATTCACAGAAATCAACCATCACAATTGCTAACACACTTAGCGCACAGAAATATCTCAGAGAAGCGGTGGGATTGGATCCAACGTTCGCCGTGGCCTGGGCACTACTGTCATCCGTTGATTCGCGCGGCTACATCACGAACATTCTTCAACCGACGCTTGCTCTGAAGGAAGAGGCTCGCCAAGCAGCCGAAACCGCGCTCAGCCTTGAGCCAAATCTGGGCGAGGCTCTCATGGCCAAGGGCTCTTACTACTACAGCTGCCTGAAGGATTATGACAATGCAGTGCATTGTTTTGAGCAAGCCCGCCAGGTTTTGCCAAATAGCAGCCGGATTCCTGAATTGCTGGCCTACGTCGCGCGCCGGCGAGGCCAGTGGGACCTCAGCGAGTCGTTAATCAACGAAGCCGAGCGGGTAGATCCGCGCAACGTTTACATAATAACCCAGCACGTCGCGTCCTTTACTTTACGCCGCCGTTTCCCTGAAGCACTCCGAAAACTGGATCAGATTCTCAACATCGTGCCGGATGACGCGGATACGCTAGTGACGAAGGCAAGCGTTGCCCAAGCCGAGGGCGACCTCCCGCGCGCTGCGTCGATCCTCGCCCCGCTCCACCCAAGTGCGGATGATACGAGCGCGTTGGAAACACAGGCGTATCAGGCGATCTTGGAACGCAAGCCCGAAGCGATCATCACTCGGCTCAAAGAAATATTGGCCAACCCCGATCCGGCGCTGGGTTTTTACAACGGCGAACTGCGCTTTTGGTTAGGTTGGGCGCAGAAAGTTGCCGGTGAAAATGCCGCTGCCCAGCAGAGTTGGCGACAGGCGCGCAGTGAACTGGAGCCGTTCCTCAAGAGCCAACCGGACAATTGTATTCTCATAGAGGATCTCGCTTTGACCAATGCGGGTCTTGGGGACAAAGCTGCCGCGTTAGCATTGTCAGAGCAAAGCATGGCAACGGCCCCGCTTCCGAAAGACGCTCTCAATGGTTTCATAGCGATCGAGACCCTCGCCCGACTAGCAGCGCAAACGGGGGAGCCAGACCGGTCCGTCGCCGCTTTAGAGCAACTGCTTTCCATACCGGGCGCGAGCGCTCTCGCGGCAAGCGCGCCCCTCACTCCGGCGATCCTGCGGCTTGATCCAATGTTCGATCCGCTTCGAAAGGATCCCCGTTTTCAAAAGCTTTGTCAGGAAAAACAACCCTGAGCCTCGCCGTCCGAAAGATTGACGCAAGTCGTGGAACGGCTAGCGATTCTGCTTCGTTGCATGACTAAGCCAAAGCACGCCCGAATAACGGATTCCCGAAGAAAGAGGCTGCAGCGCATGGACTGTCCTTTTCGAGGGAAATACAATGACGGTTCCTTGAAGTTTGGGAGCTTCATAGATGCCGCCCCGGGCTCTAATCAAAAGACTGCCGCCCGTATATTCTTTTTCGGCTGACAACTGGACGACGATGCTGATTTTTCGACGTGCCGCTATTCCGCGCCCGTGATCGATGTGCCACTTGTATTTCCCACCAGTTTCGTAGCGCACGATTCTCAGAACAGCCTCGGGCTGTGTGATGGAAATATTGAACGCACTCTCGCTAATGCACCGTGCTGTCGAAATTATCTTTTCGATAATTGTGCTGATCTCGCTCGACGGGGCCTCAAGTCTCGATACGCGGGCATTGCGAACTCTTTTATTAAGGACCGATTTCGATCCGCGAAGGATAGTGGCTGTTTCCCACCCTGCGGCAGATGCCGCGCTCCTCAAGAGACGGCACTCGCGGGAGCTGAGAACGGCTCCGACAAAAACAAACGGAACAATCATCTAGCCGGATGCTTCAGCTCCAACTCTCCTTTTGTTTCCAGGACCAAAAAGAACATAGAGTATCTCCTTCTGTTCAGATATCGTTTATGAGTCAAGGCATTTACGGAAAGAGAAGTCTTCAACCAAATGAGCCGCCATTCTGGCAGCAGCCATCGCGTAACTCGCGTACGCTTCCGCAAGAGACGTTATCTCGTAGTCAGAAGAATTCTACCGCAAGCGGTTCTAAACTACTTGAAAGTATATTACTCGATCCTGCTAGCTAACAATAGGCTCCGTAAAGATAGCCAATGCCCGTCCTCTCTCGCGCTCGGGGGCGATCCTGCATTGGACGCCATATTAGAATGGATTCGGCCAAAGGTAAGCCGCTTGGTTGGGTTGAATCTGGCGCCAACCTATTCTTATACGCGACAGTACGCGAAAGGTGACGCTCTCATCCGGCACAAGGATCGTGCGGCGTGCGAAATATCCGTGACCGTGGCAATCCAGATTCCGAAGGGTGAGAAACCATCAGCAATCTATCTGAAACCGCCTAAATTAAGCCAAACCAAGATTGAGATGTTCGAGGGCGATGGATGCATCTACGCTGGCACCGAGGTTGAACATTGGCGGGAACCGTTTCGCACCGGCGGCTATATTCAATTATTTCTGCACTTCATCGCAACGAAGAACCGCCATTATTCAAAATTAATATTCGACGGGCGGAAGTGCCTCGGCGCGAGCGAATATAAGGTCAAGCGTTAAACGCCTCACGGAAGCCTGACCGTCGCCAGGCTTGCTATGAACTTCCGTAACGCGGGCAGAGCGGAGCTTCAACTGTCGATCAGTTCGGAGGCCCGCCGTAGGTCCTGCCCTTGGAGCGCGACTTTTTCCGCTTGGTCTTGGTGGTTTTCTTCTTTTTCTTGGCCATACAGGCATAAGAGACTGGCTACCGAACCGGCCGCGTGCAAGCAAAATAACCGCGCGGTCCAAGATTCATCAAAGCAATTCGCGCGATTTACAGGGAAGCGGACGAAAGACGTCTTTATTTTACGACCCTGATCGTCCAGAAATCGTCAGATAAATGGGAATGGGTGAGATAATCGTATGGCAGGGTGAAATAGCCCATCATTCCCCACTTCTTGCCCCATGAGTTGCGGACGATAAAGTGGCAGTGCTCCTCTTCATAACCAACCACAAGCACAGCATGCCCGCCGCGCGATTTCTCCTTCCGGCTCGGCATAGGGGCACGACCCGTGCGCTTAACCTTTTTCGATTCGAAACTGGCGTACAGGGTGAGACCGGCGATGAATGGATAACCGGAGGCGAGGCAAGTTTTCATGTGCGCAAGCTTTCGCCTTAAGCGGTGATAAACCGCCGCCGGATGTTTCTTGGCTTCGCGATAACATTTACCCGATGGCGCCGTCCGGAATTTCCTGATCTTGTAAGGCCAGAGGCGCTCGGGACACACGCCCTGTTTAACGACCGTTTTGATGCCTTCGCGAATTCCCGAGCCGTAATCGAAATCGATCGTGCCCTTCATCCGGCGCTCATTGTAATAAATAAAAAGGCGAGAAGGCGTGAAAGTCTGGGACGATTGCTGTTTGAGTTGATCGAACTCGATGGCTGCACTAATAGCGTTCGCCGTGCAACTGTGGAGTTTGCCCTGGCTGTAAATCCGCGGGCAATGTTTCCGGAGATCGATTCGCGGCGGCAGAGCACGGGACGCTTTCCAAACTGCGGAATAGATCTTGTCGCGGTGATCGGGAAGGTCCGGCGCCCAGCCATAAAAGCGCCTTTGCTTATCCGCAACGCGCGACCGCCGCTGTGGCTTCTTCGGCTGAATTCTTCTGTGCATGCAGGGCCATCTCTAGCGAAAAGATTTGCTAATGTCGATATCGCGTGGCTCAACGGCAAAGAGAACGATGGAAATCTTTGCTGAAGAACCGAAAACGACCATCCAGTAGAGTAGGTTTTTCGACCTAGTTAATGGTTAACTATTGTTCGCGAGCACTCTCAGAACAATGACAATGCTTCGGAGTGATCAACATACGCGGCAATAATTCCGACCGCTCGGAGAATATCCGATCGAAAATCAGGCGCAGGATTACGAGACCGCGATTCCTGTTTGGGTCCAGCGCCTAATGTTCTGCGGCTCGGAGGTTTTAGCGGGGCGAAAAAGCTGCTTGCTATGGTTCAGAGTTTCTCAATACGCTCCCGATACATTGCAATCGAGTTCTCGTTAGAGATCCAGCCGTCAACGATAACGAGCGTGCAATTATGAGTGAGCAACGTAGAACTTTCGATATCGCGGTAATTACCGGCATCATTGCCGCCTTAATCGCCTTTTTGGGTAACGTCGTGGTTACTTACGTACAGGGTAGAAACCAGTTACGAATTGAAAGAAGTCAGCATGAATCTGCCCTAATAACCAAGGCGATAACTGATGACCTACCAACTACGACCAAAATGCTTAAGTTTTATTTAGGAGCAGGTCTTGTAAGTGACGAGGATGGAAGAATCGCGAAGTTCATCGAAAACCAGGAAAATATACCGACCCTGCCTTCCACTGGTGCCATCGCCTGTTACTCACATAATCGGGAAGGCAGCAGTTACTCGATTGGCGGCAATATCTATGTCATGGGCATCATCGATGGCATCAAGGGCAGATACATCGGAAGAATCTTTCATCCTGAGCGAGCTGCAGACAAAGATATCAGTAAGGACCCAGAGCTTAGCGATCAATGTAACGCCAGGTTTCCCGCCTGCAAAGGGCAATGCTAGGCTGGCGGCGATACAGGAGGTTTTCTCGGAAAATAGAGGTTGGATGCGGAGCCGGCCGCTTATTCCCTAACGAGAACTTTCTGTAATACAAAAACCCGGAGCCTACAGGGCTCGAACCCTTTCTTCGCCTTCGCTCGACTGGTCGCATCGGTCGTGCACGTTTCAGATCGGCGAACCTGGTCGAAGTCGGATCCAGTCCCAAAGCATAAACACGAATGAGATAAAGTGTTGTGCCTCTTTACCTTGGAGCCTAGGGGATTCGAACCCCTGACCTCCTCAATGCCATTGAGGCGCTCTACCAACTGAGCTAAGACCCCGTTTGAATTGCAGAGTTTAGATTGCCGATTGCCAATTTCAACTAACGAGCAGCGATCGAAATCTTCGAACGCGTGGCTAGGTCGATAACTTTGTCGCGCTCGAGGAGCAAAGTTTTACCGTTTTCGACGGCGATGACGCGAAGTTTTGCGTCCGTCGCGGCTTTGATGGTCTCAACGCCGACCACTGGAACATCGAAGCGCATGTCTTGATTCGGCTTTGCGACTTTGATCATGACCGCGCCTTCGCGAGCGAGCGCGCCGCCACGCTTAATCGCGTCGTTCGTTCCTTCAAAAGCTTCAACCGCCAGCACGGTGCCGTTTTTCACGATGATGGTCTGCCCGATATCAAGCCGCGCGATCTCCTTGGCGACATTCCAGCCAAACTCGACATCTGCATCTTCGGCCCGCGACAGCTTCGGTCCAATGACTAATCCTTTTTTCGCGAGTTGGTCATCGAGAAAAGTTATCGCCGGCAAGAGATCGATATTTTCGTTCTTCAGCTCATCCGCGATGGCGGTGAAGATCGACTCCGCATTGCGTTGTTTGAGCCTGGCGAGCACCACCAGCCCTTTTACATCCGGCCGCAAATCGAAGAGATTCTTGGGTGCGATTTGGCCGGCCATAATCGCCTGGTGGACACCACTCTCGCGAAAAAACCTCAGCAACTTGCCAAGCTGTCCGACGCGCAGCCATTCGACATTGTCAGCGAGCTTCTCGATCGAACGATCCGTCTCGTCCGTAAACGCGGCGACGACGATCTTCTTTACGCCGGCTTTGCGCGCAGCCTGCGCAAGCTCTCTGGGATAAGCGCCATTTCCGGCGATGAGCCCGAGAATTTGTAGCGGTGCTTGTGCCAAGCACCGAATCTGAATTAAACAGGCGCTTGAGACAAGCGCCTCTACAACGCCCGAGTGCTAATTATGGCGACGGCGTTTGACGTGTAACTGCGCGAGCGCCTTCTGGAGCGAACCCTGAATCGCGGCGACTTCTTCCGCCGTGTGATCTTCCTTCATCGCAGCTTGCGCGCGGGCGACGGCTTTCTCTGCTGCCTCGATGTCGATCTTCTCAGGCTCCAGTGCCATGTCGGTAAACACTGAAACGCCGTCGGTTTTGATTTCAACAAAACCTTCGCCGACCGCCATCGCCGTTTCGCGACCATCTTTGATCACGCGCAGCTCACCCGGTTTCAATGTGGTCAAAACCGGAACGTGTTTAGGATACACGCCGAGCTCGCCTTCCGCTCCGGGAAGGGTGACCATGTCCACGTCTTCGGAGTAAATCTTCTCCTCCGGAGTGACGATCTCGAGCTTCAGCGTCATGGATTTTCGATTTTCGATTTTCGATTTTCGAGTGACTTTCGTCCCGCAGCGGTCTTGCGACTTGCGACAAAAATAGCAGTTAGTTCGTTCGCCTCTTTCAATAACGGCTGAACTCGTGTGGCAGCCAGCAAGCCACGATCGATGAGCAATTGCAGCCAAAAACAGCTCTCATCCGCCTCTTCTTCAACAATGCTCGTTTTATTAATGAAATCGGCCCGAGATTTTGCACGGCAAAGCGCCCGATAGTTTGCTGCGACGGAAGTGCCGCTCCTGATGATTTGATTTGCGACTACATTTCCGCTGCGTGTCTGAGGAAGCGCGTCCGCTAGATCAAGAATGCGCAACGCGAATTTGTTGGTTCGCTGCTTTAATTCCTCTTCGTTCATGTTAATCGAAAATCGTCACTCGAAACTCGAAAATCATTCTTTGATCATGTCGATGTTGCCCTTCATGTAGAAGTTGGTTTCGGGCACGTCGTCATGCTTGCCCTCCAGAATCTCTTTGAAGCCGCGAACAGTCTCCGAAGTCGGCACGTATTGGCCCTTGGTGCCGGTGAATACTTCGGCAACAGTGAAGGGTTGACTCAAAAATCTTTGAATCTTGCGCGCCCGATAAACGGTCAGCTTGTCTTCCGGACTCAGCTCGTCCATTCCGAGAATCGCAATGATGTCCTGCAAGTCTTTATAGCGTTGCAGAACGCGCTGCACGCCGCGGGCAACATTGTAATGCTCTTCGCCCACGACTTCCGGAGCGAGCGATTTTGACGTCGAAGCCAGCGGATCGACGGCGGGGTAGATGCCAAGCTCCGCGATCGAACGCTCGAGCACGATGGTCGAATCGAGGTGCGCGAACGTATTGGCCGGGGCCGGGTCGGTAAGATCGTCCGCCGGAACGTAGACCGCCTGGAATGACGTAATTGAACCTTTCTTGGTGGAAGTGATCCGTTCCTGGAGATCGCCCATCTCGGCGGAGAGCGTCGGCTGATAACCGACCGCGCTGGGCGTTCGTCCGAGCAACGCCGACACCTCTGAGCCGGCTTGTGAGAATCGGAAGATGTTGTCAATGAACAGCAAAACATCCTGGTTACGTTCGTCCCGGAAAAATTCTGTCATCGCCAACGCCGACAACGCGACACGCAAACGCGCACCGGGAGGCTCGTTCATTTGGCCGAAAACCATTCCCACCTTCGACTTGGACAAGTCTTTCTGATCGATGACGCCCGCTTCACTCATTTCACGGTAAAGATCGTTGCCCTCCCGGGTGCGCTCGCCCACCCCGGCGAAAACCGATACGCCGCCGTGGCCTTTGGCGATGTTGTTAATCAGCTCCATGATAACGACCGTCTTGCCGACGCCGGCGCCACCGAACGCGCCAACCTTGCCGCCTTTTGAAAACGGACAGATCAAGTCGATAACTTTGATCCCGGTCTCGAGAATCTGAACTTTCGTGTCCTGTTCGGTCAGCCCGGGGGCGGGGCGGTGAATGGGATAACGCTTGGTGAATTTCACCGGACCGCGATTGTCGACTGGATCGCCAGTGACATTGAACACGCGACCGAGCACGCCTTCGCCGACTGGCACGCTGATCGGACCGCCAGTATCATTGACCTGCATACCACGCTTCAATCCTTCGGTGGACGACATCGCGATGGAGCGGACCCAGCTCTCACCAAGGTGCTGTTGCACTTCGAGGGTGAGCTTGGTCGGATTGCCGTTGACCTCGTACTCGATCTCGAGCGCGTTATAAATTTTCGGCATGCTTTTCTCGTCGGGGAACTCGACGTCCACAACCGGGCCGATGACTTGAACGATATTTCCTTTATTCATAAATCTTAATCAACTTCCAAGTGCCATCTGTGCAGTCGCGATCTCCAGCAACTCGGTAGTGATACTGGCCTGGCGCATTTTGTTGTACTCGAGAGTGAGATCCTTAATGAACTGGGCGGCGTTGTCGGTCGCATTCTTCATGGCGACCATGCGCGCGCTGTGCTCCGAGGCCCGCGCGTCGAGAATCATTTGGTAAACCTGGTGTTGAATGTAGTACGGGAGCACGCCATCCAGAACGCGCTCGGCATTCGGTTCGAACACGTAACCGAGCATCGGGTCGACATCGTCGGCAGCGCCTTCGACCTTTTCACCCTTCGGCAGGTCGAACGCGCTAATCGGCAGCAACGTCTGCACGACGGGCCGCTGATTCACCGTATTGATGAAATGCGTGTAAAGCACGGAGACCTTGTCGACTTCGTGATTAAGAAACTTTTCCGTGCAAAACTTCGAAATCCCTTTTGTTTCAACAAAGGTTGGCGAGTCTTTGAGCTCGAAATCCGCCAGCATCTCGCGCTTCGTTCGAGCGATAAACTGACGCGCTTTTCTCCCGGTAACCACGAACACCGTCTTGCTCGTGTCGAAATTTGAAGCTTCACGAAACAAGTTCGTGTTCAACGCGCCAGCCAGACCTTTGTCAGTACTAACGATCAGCACCAGCTCCTTTTTCACGTCGCGGATATTCAAGAGCGGGTGCAGCCGCGGATCGGTCCGCTTCTGAAGCGATACGAGCACTCTATTCAGCAACGCCGCATACGGCCGGCCCGCCAGCGCCTGCTGCTGAGCCCGGCGCATCTTGGACGCCGCGACCATTTGCATCGCTTTCGTCAACTGGCCAATGTTGCGGATCGATTTGATCCGGCGCCGTATGTCCTGCGTGTTTGCCATTTCTTCGTTAGGCCAAAATCAGTGCCAAGTAGTCTTAAATTCCGCCATTGCACTTTTGAGCTGCGCCTCCAGATCGTTGTCGAGCTGCTTTTTGTCGCGGATGGACCGCAGCAACGGTTCTTTCCGCGTTTGAAGCCAGTCCTGCAGCTTGAGCTGAAATTCTTTCACTCGATCTACTGGGATATCGTCGATAAACCCGTTCTGCATGGCCCACATCACCGCGACCTGCTCATCGACGGGAATTGGATTGTATTGCTTCTGTTTGAACAACTCGACGATGCGCTGACCGCGATCGAGGCGCGCCTTGGTTGCGGCGTCGAGGTCTGAACCGAACTGCGCGAACGCCGCCAACTCCCGAAACTGCGCGAGGTCCAACTTCACCTTGCCGGCGACTTGTTTGATCGCTTTGATCTGTGCAGCGGAACCGACTCGGCTCACCGAGAGGCCGACTGAGATCGCCGGCCGAACGCCTTGATAGAACAAGTCGGTTTCGAGATAAATCTGGCCGTCGGTAATCGAGATGACGTTTGTCGGAATGTAAGCCGAGACGTCGCCGGCCTGCGTCTCGATGATCGGCAAGGCCGTCAGCGAACCGCCGCCAAACTCGTCGCTCACCCGCGCTGCGCGTTCGAGCAGACGCGAATGGAGATAGAAAACGTCGCCGGGATAAGCTTCGCGACCTGACGGACGCTTCAAAACCAGCGAAACCTGCCGATACGCAACCGCATGTTTCGACAAATCGTCATAAATAATAAGCGCGTCCATTCCGTTATCCATGAACCACTCGCCCATCGAGGCGCCCGCGAACGGCGCGAGATATTGGTTCGTCGCGGTGTCGGATGCAGGCGCGGAAATGATCGTCGTGTAAGGCATCGCGCCTTCGCGTTCGAGAATGTCCAACGCGCGCGCGACGTTGGAATTTTTCTGACCAATCGCGACGTAAATACAGTAGAGCGGACGATAATCTTTGACGCCTTCTTCCTCGGCCGCTTTGTTCAAGCGCGCCTGGCTGATGATCGTATCGATCGCAATGGTGGTCTTCCCGGTCGAACGGTCACCGATGATCAGCTCCCGCTGGCCACGGCCAATCGGAATCATCGCGTCGATCGCCATGATACCCGTTTGCACCGGCTGGCTGACACTTTTTCGTTTGATGACGCCAGGGGCAATCTTCTCGAGCGGATACGACGTTTCACTTTTGACTGGCCCTTTATCGTCCAGAGGTTGACCGAGCGTGTTCACCACGCGGCCCAACAAACCTTTACCGACGGGAACAGACAAAAGCCGCCCGGTGGTCTTTGCTTCGTCACCTTCGGAAATCTTGGTTGGGTCGCCGAGCAAGATCGCGCCCACTTCAGTCTCTTCGAGGTTCAAGGCGAGCCCGAACACTCCGTTCGGAAATTCGATCATCTCGTTCAACATGACATCGCTCAGTCCTTCAATACGGGCGACGCCGTCTCCAGTTTCGCGAACAACTCCGACATTGCTTTTAGTGGCCGATGTTTTTAGTCCCGCGATTTTCGTTTCGATTTCTTCAAGAATGCTGCTCATGTTTTTTGTTGATTTAAAGTTGTTGTTGAAGCCGTTCCAATCGGTTGCGCAAAGTTCCGTCCCACACATCGCTGCCGACGCGGACACGCACTCCGCCGAGAAGCGTTGGATCGACGGTGAAGTCGGAGGTCAAATCGTTGCCGTATTTTCGCTTCAATCGCTCTACGATTTGCGCCGACCCGTGGGAATCCAATTTCACTGCGCTTTCAATTCGCGCGTGACGCTTCTCAATCTCCAGTCGCAGCAAGCGTTTGTAATGCTGCAACACGTCGATGTAACGCCGTGGCTTTTTTGTGACCAGGGACTGCACCAGCGCCGTAATTTTTCCGCGATCGATCTGCCCGTCAGTGAAACTGGCGCGCAACATCCCCCGCGAAAGTTGACGAATCTCTTTGTTAAGTTTCATCAGGCCACCTGGCGGACAGCCTCTTCCTGCAAACGTTTCTGATCATCCGGCGTGAGCACTTTACCGGTGACTTTCTCGGTTGTTTCCACAACCAGCCTGCCGAGCTCGCGTTTCAACGTTTGCATCTGACGCTCGTGCTCGAGCGCAGCCGCTTCCTTCGCCTTGGCGACGATTTGTCCGGCTGCCGTGATCGCTTCCTGCTGTTTACGCTCGGACAAATGGGCCGCGCTTTGCCGCGCTTCGTCGATCATTCTCTGCGCGTCCGCGTCAGCCTTTGCCAGAATTTCCTGGTACCGTTTCTCCGCTTCCGCCAATTCCTTCTTGATCTTCTCCGCGTTCAGCTGGCCTTCTTCAATCTTTCGACGGCGTTCTTCCAGTACTGCGACGATCGGCTTGTAGGCGAAGCGTCGCAGCAGAAGCGCGACGATCGCGAAGCTGATCACCTGCGATAGAAACAGCCACGGATTCCAGCCGAAAGTTTCGGCGGTATCATGGAGGATTCCCGACGAAGCTTCGGCCGCGGCGGCGGCAATCATCACGTTCATAAATTGTAAATCATCCGCATCGGTGGTCACCGATGCGAAATCAAGAATCTTAGTGAGGCAGAAGGAACAGCGCGTAGAACACGATCGCTTCTGTAAACGCGATCGCGAGAATGCCGTGCACGAGCACTTGCGTGAACGCGCCCGGATTCCGGCCAACCGCTGTCGCCATTCCGAGGCCGGTCAGACCAATTCCGATTCCGACACCCATCGCGGCAAGGCCGACGTGGATGCTTCCGCTCATTTCTGCCAGTAGTGGTAACATCATATTGTTTTCTTCCTTTGGTTTGGCGACCTCTTCATGAGTTCGCCGAAATTTTCATGAGTGTGCGTGCTCCGGTCCGTGGTCATGCTGCGCGATCAACATCGTAAACACCGCAGTCAGCAACATGAAAACGAGCGCTTGCACGATCCCGACGAGCAACTCCATAAAATAAAACGGTATTGGAAGCAGCCACGACAGATAAGGAACCATTGTTGACATAACTTCTAGCGTGCTTTCTCCCGCATAAATATTCCCGAATAATCGAAAACTGAGCGAAATCGGACGGAACAGAATCGAAATCAGCTCCAACCATCCGACCATGAAGAAAATCACGATCATCAGGATTTTGACGACGCCAGTGGTCTCGCCTTTCGGCGCAAAAAGATGTTTTAGAAATCCGCCAATTCCGTTCGCCTGAAGCGCCCAGACCAGCCACAGCACAAAAAAGATCGCGGACATTGCAGTTGTCATGTTCAAGTCTGCATTGCCGCCGCGCAGCAGAGGACGATCGACGTGAAACGCGCCGTTCGTGTCGTAATGGCCCCAGCCAATCGTACCGACGCCGGGAATCAGCCCGAACCAGTTTACGAACAAAATGAAAATGAAGATGGTCGCGAAGAACCAGAATGTCTTGCGAACCAGGTCGCGGCCGATAATTCCTTCGAGAAAATTGTAGAGACTCTCAACCAACCACTCCCAAAAATTCTGGATGCCGCTCGGGATTGGTTGAATACGGCGTGTAGCGATTTGCGCAAAAAAGATGATGCCAAGCGCCACAATCCACGTCACGAGCATCGAATTCGTGATCGCGAATTTGCCAAACTGCACGAGCGGCGCGGCTTTGAGTGAAACGGTTTCGTGTTCCACGGCTTCCGCTGCGAAAGCTGACGTCGCCAGTACTGTGCTGGACGCCAGGGCCAGGACCGACGTTAGTAAATAGCGGTTCCGCATCTCGTTTGGTCGCCAAGGTCACAGGCACCCACCCCATGATCTCCCGCGCTCGGAAATCGAGCCGCGAATCTTGACGACGAATACCAAAGCCGTGTTTGCGTGAATGACAAGCGACTTTCGGAGAAAATTTTAGCCCAACCACTACGCGTTGTGACTGAAGGCAAAATTACTGAAGCCACTCCCCCAATTTCTGCTTCAATCCCGCGATCCCCTCGCCTTTCGCCGCAGAAATCGGAACGATGTTGATCTTGGGAAACTTTTTTCGCAACGCTTCCAAATTTTCTTCCGCGCCAGGTAAATCCATCTTGTTCGCTACGATGAACCAGGGCCGCTCCGACAAGCGTGAATCATAGAGATCAAGCTCGCGTCGCAGATTTTGAATGTCCTCGATCGGATTGCGCCCTTCGCTTCCTGCTGTGTCGACTACGAACAAAAAGATTCGGCAGCGCGTGATATGCCGAAGGAATTCGTGCCCAAGACCGACACCTTTGTGCGCGCCTTCGATCAATCCAGGAACGTCCGCGATCGTCATTCGGCGATACTCGGAAAGATCAACGACGCCGATGACCGGGTGCAGCGTTGTGAAAGGATAGGGTGCCACTTTCGGCCGGGCCGCGGAAATTCTTCGAAGAAGCGTCGATTTGCCAGCGTTGGGATAGCCTATCAACCCGGCATCAGCAATCGTGCGCAGCTCGAAAAGGAAATGACCCTGCTCGCCCTCTTCGCCCTCAGTGTACTGGCGTGGCGCACGATTACGCGAACTCTTGAAATGCACATTACCTTTGCCGCCGATGCCGCCTTCACACAGAACGAATTCCTCGCCGTCATGTGTTAGATCGACAACCGGTTCGGTGGACGTTGATTCTTTTCCGTCGCTGGCCGGCCAAACAACTGTCCCGACCGGCACTTTCACGACCTTGTTCGGCGCGGAACGGCCGTACATTTTCTTTCCCATTCCGTGGGCGCCGTTTTTCGCCTTGATGATCGGTTCGTAGAAAAGATTAGAGAGATTATCGACGTGGCGATCAGCGCGTAGGATGATGTCGCCGCCCCGACCACCGTCACCGCCGTCGGGTCCACCCTTCGGCACAAATTTTTCGCGCCGGAAACTAACCGAGCCACGGCCACCGTTTCCAGCCTGCGCAAAAATTTTGATTCGATCGACAAACATTTCCTACCTTTTGGTTAAACAATTCCAGCGCTCGAGCGTCGAACTCTTTGTGCTGGCGTTGCGCCTAACATTAATCGGTTTCCTGTCCTTTGCCGATTTTTGCTACTCTCAGACATCGCCAACACCTATGCCGCAATCGGAAACTGGAATTGAAGGCATAATCACGATGTCGCCGGCTCATGGTGGCCCAATTCGGGTTGGCGAGCAGAGTTCGAGACGATTGGCCAACACGCACTTCGTTGTCAGCAGCGACAGCGGCACAGTCGCCGAGTTTACGACGGACGATCAAGGGAAGTTCAAAGTCTTGATCGCGCCGGGCCATTACACCGTCGCACGAAAAGGCCCGCAAAAGGGAATCGGACGTTTTGGACCGTTCGACGTTGATGTAGCCGCAGGTCAAATTACAAGAGTAGAATGGCAATGCGACAGTGGAATGCGTTGAGCAAGCGTCGCCTCCGCATTGACCTAACGGCCCGGGCATGGCATCTGCAGCGACTGACAATCAATCATGTCGCGCATCGGTAGTCTTTCGGCGATTCTTTGGTGTTTGATCGCAAAAGCTGCGTCTGCAGCAAGCATTTCGGTTCTTTTCATTGGGAATAGTCTGACTCAGTCGAACGATCTACCGGGTGTCTTCAAACGATTGGCGGCTGAATCGTCGTTGCACGCTGACGTCGATGTTAGCTCGATCACTCCTGGCGGCGCATTCCTTTACGATCATTGGAAACACGGACAAGCTCTCGCCCTCCTGCGCGAGAAGCACCCGAAATTTTTGGTTCTCCAAGGTCAAAGCACCGAGCCCGTGTCCGCGCTGCGAAATTTTTCGTATTATGCCGGCCTGTTCAAAACCGAGGGCGACCGCGTTGGCTCGACGACGATTTTGTTTGCAACATGGGCACGGCCGGCCGGCGATCCATACTACAAAGATCCAACGTCTGGTGGATCACCCACAGAAATGCAATCGCGGTTGAATTCAGCGTGTGCGTTAGTCGCCAAAAGCATTGGCGCGACCCTGGCTCCTGTTGGCGTCGCGTGGGAACGCGCACGTGCAGTTGGTCCTAAGGTTCATTTGCTCGATGGAACGCAACATCCGTCGCCGGCGGGAACCTATCTAGCGGCAGCGGTCTTGTTTCGGACAATGTTCAACGCGTCTCCGGTCGGATCGACCTATTACGGCGGCCTGCCCAAGGAAGTAGCAACCAGCTTGCAACGCGTCGCTGCGGAAATTCCGATCTCTCCCACGCCATAGGCCAAACTATGGTATTTTGCTGAGATTTGGCTTGCTCAGTTCGATAACCCTGCGACTTGAAGGTCCTAACCCTATGACATCCCTGCTTCTTATCTCTTCATTCTTGGCTCAGGAAACAGAAGTCGAAGCCCCAAAAGGTCCCGGCGCGATTTTCTGGATTTGCGAGATCGCGTTCATCATTTTGATGGTCGCGGCAATGTGGAAGGTGTTCAGCAAAGCTGGACAACCTGGCTGGGCAGCGATCATTCCGATCTTTAATACCTACGTGATGTGCAAGGTGGCCGGCCGGCCTGGCTGGTGGTTGATCCTGTTGTTCATTCCCTTCGTCAATCTTATCATCTGGATCATCCTGTGCGTTGACATCGCTAGGAATTTCGGGAAAGGCGCAGGCTTCGGGATCGGATTGCTTCTGCTCCCATTCATCTTCTTCCCGATCCTTGGCTTTGGCAGCGCCGAATACCAGGGCCAAAGCGCACCGCCAGCAGCGCCTCTGCCCGCGACAGCCTAAACGGCCTTCACTTCGCCCAATTTGGTTTGCGCTTTTCGTTGAAGGCCGCGATGCCCTCGCGCGCTTCATCGGATGCCCGCGCCTGCATGTGATGCGCCAGAGCACGATCGACGTCTTCCTTTACGGAGCTCGACCAAAGCTCTTCGACCAAGCGTTTGGTTTGTCCGATCGCCCTCGGCGCTCCTTGCAGAACTGAATCGGCGAACCTCTGCGCTTCGTTCATCACTTCGTCACGCGCGACCACGCGATTAACGAGGCCAATTTCTTTCGCCCGTGCGGCATCGATCAATTCGCTGCCGATTACAAGCTCGCGCAGGTTTCGTTCACCAATTTGCCGGCGTAAGAATGTCATCACTAATCCCGCGACAAGTCCGCGGCGAACTTCAGGATATCCAATCTTTGTCTTTTCAGCCGCAACGACAAAGTCGCAAGCCGACATGATTCCAGCTCCACCGGCGACCGCCGCGCCATGGACGCATGCGATCGTGACCAATCGTGTTTCGGCAAGCGTCACTAAAGTTTTCGCGACCATTTCGGCAGTTGCGCGCGCCTTCGTTTGATCCGCCGCCTCCTTCAAGTCAAGTCCGGTGCAAAAGGCTGCGCCCGCACCGCGCAGAATCAACACGCGCTCGTTAGGCTGATCCGAGGCCGCTTTGACGGCCGAGACAAGTTCGTTCATCAGCTCGATTGTCAGCGAATTACGCCGCTCGGGGCGATTCAACGTCAGAATCGTGATCTGCGGAGTCGGCTTTTCGATCAGAACGACGGGCATAAACAGAGATCGGCGGTCAGAGGACAGCGGTCAGCATTTAGACTTGGATAACACCCGTGTGGAAGTGGGCTTTCGGCATTGGCCGCGAGACGTACTGCAAAAGTTGAATCAAGGTTTCGCGCGTTTCGTGCGGCTGAACGATGGCGTCGACCCAGCCGCGCGCGGCGCCGTAACGAATATCCGTTTGCTCTTCGTAACTGGCTTTTACCTTCTTGCGCAGCTCGTCGAGTTCTTCGTGCGTCGCTTTCTTATCGCCGCGCTCGCGGGCACGGGCCAAAATCGAAAACACCGTGTCGGATGCCTGGGCCGCACCCATCACCGCGTAGCGCGCACTTGGCCAGGCCACGATGAAACGCGGATCGTAAGCTTTGCCGCACAGCGCATAATTTCCGGCGCCGAAAGAGCCTCCAACGACGACAGTGATTTTCGGAACAACCGAATTGCTGACCGCGTTCACCAGTTTCGCGCCGCTCCGGATGATTCCGCTCTGTTCGGCATCGCGCCCGACCATGAATCCGGTCACGTCTTGAAAGAAAACGATCGGCAGGCTGTCCTGGTTGCAGTCCATAACGAACCGCGCCGCTTTGTCAGCGCTGTCTGAATAAATGACGCCGCCCATCTGAATGCCTTCTTTCTTGGTGCGCACTTGCAAACGCTGACTGGCAACGATCCCAACCGGGCGGCCACCAATGCGCGCGTAGGTGGTCACCAGAGTTTTGCCATAGTCGGCTTTGTATTCGTCCATCGAATTTGAATCGACAACCGACGCCAGTAGATCACGCGCGTCGTAATTCTTCTGGCCGTCCAGACTCACCAAATTGTAAATCGCATCCGGATCTTTAGCAGTCTTGAATGCCTTCGCGAGCCTTTGCGTTTCCCCGGTTGCTTCCGGCAATAACGACACCAGCGAGCGCAACCGCTTCAAACACGACTCGTCCGTCTTCTCGTAGAAGTCGACCGTCCCGCTGATTTCAGAATGCATTTTGGCGCCGCCAAGTTCTTCTTGATCAACAATTTGTCCGATTGCAGCTTTGACCAGCGAGGGACCTGCGAGATACAGGCCGCTGCCTTCCGTCATCAGAATTTTGTCACAGAGCACCGGCAGATAGGCGCCACCTGCCACGCAGTTCCCCATGATCGCCGCAAGTTGAGGAATTCCAGCCGCGGAAATCACCGAGTTGTTTCGAAATATCCGCCCGAAATCATCTTCATCCGGAAAAATTTCATCCTGCATCGGCAAAAAGACGCCCGCGGAATCGACGAGATAGATGATCGGAAGGGAGCACTCAAAGGCAATCCGTTGTCCGCGCAGAAGCTTCTTGCACGTCGCTGGAAAGAACGCACCCGCTTTCACGGTCGCATCATTCGCAACGATCATGCATGGAACGCCACAAACGTTTCCGATCCCTGCGACCACTCCCGCAGCGACAATGTTCCCCCACTCCTGGTACATTTTGTAAGCTGCCCAGAGGCCGATCTCGAAGAACTGCGCGTCTTTATCCAGGAGTTGGGCGATCCGCTCCCGCGCCGGCAAACGGCCAAGCTTGCGTTGGCGTTCCAGTCCAGCCTTTCCTCCGCCCTGCCGGAGGAGCGCCTCCTCTTTTAGAATCTCGCGACAAAAATCGCGTAGCGGCTCGTCTGAGGATGTTCCTATTCGGGCCATGTGCGAAGAGGCTTAATCCGCGATGTCGATTGAATCAAGCGGCACACACGGCCGGGTGATTCGAAATCAATAGATGTCAACTTCGGAGCGATAGCCGGAGTCACTGCGGATCGAGCGCAACCGTGCTCGACTTCCGCGATCGGACTCCGGACGATTGATCCGTGCGAGCGCGACTTTGACAAGGAAGGGAACGGCCGCCAAAGCACCGACCGACATGAGGGCGATGGCCGTAGTTTGTCGAGCCGGACGGCCAATCTTGTCGGCGACGAGCATGCCGATGCCGAGGCCGAGCGCTGTCCGGGTCAGGGCGAGCAAGTTTTCCAGTGGAGTCTGCTCGGAAGTTTTTGGAATGGATACTGAGAGCGACATCGCGTATTCTTATACGTCTCGTTCGCGAAAAATAAACGGGAAAATCTTCGCGTTCGCGTGATCTTCGCTATTAGCAGTTTCCAACATGGCTAATTCGATCTACGCCCTCATTCTCGCCGGCGGCAGCGGTGAACGCTTCTGGCCATTGAGCCGGCGCAATCGGCCAAAACAGCTGTTGCGCCTCGTTTCCGAGCGCACGTTGCTGGAGGAAACTGTCGCGCGACTCGATGGACTGGTGCCGCCTGAGCGCATTTTGATTTTGACTAACGTCGAACAGGAAAAAAGCGTTCGCGATTTGCTGAAGCTTTTTCCGAAAGAAAACATCATAGCCGAACCGGCGAAGCGCGATACCGCTGCGGCCGTTGCGCTTGGTGCCGGCTGGGTCGCTGCGCGCGATCATGCCGCGACGATGCTGGCGTTGCCAGCAGATCATGTGATTGCGGATCGCGCTGCGTTTCAGGAGACGATGAACACTGCGGCGACGGCGGCGCACGAAATGGGCGCGCTCGTAACGATTGGCATCAAGCCGACCTGGGCTTGCCCCGGCTTCGGTTACATCGAGCAGGGAGAACAAGTTCGCCTGCGCAACGGCGGCAAGATCGCGGTCCATCGCGTTGTTCGGTTTCGTGAAAAACCAAATGTCGATTTGGCCGAGTCGTTCCTGCGAAAAGGAAACTTTCGTTGGAACGCCGGAATGTTTGTTTGGTCGGTGCCTACGGTGTTAAGTGAATTTAACCGCCACGCGCCCGAGCTGGCCGATTTTATCTCTCAAGTCCGTTCGCCCAAAGACCTCGACAAGCTTCTGCGCGAACGTTTCGCCAAACTGCCGCGAATCTCATTCGATTACGCGATCATGGAAAAAGCCGACCGCGTCCTGGTGGTCGAAGCAGGTTTCGATTGGGACGACGTGGGAGGCTGGCAGGCGGTGGCGCGCTACTTCAAGAAGGACGCGCATGGCAATGCGGCGAACCAGGCGCTGACCGCACTCGATTCAAGCGACAATATCATCTTCAATGACGGCGAAACAACGATCGCGCTGCTTGGTGTCCGTAATCTCATTGTCGTCCGGACTGACGACGCGATTCTGATTTGTCATCGGCATGACGCCGAACGGATCAAGAATCTGGTCGCCAAGCTGCCGCCCGAACTGCAGTAGGTTTGAGCCGGACTGGCACAAATGAATCCGATTTTGGGGATCGACTTCGGCCAGGCTCGAATTGGTTTGGCGATCTCCGATGAATTGCGTCTGTTGGCGCACCCATTGGAAACCATTCCGGCAAACAAGGATTCGCGAAAGCGCATTGCAGAAATCGTCCGACATCGAAAGATCGACAAAATCGTAATCGGAATTCCACGCCATATGAGTGGAGAAATTGGTGACGCGGCAAAGCGAGCATTGAATTTCGCAGCCGAACTTCGGCAACAACTGCCCTGCCCGATTGAAACCTGGGATGAACGCTTAACCACCGTCGCCGCGAATCGCGCCCTGACCGCTGCCGGAAAAAAAACGCGCGAAACACGCAAGTTCGTCGATCAAGTCGCAGCTCAAATGATTTTGCAGGGATATCTCGATCGCGAGCGCGACGCGGTGGAGACAAAGCAGGCGGACTAGTTAAGCGATGTCGAAGCGGCTCAAGCTAACCGTCGCCTACGACGGATCCCCGTTTGCCGGCTGGCAGAGTCAAACGCACCGCAAGACTATCCAGGATGAGCTCGAGCGCGTGTTGCACCGGATATCGGGAGTACGCCTTCGGGTCCATGGCGCCGGACGGACCGACACCGGTGTCCATGCGCTTGCTCAGTGCGCGCATGTCGATCTTCCTGACCGCAGGCTGGAAGCAGCGCGCTGGACGAAGGCGCTTAACGGAGTACTGCCCCGCACAATTCGAGTCTTGAGCTGTCGTTATGTCTCCTCAAACTTTCACGCGCGCTTTTCCGCGAAAGGAAAAACCTATCGTTATCGGATTTGGACAGGACCAATTCTGCCGCCGCTCGAACTCGAGCGCGCGTGGCACATAACGGCGCCGCTTGATCACGATCTGTTAGGCGCAGCTGGAAAAAGATTCATCGGTCAACACGATTTCGCCGCATTCGCGGCGAATCGCGGCAAAGATGAGGAAGATACAGTGCGCACCATCTGGTCGCTTCGAGTTCGAAACCGCGGGCCGGCCACCTCAATCGAAGTTAGCGGTAACGGATTTCTATATAAGATGGTCCGCCTGATCGTGGGCGCGATGACGCAGGCGGCTCTTGGTAAAGTGCAGCTGGCTGAGATCGATAAGAATCTGAGATCGGGAAGCAAAGGGGGGGCGCGTTTTGCGGCGCCGGCGGAGGGTTTGTACTTGGTGAAGGTGTGGTACTGACCCTGCTTTGAGTCAGGTTGGCGCCGAACGGTATTGGGAGAGTCGGGCTGGCAGGGGAGCTGCTCTATGGCAATTATGGTAAATCAGCCGGCCGACGCCGACGTGACATCTAAGACCAAAAAATCGCGGCGGTCGCTCTTCGGCCGCATCGGCGACTGGCTTTTTAGTCAGCGGCATTTCCACTTTAAACTTCTTTCCGGCACCACCGTCGGCGTCGCGGTTATCATTTTTCTGGTTGGCGTCTTCCTGCTGGTCAGCTTGCGCGACCATTATCAGGATACCCTGCGTAGCCACACTATCTCGGTGATCCGATTAAGCAGCCTCGTCGAAAACGACGTAGCCAGTCTGGAAAGTAGCCACCGGGGGTTCCTCTTAAGCGGCAGGGAAGATTACATCGCTTCGTTCGAGAAGAGACGGGAGGCAATCAAACAGCGAACCCAGGACTTGATGGGGCTCATCCTCGACAACGACACCGAGCGCAAGCGGGTGATGAAAGTGCAAGACATCGTTCAGAACTGGTGCGCCACAATAGCGGACCCCGAGATACGAGCGCGCCGGACCAAAGGCGCGATGCCTTCAGCGAATGACCCAAATGCCGCCGGTTCTTCCGGACTTGGGAATTCGATGCTCGATCAAGCCCGTGACATTCTCCAATCGCTCGAGGACGAAGAGCAGATCACTCTCAATCAGCGGATGCACGATCAGGAGTGGGCGACTCAATCCACCCAAATACTCGATTTCCTGCCGAAACTGGATCGCGCAGTGATCGAGATGGACAAGGAAAAGCGCGGCTACCTGCTCACAGGTGAAAACAATTTCGTGGAAGCTTACAAGCGCGCAGTCGCGGATTTTTATACCTACCATGCCTACCTCTCGATCCTGATTGCTGACTCTCCAGGGCAGGCCCAATTGCTCGCTGAAATTCGCGCGAATGTTGAGCGATGGGTCAATACGTCCGCTACGCCACAAATTGATGCGAAGCGCGCCGGCAAAGATCCTGAGGCCGCCGCCCCGACCGCAGCCGGGGAAACCATCATGAACGACGTCCGGCAGATGCTTGGCAATTTCGAAACGAACGAACTTAATCTCTACCAACTGCGAACCAACTCCGTCACCCGCGAAAGAATCTTACGAACATCGGCGCTGGCATTCGTTGCCTTTCTTGCCGTCGGGCTTCTCGTCATATCTAACAGCTACAGTTTTGTCTTTGTTCGACGCCAGTTGACCAAACTGGAAAACGCAGAGACGCACATCCGATCGGTCATCGAGAACATTCTCGACGGCATGATAGTTCTCGACGAATCCGGTCTCATTCGTTCGATGAATCCCGCAGCCGAGAAAATGTTCGGCTGCCGCGACAACGAAATGCTTGGACATAATTTTACCAGACTGGTTCCAAAGCGCTACGATGGCGAGCAGGACATGAAGCCCGTAGTCAGTAACTGGACGGAGATCATGCGACGAACGGGCAGCACCACGCTCGCCATCGGCCGCACCCGTAAAAACATCACGTTTCCAGTCGAAATTTCACTAAGCGAAATGATCATCGATCAACAGCGACTCTACGTCGCGATGGTCCGTGACGTGACCGAGCGAAAACGCTTTGAGCAACAAGTCGACGCTGAAAAAGAGAATCTCGCTATCACTCTCCGCGCAATCGGCGACGGCGTTATCACCTGTGACGTCAACGGCAAGGTCATAATGATGAACTGTGAAGCGGAAAAGTTGACGGGTTGGACTTCCAAGGAAGCCATTGGTCAACCGCTCAAGTCTGTTTTCGATGTCACCGTCGATCTTGCCACCCAAGCAAAAACACAAAAGGGTGGTTATCGGAACGAAGCGCAGTCGATCTTGGTGAATCTTCCCGAGACCGTTACCCTCACCTCTAAAGACGGCGCCGAACGCGTGATCGAACAGGTTGCTTCCCCGATTCGGGACAACAAGAATGAAATCGGGGGGGTCGTCCTCGTCTTCCGCGACATTACCGAGCGTCAACGGAGCGAAGCCGAACGCCGCAAAGCGGAGACCCTCGAGCAACTTGGTTTGCTCGCCGGTGGCATTGCTCACGATTTCAATAATCTCCTCACCGCGATCATCGGAAACATTTCCCTCGCCTCGCTGCTCCTCCCGCCGGACGACGAAATGGCAACGCGCCTTGATGATGCCAAGAACGCGTCGATGCGGGCGCGCGATCTCGCACAACAACTTCTCACGTTCGCCCGCGGCGGCGCGCCAATCAAAAAGACAGCGTCGATTGCAAAGTTGATTCAGGACACGGTCAGTTTCTCGCTCCGTGGTAGTCGCAATCGCAGCGAATTCGACTTTTCACCGGACGTTGCGCCGGCTGAAATCGACGCCGGTCAGATTAGCCAGGTCATTGCAAATCTCGTCGTCAACGCCGACCAGGCGATGCCTAATGGAGGCACGCTCTACGTCAATTGCGACAATTTCTGTTACGACACGAACGACGTCGTCATTCCCGATCTCGCTCCAGGAGATTACGTCCGTGTCCGGATTCGGGACGAAGGCGTCGGGATTCCGGAGAAATACATCAAGCGGATCTTCGATCCCTACTTCACCACGAAACCCAAAGGCAACGGACTCGGATTGGCGACAGCTTATTCGATCATCAAGAACCACAACGGCCTGATGACCGTCGAATCGCAAGTGCACGTCGGCACGACCTTCACGATTTACTTGCCGGCGGCAGCAGCCGAGCACGAAGAACTGCCAGTCGAGGCGCCAAGAAAATTGACGCCGGAGATATCCGGGACCGGTCGCGTCCTCGTGGTCGATGACGAAGACGCAATCCGCGATCTCGTTGAGTTTACGTTAACGAGACTCGGCTATGAAGTTTCGCAAGCGGAGACGGCGCTCAAAGGAGTCGAGCTTTACCACGATCACCTCAGATCCGGCAAACGTTTCGACCTCGTCATTCTCGATCTCACGCTTCCCGGGGGTATCGGCGGTAAGGAAGCGCTCAAGAAATTGATCGAGCTCGATCCAACAGTGAACGCGATTGTCTCGAGCGGTTATGCCACCGATGCGACTATGAGCCGCTATCAAGACTTCGGTTTCCGCGGCGTCATCGCCAAACCTTACGAAGCCGCCGAGCTCGGCAAGATCGTTCACGACGTAATTGAGTCGAGTCATGTCAACGTCGTCAGCCTGAATTATCCGACACGAGCTGCAGGCTAATCGCAGCCGGCTCGACCAACGGCTACTGATCCCGGATTAGTCTGTCGGCGCCGCCAGCTCTTTCACCAAGCGGAAGCCGTTCTTGGCATAACCAGCCTTCTCGTAAAACTCATGGGCTTTGGTTCGTTCGAAACGCGCGTTCACTGCGACACGACGAACGTTTCGTTGGGCGAAATCTGCTTCCGCAGCCATAATAAGTGCATGGCCAACCCCGCGGCCGCGCATCTTCTCGGATACGACCAGCGCGAGAATTCTACCTGAGGGGCCGTTGTGCTCGTAGGTGTAGCACGTGAATGTCCCGATCATTCCGCAAACTTTTCCTTCGATCACCGCGACAAAAGTCGCGTAATTCCTGTCGGCGTAGATCGTTTCCATTCTCATTTCCATTTCCGAAGCACGCGTCGGATATCCAAGTTGAGTCATCAAATCGGCCAACGCGGCCGCATCGGCGACCTCCGCACGCCGAATTGCAACATCGACATCTTTTGGATCACTCATCGCCCTGTTCCGGTTCCAATCGTGGCAAAAGTCCTTCCAGAATTGTTGCCACCGACTCGTTGATGCTTTGCCGATCGGTGCGGACTACGATCTCGGCGTCGTCCGGCGGCTCGTATGGGGCATCGATGCCAGTAAACTCCCGAATCTCACCGGCACGCGCTTTCTTGTAGAGATTCTTCGGATCGCGCGCTTCGCAGACTTCCAGCGGCGCATCGACAAAAACTTCCACAAACTCGGCGTTGCCCTCGAGCGCGATCTCGCGGGCCCGGCGGCGGTCCATTCGATACGGCGAAATGAACGCGGTGATCGCAATCACACCGGAGTCGGCCATCAATTTCGCCACTTCGCTTACGCGCCGAATATTTTCGACGCGATCCTTCGGCGAAAATCCGAGATTCGAATTCAAGCCATGTCGAATGTTGTCCCCGTCGAGCACATAGGTATGCATTCCGCGCGCGAAAAGCTCGCGTTCGAGCGCCTGCGCGATGGTCGATTTTCCGGCGCCTGATAATCCGGTGAACCAAACCACCGCGCCACGATGACCTGTTATCGCGGCCCGATCGTCCGCGGTAATTTTGCCTTCAACCCAGAAGATATTTTTGCTCTTGGCAACGGTCCGATCGGTGTAAACGCCTCCAAAAATTGTCCCTCCACCGCAAATGTCGCCATCATCGGAAATGACAAACCGCCCAAGATTTGGAATTCGATCATGGTTGTCGATCACGAGCGGCGAACGCGTCTGAATGGTCAACCGCCCGACTTCGTTGCGTTCCAGTCGATCGCGCTTGTCGCTGTTCGATTCGAGCGTTGCCGAGTCCATCACTGATTCGATCGAAACGACTTCGCATTTCACCTCCTGCGTCCCGAGTCGCAGATCATACACGTGCCCGACTCGCATCGGTTCGCGGACGATCCAGAAAACGTCCGCGTGGACCCGATTTGCCTCAATCGGCGTTTCGGTTTGATACGAAGCTACATAACCGCGCTCGACGAAAATTTGTTCGGTCAATGTGATTCCAACCGAATCGCCGGCAATCGCTTCACCGTTGGCTTTTTCAGGCCATCCTTCGATGGAATGGACTTTCGAAGTTTTGTTGGCCGGCGAGAAAACCAATTCATCTCCCACCTTGAGCTTTCCTGTTTCAATTCGACCGGCGATGATGCGACGCTCGTCGAATCGGTAAACATCCTGGATGCAAAACCGCAGCGGAAGATCGATATCGGCGCGTTGCGACTCCAGCAAATCAAGCGCCTCCAAAACCGTTGGACCGCGATGCCATTTCATTTTCTTGCTCCGGCTCGCTACGTTCTCTCCGGTTTTCGCCGCCGCCGGAACAAACACCCGCGCTTCAAGTCCGAGGTCACCAAGGAATTTCTGATACTGCTTCTCGATTTCGTTGAATCGCTCCTCGGAAAAATCCGCGAGGTCCATTTTGTTCACGACCACGATCAGTTGTCGGATTCCGAGCAGACTAAGCAAATAGGCATGGCGCCTACTTTGTTCCCGAACGCCCTCGTTCGCCGCAATCACGAGCGCTGCGACGTCCGCTCGCGACGCCCCCGTGATCATGTTCTTCAAAAACTCTTTGTGACCCGGCGCGTCGATAATGATGTATTTGCGCTGCTTAGTCTTAAACCGAATCTCGGTTGTATCGATCGTGATGTTCTGGCTTTGCTCCTCCAGTAACGCGTCGAGCACGAACGCGAACTCAAATTCCATTCCCTCCGCTTCGCACGCCTTCTTCACCATTTCGATCTTGCCTTCCGGCAATGAGTCGGTGTCGTTCAAGATTCGCCCGATCAACGTGGACTTACCGTGATCGACGTGGCCGGTGAAGACGACACGCAGCGGTAGCTGCGTGTCAATACTCGATCCTTGATTCTGGGTGCTAGATGACTGCGGCTTCACGCGATAAATGACGAATGACCAATGACGAATGACGAATCAAACCCGAATGACAAAATCACGAAGGCCGTCTGCGAAATCACGGACCATCGTGAATAAACGGATGGCCAGATCAATTCGGATTTCGTCATTCCTTCGTCCTTCGTCATTCGTGCTTCGTCATTCTCAACCGTATCCAGCATCGGCTTCACAAGAAGCCACGCGCCCTGAGTTTCTGCATCGCATTCCGCTCGTAATGGTCCTGGGCCCGGCCCGCGCGCTCGCCCACCTTCGTCGATTCAAGCTCGGCAATGATTTCGTCGATATTCGACGCCTTGCTTTCGATCGGATGCGTGATCGGTCTGCAGCCTAACGATCGAAACCGTTTACCGTTTCGCGCGAAATACATTTGCGGAATCGGAATGTTCTCGCGCTGGATGTAACGCCAAACGTCAACTTCCGTCCAATCGAGCAACGGCTGCACCCGCACATGCTCGCCTTTCGCTGCGCTGGTTGCGAACTGTCCCCAGAATTCCGGCGGCTGATCCTTGTAATCCCATTCGAATTGCGCGTTGCGGGGCGAGAAATAGCGCTCCTTCGCCCGGGTCGGATCTTCGTCCCGTCGAATTCCAGTGATGAGCGCATCGAACTTGTATTCGGCGAGCACCTGTTGAAGCGCGACCGTTTTTAATTCGTGGGTTACCGTGACCGGATCGTGCGTCTCGTAACCAACTCCGCGCGCGCGCGCTTCGGTGTTGATCTTCACGATCAGGTTCAAGGTATGATGCGTTTTCGCCCATTCGCGGAACTCGATCATCTCAGGAAATTCGTAGGTCGTGTCGATGTGCAGGACCGGAAACGGCACCCGCCCGAAGAACGCCTTCCGCGCCAGCCAGATCAGGACGTTCGAATCTTTCCCCATCGACCACGGCATGCAGACGTTCTTGAACGCATGATACGCCTCGCGAAAAATAAAAATGCTCTGGTTCTCCAGCTCGTCGAGATGAGTGCGGTGAATCTGGTCAGTCATGCTTTCGAACTGCTGAATTAGCCACAGATGAACACAGATTTACACAGATGATTTTTGTATTGGGCTTTTCCGTAATCCGTGTTTCATCGGTGTCAATCTGTGGCCTTTTCTCTTGCGACGATTGAGGCCGATCTTAATGTTGTGCCATGCCGAAAGCAGTTCCAACGGCTTACGACTCAAAAATCGAGGGCAACGTCATCTTTACCCGACTCGACGCTGCCTTCAATTGGGTCCGCAAAAATTCGCTCTGGCCGATGCCGATGGGGCTGGCCTGTTGCGCCATTGAATTAATGGCCGCGGCCGCGTCGCGCTTCGACATCGCGCGGTTCGGCGCCGAAGTGATGCGGTTTTCGCCGCGTCAATGCGACGTCATGATCGTGGCCGGCACCGTGACCTACAAGATGGCGCTTGCGGTAAAGCGGATTTACGAACAGATGCCGGATCCGAAATGGGTCATCGCCATGGGCGCCTGCGCTTCCACCGGCGGCATGTATCGATCGTATGCAGTCCTTCAGGGAATCGATCAACTCCTGCCGGTCGACGTTTACATTTCCGGTTGCCCACCGCGACCGGAAGCATTGCTCGCCGGCTTGATGAAATTGCAGGAAAAAATTTCCGGCGAGAAATCATTCGCTGCTCAAAAACCGGAGTGGACGAAGAAGTTAACAGGCGCGGTCGCATGAGTCCGAATCTCAACGACTCAACAATGCCAGTCCGGCTCGGACCTCAACTGCTCAACGTCTCAACTCCTCAGCCTCTTCAATGACTGGCCAGGAGCTGCTCGATTCGTTAGGTAAACTGTTCGGGACGAAGCTGCAGTCGAAAACCGAGTTTCGCGGCGAGACGACTTACGCGATTGCAGCCGTCGACCTGCGCGAGATCGCGAAGCTCTGCCGCGATGATCTTTCATTCGATTATCTGCTCGACATCACCAGCATCGACAACGCAGGCGAAGAACCACGGTTCGAGATCGTTTACGAGCTGTATTCGCTGACACTTGCGGTCCATCTCCGGTTGAAATTGAAGATCGGCGAAGACGAAGAGGTCGATACGGTTTCAGATATCTGGCCGACCGCGAATTGGCACGAGCGCGAGATCTACGACATGATGGGAATCAAATTCAAAGGCCATCCCGACTTGCGCAGGATTCTAATGTGGGACGGCTATCCTTTCTTCCCATTGCGCAAAGAATTTCCGCTGGAAGGTCTCCCCAGCGAAATGCCCGACGTCGCATTCACCAGATCCGCGCCGCTCGAAGGCGGGCCGTTCGTCACTCAACCCAGCACCGCTACCGCCAAAGACCGCGAACCGCGTGCGCGACCGCCGGAACTATGAAACGGAGCTGTCTATTCCGCTTCCTCACGTTGATTTTTACAGCCGGGGCTGCCGCGCAGGTAATGGCAGCAGAGCCGAAGCAATACGCCGGCGAATCGCTCAATAAGTCTCCCGACATTACAATTATCCAGCCACGAAACATTGATACTCCACCGAAGTTCCTTCGAGGAACTGCACCAGTTTATCCAATTCGACAAATGCAATTAGCAAATTCAGGAAGAGCGTTAATTGAATTTACAATCACTGCTAGCGGCGATGCCCGGGATTTTCACGTTGTCTCTGCGAGCTACAAGTCCTTCGCAGATCACGCCATTTTGGCAGTTCAAAACTGGAAATGGCAACCGGCGCTGAGACAGAGACGCCCAGTCGCCGTGCGTGTTCGACTGCCTTTTACGTACTTGACTCGATCGTACGGCAATACGGGAAACCAAGTACCGTACTAAGTTTCACGGTTTATGCAGCGAAGGCGCCGCTAAGAAGCCCTGCAAAATCGGCAGCGGCTTTTTCACCAACCTCCAGAACCTCGCCGTGGATGAGCGGTTGTTTGGAGAGGCCGGCGGCGAGATTGGTTAGGCAGGAGAAGCCGGCCAATTCGAGACCGAGCGCGCGGGCCTGAATGACTTCCAGAACAGTGGACATGCCGACAGCATCAGCGCCGAGCTTTTGCAACATCCGAACTTCGGCTGGCGTTTCGTACTGAGGTCCAACCAAGCCCGCGTAAACACCTTCGTCCAATACAATGTCGGCATTCTTTGCCGCGGCCCGGAATTTTTTGCGGAGTCTCGGGGAATAAGCATTGGTCATGTCCAGGAAGTTTGTTGGGGTTGCAGGCGAGGACGCCTGCCTCCACAGAAGAAGTGGAGACGTGCCCGTTAGATTGATGTGATCGCTGATCATCATCCATTCGCCCGGTTTGAATTTTGGATTCAGCGCCCCTGCGGCGTTGGTAACGATAAGTTGTTTGATTCCGGCCTCGGCAAGCACGCGAACGATCGACGTCACGTCGCGCGCCGACTGGCCTTCGTAAAGATGGACGCGGCCCTGTGCGAAAATAATTTTCGTTTTTTCCATTTCATCGAGGACAAACCGGCCGAGATGACCTTCGACGGTTGGTTTCGGAATTTCTGAGAACTCCGAGTACGGAACGACCTGGTCCTTCTTTGGCTCGGCGACAATCGCGTTGAGGCCGCAGCCGAGAATGATGGCAGTATCGGCGCCGTAGTCGCGGATTCGTTCTATTGCCTTTGTCATTCCGAGCGGAGTCGAGGAATTGTAGAGCAAGCGCATCGCTTGCCGTCCACTAAAATTCGGCAGGCGGAGCGCCTGCCCTACAAATTCTGCGGTCGACGTGACAAAATAAATTCCGAGTATGTAGCCACGGCCCTATGGGCCGTTTTCGCCGGACGCGCCGCAGGCGCGTGACTACAATTACCTACGCTGCCGAAACAGGCGGGGCGCTCGCCGGCTTGCGTAACGACGCCATGACGTCCGGACGCATTTTCATTCTCTCGTCTTCGGTCGGCGTGAATCGCGATTCGCCCTTCGGATACGCGATGCGGGTATGGAGCATGGTCATCAGCGTAAACCGGAAGCGTTCGGCGATAATTCGCAATTCACCGAGAGTCAGATCGCATTCATCGAGCTGACCATCGGCAATTCGTTCTTCGATCAATTCGTTGACCAGTTGCTCGACCTTTTGCGGCGTCGGCTTTTCCAGGCTCCGTGACGCGCTTTCGACGATATCGGCCAGACTGACGATCGCGCTTTCCTTAGACTGTGGTTTCGGTCCGGGATAACGGAAGCTCTCCTCCTGCACTTCGGGAATATCTTCCTCGCGGATGTTCATGATTTTTCCGCCGGCGCGCGCGTCTTCCTGCTGCTGCAGCGCGCGTTGATAGAAATAATAAACCAGCGAAGTGCCGTGATGCTCCTGGATGATGTCGATAATGCGCTGGTTGAGTTTGTGTTTGAGCGCGAGATCGACGCCTTCCTTCACGTGCGAAATGATGATGAGCGCGCTCATGCTCGGCGCAAGATCGTCGTGCGGATTGCGCTCGAAGCTCATGTTCTCGGTGAAATATTGCGGCTTCACCAGTTTGCCGACGTCGTGGAAATACGCACAAACGCGGCACATCGTAGCATTGGCGCCGATTGCTTCGGCCGCAGCTTCCGCCAAATTCGCGACGACAAGGCTGTGATGATAAGTGCCCGGCGCTTCGATCGTCATTCGCCGAAGCACCGGGTGATTCAAATCCGACAACTCGAGCCACGAAATGTCGGTCGTGACCTGAAACAAATGTTCGAACAGCGGAAGCGCGCCGCCGACGATCATCGCGGTGACCATTCCGTTTCCGAGCGCGAGCGCGCTTTGGATGCCGATCATTGGCCAGTTATTATCCGTTGGCGGAAAGAAATTGATCGTGATCAATCCGAAGCAAAGTGAAGAAAGCCAAATCGCAACGCCGACGCCGAGACCCGCGCGAATCAGCTTGCTGCGCCGGCGCACTTGCAGTGTGAGGTAAACCGCAGTGAATCCGCTGATCAAACTGATCACGAGAAGCGGCGCATCGATTTGGACAAACAACACGCTGCTCCAAAAGCTGACGAAGAACGCTGCGTAAAGGCCGTGATTACGGCCAAGCAAAACACTCAGCACCAGCGGCGCGAAAGCGTAGGGCGCCAGCAACCATCCCATTTCGGGCGTGAGAAATTTGAATGCGTGCTCGCTGCAAAGCATCAGGACGAGCTTTATCGCCGCGAGCTGGACGAAGATCGTGCTGAAAACGAGGAACACCCGCGAGTTTTGAGAAAATGTTGCTGGATGATTGATCCACAACGCTGCAACTGCCGTGGCAAAGAACAAAAGCGCGATGACAAAACTCTTGGTCGGCTCCGGTTGCTGACTGCTGAAGATCAAGAACGCCAAACCGGCAACGAATGCGCCCAGAATGACGACTTTGACAAACCGCGCATATTCGAGACTGCGAAGCAGTTCGTTACGGGTTCGGCGGCGGCGCTGCTTCTTGGAAGCCAATCCGCGCTTCAACAGGCGTCTGCGTCTTATGAAATCGAACATGAGTTATTTTCGCGATGACGGTGCGGGCGATCGGTGTTGTTGGTAAGCCGTGATAATGGACCGGACCAGCTCATGACGTACCACGTCGCGCTCATTTAAATAGACAATCGCGATGCCGGGGATGCTTTTCAACGCCTGCAATGCTTCCACAACCCCGGAGCGCTTGTTTGCCGGAAGATCGATCTGGGTCACGTCGCCGGTGATCACGCATTTGGAATTCGGACCGATTCGCGTGAGCAACATGAACATCTGCTCGGTCGTCGTGTTTTGCGCTTCATCCAGAATCACGAACGCGTTATTTAAAGTGCGGCCCCGCATGTAAGCCAGCGGGGCGACTTCGATGGTCTGCCGGGCAATCGAACGCTCGATTTCTTCCGGCTCGAGCATGTCGCGAAGCGCGTCGTAGAGCGGGCGCAAATACGGCGCGATTTTTTGCTCGAGTTCGCCAGGCAAAAAACCTAGCGCTTCTCCGGCTTCGACGGCGGGCCGCGTCAAAATGATTCGGCTGACCTGATCTTTTTTCAGCGCGGACACAGCCATCGCCACCGCAAGATAAGTTTTACCGGTACCGGCCGGTCCGATTCCAAAAACGATGTCGTGTTTCTCGATCGCCTCGATGTAGCTCTTTTGTCCGGCCGATCGCGCTACAATCGGCGGCTTGCGCGTTGAAGTCGTGATCTTCATCGACACAGCATCGGTCAGATTATCGCCGCGGGATTCGTTCACTGAATTCAGCGCGTATTGAAACTCGTGCTTCTGAATCGGCACGCCTTTCTTTTGGGCCTCCTCCAACTGGTCGAACACGCGCTGGGCCTTGTCGAGTTTCTCAGGCTCGCCCTCAATTTTCACCCAGCCTTCGCGGGTCGTAACTTTGACGCCAAGCGAATCCTCCATCCGCTTCAAGAGCTGGAGATCGTTCGCGTAAAGCGATTGCAATTGACGCGCGTTATCGAAATGCAGCGTTCGCGTTTCGGTCATCTAGAAATATAACCCGTCGCAGCCCAACCGGCATTCTGAAGGATCGAGAATCACTCGCAATTAGCGGAATCCGTAAACCAGCGCCCAGTGCGTGCGTTCCTCGGGCGATTCTTCCACAGCGACAATGATGAAATAACTGCTGGTCGCCTTCGGAATCACGTGCGCGGCGGCGAAATGTCCTTTTTCCCAACTGTCCGGTTGCTCGGCCAGTTTTCCTTCGGCGTCGTAAATATGGACGGAGATTTTTGCCCGTTCGACTTCAGTTCCTAGCCAGAACCAATACTCGTTGCCCTTGAACAATTGCTGCCGCACGGCCTTTTTTTCGCCCGATCCGAGATCGCCGCCCCAGTAATCTTCGCGCACCTGGAAACCTTCTTTCACATAGGGCTCGGCCGCCTGAAGTGCAAACGATTGTGCGTCGTCCACCGTCCCGCCGGCGCCCCGTGGCAGAATGAAACAGACGAGAAGGACCAGACTTGCCCGCAAACTGGATTTCATGAAGCGGTTCATTAGAGCGGTTTCAATCCTTCGTTACGATCCCGCTGTCGAGTTTCGTAGTGATGTCGTTAATTTTTCGCACTGACTCCGCGGAAATGTGGGTCGAGCCGACGTCGACCAGCGGCTTTACCTGGCCGAGCGCAGTCTGAATATCGTGAATGATCGGCAGATTAAATTCGGGCATGCCTTCAAGCTGGGTTTGAAAATGCACCAGCAAATCCGGCTGGTGCAGGAGTTCCGCACCGTCCGGCGAAAAGTGCTTGGTCACCACCGACGTCAGCACCTGAGTGCCGCGCAACCAGCCACCAAGGCTCACCAACTGCGACAATTTCTCGTCGTGAACTTCATTCATCGCCGCCTGGACGCTGCTTTGCGTACGATCCAGCTCCTGTCGGACATCTTCCCATTTGCGCTTGTCAGCCGCCTCGGTGATCGCTTTCGCATGGGGGGTGATCGAATTACCAACACCAATGCCCTTCGATAAATTCAATACCCGTTGGCCGATCTCTTTCACCGCCGGTGCGTCCTCGGCCTGGACGGCGACAAAGCCATCAGCAATCACCGTCCCCAAAAGCAGGGCGATGCGCGGCCGCTCGGTAAAGTTGCTGCTCTTCTCGGTGCGGACGTATTCCCGCCAGTTGACCGAGCCTAGCTTATTGAGCGCCCCAAAGATTTCGTTCGGCAATGGCACAACCACGTTTTCGACCTTCTTCGACATCTGTTTGACATCGATTTGGCGGGGGGCCTGGGCGGCATGGACGCAGAGCGTCGCCCCAAGGAACGCGCTCGCGCTGATCTTCAAAGTTTTAGAAAAGGCTATCATCGGCAGCTTCGACTGTTGATTTCGGCTTAGTATTCAGGATTAATGAGGCCATTGTAAGCAGAACCTTGGCTCCGCACAAATACCTGCGCCGAACAATTTTGAGACCATCTCTTTCCGCTCAGCATCGTGCCTGGCCCGCCCTATGGACTTAAAAAGGCTCCGCCAAATTCTCGATCGCGCCCGGTCCAAGCGCATCTTGGTCCTCGGCGACCTGATGCTCGATGAATTCGTCTGGGGCAAAGTCGGCCGAATTTCGCCGGAAGCGCCGGTGCCGGTCGTTCAGGTAACCGGCGAGAGTTTCTTTCCGGGCGGCGCAGCCAATGTAGCGCGCAATCTCCGCGAGTTTCTCGATCGCGTGTCGGTGATCGGTTTGATCGGAAAGGACCGAGGCGGTCACCAACTGCGCGAGCTGCTGAGCAAATGGAAAATCGATGTCTCCGACTCCATCGAAGACGAAAAATTTCCGACGATCGTCAAGACACGGATCATTGCCCGTCATCAGCAAGTTGTCCGCGTTGATCGGGAAAAAATCACCGCATTATCGACAAAGCAGACCGCCAAAGTCGTGGCGGCGGTTCGGAAACGATTGAACGATTTCGACGCGATTATTTTTGAAGATTACGGCAAAGGGTTCCTCGCGGCGGAATTGGTTGCGCAAGTGGCACGTCACGCCCGAGCAGCGAAGAAAATCGTTACCGCTGATCCGAATCCGCACAACTTAATAGATTGGAGCGGAATGACCGCGGTGAAACCGAATCGTGCCGAAGCGTTTCTCGCTGCCGGAATTCCGAATCGTGACGCCGATCTTCCGCCGAAGGAGGATGTCGATCTAGTCCATGCTGGAAAAGAATTGATGCGCAAATGGGGGACGCAATCCCTGTTGATTACGCTCGGCGAACACGGCGTGATGTTTTTCGAGAAAGGCAAACATCCGCATCACATTCCGACGAAAGCTCGCGACGTGTTCGATGTTTCCGGCGCCGGCGACACGGCGATCGCGATCTTTACTCTCGCGCTGGTTTGTAACGCGACGCCGCTCGAGGCTGCCCAAATCGCGAACTATGCCAGCGCGGTCGTTGTGGGTAAGCTCGGAACTGCCACAGTCATGCGCGAAGAATTGGTCGCGAGCTTCGAGCATGACTTCAAGTAGTCCGAGACCGCCCGCGGTGTTTCTCGACCGCGACGGCACAATCATGCACGACGCCGATTATTGTTCTTGCCCCGATCAGGTTCAGGTTTTCGACGGGATCTCGGACGCGTTGCAGCGACTTAAACGTGCCGGCTACAAAATTATTGTGATTACAAACCAGAGCGGGATCGGTCGCGGCTTTTTCACTAAAGAACAATATCGGGCGGTTGAAGCAGAAGTTTCGCGCCAGCTTGGTAATGGTTTGATCGATGCGACTTATTTTTGCCCGGACGTTCCCGGGCAGCCGTCGGAATGTCGAAAACCGGCGCCGGGAATGGTCATCCAAGCCGCTCGTGAGCACAATGTCGACCTTTCGAGATCGTTCCTGATCGGAGACAAAGAGATCGACGCCGAGTGCGCCCACAATGCGGGGGTGCGCGCGATTCGCGTTCGAACCGGGTTCGATAAAATGACTGACGGCAGCTGTGCCGACTGGGTGGCTCGAGACGTGCCAGCGGCAGCGAAGATCGTTCTCAATGCGTCCAATGAGTAAAGCGGCAGGCATTATTCCAGCACGCTGGAGTTCGACGCGTTTTCCGGGAAAACCATTGCATCTTATTGCAAACAAGCCGCTTCTCCGGCATGTCTGGGAGCAATGTTGTCGCGCCGGGCGTTTAGACTCCGTGATCATCGCCACGGACGATATGCGGATTGCCCGGGCGGCTTTCGATTGGGGCGCCGAGGTGGCAATGACGTCGAAAACTCATCAAAGCGGGACCGACCGCGTTGCCGAAGTGGTCCGCAAGAGCCGGCAGTTTGATCTGATCCTTAATATTCAAGGCGACGAACCTCTGGTCGAGCCTGCCCTTCTCGATCGTTTCGTCGAAACGCTGCGCTCGAACCCGAGGATCGACATGGTTACGGCCGCGCACCCGTTCGCAAACTCGTCCGAAGCGGCCTCACCACACCAGGTTAAGGTGATTGTCGATCTCAACTGCAACGCGCTTTACTTTTCCCGCTACGCCATCCCCTTTCCTCGCAACCGCTCGGTGTCGATCAAATACTTGCGACATCAAGGCGTTTATGGATTTCGGCGAAAAACATTGCTCGAATTAGTGAAATGGAAACCGACGCCGTTGGAGCGCGCGGAGTCACTCGAGCAATTGCGCGCGGTTGAAAATGGTGTAAAGGTTCATGTGCTTCTCACGAAACATGGATCGCCTGGCGTAGACACGCCGGCGGACGCAAAAGCGCTGGAGCGGAAGCTGGCTCGCGCAAAAGGGCGGAGAATCTCTCGATGAAATATATTTTTGTCACCGGCGGCGTGGTTAGTTCGTTAGGCAAAGGGTTGGCCGCCGCCTCGCTCGGAACGTTGCTCGAAGCGCGCGGACTGCGCGTCGTCCTTCAAAAGTTCGATCCCTATCTCAACGTAGATCCGGGAACAATGAACCCGTTCCAGCACGGCGAAGTTTACGTGCTCAACGACGGCGCCGAGACCGATCTCGATCTCGGCCATTACGAGCGTTTCACGAATTGCGTTCTTTCGCGTCACAACAACCTGACCAGCGGCCAGGTCTACGAGTCAGTTATTCTAAAAGAACGACGCGGGGATTATCTCGGCAAGACCGTTCAGGTCATTCCGCACGTGACCGACGAGATCAAAGACCGCATTCGCGAGATTTCCGACGAAGCAAAATACGATGTCGTGATCACCGAGATCGGCGGCACTACCGGCGACATCGAAGGTCTTCCGTTCCTGGAAGCGATCCGCCAATTCATTCTCGAAGTCGGCCCGCAGAACGTGGTGAACATGCACGTGACGCTTGTGCCTTACATTAAAGCCGCGGCCGAGTTGAAAACGAAACCGACGCAGCAAAGCGTGGCCAAGCTTCGCGAGATCGGTTTGCAACCGCAGGTTTTGATTTGCCGAAGCGAAAAGCCAATCGACCGCGAGCTGCGGCAGAAGTTGTCGATGTTCTGCAGCGTTTCGGAGAAGGCCGTGATCGAAGCGCGCGATGTCGAGCACACGATCTACGAGGTGCCGTTAATGTTGCACGCCGAGAATTTGGACAAGCTCGTTTGCGATTTGCTTCAGCTGAAAACTCCGGAGCCGAACCTGACGAGCTGGAAGAAATTCGTCGATTGCGTGGTCAGTCCCCAGAAGCGGGTCAAGATCGCGGTTGTTGGCAAATACATTCACCTTCAGGACGCCTACAAGAGCATTTACGAGTCGCTCACTCACGCTGCAGCCAGCCAGGATTGCGGCATCGAGTTGAAGCTCGTCGACGCTGAATCGCTTCAAGACCGCGTAGGCGCACAACTGCAGGATGTGAACGGCGTCCTGATTCCGGGCGGATTTGGCGAGCGTGGCGTTGAGGGAAAGATCAAAGCGGCTCGTTATGCGCGCGAGCACGGCACGCCGTATCTCGGCCTTTGCCTGGGAATGCAGGTCGCTACAATCGAATTTGCGCGCGACGTCTGCGGAATCGAGAAGGCGAACAGCACCGAGTTCGATCCGGAAACGCCCGATCCGGTGATCTCATTGCTGGAAGAGCAGCGCGAAAAGATCCACAGCAAGGGTGGAAGCATGCGTCTAGGCACCTGGCCGACCAAGATCGCGAAAGGAACGCTGGCTGAGAAAATCTACGGTGCGAACGACGTCATGGAGCGCCATCGCCACCGCTACGAGTTCAACATGAAGTACCGTGATCGGATGAACGAAAAAGGCTTCGTGATTTCGGGAACTTCGCCCGACGGAACGCTCGCGGAATTGATCGAACTTCGCGATCATCCGTATTTCGTCGGCTGCCAATATCACCCGGAGTTCCAAAGCAAACCGAACAAGCCGCATCCGTTGTTCAAGGGATTCATCCAGGCATGCCTGGCGTTTGATCCTAAACATGCGACGCGCGCGTCAGCCGATCCAAAATCGCAGCGCCGAGTCCCTGATCAGGAACTCGTTCTGCAACGATGAGATCGACATCGAGCTCGTCGAGCTCGCGCAGATAACGAAATAAATTAGCTGCCGCTTCGCGCAGATCCTGTTTGGCGCTCAAATTTCGAATCGCGATAAAGCGATCGTCTTTTTTCAGCGGACACCACGCGAGCAACGCGCATCGCTGATTTGATTTGAATCCCTTCAGGTCGTCCACAAGACGCAGCGGCGTTTTTGGCGCGTAGTGCGACGGCAATTGTCCAGGTGCGGAAATTTTCTCCCCAGTTGTCGCGATCGTAACTTCGCCAAGTTTCGACAATTGATCAGAAGTGATCGGTCCGCGCCGCACGGTTTCGATCCTGCCGTTGCGAACGGCAACTATAGTGGACTCAATTCCGTGCGTGGCCGGTCCGGCGTCAACGATTAGCGGAATCAAACCTCCGAGTTCATCCAAGACATGCTTGGCGGTTGTTGGGCTGATCCGACCAAACCGATTTGCGCTCGGAGCAGCGAGCGGCTTTCCGAACGCGCGAACAATTTCGGCAAATACCGGATGCGCGCTGATTCGAACTGCGACAGTCTCCAAACCCGCAGTCACGATCTCAGGAACAACTGCGCGCTTTGGCAAAACGATCGTCAACGGCCCCGGCCAAAACTCTTCCGCAAGCTTCGAGACCAATTGTCGATCCCGCTGAGGAACGTCGGCAATTTGTTCAAGCCAATCGCGATCGGGAAGGTGAACGATCAGGGGATCAAAGCGCGGACGGCCTTTTGCTTCGAAGATTCTTGCCACGGCAATCGGATCGAGCGCGTGAGCGGCCAAACCGTAGACTGTTTCCGTTGGCAGCGCGACGACTTCGCCTTTGCGCAAAAGCTCGACCGCGCGCTCTGTAGCGGCGGTCTGCGACCGCCGTCGGCGATCATAGATCGCCGCTACAGTCTCTGTCTTCACCTCGGCAGCTTTGCCGAAAGAACGCTATCGGACTGTTTCTTGCGAAAAGCTTCCAGCTTTTGCCGAAGTTTTTTATCAGTCGTAGCAAGAATTGCGACGGCCAGGAGCGCGGCATTTTTCGCGCCGGCATCGCCGATCGCCAGAGTTCCAACTGGAATTCCTCCGGGCATCTGGGCGGTCGACAACAGCGAATCGAGGCCTTGCAGCTTGGACTGAATCGGAACGCCAAGAACAGGCAACACCGTGTGCGCCGCAATTACTCCCGCCAAATGTGCCGCCCCGCCGGCGCCAGCAATGATTACACGCAGACCGCGTTCCAAAGCGGTACGCGCAAACTCCGTCGTCGCTTCAGGGGTGCGGTGCGCCGAGAGGACGCGCGCTTCGTTGGGCACGCCGAGCTCATCGAGCGTTTCCGCAGCGTGACGCATCGTGTCCCAATCCGATTTGCTTCCCATGATAATTGCGACCAGCGGTTTCGACTCAGCCATATGGTTTCAAAATTCCAACTTCCAAGCTCCAGAGAAGCTCCAATTTATCAAGCGCCAAAAGGAAAATACGCAAGTTGAGCTCTTTTGGGTGTTGGGGTTTGTGATTTGGAGCTTTCTCGCAACCGCTTCGATTAACACCGCGCTTCAACGCGGTGACACTGGGCATGAAGGAAGCCGTTTAAACGGCTTCTTAGATTCGACGGCAAGGCACCTGGCTGAAGCCAGGTGTTAATGAGATATTCTCAGCGTGAGCGCGGCCAAATCGATCGTCCTGATCGGCATGATGGGCGCCGGAAAATCGTCGATCGGCCGTGCCTTGGAAAGGCGGACCGGCCTGGCTCGCTTGGACACGGACGAAGCAGTCGCCGCGCACTTCGGAATGTCGATTTCGGAAGTATTTGAAAAGCATGGCGAGGAAAAATTTCGCGACGCGGAAACCGAAGTGCTTCGAAATTTCGCACCGGACCGGGCGGCGATCATCACGACCGGCGGCGGAATTGTGCTCCGTCCCGCAAATGTCGAACTTTTGAAGCGTCTCGGGACAATTGTGTGGTTGAACGCCGATGAAACGACGCTCTTCGAACGCGCCTCGCGACGCAATACGCGACCATTACTGCAAAATGACGATCCGCGCGCTGTCTTTTCCGAATTGTTTCGGAAACGAGCGCGGATCTACAAAGCGACAGCCGATTTTGCAATCGACACGTCGAATCTGAATCACGATGAGGTGGCGGAAACGATCTTGAACAAAATCGAGGGACTGGCGACGCGATGAACGTTGTAACGGATCTGCCGCCGAGGATGGCCGGCTCCGAAGGCGGCTCACATATTAAATCGCGGCTGATTGATTTCCCTCGCCAACTTGGCTTTGACTCGTGTCGCATTGCCGCCTGCAGTCCCCCAGCCCACGCCAACGAGTTGCGCAATTGGCTGGAAGACGGCGCGCACGGCGAGATGCGCTACATGGCGCGCGGCGAAGAAAAGCGTCGCGATCCACAACAAATTTTGCCCGGCGCGAAGTCGATAATCGTTTTGGCGATGAATTACTTTCAGGGTGTAGAGGCGGGCGTGTCGCCCGCGAATGGAAGCGCCGCCGGCACGGCCGCCACTACATCTACAGGCCGCATTGCTCGTTACGCGTGGGGTGATGATTATCACAACGTTATCTCCGCGAAATTGGACAGGATCGACCAGCTCCTTTGTCAATTCGGTGGAAACCAGAAATGTTACGTGGACACCGGACCGATTTTGGAACGTGATCACGCGGCGGAGGCTGGCATCGGCTGGCACGGCAAGAGCACGATGTTGATCGATGAGAAACTCGGGACCTGGTTTTTCCTAGCAGAAATTTTGACGACGATCCAGTTGCCCCCGGATTCGCCGGCGCGTGATCGCTGCGGAACATGCGACCGGTGTATCAACTCTTGTCCTACCGGCGCGATTACTGCGCCACACAAATTGGATGCGCGTCGGTGCATCTCTTATCTCACAATTGAATTGAAGGGCCCGATCCCACCGGAACTGCGGCCATTGATGGGCGACCGCATCTTTGGTTGTGACGATTGCCTTGACGCTTGTCCGTGGAACCGCTTCGCCCAAGTCTCACGTGAAAGCGCATTCGCTGCGCGACGATCGACAACAGGTTTCCCGCTCCGGGATTATTTGCGACTGAATGACGCGGAGTTTCGCAATTTGTTTCGCGATTCGCCGATCAAACGAATCAAACGTCGCGGATTCTTGCGGAACGTCTGCATCGCGTTGGGCAATGTCGGAACGCGAGAAGATCTAACGGCACTCGAGCACGCCGCAACCGATCGGGAGCCGTTGATTGCCGAACATGCGCGGTGGGCGATCGAGCGGATCCATCAGCGATTGGGCGTCTAGGGGCAGGTTGTTGAATCCGGCCGGTGCGGTTCCTGCATCCCATTGACGACCCGGTGAACGCGTTTCGTTGGAAAAGGTCTAAAGTGAGGTAATTTCCGACGTCCGCGCTCCCTGAGGCGCCATGCACCAGACCTTAACCACGCCCGAGACTTCTCCGCAGGCCGCGCGCAAGCAACGCGCCCGACGCCGCCGCCAGATCATTTGGGGTCTGGTCGGATTGTTTGTGCTGTGGCTGATCGTTTCGATTGCTCTCTCGAAACGCGAGAAACCTATCCCGGTCACAACGGAGAAGGCAGTCCGCAAGACAATTCTCCAAACCGTCTCGGCGACCGGCAAGATTCAGCCCGAAACAGAAGTGAAGATCTCGCCGGAAGTCGCGGGCGAGATCATCGAATTGCCTGTGGAAGACGGCAAGACAGTCAAGAAGGACGACCTTCTCGTTAAGATTAAGCCCGATTCCTACAAAGCACTGCTCGAGCAGCAGGAGGCGGCGATCAGTTCGGCGAAAGCGACCAATCTGCAACAAAAGGCCACGATGTTGAAAACAACGCAGGATCTAAAGCGCGCCGAGGACATGTACGGCAAGAAAACAATCTCGATCCAGGAGTACAATGCCGCACAGGCGGCGGCCGATGTTGCCAAGAATACCTATGAAAGCTCGGTCCACGAGATCACGCGAGCAGAAGCCGGCTCAAGTCAGGCGCGCGACCAACTTTCCAAGACGACCGTTTATTCGCCAATCGATGGCACAGTGACAATGTTGAACAGCAAGCTCGGCGAGCGCATCGTCGCCACGGGACAGTTCGCCGGAACGGAAGTGATGCGGGTGGCCGATCTCAATCACATGGAAGCTCGGGTGGATGTGAACGAGAACGATGTTGTGAACGTGAAGGTCGGCGACAAGGCCAACGTGAAAATCGATGCTTACGGCGACCGCAAATTTCACGGAACGGTTTATCAGATTGCGAATACGGGGACCACAACCGGGTCCGGCACACAGGAAGAGGTCACAAATTTTCAGGTAAAAGTGCGAATCGAGGACCACGACGTTCCCTTAAAACCGGGGCTCAGTTGCACCGCCGATATCGAGACGAACATGGTGAAAGATGCTGTCGCCGTGCCAATGCAGGCAGTCACGATCCGCACTGGAGAAAGCAACTTGAGCCCGGAAGAGATTGAAAAGAGGAAACTGAAGGCGACCGCACGCGACAAGGGTGACAACAATGCCGATTACGTAAATGAGAAGCAGGAGAAAGCCGTGCAAAAAGAGGAGCGTGAAAAGCTCTTGAAGGTTGTCTTTTTGAAAAAAGGCGGCAAAGCGCAATCCGTTAAAGTGACGACCGGGATTTCGGACGACACTTACATGGAAATCAAAAGCGGCGTTCAGCCGGGCGATGAAGTAATTTCCGGCAGCTACAGCGCGATCAGTCGCAAACTGAAAGACGGCGCGAAGGTCACTTACGACAAAGAGATAACGAAGTAGATGTCGATCTAACGATGGATGGGCCGCAATCAGTCAGACCAGTCGGACCCGTCGTCATCGACATTGAGAACATCACGAAAGATTATGTGATGGGTGAAGAGACTGTGCACGCGTTGCGCAGCGTCACGCTTCAAATTCGACGAAACGAATATCTTGCAGTGATGGGCCCCAGCGGTAGCGGCAAATCAACTTTGATGAACATGCTCGGTTGTCTCGATACGCCGAGCTCGGGCCGCTACGAGTTCAACGGGCGCAACGTAAAAGAAATGGACGACGACGAGTTGGCTGCGATCCGTAATCGCGAAATCGGTTTTGTTTTCCAGACCTTCAATCTGCTTCCGCGTGCGAACGCGTTGCGAAATGTCGAGCTGCCGCTGATCTATGCAGGAATGGATCCCGAGTCTCGAAAAGAACGGGCGGCCCAGGCGCTGAACGACGTTGGTTTGGGCGATCGCATTCACCACAAGCCTAACGAATTGTCGGGCGGTCAACGTCAGCGGGTCGCGATCGCGCGCGCGCTGGTGAACAATCCGTCGATCATTCTGGCGGACGAGCCGACCGGCAATCTCGATTCAAAAACCGGCGAAGAGATCATGGCGCTGCTCGAAGACCTTTATCTGCGCGGCAACACAATCATTTTGGTCACGCACGAGCGGGACATCGCTGCCCACGCGCGCCGCACGATTCACTTGCGCGACGGCCTGATCGAGATGGACCACATGGGATTCATTCCGGAACTCGACACTGCTGTCGCGAGCTAAAGTCCGAGCCGGACTGGCACTATGAAACGTTTTCTCTACGAGCTGGAGGAAAGTTGGAAGATCGCCGCGGCGCAAATGCGTTCGAATATGACGCGGTCGACGCTGACCGCGCTCGGCGTGATTATCGGCATCGTCGCGGTTACATTGATGGGCACGGCGATCAGCGGAATCTCGATCGGCTTCGACAACAGCATGTCGGTGCTCGGCGATGACGTTCTTTACGTCACGCAATGGCCCTGGAAACCGGTGGACGATTGGTGGAACTACCGTGACCGGAAAAAAATCGAGACTGATTACGCAGACAAGATCAACCGGATCATCGCGGCTACGTCAAATTCCAACCTGATCGTGGCGGTGCCAACATCAAGCCTGATGCGCTCGGTTAAGTACGAGGGCAACGAGGTGGACGGCGTCTTTACTCTCGGGACAACCTCCGATTTCACCCTCACGTCGACTATCGATTGCAAAGAAGGCCGCTTCTTCAACGAGATTGAGTCGCGCGAAGGCGCCCAGGTCGTCGTCGTCGGTTATGACGTGGCCGACGCGTTATTTCCGTCCGAAAGCCCGATCGACAAAACCGTTTTGATAAACGGACAAAATTTCAAGGTGATTGGCGTCAACGCGCGACAAGGGACTTTTCTCGGATTGTTCAGCTGGGACTCGATGGTCGCGATACCGTTGACGGCGTTTAATAAGTACTTCAGCTCAAAAAGCGCGTCGGATGTGCGCCCGGGTGGCGCATCGACCGAGTCGGACGTCCGCGTAAAAGTGAAAGATAAAAAGAAACTCACCGAAGCGAAGGACGAACTGACGGGAATCATGCGTCGCGTGCGCGGTTTGTCGCCTGAGAAAAGAGAGGATTTCTCGATCAATGAACAACAGGCGTTCAAGAGCACGCTCGATCCGGTTAAGAACACGATCGCGATCGCCGGACTTTTTATCACTGGCCTGTCGCTATTCGTCGGCGCGATCGGGATCATGAACATCACGTTCGTAAGCGTGAAGGAGCGAACCAAGGAAATTGGGACGCGCAAAGCGCTCGGTGCGCGTCGGCGAACGATTCTGTTGCAGTTCCTGATTGAATCGACGGCACTCTGTCTTCTTGGCGGATTTATCGGCCTGGCTGTCGCTTATTTTCTTTGTTTCGGAATTGGCAAAGCGTTTCCATCATTCCCAATTCAGTTTTCGCTCGGACTCGTCGTCACCAGCATGGTTGTGTCCGTGCTGACTGGCTTGATCTCCGGCTTCGCGCCGGCCTGGACAGCGTCACGTTTGGATCCGGTGACCGCGCTGCGGTATGAATAACAATCAATTTAACCGCAGAGGTCGCCGAGTTTCCGAAGGGTCTAATAAAATAACTGAGGCGATTATCGCATCGGCGATCGAGGTTCATCGCGCATTGGGACCTGGACTGCTGGAATCGACTTATGAAATGTGTTTGTGCCGAGAGTTAAGTATTCGCGAGATTCGGTTTGAGCGGCAACTCCCAATCTCCGTGGAATACAAAGGCGTCAAATTGGATTGTGGCTATCGAGCCGATCTTGTTGTCGAGGGATCGGTTCTTGTTGAGATCAAAGCAATCGATTCGTTGCTTTCGATTCACGACGCTCAACTGTTGAGTTACCTCAAGCTCGGTGGTTGGAAAATTGGATTGCTCATCAATTTTAACGTTGAACTCCTGAAGCACGGGATCCGACGGCGCGTGCTCAATCTTGTCGAGGAGATTCAACTATGATTGGACTCTGCGGTCTCTGCGACCTCTGCGGTTAAACAGAAGACCATGCGATTTAGCGAAATCATCACGATGGCGCTGGGCTCGTTGGGCGTGAACAAATTGCGTTCCGGCCTGACCATGATTGGGATCACGATCGGCGTTTTTTCCGTGATCTCGGTCATGACCGCGATTGGCGCCCTGCAAAACTCAATCGAGAATGGAATCAGTTTTCTTGGCTCGAACATTTTTCAGTTCGCGAAGTATCCAGCGAATATGAGTGCGGGCGGCGACGTGAAGAAAAAATATCTGAACCGGCGGAACATCACGTATCTGCAAGCACTGCATTATCAGCGACTGATGGAGAGCACCGCGCGGGAGCTCTGTTTAAAGTGTTTTGGTTATGAAGTGAAAGGTCAGGCCGTTTACAACGGCGTGAAAACAACCCCCAGCCTGCTGGTCGTGGGGAGCAATCGCAGTTTTCTCACCGCCAACGCTTACACGCTCGGTTACGGCCGAAATTTAAACGACGAAGATGTCGATCTTGCCCGCAACGTCATCGTCGTCGGCAAGATGATCGAGAACCGCTTGTTCCCGCACGAATCGCCCATCGGGAAGGTGATTCGGATGAGCGGGCACACCTACACGATCATTGGCGTGCTGACCGAGAAAGGGACCGCGTTCGGCCAAAGTCAGGACAATCTTTGCATTATGCCAATCACGCGCTTTTTCGAGGATTTTGGATCCGCAAAGCGGACGGTAAACATCGCGACCCAGGCCCCCTCCACCCAAACCTACAATGCGACGTTCGACAAGGCGATCGGGGCGATGCGAATCGCGCGCGGCTTGCGGGCGAATGAAGAAAACGACTTCGAGATCTATTCCAACGACTCGCTCAAAAGCGCGTTCGTCTCGGTCGCAGGCATCGTGCGCGTTGGCGCATTTGTGATCAGTTTCATCGCGCTGGTCGCCGCCGGCATCGGAATCATGAACATCATGCTCGTGAGCGTGACCGAGCGAACAAAAGAAATCGGCGTCCGGAAATCGATCGGCGCCCGGAGCAAAGATATTTTGCGTCAGTTTTTGACCGAAGCGGTCTTCATTTCCGAGGCCGGCGGCATTTTGGGCATTGTTCTGGGAATCATTGTGGGCGATTTGCTGGCCGAGTGGTTGAAAGTGGACCTGATCTTCCCGTACGGCTGGGCCATCGCCGGTTTGCTGGTTTGTTCCGCGATCGGTATCGGCTTCGGTCTGTACCCGGCATATCGTGCGGCGAACCTCGATCCAATCGAGGCGCTTCGCTACGAGTAGGGTCCGAGCCGGGCTGGCACCCACAAGGAGTTCGCAGATTCAACCGGCACATAAACTGCCCCTGCTTCCCTTTGACCAGCGCTTTAGCTTTGTCGTACCCTAGAAATTTTGAGGGCTTACCCAGGTGCCTGCTCGTTCGAAATCCACTAATACAGATGTGCCGCAGCCAAGCATCGTCCTGCTTGAGGAGTACGAGGCGCTGGCGGCCGCGATCAGTTCAGCGCTGAAGAAATTCGCGCCGCAACATGCGGGCATCGTTGCGCGCTCGGTTAAGGAACTGGAAAAGCTCGGCACGGAGTTCGAACCACAGCTGTTCATCTTCGATGTTGATCCGCCGTGGCCGGGAATCACGAACTGCCTTGAGCAACTTCGAGGTTCGCACCCCAAAGCACGCGCCCTCGTAATCGGCACCGCGATCCCTTCAAAAATTGCCGCCGAGCGCGGACTTCTTGGCGGACTCCAGTTCGTCGAGAAGCCATTCGAGCTGGCCGCATTCGGCGCAGCAGTGCAGGCATTGCTTGGGCCCTGGCGGGAATCGGAATCGCGCGGGACGCTGCGCGCGCTCAGCACGATCGACGTAATTTTGTTGCACTGCGCGGCAGGAGGAAACGTGGCTCTGGAGGTTCGTTCACGTGCCCGGACCGGCGAGATTCACATTGCAGGCGGACAGATTTCACACGCTGAAACAGGCAAACTGAAAGGCGATGATGCTTTCGCTGAGATCTTGAGCTGGGCCAAGGCGCATCTCAGCGAAAAACGCCTCTCCGGATCTCCCCGGCGAACGATTAGCCCCGATTGGCCGTCCATCGTGGTAGAGGCATTACGCGAAGCTCAACCGGAGGTTCCGGAGCCTCCGCGACCACCACTTCGGACAACAGAGCCAAAGATCGGAAAGAAGATCGTCGTGATCGACGACACGGAAATGCTTTTGATTTTTGTAGAAGACGTGTTGGCGACGGCTGAACCGGAATGGCAACTCACAACTGCGGCCAGCGCAACGCAGGGTTTGAAGGAAATCGCGCGAGTCCGCCCCGATCTCGTTCTTCTCGATTACAGCCTGCCCGATTTTAACGGCGACGAGGTTTGTCGTCAGCTCCTGGTTAACCAGGAAACCGCAAACGTGCCGGTGCTTATGATGTCGGGTCACGTTCAGCAAATGAATGCAACGGCGATGCGGTTCGCCAACGTGGTGGCGACAATTGAAAAACCATTTCTGTCCGAGGCACTGGTCGATCTTGTTCGGCAGACGCTGGCTGGCGACAGAAAACCCCTTCCGAAAATCACTGCGGTATCAACCCCCGCACCGCCGCCAGCCCAGCCGGCCCCCGCTCCACCGATTGTCAAACCGACACCACCGCCACGACCTGCGCCGCCGCCGCCGCCGAGACAGGAACCCAAGTTAGAACCGCCTCCAACTCGCATACTTCGCGAACCGATTCCAACGCCGATCGAACCGCCACTCGAAGTGCGCAGGCCGTTGTCAACGACTTCGGCTGTGCGTATCGCACCTACTGACGGCAGCGGAGCGATACTTGGTTTGTTTCTCGAAGTGCTTTCCATGCAGCTCACATCGCAGCTGCAAATGGGCGCGATTCGTGCGCGCCCGGCAGCGTTGATGGCTTCGCTTCGGTTGCAATCGGCCACAGCGCGCAACGCGATTCCTGTCGAAACCGGATTTCAGATTGGGCCGGCGCAATTCAGTAGCGAAGGCCGCATCTCGATGCTGCGTCTGCTTCCTACGGCAAAGCCGCTGCAACCCGCACAAATGCGGAACGCGTTCGAGATCGGCGGGGTCGCGGTCATTCCGAATGAAACCCGGGCGCGCGTTCAGCTGACTCCATCGGGGACGACGCCGATGACGGTCGAATTACTCGCATACCTTGAACTAAGCGCTGTCGAACTGACATCAAACTTTCAGGTTGCACAGCTGATCTTGAATTGGCCGACTAATGCCGTGCGGGTGACCCTAAATCCGAAAGCGCCGGAGCAAACGGCAGCGCAATTTCAAATGCGGGTTGAAAAACTGGATAACTCGGGTCGCATCGCCGAACTGCTCTTGAGCCCGATCCGATAACCCGCCGGCGTGGGATTAGTCCAAGCCGAGTGCCTTGAATGTTTCATCGACGTGCCGCAGATGAACGTCGAGCGAACATAGTCGATCAATCTCCGCAGGAGAAAGTTTAGCGGCAATTTCTGGTTCCTTCTTTGCGTTCTCGGCAAGCGTCCCCTCGCCTTTCCATGTTTTCATCGCGGCGCGCTGGACAGCTTCGTAGGAAGTTTTTCGCTCGGCGCCGGCACGAGTAAGCGCAAGCAGGATGGATTGGCTATTATAAAGACCTTTCGTTAGCGCGAGATTTTGTTCCATCCGCTCCGGATAAACGATGAGCCGTTCGACTAGATTTCGCAGCTCGTGCAGCATGAAATCCATCAAGATGCATGAGTCAGGCAAAATGATTCGTTCCGCGCTCGAGTGACTGATGTCGCGTTCATGCCAAAGGGCGACGTTTTCCAGCGCAACCAGCGAGTTGCCGCGGATTACGCGAGCCAGACCGCTGAGTCGCTCGCTGGTGATAGGATTGCGTTTGTGCGGCATGGCCGAGCTCCCTTTCTGGCCTTCGCCAAAATACTCTTCCACTTCCAAAACTTCGGTCCGTTGGAGATGACGGAATTCCGTCGCCCAATGGTCGATGCTTGAAGCAATCACTGCGAGCGTGGTCATGAATTCGGCATGGCGATCACGCTGCACAATCTGGGTCGATAATGTCGCCGGCTTGAGTCCCAGCTTTTCGCAAACCGCGCGCTCCACTTTCGGATCGACATGGGCATGGGTGCCGACTGCGCCGCTGATTTTTCCGACTCGAACCCGTTCGCGCATTTGGGCGAGCCGCTCTTCTGCGCGGCCAAACTCGTCGAACATCAACGCCATTTTCAAACCAAACGTGATCGGTTCGGCGTGAACACCGTGACTACGTCCGATCATCGGAGTCATCTTGTAACGACGGGCCTGTGCCGCGATGACGTCGCGGACTTGTTTCAAATCGTCAGCCAGGATTTCGATCGACTCGGTCAGTTGAACCGAAAGCGTTGTGTCCAAAATGTCCGACGAGGTGAGGCCTTGGTGGATCCAGCGGGCCGCCGGCCCGACGGAGGCAGCGACGTTTTCGAGAAACGCGATGACATCGTGATTGGTGCGCTTTTCGATCTCAAGGATCTCGGGAATCGAAAAGCGCGCTTTCTTCCGAATCTCAGCGGCGTCCTGTTTTGGAATTTGGCCGAGCTCGGCCATTGCCTCACAAGCGAGCAGTTCGATCTCGAGCCAAATTTGGTATTTACGTTCATCCGACCAGATCTGGCTTATCTGCGGCCGGGAATAACGGTCAATCACGCCGCAAGATAGATTGTCGCGTTAAACGCGAAAGTGTTTTGTGGTGCAAAAAAAAATCGCTCCGGCAAACGAGTTACCGGAGCGATTCGAAATTCGCTTTGACTAGTTCAGACCTAGCAAACCTTGGCGCGGAGGAACTTTCCGTCGCTTTGGAGGCGCACCTTCCCGCTGCCAAGCAGATCAGCCACTGTCGCGACCGTTTCCTTGGTATTGCTGGTGCAGGAACTAACGGCGAGGATCAAATCGCCGAGTGAAAGTTTCGGGCGGGGTTTGAGGATAAGGCTATGTTTTTTCATTGCTTTGTCTCTTTTTGACAGCAGCTTCGGTGCCTTTGTTCAATCATAGCTCGCCTGAAAATCACGCTACGGCCGGGCGATTTCAGCAATTGCGAGAGTTATTCCGATTTCCGCTTGGAAAGGCGGACGGACAAAATGTAGAGCACGGCAAAAACCAGAACGACTAGAAATAACCACTTCGATTGTCCGCGAATAAACTGCATCAGCGCGTCCGGATCTTTTAGTAGATCGGGTGCAACGTGTTGCGCGCGGACGCCCAAAAAAGCGAGAATCGAGCATGAAATCGCCGAGCCCAGGAACGTTGTCACGCTGAAAACTGTGAAATTCATGCGGACGATTCCAGCTGGAATCGAGATCAAATGCCGCACTCCTGGCAACAGACGCGCGAAGAACACGCCGCCGGCCTCGTAGCGGGCGAGCCAATGCTCGGCCTCTTCTAATTTCTTCGGGGGGAATAGAATGAATCGCCCGAATTTAACGACTAACGGTCGACCCAACCAAAGTGACAGCCAATACATCACCGCTGCTCCCAGATATGCACCCAAAGTGCTGGCCAGGATCACGCCCGCCAGGCTCAAACGACCCTGCGCCGCGAGAAATGCAGCCGGCGGCACGACCACTTCAGCCGGCAATGGAATCGGTGTGCTCCCCATCGCCATCAAAACGATGATGCCAAGGTAACCGCCGGTGAGGACCCATTCCGACCAGACTTGGATTAGATGATGCATATTGTCATTCCCGGTGAAGTCGAAGAATCTCTCGCTGTGCAGCGCCGCCCTAGTTCAATCTGAAATTTGAAATCTGCAATCTGAAATTCCGATGTCGATCTACCGCCGCGTCATTCGTTATTACCGGCCGTTCCTTCCCCAAACGATCGTCGGATTGCTGCTATCAATCATCGGCATCGGTTTAAATCTGCTCAAGCCTTGGCCGTTCAAGATCATCGTCGACGATTTTCTGCGGCCAAACGCAACCCCGCCCGGCGACTGGCACACTTGGATTCCCCTGCTCTGCCTCGCACTGGTTGTCATCCAATTCCTTTGGGGCGTCATCAACTGGATCACGAACTATTTGTTGGTGAGGATCGGTTTGCAGGCCCTGTTAAAACTGCGCACCGATCTTTACGCCTATCTCCAATCGTTTTCGCTCAAGTATCATGATGTGCGGCGCTCCAGCGATTCCAGTTTTCGCGTGGCTTACGATTCGCAATCGATCCAGACGATTTACAACAAAGGGTTCACCGGAATCTTCGGATCAGTCATCACTCTGATCGGGACTTTTGCGGTGATGGTCCGGCTGGATTGGCAATTGACATTACTTTCGCTCGCGATCGTGCCGTTTATCATTGCGGCCATCTACCTTTTCGCGCACCGGATTCGACGCGAATCGACGTTCATCCAGGAACACGAAAGCGCTGTGCTGGCGCAAGCGCAGGAAGGACTAAGCTCGATCCGAATGGTGCACGCGTTCGGCCGTGAAGAGTTCGAAGTCCTTCAATTTCATCAACGAGCAGAGCAAAGCTTGCAGGCGAACTTGCGCCTGACGCTAACGAATGTGAACAGCGCGCTTGTCATCAGCACCCTGATGGTGATTGGCACCGCCGCCATGTATTACCTCGGCGCTCTGCATGTCCTAAACGGGACGCTGACGCTTGGAACGCTGCTCGTTTTCACGGCTTATCTGCTGATGCTTTACCAACCGATCGAATCCCTCACCTACACCGCGTGGGCGATGGAAGGCGCGACTGCAGGAGCGAGACGCTGTTTCGAAATATTGGATCGGCAGGATGACGTTGCCGATTCGCCGAAGGCGGTTGCGATCGAATCAGCGAAAGGAGCGATCGGATTTCAAAGAGTGTCGTTTGCTTACGCACAAGACCGGCCCGTTTTGCACGACGTCGATCTCGCAATCGAACCCAATCAAATGATCGCGATCGTCGGCGGTACCGGCGCCGGCAAGAGCACGCTCCTGAGTTTGGTGCCGCGATTTTACGATCCGACTTCGGGTTTAGTGACGGTAGACGGACGCGATGTGCGCGAGATCAAAAAGAAATCGTTGCGGGCCCAAATTGGAATTGTCCTTCAAGACACATTGCTCTTTTCGACAACGGTCCGCGAAAATATTGCTTACGGACGGCCCGATGCGACAGAAGAGGAAATCATCGACGCGGCGAAGCGCGCGCAAGCCGATGAATTCATTCGGCAAATGCCGAACGGTTATGCGAGCACGGTCGGCGAACGCGGCCAGCAGTTGAGCGTCGGCCAGCGTCAACGCATCGGAATCGCTCGCGCGTTTTTGAAAAACGCGCCTATCCTGCTTCTCGACGAACCAACTTCGGCGCTCGATCCCACGACCGAGGCGGCGATCATGGAAACGATCAAGGAATTGATGCGGGGCCGGACGACCCTGATCGCTACCCATCGACTGGCGACCATTCACGATGTCGATCGGATTGTTGTAATCGAGCGCGGCCGGATCGTTGAACAAGGACGCGGACCGGAATTGCTCGCGCGCGGCGGTGTTTACGCGAAACTATTCACTTCCGGGAAATTTCCAACGTGAGCAACGTCAAACAAGATCGACGCGTCGAATTCGATTGGTATCCGGAACCGATTCCGCCCAATATCGATTTCGGCGAAGGGTTCTATTGCGAAAGCGCGCAGGTTTTCAAGAAGCTGCTCAGCAAAAAACCGCACGCGGTCGTTTTCGGCGATCACGTTTCGGTCTATGCAGGGTGCTCGTTTGCGGTCCAGAAAGATGGCCGATGCGTCGTCGGGGATTTCACGCTCCTCAACGGCGCGATCGTGATGGCCGAAGAATTGGTCGAGATCGGGTCGCACTGTCTGATTTCCTGGGGCGTGGGGATCGCTGATTCCGATTTTCATCCGCTCGAACCCGCCCAACGTCTGATCGACTCGCAGGCTCTCGCGCCATTCTTCAAAGATCGACCGCCGCGTCCAAAACTGAAAACCGCGCCGGTGAAGATCGGTGACAATGTGTGGATCGGAATGAACGCCGTGATCTTGAAAGGCGTGGCGATTGGCGACAATTCTGTGGTGGCTGCCGGCGCAGTCGTGACCAAATCGGTCCCTCCAAACACTATTGTTGCCGGAAATCCGGCGATCGAAGTGAGGCGGTTTTAATCCACCACGAAGATCACGAAGCACCACGAAGAATGGAATTTTATGAACTGTCTCGGAAGGTGATTGGGTGCGCTATCGAAGTGCATCGAAATCTCGGCCCGGGCTTGCTCGAGTCGACCTATCCCCAATGCTTGGCTTGTGAACTATCCGATGCAGGAATTCCGTTCCAAATGGAGTTGCCAGTGCCAGTTCGGTACAAGGATGTGCTGCTAGACTGTGGCTCTCGAATCGACGTTCTAGTCGGCGGAGACTTAATCGTTGAAATCAAAAGCGTTGACACGCTCCTTCCAATTCATCAGGCGCAAATCCTAACTTACATGCGACTCGCCAAAAGCCCGGTCGGATTGTTGATAAATTTCAACCTCACAAAACTACAAAACGGTATCAAACGTTTCGTTTTATAAGACTTTCGTGTCCTTCGTGGTGCAAATATGAAACGCAAGCGCATCGTGGTCGTGGGTTTCATGGGCGGAATGCCGATCGCCGGGGTGATCTGGCAGCACATTCATTACATTGTCGGCCTGCAACGGCTCGGCCACGAGGTTTACTACGTCGAGGATTCGGCACGGATTCCTTACAACCCGGAAACATTCGAGGTAAACGTGGAATTCGACTACGCCGCGAAAATTCTGCGCCGGCTCGCGCGTGAATTCGATTTCAAGAACCGCTGGTCCTACTGCGCACGCTATGTGAAAGAGAACCCGACGGCGGGGCTACCGCTAAAAAAAATTCGCCAGCTTTACCGTGATGCGGACGCCGTGTTGAATATTTGCGGCACCCAAGAATTCAACGACGACCTTCTAAAATCCAATCGGATCATTTACGTCGAAAGCGACCCCGGCGTTGAACAGATCAAAGTCGACAACGGCGTAAAATCGACGGCCGAATATCTCGGCCGCCATCATGCGCTGTTCACTTTCGGCGAGAATGTCGGCACGAAAAGCTTTCCAGTTCCGCTAAACGGATTCAAGTGGCATGCGACGCGCCAACCGATCGTGACCGATTTGTGGAAAACAGACCGCGCGCCAAAGAAAATCGCGGTCTTCACTTCGATTGCGAATTGGTCGACCAGCGGGTTGAAAGACATCACCTGGCGCGGTGAGAAATACCTTTGGAGCAAGTCGCGCGAGTTCTTGTGCTTTGTTGCTGCGCCAAAAAAGGCAGGTGAAACATTCGAGTTGGCCACGAACATTTCCGAACCACGCACCCGCAAAAAATTCGAACGCAACGGCTGGCGATTGGTCTCACCGTTGCAAATGAGCGTCGATTACTGGCTTTACCGCGATTACATCCAAGGGTCGAAGGGCGAATTCACGGTAGCGAAAGACCAGTATGTTCGGCTCAATACAGGTTGGTTCAGCGATCGCAGCGCCTGTTACCTCGCCGCCGGACGTCCGGTGATCACGCAGGAAACCGGATTCACAAGAAATTACGGCGGCGACGCCGGTTTGCTCGCATTCCGATCGTTGAATGATATCGGCGAGACCGCGAAAATGATCCGCGCAGATTACAAAAAGCACTCAGGTGCGGCCCGACGGATTGCGCGGGAAGTTTTTGAGGCCGAGACGGTACTGAAATCGCTCCTTGAGCGGGCGGGAATTTGAACGGTTGCTTTTCAATCACTTCGTTTCATCTTCCAAACTTTCCGGTATGAAGGGCGTTCCCATTTTTATCTGCATCCTCGCGCTGGTTGGCTCGATATCGTTCGGCCAGCAACCAGCGCAACAGCCTCCGCCTCCGCAGCCGCAACAACGGCCACAGAATGGAGGCGCCCCGCCAGAAACGTCACCGGGACAGGGGCGGCCGCCGGGTTTCCAAAGCGGCCCGATGACCAAGCAGAGTCCGCCCGCGCAAAATGTCGTGCCGGTTCCGGTCCCAATCGCGCCGCCCCAGCCGAATGGCCCGGTCCAAAAAAGCCTGGTCCGCATCACAGCCACCGAAGTTGCCCCGGATTACCGGGCGCCCTGGAATGCGGGAATGCTCGGCCGCGGCATCGGCGCCGGCTTCGTGATCGGCGGTAATCGCATCATGACCAATGCGCACGTGGTGAGCAACAGCCGCTACCTCACGGTCGAGCGCGATGGCGATCCAAACAAATATCCGGCCAAAGTCTTGTTCGTCGCGCATGATTGCGACCTCGCGCTGATCACCGTCGATTCCAGCTTCTTCAAGAACATGATCCCGCTGAAGTTCGGCGGCATTCCCGAGCTCGAGTCAACCGTCTCCGCCTACGGCTATCCGATCGGCGGTGAACGCATGTCGGTGACCACCGGCATTGTTTCCCGGATCGACTTCCAGCTCTACACCCACTCGTCAATCGATCAGCACCTCGCCATTCAAATCAGCGCGCAAATCAACCCGGGTAACAGCGGCGGGCCGGTGATGCAAAATACGAAGGTGGTCGGCGTTGCGTTTCAAGGTTACAGCGGGGACGTCGCACAAGGCGTCGCTTATATGGTGCCCACGCCGGTCATGAACCGTTTTCTCAAAGATGTGAGTGACGGCCACTATGACGGTTACGTTGACCTCGGAATCACTTTCGCAAAGCTACAGAACCCAGCGCAGCGCAAATATCTTGGGCTTAAAGATGACGGCCGCGGCGTCTTGGTGGAAACGGTGGTAGCGGCCGGGCCGTGCGCGAAACTTCTTCGGCCGGGCGACGTTTTGTTGTCGATCGACAATCATCCGATCGCCAGTGACGGCAACGTCGACCTTGAAGGCGAGCACGTCGAAATGCCGGAAGTAGTCGAGCGGAAATTCAAGGGCGACCAGGTCAAGTTCGACATCTGGCGCGACAAACAGTCAATCAGCGGAAGCGTGCAGCTCGACCTCGTGCCTCCGTATTTGATGCAAAGTCACAGATACGACGTGCGCCCGCGTTATGTGGTTTATGGCGGCCTGCTTTTTCAGCCGCTCTCGCTCGATTTACTCGAGGCCTATCAACCGAGCGACCTCCGGCTGCGTCACTTCTTTGATTTTTATGTGAACGATCAGATTTATCTCGAGCATCCGGACGTGATCGTGCTCACAAACATTTTACCCGACCCGATCAACACCTATCTCTCGGCCTATCGCGGAGGAATTGTTGACGAAGTCAACGGCAAGAAGGTTCGGACGCTTGACGATCTAGCCCAGGCATTCGCGCAACCGGGGGATCGGGTAGTGATCAACATGATTGGCGACGGACCGCCCTTGGTGCTCGATCCCAAACAGGTCGAGGAAGCGCGAGAACGGATCAAGACGCGTTACAACGTCGTCCGGGAAGAAAATCTCCAGGAACAACCGGGCGCGAAACAGCCGATGCAGACGAAACTCTAGAAATGCGAAGATTAATCGTCAGCTTGAGTTTGATCTCGCTCGTCGCGACAGCGGCTGTCGCGAAAAAGGAAGCTCCTTCGCCGGCGCCGGCAAACAAGGACGTTAAACAAAAACTGCTCTCGCTGGTGCGTGTGAATGTGACGGGACAGCCCTACGATTATTTTCGGCCGTGGCAAAAGAAAGCGCCGATCTCCAAGCGCGCTCTCGGCGCGGTTCTATCCAAAGGACGCGTCTTGGTGACCGCAGACCTGGTCCTAAACCAGAACTACGTTGAGTTGGAACGCGCGGAATCGGGCGAGAAGACCGCCGCCAACGTCGCGGTGATCGACTACGAAGCCAACCTGGCCTTGCTTGAGCCGTCGGACAAAAATTTCCTCGAAGGAATTTCTCCGCTCGAGATTGCCGGAGACACCGTGGTCGGCGATCGAATCGCGGCCTGGCAATTGGAGCCCACTGGCGCGTTGGTGGCCACCGAGGGTCTCGTGACCACGATTCAAATGACGAAATATCCCGCCGACGTCGGCCAGTTTCTCACCTATCGGATCAGCCTTCCGATGCAGTATCGGGAAAACAGCTACACCATTCCGCTGGTGAAGAACAACAAGCTGGCCGGCCTGCTGTTGCGTTACGATCCCCGATCCCAGCTGATCGACGCGATCCCGGCGCCGATCATCACGCATTTTCTGAAGGAAGCCGAAGGCGAGCACTATCGAGGATTTCCGTCAGTGGGTTTCTCGTTTTTCCCAACGCGCGATCCGCAGCTGCGGAAATACGCCGGTGAAACAGGCAAGGCCGGCGGAGTTTATGTCACCAGCGTTGAGCCAAACATGCCCGCGACGAAAGCCGGCATGCAGGTCGGCGACATCGTCACAGCGATTGGCAATCACGAGATCGATCAGAACGGTAATTATGTTGATCCCCTCTACGGCAAGATCGAATTTACGAATCTGATCAGCGCACACGCCTATGCCGGCGACGTTCTGCCGTTTCAGATTCAGCGTGAAGGAAAGCCGATGGAATTGAAGATCACGCTCGAGCATCGCGACTCAAAGGATTACGTGAGCCCGCCTTACTCGCTTGATGAAGCGCCGAAGTATATCGTCCTCGGCGGTCTCATTTTTCAGGAGCTCTCGCGTCAATATCTCAAAGAATGGGGCCCTAACTGGCAGCGCGAAGCGCCGCCGCGGTTCGTTTACTTCGACCGGTTCCAGTCAGAGCTCTTTCCTGGCGAACACCGTCGCATCGTCATTTTGAGCCAGGTGCTTCCGGCCAATAACACGATCGGCTACGATGAATTCTCTTATCTGACCGTGACCAAAGTAAATGGACGGCAAATTCAATCACTGAACGATCTCGCCGAAGCGATCAAGCAGCCGATTGAAGGTGGGTTCATCAAAATCGAAACTGAGGAAGATCCGAAGCAAATCGAGCTCGACGCCAAGGATATTGCCGCCGAGGCGCCGGATCTTCAGGAGAATTACGGCATTCCTTCGTTGCAGCGATTGGATGATTCGTTGTAGCGGCTATTTCCCGCCGCTCATCGCTTTTCCGAGGCAAGCCTGGACGATTTTGTCCGAAAAAAGTGGCGGTAACGCGCGCTACTTTGGCTGCACGAAGTTCACGTCCTGGACAAATAGAAATTTTCCCATCGAAGGAAAAATTGCGACCGCTTTCTTGTCGGAACGGTTCCACATTTTGTCGCCGCCTTGGGCTTGTCCTTCCTGCCAGCTGGTGCCTTCAGCTGCACTGATGGCCAGAATGTCCTTGATGTTTTGATCGCTCATTGGCGTCGTGTCCGGCTTGGTGAATCCTTCGCGCTGGCTGATCCCGTTCACGAAAGAAACCACGATCATGAAACCGTTCGAGATGTAACCAACGTCGTGCACTTCACCATGGCCGCCCAAATCCTTGCCCGCCTTGCCATAACGCGTCTCGACTTGTTTTTCGTCTTCTCCGATTCGCGCGAAACCAGTCGCTGCCAAAGTCATTGTTACAACGCCCGCAAATACAACCGTCTTCATCTTCGTAAATTAGAGCGAAGCCAAACTGCCTGATCCGGTCGATTTCGCAAGATCGACAATTAGCATGAGTCGCGGTTGATCTCTAATCCACCGTGATAATGACTTTCCCGCGGGCGTGTCCTTCTTCCAGGTAACGGATCGCCTCGGGAGTATCAGCCAATTTGTAGGTCCGATCGATGATTGGCTTCAGTTTTCCGGACTCGACCATTTCCGCAAGAAACGTCAGGTCCTTGCTATTGGAATCCGCCATCATCATCCCCATCTTCTGTTTGACGAACCGCGAGTAGACCGCTGCATTCAGCGCTTTAGCAAGGCCTCCGAGGACACCCTGCTCATTTGCTCCTCCACCGCCAATCAAGACATAGATCCCGTTGGGAGTTAAGACATTTCGGCATTCGGACAACGAACGGTTCCCCACATTATCGATCAGCACGTCATAACGTTCCGCGCCTTTGGTGAAATCATCTTTTGTATAATCGATCACCCGATCCGCGCCGAGTGACTGAACAAGCTCCGCGTTGCGTCCACTACAAACCCCTGTCACATCCGCGCCAAATGATTTCGCAATCTGCACCGCAAACGTCCCCACCCCGCCAGACGCACCGTTAATCAAGATTTTTTGGCCGGACTGAACTTTTCCCTTGTCGCGAACAGCTTGCAACGCCGTGATGCCGGCGATATTGAGCGAGGCGGCCTGCTCGACCGTCAGGCCGGCTGGCTTTAACGTCACCGATCCGGCCGCGCGAGGACAAATGTACTGTGCGAGCGCTCCGGTTTTTCCGCCGAACACATCGTCGCCCGGTTTGAAATTGGTGACGTTCTTGCCGACCGCTTCAACTGTGCCGGCAAAATCGACGCCCAGACGCGTAGATTTTGGCTTTCGCAGTCCGACGCCCATGGCGCGCATGACATACGGAGTCCCCTCAACAAAATGCCAGTCGTACGGATTGATTGAGGCCGCGTGGACTCTGACGAGAATTTGATCGTCATTCGGAACAGGCTTTTCAATGTCAGTCAGTTTGAGATTGGCCAGCCCGTAGTCACAATAAACGATGGCGCTCATCGCATTCGTGAGCGCGGTCTTGCTATCGCAGTCGTTGCTGGATGACCAATAGGCAACTTCAAACCACGCGAACAACGCGAGGATAATTAAGAGGAAGGTCCATTTCAGTATGCGTTTCATAAGCCGGATTGATGGTTGAGGTGACGGTGGTTGTCGATCATGTGCGAAAAGATTACGCCACACCAGTCTGCGTTTGATTGGGCGCGACTGATCGCAGTCCCTTAAAGAGAAGCCAAAAGCTTACGGTCAATTCGAACAACGCCATCGGTGTATCGAAGATGTAGTCGTTAACGATTTTGTTGAAGGCCGGGAAGATAAGGTAGACAACCGCGCAGAACACACACCAGGCAGCGGCGATCACACCAAAGATCGACAATCCTCTCGGGATGTAATTCGACTTGAGCCATAACCAGGCGCAAACGGTTGCGGCCAGGCCGAAGAAGGGCAGGCCCAAATAGTAGTCATCGAAACTTGCGCCCAGATTTAATCTCGCCAGCGCCTGCAATCGATCGGGCTCGAAGACTTGCAAGTATTTCGCGTTACTTAAGAGCCGTAGCGCGCCGAGCAGATTGAGCGGCGACAGAAGCCACAACAATGCGAAGACCAGTCGGAAAAGTGCTGCAGCTAAGGCGAGACCGTGATTGACCGGCTTAAGAATCACGTAAAGCGCGCTCAGCAGGACAACAACGCCCAGGCTGTAAGTCAAAAAGCAAACAACAGTCACGCGAAGCTGTGTTTGGTGCGCCATGAAGTTCTGCGCTGTCGCGGCCGCATTGCCCGGAACAACCAGTGGATTGAGCAGCACGTAGTTGGCGAAGACTACGGTCGCGAACGTAAGCAGACCGCTCCACCCCGCGACTTTTGCAGCCGTGCGTTGTGAATTATCGATCATCTCATTCCACGACGATGACTACTTTTCCGCGGGCGTGCCCTTGTTCTAAATACCGGAACGCGTCCGGCACGTCACTCAATTTGTAGGTTCGGTCGATTACCGGAGTGACTTTGCCGGACTGCATAAGATCGGCGAGAACGTTTAAATCCTTCTGACTGAACTGCGCTAAAAACGCGACGAACTTCTGGTTGGTGAATCGCGAGCGAAAATACGCGTTCAGCTCTCCTGTCAAAACGCCCATGATTTGTCCGCCGCTCGCTCCTGAGCCTCCGACCCCGGCCATGATACAAATGCCATTGGGATTTAAGATTGCCCGGCGCTCCGAAAAGGAATGGTTTTGGATGTTGTCGAAAAACATGTCGTAACGTTGGTCAGTCTTGGTGAAATCTTCCTTTGTGTAATCGACGACGTAATCTGCGCCGATCGATCGGACCATTTCCAAATTGTGCGTGCTGCATACGCCGGTCACTTCGGTACCAAATGATTTGGCAATCTGAACTGCAAACGTGCCAACGCCTCCCGACGCACCGTTGACCAGAACCTTTTGTCCAGACTGAATCTTGCCCTTGTCGCGGAGACCTTGGAGCGCTGTGATTCCCGCGATTCCGACAGAACCCGCTTGCTCAAACGTGATGTTCGCTGGTTTCAGAGCGATACCTCGGTCTTCCCGAACGCACACGTACTCGGCAAAAGCGCCAGTTTTTCCACCGAATACTTCATCACCCGGTTTGAATTTCGTTACATTCTTTCCGACGGCTTCCACCGTGCCGGCAAAATCAGTACCCAATCGAGTAATCTTCGGTTTACGTAATCCGGTCACGATGCGAGCTCCGCCTTTACAAATCATATCGGCTGGGTTGACAGATGACGCGTGAATCCGGACGAGGACTTCGTTATCCGTCGGCGCGGGTTTTTCGATCTCCTTCAACTTGAGATTCGCCAAACCATATTCGCAGAAGACGATCGCTTTCATAGAGTTAGTAGGAACCGCGTCATACCGGTCACAGTCATTGCTAGACATCCAGTAGGCGACGAAGAGCCAGGCAGCGAGTACGACCAGTACCACTAGCGTAGTCCATTTGAGAGCGCGTTTAATGGTCATCGGCCTGACGAGTCAGCTTGCGGTAGCGGGGATGGGTTCGACCTTGGCGCCCCAAATCAGAAGCCAAAAGATGATTGGTAACTCCGCCATTTGAAGAGGGTCCGCGAATTGAGCAATTGCTTGCCGATATGCCGGCGAAAGAAGAGCGGCTGCAGAATTGGCGATGTAGCCGAAAGCGGCGATCCAGAGCAAATAGCCTAGAAAGCGCGGGATGAAGTGGGATCGAACGACAAGGACTCCGAACGGAAAAAGCCACAGCCCCCAAAAGATTTGCGCGACAACCAGCGCCTGCCCATGCAAGCGGAAAAATAAATAACTCAAACTATCGAGTTGATGTTGATCAAAGGTCGACAAGAAATTCGCGCCGCCAGCCACGATCAGCGCAGCCAGTTCGCCTAGCACCGCTAGAAGAGAGATCGGCGTCGAGATTAAGAGTAAAATCGCCATCGCCATCGCGTGCTTTTCGCTGACCGATTTGAAGAGTCGATAAAGAGCCAGAACAACGAAGATAAAAATGATCGAGGCAATCAGTTCGCTCACGACACCGAGCCGAAGAAGAGTCTCGGAAGCGCGAATATTATTGGCAGTCGCTGTTGCGTCATCGCGGACGAAGATCTTGCCGCTGACATATATCCAGGCGAAGACAGCCGTGATGCTGGCCGAGATGTAAAGGATCCCAGCGATATGTGCTTGTTTCTTAATCGCGTTCATATAGGCCCGTGCATTTTGTTCGATTGTTCGTTCTCACAATCGGAGGAAATCAAAGCGGTCCGCGATACCGCCGTAACCGAATTGCCCCAACGACGAAACAAGCGGCGAAGATGAGTCCGAGCCAGAGACCGGGCGTCGCCAGAAATCTACCGGGGGTCAGTTGAGAAAGGGAATCGATCGCGATCGTGTGATGCATTTGAAGATCGAAAGCGGTATCGCCTGCACCGAGCAGACGATTTTTTAACATCGAACCAAAATACGTCGTGTTGAACGTGATCTTCTCGAAAATACCGATCGCAATGAACGGCATGACCGCCCAAAGAAATGTTGCGCGCCGTGCCAAGCCCGAGATTAGCAGCGCCCATCCGTAAATCGGCGCGTGCCAAAGCGCGATAACAACAACGCTGTAAAGCAAGATTACCGATTGCTGCAGCAGATTGAAATTTGCCCAGCTCGTTGAGGCCAGACCGCTTGGCATCAAAGCCGCGCTGCTGATTAACAGCATGCTGAATTGCGTCAGCACGACGGTAACGAAGGCGACAACTGGCAGAAGAATGAGCGGAATACTTGCCTTTGAGAGCACCGTCGTGAGATCGGAAACCGGCAGCGATTTCCAAAATAGAATACTTCGCTCCCGACGTTCGCCGTAGAGCGCATCGAGACAGTAAAACAGGCCGACGATAAACGCGGTGATGATGATCATCATCGCCGCGATATTGTAAGGAAGCTCAATTGCTGCCCGCCGATGCACCGGATCCAGCGCCAGGGCCAACCGCCTGCGCTCCGGAAGACGAAACGCCGTTACCAAAGAACCAAACAGCACGACGGACGCAGCGATTAGCGGCGCGATGTAGATCGACTTGTTCTCCCACAACTCGCGTTTCACCGACCAGTAGAACGTCGGCGTGGCGCGCGCGGCTGCCCGCGATTCGCTAGGCGATACAGTCACTGTGTTCGATTCCGTATTCATTGGCTTTGTCTGACCTCTGACTTCTGACCTCCGACCGCTGAATTGCCCATCACCGCGACGAACAAATCGGCAATGGTGGGCGTGCGGACATCGCCTAGCGCGGCGAGCTGGCCACGGTCGACTTGGTCGAACAACATGATGCTCCGGCCGAACAGTTGACGTTCGTTAATCGGTTTGAGCGAGCGCGCACCAGCCAAGTGGTCCGGATGCACCATCAACTCCACGTAACGCGACTCGAATTCCTCCATGGTGCACTCGAGCACGATCCGACCGTGATTGATGAAAATGAGATCGGTCAGCACATCCTGAACTTCTTCGATCTGATGTGTCGTCACGATGATCGTGCGCTTGCCGTCGAAGTAATCGTTAAGGAGAGAATCGTAGAATTGTTTTCGATACAAAATGTCGAGACCCAGTGTCGGTTCGTCTAGCACCAGCAGTTTCGCGTCGATCGCCATGACCACCGCGAGATGCAGCTGCGCGACCATCCCCTTCGATAATTCCCGAACCTTGCTCGTGTATTTGATCGTCGTCTTGGCCAGAAAGTTCTCTGCCTTCGCGCGATCGAACTTCGGATGCACGCCGGAGACGTAATCAAGCAATTGCGAAACACGGATCCACCGCGGCAACACCGCAACGTCTGCGATGAACGAAACATCGCACATCAGCTGATCGCGCTCGGCCCAGGGGTCGCGGCCGAGCACCTTCAGTTCTCCTTGGTATGCGGTGAGACCGAGAATCGCGTTCAGCGCCGTTGTCTTCCCGGCGCCGTTCGGGCCGATGATGCCGCGAATGCGGCCTTCGTCGACCCGAAGATCGACGTTATCGAGGGCGACCGTCGTCCCGAAGACTTTGCGAAGACCGCGCCCTTCAATGCAGGCCATGTTAAAGCTTCTCCTTTCCAGTCTTTGCAGAATGACGAGCCGCGGCATCCAACAGTTCTTTCGGAGTCAAGCCGAGCCGTTGAATCGTGGCTTGAATTCGCGGCCAATGTTCGTTCAGAAACTTTTGTCTCTCGCCTTTCAGCAAGAGATCGCGCGCGCCCGCTTTGACGAACATTCCAAGACCCCTCCTCTTCTCAACGAGCTCCTCGTCGGCCAATTCCTGGTAAGCCTTGAGCACTGTGAGCGGATTGATTAGATATTCCGCCGCGACGTTGCGCACCGACGGCAACGAATCACCTTCTTTGAGCAGCCCGTCGAGGATCATATGAACAACACGGTCGCGCAGTTGGCGATAAATCGGCTGACTGTCATTCCATTCACGATTCATCCTGTTTTGCAGGAATCGACCGCAACAGAATTGCGAAATCTTGCCTCAATCGTTTCCTGTCCCTCATACGTGTTATAGTGAACTATAACACTAACTCACACCAGGCAAGCCGTTTTTTCGTATTTTATTTTACCCACGTTCGAGCGCCCCTCCTGGCCCACCTGACAACTGCCGAACAAAAATCGACAAGACGCTGTCCAAGCAAACGTGAAACAGTTTGTTCTCTCAGCGCTTTGCGCAGTCGCGGTGACACCGATTTTGCATGGGCAAAATCCGGCGCCCGGAAGCACGGCAGCGCCATTGCACAGATCCAGGCCCGTCCGGGTTGCTCCTAAACCAGCGCCCAACGTGCGACCGCCAATCACAAATGCCCCAGCGCGCGCACCGGCAACTATCGTTGCCTACTCCGCGGCGCTCGGTCGTTATCAACACGCCCGCCACACCCGTTATTGGTGGAAGCGCCATTTCACCACCTTCGTGTTGGTTGGTGGCGGTTATTATTATTTCGACTCCGGATATTGGTTCCCGGCGTGGGGATACGATCCGAACTACGAAGCCTACGATTACGACGGACCAATCTTCACTTACGGAAATCTCTTGCCCGACCAGGTGATCGTGAACGTTCAGCGCGCACTGCAGAACCTAGGCTACTTCGCTGGCCCAATATCCGGCTCGCTTAGCCCGGCAACACGGCAAGCCATTAATGCCTACCAACAGGACGAAGGATTGGAGGTAAACGGCGTCGTCGACGGTCCGACCGTTTACGCGCTTGGCCTAATCTAAGATCTAGCGCTGCAGCTTTTTCCCAACCGCGCGGATCCAGCCTTTATCGAGCTCCTCAAAGATCTGCACGTCTGAAAAGCCGGCGCTAGCAAATAGCCCGCGGTGCTCATCGGGAGTGAGCAGATTCATGTTCGCGGCAAGGTGCTTGTCGAAGATCGCTTTGCGAACGCCTTCCAAGTGCTTTCCGCCTTTATAGATCTCAGCGACGATCAAGAACTTGCCACCCGTTTTCAGGACACGAAGAATTTCGCGGAAATCACTGCGCAAATCAGGCCAGAACAAATGTGTCTCGATCGCCGTTACCAAATCGAATGTGTTGTCCGCGAATGGCAGTTTGGAGACAGACGTCGGTCGGATCTCGACGCGGCCGGCGTCGATTAATCGTCGGTTTGTTTTCCGTGCGGCGGCCACGCTTGCCTCTGAATAATCGATGCCGTGAACCACTCCGGCAGTTGCCATTAACGCGAGTTTATTGATCGTCCGTCCGCCGCCGCAGCCGACGTCAAGAATTGTGGCCATCTTATCGATCGCGATGTGACTTAGTCCCCAATCGGTCAAATTCGAATGATGCCGATTCATGTCCCACAAAATGAACCGGCCGAAGAATCCCGAGGGCTTCTTGCACTGAGTGATCACTTTGTTCGCGGCGCTCATGTTTCTGCGCAACGATTGTCACGAATTGCAGTCAAACGCCAGTGCCGGCCCAGACTTAGGGAGTCGGCTTCGTAGAAGGAGGCGGTATGACCGGGCTTTTCGGGAACGGCATTTCCGGCACCGAAAGAGTATTCTGAAAGGCTGCAATCAACCATTGACCATTCTTTTTTTGCAGGACGTGCGTCTGAATTCCCTGTTGCGGCACCGGAAGTCCAGTTGGAGTTCGCGCGCCAGTCATCGTCCAGCGAACATGCGTAACGGCTACGTCTGAACTCAGAAAGCGAATGTCGACGTTCGTGATCGTGAGTGTGCTCTCTTTGAAGACGTAAACGTAGGCGTCGGTGAGCTTTTTCTCGATCTCGGCGCGTCCCTTCCACCACCAGCCGACGATGTTTATGCAGTCGCCATCTTCCGTGAACAGGCTCGCGTACGCCTTCGCGTCGTGATGGTTCCAAGCTTCAGGTTGCCGCGCTTCCAAAGTGCGGATCGCCGTTTCATCAGCCGAATGATCTGCCGCGAAGATGCTTGTTACTGAAACCGAGCTGACGAGGAACGCTCTCCAAAATATTCGCTTCATCCTACCCGTTTCGGAGAACCCTGCGCGTAAGTCAATGTCGGAGTGATGTCGCGCCTCAACAACTCAACGGCTCAACCTCTCAACCGTTTTGTGGTGGCCACTTCTGGCCCGCCAGTTCTTTCGGCAACTGCTTCGGATCGACCGGATAGTAAACGCTCATGTCGTGCGGTTCGCCGTCTTCGAATTCCTTTTCCGGTGCCCCGACGATCAACCAAAGCACTTCTTCGTCGGTGTCGTTGAAGACTTGTCGCAACAACTTCGGGCCGACGAGCACGCCGCCGTGCTTTGGAACCGTAATGGTTTGATCGCCGATCCGCATCCGTCCCGTGCCATCGACGACGAAATAAAATTCCTCGGCCTTCGGATGCTTGTGCAGCGTGTTCGCGCTCTTCGGTGGGAGCTTCCACAATCGTGCGCCGAGCATCTCGCTTCCGGTCCGCTCCAGAAAATCCGCATTCGGAATCTTCATTATGTTCGACGGCCGCCACGCGAGGTCCTCCGGCTTAATCACAAAATAACCGTCGATGGGATTCATCGGTGTATGTCAGCTCTCAAATTGGGTGGAACGCGCTCTCCGAGCGCGTTGGCTTACTCTAGCGGCTCAATGATCCAAGGCCAGTCAGCGATGTCTGCGCACAAACCGGCGGCAATCGGATTTTGGCGAATGTAATCTATTTTCATCGACAGCTGCTCGCCGCGCTCGTCGTCACGCAATCTGTGATCGAAATAGCCTTCTTGCCAAACGACGTCGTTGTTTCGCGCATGAAAACGCTTCCAATCGCTAATGACGCTGCTCATCGATTCATCCCGCGGGAACGATAAGAGCGCGTGCAGATGATCAGGCATCAGGAGAAAAACTGTCATGTGCCATCGCTCTTGTTGCTGATACAGATGCGCTGAATCAAGAAGTGCTCGGGCAAGGAGCGGATCGATTAGTGAACGTTGTTTGGTTTTCCGATCAAGGGCGATCCGAATATGGAAGAGTGCACCATCCTCAATCCATGACGGGACTTCGTGATAGAGGCGGCGGGGGAACTCGCGGCGCACCGCAACAATCTATCGAGCTCGGAGAGCTCGATCCACCCAAATTCGCAGGCTCAAATTGGTGGAACGCGATCTCCGAGCGCGTTTGTGATGGTATTTATTCCTCGTGGTTCGTAACTGGCCGCGGTTTGGAGAGAAATTTATCGAGTTCGGTGTTGTAGGTTTCGAACGGATCCGCGATCATCGGTTGGCTTGATCAGCGCGCTGCATCAGCGCGTTCGATGGCAACTTGGGATCGAGCGCTTTACGCGCAGTTTCAACTCCAGCGATTGGAAGAAAACGCGGGTCGAGCAGGCCAAGTTGGACCAGCACGGAAGCTTGGTCCCAGTAAATGTGTTCGTGGGCCAGCTTACCGTCGCGAAATTGGACAATCGCGACTAGCGGTACTTCCACTCGCTTTCCGGTTGGAGCAATGCCGGGCAGCATCCAATCCATTCGAATCGTGTGGGTGAACTTGAAAACCATTTCGTCCACTAGCTGGTTGTTACCAACGGTGCGCGAAATCGGAACCATCTCTGTGTCCGGAGGCATCTGTGGAATGAAACGCTTCGAGTAAAATTCACGTAACTCGTCGCGACCGACGCCTCCAGTCAGCACCGGGATGTGATTCACGTAAGCATCCTCGACCATGGTCGTGAGAGTGTCCTCGGTATTGTGGGTCGCGAACTCATGGCGCACGTGTTCTTCCCAAAGTTGACTCAAAGATTCCTGCGCCTTCGTCAGTCCACTGCTGCGCGGCGCTTTCTTCGCTTTTCGCGTCATTCGTGATCTTCGTGGTCCGAAACCGGTCTTGGCTTGGCGAGGAATTTGTCGATTTCGTCGTTGTAGGTTTCGAATGGGTCGCCCATGACCAGGAAGTCGCGGCTGTCATGCGCGACCGAGTCCCAGTTGATCACGTAGGGTTGCTGTCGATCCTGGAAATAAGCGACAGCGCGCGCGCGACCTGAAGCGCGCGTATTCGCCGGCGGAACGCGGGTCGCGTTTTTCGGCTCGAAACTGTTGTTCCATTCGGCGACACGTTTTCCGGGCGTGACGCTGAAGAACAAGCCGCGCACCGGATCGATGTTGTGATACTCGAGATCCAAACTTTGCAGCCACGGATCCTCCCACCCGACTTTTTCCGATTCCATGAAAGTCTCGAGCAACCATTTCTTGGTGATCCAATCGACGCCGCCGATCAGGGCCTGCGGATTTTGTTCAACTGCCTCGAGTGTAAAGCTCCACGTCTCGAGTAACCAATCGGTCTCCGGATCTTTTCCGCGCAGATGTCGCTGGGCGAGATCGTGGAACTGCCATTGCACATCAAGCGCGCCGATGGTCTTGCCGTTCTCGAGATCGACAATCCATTTGCGCGTCGGATCGCGCGAGATGTCGCGGGTGCTGCGGACTGCGTCGTTGAGCACGAGATTGCGCGGCAACTGGCGTTGTTCCAGCAGCGAAAGCACGCACGCGGTGGTTCCGATCTTCATCGCGTTGGCGAACGGGCTCATGTTGGAATCGCCAATGAGCAAATGGAGCCGTCGATATTTGCGATAATCGGCCAACGGCTCGTCCCGCGCGTTGATGATGGCGCGATTGAACTGCACCCACTGGTAAATGTCATTGACGATGTGATCGGCGCGCTGGCTCAACTGAAATGCGACCGGCGTTTCCGCTTGCGGCGGCTCGAAATCGAACGCGAGCGGATTCGCCTGCCCCACTCTGCCTGCACCGGTGAAAATTTGTCGCGTGGCGAGAAACGTGAGCAACGTGCCGAGCACCGACGGCGTGAACTGCGCCTCGCGCTTCATCAAATAATTTTCGTGGCACCCAAACGTCGCGCCGGTGTGATGATCGACGTTGTTCTTAATAAACGAGACGCGATCGCTCGCTTCCAGCGCGGCGAGCGATTCGCGTAGTAACGCGTCGCCGGCCATTTCGTATGTAACGAGATCGTGCAGCTGCAAACATTCGGGCGACGCGTATTCGATGTGGCCCATGTCGAGATAAAGCCGGCCCCCGTTCAAAAGAAAACCGCCGTTGCCGGGCGGTTCTTCGTAATCGCGATAGTGAAGATCGATCGTGCCGGCGCCGGCCTTGTTGAAGAGATAATTCTTCACCTTGGCCGGCCAAACCTCCGAGTTGCAGCGCAACTCTTCGCTGCTCATCAGGCAGCCATACTCAGTTTCTATGCCGACAATCCGGTCCACGTTAGTTAATTAACGATTTAGCGGGTTGGAGATTTAGCGATTTGCGAACCAATCATTAAATCACTGAATCGCTAAATCGCTAAATGAAATTGCACGCGGGCTGCTCTCTTTCGAGGAGATGGAGCTCTCGGAGATTTTAGCCGCCCCGCTCCGTCGGGGCAAAACCTCAAAGGCTGCGTGGCGACAGAGCGCCGTGGCTACAAATTTTCTTAACGCGCGCACCGCGTGGTTGATTGCCATTCTTATTGCCGTTGTGCATGCCTTCCTGGCTGTCACTGCGGTAAACACGAAATCGCCGACGTTCGACGAGCCGCAGCATCTCACGGCAGGCTTCAGCTACTGGGCCAGGAACGATTTCCGGCTCGATCCGGAAAATGGAAATCTTCCCGCGCGCTGGGCCGCGCTCCCGCTCCTGTTCGGCGACTTGAAATTTGTTTCGCCGAACGATCCGCACTGGCAGCGCGCCGACGAAGGTGCCACGGCCCACAAATTCTTTTACGAGCTCAGCAACGATTCGGATCGAATGATCGCTCAAGCCCGCATAATGATGTCGATCTTCGGCGTGGCGCTGTGTCTATTGGTTTACCGAATCGGACGGGAATTTTTCGGAGTGATCAGTGGCCTGATTGCGGAAACGTTGATCGCCGTCGACCCGAATTTTCTTGCGCACAGCGCGCTGGTAACTGCTGATGTTGCCGCCGCATTCTTTTTCACAGCCACGATTTGGAACTGCTGGCGATTGTCTCTAAGAATCTCGCCAGCGAGATTAGCGATCGCGGCATTAAGTTTGTCGGGACTTTTCCTGACGAAATTCTCGGCGCCGATCGTTCTTCCGGTGCTCGGCGTGATATCGATCCTGCAAATCGTGTCGAAGCGCGAGATCGCACTGCGATTTGGACGATTCCAAGTCGGCATAGCTGACCCATGGAAGAAGGCCGGCGCGATCGGCGCGACTTGGGCAGTTCTCGGCCTGACTGTGTTCTTTGCGATCTGGTTATCGTTTTCATTTCGCTACTCGGCCTGGACCGACAACGTTCCCGATCACGACGACGATGCGTGGCATTGGAGTTACGTTTTGGAAGATCGCGGAATGTTCGAAAGCACAGTTTCCTTCGCGCGCGAACATCATTTGCTTCCTGAAGGCTATCTTTATGGCTTCGCCTACATGCAAAAACACCAAGACGATCGGCCTTCATTTCTGGATAATCGATGGAGCCTGGTTGGCTTTGCTTCGTTCTTTCCCCGTGCCTTCCTCTACAAGACGCCACTGCCGCTTTTGGGGTTGATCGCGCTCGCAACATGGGCCGCCCTTGCCCGTCGGAAACGTTTGACGCTGGAACAATTGCTCAATCCGTTCACGATATTTGCACTGGTGTACGCCGCATTTGCAATTCGAGCTCAGCTCAATATTGGGCATCGGCATATCCTTCCGATTTATCCTGCGCTTTTCATCGGCTGCGGCGCGATCGCTTATTTCCTGCAGAAAAATTCACGCACGATCTTTGCCGGCGCGGTTGCGATCCTGTTGTTTTGGCAAATCGGCGAATCATTTGCCGTCAGGCCGAATTACTTGGCTTACTTCAATCAAATCGCCGGCGGCCCACGAAATGGTTATCAGCATTTGGTCGATAGCTCCCTTGATTGGGGACAGGATTTACCTGCCTTGAAATGGTGGGTCGATCATCATTCTTCGGGCCCCACCGCGAAGCCGCTTTATCTCGCTTATTTCGGCTCGGCCGATCCGAAATCGGAGGGAATCGATGCCAAGACGCTGCCGGAGAATCATTCCACCGGGAACATGACCTTTGCGCCGTTACGCGGCGGCATTTACTGCATCAGTGCGACTACCCTACAAAGCGTTTATGCCCGCGAGACTGGGCGGTGGTCCGTGCCTTACGAACAGAAATACCAAACCGCCCTGAGTGAGATCCATCGCTATCGAAGCACTGCCTCGGATCCCACCGCCCGGGTATCATTAATCGCAAGCGATGCCGCGCTGACTTGGGGTAAAAAAATTCACATCTTCGAGCGGCTTCGGTTTGAGCGGTTGTGCGCTTATTTGCGGCATCGCGCTCCGGACGCGCAGGTTGGCTACTCGATTTTTGTGTTCGATCTCACCGACGAAGATGTAGATCAGGCTCTCTATGGCGCGCCGGTGGAGCTGACCCGGGACGTCTGCGTGGCCGGCTATTAGACCGCAGGCTTGAAAGTCGCGTAAAAAGGGCGCACACTCGCTACCCGATGAGGGAGTTAGGCTTGCGCAGCCCGGCGTCAAAAGTCGGCGGTATCGTTTATTTTGGCCGCATGCTCGACAAGATTCGACAGCATGCCAAGGAAGAGCTGTCCCCCGATTACCAGGCAAACCTCGGCCGGGGATTCGATTCGAGCTGCTGCACGTTTTTGCGCGTCGATCACAACCAATTGTCCAAGCGAGTGAAGGACGGCGGGAGCGATGAGGAAATTCTGCAATGGTGTTTCAGCGTCGGCAATCGTCCGTCGGACGACGAAGTTTACGTCTGGAACGAGTTCATGCGCAAGCGCGGCTGGAACGATGAGCTTTCGGAAATTCTGAAACGTCGGAAAAAGGAAGCCGGGATGGCGGGGCGATCCGAAATCCAGACGATGTTCACATTCATCGACGCCGACGAAGGCCGTCTACTGGTCGGCAACCAAAAGCTGCAGCCGGCTACGGATTAATTTGTAGACCGTCTCTGCGAGACGGTTTTTCACATTGGCGTCTGATACAGACGCCCTCCAAGCTATGGACTCGGCGCAGGCACAGGGATCGTCACCGGATTTGGCGGCGGTGGGGGACGCATTCTCCAATCAATAAACTTCCACACTGCGACCACCAACAAAATAACGACGATCGTGGCAACGACTTTTCTCGTCACCGTCACTCCGAAAGAGTGTCGATCCGTTCCGCGAGCGAGAAATCGAGCTCGGTCAGGCCGCCTTTGCTGTGGGTCGAAAGCAACAGGCGCACTTTGTTGTAGCGAATATCGATATCCGGATGGTGCTCTTCTTCCTCGGCCACTTCGGAAACGGCGTTCACGAAATCGATCGCGTCAGCGAAATCATCGAACTCAAAAGTGCGTTCGATGTGCTTCTTTTCCAGCTCCCATTCCGGGATGCGTTTCATGCGCTCTTTGAGCTCGGGGGCTTTCATCAAATCGGCCATAACGGGACAACGAGTAACACCCGAAAAACGTTTTGCAACGCCAAAACGAGCGAGATTCAAAGACCCAGGATTTTCTTTAGATTCTTCAGCGAATCGAAAAGTTCCAGGGCGCATGCGCGCGCCTCACGCGAACGGCGGGGCCAGTTCGCAAGCACATCTTCAACAGCGGCAACTGACTCCTCCAAATCTCGCACGAAATGAAAACCGCTTTGGCGCGGAAGATATTTTGCCGCACCGCCGTCTTCGGTAATCACAGGTCGACCTGTTGCCAGAAACGCCGCTGCCCGATCACTCAGCCAGCCGGTCCGCCAGCTCACGTCCACGCCCTTGATCGCCGTGAACTCGCCAAGCGCGCCCACGAGATACCGTCGATATTTCTTCGGTGTGCGAGCGAGGTTGTGCGGATCCGCCAGTCGCCAGCCCCGGTTTTGCACTCGTTCCCGCTCGGGATCATTCGGATTCATATGCATCGCAAGCTCGAACGTCGCGTCCGGCACGCGTTTCGGGAGATCGAGATACTTTTCAAACGCGTGCTTCTTGGACAGATCGGGATAATCGCCGTCCACTTCCACCGCGCCGCTCCAATACCATTGGCCGATCGTGGTGAACTTCGGCGAGCGCGGACGCGGCCTCGGCTTGTAAAGTTTCGTGTCGACCAACGGGAAAAACGTTTTCCAATGTATTCTTTGTGGAGGCAGGCGTCTCGCCTGCAACTCAGAGAACGCAGCCGGGACGGCTGCCGCCACAGTTTTCGGCAACCGACAATCGGCTGCGTTTACATTGAGTCCAATCGTCCAGAATTCGTGATGCGACGATTGCCCGAGCTCCATCTTCGTCATCCAAAACATAATCTCGCTTGGATCAAGATCGCAGAAAATGCGGCGCTCGAATTTCAAGAGCAGTGGCGGATGGATCGAATAACTGAGATTCAGAATCGCGTTCGGTCCGGCAAGTCGATCGAACAGCTCGCGTTTCGACATTCCGACGCAACGGAATGTGTCGAGATCGTGCGCGCTCTCTGGTTTTTCGTGATAAAGTAGGCAATAACGGCCGCCAAGGCCGTGCGCGCGAAGTTGTCGCTGGAAGTTGTCGATCTTTAGTTCGTCGTCGTGCGCGTTGCCTTCGCTGGGCATGTGCTCGAGCCAGATCGCGTCCTGTTTTAATCGACGCAGACCAAGCATCCATTGCAACGGAACGGAAAAATTGCCGCCACCCTGCAGATATTTCGCCGCAAACCCGCAGCCGAGAAAAACGGTCACGCGAGCAGATTGACCAATCTGCCCGTGTGCTCAAGCTCGAACCATAGGTCCAAATCGGCTCGGCACTAAACTAATTTTAGAATATGCGACCGTTGTGGCAGGTGCACCTGTCGTTCCGCGTCCTGCAAGATGCGTTGGATAAATCTTCGGACAAAATCTCTCACGCAGTCAGTCTGCGATTTCGAATGCGTGACGGTTGACGCCCTGCGCTTCCTCCGCAAATTAGCGGCTCTTAGTTACGGGCGCCCGTAGCTCAACTGGATAGAGCATCTGACTACGGATCAGAAGGTTAGTGGTTCGAATCCTCTCGGGCGCGCTTATCACCGTTCTTTTGGACCTGCGCTGCCTCTTGAAGAGCGGCCCCGGAGGTCGACAAATGGATTACCGACCCCCGCAATGAATCGATCGCATCTGCTACCGTGCTGCTGTTGGTCGCGGTATCAAGCTGGGTTTGAACGAGATCAGCAAAGACAACTATCACCAGGCTCGCAAGACCAGTCGCAAGCAACCCAACTAAAATCCGCGCAGTTGTTGACAACCAGATCCCTTTTTGTAGCACGGTCGCAGCGCGATACTTTTCCTGCTCAGCCAAATTAAGATTGACTGCCTGTTCGAAAGCATCATCGAGGATCCACGAGGTAAGCGTCGTCTGCCGCACTCTGCTCCGCAGCTGGTCAAGCTGGTGAGCGACTCTCTCGGACGGCAGGACTTTGCCGCCTTTTTCGGTTCGCGGTTCCCTGCGGGAAGTGGCTGCGACATCCGACGCTGCAGTTGATGCGTCGAATTTTTCTGGCAACAGCTTTGCCAAGCGGTCCAGTTGATCTGCGGCTTCGCCGAGGATGACGCGATTGTCGGCGTTTTCGGCTTCACCTGCGAGGGCCTTAAGAAACTCTTTCCGCTCGTTCAAATTTGCGCGTCTCTGATCTACTTCGGAAGTGGCAAGCTTCGATGAAAATAAAGATTCTTCGCGAGCGGTCGGAGACGGCGATGCCGAAGCATCGGAGACAAGACTTTCGCTGCTCGCAGGTGTTGGCGATGGAGACGACTGTAATACCGCCGCGTAAGCGTGAAGTTTCTCCTCGATACTCTTCACCAGAGTTTCAAAACGGCTCACAATCGACTCTTTCAACTGTCGGCGCTCCCCATCGACTTTGGATAGCTCGTCGGCGGTTTGGCTAAAATCATCGGTTGAATTAATCCGCTGCGGAAAGTGTGGCGCGTCAAAGCTAAGTGATGTCGATTGATTTTCCCTATCAAACGAGTTGGCAACCTGCTCGGTCGTCAAAAAAGCGTCTTTCAGGCTGTTCAGCGCCTGCTGCAGATACAGCGAAGGTTTATAGGCAACCGCGTCGGCCGCGATGCTGGCCTGGTAATAGCGCAGGACACAAAAACCAAGCCCGATGAACCCCGTGAGAACCGCAACACCCTTTGCCACCCTGACGAAGAGAGAAGCGTAAAAATACTGTCTCTTCATAATCCGAGACTGTTGCTCTCAAGCTGACGAATCTTTTCGGCTGTGGCCGGATTCGGAAAAGTCCGATAGGCCTCTTGATATTCTCGGATGGCATCTCCGATTCTGCCCGCCGACGCAAAGGCTTGCGCCCGCTCTGAGTGGATCTCGGCCTCCTTCTCCAATCGACTGCACAACAACCGCATTGAAGTCAGATAAAGCCACAACGGTTTCTGAACATCCACCGTTGGTTCAGGATTACTTTTCAAGAAGTCGGCGAGTCGGGAATTTGCTGCAGAAGCATTGCTGCCGGCAATACTGCGAGTCGTCTGATCAAGAGCCGAAAGTGCATCAACGGTTTCAGTTTCAGTTCGACATTCGCCAAGAGCGGTTTCGTATCCGACTTTTGCCCGAAATTCACGTGCCCGGTCGACCAGCGAAGCAACGCTGTCAGATACTGGCTCGGGCAGCTGCGGCACGGAATCGAGTCGATCGATTTCACGAAAATTTCCAGTCGCATCCCCCACTCGAGACAAAACCGACTCAGTTTGTTCCTTAAAGTCAGTGATCATGCGACTCTTTACGGCCGGCTCGATTGCACCTGGAGCTGAGGGTGGCGCTGATGGTGTTGATTGGACAGGCGAATGCGGAGTTGCAGCGGTCTTCAAACTTGGTGGACCCGCCGCGGGCGGTGCTGGCTCCGCATTACCGGCGCCTTTTGATACACGTTCAGTCGACTGTTCGTCAGGGCGCGGCGGAGCTCCCGCAATCCAATCAGTCGCCTTCTTCCCGTCAACAAACGTGCCGTGAAATATCTTCCCCCGCGCATCTGCGTTCACTACCGGCCCGTCAAATTTGCCCCGGATCATTTTGCCTGAATACCGATTTGTTACCACAGCGTTGGCAGCGTGCCCTGTCGATGGTGCGATATTGGAGCCAGTCACGATTGCGCGCTGGACTTTGTACCAAGTCAATGTCCCATATCCGCTGGCAAGCCCTTTCGAATCTCGGCTACCTGACCACGTTACCTGGTCATCCGGACTTGGATAATTGTTCCAGATGAGGATGCGTCCGTCTCTCGTGTGCTGATATATGCCGCCGGCGCCCACGGCATCTACCAGCAGTATCAGGGTAGTGCCAACAAAGAGACATCGCGCGGTCACGGTCTTGCTTTTTTCCAGCTTGATCTTCAGCAACGCAGCCAAGATTTAACGTTTTCCAATGCTCAGAGGCAAGACCAAACCCGATCAGCAAACCCCGCGCGCGGACGACTTAATCAGCAACTTCAAATTGGCTCATCATCTTGAACGCTTCATAACGTGCGCTGATCTGGTCCATCTTAAGGTTGCGTAATTTCTCCAAGCTGAATGCTTCCACGCAAAAACTGGCCAGCCCGCTGCCGTAGATCACTGCTTTGCGAAGATCGGTAAACGTGACCTTGCCACCGACTGTCCCGGCCAGATATCCGGCCATGCCACCGGCAAACGCACGATAGCGTTGCACGAACCGCGCGAGCACCAAATCTCCGAGGAAATTCTTCTGTGCATCAGTTGACTGCGAGAACTTAAGGTCCTCTCCGCGGCGGAGTCGGAGTCGGAGTAGGCGTGGGAGTGGGCGTCGGCGTTGGCGTCGGGCTCGCAACTGGAGTCGGTGTTGGTGTGGGTGCAGGCGTCGGCGTCGGAGTCGGGCTTGGACCGCATCCGCGACCACACGGCGTCGGACTTGGAGTTGGCGTTGGCGTTGGCGTTGGAGTTCCGGCTGGAGTGGACGTCGGCGTTGGAGTTGGAGTAGGTGTCGGGGTTGGAGTGGGTGTCGGGGTCGGGCTCGCAACTGGAGTCGGTGTTGGTGTGGGTGCAGGAGTAGGCGTTGGAGTCGGGCTTGGACCGCATCCGCGACCACACGGCGTTGGGGTTGGAGTTCCGGCTGGAGTGGACGTCGGCGTGGGAGTTGGAGTTGGTGTAGGTGTCGGGGTAGCCACTGGTGTCGGCGTAGGGGTCGGAGTAGCCGTTGGGCTAGGTGTAGGTGTCGGACTACCAGTCGGTGGAGCGACACGAACATAATAAACATCCTCTTCCTGGTTATAGGTAGCGCAGTAGGCCACATTCCCTCCGGTGTCATCGGATACAATAGTGATGTAGTCACCCATTTTGTCCTGGTTAGGGTAACCAAGAAATGGATTGAACGATTGACTCACTGGCACGTTTGGTGACCAGCTATTGCCTCCGTCACTGCTATACGAGTAAAACAGCTGCGAATCCGTATTATTCGCGGCATTTCGGCTGTCGAGCCAGACGACGTCGATGCGTCCATTTGGGGCCACTGAGAGAGTGCCAAACCAGTGCCATTTGGCCTCATTCAAAGGATCATCATTGATTCGGAGCGGCGCGGTAAAGCTTTGCCCGCCATTAGTGCTCCGAACAAACATGACATCAGCTCCGTCACTCGCAGCTGTGGGTCGGACACTAGCTAGCATATAGATATTGTTGTTCGTGCTCGCGCCGGAGTGATCGACCGCTAGGAATACCTGACCGGTCAGTCCGGCAGGATTGATCGTGTCGCCCGTACTAATACTGCCCCCAAGATCGACAGGTGTACTTTGGTCGAAGCTCGGTATCATGGCGCCATTCTTTGCGGTAACCGACCGAACGCACCAAATCCGGCCTGTATTTAGATTTACCCCCCCCAAAAACAGGTTGCCGTTCGAATCAACATCGAGCGTTCCCCACGCCGGCGAGCCAGGAATGTTAATTGGATTGAGCCAAGTGACCCCACCATCTGTCGACCGTGTAAACTGTCTCCCGCCATAATTATTACCGCTAGTGCTCCACGCCTGATATTGAAAGCCGTGTCCGCCGCTATTGGTGTTGTCGATCGTGAACCATTCTTTATCGCCGCCGTCGGCGGGCGAAATGTCTGTCCAGGTCTGCCCGCCATCGAGAGAGCGCCACATGTTGTCGAAGAATGTTTGCAGCAAGCTGAGGTAGAAAAATCGGCCCGTTGTGTCAGAATTGAGCACCGGATCGCTGCGGAACACGTTGTTCTCCAAAACGCCAGGGAACGTCCACGAAATCCCCCCGTTAGTCGTATAAGCCCAGCCTGCTTGCCTGAAATTCGAGCTAACATCGTCAAACTGACGCCAGCCGATTGTCATCTTCATCGGGTTAGTCGGATCGACACAGATGGAAGGCTCGTTCGCCGCGTCCCCGACAATGTTCTGTCCGCTGGAATTAACATTGACCTGGTAGCTGATAAAGTTTCCGAATTGCGAAATTATCCGGGGCGAAAACTGATTCGGCCGCAGTAGCGCGGGCACGTTGTCGTACTTTTCAAGCGGTTCGGCCGGAAGCGACTTCGGTGGGGAAGCTTGGATTGGAGCGAAAAGAGTTGCCGAAACAATGATCACCCAGGCTAAGAATCCTATTTTCGGCATTCTGAAGCTACCCAGGCCGCAACCCACTTCGTAACGTCGATCTGAGGGCGTCAAACACAAAATCCTTCAGCGACGTTCAATCAAAAGTCAATTTAAGAATCGTCAAGCTGCGTTGCCGTTATCGCTTGTGCTCATCACCAGAAATTTTCTTTTTCTTTTTTTCGCTCGATGTTGCGGCTGCTTTTAGTTCTCGGCCGAGTTGCGTGCTGAACAAAGGCGAAACGTTCAGGGTCGCATCAAAACCGACTGAAATCTTTGTCCTTCTCGGCGGGGAATGAAATCAGAAGGTTTTGAAGTTGAATCCCCGCGGGCGCGGTCTCCTCTTCCTCTGAGCCTCCTATTTATTCGCCAACTTCGAACTGGCTCATCATCTTGAACGCTTCATAACGTTCGCTGATCTGGTCCATCTTAAGGTTGCGCAATTTCTCCAAGCTGAATGCTTCCACGCAAAAACTGGCCAGCACGCTGCCGTAGATCATCGCTTTGCGAAGATCGGTAAACGTGACCTTGCCACCGACTGTCCCGGCCAGATATCCGGCCATGCCGCCGGCAAACGTGTCCCCTGCTCCGGTTGGATCGTGAATGTCTTCCAGCGGATACGCGCCGCAGCTGAAGAATTCGTTGTCACCGAAGAGGAGCGCGCCATGCTCGCCCTTCTTGATCGCGACATAACGCGGCCCCATCTTGCGAATCGCGCGGCCAGCCTTGATGAGGCTTGTCTCCTTTGTCATCTCCCGCGCTTCGCTGTCATTCAAGATCAAAAGATCGACATTCGGCAGGAGCGTATCGAGATCTTTTCTCGCCGTTTCGATCCAAAGATTCATGGTATCGGCTACCACGAATCGCGGTTTTTCCATTTGGTTGAGAACGTGTGACTGAAGCGAAGGCGCGATGTTCGCCAGCAAAACGAAATCCGTCTTGCGATAAGCGGCCGGCAGTTTCGGTTCGAAGGTCTCAAAAACGTTGAGCTCAGTAAATCGCGTCTCGCGCGTGTTCATGTCCCACGCATATTCGCCCGACCAGCGAAAGGTCTTCCCCCTCACGCGCTGCACACCGGTGGCGTCGATCTTTCGCGATTTCCAAAAATCGAATTCGCTTTGCGGAAAATCGCTGCCGACTACGCCGACCAATTGGACCGGCGCGAAATAACTCGCAGCCGCGGCGGCATACGACGCCGAGCCGCCTAACAAATCGCTGTGTTCTTCCACCGGCGTTTTCACGGTGTCGAGCGCGATCGAGCCAACGATTAAGAGTGACATAAAAAAATTTGATGTTCGATTTCGACAAGCAAGCTCATCCTTCGGGCTCCAGGAGAGCCCTGCATGCGCGCCCGTATTTCGCGATATCGGGGGCTTTGAGCAAACCGGAAACAATCGCAACCCGTTTCGCGCCCGCCGCGATCACTTGGCCGAGATTGTCGATCTTGATCCCCCCAATGCAAAAGATCGGAAGCGTCACCTCGGCGTAGACGCGTTTGATGTCCGCCGTTCCGATCGGCTTGTAGTCCGGCTTGGTCGGCGTGGCAAAGATCGGGCCGAAGCCGATGTAATCAGCGCCTTCTCTTTGGGCCGCACGGGCCTGGTCAAGACTATGCGTCGATTTGCCGACAATGATTTTGCGGCCGGCTTTCTCGCGCGCAGTGGCAACAGAATCGTCATCTTGTCCGACGTGGACGCCTTCAACCGGAACTAGCGCGGCGATTTTCGCATAATCATTTACGATCAGTGGAACGCCAGCCGCCGAAGTGATCACGTGCAGCTTCTCGGCAAGATAGCTAATCGCCGTCATCCCGGATTTCTTGTCCCTCAACTGGATAAGATCGACGCCTCCTTCGATCATCGCCGCGGCGACACGTTCGGCATCGGGTTCAGTGACGTAACTGAGATCCAAAATGCCGTAGAGGCGGCAATCGGTTAGATTTTTCACTGGTTTGTTGGTAGCCGGTCCACTCTGCTTACCACGCCGCGACTACATCATTCGTGGAGCCTCGAGGGGGGCGGAACCAGGTGGAATTTTTCCGACGACATCATTCGCTCAACAAAACCCGTGTCGTATTTGCCGTCTCGGAATTCTCCGCTCCGCATGATCGCGGCGTGAAACGGGACCGTCGTCTTGATTCCGGTCACGTAATATTCATCCAGCGCCCGTCGCATTCGATTGATGGCTGATTCGCGCGACGCGCCGACGGTGATGATTTTTGAAATGAGCGAATCGTAGTAGGGCGGAACGGTATAACCGGTGTAAGCGTGGGAATCAATCCGAACCCCGCGACCGCCCGGCGCGTAATAAAACTTAATCCGTCCGGGCGAGGGTTGAAAATTCGCGGTCGGATCCTCGGCGTTGATGCGGCATTCGATTGCGTGCAAACGCCGTTCAGCATGCGCGATATGCTTCGACAGCGGCTCGCCCGCAGCGATCCGGATTTGTTCCTTCACCAGATCGCACCCGTAAGCCTCCTCGGTAATGGTGTGCTCGACCTGAATACGCGTGTTCATTTCCATGAAATAGAACTTCCGATCGTCATCGACGAGAAACTCGATCGTGCCCGCGTTCTCGTATCCAATGGTTTTCGCCAACTTCACTGCCGCATTGCCCATTTTCTTGCGCAGCGACGGCGTAAGGAACGGCGAGGGGCATTCCTCGATCACTTTTTGGTTGCGACGTTGAATCGAACAATCGCGCTCACCCAGATGAATTACGTGACCATGGCTGTCGGCGACGATTTGGAATTCGATGTGGTGCGGATTCACGATCAGCTTCTCAAGGTAAACGTTGGGATTTCCGAACGCTTTATCCGCTTCCATTCGGGCGCTGTGAAATCCCGTGATTAGACTCGATTCGTTATGCGCCGCGCGCATTCCGCGACCGCCCCCGCCGGCAACGGCTTTGATCATCACCGGATAACCAAGTTTTTTCGCGATTTTCGCGGCTTCCTTATCGTCCGCCACAACGCCGTCGCTGCCGGGCGTTATCGGGACGCCGGCATTGCGTGCGCAGGCGCGGGCCACGTCCTTGTCGCCCATTTTTTGGATCACGTGCGAAGGCGGCCCGATGAATTTGATTTTGCAGCTCTCGGCCACCTCGGCGAAGTGCGCGTTCTCCGCGAGAAATCCGTAACCGGGATGGATCGCATCGACATCGCCGATTTCGGCGGCGCTCATGATGCGCTCGACTTTCAAATAACTTTCCGAGCTTGGCGCAGCGCCGATGCAGATTGATTCGTCCGCGAGCTGGACATGCAACGAATCCACGTCCGCGTCGGAATAAACGGCGAGCGTGCGAATACCGAGCTCCTTGCACGCGCGAATCACGCGCAGCGCAATTTCACCGCGATTGGCGATCAGGACTTTCTCAAACATCAGTTGAGAGCTTGCAGTTGATAGTAGAGAGCAGGCAGAACGAGCGCTGGATTTTGACGCTCAACTAACGAACCCTAAATAGAATCTGGCCGAACTGGACCGGCTTGCTGTTTTCGGCCACGACTTCTGCGATCACGCCGCTGGTTTCCGCTTTGATTTCATTCATCACTTTCATCGCTTCGATAATGCAAACCACCGTGTCCTCCGTCACCTGTGTTCCGACATCGACAAACGGAGAGGAATCAGGCGAGCCCGCGCGGTAGAAAGTCCCAACCATCGGTGAACTAATGTCCTTGAGCCCTGCGCCTCCGGCCGTGGGTGCCGCGGCTTCGGCCAGATCAGTCGCAACTGCTGTTGGTGGTGAGACGACGATGGGTTGATCGCCTAAACCTTTCTGCATCTTCAGGCGAAAGCCGTCCTTCTCCATCTCGAAGGTGGACAAGTCGTTCTCCTTCATCAGATCGATGATGGCTTTGATGTCTTTAAGGTCTTTAAGGTCCACGCGTAGCTCTTCCTGGGTTCGAAGGTAGGGGGTTTAGGTAAAGCGGTTTTCAGGGGCAGGTCAAGTCATCGAATGCTTGGGAATATCGGCAATAGCCCAGCGCTTAAGCGCAGGGAATGGGATATCACACACGATCAAGTCGCTCCGGGGACGAAAGAAACGCTCTTCCGTCCCTAGCGGGACTATCTCTTTTCAAATCCAATTTTCGCAGCGTTAAAACGCTGGCTATTATCATCACGACTTGTTGCCATTACGGGCGAAATGCACTCTTCGCTAAGATCGATCCATTTCGATATCATCGACGAATCCGACGATTATATCGTTGTCGATAAGCCGGCGTTTTTGTTGACCCATCCGACTAAACCCGACCAACGGACCACTTTATGGAAACAATTACGCGAACTGCTGGCGTTCGAAATTGCCAATGGCGGTCAGGTTTCGATCGTCAACCGGTTGGACCGTGAGACCAGTGGACTCGTGCTGGTCGCGAAAACAGCCATCGCTGCGCGACGATTCGGTTTATTGATGCAGCAGCAGCGTTTTCAAAAGGAATACCTGGCCATCGCCTGGAGTTGGCCCGAGTGGGAGACCAAAATCGTCGATGCGCCGCTGGACCGACAAGGTAAACATCAACAATCCGCGATTTGGCTGAAGCAAATGATTCACCCCGCCGGTGCGCCCGCGTTGACCGAGTATCGCGTCGAACGCCGTTTCACGACAGCAACATCGGCTGGAAATCGATTCGCGTTAATTCGCGCGGTTCCGAAAACCGGACGCACCCATCAGATCCGCGTCCATCTCGCTTCGCTTGGTCATCCGATTGTGGGCGATAAAATCTACGGACCGGACGAAAAGCTTTATTTGGAATTCATTGAAACGGGTTGGACTCCCAAACTAGCCGGCGAGCTGCTTCTGCCCCGTCACGCGCTTCATTCCACCAAACTTGCGGTAAGCAACGAAAAAGAATGGACGGCGAAACTGCCGGCTGACCTTGCCAACTTTGACGAAAATTGAGTGCCAACCGGAGCGGTTGCTCCATAATCGACCATCGATGTTTTCGGACTACATGTAGCGCCAGTTTTGCGGTTTGCCCTGGGCGAGCCATTCGATCGCCGTCTTCAACCGCTTCTGGCGCGTTTCGTCGCGCTTCGCATCGGTAATCCACTGCACGTATTCCTTTTTGTGACTGTAACTGAATTCTTCGAACGTTTTTCGTGCTTTCGCGTTCTTCAACAACGCCGATTTGAGATCAGCGGGCACAGTTAATCTTCGCTTCGCGGTTGATTTGGCTCGTGTTTGCTTGATGCCACGCTTATTGAGCTCGACGGCCTTGCGCACGTAATCGATCAATTCCCTCTCGCTCCGCAGATCTTTGATCGAGGTGAGCCGGCCAAAATGGCCCATCGCGCCTTTGTGTTCCTTGCCGAACAGCAGTTTACCTTTCCAAAAGCCAAACACGGCGTGCTGCTTGAAGGCAGCCATGAAACAAACCGGGCCTTTGTAATCAAAAAACGGTGACTGCCATTTAATCGATTCTTCGCAATTCGGGCAGCCCGCATGCACAATTTTGCGCAAATGCTTCAGGATCGGCTGTGCGAACGGCTGCGCCTTCTTAATATAAGCGTCAACGCGCGGATCCGTTTCCATCGGCTAGTCGTCTTCGCGCGGATGTTGAGATGTCGTTGCTGCGGTGTAGGCAAGCTTCCGCTTCCGAATCAACATCAGGTTCCGGATGTAAATTAACGAATTTGGCAGGTAAGCCAGAATTCCGACGGGATCTCGCCGAAAAACGAAATACGAAAACATGATGAGACTACCGCCAATGCTCCAGTACCAAAACGAAACTGGAATTACACTTTCGCCGCGGCGCTCCGAGGCCAGCCATTGCACAATGAAGCGCATCGAGAACGTCAGGTTTCCGATCATTCCGAGGATAACGAGATAGTTCCAGTCCAGGCCGAGGAAACGATGTTCCTGGCCGAACCACGTCACCGCGATAAAAAATGAGTTCATAGACATTTCAGGGATTCACCAATTTCGTAACGCAATCTTCTCGATTTCATCCAGCGCACGGCAAGCAAATCGCGAAACGATTTGAAGAGCCGATTCCACACGCCGTAATGACTTTGACCCGCGTGCCGCGGATTGTTCGACACCGGAACTTCCGTCACGGTGAAAGCTTCGAGCTCGATCAACGTCGGGAGGAAGCGGTGCGCGCCGTTGAAAAACTTGATCCGTGAAATGCATTCACGCTTGAACACGCGATAAGTGCAGCCTGCATCGGAAATGTTTTCGCCCGATAATTTATTGCGCACCCAATTCGCGATCCGCGACGACGCAATTCGGATCCAGCTGTCGCCTTCGCTCCGGGATTCGACCCGGGTGCCGCAAACACAATCAAAATCGCGAAGCGCTCGCATCATGGCGGGCAAATCTTTGGGATCGTTTTGCAAATCGGCGTCGAGCGTTGCGATGCAACGGCCGCGCGCGGTCTGCATTCCGGCCCAGCTCGCGGCCGATTCGCCGCAATTGAATTTGAAACGCTGCGCCCGCAGGCGCGGATCACCTGCAGCGAGTTCCTGCAACACGCGCCAGGATTCGTCAGTGCTGTAATCATCCGTGATCACGACTTCGTAATCCAGACCGAGTGGATCAAGGACGGCGTGAATCGCAGCCAGGAGCGGACGCAGATTGTCCGCCTCGTTGTGACAGGGAATCACGACGCTCAGCTCCGGCGTCGTCATTTTTTTCCAAAGAATTCCAGGATCGCGTCGCAGACGTAATCGACGTCTTCCAACGGAAGATCGCCGTAAATCGGAAGGGAGAGGATCTGCGTCACAGCCTCCTCTGTTTTAGGAAGGCGCGGCAAATCGGAATAAAGTTTTCGCATCGCGGGTTGTTGATGATTGGCGACCGGATAATGGATCCCGGTCCCGATGCCTTTGCCCTTCAAAAACTCCACCAGTTCGTCGCGTCGCCCGGTTGCAACGACGTACATGTGATAAACATGGCGCGCCCACGGGCGTTCGGGCGGAATTCTTACTACGCCTTCGAGCCGTTCGTTGTAACGCGCAGCGATTTCGCGCCGGTGATCGTTCAACTTGTCGATGTTGCGCAGTTCGACCCGCCCAATCGCGGCTTGAAGTTCGTTAAATCGAAAATTGTAACCGACGAAATCGTGCACGTATTTCGAGCTGCGGCCGTGATCGCGCAGCATCCTAAGCTTCTTCGCCAGCGCCGCATCGTTTGTCGTGATGCAGCCGCCATCGCCCATCACGGTGAGGTTTTTCGACGGGAAAAATGAAAACGCGCCCGCGCCGGCAATCGATCCGACAGTTTTCCCGCGATAGTGCGCCCCGAAAGCCTGGGCGCAATCTTCTACCACCCAAAGCCCATGTTTTTTAGCGGCCAGGAAAATGCCGTCCATGTTCGCAGGATGGCCATAGAGATGGACTGGTAGAATTCCGACCGTGCGCTCGCTCATCGCCGCTTCCAGTTGATCGACATCGATGCAGTAAGTCTCGTCAATGTCGACGAACACCGGCCGCGCGCCGCGATGGATCATTGGCTCGATCGATGGAAACGCGGTGTGCGACGGAACGAGGATCTCGTCGCCCGGGCAAACACCCATCGCGTGATGCAACATCAACGCCCCTGTCGTCCATGAAGAACAGAGCACCGCCTCTTTCGTTCCGACGTAAGCGGCGAGCTCGGCTTCAAATGCTTCGCACTCTTTGGCCAAAATGTACCAACCGGAGTTTATAGTGCGCAGGCCGGCTTCGCGCACCTCGTCGTTCACAAAAACCTTCGACAGCGGGACTCTTCTCATTTCGCTCATTCGCTACTCAATCGCCCACGGCGATCCACTTTCCCGTGCGCGCGGAGCATCTTGATCTCGCCAAAGCGGCCTTGAGAAATCGCGTCCCGCATCCAAACCGATGCCGGGTCGAACCGAAAAATGTGGCCGACCTGCAACACCAATTTCGAACGCTTCGCCAGTTCGACCAGTTCCCGCGCATCGGTGGACTTCGAGGTTATCGGTTTTTCGATGAACACATCCTTGCCGGCCGCGAGCAGACCGCTGCAAATTTCGAAGTGACTCTGCGCCGGCGTAACTACCACGGCGGCATCGACGATTTGGAAAAGCGAACGCGCATCCCCGGCGCGATGGCTTTGTGGCACGCCGGACGAATTCAATCGCGCCGGGTCGCTGTCAGCCACGAACAGGTCGATCGGCATGGTTTGCAATACCCGGAGATGGTTCGCGCCCCAACGGCCAAGACCGATAAGAAGAATTCGTTTCGCCTGTTGCATCGTTACGCCGGCTCAGCAGAGTCCGTCATTTACGCGCAGCATTAGGTAGCCGCAATGAGATTCTCACGAAAGCTTCAGAAGTTGTTTTCTCGCGATGCCTTCGCCAGCGCTTCGGAACACATCAGCCGGTTGACCCATCCAGTCAATAACAGTGAGATTTTGGACGACATCGATTGGCTGCAATTCAGAGATTTGCGCCACAAATACCCGTATCGGCCGGGTTCGCCGCAGATCAATCGTTTCGAAGACATCGTCTACTGGATCGACATCAATGTTGAGCGGGCCCAGGACCTCTGGCTCGACCGCTCGCCGCCGTTGCAGATTCTCGATCTTGGTTCAGGAGCGGGCTATTTCCTTTTTGTCTGCAAACATTTTGGACATGGCGTCCTCGGATTCGACACGGACAGCGAGCCTCTTTTCGGTGCAACCACGAAATTGCTTGGCGTGCCGCGCGTCATTGGTCGCATCGAAAGGCAAACTCCCCTGCCCGATCTCGGCCGAAAAGTCGATCTCGTGACCGCGCACCGGATTTGTTTTCACCGCATTGGCAAGGTTCGGGAGGACGTTGAGTGGTCGCCAGCCGATTGGGAATTTTTCGTCCACGACATTCGCTCACGATTCCTGGAGCCAAATGGGAGATTGCTTCTCGACTTCAACTCGCGGCCGGACGGTTCGTCGTTCTTCACTCCGGATCTACGCGAATTTTTTTTGTCTCAGGGTGCGCGAATCTTTCGCTCGAAAGCACTGTTAGGCGCGGACAAAAACCAGAGCGCCAAATTCAGGTTGTAGCCACGCGCCTGCTTGCTACGCCGAAACGGTAACGGAGGCGGGTGGCGCGTCGAACGGTCGAGATTCAAAGGTAGAGGCGATTGAGGTTGTAGCCACGCGCCTGTGGCGCGTTCGAACGGCCCGCAGGGCCGTGGCTACATTTTCCAGTCGGCCAAATCCCAGCCCAGCATCTTCTCAAGCTTTGCGATTTCCGCAGCGAACACTTCCGCTAAATATTTTCGTTCTTTCGGCGTCATCCCGCGTTCATACGGAACAACGTTCCGATCTTTGTCGCGCGCCACGCGCAACCGCTTTGCGCCGAGAAAATCAAAGATCGCGTCGAGAGTTTCCTGTTTCCGATCGCGAAAATCCTCGAACTTAACGATCCTTACTTGCGGGCGCGGGAAAAAATTGAAAACGCGATCGAGCTGCGCCGAATAAAATCCACGATCGACATATGCAAAGCGCCGCGACTCGATCGACAACGGCTGCGCAATTCGCCGCGGTTCCTCTTTGAGCGCATCCAGAAAATCGAGCGGCTCGCGATCTTTGAATCGCTGCATGTTCCAATGCGCGAACGCCCGGTCGATTGGATTCCGCAACAAAATGACCAGCTTGATCTGCGGATTGTAATTTCGAATCCGCTCCATTCCCGGTTTCCAATGCAAATAACTTGGCGTCACTTCACCCGCGAGTCCGGGCCGGACTGGCAGCAGGCTTTTTCTGCGCGAGCGAAAATTGTCGTGCAGGATTTGGTAATCGACCGGCGCGCGAGAGAAAACTTCCTCATCGTCAAAGAAATGGAGCTCCTGCCGGTCAGGCAGCGAGATCTGCGGATGCTTGCTTAAGAGATAGTGAAGTGCGGTCGTGCCTGACTTTTGCGCGCCTGGCACGATGAAATCAAGCCGCTCTGCCTTTCGCCGTTTAAATCCAAACATGAAAGTAGCCCAGCGCTAAAACGCTGGGCTATTGCCTGTCGGAAGGCAATCCCCGGATTCATATTCGGGCGGCCGATCGAGCTCCAAGTGGCAAAATTATTTGTAACCGGCGAGACCGGATCCCGGTCTTGGGTATCGTGCTGCACGACTTGGCGGAATTTGGATCAGAGGCGCTTCTGATTGCGGAATTCACCTTCGTTTTGATTGTGCTTTTGATCCTGGGGTTGGCCGCTATTCCGGGACGTGTTCGCAAGCGTAAGCGTTAGCTTGTCGGCACTCGCTTCGCGACTATCCTGACCGGATGCGACGGAAAATTTCGGTGGTTCTTGCTTGTTTGTTACCTATCGGCTTGAGCGACCGCGCCTTTGGCGATGAGGGAATGTGGCTTTTCAACAATCCGCCACTCAAGCAGTTCAAGGATAAGTATAATTTCGAGCCGACGAAGGAATGGCTGGATCATCTTCAGAAATCGAGCGTGCGATTTAATTCGGGGGGCAGTGGCTCGTTTATTTCCGCAAACGGCCTTTGCATTACGAACCACCACGTCGGAGCCGACGCGCTACAGAAGGCTTCGAGCGAGCAGCACAATTACTTGAAAGATGGCTTCTACGCGAAGTCGCGGCCCGAAGAGATCAAATGCGCCGATCTCGAGCTGAACGTGTTGATGTCGATCGAGGATGTGACCGCGCGGGCCAACGGCGCAGTTAAATCCGGCATGTCTCCGGAAGCGGCCGGCAAGGCGCGTGACGCTGCGATTGCCGCCATCGAAAAAGAAAGCAAAGACAAAACGGGACTGCGCTCGGACGTCGTGACTTTGTATCAGGGCGGCGTTTATCATTTGTATCGATACAAGCGTTATGACGACGTGCGCATCGTCTTCGCGCCGGAGCAGCAAATGGCGTTTTACGGCGGAGATCCGGACAACTTTGAGTATCCGCGGTTCGACCTGGATATCTGCATCTTTCGCGTTTACGAAAATGGGCAGCCGGCCAAGATCGATAATTACCTCAAATGGAATGCACAAGGACCGGGCGACGGCGAGCTGACCTTCGTCAGTGGAAGCCCGGGACGAACGGATCGCCAACTCACCGTCGACGAGCTGGCCTATCGTCGCGACATCGAGGTGCCGAATTGGCTGACTATGTTCAATCGGCGCGAAGTTCTCTCAACTTCATGGGGACAACGGTCACTTGAAAACGCGCGGCGCGCTCGCGACGATCTGTTCGGCGATCAAAACAATCGCAAACGGTATGACGGTTACGTTGCCGCGTTGTTCGACCCGGAGATTTGGAAATCGATCGACGCGCGTGAAAAGAAATTGCGCGACGCGATTTCAGTCGAAGCAAAACTCAAATCGGCCATCGCCGCTTACGATCGCATCAAAAAAGCGCAGGCCGACGAGGAAAAGGCTGCCGCGCGGTTCGATTATCTCGAACAGGAACGAACAATCACGGTCGGATATCGCGGACCGCGCGCCATGTTTGGAACGTTGTTCAAGTACGCGCGTCTGCTCACCCGCGCAGTTGACGAACGAGCGAAACCGAATGGCGAACGCATCGCCGATTTCCGGGACAGCGCAAAGGAGTCGCTCGAACTGACCTTGTTTTCCACCGAACCGGTCTACGACGACTACGAGATTCTGCGGCTCGCCGATTCGCTCACGGATTTCGCCGAGAAATTTGGCGCCAATGATCCATTGGTGAAGCAGGTGCTCAACGGAAAATCGCCGCGCGCGCGGGCGGCTGAGTTGGTTGGCGGCACGAAATTGAAGGATGCCGATGTTCGCAAAAAGCTCTACGCTGGAAACGCGGCCGGGTTGCAGGCGGCTCACGATCCGATGCTCGACCTCGCGCGGCTGATCGATCAGCCAGCGCGCGAAGCCCGGAAAATCCACGAGACCCAGGAAGAAGTTAAGAGGCAGGCTTACGCAGAAATCGCCAAAGCGCGTTTCGCGGTCGAAGGAACAAGCAATTATCCGGACGCAACGTTCACCCTGCGTTTGTCGTACGGAACGGTGCGCGGGTACGAAGAAGATGGAAAGCCGATCCCGCCGTTCACTAACTTCGCCGGACTTTACCAGCGCTCCTCCGAGCACGAAAACAAACCGCCGTTCGACTTGCCGCAGCGTTGGATCGACAAGAAATCGGCCATCAATCCGGAAACAAAGTTCAACTTCGTTTCCGATGCAGACATCATCGGCGGCAACAGCGGGAGTCCGGTGGTAAACAAAGCCGGCGAATTCGTCGGAATTATTTTTGACGGCAACATTCAATCGCTGGTGCTTGATTGCATTTTCAGCGATAAGCAAGCGCGCGCAGTGTCGGTCGATTCGGCGGCTATCACCGAGGCCTTGCGCAACGTCTACGATGCCCAATCGCTGCTCGATGAATTAGTGAGTTCGAAATAAGTGCCAATTTCATCGAACCTGACGAAACGGCCACTGGCGACTGAGCTTAGTCGCCGCTACCTGTCAGGCTTGCGGGATCGTCAGCATAGGTAGCGGCGGTTCACCGAACCGCCATTTCAATGGCTGCGCGATCGAGAACGTACGGCCAATCCTCTTGGTTCTGCACGAGACCTGCGCGAACGGGATTATTCATGATGTAGGCCGCCTTCTCCTCGAGGCTTTCATCGTGCCTTAATCGATGATCGAAAAAGTTTCGCTGCCAAAGAATTCCTCCAAATTTCGCGGTGGCTCGTTTGAAGTCGGCGATTATTTTTGATAAGGAAGCGTCACCGTCGACCGCAATCAGCGCGTGCAGGTGGTCTGGCATTAGAAGCATCAAATCGACATACCAAATGCCACCGGCGTCGCACATTTTCGCCGTCTTGAAGATCTGTTGCGCGGTGTGTTTCCGACAAAGCTGGTTCCGCTGTTTTTCACTACAGCACATTGTGACGAAATAGGTTGCACCAAAGCGCCCGGCGAAATGAACGCTGTGGTCGAGAGGCTTACGAACGAAACGGTTCATGGGGAGAACGTTTGATTGGCGACTGAGGTCAGTCGCCGCTACCTGACGCCTTCAAAGTCATCTGATGAAAGTCTGACCATTGGTCCGCAAGTCTCGTTTTTCGATAGAAACCTGAATCGAATTCGTGTCGATCGTCCACTTGCCGGCGCGTCTGTAGACATTGAAATCGTAGGTGGTGTCTTCGTCCACTGCGGTCCTGGACGTTGTTTGAATGACAACTTTGTCCGGACGAACCGCCTCAATTTTCTTCACGTTATGCGAAACGCTACGCTCTTTGGAGACGGCCGTCTTAATTTGCGTAACATCGGACGTAGAGACGGATTTAGCGAACGGTCCACTAACTTCTCCCGATCGGGCACCGGAAGTAGAAAACATCAGCAACAGGCCGCAGACAATTCCGGCAGCGAGGGGAGCACGCATAATATTTGAACTCTACAGCTGCTTGAGCAGCATTTTCCACCGCGCCCACGCTTCGTCGCGGGCTTTGGCGTCGGCGTCGCGCTTCGCCGGATTATTCGGCTCGCCAGACCGCATAAATCCGTGGCCAGCTCCCTTATAAATCACTGGTTCGTATTTTTTGCCGGCGCCTTTCATTAGTTCTTCGGCTTTCGGAATCGTCGCGTCCACGCGCTCGTCGTTCTCGCCGTAGAACCCGTAAACCGGACACGGAATTTTCGCGATCTTCACCGGATCATCGAGCGCCGTTCCATAAAATGAATAGACGGCTTTGAGTTTCGAGTTCTCGCTCGCGTAATTGAAGGCCCAACCGCCTCCGCGGCAAAATCCGCAGGCGACGAGCACTCCGTTGCCGGCTGGAATTTTCAGCGCGTAATCAGCCGTCGCATCGAGAACGGTTTTGACTTGATCGGGAGTTACAGCTGAGACCGCTTTCGCGGCGGCGTCGGCGTCTTCGAACTTTTGGCCGTTCAGAAAATCGGGCGCGATCGCGATCACGCCATTCTCCGCCAACTCGTCACACACGCTGCGCAACCAATCGGTCACGCCAAAGATTTCCTGGATGACGATCATAACGGGCGCCTTGTCTTTACGCTCGGGATAAACCACGAACGCTTTGATCGTGCGATCCCTCGATTTGATGTCGACCCACTCCGCGTGACGCGGCGAACTGTTCAATCGATCTTTGCCGAAATCTTTGTACTCTTCAGCGCGCGGCGAATGCGCGACGAGAAGAACGCCCAGCGCGACAGCAATGCGTTTCATTTTAACTCGAAGCGGCCGGCGCCATTATGCCCCGCTTGAACAGCAACGCGTCGAGGCTCCAGCGGCCTGGTCCGTAAAAGACCATGAACAAAAACACCCAACAGTAAAAAACTGCGAACTCGCCCTTGGTAGCAATCGGGAAAAAACCTTGCGGCGCATGGACCATAAAATACGCCACGGCCATGAAGCCGCTGGAAATAAGGGCGGCCAGCCGTGTGAGCAAGCCGAGCGCAATCATGAATCCGCCGACGAGTAGAATGCAGCCAGCGACTTGCAGCAGCATTGAATCTGCCCCTTTCATTCCACCAAACATGCCAAGAATGATTTGGCCACCGTGCGAGGCAAACATCAGGCCGACAATCAGTCGCATTACACCGTACACCGGATCGAAGAAGCGATTAAGTGAGTTCATAACAGAAATTGCGATTTTTGCTAACGGGCAGTTCCGGAGGCCGTCAAGCCTCTCTTGAAAAGCAATGCGTCAAGGCTCCAGCGACCGGAACCGTAGAACAAGACGAATAGGAAGAACCAGCAATTAGCGACGGCCAGTTCGCCGTGATTTTGAAGGGGGAAAAATCCCATTTTGGCGTGAACCATGAAGTAGGCGACCATCATTTCGCCAGCGGCAAAAAAAGCGCCGAGCTGCGTCAAAAATCCCAGCGCAATCATAAATCCGCCCACCAGTTCGATCCACGCGCCGATCGCGCCTAGCGCGCCCGGCGGCATGCCGTGACCACCAGGCGGGAATCCAAGAATTTTTTGCCCACCATGACAGGCATACATCAAACCAATGAGCAGCCGCCCGATACAGAACACCGGATCCGCAAATCGAGAGAGCGAGTTCATGGCGCTCAGGCTGCACGATGCCAATCTTTAATGTCAAGACTCTAGCCACGGCGCTCTGCCGCCGTGGCTTCTGACGCCCGACCGAGCGAGACGGCTGCAGCTACGCCGCTTTCTTGTGCCTTTCGCCCATGCGTCGCTTTGCTCTTCACGAGATCGATCACTTTGGTATTGCCCGTGCCATCGCTCATAAATAAAACGCATGGCGAGCCGGGCTTAGTTGTAGCGGCGGTCTATGACCGCCGATCAGCACTCGCAGAGCGCCGCTGCAGTAAAATTAGGCCGCGAGCTCGAGTTGATCGCGCGGAATTCCGCGGAGCTCAAACAAACGAATCAGAGTTTCTTCGATCAGGTTGTTGGGACAGGATGCACCGGCAGTAATGCCAACAACCGCAGGCCCAGGCGGAAGCCAGAAGTGCGAAACGACCTCGCGCTTCTCATGCAGGTTGTAATGCTTGATCTCAGTGCGCGAACCGAGGCGCGACGCGTTTAGCACGAAATAGGTCGGCAATTTTTCTTCGCCCATTTCGGCGAGGTGCGACGTGTTTGAGCTGTTGTAACCCCCAACCACCAGCAGCAAATCCATTTTCACGCCGAGCAATTCGCGCAGTGCGTCCTGGCGTTCCTGGGTCGCGCCGCAAATCGTGTCGAAGAAGCGAAAGTTCTTTGCCGCTTCGTCCGCGCCATCGCGATCGATAATTGCCTGTCGGACGCGGCGCTGCACTTCTTCAGTCTCGCCGCGCAACATTGTCGTCTGATTGGCCACGCCAACTGTTTGCAAATGCACGTCGGGATCAAATCCCGGTGAATAAGCGCCCTTGAACTTTTCGAGGAACGCGTGTTTGTCGCCGCCGTGGCGAATGTAATTACAAACGTAATCGGTCTCGGCCAGGGTGAGCACAACCAGATAATGTCCGGTGCCGTCTCCGAGCGCGCGCGAACTGGTGGCCTTCGTCTCTTCGTGTTCGGCTTTGCCATGAATAATCGAGGTAGCCGATTCGCTCGCGTATTTGCGCACCCGTTTCCAAACGCTCATCACGTCGCCGCAGGTGGTATCAACGATCTGGCAGCCGCGCTCTTTGATTTGCTGCAACATCGACAATTCAGTTCCAAAAGCAGGCACGATCACGATGTCGTCCGGCTGAAGATCGGAAATATGGGCCTGTTTGTTCGGCCCGGTGAGATTTTTGATCCCAAGCGACGCGATCTGATGGTTGACCTCCGGATTGTGAATGATTTCCCCGACGATGAAGAGCCGGCGGTCCTTGAAAACTTTCCGCGCGGCGTAGGCGAGATCGATCGCGCGCTCGACGCCGTAACAAAACCCGAATTCCTTCGCGAGACGAACCGTGGTGTCGCCAACCTTGATGACCCCGCCGGCGCGCCGGACTTTGTCGACGATATCGCTCCGATAGTGCGACTCGACCTGTTCCTGGACGGCAGCCATCACGTCCGGCGTACGGAGGTTTACCTTCTCGCGCGCCGTCGTTCCGCTGGAAATAAGATTCGTGCTCACAGCTTCGGTAAGCCTAACACGTTACAGCTGCTTTTCAGCCGGCAATCGCTCGTTTCCGAGCAAGCTTACTGGTCGATCAGCAATGGCCCCGGTGGATCCTTGAACCAGGCCGAGGACATCATTAGTGAGCGCGGTGGATCGGGATCGCGACTTTGATCGATCCGCATCACGTCCTTCGCGTATTTTGCGTCTTCTGGCTGAGTTTGCGCGATGCTCACCGGTGTGCCGATATGGACCAGCGCGTAAAGGCGGGCCGCCGCTTCGCGATGCAATCGAACGCAACCGTGAGTCCGCGGCGTCGACCAGACAAATCCTTCGTGAAATCCGTATGCCGGCGCGAATTCACACCAATACGCCATCGGGTAACCGGCGTCCGGCTCGCTCACTCGGCGTTTGGTCTTGTCCTTGTTGATAATTGAGTAATGACCTGAAGGCGTCTCGGCCCCGCCGCGGCCAACGTTCGCCTGCGCCGCCATCAGCAATCGGTCCTCTTCCATGACGTAAACGGTTTGCGTGCTCTTCGAGAGTGCAACTCGCACGTTCGAGGGATCGTGCGGTTTGTAGGCGACAACATGATAGGCGCGTCCACCTGTGTAGGCTCCGCCTCCTCCAGTTTGGCAGCCGGTGAAAAACGAAAGGACGACAGGAACAGCAACGGCCAGGACTAAACGGGAAACGATTCGCATGGCCGTACTTGAAAAGGAGCACGCGCTTTTGTCAACGTCACATCTTAGACGGCTTCGGTTTATTTTCTGGAACGCCCGCGATGCGTTTGTCGAAACGGCGATGCAGCCGCGCATAAAATGGATAAGGCCGAGACGCGGTAGCCGGTTTGTAGCGCCAATGTTTATACATCCACAGCCAGGGCGCGGGATTTTTGCGGACGTATGGCTCGAACGAATCCCAGCACGCCTGCGCGATCTGCTGATAAGTGCGGCCCGCGGTTTCGATTTTCGGATGAAACACTGCTCGATAGCGGCCATTCGGCAGCGGCTCGCAATGAGCCGGAATAATCGGCGCGCCGGTTTGTTCGTTGAGCCACGCATGCGCCGACGTTACACTCGTTTTCAGACCAAAGCAGTCGATCGCTACCGACGGCATCTTGGGATGCAGGGTAAGATCCACCAGCAACGCGGTTCGCCCTTTTCGTCGCAGCGCTTTGTAGAGACGAACGATTCCGCCTTGTCTCGGGATCAACTCGTGGCCCGATCGCTCGCGCAATTTTCTGAAGATCGGATCAAGCAATGAATTTTTAAACTCCTGCGAAATGATCGTGCCGCCCAATCCCGAATATCCACTTGCCAGACTGAACCATTCGAAATTGCTGTAGTGATAACAAGCGTTGATGAAGTTGCGCTCCGGTCCGGTCGCGCGATCGATCTCTTCCAAGTTTACGAACTCGATGTAGGCCGGAAAATTGTCACGGGTTAATCGCGGGCTCCAGAAGAGATCGAGCATCGTCCTGGCGAAATGTTGAAATGATTCGCGCGTGATTTGTTCGCGTTCCCGCTGCGAAAATCGATCGCCGAAGGCGACCTCGAGATTACTAAGCGCGACTTTGCGGCCGTGCCGATCGAGCATCGACATTAAACCGCCGACCGAAAGCGCGAGACGGTAACATGCTTCGCGTGAAAGCAACGGGACGAGCCTTGCGGCAAGCAGCAAACCCGCCCATTCCAGCCGGTAGCGAATTTTTTTCCAGATCGAGCGCACTCGGCGGCATTCTAGCTCGTCACACGCCGCTCGCCACCGCGCGAGTTAACCTAACCCGGTCCCTTGGCCTGAGCAGATTTATCGCCCTCAATCTTCTGCAACCGTGCTTCTAACTCGCTGATGCGCGATTCGTACTGATGTAAAATGCGCGGCATGATTCCGGCAATCCGGCGCGCGCTGTAAATACGGACGGCGAGATAAAGAACAAACATCCCGAAAATGCCGATCGAATAAAGCGGTTCCTGGCGCGCAAGGGCGAGGTAAAGAAAGAGGCCAGCCAGCACCGTGCAGTAGATTGAAGAGCGCAGCAATACGCTAATGCCGCTGTTCTTCGATTCGTTTAACCGCCGAACAACCGACTGCTCCTGCGGATTCAAGTCCATCGCAGACAGTTAAGCTAAGAAGCAATGATTCGATCAAGCTCCAAACACGCGTTTCATCAATGGGCCGATTGACCTGCTTCACGTTCAAACTTACGTTTGTTTTGCGTTCGCGAGCGCGACGCGAATCGTGAAAAGCGTCCTCTTTGTCTGCACTGGCAATATCTGTCGCAGTCCAATCGCGGAAGGACTCTTTCGCCGGCTGGTCGGGAACCGCAAAGACATGGAGGTTGCTTCGGCAGGTGTGCACGCCGTGCGCGGACAACCGCCAAGTCTTTACGCGGTCCAGGTTTGCGAATCCGACGGAGTGAACATCAGCGATTTGCGCAGTCAACCGCTCACCGCCGACCTGGTCGATCGGGCGACGCACATTTTCGCAATGACCGGCGCGCATCTTGAGACCATCCACCTGCTCTTTCCTCAGGGCGCCGAGAAAACTTTTCTGCTGCGCGAATTTGAAGAACCCGGTTCAACCTGTTGGCGCGATGTGCCGGATCCGATCGGCATGGGGCGAGACGTTTATGAAGATTGCGCGCGCACGATCAAAAATGCGTTGCCGAGTGTGCTCAGTTTTGTCGAGCAGGGCGAACTGGTTCCTCCTGGTGCGGCGAAGAATCGCGGAATATCATCATATTCTATGAGCGAGGTTTCTCGCCCAACTCAAACCAGCGCTGGATCGACATCCTACGGCGGCAGCTCGATGGAAGCGTTGCGCAAAGTCGACCCGGAAATCTACGACGCGATCCGGGCTGAAGAAAAACGTCAGCGCGAAAACATCGAGCTCATCGCGTCCGAGAATTTCACGAGCCGCGCGGTGATGGAGGCTCAGGGCTCCTGTTTGACCAACAAATACGCCGAAGGTTATCCCAAGAAACGTTGGTACGGCGGTTGTGAAAATGTCGACACCGCCGAGCAACTGGCGATCGATCGGGCATTGCGATTGTTCGGCGCCGAACACGCGAATGTGCAGCCGCACAGCGGAGCCCAGGCAAACATGGCCGTATATTTCTCGGTTTTGAAGCCGGGCGACAAAATCCTGGCAATGAATCTTGCCCACGGCGGCCATCTCACGCACGGGCATCCGGCGAATTTCTCGGGAAAATTCTACAACGTCTCGCAGTACGGCGTCAGCGAGAAAACGGAACAGATCGATTACGACGCGTTGCGAAAGCAGGCCGAAGAAGTTCGACCGGCCATGATCACCGCCGGCGCGTCGGCTTATCCACGAATCATCGATTTCCCGCGGCTGCGGCAAATAGCCGACTCGGTCGGCGCGCTTCTCTTCATCGACATGGCGCACATTTCAGGACTGGTCGCCGGAGGCCAGCATCCGAGTCCGATCCCGCATGCGCAATTTCTTACCACCACGACGCACAAGAGTCTTCGCGGGCCACGCGGTGGAATTGTTCTGTGCACGAAAGATTTCGCGAAGCAAGTCGACGCCACCGTTTTTCCCGGCGTCCAAGGCGGACCGCTCATGCACGTCATCGCCGCGAAAGCGGTTTGTTTTCACGAAGCGTTGCAACCGGGATTCCGCGAGTATCAGCGACAGGTTGTGACCAACGCCAAAGCGCTCGCCGCTGGTCTGGCCAAGCACGGCTACCGAATCGTTTCCGGCGGCACCGACAATCACCTCATGCTGGTCGATCTTCGCCCAAAGGAAATTAACGGGAAGGAAGCCCAGGAGGTCCTCGACCGCGCCGGCATCACCGTGAACAAGAACGGAATTCCGTTCGACACTTATCCGATCTTCAAACCGGGCGGCATCCGGGTTGGTACACCGGCGGTCACAACGCGCGGCATGAAAGAGGAAGAAATGCTCGAGATCGCAGATCTCATCGCCGAAGCGTTACAAAATCGCACCGACGAATCCGCCTTGGCCCACGTTCGGGAAAAGGTGCGGGACATCACCCGGCGTTTCCCGCTGCCCTGTTAACCGTAGCGGCGGTCTGTGACCGCCGGCATTATTTAGTTTCGGCGCTCATAGAGCGCGCTACAGTCGTCTCTGATTCATGAATCGAGCGGCGGATCAATCGCAGGTGAACCCTTTGCGCGAAGGTTTATCCACTCGCGCCGTGCCACAGCCATGTAGCGTCGTGATTTTCGGCGCAACCGGCGACCTGACACACCGCAAGCTCCTCCCCGCCCTTTACAATCTCGCCGCCGACGGCGAATTGCCGCCCGCGGTGAGTGTGATCGGTTTCGCCCGCCGGCCGAAAACTGATGATGACTTTCGAAAAGAAATGGAAGAGGCGGTCAGGAAATTCTCGCGTCAGGCGGTTCGCGACGAAATTTGGAAAACGTTCGCGCAATCGATGTTCTATCATCAAAGCGATTTCGCCGACGAATCCGGATTCAAAAGCCTGGCTCAACAGCTGGAGAAGATCGACAAGGAACGCGGCACGCGCGGCAATCGCCTCTTTTATTTCGCCGTCGGGCCGGAACAATTCGAACCGATTCTGAAACATCTCAAGACCGCCGGACTCAACAAGGCCCCCGAAGGAAGTTGGGCGCGTGTGATCGTCGAGAAACCGTTTGGCACGGACCTTGATTCGGCGCGTGAACTGAATCGCGTGATCAGCGATTCTTTCAGCGAAGAGCAAACGTATCGAATCGATCATTTCCTCGGCAAAGAAACCGCCCAGAACATTTTGGTGCTGCGCTTTGCCAACGCGATTTTTGAACCGCTTTGGAACGCGCGTTACATCGATCACGTTCAGATCACGGCTGCTGAAACGCTCGGCGTGGAAGGTCGCGCCGGTTATTACGAGACTGCGGGCGCGCTGCGCGACATGGTGCAAAACCACCTGCTCCAACTCCTCTGTCTCGTGGCCATGGAAGCCCCAAGCGATTTACGGGCCGACAGCATCCGTGATGAAAAAGTGAAAGTCGTTCGCTGTTTGCGACGAATGACTGCGAACGAAGTCGCAACGGACGTGGTGCGTGCTCAGTACTCCGAAGGCGCGATCAACGGCAAACCGGTTCCCGCTTACCGGAAGGAAGAGAAGGTCAATCCAAACTCGATGACCGATACGTTTGTTGCGTTGCGTCTGAACATCGACAATTGGCGCTGGTGGGACGTGCCGATCTACATGCGCGTCGGCAAACGACTGCCGAAATCGGCCACCGAGATTTCCGTTCATTTCAAAAAAGCGCCGATGGTTTTGTTCAACAAGGAAACCAACGAAGCGAACGTGCTGGTGATTCGAATCCAACCCGACGAAGGCATTTCGTTGCGGATGCAAGCGAAGATTCCGGGCACAAGTTTCCGGATCGAACCCGTGAAGATGGATTTTCATTACGGAACAACGTTCGGCAAAGCCAGTCCCGAAGCCTATGAGCGATTGTTGCTCGACGCGATGGGCGGCGACGCCACGTTGTTCGCCCGGCGCGACGAAGTCGAAGAAGCGTGGGCGTTTATCGATGTTATTGAGAAAGCGTGGTCGGCGAAAAAAGATGCGCCCGATCTGTATTTTTATCCGGCCGGCTCATGGGGACCCGATCAGGCGGACGAGCTCCTCGCCCGCGACGGGCGTTCCTGGCGAAGACTTTAAAGTTATGCCGGCCGTTTCTGAAACCTATTCGTTAGGCCAGCCGGTTGCGATCAGTGATATCGGCAGTGAACTCAAAAAAATCTGGCAGGAAGGCGAAGGCGCCATGGCGCGCGCGTCGCTGATTAATCTCGCTGTTTACAGCGAAAAGCCGGACTCATTGGAGAAAAACACCCGGCTGCTGGCAAAGATCACGGAAAATCACGCGTGCCGCGCGCTTGTCATCGGAGCGAAGCGCGAATCAAAAGAAAATCGGATGGAAGCGTGGGTCAACGCGCATTGCCATGTCACTCGCGCCGGCGGCAAACAGATTTGTTCCGAACAGATTTCGTTTTCGTTGGAAGGCCCGTGCGTCAAATGGTTGCCGAGCATCGTGTTTTCGCACCTCGATTCGGACCTCCCCCTGTATCTTTGGTGGCAGGACGATTTCCCCGATGAGATGGACGCGCAGCTCTGGGCCTGGGTCGATCGATTGATCTTCGACAGCCAAACCTGGAAGAATTTCGACAAGCAGATGCGATTGGTCGAGACGGCGGAACAGGAAGCGAAGCAGCGCATTGTTCTATGCGATCTCAATTGGACGCGCCTCGACAAAGTCCGATACGCCATCGCGCAGTTCTTCGATCATCCGGCTTCACACCATCATTTCGCGGAGATGGAATGCGTGAAGGTCTATTTTGCGCCCGGTTACAAATCGACCGCTATTCTCTTAATTGGCTGGCTCGCCGCGCAGCTAGAGTGGAAAACGAATCAGCAAGACATGAACGGAAGCTGCCGCTTCCTCGACGCGAACAACCACAAGGTCGACATCGAGCTGCACGAGAAAGCTGGCAGCCCGATCGGCGCAGTGGTTTTGAATTCGCAGAGCGTAAAGTTTTGCGTCACTCCGGCAAAGTGCGGCGATCTTTTGGAAGTTTCTCGTGGCGGCGAAAAGGAGACGGCAGTGCCGCAAATGATGCCGGCCCAAAGTAACGACCCCGTCGATCTGATGACGCAGGAGCTACTTCGGGGCGGGCCGCACCGGGTTTATCTGCACGCAGTCAGCTCTGTGCGTTCACTCTTGTAGGTAGACGCGATTGACCCAATCGCGTGGCGGTTCGGTAACCCGCCGCTGCCTCGCACGGCTTGTGCTCTTAAGAATGCGTGCCCAATAAGATCTCAACCCTCTGCCTCGTCGTCGCTTTTGGTTTTGCTCTGACTGGCTGTTCGTCCATGAGCGCACAAGCTCGCCGGGAGCGGGCTTATCATCATTACGTTCAGAAACAGATGCGCGAGCGCCAGAAACAAATGGCGCGCGCTCAAAAAGCAGCCAACCGTCAGCTGAAGCAAAAATTGAAGCACTTGCAGCCAAGCGAGCCGGTTATGGCTACCAACCTCGAGGATGTTTCGGCACCATCAGTCTCCGGAGCGGCTGTCGCTCCATCTGAGCCGGTCGTTTCGCAGCCCGATACAGTTGTCGCCCCGGTCACCGTTTCCGCTTCCGACGCCATCGCGACGCAAAGTCCGGAGCAACCGTCGCGGCCGTAACGGGCTCGAAATTGTTCGTTGGCAATCCGCCTTGGAAGTCGCTCGCACGAGGCTTGCTTTTGAACCGAACATGGCGCGAGGCCGGGACTTCTTTGGCTTTTGTACGACCCTAAAGCCACTGGAGCGAAAAGCTCTGGGCGCGCTTTCGGAGGTCCGGCACCTCGAAGAAGGGGAAACTGTCTATTCACCCGGCGATCCGGCCGACTCACTTTACATCATCAACCGCGGAGTCGTGGAGGTTGTGCAGGACAACGGCAACGAGAAAGCGGCCGTAACTTACCTTTCGCGCGGCGATGTTTTCGGCGACGTCGAAGCGCTAAGCGGCCTTCCGCGCAGGCATCTCGTTCGAACACGTGAAGCGGCAAGTTTCCAGTGCTTTCGGCGCGGGGATTTTCCGGACCTGCTCGAGAGGATTCCCTCTTTCTTTCTCTACCTCAGTAAGCAGCTGGCGCTTCGACTGTGGCGGGCCGCTGATGTTGCCCTTGCTCAAAGTCATTGCATGGAACTCAGCGGCAGCCTTTCCAACTTCGACCTCGTCACAATCTATCAAACGATCCTGAATTCGTTTCAAACCGGCCAGTTGCAAATTTTGAACGAGAAAGGCGATCCGATCTCAGCTTGCTCTTTTGAGAATGGCAAACCACGCCACTGTCAATTTGAACACCTCGAGGGTGAGGAAGCTTTTTGGCAGCTGCTTCTGAATGCGAAGTTGTCAGGCACATTTTCCTTCTTTTCGGGCGAGCATCCATCGAGCGACCAGATTGAAGGTGAGCCCATCAATCGGAACGGGCAGGCGTTGCTGATCCAAGCCTTGCAATTCCGGGATGAATTCGCTGACGTGAAAAGTCGCCTGCCCGATCCGAATGCGATCGTCCACAGGCGTCAACTCAACATCTCATGGCCGGAGAGGGCGCCCGAGGAGCTGCGCCCCCTGGCCGAAGAAGTTTGGCAAATCGTTTACAGCAAACCACTCGCCCTTTCGGAATTGTTTCGCAGTTGCTCAGTATGCGAACTGAAATTGTACCGCGTCGTTGACGAACTCGTGCTGTCGCAACACTTCGATCTGCTTTCCGCCTCTTCGTCCAACGGAACGGCGGTCTGATTCCTCCTCAACCTTCGCGGACCACGGGAGTTGGTTTCCCGTCCGGCCCGAGCGCAACGTAAGTGAACACGCCGCTCGTCACCTTCACGCTCTCGCCAGTCCGATAACGCGTCACCCACACGTCGAGACGGATCTTCATCGATGTCCGGCCAATTTTCTCCAACCAGGCGTAACACGCCACAGTATCGCCGACCCGCACCGGATTAAGAAACGCCATTCCGTCGATTGCCACGGTCACCACGCGGCCCTTCGCGATCTTTCCCGCGAAAATCGCGCTTCCCAAATCCATTTGGGAAACAAGCCACCCGCCAAAGATGTCGCCGTCGCGATTTGTATCTTTCGGCATCGCGATTGTCTGGATGACAAGTTCACCTTTCGGCTGATCTGATTCCGTCATCGTTGCTGTTTAACCACGAATGGACACGAATTTACACTAACAAAAAGTTAGTCCGGCGAAATCTTCCTCTTCTTGGATTACGACCAAGAGTAAGACGAAGAAGAAGATTACAAGATCAACATGCAATCGCCATAACTGTAAAACCGGTATTGCTCGCGGATCGCTTCGGCATAGGCCCGCAGCAGAAACTCGCGTCCGGCGAACGCGCTCCCCAGCATGAGCAGGGTTGAGCGCGGCAGATGAAAATTCGTCAGCAACGCGTCGACTGCCCTGAATTCAAACGGCGGATAAACAAAAAGGTCCGTTTCACCTTCTTGCGGGACAATCTCCATCCCGCTTCTCGGCAGCTTGAATGCTTTAAGCATTCGAGATTCTTCATCTCGACTCTGAAACGTGAATGCTTTAAGCATTCGAGTTCCCTGAGCGATTGTTTCTAACACGCGGACGGTTGTTGTTCCGACCGCCACGATTCGTCCGGCGTTGTTGAGCTTTTGGGCGGCTTCAGCGGAAACTGAAAATGACTCCGCGTGCATTTGATGCTCGACGACGTTTTCCGAGTGCACCGGACGAAATGTGCCCGGTCCAACGTGAAGCGTGATAAATGCGTGCGCAATCTCCGACAACATTTCCGGCGTGAAATGAAGCCCCGCCGTCGGCGCGGCGATAGCGCCCGGCGATTGAGCAAACACAGTTTGATAACGTTCGGAGTCCGTCGAGTCGCTCTCGCGCCCGATGTAGGGCGGCAACGGCATCGAACCGTGCAGGTAGAGATCGATATCCGTCTCCAGGGTCACGATTCGCTCGCCGTCCGGCAAAATCTCTTCGACCCGCAATTCGACATTGTCGATCCTGGCTGTCGCACCGACCCGCATTTTTCTCCCCGGTTTTACCCAGCATTTCCAACGCGCGGGTCCGACCTTCCCCAGGAACAGAAACTCGATCGCGTGATCGTCCGAGAATCTGCGTGCGGCCAGGACGCGGGTGTTGTTGAGAACCACCAAATCCCCCGGTCGCAGAAAATTCTTCAGTTCTCGAAATTGGCGATGTTCGATCGTCTGCGAATCTCGATGGAGCACCATCATCCGCGAGTCATCGCGATTCGGCAGTGGCCGTCTCGCTATAAGCGATTCCGGCAGTGGATAATCGTAATCGCTCAGCTTGTTGGACATTTCAGTAACACCGGCCTTCAGGCCGGCGATCTAGGCCCTTCGCGAAAATTAGCTGTTTCTAACAGCTTTCCACAATCGTAAGCCGTTGAAACGGCTCCTGTCCATTCAGCGGCGAAATTCACCGGCTTGAAAGCCGGTGTTAATCGTAGTTGTTGAGAATAGCCCAGCGTTTCAACGCTGGGTTCAATACGAACAAGTCTTTTTGAGTCCGGACGGACGAAAGAAATGTCCTGTCCCCTGAAGGAACTCGACTGATCAGCAACGTGTTACCCAGCGGTAAAGCGCTGGGCTATTGCCAGTGCCATTCAAATGAATTGCCGATCTGCTCAAAACTTTACAGTATGCAGTCGATGCAATTTCCGCACGCGCTCGAGACCGTTTTGCAAACGCTCGAGCGAATGCGCGACGAATCCGTAAATCACCCGTGTGCGTCCCGAAGCGCGCTCGAAGCTCTCGATCGGATCGCGCCGGCGCGAGGCACGGAAAATATTCAGAAACCAAAGAGCGACGTCGTTGCGGCAAAGGACCAGAACAGAGTTGAGAAGCTCGCCGCTGTTAACGAACGCGTTTGCGCGTGCGTAAAATGTCCCAACCTGGCGAGCTCGCGTACCCAGACTGTTTTTGGCGTCGGCAATCCGGACGCCGACTTAATGTTTGTTGGTGAAGCCCCCGGCGCGGATGAAGACGCGCAAGGCGAGCCGTTCGTCGGTCGCGCCGGCCAGTTGCTGACAAGAATCATCAAAGCGATGGGCTTTGCTCGCGAAGAAGTTTACATCGCCAACATTTTGAAATGCCGGCCGGACACACCGGGCAGTTCCTACGGAAATCGCCCGCCGACACCGCGCGAAATGCAAACCTGCCGTCCGTACTTGATGGAGCAGATCGATATCATTCGTCCGAAAGTCATCGTCGCTCTTGGCGCGGCGGCGGTGGAAGGACTTCTCGGAACCCGTGCTCCGATGCGTGAATTGCGTGGACGCTGGGATTCATTCAACGGCACACCGCTGATGGTCACTTATCATCCGGCATATCTCTTGCGGAACCAATCACCGTCAGAGAAACGCAAAGTCTGGGAAGACATGATGCTGGTTTTGGAGCGGCTCGAGAAACCGATCAGCGAAAAACAACGAAACTATTTCTTGTGAGGTAGCGGCGATTGATTCCGTCAACCACGCTACCTAGGACAACTCGCGAAATAGCGTTTCGATGCGGGACCGCGAACCGAGACTTGAAGACAACGAAGTCATAATCGCTCGGACTTCTTTTCGTGGAACCTTAATGTGACGATGAAGCACCGTGCCGCCGGCGTCGCGCAAGAGCGCGAGAGTGCGCGCGCCGATCAATGCCGGCAGCACCGTTGCGATGCGAACGCGCCGATTTCTGACTGCAAGTGCATACTCGATTCCCGCTTTGATCCCCTGCTCCGCTTTCCCGCGCCATTTTCGATAAATGGGCAGAAAACGTTGTGGCTCGCGTAGAATTTGGGACGGCTCCAGTGCGACGGCGGCCAATTCTTCGTTTGGAAAATAGCAGCGGCCGGCGCGAAGATCATCGCCGGCGTCCCGCAAAATGTTAATGAGCTGCAAGCCCTGGCCGTAATGCTTGCCGAGTTCGAGCATCTCGTTCTCGCGACGCGGGGAAAACTTTCGCAACAGTTGGAAACAAATCCGCGTCCAGAATTCTCCGGCGCTGCCGGCAACAAGGTAAGTGTATTCGTCGAGGTCGGCCGCGGTTTCCAGCGCGACCAGTTGTTTCGGATCGCGAAACCACTCAACGTCGAGAACTTGTCCGCGATTAATTTTCTCGAGAACAGCGCGCACCTGCTGACGTTCGAAATCTTCGCTTTGGTCGAGCCAGGCCAAACACGATGGCACTGATTCAATCAGAGCGCGCTCGGACTCGTTCTTCTGCAATGGCGCGACCGACCTGCTAAGATCGCCAATCGCGTGCTCGAGTGGTTCGCCTTGGATTGCACGGGCGAGCGATTGCAATTTTTCGACCCGCAATTCGATCGGCAACTCCGTGGTATCGGCAATGGTGTCGGAAGCCCGCGCCAGGAGGTAGCCGAGCGAAACCGGATTGCGGAGTTTTTTCGGCAAAAGGAAAATCGAAACGAAGAATGAACGCGAGACGCGCCGAAGGATCGGGCCGCGCAAACTTGAAACCGAAACGGGCCGGTGCGTCTGCTCGGTCGCCAGGGTTTCACCGGCCGACATTTTTCACCTCGATCCGACTCATCTCAGAATTTCCGAGGCCGACAGTGGTGGCGGTTTGAACATAACTCGCCAGCCGGCCGATCGGCGGAAAACTTTCCTTGGCCCGCAGGGCCTCGAGTTGTTTGAGCGCTACGGAATCCAAAGCCACCGGATCTTTGCTCGCGTAGAGCGTGGCGTGAGGCAGGGCAAAGTTCGGCTGCGATGCCGGCCCGCCGCCGTATTGCGCCAGCAATCCGTCCATGATGTTTAGTACAACTTTTTGCGAGATGATGGGATGCGCATAAATGATCGCGATGCTTTCCGCGCCGAACGGCGTTCCCTGCGAAAATCTCCGCCAGTTGTCGATGTTCGGGACGGTCATGTTGTAAAGGCAACCGGCGATGCCGTTGGTCGTGCTGTTGCTCATCACCGGGACGTTGATGACTTTGGTGACGTCAGTGGCGAGGATTTTACAGAAATGGCTGATGTTGCTCGTGTTCTCGGTGTCCGAGAGCGGGATGCTCTTTCCCTTGTCGCTAAGGTAATCGACGTCGCCCCAGATAAGTTTTCCGAGCAAAGGCGCGGTAAATGTTGCTTTTGGATCATAACCGTCGCGCGGCGGAATGCTTTTCAATTGAAACCCATCCGCGCCCGACCTGTAGCCGGCTCCCTTTATTCCCTCGAGCGAACGATCCCAGACAATAATGCTGCTCCGCGGATGACCGGCTGCGACCAAACCGTCAACGATCGCCGTGACAATGTCATGATGCGTCGTGAAAAGTTCACCGCCGGCCGCGGAGATTTTGATTCCAACTTTGTCGTTAGGCGAAATGATCGAGCCCCAGGCCCTGGCCAAATCCGGTTGGCCAGTCGCGGCCAATACCAGCCGATCGACCATTGCCCGAACGTCGCGTGAGTTCGTTTTGTAATCGACGATCGAATCCGCGTCGTGCGTCTTGTAGACGACCGACGTCTGCGGCGACGGGCTTTGCGCCCATGCGGCGCTGATGGCGCAAAAGAAAACAAGGGTTACAATTCGGGTCGACAAGGGACTTTGATCTTATGGTCGTAGACGCGAATCACAACTCCGTGGTTTCATCCGAGCCGCAAATCGGCCGGAGCGCGTCGGACAGCATCCGCCATCTCTACGTTCATATTCCGTTTTGCGCGCGGATTTGTCCGTATTGCGCGTTTTACAAGGAACTCCTCGATCGCTCGCAAACGCAGCGATTTTGCGAGGCGATTCTACGGGAATTACAAACCCACGCTCGGGATCGAGCTCTGCGACCAAGGACAATTTATTTCGGCGGCGGAACGCCAACCGCGCTTAGCAACCCGCAATTACAATTTTTATTGGATGGTTTTCGGGTGGAACTCGATCTCTCGGATCTGTCGGAGTGGACGATGGAAGCGAATCCCGGAAGTGTGTCGGCAACAAAAGCGGCGCTGCTTCGGCGGCTTGGGATCAATCGGATCAGTCTCGGCGTTCAATCATGGGACGACGATTTGCTGAAGTTGCTTGGTCGCGAGCACAACGCAATGCAAGCCGAACAATCGTTCGAAATTTTCCGGCGGGCGGGATTTGAAAACATCAACGTCGATCTGATGTTTGGATTGCCGGGACAGACCATCAACCAATGGCGTCAAACCTTGAAGCGAACGATCGCCCTCCGGCCGGAACACATTTCGACTTACTGTCTGACTTACGAGGAAGACACCGAATTCTTTTTGCGTCACGCCCGCGGCGAGTTTCGGCAGGACGCCGATGCCGACGCGGAGTTTTTCGATCTCGCGATGTCGATGTTGGAAAACGCGGGCTACGAGCAATACGAAATCTCGAATTACGCGCGACCAGGATTTCGTTCCGCGCACAATCACGGGTATTGGTCGGGCGCCGATTATCTCGGCGTCGGCCCGAGCGCGTTTTCCACAGTTGGAATGACCCGCCGGCAAAACATTCCGGACTTTCGACGATACTCCGACGCGGTTCTTTCCGGACGAACCGCGACTGGCTCGGTCGAGCATTTAACTGAAGCAATGAAGCGCGCCGAGAGAGTCGCGCTTTCGTTGCGGACCGACGGTGGCGTGCCTGCACGATTGCTCGATTCATTTGAAATTGAGACGCGCGAATTCATCAGACTCGGCTTGCTTGAAAAAGCGAACGACCGTTTCGTGCTGACGCGCGCGGGCAAAGCGCTCGCCGACTCGGTGGCGGCGGAGCTTGTTTAAGCGGCGATGGCCGGTCGGTGAATCATGCCGCTTTGCGGCAATCCACAAGCGGGCACATTCTGGATGAACTAGCGGGAGCGTAACTGCCGCTACCTGACATTGCGATACCGCGAATAGGTAGCGGCGATTGACCCCAATCGCCACGACCCGCCGGTCCTGACGGTGCGACCGCCGCTTTTCGGATGAAAACCCTGGCCATTTGGGCGCGAACGAGCGCAACTTGAAATGGCGGTTCGGTGAACTGCCGCAACCTGAGCTTGCGGTAATTCGACGTCTGGTAGCGGCGATTGACCCCAATCGCCATGACCCGCCGATACCTATTACTCGCTCCTGCCGTAACGCCGCTGACGCCGTCCGTATTCTTCAACCGCGGCAACCAAATCCTTCTTCGTAAAATCAGGCCAGAGTTTCGGCGTCACGTACATCTCGGTATAGGAAGCTTGCCAGAGCAGAAAGTTCGACAAGCGCATCTCGCCCGAGGTCCGGATGAGCAGATCAGGATCCGGATAATATCGAGTGTAAAGATGTTTGCTGAACATTGCTACGTCGATCATTCCCTTGTCGATGTGTCCGAGTTCGATCGCGCGAATCAGGCTCTTGATGCCGTCGATAATTTCCAGCCGGCCGCCATAACTGAGCGCGAGAACCAAAGTGACGCCGGTGTTGCCGGCTGTTGCTTCGATTGATTTGTGCAACTGCTGCTGACAAGCTTCCGGCAAGTCGGTCAGCCGTCCGATCGCCTGCAACCGTACGTTTTTCTCGATCAGTTCCGGCGTTTTCTCCTTCAAGAACTTTTCCAGCAGCTTCATCAGGGCAAACACTTCACTCTTGGGACGCTGCCAGTTCTCGGCAGAAAAGGCGTAGAGAGTCAGGAATTCGACCTTCAATTCTGCACATCCCTCGACGCATTCGCGGGCGGCCCGGGAGCCTTCCTCGTGTCCTTTGATCCGGGGAAAACCGCGGGCCTTAGCCCACCGGCCATTGCCGTCCATAATAATGGCGATGTGTCGAGGGACGGATTTGCCGGCGACGGCCATTGTTACAGGAAGATAGTCTGCGCGCGCGTGGGCCCGACGCTGATAATCGAAACCTTTGCTCCAGTGAGCTGTCCAAGCCGCTTCACGTAATCTCTTGTGGCGCGTGGAAGTTGCGAAGGTTTTTTCGCTGAACTCGTGGATTGCTTCCAGCCGGGCATCTCTTCATAAATCGGCTCGCAGTTGTCGAGTTGGACCGCGTCGCAAGGCGGAAAGCTGAGCCGTTTACCGTTCAACCGATATCCGACGCAGACCCGGATTGGATCCACTGTGTCCAAACCGTCCAGGTTCGTAATTGCCAGCTCATCGATCCCGTTAACCATCGCCGCGTAGCGGGTCGCGACCGCATCAAACCAACCGCACCGTCGCGCTCGTCCGGTGGTCGCCCCGAACTCGCGGCCGAGCGAATGAAGCAGATCGGAAAGGTGCTGGTCCTCGGTTGGCAACGGCCCCTCGCCTACTCGCGTCGTATAAGCCTTCATCACGCCGACCACGCGGTCGATCCGGTTCGGCGGAACGCCCGTGCCGGTCGACGCGCCGCCCGCCGTAGTGTTGGACGATGTTACGTACGGATAAGTTCCGTGATCGATATCGAGAAAAGTTCCCTGCGCACCTTCGAACAAAACCTTTTTTCCGCGCTCAATCGCATTGTGCAGATAAACAACCGTGTTGGTTACGAACGGCCGCAGCTTCGCGCCGGCGGCCAGATAACTCTTATTTACCTCGTCGTAGTCCATCGGCTTTGCGCCAAGCGCGCGCAGCACGGCATTATTCTCGCGGTTCTTGGCCTGTAACTTTTTCGAAAACAATCGCGGCTGCATCAAATCCGAGATGCGCAACCCGGTGCGCGCGGCTTTGTCCGCGTAAGCGGGGCCGATACCGCGCTTGGTCGTTCCAATTTTCGCGCGGCCCTTGCGCAGCTCGCGCTGTTCGTCGAGCGCACTGTGATACGGCAAAACCAGATGCGCGCAATCGCTGACGAGCAGGTTCCTGCCAATCTTTACCCCGGCGCGACGGAGTTGTTCGATTTCGCTGACCAGCGCGATCGGATCGACCACAACGCCATTACCGATGACGCAAACCTTTCCGCGCCGTAAAATTCCCGACGGTATCAGATGCAGAATGTAAGTCTTGCCGCCGTGAACAATCGTGTGCCCGGCGTTGTTGCCGCCTTGACTGCGAACGATGACGTCCGCCTTGGTCGTAAGGACGTCGATGATTTTGCCTTTCCCTTCATCGCCCCACTGCGCGCCAACTAAAATCGTGTTTGCCATTTCAATTCGGATTCGGGCAAAAAATTTTCCCGACGCATCCGGCAAGACGCAGTCGGGACTTGCCCACGAATGATAAGAACAACCTGCACCCGCGCAAGCAGTTTCCAAATGGAGGAAAGTGAAAAAAAGCCGACCACACTGCGGACCGGGTGCGTTGTCTCGGTAATGCGCACTATTCTACTTATCATCCTGATTATTTTGCTGCTGGGAGCCTTGCCCGCATGGCCATACAGCACCGGTTGGGGCTATTATCCGAGCGGCGGCTTCGGATTGATCCTGTTGATCGTGATAATCCTCTTTTTAATGGGGAAATTCTGACCCAGGGCGGTCAGGTCAGTCGCGCTTGCTGCTCTGCGAAGCCAGCGCCTTTTTCAATGCGTAAGCGGATTCGCTTGTGCCACCGCCCGTGTGCGCATGCGAATAATTCTTGAGTTTGTCCCACGGAATCCGCGCGTCGTAAGTGAACGTGTTCATCGCCACGCGACAACTCGCGCCGCTGTTTTGCAGGTGTCGATGTGAAGTGATGAACTGCGAAGGGTCGTAGTAGTTGCTCGAATCCTGCGCGAACTTGTCGCGACTCATTCCAATCTCGAGATTCTTGCGGATTTCGAGATGCAGATGCGCGTCATAAAGGCCGTGCGCGGTCCCCATTGTCGCGATTTGTTGTCCGCGTCTGAGGCCTTGTCCGCGACGGACTAGGATTCTATCGAGGTGGCCGTACAGTGAATCGACATAGTGCGTGCCAAGGCCGTCGCGATATGCGTGCCGCACGATGATCACATTCCCCCAACCCTGATGGCAGTCGCGCGCAAAAACTACGACGCCATCGCCAATGCAATAGATTGGATCGCCGAGATCTGTGTCGCCACCGCCGACTCCGTCCCAATCCTCACCAAGATGTCCGTTCGAACGAAAGCCACGCGCCCTGTAATATCCGCGAGCGTCCGGTTTGCCAACCGGCATGTCGAATCCGTCCGCCAGTCTGACGAATGCGGTTTGGCCTGAAAAATTAATCGGCGGCGCCGGAAAGGTCTCTGTTTCGCGTGAAGGTTTCTCAACAACGCGCACCGCATTCGTCGCCGTCTTTTTCGCGGGCGCAACCGGTTCGGGCTCCGGTGGCGGCGCCTCTTCCTCAATGTCGTGCATCTCTTCTCTCATGCGCTGACCGGCGAGAGCACCCGCCTTGCGCATCTGCTCGACACTGAGTGTCGGTGAAGAAGTGGTGGTTGTTGTCGTGTAAGAAACCGGTCGGGCTTGCGGATGCAGCTCCATCTGCGGCTGCGGTGCGACGGGCTTGGTTTGATGAACAACGGCTGGCGCCTTTTCGCGCGGAATCTCCACCTGCTGCGCAGAAACCGTTGCGATTGAAATCAAACCGCACGCGAACGCTCCAATGACAACCTTGCCAACCATGAACTTGCCGGTGATACCGAATCGGCGCGAGGGTGGCAAGCAGTTATTCACAGGCGTTGGCGGGAGCCAACTTTACGGCGGGAGGTGCCGAGCAAAGCGAGCGCACCTAGGGAAGCCGGGTTCTGAGATTGGGAATCACAGGCGTTGGCGGGAGCCAACTTTACGGCGGGAGGTGCCGAGCAAAGCGAGCGCACCTAGGGAAGCCGGGTTCTGAGATTGGGAATCACAGGCGTTGGCGGGAGCCAACTTTACGGCGGGAGGTGCCGAGCAAAGCGAGCGCACCTAGGGAAGCCGGGTTCTGAGATTGGGAATCACAGGCGTTGGCGGGAGCCAACTTTACGGCGGGAGGTGCCGAGCAAAGCGAGCGCACCTAGGGAAGCCGGGTTCTGAGATTGGGAATCACAGGCGTTGGCGGGAGCCAACTTTACGGCGGGAGGTGTCGAGGCCGCCCCGGCGGCCGAGCGCACCTAGGGAATCACGCCGCTCAGCGGCAAACCAGAAGCAGGGAACAAAATAGATGCACTAGCGGGAGCGTAAGCCGGGCACCGAGGTTGGGAATCGAGGCGTTGGCGGGAACCAACTTTACGGCGGGAGGTGCCGAGGCCGCCGCGGCGGCCGAGCGCACCTAGGGACTCATGCTGCTCTGCGGCAAACTACATCCAGGGAACATTATTGATGCACTAGCGGGAGCGTAAGCCGGGGACCAAGGTTGGGAACCAAGCCGGTCACGAACGCCGGCCGCGCCTTACTGGCGCTGGATGCGGACCACCGGCAGCGGAAACCGCAGCCGCAATTCGTCCTGCAAATAAATCTCCACGTGGTGCAGGCCAAATTGCTGGAATTGCACACCGCCAAAATAATGAACGTTCGTCGCGTGCCCTTCCATTTCCTTAAGCACGAACTCCACTTCCGCCTGCGCGAGGACGTTTTGCTCGTCGACTCCTACGATCCGCGACCGTTGCTTGAATTTCCCGGTGCCGCTGCACCAGCGCGTCCAAATGCAAAGCCGCATATAATTGATCGGCAATGACGGCGCGGCGATGACATTGAGCACGCCAACCAGCGTGTTCATGCCGTTAAACTCGCATCGAACATCTTCACACAGCACGCAGCTCTGCAGATCGGGAAGAATGGCTTCGGTCGATTCCATTTGAGTCGATCTAAATAAGACCGCGAGTGAGCAGGATCACCAGGACAATGCCGAGCACGATCCGGTAAATTGCAAACGGCGCGAAGCCGCGGCGCCGGACCCATTGCATGAACCAGGCGACGACTCCGAGCGCGACAATAAAAGAAATAATGAAGCCGATCGCGAGGACGATCCATTCGTGCGTATTCATCGCCAGCGGCGCGATTCCGCCCTCAGCGGCGGTGTTGCGACTCGGCTTCAGCGTTTCGTAAAGATCGTAAATCGTTGCCACTGCCATCGTCGGCATCGAAAGAAAAAATGAGAACTCTAGCGCGGACGCGCGCGACAGACCCGCGATCTGTCCCGCCGCGATAGTCGACATCGACCGCGACGTTCCTGGAAACACCGCCGACAGAATCTGGCAGGCGCCGATCCAGATTGCCTGAGGCAAACTCATTTCCTCCATGTGCGTTGTCCGCGGCCGCGTGAAGACCGCATCCACAATCCACATCACGATTCCGCCGACAATGAGTGAAATCGTTATCACCCAGAGACTTTCCAGATTTTTGCCGATCACTTTGGTCAACGCCCAGGCCGGCGCGGCCGTCACCACAAACGCAACCATGGTCAGACTCAACGGATGAGTCAGGAGATTGCGGTCGCCGCGTTCGCCTTTCGGAAATGTAGACAGAAATTTCAGGATCCGGTTCCAAAAATAAACCGGCAACGCCAGAATCGCGCCCAGTTGAATTACAATCGTGTACATCTTCCAGAAGCTGTCGCTGAGGTTGAGATGGAAGAGCGCTTCAACGATGCGGAGATGGCCGGTTGAGCTGACCGGCAAAAATTCCGTCAGACCTTCGACGATACCGAGCAGGATCGACAACAAAAAATCATTCATAAAGATTGAAGCAAACGTCCAACGCCCAACGTCGAACACCGAATGTTGAACTCAGAAACCGGATAAGTCACTTCCGTTCGTTTTTCTCGGCGGTTCGAACACTGGCAACAAATATTCGAATCAACTCATCCGCTTCTGCAATGCACGGACCGAGAGCCGACTGATCACTCAGCTGTAGACGCCCGACCAGACGCAGCCAGCGTTTCGTTTCACGCAGTTCCTTAAGGCAAATGCGGAGCTTATGAAGAAAGTCCTTTCGCGATTCTGCTGCTTCGACTTCGCCATGATTCGAAAGCGGCGATGTGCCACAGCGCAATAGTTGGCCGGCGATATGATTTCCAGCCTTTGTGTTGGGCAGAGATTCGACAAACCGAACGATGTCAGCCGCAAATTCTAACAGCCGTTCTTCCAGATCGTAACGACGTCCTCCGAACGGCTGACTTGGAAGCTCCGCCGCTCGAACGCCATTGCTCGTGAATTCGGCGTTCGATGTTCGGCGTTCAGCGTTCGGCGTTTTCTTATGCCTTTTCACGAAACTGCTTCCGCCCCGTACTCATCCGTCCGGATACGGATCGCTTGCTGCACTTCCGCAACAAAAACTTTGCCGTCACCAATCTTTCCAGTCTTGGCGGACTGGAGGATTGCTTCCACGACTCGCTGAGCCACTTCATCCGGGACCACGATTTCAAATTTCACCTTTGGCAAAAAATCGACGGTGTACTCGCTGCCGCGATAAATTTCGCTGTGGCCTTTTTGCCGCCCGAACCCGCGCACCTCGCTCAAAGTCATTCCTTCGATGCCGACGGCAGCGAGCGCATCTTTCACCGCTTCGGTTTTGAATGGCTTGATAATCGCCTCGATTTTTTTCACCGCGTCACATTAGAACCCGCGTCGCGTAAAGCGCAAGCAAATGGGATTTACTGATCGAAACTTAACGAGTGTTGCAGACGCCGGAGCACACGACGAAACGAAGTGGCAAAGCGCGGAACCGAACCTGCATGGGCAACGCTCAATCGTCGGAAATGATCCAGATCGGCAGCGAACGAGTCCCCTGCAGCCCGACACTGTTCGTCAAACAAATTACGCGCGTATTCGTACAATTCGAGGTCGAGAGAGTTAGCATCTTCCACCAACCTGCGCGTTTCGACATCCAGCGATATGTCTGGGGGTTTTTCCTTTGTTACGTTTTCTTTGGCATACAAGCGCAACTGCCAGTCGAACGCGCGATGCAAAAGCAAAAGGCTGGCATCAAATTCTTCCAGGAGGCCCACCACGCGAAAATGGTTCCGCAAGTTTGCCTTGGCCCGCTCGAGCGCGGCCAGTGTTACAGCACGCTGCGGATCTTCCCACTCGTCGCCCGCGAGCAGGCGCGTCTGTTCGTTGCGAAATTCCGATGTCAACTCCCGCGCAAGTACTGTTTTGAGATCGAGACGCTCGCCATCCAATACGGGATAAAGATAATGATCAGGCGTGCTGCGGGCGTAATAGTAGAACGAGACCACACGGTCCACCGGACGGCGCAAAAAAGTGATATACGTGCTCACTCGCGGGATAAAACGATGCAAACCAAAGTACACATGCCCCCGAAACAAGCGGTACCGTCCCCGCTCCTCGGCAGGCAGTGCCTTAAATCGGGCAGCCTGGAGACTATCTAACTTTACAGTTTGGGATCGCGGGTAATGCTGTTCTAGAATCTTGTACAATGTCGACCCACCCGCTTTTGGGATGTGGAGAAAAATGAGGGCTTCGTTTTGGTCGGGCATCGTGTTCACGTCAGCCTCCAATCGAATCGCCGTCCGGGCCAGTCAGACTTGAAGTCGAATACGTGATAGTATTCGAGCATTACTCGCTCGCTGGCGCGAGGATAATTAGACCTGGCACTGCACTCTTTGACGACTAGCGTGGCGATTTAGGGCAGCTATCAATGCCCATCCACGCAGGATAGTTTTGACCCGACGGTTCGCCGTCAACTACAGTGCCCCGACGTGGAAGAAATCACTATCACTGGCAAGAGTTCAGTTTTCGAAACACCGTGGTTCAAGGTAATTGGCAAGAGCGTTGGCCGCGAAACCGCTTTGCATTACTCGATCAGTACGCTGGATTACGTGCATGTTTTTGCAGTGACGGAAAACGGAATGTTTCCTGTGGTTCGACAATTCCGGCCAGCACTCGAAGCGATCACGCTGGAACTGCCCAGCGGTCATGTCGAGGTTGGCGAGACTCCCGCGCAAGCCGCGAAAAGAGAACTACGCGAGGAGACAGGATTCGTCGCAAATGAGTTGATTCTTCTTGGAAATTTGTCCCCGGACACAGGCAGGCTGAGTAATCGCCTCTGGTGTTTTTTTGCGCCGCGCGTTGGGCGAAGTCCGTCGGATGACTTCAAACCCCAGCCAGATGTTGAACCGTTGGTGTACGACAAACCACTTCGCAATTTGCTTTTGGCCGAGCCCGCTTTTTCCAGCGCTTTAAATCGCGCGACAATTCTCATGGCCGCGGCGCGCGGACACATTGAGTTATGACGAAGACATGGGAAGGCGATTGCGATGTATGTGTCGTTGGCGGCGCCGGCCACGTCGGCCTGCCACTGGCCTTGGTCCTGGCCAACAGCGGGTTCAAGACTTTGATCCTCGATATCGACCAAGCGGCGTTGGAAACAATATCGGCCGGATCTTTGCCTTTCTTGGAAGAGACTGGCCAGGAAATGCTACAGAAGGCGCTTCCCAGCAAGCGGCTCACCCTAACTTCCGACCCGAGTTCGATTCGAAACGTGCCGAATCTGATCCTCACCATCGGCACGCCGGTCGATGAGTTTCATAATCCGGTCCGAAATACGGTGACAGATTGCGTGAGAGGCCTGTTTCCCTACATGGAAGCAGTTCGTTTGATTGTCCTCCGCTCGACGGTCTCGCCTGGCACTACCGAGGAACTGGATCGTTTCCTGAAGGGGAATGGGAAAGATATTTGCGTAGCTTTCTGTCCCGAGCGTGTCGTGCAAGGCAAGGCGATAAAAGAAGTTCAGACAATGGCCCAGATCGTCAGCGGCACCTCTCCGGAGGCTGAAGAACGCGCAGCCGAACTCTTTCGCAAGATTACATCGAAGATTGTCCGGATGAAGCCAATGGAGGCGGAGTTCGCGAAGTTGATTTGCAACACTTATCGGTACATCCAGTTCGCGGCGACAAACCAGTTTTTCATGATGGTTGAGAGCGCCGGCTGCGATTACAAGGCGGTGGTCAAGGGCATGAAAGAGGAATATCCACGGATGCGGGATTTCCCCAGCGCTGGGTTCGCGGCTGGACCATGCCTGCACAAAGACACGCTGCAAATGGCCGCTTTCGCGAACAGTCAATTTGAGTTAGGCCACGCTGCAATTCACGTGAATGAAGGATTGCCCGCGTTTCTCGTCTCGCGTTTGAAGCAGAAGTATCCATTGGATCAGATGCGGGTTGGAATTCTGGGCATGGCCTTTAAAGCCGACAGCGATGACATCCGGTCTTCGTTGAGCTACAAACTCAAAAAGCTCTTCCAACATGTAGCGCAGCAAGTTCTATGTACGGACCCGTTTGTCCGGAACGACAAGAACCTGCTTCCGCTCGAAGAAGTTCTCGAACACAGCGATCTACTCGTAATTTCCGCGCCGCATCGCGTCTACGCTACCATTAAGACCAACAAGCCGGTAATCGACATTTGGAATTTGCGGGATTAGAGGTGCAAAAGATTGTCAATGGTGTCTGCTCCGCTCAACATCGGCACCATTGGGCTCGGCTTTGGAAGTCGAGTTCACGTCCCAGCTTTCCGGTGTGATCCACGGTGTCGTGTCGCTGCCGTCGCGGGAAGCGACGCGTGGGCTCGGAGCGTTATGGTTTCGGCCGAATCTCGCTGCTGCCAATTAAGAAGAGCGGGCCTGCTGCAGCCAAGTATTTCGTTAAATATCTAGCGAAAGCACATGGCAGTAGCAAATCGATCGGCGAGGAGCGATGCCGTCTTTTCGGAACCTGGGGAACAAAGCGGTGGTGCTGTTCAAAATTCTCGTGGGTTAGTGGCCATATTTTCCGAAAACGATTGAGGTGGTGCGCGACCAGTTTGGGTGTTGGAAATATCGGCGATATTGAAAAATCTACTTGGCCGGAACTGGTGGGGGCGACTTCGGGAACCACTGTTACGTGTCGTGCTTCCTGTGAAGCACTATCAAGTATGGGATCGGAAGTCCGGTGCCTACATTTGGGATGATATTGGTTTTCGTGCGTACTGCTCTGATCTCGATCTTTATCAGGACATTCCAACGAACGAGCGTAAGCAGCGATTGTCGCAGTTTCGATTCTATTTCGAGCTTGGGAAATCGTGGGATATGAGTCCTAGAAAAGCTTGCCGGTTTGGGCGCTGCCTGCTGGAGCGAATGGGACTGGGGCTTCAAACGTTCCTTCGCCTGGGCCCGCATCATGTTGGATGACCGGCGATATTGTCGGCACTCGCCGATGCGGCCCGCGAAAAGCATCCCCTTATCTTAATAATCAAACCTCTTAATGATTTACTTGCTGCACCGGCTTCCCGTCGTCGGACGGATTGTAAGGAAGCAATTGCTCGGTGTCGCGATCCACGGTCAGCCGCCAGACCTGGCGGTCGCGATAATAAGCGAGCAGCTTGGCATTCTGCTCGGCGCCCATGTCGCGCGCCCATACCACCTTGGACCCATCGATATCGGCATCGTTGTAGACCCAGTCGAAGTTAACGTTGTGCTCGGGGCCATAGCGGACAATGATGAGGTGTTTGCCGGGGATGTGGCTCAGTTTTTTTATGACCTCGGCGCGGCTCCGGAGTCCGAACATGTACACGGGGTCGCGGAGCCTCTCCGGAATGGCCGTAGCAGTCTGGAAGAGGAGCAGTACGACGGCCGCGCGCGCAACCCCAAGCCCGATCTGCCGACCGCCGAAGCGCAGAAGGCGGAGATGACGTAGGGCCTGCACCAGAACTGCGTAGAACACGCAAAGTGCAGGGGCGGCATAGTGTGGCTCCGACGAGGTCACCAAAAAAAGCCCGACGAGGCAAAGGACGGCCACGCCCAATAGCCAGCGCCCCTTTCGGTCTCGCAGCAATAGGGGCACGCACATCAAAATAGGAACGGCGCCACCCCACAGAAATACTTTCCAATACAGACTTATTTTCTCTCCCGAAAGCCCCCAGAAAACCGCCCATGAAGAGCGGTACCAGCGTGGGTAAAGGACCCCGAAGAGCTCTCCTATCTGCTGATTGTTGTAGTGCAGCAGGGGTTTTTGATGGCTCCAGAAGAAAATGGGCGAGGTGAGATAAGTATCCGTGTACAGCTGGTGCGGCGTCAGCAGTGGATTACCGGTGAGGCGCCAGTTGTAGTAGGCGATGAAAGCAACCGCGGGCAGCATCACGGCGATCACCGGAGCCACTACCTGCCGAAGTGTAATACGCGCGGGTGGCGAGGAAGGCCGCCGCATCCACAGCAGCAGAGCGACAGCAAAGGGGAGGCAGAAAACCAATCCCTCGAAAGGACGGCTGTTAGCCAGGATTGCCATCCCTATTCCCAGAAGCAGCGCGTCGCGAACTCTTTGCTGGCGCAGAATACGAGGTATCGCACCGAGCACTAGCGCTCCACCGGTGGCAGCCGCGGCCCCGCCCCAATAGCTGTCCACCCAATAGCTCAACAGGCCGACATTGAGCAGGGCGAAGAGGCCTCCAAGAAGCGCCCATCGCGGCGCCATCCATCCCTGCAAGGCCCAGACGATCGTGGCGCACATCACCGCGACACTTAGCAAAACACCAATCCAGGGATGGCCTAAGCACTGTCCGACGGCAAGGATCGCGCCTTGCGCAGGGAAAAACATCGAGGAGTAGGTAGGGTGGAAGTTTTCGGTGAGGGTCTCGAGACTGAGCCAAACAGGATGCGGCGGATAGGCCAGGCGCCCGTGCGCGAACATATCTCCCATGAGCAGGTAGCTGAACTCGTCGGCTATCCCGGGCACCGGCACTGGAAACCATGGCAACAGCAGAAGGCGACCAACAATCGCAACCAGGAAGACGCTGGCAACGGCGGCCCGTTTGCGCGCAGCGAAGCGGGAAAATGCCGCTCCAGCCGCGCGAAACCGGTGCTCCCAGTAATGAGGGCGAAAGAAGGCAAAGGCAAACAGCCCCAGGGCGGCGAAAGCCTGGATGGCGGAATAGCCAAAGCGATCAAAGGAATCAAGCAGCACAGACTTATAGCAGATAAATCCAGAGCACCCGGGCAAGCAAGCGGACGGTCCTGAGGATTCTGATATGGTGGACCTAGATGCGACACCTCTGCCGCTTTTCCTATGTGAATGAAAGCTGTGGAATTACCGCATCTGCGCCGATTCGGACAATTAGGTCGCGAACTGACATTTGCCGTGGGACTATCACGTCATCTTCATTTTACTTTTTCTTGGAGTCCTCGCCAGGTGGCCTGCACTTTGTCTTCCGCCGAAAGGTACATGGCACGTCTCGCAATCTAACGACTCGATGAAGCCACGGCCCCTGAACGGATGAACGCGAGCAACCTTGCCACTGACCCCGCCCGTGGCTTATCTCTTTCTCGTTAGAATTAGAGGTGCAAAAGATTGTCAATCGTGTCTGCTCCGCTCAACATCGGCATAATTGGGCTTGGCTTTGGAAGTCGAGTTCACGTCCCAGCTTTCCGGCGTGATCCACGGTGTCGTGTCGCTGCCATCGCGGGAAGCAACGCGGAGAAAGCTATGCGTGTCGCGCATCAGTTGGCGATTGAAACGTCGTATGGCGATTGGCGGTCCGTCTTGGATGATCGGAAGATCGACGCCGTATCAATCGCAGTTCCGCCATTCCAGCAGCCGGCAATTGCGCAAGCGGCATTGGAAGCTGGCAAGCACGTCTTTTGCGAAAAGCCGCTGGCGGCCAACGCAAGTGACGCAGCCCGCCTATTGGAGGCGGCAAGGGGAAGCCGGATTGCCCACGCAATTAATTTTATTTTTCCTGAATTGCCGCTTTGGGTCAGAGCGCGTGAGTTGATTCGCGGCAACAAAATCGGCAAGATTCGGCACGCCGTGTTGAATTGGCGCGTAGAGACGCATGCTTCCCAAACAAAAGCTCAGTCGTGGAAAAACGATCCTAAGCAAGGCGGCGGAGTGTTGAATAACTTCGTCTCCCACGTCGTTCACAACATCGAATGGCTCTTCGGTAAAGCTGCCGGCGTCACCGCTGTCCTGCGTGGCTCGCGCAGCGGCGGAGAAACCTGCGCACAAGCAACGGTTGATACCGAGGCTGGGTTCCCTGTCTTTCTTTCGGTAAGTTCGGATGCCTTCCTTGGCCACGGGCATCTCTGGTCGGTTTACGGCGAGGAAGGGACCCTGGTTCTTGAAAACCGTACTGCCGATTATGCGTCGGGATTTGAGTTATCAGTCGGGACCCGGCTCCAAGGTTCCCTCCAAGTCATTGAGCGCGACGAACCGCAACCGGGAGTAGACGGACGCATCGCTCCAGTCGCACGTCTGGTCTCGCGCTTTCTAGATTCGATCATAAATGAGGTGCCAATGAGCCCAAATTTCACTGACGGTTTCCGTGCTCAGTTGATTTTGGATGAAATGCGAGCTTCGAATCAAGCCAATCGCCGCCCCATAGGAGACTCGACACGTCCCCAATAAAACTCGACATCGTCATTCCGGTTTACAACGAAGGCCCGAACATACGGTCGGTGCTGGAATCGTTTCGACGTGAAGTAGGCGTTCCTTATCGTGTACTGATCTGCTATGACTTCGATGCAGATACCACGCTGAAAACCTTGGAGCTACTTTCGAGAGAAGAATATCATTTCGAATTGATCAAGAGCTCTGGACGCGGTGTGCTGGACGCGATTCGCGCCGGTCTTCGGCAAACTACCGCGCCATTCGTGCTTACATTTCCGGCTGACGACGACTACAATGCTCCGAGAATCAATGCGATGATCCAGAAAGCGCAGTCTGGGGACGACATCGTATGTGGGAGTCGGTTCATTCCCGGTGGTTATATGAAAGATTGTCCCTGGCTCAAGGGCTTTCTCGTCCGTACCGCTGCATTCTTCATGTACTACATAGCCCGAGTGCCAAGCCATGATGCAACCAATGGCCTTCGGTTGTTCTCGCGTCGAGTAATTGACCAAATTCCCATTGAATCGCAGGTCGGTTTTGCTTTCAGCATGGAGTTGTTAGTCAAGTGTCACAGAAAAGGATGGCGCATCAGTGAAGTGCCTTTCATATGGCTTGAACGAAAAGCGGGTAAGAGTCGCTTCCGCACGCTCCGTTGGATACCAGCATACTTGAGATGGGTGTTTTTTGCGCTCGCAACCACCTGGCTGCGCAGAGATCGCCTCTCAACGCTTCTGTGAGAGTGATTCTCTGTGAACACAAAAATAGAATCCGATTTTTTTGACTCGTTTGAGTCCAGATATGGCGATTACGACGTTCTGGGCGAAATGGCTTATCGCCGGCTGCTAAATAGGTTTGAGGAGCAAATCCATCCGAAGGCGGAAGAGCGTTGCATTGATCTAGGCTGCGGAACGGGGGCGTTTACCCGCCGCTTGAACGCTTTCCATCTGCAACTGACTGGCGTAGATATTTCATCCAAGTGCATCGATCTCGCAAAACAAAAAGCGAGTGGCGAAACCTATACGGTTGGAGATTTGAGGAAATTGCAGTTCGCAAGCGAAAGCGCAGATATTATCGTTTATTCGGGCGTGCTTCACCATATCCCGCAAACTGCTGAACGCTTTCGCGCCCTGCGAGAAGGGCTGCGTATATTAAAGCCAGGTGGGCGGCTCTTCGCTTACGATCCTAATAAGGCTAGTCCCAGCATGTGGCTTTATCGCAGTCCGCAATCGCCATTCTATTCGCAAGCCGGCAAAACCGAAAATGAAGTGCTGCTGTCGCGACAGGATATTTTGCAGGAACTTAGGTCTGCAGGTTTCACAAATATTCGCGTGCAGGGCTTGAGCGGAACGACCTTCCGCTTTGTCGAGAGCAAAGCCGCACGAGCAATTCTTCCTTTGTACAACATGTATGAGATCTTCCTAATGCTAAGTCCGCTCCAACGAAGGCTGGGAACATTCCTCATTTCGTCTGCGTCGAAACCTTCCGTGAAGAGGCATGGGTAACCGCTTGTATCTTGTCACCGGAGCGAGTGGCTTCATCGGCAGCGCGCTGGCACGTGCGCTTCTCAAAAACGGAAACAATGTGCGCGCCCTCGACAACGAATCGCGCGGGTCGCGTCATCGGTTGCGCGATGTCGAATCGCAGATTCAGTGGATCGAGGGCGACGTTCGTGTTGCCTCAACCGTCGCAGGAGCGGTCCAGGGCGTCGATGCCGTGTGCCATCTGGCTGCGATCAACGGCACCGAATTTTTCTATACCCGACCCGAACTCGTCCTTGAGGTCGCAGTGAAAGGGATGGTCAACGTTCTTGATGCCTGCATTGCGCACGGGGTGGGCGAATTGTTTGTGGCTTCCAGTTCCGAAGTTTACCAAACGCCGGGGAGAGTGCCGACCGACGAAACCGTTGCTCTCTCAATCCCGGACCCACTCAATCCGCGCTACTCCTACGGCGGCGGCAAGATCATCAGCGAATTGCTCGCTCTGAATTACGGTCGCAATAGACTGCGGCGCGTTGTCATATTCCGTCCGCACAATGTTTATGGTCCGGACATGGGTTGGGAACATGTGATCCCGCAGCTGGCGTTGCGCATGCACGAACTCTGCCAACAAACGGAGCGCACAGTCGTTTTGCCAATCGAGGGCACCGGCGAGGAAACGCGAGCCTTTGTTTTTATCGACGATCTGATTGCGGGATTGGGGAAAGTGATGGAGAAAGGCGAACACCTCGGCATTTATAACATTGGGACCGAGGAGGAGATGTCGATCAAACAACTGGCAGAGGAAATCGCGCGTCACTTCGGGCGCGATGTTCGAATTGCACCGGGAAAATTGAAACCGGGTGGAACATTGCGCCGTTGTCCCGACATCGGCCGCCTCCGCGCTTTGGGTTACAAACCACAGGTGTCGATCAAACAGGGTTTGGCTGCAACGATTCCCTGGTATCTGAACAACGCCGACAAAAATCCAGCCCGCACCGAATGAAGACGCAAAAGAAGCTCGCCGCTGGCACCGGCGGAAGCATCGTGGTGGATCGGTGCCAAGTTTGCGATTCGCCAGACCTGGAGCCGCTCCTATTTCTCGGCTATCTGCCACCAGTAAACACGATGCCGCTTATCGGCACGCCTTTGTCGGAACAACCCGCCTATCCCGCCGAATTGCTCTTTTGCACGAAATGTACCCTGGCCCAACTTGGGCTGATCGTAGACGCGGCGATTCTTTTCCCGCCGTCGTACCCCTACACCAGCGGCACGACGAAAATCCTCCGTGAAAATTTCGCCGAGCTTTCCCGAGAAGTGGATTCGATGTATCCGCTAAAACCCAAACAACTCATCGTCGACATCGGTTCGAATGACGGCACGCTCCTGAGCAATTTCCAAAAAAATGGCGTGCGGGTGTTTGGCATTGAACCGACCAATGCCGCAAAACTGGCCATTGAGCGCGGGATCCCGTCGATGATTTCGTTTTTCAATAAGGAGGTGGCGGAGAAGGCGGTTGCCGAACAGGGAAAAGCTCAAATTCTTACAGCAACGAACGTCTTCGCGCACATCGAAGACATCCACGATATTGTGGCAGGCATTCTCGCGTTGCTCAGCGATACCGGCATCTTCATTAGCGAATCCCATTATTTTCGATCGTTGCTGGAGACACTCCAATACGACACCATCTATCACGAGCATCTTCGCTACTACACGCTGACCAGCCTCAAAAAGCTTTTGGAGATGCACGGGCTCGAAGTGATCCACGCCAAACGCATTCCCACTCATGGGGGTTCGATACGCGTTTACGCAGCAAGAAAAGATCGACATCCCGTTCAGGCGAGCGTGACACAGATTCTGGATGAAGAAAGACGCGAGATCACACCGGATGCGTTTGCGAAATTCAAGGGCGCCGTGGTCAATTCCAAACTCAACCTGCTTTCGCTGCTCAAGGAAATCAAAACCGCCGGCGGACGGATTTACGGCATCGGCGCGCCATCGCGCGCGAGCACGCTAATTAATTACGTCGGCTTGGATAACGGCATCCTGGATTGCGTCCTTGAAATCAAAGGCTCGTATAAAATCGGCAAGTACGTTCCGGGAACCATTATTCCGGTGCAGGAGGAAGCGCGGCTTTTTTCCGACCAGCCCGAATACGCGCTCCTGTTGTCCTGGCACATCGCGGACGAATTAATTCCGAAGCTGACTGAGCGTGGCTACAAAGGCCATTACATAGTCCCACTGCCGGCGCCGCGTGTGCAGTAGAAGCTGCAAGCTAGCAACATGTCGATCTTACGAGGATGAAATGCGACCTGCCTTAAGAGTGATCAGCCTGGTCGGGATTCTTCTGTTGATCTGGTCCGTTTTGTTCGCTCCTACTTTTCGGTATCCGTTTCACTGGGACGACTTTCATCTGATTCGCCCGTATACCGGATCGGAGCTGCTGTCGGTTTTCCACGGCCAATTGGATCCCGACAAAATCGAAACACCCGGACTACGCCCGGTCAGCGTTCTTCTTTTCAATTTCCAAGGTTCGCTCTTGGGAGAAAATATCGTTCTCCAGAGAATTTTTCTGCTCGCGTTGATGGCAATACTTCTTTGCTTGGTTGGAATTCTTTTGTCGGAACTTGGCCTTCGTTTCATCCAGATCGCGATCGTCTTCGCGTTGTTCGTTTCCTCCAGAGTCTTCGCTTCGCTCGTTCTTTGGATCTGCCTGAGCCATGTCATCCAGGCCTACGTTTTCATCGTCCTGACCGCGTACTTCTTTGTGCTTTGGGTAAAACGACGACGCATCGTTTTCTTTGTCGTGATGCTGGCCTGCGCGATAATTGCGACATTTAACCGTGAAGAAGCCTACACCTTGCCGGTTGTCTTGCCGCTTCTGTGGTTAATCTCATCACCGGAACGCGCGCATTGGCGTGAGGTTTTGTTGGCGGCGCTCAGCCTGTTGGTAATCGTTTGTTTTCACTACTGGCTTTGGCATTTTTTGATTCCGGAAGCGCTCTCGCCCCGCTTCACTTTGGGCGCGGCGGGAAGGTTTCTGAAAACAATCGCGGCTTCGTGCCTGCCCGGCGGCTTCAGGATGATCGGGCCCACCGACCAACTGATTGGACTTTTGTGGCTCGCTTTTTTAATCACGCTCATTGTGATTTTTTTCAAAACAAGCCGCCCGCATATTCGCATGCAGTTTCTCGGCACCGGTTGTGCGGGAATCATACTTTCTCTTCCCGCGATTGGTGTAGCGCGGGCTTTCGGCATCGCGTTGCCGACGCTCGCTTTCATGACCGCGGTTTCGATCGCGATCGTCGAGGTCTACAGGGAGATTCAAGCTCGCCGGTGGCAGCGATACGTATTTCTTGGAACCGTCTTGGTGGGTCTCGCTGTAGGAGTAGGTGGCGGAGTTCGTCGCTCGTTCTACGTCGCCCAATCTTTGCAGCAGAGCTGCGCGGTAAGAGCGGAGCGCGATGGCGAATTCCTTTTCAATTTGTTTACGCAATCGGCCACTATTCCGGAAACACGGCGGCAGACTGGGATCGCTCGACTCAGCGCGCTGGGGATCAAATCCGCCGACGACGTGAAGCATTTACGACGAGATCTGAATCAGAATCACGGTCGATACGAGCGAAATAAGGACGATCAGGGACTTCTGTTTCAATCGAAATACGAATACTTGTCCTTTTGATAAGGGCGAAGATTGCCCGTAACATTCATCCCTTGAACGCGGAATCTCCCATCACGCTTGCTGAAGCAGCATCGCGGGTGACTTCGGTAACGCAGCCCGTACCCGCTGAACCGACTCTTCGCATTCGCCCGACCAAGGGATGGGCGGCATTGAATTTTCGCGAGCTTTGGAACTATCGCGACCTGCTGTGGATTCTGGTCGAGCGAAACATCAAAGTAATCTACAAGCAGACCATTCTCGGCGTTGCCTGGGTTGCCTTACAACCGCTGGTCGCCGCAATCGTTCTGGCCGTAATTGCAGGTGGTGTCGCAAAATTGCCGAGCGACGGAGTACCGCACCTCCTGTTTGTTTTTTGCGGCTTTACCGCCTGGAACTATTTCTCTCAAACCGCGCAACGCAGCAGCACGAGTCTGATCAACAACGCGCAGCTTGTCTCCAAGGTTTATTTCCCGCGGATGTTAATTCCACTTTCGCACACTTTCTCAACCCTGGTCGACTTCGCAGTAACGCTGATCATGCTTTTCATTTTCATGGCGATTTACCATGTCCCCCCAACTCTGCGACTTCTCGCTATTCCGGGGTTCCTATTTCTCACCGCGATTACCGCCACGGGTGTCGCTCTTTGGTTTTCGGCACTGAGCGTGAAATATCGCGACACAAACTACGCGTTGCCTCTCTTTCTCCAGATCTGGATGTGGGCCAGCGCGATCATTTATCCAACGAGCATGGTCTCGCCGAAGTGGCAACCAGTGTTTGCGCTCAATCCTGTCGTCGGATTCGTAGAAGGTTTTCGCTGGTGTGTTCTTGGCCGCAGCGCACTCACTCCCACGATGGTCTGGATCACAATCGGAATGTCGTTGTTCGCCTTGTTAAGCGGCTCGTTTTTCTTTCGCCGAGTCGAACGCGATTTCGCCGACATCATCTGATTAAGAGAATGTCCGACGTTGCGGTTTCCATCCAGAATCTGAGCAAATCCTTCCGGATCGCCCACCGGCGCGGCGGCCTTCCCGGCTACAGGACATTGCACGACGAACTTGTCACCCTGCCCCGCCGGCTGATCAATCGTTTGCGAAGCAATGCAAGATCGACATCGGAAACATTCTGGGCGCTCAACGATGTGTCTTTCGACGTCAAAAAAGGTGAGGCTATTGGTATCATTGGAAGCAACGGTGCGGGAAAGAGTACGTTGCTAAAAATTCTTAACCGAATCACCGAACCGACGCGGGGTGGCGTGGATATCTATGGCCGGGTCGGGGCGCTTCTCGAGGTCGGCACCGGCTTTCATCCGGAATTGACTGGTCGCGAAAATATTTTTCTCAACGGCGCGGTTCTTGGAATGACTCGCGCGGAAATCAAAAGCAAATTCGATGAGATCGTTGCGTTCGCCGAAGTCGAAAAATTTCTCGATACGCCGGTTAAGCGTTACTCGAGCGGAATGTATGTGCGGCTGGCTTTCGCCGTCGCCGCCCATCTCGATCCGGAAATTCTCCTTATCGACGAGGTCCTGGCTGTCGGAGACGCCGAATTTCAGAAGAAATGTCTGGCCAAAATGGAGGACGTTGTCGCGAGCGAAGGCCGCACCGTGATCTTCGTCAGTCACAACATGGATGCGGTCTGCCATCTTTGCTCGCGAGGCGTTCTTCTTAGAAACGGCGAACTTGCGAAGATAGGGAGGGCCACCGACGTCGTTTCGGCCTATCTTGGCGGAGAAGAAGATCAGGCACCGGAAATCGATTTCGCGCCAATCGAAAGTGAGGCAAGCTTCCAGTTCGCCGGACTCTACAACTCCAAAGGTCAGGCAACGACATCGTTCAGCACGCGCGAACCGGTCCTGCTCAAATGTTCATTTGCTGTCCGCCATCGAATCGAAGGTCTTCAACCTTCGTTTTCGGTTTTCAACTTCAAAGGCGACCAAATCTTTTATGCTTCCCTTTCGATGGCGCAGCCGGCGATTTCAGTCGAAGACGCTGGAAACCATAAGATTGCGGCACTGATTCCCGGCCATTTGCTGCTTCCTGGAAGGTATTCGATCAGCCTTGCTCTTCATACCCCAAAGACAAAGCTCTACGATCTCAGAAGGCACGCCCTTGGGTTCAGGGTCGTCGCCACGATGGAGGACAGATTTGACGGCTTCACCGGAGATGACCTCGGTCACGTTTACGCCGATGTGAATTGGGAGAAGATCGAAAATCATGTTTCCATTCATTAATCGCCGGCGAATTCGACGCGAGCTCGCCGCGGCCCGGGATGAGATTGATTCCTTGAAAATTCTCACCGCGCAGTCACTGATTCAGAATATTCGCGACGGCAAATCCGTTGCTTCGCTGCGGAGTGCGGAATTCAAAGTCTTTTCCCAGTTCGGCGACGACGGCATTATTCAATATTTGATCCATCGCCTTGCGCCGTTGCCGGATTCGTTTGCCGAGTTCGGCGTCGAAAATTATCGCGAAGCGAATACGCGCTTCCTGCTTTTGAATAACAACTGGCGCGGTTTAGTTTTGGATGGCAACCAAAATCACATCGAACAAATTCAAAGCGACAAGATCTACTGGCGACACACGTTCGCCGTGAAGTGCGCCTGGATAACCCGCGACAACATCAACGATCTCTTGCGCGATGCCGGGTTCCACGGACAGATCGGCCTGCTGAGCATCGACATCGATGGCAACGATTACTGGGTCTGGGAAAAACTGGACGCCGTCGATCCGGCGATCGTGATCGTCGAATACAACAGCGTCTTCGGCCCGGATCTCGCCGTCACGATTCCCTACGATCAGAAATTCGTCAGGCACCGCGCGCATTACTCAGGACAATTCTGGGGCGCGTCGCTTTCTGCCTTGGACCTGCTGGCAAAACGCAAAGGATATTCCCTCGTCGGCTGCAACAGCGCCGGCAACAACGCCTACTTCGTTCGTAACGAGAAGATCGGCAGTTTGCGCGCACTCGAGCCAAAAGAAGCGTTCGCCGATGCGCGGTGGCGCGATTCGCGAAACAAAGAAGGCAAATTGAGCTACCTCACCGGCGCCGAAAGATTTCAGGCAATCGCGGAGATGGAAGTTTATGATCTTCGGCAAAACAAACTCGCTCGACTAAACTCACTTCGCTCATGACCGCGGAAATCATTACATACGGCGGAATCAAATACGCCGAAGTTATTCGCGCCGATGTACGCGTCGACAAGACTCAGTTTTTTTCTCCACCGGAATCGTCGTTTCAATTCGGTCTCCTCGCCCACCAGTCCGGATTTGCAGAGCCGCCGCATTATCACAAGCCGTTCCCGCGCGAAGTCACCGACCTCCAGCAAGTGTTCGTCATGCAACGTGGCCGCATCGTGATCGAGCTCTATAGCGACGACGGTAACCTGTTGCGCGAAATTGAGCTCGGGCCGGGCGATGCGATTGTTTTAATCCACGGCGTTCACGCTCTCCGGGTCTTAGAAGATTTTCAGGCCGTGAGCGTGAAACAAGGACCGTTTCTCGGGACCGAAAATGATAAGGTCAACGTGAGCGTTAAAAAGAAGTGACCAGTGACATGTGACAAGTGACCAGCAAGAATCCCGATCTATTTCAATGATCTTGTCTCAACCCTCAACACCTCAACTTCCTCGTCACTCGTCACATGTCACTTCTGAAATAAAATGGTCTTGCTGGTCACTGGCCACTCGTCACATGTCACTTCTGAAATAAAATGGTCTTGCTCGTCACTGGTCACTGGTCACATGTCACTTCTTAAATAAAATGGTCTTGCTGGTCGCTCGTCACAAATGCCAGTCCGGCTCGGACTCACTGGTCACTTCTTAAATGATTCCCGTTTTCGAGCCCGACATCGGCGAAGAAGAAATTGCTGCGGTCACGGACGCGATCCGTCGCGGCGAAATCTCCGGCTCGTTTGGTGAATCGATTCCGCGGTTCGAGGAAGCGTTCGCAAACTACTGCGGCTGCAAATTCGGCGTCGCCGTCAGCAGCGGCTCTGCGGCGCTCCATCTCGCGGTCGCGGCCCTCGAACTCAAACCCGGTGATGAAATTCTGGTTAGCGCGTCGACCAACATCGCCACTGCGCTGGCTGCTTATCACAACAATCTCATTCCGGTCCCTGTCGATTCCGAACCACGCACTTGGAATCTGAATCTCGATTTGATCGAGGGATTAATCACTCCGCGCACTCGCGCGATTATTCCGGTGCATCTTTTCGGTCATCCGATCGATATGGATCGACTTTGCGACATCGCGCGCAAACACAAACTGGTGGTCATCGAGGACTGCGCTGAATCGCACGGCGCAACTTTGCGCGATCGCAAAACTGGCAGTTTTGGCGATATGGGATGCTTCAGCTTTTACGCCAACAAAATCATCACTACGGGCGAAGGCGGCATGATTACGACGAACAACGCGAAGCTCGCCGAGAAATTAAAGCTTTTGCGAAATCTCGGGTTTACTACGCCACGATTTCGACATGAAGTCGCCGGCTACAATTTTCGAATCACCGGTTACCAGGCGGCAATGGGCCTGGTTCAGTGCAAAAAGATCGAAAAGATCATCGCTAACAAAGTTCGGGTGGCGACAACTTATAACCGGTTCCTCAACAAAGTGCGCGGCCTGCACCTTCCCGCTCCAGCGAAAAATGGCCGGCACGTTTATTGGATGTACGGTGTCGCAGTCCAGCCGGAATTCGGGATGTCTCGCGACGATCTCACCGCGCGGTTGAGCGAGGCCGGCATCGACACGCGCACGTTCTTCTGCCCGATGAATCTGCAGCCAGCGTTGCAAAAGCAGCCTGGCTATCGATCAGTTAAGTGTCCGGTTGCAGAATCGCTGTGGAAAACTGGGTTCTATCTGCCATCGAGCGCGACGCTGTCGGAACAAACCATTCGCGAGATCGCCGAAACGATTTCTTCCCTCGCGGCGACGAGCAGAACCAAAGTCACGGCATGACGAACTACGCCGGCCGTTACGCCGAGCTCTACGATCTTTTTTACGCCGATAAACCGTACGCTGACGAAGCGCGATTTGTGCACGATTGCATCCAGGAATTTGGATCGCGCCCGACGCGAGAAGTTCTCGAGCTCGCTTGCGGCACTGGTCGCCATGCCCTGGAGCTCGAAAAGTTCGGTTATGAAATCACGGCGACCGATCGCTCACCGGACATGTTAGCCATCGCGCGACGTCGCGCGGCCATGAGTCACTCGAAGATTGTCTTCGCCCTTGCCGACATGCGGAATCTCGAAACGCCGGCGAAAGATTATGACGTCGTCGTTTGTTTGTTCGACTCCATTGGTTACCTGAAGACCGACCAGGCACTTCACGATGCGCTAATCGCGATCTGCAATCGTCTTCGTCCGGCTGGACTTTTCATTTTCGAATTTTGGCACGCGCCGGCGATGTTGAATCAGTATTCCCCGATGCGAGTCCGCAAATTGAAAACGCCAGACGGCGAAGTCACTCGCACCTCTGAGACAACCCTCGACTCCCAGAATCGATTGGCCAGCGTCAACTATACGATTGAGGAACGAAAGAATGACGGCACCCGTTCAACACTGAGCGAGTCGCACACGAACCGGTTCTTCTCGGTCGATGAGATGAAGAAACTTGTCTCAGCCGCCGGCTTTCAGTGCGTAAAATTCTTTGCCGGCTTCGACAAAACGGAACCGATCGCCGATGAGACCTGGCACATCGTGCCCGTGGTCCGCAAATCATGAGAGTAGGGATCTTGTCCCCTATAGCGCCCGAGCAAATCGGCGGCGGTTACACTTTTGAGCAGGAAATTTTCCAAAGAATTCTCGAGCTGGCGCCGGCGTCGCGACACGAGTTTGTCATCTTTGAAAACTTCCGCGGCGCCAAATCGGGAACGCGATCGTTAAACTTCAAATATGTTCCACTGAAACGTCCATTTTTCGATCGTCTCGTTCTGCGAAAGCGCCGGTTTCCATGGGAACATCGCTGGATCGACAACGTCCTCCGCCGTGAAGGAATCGAGTTCTTCCTCAACACGACGTTCCAAGCGGTCACGTTGACCATTCCGTTCTCGGCAATCGTCTGGGATCTGCAACACCGCTTGCAGCCGTCATTTCCGGAAGTGAGCGCGAACGGCCAATGGGAACGACGCGAAAGTTTTTATTCGCAGGTCCTGCGGCACGCCGCCTACGTCATTGTCGGCACCGAAGCGGGCAAGAACGAAGTGCAACGGTTTTACGGGACGCCGGACGAAAAAATCAAGATTCTGCCGCATCCAACTCCTGCGTTCGCGCTGGAGGAGTCCGCTCGGGACGCGAGGGCGCTGGCAAAATGTAAATTGCCGCCCGATTACATTTTTTATCCCGCGCAGTTTTGGACCCACAAGAATCACGCTGCCATCGTGAAAGCGGTCGCGCATTTGAAACAAACGGAGAATCTCCATTTGCCGGTCGTCTTCACCGGCTCCGATCAGGGAAACGAGCGAGCCGTCCGCGATTTGGTGAAGCAAATGCAACTCGACGACCAAATATTTTTTCTCGGACACGTTTCGCGTGACACTTTGCGCGTGTTGTATCAAAACGCGCTGGTTCTTTGTTACGTCAGTTTTTTCGGGCCGGAAAACCTGCCGCCGCTGGAAGCTTTTGGGCTGGGTTGCCCGGTGATAGCGGCCGATGTGCCCGGGGCGAGCGAGCAACTGGGAGACGCAGCCATTCGCGTCAATCCATCTGACGAACTTGCGATCGCACACGCACTCAAGCTTGTCTTCCAGGATAAATCGAAGCGGGAGGAATTAATCCGCCGCGGTAAAGATCGCGCGCGGCGTTTCACCGGCCGCGATTTCGCCAAAGGCCTGTTCGATCTTCTCGACGAATTTGAATCAGTCCGCCGCTGCTGAGCGGGCGAGGTTTAGTCGTTTAGTAGCTTAGCAGTTTAGTCGGTTAGCTGTTTCAACTTCTCTTCTTGGTTTAGTCGTTGAGATGTTTAACTGTTTCAGCTTTCAGTTTTCCGCTTTCCGCATTTCAGCTCTCAGCTTTCAGCTTTCAGCGTTTCTAGCTCCGCCTGCACCATTTCGCGCACCAGCTGCTCGAAGTTCCCGCTCGGTTTCCATCCAAGCGTTTTCCGGATTTTATCGGCGCACCCGACCAGGCGCGCTGGCTCAATTGGCCGGTCGAACGCGGCGTCGTGTTTCACATATTTTTTCCAGGGCAGGTCAACTACTGCGAACGCAGCCTCGACAAAATCCCGCACCGAATGCGTTTCGCCGGTCGCAACCACGTAATCGTCCGGCTGATCGTGTTGCAACATCAGCCACATCGCCTGCACATAATCCTTAGCGCGTCCCCAGTCGCGTTTGCTATCGAGATTCCCAAGAACAAGCTCGCGATCCAATCCGCGCGAGATGCGCGCCGCCGCCCGCGCGATCTTCCTGGTGACAAAATTCTCACCGCGCCGCGGCGACTCGTGGTTGTATAAAATTCCATTGCAAACAAAGAGCCCGTAAGACTGGCGGTACACGCGACAAAGCTGCGTCGCGAACGCTTTCGCGCATCCGTACGGGCTCGTCGGCCACATCGGTGTTCCTTCGGTTTGCGGCGATTCGACCACGCTTCCGAAAATTTCCGATGTCGACGCGTGATAAAGCCGCACTGGCTGTCCCTGATCGCGCACGATCTCGAGCAATCTCAGCGTCGCCATTCCGGCTTCGTCGCAGGTCGATTCCGGAATTTCGAAGCTCAGTCCGACATGGCTCTGGCCGGCCAAATGATAAAGCTCGCTCGGACGCACCTCTCGAAAAATCCGCCGCAACGTCGTCGTGTCCGACAAGTCGCCGTAGTGAAGGAACAGGGTCTTGTCGTAGATCTTTGGATCGCGCCGCAAATGCTCGATCCGCGATCGAAGCAGATTACTCGTTCGCCGGACGATTCCGTTGACGGTGTAGCCCTTCTCCAGGAGCAGCTCGGTCAAATACGAACCGTCCTGGCCGGTAATGCCGGTGATTAGCGCAGTCTTCGCAGACATGCGCTAATGAAAGCTGAAAGCTGAAAACGGAAAAGCTGAAATTGAGGCAGGCTTCACAAAGCGGAAACCTGAAACACTGAAATTAAAGCGTTCTTCGCAATGCGGGCACTTAAAGCTGAAACGCGGAAGTCATTCATTCAATGTTGCCTTACTCCGTTTTGCCATCGTCACGAAAATTGAGATTAATTCATTTGTCTCCGCTAGAAGACTTTCAAGCTTGTCGTCTACTATTCCGCAATCATCACGCAAAAGCTCAAGCCAAAGGTCGGTTTCGTCGGCTTCCTGAATGCACACTTCCAGCTTTGAGACAAACTCACTCGTGGTTCGAGCCCGCGACGCTTCCCGAAAGTTCGCGACGACCGAAGTGCCGGAGCGCAGCAATTGCCGACCGATCACCTGCGCTTCCACTCGCTGCTTCGGCAACGCGACAAAAAGCCGGACGATTGATGAAGCGTACGTCCTGGTCCGCTTCCGCAGATCATCCGAAGTTCGGCTCATACTGGGGGTGACGCATCCTAGCATCGCGAAATGAAAACGCCAGATTTCAGCATTTCGGCTTTCCGCTTTCAGTTTTCCGCTTTCAGCTGTCAGCGTTTCAGCTGTCCGTTGTCAGTTGTCCCCTTTCAGTTGTCCGCTTTCAGTTGTCAGTTTTCAGCTCTCAGTTTTCAGCTCTCAGCGTTTTCCCAGTCGAACATCCGGCACGTCTCCGACAGGATAACAGTTCATTTCAAAAGCAGGACTCTCTTGCGGTAATCGCAGATCGCGTTTAGCCGGCGCGACGAATTTTAGGTCAACCAGTTGACTGCCATTTTCCAAATTCAAATCTGATTGAACGTCCCGGATCGTTTGATAATTCTGGTGGCGCCTCCATTCCGCACCCCAAATGAACAGCGGCTGATTCTCTTCCCGCGCGTAAACGTTCTGCGCCATGACTATTCCCAACGTTTCCAAAGACATCGTTGCGGCCGGCGTTTGCAGTTTAGTCGGCCAGTGGCGTTGATCGGTCACATCGAACCACCCCCGCGTCTGGGCGTCGCGATTGTAAGCGATCACGTTATTGCGAATCTGCTCGTTGTGGTTCCAAACCGCTTCGTCGTGCTTTCCATCGGCATTGTCGATCCGCCCAGTGGTGCGTGGTTGTTCGCGAAAATTGAAACCCTCGCGATTCCCGACCAGCAAGTTTCGAGTCACGACACAATTTGGTGACGACGAGATGACAATACCGGCCTGACCGCCCCAAGCCGCCGGGTCGTCGGCAAAACCGTTGCCGACGATCACGTTGTCATGCGCGTTGAGGCCGTACGAGATTTCATAGAAGATTCCGGCGTCTTCGTTATCGGCGATCAGGCAATTGCGCACCTCGCAGCTCTCATTGCCGATATCGAACCAGGCGCCGGGTCCGTGGTTCGCGACGAACCGGCTATGGTCGAATACGACGCCGCGCGACAGGACAACCTTTGTTCCGCCGGCTTCCCATTGAGTGTTGAACCTCTTGGTGTTGTTGTTGCGAAGCGTGCATCCCGTGATCAGCAGATTCTGGGATCGATTTGCGGCGAAACCGAGCTGACCATTGTCTTGAAATGTGCAGCGCCGCGCGACCTGATCAGTCCCAACGAACACAGCGCCGGATCCGTTCATTCGTTCGAAAATACAATTTTCCGCGACATCTGCTCGTCCTCGAAAAACCACCGAGCCACTCTGCGCAGGATTGGCGGCATATCGGAAGTTAATGCCGCGCAAATTTACGTAGTTGCCTTTGCATTCCCACAGAAGCGATCGCGTGGCGGCTTCGACTTGAACGTTTTTCGCATTCAGGCTTTCGCCCGCCGGCGGCGCCACGTATAGACGCTTGTTCGGAATGTCGACATAAAACGAGCCGGGTGAGAGTTGATCGCGCTGAAGCGTTTGACCAAGCAGCTTCCCATTCATCACCACCTGCTCCGCGCGTCCGATCAAACGATGATATTGATCGTCCGGATGCGCTTCGATTTTACTCCAGGGAATGAACCGATACGGCCACTTCGCGCTGTAAACGTTTGGCTCCTCCTTCCGCCACATAGTCAACGGATCCAGGCCGCTCACGACAACGTCTGCGCCTGGTGCTGCTTTAAATCGAATCGGTGACTTCGGCGTGCCGCTCTTCCCAACGAGCACCGTTTCGCGGTAAACGCCGGAATGAATCAGCACTAGATCTCCAGCCGCAACTCTCTCAGCCGCCTCTTTAATTGTTCGTACTTGATGATTTCGCGGAACCGACTGCAACGGTTTCGGCGAGACGTGCCAGATCGAGGCATCGCCTTGCGATGCGATAAAAAATAAGACGCAGAATAAAACTGGCTTCCTCATTGTCGCCCGGAGCAAACCAAACATCTTCGACCTACGACGGCCAAGGATGAATTCATTTCCAGAATGCGCTATGCTCCGCGCTTCAGACTGCAATGATCCAGCGGATTAATCACTGGCTGAACCGATTCCTTGATCTCGCGGTCAGCCGCACGAGCCCAACCGACGAACGCGAAAGACGTTCCCGCAGCATCGTGCGAGGCACCGCAACGGCCGTCGTCGCCCGCGCGATCGGGTCTTTGACAGGAATAATTACGGTTCCATTGACGGTGCGTTATTTAGGCGCGGAACGTTACGGCGCTTGGATGACGATTAGTAGTGTCCTGATCTTTCTCGGCTTTGGCGACTTCGGTCTTGCCTCCAGCCTGACAAACGCCCTTGGCAAAGCCTTTGGAGAAGAAGATCGGGAACGCGCACGGCGCTACGTCACGACGACATTGGTCGCGCTGTCGGTTGTTGCGCTGTTTCTCGTCATCGCCGGGATTACATTCGCCGGGCCGATAGTGAAGCTGATATTTCCAACCGTAAGTCAGTCGCTCCTCGATAAGGAAATCGTACCTGCTCTAATCGCCGCATTGTCGATCTTCGCCCTAAACTTTCCTTTGCTTGTGACGAATCGTGTTCTGGCCGCGTACCAGGAAAATGCAACGGCCAATCTTTGGATCATGGCCAGCAGCGTCGCGAGTTTGGCCGGCATTCTCCTGGTGATTGCCTTTCACGGAGGACTAGTAGCTCTTGTGATCGGTTCCTCGGGCGCCGGCATGCTAGTCGGTGGCATCAGTTCAGTTTGGCTTTACGGCTGGCACAAACCTTGGTTGGCGCCGGCAAGATCTGCCGCGGACGTCGAGTTTGCTCGCGAGCTGTTCTCGACCAGCTGGAAATTTTTCATTGCGAACGCCGCGTGGGTGATTAATTCGCAAACTGACAATTTGATTATCGCCCATTATCTCGGTCCGACCCAAGTCACGCCATACAGCGTTACGTTCCGGTTATTTGCTTACGCAACGTTGATTCAGAGTCTGACTGTTCAATCAATTTGGCCGGCGATCACCGAAGCACTCGCCCGAAAAGACTTCGATTGGATCAAAGGAGTTTATAGTAAGAACTTGAAAGTCAGCTTGCTGTTAGCGTCTGTGATCATCGTTGTTCTCACACTTTTCGGTCAACGGATCATCGGCATTTGGGCAGGCCCAACTGCTGTTCCCCCATTCGCGCTGATCGCCTGGATGGCAATCTGGAATCTGATACTCGCCTATCTGTTTGTCGCGAGCGCTCTGTTACAAGCAACAAATCATGTTACTGGGTTGAGCATTTATGGCAGCATTACTGCGGTCTTGAATATCGCATTGTCGATTTTGTTGGTGCGGCCATACGGGATTGCGGGGGTGATCGCAGCGACTGTAATCGCATACGCGCTCTCAAGCCTGATTCCTGTAATGTTCGAAACGCGACGAGTATTAAGAACGCTCGAGCAAATAGTTGCTTAGATGCCGACCACTCTTTATACAACGCAGTTTTTTGAAGATCGGGTCAAAGGATCGGTCGAATCTGCCAAGCAGATCGTGCCATTTCTGAAGGAGATTACCAGTTGTCGATCGGTAATCGATGTGGGGTGCGGCCTTGGCACTTGGCTATCGGTCTTTAAGGAGTGCGGGATCGATGATTTTCGTGGAATAGATGGGGCCTATATAAATCAGGATCAACTTCGAATCCCACGCGATCGATTTATTGCTGCTGACCTTGCCGAACCGTCGCCAATAAACCGCCAGTTTGACCTGGCCATCTGCCTTGAAGTGGCCGAGCATCTACCCCCCGCGGCAGACGAGAGGCTCTTAGATTTCTTGATTGGGCTAAGTCCCGTAATCGCTTTCTCGGCGTCGATTCCGTTTCAGGACGGCACAGGTCACGTTAACGAGCACTGGATCGAACATTGGGTCCAAGGCTTTGAATCACGAGGTTACCTGGCGGTAGACTGCATTCGTCCGCGTTTCTGGAACACTCCCGACGTGGATTGGTGGTATGCCCAGAATACAATCGTCTATGTAGATCGAGATAAGTTAACAACTTATCCCAAAATCAACGCTATCTATAGCGCGCAACTAATGAAACCATTTTCCTGCGTTCACCCGAGATTCTTTTTGCATAAGCAAAACTGTTTGGATGAAATGCCAGTCATCGAGGCATGGAAAAAGGCGCTCGTCCGAACGTGGAAGGTCGTTGAGCGCCGGCTAATCAATCGAAAATCAACGCCGCGTTGAGTTCTGCTGATCATACCGCTCCAAAACTGCAGCGCCTCAACAATTATTGTACGGGTGTCAGCGATCATTACTTTCTCGTATACCGCAGGCTCTTTGCCGACTTGGAAAAAGCTGCCTCCTACGCAACGGGAGCACTCCTTGATATCGGTTGCGGCAATAAACCTTACGAGTCCATGTTCAAAGGACGAATTACGAGCTACACTGGCTGCGACGTCGTCCAATCAAGCGATGATCGAGTAGATATTTTTTGTCCTGCGACGGCGATTCCTTTGCCGGATGGAAGTTTCAACACAGTTCTCTGCACACAGGTTATCGAACATGTAGCGGACCACAAAGCGCTGTTGAATGAAACCTATCGATTGCTGGCGCCGGGTGGTGTGTTGATTTTATCCGCACCGGCATATTGGCCTTTGCACGAAGAACCACACGATTACTTCCGATTCACCGAGTACGGACTGAATTACTTACTTCATGAAACCGGTTTTGAAGTCGTAGAAATTACTCCAAACGGCGGAAAATGGGGACTCTGCGGTCAAGTCCTTATTCACACATTAGAACGCACTCCATTTGCAAATCGTTTCGCCAGACGCCTCATCAATTACATTTTTGCTGCTTTGGATGATCGTTTTCCGGATAGACAGAACACTCTGAACTATGTGGCCGTCGCGACAAAGCCGGCGAGCGCCGACGCCGGCGTCAGGCTCTAGCGCTTCGATTTTAGACAGCTGATGTCCAATTCAACTCCTTTAGTCAGCGTTATTATGCCAGCTTACAACGCTCAGAGTTTTGTCTCTGAAGCGATTGAATCTGTTCGGCGTCAAACTTTTACGCATTGGGAACTGATTGTCGTTAACGACGGTTCCACGGATGCGACCGAGCGTATCGCGTCCGATTTTTGTAAAAGCGATTCTCGGATCAGACTTATTCATCGCGAAAACGGAAAGCTCGCCAAAGCGCGCAACACTGGCATCGCAACGGCGTCGGGGGAACTCCTCGCTTTTCTTGATGCCGACGATGTTTGGGAACCAGACAAACTCGAGAAGCAGATTGCGATCTGCGAGAAAACCGGTGCAACTGTCGTTTTTACTGATGCTTTCCACTTTCCCAAGGATTTTCCGAACGCACCGACTGATTTGTTTGGTGCATTCGTTGGTTTTTTTTCCGGCGCACAGATGTTCACGAAGTTGTATGCTAGAAACGCAATACCAGTTTCGTCTGTGCTGTGGCGTCGCGCCCGGCCGATCGACGATTTGCGTTTTGACGAAGACCCCGGAATCCGAGGTCTGGAAGACTACGAGATGTGGCTTCGGCTCGCGTCGAGCGGCGCTTCCTTCTTCGGTATTAGCGAAAAACTCGTCGGGTATCGATCGCATAATCTGCAGATGTCGCGTCACATTGTGTCAATGCTAAGAAGCGCAGTGAACGTGCGACAGAAGTACCGATCAACTGCGCTGGAGAACGGCATCGATCTCGCTGATCGAGACCGCCTTGATCAACGCGCAATGGCTTACTGCAGTGCGAACGTAGGGGAATACCGACTAGCATACTCAACGATTCTAAGACTGTGCCAGGTCGGTAAATTTGGTCTTCGCGGATTAATCAACGCGATGGGAGCAACGGTGCATCTAGTGTACCATATTATCCTTGGGCATTGATTCAGCCAGTCCGCATTTAATCATGGAGACCACCAAGACTTTAATCGTCATCCTTCACTTTGGGTCGGTTGAAGACACGTTGGAATGTCTGAATTCACTACAGCAATCTCTTGTCTCACCGTTTGATGTGTTTGTCGTAAACAACGAATCGGACAGTCAGGTGGAGGCGATACTCAAAGCTAGACATCCCAACATCATTTATCGCAACGCTGGCCGCGAGACGGGATTCGCCGCCGGCAATAATATCGGTCTACGCTTTGCCATAGAACGTGGCTACCCGTATTCCCTTCTCCTGAATAACGATACTGTTGCATCCGAAGACTTCTTGCGACCGCTAACCGATCTTCTAGAACTGGACCGGACAATTGCAATGGCCGGACCAGCCATCTACTACTATGACGACAGCAAGCGAGTCTGGAGCTGTGGTGGGTGGATTCGAACGTGGAGCGCGAACATCGGCGCTATCACTAACATCGGCCAATTTGACTCATGCCCAGCAGATGTCGACTATTTGCCGGGGGCTTGTATCCTTGTTCGCAATGGTGTGCTCGAAAAGATCGAGCTAATGAGCGAATCATATTTTCTTTGCTTGGAAGAAGCAGACTGGGCTATTCGCGCTAGAAAAGCAGGATATCACGTTGTAGCCTATCCGAGATCGACCTTGCTCCATAAGGTGGGTGTGTCCTCGCGCCATAGCCCCGAGTTAGTTTACAATATCCTGAGGAGTCGCTTCCTGTTTCTTTCGCGACATTTCTCCGCACCAATTAGCGCGTTCTTAACCTTCGTGGTTCTAGCAAATGAAATCCGAAAGGATCCAGGTGATTGGTGGCTTTGCTGGCGAGCCTTCAGGGATCACTTCCGCTACAAATCGGTCCGCCGCAGTCATCTTGATGCAGTGCGAGCGGAATCGAGAGAGTTCACCTGAAGGCAGCCGTAATATGGCCAATTGCAACCCGCACCGAGCGTCACGCCAAGTAATTGTTCCGAGTCAGATCGGTAGGAACAATTCGTGATATGCTTATTTCTATTGTAACACCAAGCTTCCGCCAACTGAATTGGCTGAAACTGTGCGCTGCATCGGTCGCGGATCAACGAGGTGTGCGATACGAGCACATCGTTCAAGATGCTGGGACCGGTCCGGAACTCGAGCAGTGGGCCGCAACTGTTCCTAATCTTCGGCTGTATGTGGAGAAGGACGAAGGGATGTATGACGCGATTAACCGCGGCCTTCGTCGCGCAAGCGGCGAGATTTGTTCTTATTTAAATTCAGACGAGCAGCTGCTGCCCGACGCGCTCGCAAGAGTGTCATCCTTCTTCGACTCGGACCCCGACTTCGACGTTCTTTTTGGCGACGCAATCCTGGTCGATCGCGGCGGAAATCCGATTTCATATCGGCGCACTGTTCTTCCAAGGCTTTCACACGTGCGCTACGCACATCTCAATACGCCCACATGCGCTACATTTTTCCGCCGACGCTTGGTTGATCGCGGGTTCTTTTTCGACCCTGAATGGAAAGTTATCGGCGACCAGGTTTGGATTGAAAATCTCTTGCAAGCCGGAATTCGGATGGCCACACTGCGTGAACCGCTGGCAGTGTTTGCATTTACTGGAGCAAATTTAGGTTCGACCCAAGCCTCGCAGGATGAGGCACTGCGACGACGCGGTGATCAAACTCTTTCGGGCAAACTCCACAAGCTTGCGGCTATAGTTTCCCATAGAATTCGTAAGTTATTCGCCGGAGCGTACAAGCGTCGTTCGATCGACATCGAAATTTACACGCCCGAATCGCCCGGTGTTCGACAGCAAAAACGCGCGAGGGTGGGCTTTTCATGGCCAAGGGGGTAGTCGGAGGTTTCGAATGTGTTATTCTTTGTCCGACTCAGAAACGTCGTCCATTTGTAAGAGCGATTCTTAATGCATCCGATTTCCGGCAGCCCTTTTTTGCGAGCGTTAGTAATCGTCGTTCCCGGCTTGGTAGTCGCGTTGTATCTCGCGGCACAGATCGGATACGGCAACCTACCGACGACAATCTATTTTCTACTGGGAGTGATTTTCTTAGTCGGGGTTAAAATTTTCACCAAGCACATCCGACTTGAAGCGCTGGTTCTCGGGATCCTTCTTTTTGGCTACATTGTCGGTCAGAGCGGTTTCGGGCATTTTAGCATTTCTCCCAGGCAAGGAATTTACCTTGGTGAAATCGGGTTGATGATCTGTCTCGGCGCGACGATCCCCCGCATCGCGTTCACGCATGAGAAAATCATCCCGAAGCAACCGCTGGCATGGGCGATCATGGCGTTGATCGCCTTCGGAACTCTTCGGTTCATTTACGACTTTAGACACTCCGTTAATCAAATGGAAGTCGTTCGCGATTTTGCCACGATTTATTACGCTTTTTTCTTCTTCATCGCGTTCAACGTCTGTCGCCACGCAGGGTCCCGCTTATTTCTGCAAAGGACGATCACAGCAGCATTGGTCTGCACAATCTTCGTTTCCTCAGTTTTCTTCGTTGTGCCGTCCCTCTACAATCACTTTCTTATCCACGGACGGCCTTTTATCGAACCGCGCGCTGACCTGACCGGATCGTTCATGGGATTTGCCACAATCCTGTTCTATTTGAATGGACAGACAAAAGGTCACTCAGTCCGATGGACGCTGCTAAGCTTCGCGGCTTTTGTTGCGCTAATGCTTCCTTTGTCGCGCGCAACATTCCTCGGATTCGCGGTAGCGGTAATAATCTTAATGCTCTCTGGTCAGGGGAAATTTCTGCTGCGCGTCGCAATCTTTTGTGTCGTCGGGATTATGATACTCACGCCTATCGTGCTTGCGGTAAAGAAAACCGGAGAAGAAACTTACGCGACGCGACTTCGCGATAAGATACTCGCAATTGTTGAACCATTCGGAAGCAAGCGGACATTCGCGAGCACCGTTGGTGACGACGCAGCCGGCAACAACGAATTCCGCTTCGCGTGGTGGACATCGGTAATCGATGAGACAAACGACAAGTCACCGCTCCTAGGTCTTGGTTTCGGTTACGATCTTGCGAAAAAGTTTCTAATTAGTTACCGAGAAGTCAATTCGTACGAATTCGATACCCGCAGTCCCCACAGCATACTGCTGACAATTTATGGCCGAATGGGAATTGTTGGTATTTTCGCATTCTTCGTTGTCGTGTTTTATATCGTTCGGTCCACTTTACGTTGCGCGGCGGCAATTCGGAGCCGCAAGACGCCGGCAATTGATATTGCACTTTGGTGCGGCGCAATTGCCATTCTGATCACCAGTTGCTTCGGTGTAATGCTTGAAGGACCCATGGCGGCGATTGTCTTCTGGAGTTTGCTCGGAATGGCTTCCTCTCGGGAGTGGGAACGGCTGCATCCCGCGCCGGCTCCAGCAATCCAACAGATTCAGGGGCGGCTGATGCGGCCGGCCGCATCACCGGTTGCATCCAGAATTGCGTGACTCAAAAACGATTCCTCAGTCGGCGGCTGATCCAAATATTCAATCGGTATCTCGAGCCGGGCGGCGAAGAAGCCTGGGTCGCTAATCTGGAGGAGTCGTTCAATTTTCCGACCTGTTATTTTAACAGCTCTGACTGGACGGGACCGAACGCGCCGTCCGTGTTGAGCCAAGCTTTGCGAATGATTTACAATACGGATTCGTTGAGGATGATTCGCCAGTTTCAGCAACGCGAAAATCCGGAGGCCTGGATCATTCACAATGCCTTCCCGACAGGGTCAGCTGCGATCTATCACGAAGCTGAAAAGAATCGCGTTCCAATCATTCAGTACGTGCATAATTTTCGCCCGTTCTCCATCAGCGGCTACCTGCAAGCAAACGACCTAACCAAGCTAGATAGCTGGCCACAAATGTTTCTAAGTGAGATCGGCCGCGCTTCTTGGCGGAATTCGCGACTGAGAACGGCCTGGTTCGGCGCGGTTCTTTCGATTACACATTTGTTCCACTGGTTCGACCGGATTAGTGCGTGGATCGCAGTTTCAGATTTTATGCGCCATCAATTCATCCGGGCCGGAGTTCCGTCCAAGAAGATTTTCACGCTGCGACATTTCTGGAGACCGGTTGCTGATATCACCGCGACAACCGACCAGGATTATTATCTCTTCATCGGCCGGCTCGTGGAACTAAAGGGAGTTGTCGTGCTTCTCAATGTCTGGGACCGAATTTTTCTCGAACAGAAACTTTCCGGGCCGAAGCTTGTAATTATCGGCGAAGGTGAACTCGAAAGCTTGGTCCGTTCGCGCGCAAAAGAAAATCCGCTGGTAGACTTTCGCAGCTCGGTTCCAAAAGAAGAGAAACAACAGCTTCTCAGTGGAATGCGCGCGCTCATCGCGCCTTCGCTCTGTCTCGAATCCCTTGGACTGGTTGCCTACGAGGCCTACGATTTTGCAAAGCCTGTTCTCGCTGCGCGCGCTGGAGGACTTGGAGAAATTGTTCTCCACGATCAAACTGGATTGGTTCATGAGTCAGGCGACGTCGCTACGCTTTTCGAACACGTTATGACCTTGGAACACGATTCGGAGAAACGACGGCAACTTGGAAAAGCTGGCCGCGAATGGCTCCTCGCAAATGCAGATGAAGACGTATGGCGCGAAAAATTCGAAAAGATTGTCGATTTTGCGATCGAGTCTGTCAGTGACTTAAACTAGCGATCGCAACATGGAACAGGATGGAGTAGATCATGTGCGCGCGTTTTGGAATACGGAGGCGTGTGGAACACACATTACTACGTGCGCATCATGCTTTACATGCGTGCGAGGGTTTTGCTGAAGATTTTATCGCGGTTAGGAAATTGGAGCACCGACCCCGAGAAACTGAATAGGAACGCGATCGTTGGTGTTCGAGGAAATCAGCGCCCGGAGGTTTGGGACATTCACTATCAAAACTTTCTTAAACGCGGCTGGAGCTATCTGAATGCCTGCAATTTTGTTCATCACTGCACTGACGGTCCGAAATGTCAGGTCGCTTTTGCTTTCAGCAAAAAAGAAGCTCGGCAATTGTTCGCGATTTACGACGTTACAAGCGCCATTTTCGTTTCGCCATGGAGAGATTTCTCGCGGAAGCCATCGACTGGTATCTCCTCGTCTTCGCGAAGAAGTGACGTTCAGAACAACGGGCTACCGTCTGGCTTTTGCAATCGCGGTGCTAGCCGCTAATCCACATCAATAAATGGTCTCTCGGATCCGGACGAACCGAGACCGCCACCTCGAGTATCTCTTTGCGAAGATCGCCAATGCCCCGCAGCTCGCAGACAAGGAGCTTGGGTTTATTCGCCATTATGAGCTGGTGTTTTTAGCCACCGCGCGCTGTTGCAATTGTGGCACGAGTTCGCCAACAAAACGTTTGAGCATCTCATCGGTCTCCCCTTCCGATCTACCAAACGGTTGCAGGCCTTTTGTAATAGTACTAATGACGGTCACATAAGCCCATTGCTGATTCTCGCCTTTCAACACGCGATCCCGAATATCGATCCACGTGCGCTGATAGTGTGAAGGGGTTCGGTCGTTGTGGCCGACAAACCAATAGTAATCGAGGGCATAAACGTTGACCAACTCTCCGTTGCCATCACGAAAACTTCTGACGTCGTGAAGCCGAGTAGCTTTCAGAATCTCGTTGCCAGTCGGAATCTCTGCGACGCTACTATCTGCAATCGTCCAACCCTGCGCGGGGAGACAACGCTCGGGGCGGTGAATGCTGGTGCTCATGTCCGCTCCCGAAAATACGATCGACACAAAAATCTGATCGCCGCGCGCGTTAGTATAAAGCTTTCTGACAAATTGAGTATCGGGTCCGAGGATCTCCTTCTCGCCTTGCAAGACCGGCTGATCGGTCCCGTACCAATCTCCGACAACCGTCGGCAACGCCAGATCAATCGCCGCGGGCTGAATCTCGATTTTCTTCGGCAAAAGAAAAACGGAGCCAAGCCCGACAACCAAAACGGTTTCAAGAATTGCCAGTCGTTTGAGGTTCATGCTGGCGCCGGTGCCTCGGCTTGTCGTTTGTTCGACGAAACATACTTCACAAGCTTGCTGAAAAAATACATTGCCAGCAGCGCGATCGGAAAAAAGAACCAGCCGGAGTAATCATGGTAAATTCCGGCAGCGAGCTTCGGATCGATAAATTTCGCTACCAGAACGACACTGAAAAGACGGCCGATATTCCCGACAATGGCGAAAACGATGGAAAAGCCAAAGATAACGATCTTTTTCCAAAGCCGATCCTGAGTCAGGTGAACAAAAATCGCAGTGATCATTGCCATCGCCGTCAGTGATCGAATTCCACTGCAGCCTTCCGCGATCATGAAATTAAACCTTCCGTCGGTGGCGGTGAGCGTTGTTCCCACCGCGTCGATCTGAAGTCCGACCAGTTTGCTCAAAAACCCGATTGCCGACGTGATGACGAATTGCAGCCGAAACGTGGCTTGTTCGACAGCGCCAAAGGGAATGAGAAAGACGAGAAACGCGCACGGAAAAAGAATGATCCGGGCAACTTGTTTTCCCCAGAGATAAAAGACGCCTCCATAGATTAGGAACGGCAGCGAACCGAGAGCGAGTCGCGGTTGAAGACAGCGCGCGCCGAGAACAAACAAGAGAATTCCGATGGCCACGAAGACCAAACCCGTATTCGAACCTTCTTTTGGCGCAGCCGCGATTTGCTTGCGGTGGTAAAAAATCAACCAAAGAAAAACTAACGGAACAACTTTGGAATGCTCCTGGTTCGCTCCGGGATTCCACGCCTGCCATGCCCAGGCGAAAACCGAACTAGCGCCATGAACAAATATCCCCCGAATAAACAAGGGCGCGCCGCCGAAGAAATAAACCAGCGTCGCAACGATCGTCGCTAGTAGGAGCGCACTGAGCGGTTCGCGCTTTATAGCGCCGATTGGCGACCACACACCCGTTCTCGTTGGCTCACTCATGCGCGGCGGCAAGATTACGGCGGCTAACGGGTCCTAGCAATTCGCGCGATAAATCACGGCGCCGACGCCACACCCGATCGCGCAACGGCAGGCGCCATCTGATCGTAGATCCATTTGTAAGTGCGCTCGAGACCATCGCGTAATTTTGTCGACGGTTCCCAGTCAAAAACTTTTTGGATGAGCGTGTTGTCGCTGTTACGGCCGTTCACACCTTTCGGAGCGGAAAGATTGTAGTGCCGTTTGAGTTTCAATCCGGCGATGTCTTCCACAATGTCGACCAGTTGATTGATTGTGACCAACTCGCTGCTGCCAAGGTTCAACGGCTCGATGCAATCGCCGTTCAGAATCATCTGTGTGCCTTTCACGCAATCGTCGATCCATTGGAAACTCCGGGTCTGTTTTCCGTCGCCCCAGATCTCGATCTCGTGTTTCCCGGCAAGTTTCGCTTCGATCACTTTGCGGCAAATCGCCGCCGGCGCCTTTTCGCGGCCGCCATCATAGGTGCCGTGCGGACCGTAAACGTTGTGGTAACGCGCAACTCGTGTTGCCATTCCAAAATCTTCGCGATAATGGCGGCACATCCGTTCGGAGAATAATTTTTCCCAGCCGTAACCGTCCTCCGGCATCGCCGGATAAGCGTCTTCCTCTTTGAGCGCAGTGACGTTCGGGTCGGTCTGCTTGTCCGCTGCATAGACGCAGGCCGACGACGCATAAAAGAAACGCTTCACGCCGGCGTCTTTCGCAGCCATCAGGAGATGGGTGTTGATCAACACGCTCAACATGCACAGCGCTTTGTTGTTTTCGATGAACCCCATGCCGCCCATGTCCGCGGCCAGGTTATAGACAAGATCGACCCCGGCGACCGCGCGCTCGCAACTTTCCTTGTCGCGGAGATCGAGATGTAGATTTTCGACTTCCGGGAACATCTGAAACCACTCCGAGAACGGTTTCACATCGACCGACCGAACTTTTTTGCCCTGGCGAAGCAGATCGGCCACCAGATGGCCGCCGATGAAGCCGCCCCCGCCGCAGACCGCGATTCTTTCGGATTCCATTCTATCGGTGAAAGCGTGTAACGTGCCGAGCTCGCCTTAGGGTAGCAAATACTTTCGCAATCCAAGTACCTGCGCTGACGCGCGGATAACAAAGAGCGGGTTGTAAATCAAGTATCGCCGCCACAGGCGTTTCGGTTCCTGAAAAAGCCGAAATAGCCATTCCAAACCAATTCGCATCATCCAGCGGGGTGCCTGACGGACTCGACCCGTAAAGAAATCAAAAGCTGCTCCAACTCCGATGAATATTTTCGCTTCCGGCAAGGTTGAGATGTACTCAGCCATGAATTTTTCCTGCTTCGGCATCCCGATTCCAACCCAAAAGAAATCCGGCCGCGTTTCGCGTACTTTGCTTGCGAGCGAATCGCGCTCCTCCTTGCTGAGCGGCCCGAACGGCGGAGAAAAGGTTCCGACAACTCGCAACCCAGAAAAACGCGCTTGCAACACACGCGCCAACTCGTCGGCGACACCCGGTTTACCACCAAAAAAGAAATGCGTGAAGGCACCGTCCCGTGAGTGTTCACACAGATTCAACACGAGATCTGGTCCATATACCCGCCGAATTGAACTGTGCCCCTGCAAGCGTCCCATCCACACCAGTGGCACGCCGTCCGGTGTGGCGAGGAGCGCGTTGTTCAAAATTCGTCGCAACTCCGGATCGTATTGCGCCTCGCTGACGCTGTGCACGTTGGTAATTGTCACATATCCGCGTTTCCCATTTCGTGCGGCATCGAAAAGAAATTCCCGCGCTCGATCCTGATCTAGCACGCTAACCCCGACACCGAGGACATTTACCCTTTCGATTTCCATGAGGACCAAGCCGATTCTATCATACCCACGCGAACCTTGCTTCGTGCCGTGCCTCGGACAGAATATGCGTGTTCGCAGGACAAACTGCCGTTGGCCGTGGCTCACGCGCGAGCCGCTCAACGATTTCCAGCGGCGAATCGTAGGTCACACAAGCGACCGGCGTTCCCAAAATCTTAATCGTCCGATTCTGCATTTCCGCTCTCCGCTCTCCGCTCTCCGCTCTCCGCTCTTCGCTTTCCGCTTTCCGCTTTCCGCTTTCCTTTCCTCAACATCTCAACTCCTCAACTTCTCAACCGCTCAACTTCTCAACCGCTCAACTTCTCAACTGCCAGATCCTAGCACACAGGCCAACCAAAACGCCCGCTCACCAGTCCGTCGCAATTCAATCGCGAGCGCGGGACTACATCTTGAATGCTTTAAGCATTCAAGTTTAATCCAAAATCACATTTTCCACGATATCTCTTGAATGCTTATTGCATTCAAGATTTTGGACGGCGATTCGAAAATATTCCCCAATTCGGTTCTCGAGCCGACCGCATTCGTATGTTACGGCGCCGTCCCTTGCGAGTCGCGGTGCGTGACGATCGAACGAAGTCCGAACATTTCGCTTTCGGAAGACGTTCGCTCATCTCTGCGATCCGTGTGATCTCGCGGAACAGCGGGTGCGCTGTGTTTGCTGCAAAAAATCGATGAAATCCATCGGAATGACTCGCAATTACCCCGAGCGCGCTGAGCTTCTTCAGTTCATCTTGGATACTGCGCAGCGCCAGACTGCTATCCCCCATTATCTCTCGAACATAGCGGGGGCGCCGTTTGCTCCCGAACAATAATCTAAAGATTTCCGCCCTGGCTTTAGGAAACATAACTTCCAGAACTGTTTGTTTTGATCGCATTTGGTGCTTTATAACTTGAATGCTTTAAGCATTCAAGTTTAAAACGGCATTTAAAGGTTGGCAGCAAAATTGTCGGTGCTTAATGGCTCAACAAATGATGGCTCAATAAACGGCGACTCAAGAAACGGCGGCTCGAGGAATCGCGGCTCAATGAACGACGACCCAATAAGCCGCGGCCCGACGAACGACTGCCCAATAAGCCGCGGCTCAGGGGACGACGACTCGACGAACAGTGGCTCAAACGGCGCCTCGAGAAATGACGGCTCGAGAATGACAGGCCATGGCTCACGCGCGAGCCGTTGAACGATTTCCAGCGCCGAATCGTAGGTCACACAAGCGACCGGCGTTCCCAAAATCTTAATCGTCCGATTCTGCATTTCAGTTTTCAGATTTCCGCTTTCCGTTTTCCGTTTTCCGTTTTCCGTTTTCCGCTTCTCAACTTTTAAACATCTCAACTTCTCAACTTCCCCTAGACTGTGCGGCCGAATTTCTTCTCCAGTTCGGCGTTTGAAATCTGAATCATGGTCGGCCGGCCGTGAGGACAACAGTAGGGCAACTCGCAGTCGAGCAGATCCTGAATCAGTTTTTCGACTTCCAGATAACGCAATGGATCGTTCGCCTTCACGGCGTGGCGACAAACAGTCTTGGCGATCATCTCCTCGCCCAGGCGCAACGGCGAGCTGCGATTGCTCGCGCTCTTGAGATCGTCGATGACCTTGCGCATGAACTGCTGGCCGTCGGTCACGTTTAAGAATCCGGGAAGACTGTCGATCTTGAATGTGTTCGGTCCGAAACTTTCGATTCCGATCCCCATTTTTTGGAGGACCGACAAGTTCTGCTCGATCCAGTCGGCATCGCGCGGCGGCAACTCGAAGGTTTGCGTGATAAGCAGTTTTTGCGACGGGACCCCCTGCTCTTCCATGCGTCGCCGCAGCTCTTCGAACAAAATCCGTTCGTGGGCGGCGTGTTGGTCGACCAGCACGAGCCCATCGGCGTTTTCCATCAGGACATAGAGTTTGTTCAGCACGCCGATGATTTGAAATTGCTGCCGAGGACGACCCGATCGCGTTTGTAGGGCAACCGCTCCGGTTGCCGAATCCGACGAAGGAACCGGCAGGCGATGCGCCTGCCCTACAACCTGCAGGCGGTTACGCTCCCTGCTAGTGCTTTCCGAATGTTGCCCGAATGTAGATTGCCGCACAGCGGCGGAAATCGGTGAACCGCCGCTACCTGTCTCCGACATTGGCAATTCGCGATGCCATTCTTCCGGTGCGCTCACTTGAGGCCGCAGGGTCAAGTCGGCAGCTGACGGCGCTGGAATTGCTGGCGCCGGCTTGAACTTTTCCTGCCAATCGGCGCGGCCGCCCGCCAGCGTTTCCTGGATTGCACGCACAATCGCTTCGCGCATTCCCTTCGGATCACGAAACCGAACCTCACGTTTCGCCGGATGAACGTTCACATCCACTGAGCCGGGAGCGACCTCGAGAAACAGGAACGTGACCGGGTACTGTCCTTTCATCAGGGCGGTGTGATAACCTTCCCGAATCGCGCTCGTAATCACCGGACTCTCGATCGCGCGTCCGTTGACAAAAACGAGCTGTTGCGAGCGCGTTTGCCGGCTCAAACCCACTCGCCCGATCAATCCACTGATTCGAACCTGAGCGGAAGCCGAGTCGTCTATCGCCAGCAGTTGGTTCAGCAAATCGTTGCCATGAAGATCGCGAATTCGATCGCCGAGGGTTGCGGTGGCCGGAAGCTGGAAAACCATTCGATCGTCGCGGGCAAATGTGAACGCGATTTGCGGATGGCCGATCGCCTGCAAATGCAACTGGTGTTCGATGTTTCGGGCCTCGGTGTTCTCCGCCCGCAAGAATTTGCGGCGCGCCGGGATGTTGTAAAAAAGCGAGCGCACTTCGACCTGGGTGCCCGGCGCTTCACCGCCGTCTCGCACGATGTCGATCTTGCCGCCATTGACGACGATCTCCGTTCCGGAGACAGCGTCAGGTTCACGACTCGTTAGGCGAAAACGCGACACGCTGGCGATGCTCGGAAGCGCTTCGCCGCGGAAACCAAGCGTCCCCACCGCTTCCAGGTCGGCGACCGATCGGATCTTGCTGGTAGCGTGGCGTTCGAGCGAGAGCAACGCATCGTCCCGATCCATGCCGCAGCCATCGTCGCCTACTCGCATGAATGAGATCCCGCCACGGCGAATCAAGATGTCGATCTTGCGTGCGCCGGCGTCGATACTGTTTTCGACCAGCTCTTTCACAACCGAAGCCGGCCGTTCGACGACTTCGCCCGCGGCGACCTGACTGGCCACGGTTTCGGGCAATAATCGGATCCGGCTCATGTCTCGCGCATATTGTAGAGCAGGCGCATCGCCTGCCAATTTTTATGAGCGGCAAGCGAGGCCCTTTTTACACAACACCTCAACCACAGGGGAAATGTTGAATGTTTAGATACGACCCCATTCCGGGATTTTTCGTTGAGAAGTTGAGTTGGCTGCGGTGAAGTGCATTAAGAGGTTGAGGAGTTGAGTCGCCGAGCGGTTTAGAAGAGGCATTAGTCCATTCGGGATCGCTGGCTGCGGTGAAGCGCGTTCAACTGTCGTGAAAGCTGCTCGATGGAGTTGCGTAACTGTTGCTCGGAATCGGCTGACAACAATTCGAGATCGTTCGATATGACCAATAAACAACTGAGTTCCATTAGCAATCCATACGCAATCTCCGAAAAATGCGCTTGATCCTTCCGGCTCTGCCTCGACCTCCCTTCCGCCAAATTCGCGGCAATTGAAATCGCAGCGCGATTACATTGACTGATCATTCCATATACTTCGCTTCGAGGGAATTTCGCAGTCGCCGTGTAAACAGTTTTAGCCAATTCGCGCGCCCTCTGCCAGACGCGCAACTTTTCGAAAGGGTATTCGGTTCTGGAGTTCATTCTCTAATCTCTGCTCAACCTCTCAACGTCTCAACGCGCCTTCCCTGCTCAACCCCTCAACCCCTCAACACCTCAACTGCTCAACATTTTCTCAACTTGCGCTCCTTTGACTAGAGCGCCCTCAGATCGTAATTTGCGGTCCCATGATTGAAGTCACCCAGAACGCGGCCCAAAAGTTGCGCCACCTGCTCGAAGAACAGAAGCAAGCGGCCGGCAAAGGCCTGCGCGTGCAGATCACCAAGGGTGGTTGTTCGGGGCTGCATTATGAAATGACGCTCGACGAAAAAAAAGCCGGGGACGACGTAGTTGAGCGCGACGGTGTCCAGTTTTTCATCGATCACGAGAGCGCCGCGTATCTGCGTGGCGCGACCCTCGATTACCGCGGCGGATTGACGGGAGCCGGCTTTGAGTTCGTGAATCCGAACGCGAGCCGGACGTGCGGTTGCGGCACATCGTTCGAAGCAGCGAAGGAACCGCCAGTCCGGTCCGGACATTGAAAACGCCTGCCAATTTCGCGGCCTTTTAATGGATTACGGTCTCTATCGTTACGACGAACCTTATGCGCGACCGGTCCGGCGCCGAATCAACTATTTCGCATGGACGGTTGCAATTTTGTTGCTGACCGGCTTCGCCTTCGCGGCCTGGCTCGGCAGTTTCTACATCTTTAGCCAACCGGAACGGCCGGACAGTTACCGGATCCTGCAAAAGTTACACAAGATCGAGCCGCCCAAACGTTTTGAATTAACCTCGGGGCCGCCAGGCGAATTCCTCAGCGCGAAACAACTTTACGATCGTTGGAACGCGATGGGCAACGCGGAGTTCGCCAAGACCAACGCCGAGCTGGCGCGCAATTATATCCGGAACTTCCAACAGGTGCGCGGACTTGTGCCCTACGTGGTCGGCCGTTACGTGATCGAAGACGCGCGCGAGTTGAGTTCGAGCGATCTGTTCACCTCCGGCATGGTCGCGTTGACCGATTCGATCGAAAATCCGGAGCTGTTGATGGAGCACCTCTACCCAGCTGAGCCGCAAGCAGTGCCGATGATCAAGCAGACCCTTACCACGGGTTTGGAATTGAAACTGGACCGCGCGCACGATTTGTCCGCTGTGATTCACGTCGAGCGATTCAATGACGGCCGGATCATGCTCACGACTGTGCCGTTGCTTTACGGAACTTACACAGTGATGCGCGGCACCGGCACGTTCAGCCTCGAACCTCCCCTGAGTTTAAATCTCGAAGCTGGCTGGCCGTTATTTAAGGAGCAAGGACGATTGCGCGCCGAAATGCATTTCGCGCAATTCAAACAAAGCCACGCTCAGTCGCAGACACCGGCCCAGGCTGCGATTCCCAGTTTTGCTCCGGCCGGAACACCACCGCCAGCTGAAAATCAGCTTATTCGAGTCGAGGCTGCGAAAGCAGTGACGCCGCCTCCAATTGTTCAGGCTAAAAATAAATCCTCGAGAGCGACGCCGACTCCGAAAGGCAAACTCGCGAAAGGTAAACCCACTCCAAAAACTTCAGTCTCGCCGTCACCAATCGTGCTCGCGGAAAAAACGACGTCTCCTCCGCCTGCGCCGATTGCATCGCCGCCTCCTGCTGCCCAGAAATCGCAAACCGTCAAAGCAACGCCGGCGCCGGCCGCAACGCAATCCATACCTGAAGCGGCAATGGCGCAAGCAGTGGAAACTCCAGTTCGCGCTCAACCGGCGCAGCCCGCCACGCCTGACATCGGCACATTGGCATCGACGATCGGTGGCGGAACCTGGAAAACTTTTCCGGCGGGAAGAATGCCACTTGGCCGCCTGATTGGAACAAACGATCTCAAGGAAATTGCCGATCAGGGGACGGGAGGCGAGCGCATTTACCTGAAAGGACAATTCGTCGTGAATTTTTCCGATGCGAACCGCGCGGTGTTGCGCCCGCGTGGCAAATTGACCGACTCGGTTTTGCACTTTGGCGCGGCGCCGACGCGCATCATTGTTGAATTTCCATCCGGATACACTCCGCCTGCACCGGGCTCAACCGTTAACCGCGACGAAGCGCGTCCGCTCGAGATCACTGAAGTGCGCAAACAGGAAGACGGTCAGCTGAACGTATTCGCGCGCGAGATCATGCAGTAGGAGGTAGCGGCGGTTGATTCGCTTTCTCCCGAAAGCTCACCCGTTGGGCGGTGTCCATGTCGTCGCCTCCCGGCAACTCCATTCACCGAACCGCCACCACAGTTAATTCGCCACGATCGAGCACGACATGGCGACTGAGGTCAGTCGCGCTACCAGTTGGCGAAGTTGCCGTCAGGGCGATTCCGTCGGCGACGGCGGCTGCGCTAACTGGAGTGCCGGCGTCGGTGATGGCGACGGCGACCTAGAAGAAAACGGATCGTCGCTGTTCGCGTTTGTCTCTAAAATCACCTTTCCGTCGGAGATCTCAAACGTTTTGAGGTTCGTCTCGCCGACCCATTCCCCGACATAACGCTTGAACGACCACGAGCCGTACTGCCAGCTCAGGAACTCTTCTCCGACCGGCCGGCCATTGACAATGATGCTGGTGATTCGGGCGTCTTCCGGCTTTCCGCTCGGGGACGATTGCACGGAGCATTGGGCATTGAGGTAACGTCCAGGCATCCACCAACTTCGTCCGATCGGAATGCTCACCTGCAATCGGGCCGTGTCGTCTTCGATGGTCACGTAAGCGTCACCACGAATTCTCGAACCGGTTGCAATCAGCGCGTTGAGATCGTCCGCAGTCAGCTCAATTCGCGCCGCCTCATGCGCGCGGGCGGCTTTTTCGAACGCGTCCCAGCGCGTTCGAACCGCATTTTCTTCCTCGACGCTCGCGTGACTGATTGGCAATCGCTCGTGCTCGGTGGAGAAATATTCGGTGCGAAGAGATCGCGCGGCGTAGTAGGTGCCGGCTACGAACGCCAGACAAAGTAAAAGGCCAAAGACGAGGAGAATGAGACAGCCTTTCGCGAAACATCCGAGCCCCCGTTGGTGCGGCGGCGGTTCGATCCATGATGAGCTGCTGTTCATCGCTTCTCCGCCTGTTCCATTTTAGCTTGGGCATCCATCAGCTTGTCATAGAGCGCGCGCAGTCCCTCCGAAATCGTTTTCGTCCCGGCGATCACCGGCATGAAGTTGGTGTCACCGGGCCAGCGCGGCACGATGTGAATGTGTAAATGATCGACCACGCCGGCGCCCGCGCATTCGCCGAGGTTCAAGCCAATGTTAAAACCTTGCGCGCGAGCGGCTGCCCGCAAAAGCGTCTGAGCGTGAATGACCAGATTCCAAAGATCCACAATTTCGTTTTCACCTAACGAAGAAAGGTCGGCCGTTTTCTTGTACGGCACCGCCATCAAGTGGCCGACAGAATAAGGATAACGATTCATCATCAAGAACGCAGTCTTACGCCGCGTGACGACCAAAAACTCGGCGTCATCGCTTGCGCGAGCGGCGGCGCTGAGAAACTCCATGTCGCGCGGGTGCTTTTCGAAATATTCCACCCGCCACGGCGCCCACAGTGTTTCAATCTGCCCTTTCGGGAACTTCTCCGTCGACATTTGCCAGGGGCGCGAGACTAAAAGGACGCCCGTGAAAGTCGAGCATTTTGCGCGCTAATGCGTGAGCAGAACGTAATTGGGCCGCTTCAAATCCTGCCGGGTAGCAGACTCAAAACGGCGAGTTGAGTCATGTAGTTCCCGCATCAAATCCGGCGCCTGATCCACCGGAACGGCCAACGCATCGATCTCCCCTTTGTTCCATTTTTCGACGGCCGCGTCAGGCTTTAAAAAATGCGGACGCGTCAAGTAAAGCGGCAATCCTTCATCGCTCTTGCCAATTGCTTCATAGCGCCAGTGATTTTTTGCCGCCTCTTCGCGAACTTGCCGCCCAAAGATTGACAGTGCATCGCGATGGTCGCGATAGCCGTCCAACACTCGGCTGGCCACGTATCCCGCGCTGAACAGAACAGCGATTAGCAAGGTTGCTCCAATCAATCGCGCGTTTCGCGCTGCCTCTTTTTCACGATTAATAAAGTGGGCAGTTTGAACTGCGACTAACAAGCACAGCGGCGGGATCACGGGAAAAATTCGATCAACCCGTTTCGAGGGAATCAGCGACATCAACACCAGTCCGCCGAGAATCCAGCAAGCTAACCAAATCGTTGCCGGCGACATTTCTTCGAATACGCGGCGAACATTCCAGCCCCGCGCGCGAAGATCGAAAATCGCCAGACCGATTATCAGTGCGCTCCAGGGAAAGAATTTGTGAAGCAAATGCGCGAGATAGAAAAAAATCGACTGCGAGCGATGCACGTGAGGTCCGATTTCTCCGAAGCGCGCCAGAAACTCCCGGACCACAACAAGCTCATAGAATCGCGGTACCCAGAGACAGCCTGCGATGACCCAAACCAAAAAGATTGCCAGTGACGCGAGCCACGGCCACCAGCCGAACCAGAGCCTCGTGCTGTAGCGGCGGTCTGTAACCGCCGAAGACTCTTTTCCACCAACTCGGCGCTCATAGAGCGCCGCTACAACAATTCCCGGAAACAGGAACGCATAAATGATCGGGCCCTTGATCAACATTCCCGCGGTCAACAAACCGAACATGATCCACCGGTCGCGTGTCGACCACGGTTGCTGGTCGCGGATTTTTTCCCAGATCAACAGTCCGACCAGGAAAATCACAAGTGCGAGCGGCATGTCGGAGCGCACGAGTGTTGCCAATCTCGGGCTCAACAAGTTGAAACCGAACGCGGCGAACGCGATCAAGCCGGCGATGTTTCCGTAGCCGCGCGAGGCGCTTCTGACCAGAAGGAATGCAATTAATCCTGCGCAAACCAACGACGGCAATCGCCATGCAACATCCCACGATCGCGTGATTTCGTAGATCGCCGCTGAAATCCATCCGGTGAGCGGCGGTTTAGTCGCCAGGCCTTGATCGTCCGAGGTGCGTTGATAAAACCAATGCCCCTCGGTCACCATCTCATACGAAGTCCACGCCTGCTTTGCCTGGTCGTAGCCGTCCAGTTCCCACGGCAAATTGGTGACGCAGAATAATGCGAGTAAAAGCGCAGCAAGCGACCACAATGTTGTCTTGTTAGCGAGGAGTTCTTGCGTCATTCCCGAGCAACTAACTTGATCTATCTCTAAAATCCGAAACTCGAAATCCGAAATTCGAAACAAGCACGAAATCCAAATAACGAATGCTCAGAACAGTCATCTCCGCGTTCATCTTCGATTTTGAAATTTGCTCCTTTGGATTTGTTTCGGGTTTCGTGATTCGCATTTCGAAATTGCAGAAATGCGAAACGATCGCCAGCGCAGTTTCATGCTAGGAGATTTCAGTAAGAATCGCTTTCGCCGCGCGCTCGCTTGCGCCGGTTTCGCCAAGTTGCGCCGCGATCTTGTCGAATTCCAAAACTTGTTGCTGACGCGATTGCGCATCATCGATGAGTCGCGCAATTGCGGCGGTGATTTCAACTGGCCGCGCTCGATGTTGAATAAACTCGGGAGCCACTTCTTTATCCGCGAGAACGTTCGGCATGCCGAGGTATTTCACTTTCACCAGAAGCCGGCCCGCAAAATAAGTCGGCCACGCTACTTTGTAGATGAGTGCGAACGGCATTCGAAAGTACGCTGCCTCCAGGGTTGCGCTTCCCGACGCGACAATTCCGGCAAAGGCGCGCTGCATGATTTCCGCGGTCTGGCCTACTTTAATCTCGAACCACGCACCCAGGCCATGAACTTCATCGGCGAAGCAGTGATGCCACGTTTCCACGATTTCTCTCGCGAGCTCCTTCGACGCCGCCGCAACTTCAAAGCGCAAATTCGGCTTGGAACGTCGGAGTTCGCGCGCGGTCTCAATTAAGATCGGAAAAATCTTCCGCACTTCTCGAGCGCGGCTGCCTGGAAATAATCCGACCAGGTTTGGATCGCGCGCAACGTCGACTTTGTGTTCGCGCAATCGTTCGATCATCGGATGTCCGACAAAGATCGTGCGCAATCCGCTTGCATTATAGAGATCGGCCTCGAACGGGAAAATGCAGAGCATCAAGTCGAGCCAGCGGGCCATCTTCTTGATGCGCCCGCGGTTCCATGCCCAAACCTGCGGGCTGATGTAATAAATGATCTTTTGCGCCGGAATTCTCCGCCTCACAGCACGCGCCAGGCGCAAATTAAATCCGGGATAATCAATCAGGACGACGGCGGTCGGTTTGTTCTTTTCGATCTCGCGCAATGCTTCATGAAATTGCTCTCGGAAATAGCCGTAATGTTTGATGACTTCCCAGAGCCCGAGGACGCCGGACTGATTGATCCAATCTTTGAAATCCCCGCCGGCGACGGATTTCATTTGTGGTCCGCCGCGCCCGACGAAGACAAGTCCGCCATTGGACGGACTCGCCGAGGCGAGATCGGACGCCGAATTGCGCAGAGCGCGCATCAGCGCCGCGCCGTGATTGTCCGCACTCGCCTCGCCCGCGACGAAATAAATCGTACTCATTTGTTGTAGCGGCGCTCTATGAGCGCCGAGATTATTTGGCGATATTACGGCGGTCATAGACCGCCGCTACAGTTGAATTCGCTTCGTGATTTCGACCGCAAGTTCCAGTGCGGCGGTTGCCTGAAATCCCGAGACCCGCGGCTCGCGTCCGGTTGTCGCGCATTCAACAAACGAAACGAGCTGCTGTTTCAACGGCTCCTCGCGCTCAATCGGAACTTTGTCTCGCGTGATTTTTCCTGCCTCGCGCCGGTAAATCTCGCCGCTTTGTTTTTCGTAATCGAGCGAAAGGTATGCGTCCTCCTGGAAGACACGGATTTTTCGCATGCGCTCGGGACTAATCCGGCTCGAGGTCACGTTCGCCACGCAACCATTCTCAAAACGAATCCTCGTGTTGGCGATGTCTTCGCCTTTACTCAGAACCGGAACGCCAACCGCGTCGATGTTTTGCACCGGCGAACGGACCAGGTGCAAAATGATTTCCAAATCGTGAATCATTAGATCGAGAACAACGCCGATGTCGGTGCTGCGGTCTGGATACGGCGATAACCGATGGGCTTCGATAAAACGGGGATGAGTCAACCGGGCTTCGAGCGCGCTCAACACCGGATTGAATCGCTCGACATGGCCGACCTGGAGAATCAATCGGTTTTGCGCCGCGAGTTCCGCCAACTCGGTGGCGTGTTGCGGATTTTCGGCGATTGGTTTTTCCACCAAAAGATGTTTGCCACGCCGCAAAAGTGGAAGCGCGATCTCGTAGTGCGCGTTCGTTGGCGTCGCGATCGATGCGGCATCGACCAACTCCGCAAATTCGTCGAGCGATTTCGCGACCGTCGTACCAAGCTTTCTCGCGATCGAATTCGCGCGGGCCAGATCGACATCGTAAATCGCGGCGAGCTCGGCCGTTGGAATTTCTGCATAAAGCCGGGCATGACTGCTTCCGATATGGCCGACGCCGACCACGCCAATGCGAAGCTTTCTCATCTGGCGATGTTTTTCAGAAACCAAGCGTAGGTCCGGGCAATGCCGTCACGAAGCGGAATCGCCGGTTTCCAACCGAGGGCGCGAAGTTTCGAGACGTCGAGAAGTTTACGCGGCGTACCGTCCGGTTTGGTCTTGTCCCATGCCAATTCGCCGTCGAAACCGACAACGTCGCAAACCAACTCAGCGAGCTCGCGAATCGTAACGTCTTCGCCGGAGCCGACGTTAATGATTTCCGGCGAATCGTATTTCTGGAGCAAAAACAAACACGCGGAGGCGCAATCGTCGACGTGCAGAAGTTCCCGGCGCGGCGTGCCCGTCCCCCAGACCATCAGCTCGCGGGCGCGGCTTGCCTTTGCTTCGTGCGCTTTGCGCAGCAGCGCGGCGAGCACATGCGACGTTTCCAGATCGAAACCGTCGTTCGGACCGTAAAGGTTCGACGGCATCGCGGAAATAAAATTGGCATCGTACTCGCGATCGTAAGCCTGACAAAGTTTCACGCCCGCGATCTTGGCAATCGCGTAGGCTTCGTTTGTTGGCTCGAGCGGCCCGGTCAGCAGTGCGCTCTCGGGAATCGGCTGAGGAGCGTGCTTCGGATAGATGCAGGAGCTGCCGAGAAAAAGCACTTTCCGCGTGCCGTTCTCGTGGGCCGCGGAAATTACGTTGGTCTGAATCCGCAGATTGTCGGTCAAAAACTCAACCGGAAAATCGTTGTTGGCCTTGATGCCTCCGACCTTCGCTGCCGCAAAAACCACGATCTCCGGTTTTTCTTTTCGAAAAAAATCGGCAACCGCGCGCGAGTCGGCCAGATCAAGCTCCGCGCGGGTGCGCTTAACCAGATTCGAAAAGCCGGCGGAGTCCAGGGCCCGGGCGATTGCACTCCCGACCATTCCCCCGTGGCCGGCGATAAAGATTCTGTCCGATGTTTGCATGGAGAGGGTTAGCATTTTCTGTTTTCGCGTTTTGCGCAAACAATCTCCAAACCTCCAATGTTCAAAGGGCCAAACGCGTCCCTGGTTAGGACTTTGGTTATTGGTTATTGGTTGGGATTTGGGATTTGGAACTTAGGATTTGGCAGGCAGTTTCATCGCCCAAAAGGTGAGGATTTGGGGCCTGATTATTTGGGGCCTAAAAATGGCACGCATCGCGCTCATTCGGTGACTGCTGTATGCACGTCCCTTCATTAATCGAGAAGAAGCGCGACGGCCAGACTCTGACGACCAAGGAAATTAAGAGCCTGGTCGAAGACTTTACCGTTGGCGACCTTCCCGACTACCAGATGAGCGCCCTGGCCATGGCGGTTTTCTTCCGCGGCATGTCGCCGGCTGAGACTTATCACCTGACCGACGCCATGATGCACAGCGGTCGCGTCTTGAAGTATCCGGAAGGATCGCCGCCGAAGATCGACAAACTTTCGACCGGTGGTGTGGGCGACAAGGTTTCAATTGTGCTCGCGCCGTTGCTCGCCTGTGACGACGCCTGGGTGCCGATGATTTCCGGCTACGGTGTCGGAATCACCGGCGGCACGCTCGACAAGCTCGAGAGCATTCCCGGATTCAATGCAAACCTCGATGAGAAACGCGCGCTCAAACAGCTCGAAAAAATCGGCATCTTCGTGATCGGTGAGACGGATGACATTTGTCCGGCCGACAAGAAATTTCACGCCTTGCGCGACATGACCGGCACGGTCCCGTCGCAACCGCTCATCGTGGCGAGTCTTATGAGTAAGAAGCTTGCCGAGAATCTCGATCGCCTGGTGGTCGATGTGAAATTCGGCAGCGGCGCGTTCATGAAAACGAAAAAGGAAGCCGAGCAACTCGCCGAAGCGATGGCGAAAGTAGGCGAATCGATGAACGTGAATACGTCGTACGTGCTGAATCCGATGGACGAGCCGCTTGGGCGCAGCGTTGGCAATGCCCTCGAAATCGCCGAGTGCGTGGAAATTTTCCAGGGCGGCGGCCCGCCTGAGGTGGTCAGGCTGATTGTCGACCTTGCCGAAAAAATTTCGAAGACACCGCGCGCGCAACTGGAGAAACGCCTTAAAGACGGGACCGCGTGGAAAAAGTTTATCTCACTCGTTTACGCGCAGGACGGCGACGCCACCATGGTGGAGAAAATTCTCGATTCGCATACCGCACCGATCATTCAACCATTCCCCGCGCAATCTGCCGGCACCGTGAAACGAATGGACGCCGAACTGATCGGTCGCGCCTCGGTAATTCTCGGGGCCGGCCGTCAACGGACCGCCGATTCGATCGATTTCGCAGTCGGCTTTTCAAAGATCAAAAAGATCGGTGAAAAAGTCGAAGTGGACGAACCATTGTTCATGATCCACGCCCGCAACGAGCGCTCGATAGTCAACATCACACCATTGATCGAAAAAGCGGTCGAGATTGGTTAGCGAATCAAAATTGTAGGGCAACCGCATCGGTTGCCGGCAAGCGGAGCGCTTGCCCTGCAAATCGTCATAGCGCGGTCGAACTGTTGGCTCGAGCGCTAGGTTAGATGGTTTCCTGTGGCGAAGACGGTGAGTCATAGACGGCAAGCAACCGTTCCAAGGCCTCGTACTCGGAATTGTGGATGTCCTCGCGCATTCTCTCGCGGGCAGCAACCGCAACCTCCGGCCACTGTAATAATGCATGCAAAAGCGTGTGATATACAAAGAAAGCATTCCACCAGCTGTGCTCGTGAATCAGGATGGGCACGGACAAAAGCGAGCACACGAGAATATTGCGGCTCACAATCAGCGAGCAACACAGTGCCATATGTCGCCCGCTCTACATCCCGAACGAGACTATCGAGTTCGGCAGTGACATCTGACGATCGCGCACTCACGATCTAACAAGAATTATCCGGACTTTTGGCATCTAATTCTACGATGAGTCTATTTCACAATCCGAACTGCGAGTTTGAAAGTATCGGTCGCTTCCTTGTCGGATTTCCAGGCGCGTTTGTTGATCAAGCTTAGTGACGTGCAGCCGGTGCCTTTGGCGCGAAAGAAAAATCTGCGCACGCCGCCGGCGCCGAGTCCCATTTGATCGCCGGTGAGAAAGGCGTCGCCTTCCGGAACGAGAAAGACTTCGTCGACGTTATCAATCGTCCACTGATGGCCGGTTGTCGGATTTTCGGGTAACTCGATGGTCACCTTCGAACCGCGCGGCACCTGGACTAAAGCGCCGTTCTCTTTCTCACTGAAAACGAAATCTGCCACACGTTGCTATTCCTGCCGAATATCAACCCTGTTCAGAGGCTCGGATAGTCCAAAAATCGTCGGCTAAATTGTTGGCGGGATCGAGATAATCGTATGGCATCGTGAAATACCCTTTCATCCCCCAGTCCGTGTCCCACGAGTTGCGAACGATGAATCGTTTTTGCGAATTGTCGTAGCCGACCGCCATAACCGCGTGACCGCCAACCACTTTTTCGCCAGGTCCCGGCATGTTCAGCACACCGGACTTTGCCATTGCTGCGGACTCAAATGCGTCGTAAACCGTGAAACCGAACACGAACGGAAACCCATCGGCCAGACAGGTCCGCATTTCATCGAGCGCGCTGATTCGATGATACGAAGTGATCTGATGCTTCCTGGCGTCCTTGTAACATTTCGCAGTCGGTTTCTTCTTGAAGCTGCCAATTTTGTACGGCCATTCCGGCTCCGGACACACGCCTTGCTTGGCGAGTGACTTGATTCCGTCGCGAATGAAAGCGCCGCTGTCTTCCTTCACCGTGCCTTCGATGACGCGTTCGTTATAATAAATGAACAGCCGGCTTACGTCGACGAAAGGCGCGCCGTCTTTGAGCTCGAGAAACTCGACCGCGCCGGCGAGCGCGTTGGCCGTGCAACTTCCCAGACTGCCCTGATTTTCAACCGGCGAACATTTCAGACGCAGATCTACTTTGTTCGGCAACTGGGCGAGCTGCGGCGCGATCGCCGAATACATGAGGTCACGATGGTCCGGCAGATCGGGCAACCATCCGTACCATTGGTGGGAACGAGTATTGATTTTAGCCATAAAACAGAGGTTGAGGGGGTTGAGCTGTTGAGAAGTTTAGGGGTTCTTAAAGCGAAGACGCTGAAAGGTGAAATCCTGAGTCGCACTTGTAATTCTCACGGAATTGCGGAAAACGCGGCGCTAATAACGATATCGAGAACGCCGTCAACGAACGTGTCGATCTGCGCGGCGGCCAGGCCGGCTTGTTTCAGTGCGTGCATTTCGGCGAGGTCGGCTTGTCCTTTTACCAGGCTTTCAAATTCGTCTTTATCCATTTCGCCACGGGCGAGCTTTTCGATCCAGCGTTTCAGGTCGTCCTTGGACGTTTGGACGAAATCCTTCACATCGGAGACTGCCTGCTGCGTGTAATGCTTGAACATTTTTTGAGCGAGCGTCTTCGCCTGATCTTGAACGTTCTTGAAGATCCTGCCGATGTCTATGTCTGCCATAATGCTTTACTCTTGTGCTTTTCCCAGCCTTCGCTTTCCGCTCTCGAGCTGGATGATTTGATCAAAGGCGTCGCCAATTTGCTTTTTCTTTTCGGCAACAAACGCGGCGCCGAGTTTTCCTTTCTCTTTCCACATTTTCAAAAAGCCGCCGACGAGATTGCGGTTCGGATCACGGAGAACGTCCCATTGCGCGACGGTAATTTGATTTAATTGCCGACCGCGATCGTATTCGTAGGCCTTGTCCAGCTCATTGGTCAACGCTTCGACTTCCTTTTCGTGCGCCTCGTAGTTGCCCGTGGCTTTATTCATGAGAGCGAGAGTGTCGACCTTCGCGTTTGTCGCGTGCTCGTAAGCGACTTGATCATAGTTAGCGATAAGAGCGCACGCCGTGAATGACAGCCAGACGAAAGCCAGGATAGAAGTGCGCGACGGAATGATTTTCATGGGGGGAGTTAGAGTTGCTGTGGGGGAGCCGCTCGCCTTCACTGTTTGATACGCCTTTTGGGAGCGAAGTTCGAGAAAAATTTTTCAACAATCCCAACGCGTGATGGTGGGTACCGCCCAGAAGTAGTGGCGAGAAGCGCAAAGCAATAAGACTCACCACAGCGGGCACGGAGAGCGCGGAGAAGAACAGAGCAGGTTTAACAGGGTTTACGCGATTCGGGGATTCGGGTCTGGTCAGCGCAGAACACCCAAGCCTTGAACGTGCACATCAACGTCGAGCTGCTGAGGTGGAACGCGTTGTCCCTAACGCGTTGCTGGGAAAATAATGCGCGCTGGCGCGCGACCTATTTTAACATCGTCTTCGGAGAAGCCGATCCACCTCAATTCGTATCGTTCGTGTCGATTCGTGGTGAGAACCGAGGATGAGCAAGATTAAGAGGAAGCGGAAGATTATCGGCGAGTTGCTGACCATGCTGGGGAACGGTAACCTTGAGGTCCGGGATGATAAGCAGCACGAAGGAAAAGTTTCAATTCGATGCGATTGACGACGTGGTGAGCGACATCGCCAAGGGGCGAATCGTGATCGTGACCGACGATGCCGACCGCGAGAACGAAGGCGACCTGGTGATCGCGGCGGAAAAAGTAACGCCAGAAGCGGTGAACTTCATGGCGACCCACGGCCGCGGTCTGATTTGCGTCCCGATCTCAAATGAGCGCGCGGAACAACTCGGCTTGCAACGAATGGTCATGCAAAATCGCGAGGCGCAACGAACAGACTTCACGGTTTCGGTCGACGCCGCGCGCGGCGTGACCACGGGAATCAGCGCTTATGATCGCGCGACAACCATTCTGGCGATCGCGAGCCCCCACTCCACGCCGGACGATCTCATCCAACCGGGGCACGTGTTTCCCTTGCGCGCGAAGGACGGTGGCGTGTTGCGGCGCGCCGGCCACACCGAAGCGGCAATCGATCTTGCCCGCATGGCGGGGTTGCAGCCGGCCGGCGTGCTTTGCGAAATCCTGCACGACGACGGAACGATGGCGCGCCTGCTGGAGTTGATGGAGTTCCGCAAAAAACACGGACTAAAGATTTGCACGATCCAAAGTTTGATTGCGCACCGGCGTAAGAGCGAAAAACTGGTCGAGCTCGAACAAGTTGTGAAATTGCCAACCGATTACGGCGAGTTCGATCTTCATTTGTATCGATCGCTGATCGACGGAATGCATCACCTCGCGTTGGTGAAAGGCAAAATCGAGAGGAACAAACCTGCGCTGGTGCGGGTGCATAGTGAATGTCTCACCGGCGACGTGTTCGGCTCGCGCAGATGCGACTGTGGAAATCAACTGCACGCGGCGTTGCGACAAATTTCCGAGGAGGGTAATGGCGTGCTGGTGTACATGCGGCAGGAAGGACGCGGCATTGGGCTCGCGGCGAAGATTCACGCCTACAAGTTGCAGGAACAGGGTCTCGACACGGTCGAGGCAAACGCGAAGCTCGGACTTCCAGCGGACCTGCGCGACTACGGACTCGGCGCCCAAATTCTTTTCGATCTCGGAGTCCGACAATTCCGCTTCCTGACCAACAATCCGAAGAAAGTCGTTGGCCTGGAGGGTTATGGACTCGAAATGGTCGAGCAGGTGCCGATCCGGGCGGAACCGAATCCGCACAACGAGAAATATCTTGAGACAAAGAAGATAAAGCTGGGCCACCTGCTCTGATCCGTCGGTTCAGGACATAACCACCGAATCCGTAGCGGATATTCAAATTTTCTAGGCCCGGTCTTACATCCGCTTCAGGGCGGATTTACGAAAAGAGACGTAGCCGCTGCGATCTCGATTTCGAGTCGCGGCCGCGGGAACCCCGGATCCAGCCATGAAAACAAACCATTCCAACGCAGTCGGTGCTCGAATTGCAATCGGCACTCTTTTTATCCTCACCAGCGCATTTTTGCTCTGCGCAATTCCATTTACCGGATTGCACGGCCGCCAAGAAACCAAGTGAAACGCGCGGCGTGCACAAAGTATCGATCGGAGCGCTTCCGCGCACAGGGCCGGTGCCGCCGACCGGCTCGGTTGGTCCGGCGCCCGGCGTCAATGTCGATGGATTCATCGATGCGGTTGATGCTGCGCTGGTAAAGAGCAAGTCAGGGACGGCGTTACCGTAATCGAGAAGATCGACAACGGGATTTATTGCAGGGTCGCAGAGGTAGGCTATATGTCCACGCTTAGCCTATGAGACGATATGCTCCTTTTATCATTGTCGGCCTGGTCGCAGCGCTCGCCATTGGTGGCGGCACGATTTTCTATCGCGCCAAACTTGCCGCCAACCCGCCGCTGAAGATTTCAAAGGAAGTCGCCGAAACAAAAGATACGGGATACGCCCTTGGCCCGGCCAATGCGCCGATCATCTTGGAAGAATTTGGCGACTTTCAATGTCCGCCGTGCGGCAAACTTTCCGAGCCGATTAATCAATTGCAGAAACAGCACAATCTGCGCGTCATTTTCCGCGAATTTCCTTTGCCGATGCATTCCCACGCCCACGAAGCCGCCTGCGCGGCCGAAGCCGCCGGTTTGCAGGGACGCTTCTGGCAAATGCACGATCTTCTTTTCCGGGAACAACCGGCCTGGAGTAACTCGCCTGATGCGCGCACTCTCTTCAATGCTTACGCCGGCATGCTGCAGCTGGATCTGGACCGCTTTAAGCGTGATATGGACAGCAATGAAGTGCAGCAACAGGTCGAAATGGACCGGCGCCGCGGCACACTAATAGGAGTACAAACGACGCCGACCATTTTCCTGAACAATCAGGCCGTGCCGCCGGAACAATTGAAGCCCGAAAACTTTACCGGATACGTTGAAGCAGCAGTGAAAAACGCCAAGCCATCGTCGTGAAAAAAGACCGAATTGAAAAATCGAGACCGGAACGTTCGCGCGGGGAGATTATTTTTTATACCGCAGCTGCCTTGATTGCGCTGGTCGGGCTCGCTGAAGCGACCTACCTGACGGCGATTTTCCTTTCCGGAGAAACAGCGGTGTGCGGTAATTCGCCTGATTGCTTTAAGGTTCTCGGCAGTTCCTACGCAAAGATCGGCAGTTTCCCGGTCTCAGGGTTGGGCGCGCTTGCTTATTTCAGCGTTTTCACGTTCGCCATCTTCGCTGCGTTTGATTACGGCCGCGCTCGAAAATTCTTCAGCTTGACGGTGTTCACCATGTTTGCCGTCACGCTCTGGCTCTTGTTTGTCCAAGCCTTCAAACTTCACGCCTTCTGCCGTTACTGTTTATTCTCGGCGGCTCTGGTTTTTCTGCTCACTGGTCTCGTCGTTGCTCGTCCATCCTCAATTCAAAGGAACCCGTCATGAATCGATATTTCCTGTTCGCAACCGCATTAATGGTTGCCGTCACCGGCTGCCAGAAGTCCAAAACCGAATCCGCATCAAACGAATCCAATAACCCAAAGATCGACGCCTGTTCGCTCATCACGAAGGATGAAGTGCAAAAGATCCAGGAGTCGCCGGTCCAGGACGTCAAGCCAAGCGAGAAGTCAGACAACAGCTTTCGATTCTCGCAATGCTTTTATAGCACCGCAGTTTTCAATCAATCGGTGAGCGTCGCCGTCACCCAGCGCAATCCGGACTCCGCTTCAGCGCGCGACCCGAAAGCATTCTGGAAAGACACCTTTGGCCGTTACGAAGGCGAGATGAAGGAACGGGAAGGCGACGAAGAAAAGAAAAAAAGCTTGGGTGAGGAGGACGAAGAAAAAGGCCAGCCCCCAAAGAAAATTGAAGGAGTTGGTGAGGAGGCCTGGTGGACGGCTAACCGCATGGGCGGAGCCCTCTATGTTTTGAAGAACAACGTTATGATCCGCATCAGTGTCGGTGGGCCTGAGAGAGAAGAATCCAAGATCGAGAAGTCGAAGGCGCTGGCGGCGAAGGCGCTGTCTCGTCTTTGAGAGAAGCGCAGCGTTTGCGGGAGCCAACTTTACGGCGGGAGGTGCACATTGCACCTAGGGAATTACGCCGCTCTGCGGCAAACCGAAGGAAGGGAACAAAATAGATGGGCTAGCGGGAGCGTAAGCCGGGCGGCGAGATTGGAATCGAAGCGTTGGCGGGAGCCAACTTTACGGCGGGAGATGCCGAGCATAGCGAGCGCACCTAGGAAAGCCGGGCGGCGCGATTGGGAATCGAGGCGTTCGCGGGGCGCGAACTTTACGGCGGGAGGTGCCGAGCGAAAGCGAGCGCATCTAGGGAAGCCGGGCGGCGCGATGGGGAATCGCGTCTCTTGCCGAGATCGGTTTGTTGGAGCAATAGAGGGCAATGTCGAATGCCATCACCCCTCGCCCTCGTGCTGTCGGCGTGACCAAGCGCCATTTTCTAATCGTCGCCAGTCAATTTAACATGACTTACGTGCAGGGATTGGTCGATCACCTGACTGCGGAACTGCGCGGTTTAGCTCCCGCGGCCACGTTGACCCTCCATCAAGTTCCGGGCGCGTTCGAGATTCCGGTGGTTGTGCGCGAACTCGCGTCCCAAAAACGCGGCGATGCCATCATCGCCATCGGCGTGATCTTGAAGGGCGAAACCGACCACGCTGAGCACTTGTGCCGCTCGGTTACCGATGCGCTGCAGCGAATTGCCATCAGTCACGGAATTCCGGTGATCAATATCGTTCTCAGCTTCGAGAACGTGGACCAGGCGCGCGCACGTTGTCTCGAGAACGAAATCAATCGCGGTACCGAAGGGGCACGGGCCGCGGTCGAGATTGCCAATGTGATCTCAAAGCTGCGGAATAAATAGTCGTATGGGAAAACGGCGACGCGCCCGCGAAGCGGCAATTCAATATCATTTTTGGCGCGACCTCCAACATGGCGAAACCCCCGAGCGGATTGACGATTTCTGGGAATTTTGCCCGGTGAAACCGAACGTGCGCGAATTTGCGCAGCCCTTGATCGAGGGAATGGTCGAGCATCTGACGGAAATCGACGAGCGCATCAAACGCCACTGCGAGAATTACAATTTGAACCGCATATCCGCGGTCGATCGAAGCGTTTTACGACTCGCGATCTACGAGATGCTTTATCGCGACGACATTCCGCCGGTCGTTTCGATCAACGAGGCCATCGAGCTCGCCAAAACTTTCGGCGGCGCCGAGTCCGGAAAATTTGTAAACGGAATTCTCGACCGTGTGCGAAAAGATCTGGACCGTCCCGCCCGCGAACCGGTCTCACGAGGTAGGGGCGATTGACCCCAATCGCCCGCTCTAATTGTCATTCGCGCGGAAGGCCGGCCACCTCATGCCTTAAATCCGAAACTTGTCGCCGATTGCTTTTCTTTCTTGGTTTCCTGGGTTCCAGATTTTGGATTCTGTAATTCTGTAAATTCTGTCTAGTAAATGAAGTTCCTTGAAGCGCTCGCTCAACAATTTGCCGGCAAACCGATCAACTGGGACGAGCTCGAGCACGGGTTGATTCGGGCCGATCTCGGAGTGGCGCTCACGACCCGAATCATCAACAAACTCCAGGAACGCGAAGCCTGGTCGCTTTTGGGAATCAGCGACGTCATCAAAGTCGCGCGCGAAGAAATTTCCAAAGATCTGCCGGCTGAAACGAAACCGATTCAACCGATTTCGGGAAAACCAAACGTTGTTCTCATCGTCGGCGTAAACGGCACCGGCAAAACGACTTCAACCGCGAAGCTCGCGCATTACCTAGGTAGGGGCGGTTCACCGAACCGCCCACATGCCAGTCCGGCTCGGACCGATTGGGGTCAATCGCCTCTACCTAAAGATCGTCCTCGCGTCCTCCTCGCCGCCGCCGACACCTTTCGCGCGGCGGCAATCGAACAACTTGGCACTTGGGCGAAACGACTCGGCGTCGAAATGATCAGCGGCCAGTATGGCGCTGATCCGGCAGCGCTCTGCTACGACGCCTATGAATCGGCTGCAAAAAATAAGATCGATTTTCTGATCTGCGACACCGCCGGTCGTTTGCACACCAAATCCAATCTCATGGCTGAGCTTCAAAAGGTGAAACGCAGTCTCGCGAAAAAGGATCCGGCAGCGCCGCACGAAATTCTGTTGGTTGTCGATGCCACGACCGGCGGCAACGCGCTCAGCCAGGCGCGCGAATTTCATCAGGCGCTCGGTCTCACCGGATTGATCGTGACCAAGCTCGACGGCAGCGGCAAAGGCGGAATCGTCGTCGCGATCCAGGACGAACTGAAAATTCCGACGCGCTTCGTCGGCACCGGTGAAAAGATCGACGACTTCGCCCCGTTCGATACGCGCAAATTTGTAGCGGAGATGCTGTGATCGCCCAGCCTAACGAATCACCCTCCCATGGCGATCAGACACGTTGCGCGTGTCCGACTTGTGGATCGACATCGTCGATTTCAACCGGCCCCGAGGCCCCGCAATTTGCGATGGTGGCGGGCGACGAAACGTTTGTGCAGCCTTCTTATTTCGTGCGCGAATGCGGCAACTGTGGATTGCTGTTTCGAACGCCCACGCTTTCGCAATCCGCACTCGACCGGTACTACGCCAAAATGGATTTCCGCGAGTGGGAGATCGAAGGCTTTTTTCCAACCGAACGGCGGGTGTTAAGAATTCTACACGACGTTTCTTCCGGAAGCGCGATTTTGGATTTTGGTTGTAGCTCCGGGCGCCTTCTGGCGCCACTGGTCGGTATTCATGATTGCTACGGCGTGGAGGTCAACGCCGCTGCCGCGCTTGAAGCGGAAAACAAGGGAATCAAAATTCTATCCCCCGATGATTTGAAAACGGCTGGCGCACCAAAGTTTCGCGCCATCGTCATGGTCGATGCGTTTGAACACTTCCTTTCCCCTCTCGAGTTACTGGACACGTTGTCGCAACGTTTAATGGATGATGGGTTGTTCCTGATCGCCACCGGTAATGGCGACGCCGCAGCCTGCCGGCGTGACCCGGCGCTGTTCTGGTATTTTCGCAACCTTCAACACCTTTGCATGTTGACGCGCAAACACGCCGATTTCATTTGCGACCATCTCGGCCTGGGTGTCGAACAATGGATTGAGTTAACGCATTACGACCTGTCGTTGCGCGAGAAAACGGTCCAGGTGCTCCAAAACTTCATCTTCTGGCAATTCCGCCGCCGAACTTTGCTTGCACGATGCGTCTTACGATTTCTTCCCGGGATGCACGGACTCAAGGCTGGAAAGGTCGCGCCGACTTACACTTGTTCACGCGACCACGTCGTCGCCGTGCTTCGGAAATGAAATTGGAGGGCAGCGCTGCTGCGCCGCTACTCGATTTCGTAGGGGTTGGATACTTTACCTCAAGTTCGCTGCGGCGTGGTGTTAGGCCGATCTTTGCGAAAACTGGAGACACAACTCTCGTGACAAATTTTAGACCCTTAGCGAGCCACGGAACCCCCTGCCGCTATAGTAGGACTGCGCCCCGTTGTGACCCACAAAGACGCGGCCGTAGCGGCGATCACAATAGAGCGCCCCGCCGAGTTTTCTAATATCAGCAGGTGTTTTCACCCAGCTCGACGACTTCGTATCGAAATTTCCAAGCTTCTGCAGCTCCAGATATTGTTCTTCCGTCAAAACCTCGATGCCCATGGCTGCTGCCCTATCCATGACGCTATTTTTAGGTTTATGTTCTTTCCTGGAATCCAGCGCTTCGCGGTCGTAGCAAAAACTTGCGCGGCCTGCGGGACTTTGCGCTGAACAATCAAAAAAGATGTATTCGCCCGCCTTTTTATCGTGACCCACAACATCCGGCTCGCCGCCAGTTCTCTCCATTTCGTTGAGTGACCACAGTTTCTCGGTCTTAGCTTCCAGCCTTGGTTGGACTTTGGCCCATTCAAGACCCTTATGGCGGTTCATGTTTTTCTCAAAACGGGCCTTCAACCCTTTGAGTAGTTCTTCACGCTGTTTTGGTGGCAACTTTTTTGCTTCAATCCCTTTCATACAGGTTTCTTTTAATTTGTGTCATGAGCGGTGTGCTTTCATCCTTCATAATTTCTAATTACGCTCCCGCTAGTTCATCCAGAATGAGCCCTTTCATTTAGTTTGCTGCAGAGCAGCAGGATTCATCCTTAAGTCTTTTGTATGCCGCAAATCGCGGACGAGAGCCCAGAAGCCTCCCCAAAGCGCCACAACAATGAACACATCCGACCATTTGTCCGGATCTTGCGGTGCGCGAAGAAGAGCCGGCAGATGAACTGTTAGGCTCCAAAGAGCGAACATCAGTCCCACACCTAAAGCCGCCCAGCGCCGCAGAAATTCAGTAGCGAAACTTACGCCCGCGGTGATGAAGGCTACGCCGAAGAAAACAGTCCAGAACCAGTGCCACGGAATCCAGCCGGGCACCATGCTGGCAATGGGAGTGAGAATCTGAAAGTGGGCGATGCCAAAAACGACGAGCGAAAACGCAATTAGATACCGGCTTGTCCTCTGCAGCCATCCCGGAATGGCGCCCAATCCAGGCGCGAGCCACGCCAGGCAGCCAATGACGATTGGTTCGAGCACATTGGTCCGCCACGGAGCGCTCATGAGATCGGGATTTCGCGGTACGTCGAACGCGAGTCCGCAGAGTAACATCACCACACCGAGTGTGATCGAAGACACTATTAGGGTGCTTTGGAAAAGAAGGCCTGCCCCGCACAGGATAAAGATTGTTCCGATGGGGTAGACCAAACTCGGAATCGCCGGCAGCCACGGAATCACTGGCACAACCTTATGACCGGAAACGCAGATCAATGTCTCTACGCCAATCCCAATTATGGCCAGGGAAAAGAGCAGCCGACCAAATCGTGCGAGCATAATAACGAACCACGTTACCGTGTTTAACGGCTCGTTTAGTTTCTTATCGCCGAGAATGTTCATGGGCCTAACCAGAAAGAGATAAGCGATCCGCTACTGAAGGCGAGGTCCTCATTTCAACACTCAATTCCGTCGCTCTGCGGCAGTTCTGCTGCTGTGCAGCAATCTAGGAGCGGGTTCACTCTGAACGCACTAGCAGGGTGCGGCAATCCAAAAGCCGGGCACACTTCAATGCTGTAGCGGGAGCGTAACTCTCAACCATCGCCTGTCTTTTCATACCGACCGAGAATGAGTTCTGGGATGCAGGTGAGAGCGATGCCACCAATAACCGTTACAGCGCAAATCCAATTCCATCCGGACGGTCCAAGTGGCAGAAGTCGAAGACCGTAGCCGAGGGATGCAACTGCACCAAGGATGAAAAACGGGCCAGTGAAGCGGCAGTGGACGCGGCCGCACCGCGAAGCGTTGACCAGACATAATATCCCCATGGCGCCAAGGGAAGCAATCCACAAAACGGTTCTCCATCCGGGCGATACGGCCCAGCCAACGGCGAATGCAAACCACGGAAGACACCAGAAAAGGAAGCCGCTCATCCCGGTGCATAGCAGGTCGCGCTGCGGACCGCCGACGCCAGGTGTGTTTCTCATTCTGTTTTAATTTCAGCCTTCATAATTCATCTTACGCTCCCGCTAGTTCATCCAGAATGAGCCCGTCATTTAGTTTGCTGCAGAGCAGCAGGATTCATCGTTGCCGCGCACCGGCCGGTGATTGGCTGGAGCGTTTGGTTAGGCCCTTCATGCATCCCGGCTATCGAATCTTCCTCCAATGGTCGACGAATTCACCGCCGGTCTTCGCCGTGAAACCCTCTCCCCCGAAACTGACTTCCACCCCTTCCCCAGGCGGCGAAAAACTGAATCGGCCATCCTTTGAGGTAACGGGCGTGCAGTGATCAGTCACTGCTGGCGACTCGTTCGTCACCCCTGGCTTATCAAGATTGTTCCTTATCGTGTAGACGATCCACTCGCAGTACTTGTCCGCACTGAACGTGTAGCGGCCGACCGACGACTCAGACGCGATGGTTCCATCGGCGTTCTTGACGAACAAATTCAGACTAAACCGTCCGTCGGCCATCGTATACAGCGCTGCGATTGAAGGAGGCCGAAGAACCGTGCCGTTAGCCATGACGCGCTCCGTGAGTTCGTAAGTCCCGTCAATGGACGGCGGAGACAACGGCGCAGGAGTAGCAGCCTCAGAATGAACTGCCAATTGTGCCAAAGCGGTTAAAAAGATCAGGCCGCTAGCCGCTCGAATGGGAAAAAGTGTTGTTTGCATAGGCCTAACGAGAATGGAGCGAGCTGGGGAGTCGCGACATGGACGGGAAAGCCCGAGAGGGCGAGTGAGCTGGGAAGATCACGAGTCAAACAGATAAGCCACGCCTTATCGCAGAGCAAAACTTCATCTCAACGACTCAACTTCTAAGCATCTCAACGGGCCCTTCGCGCCCTTGGTCGTTCGCTGAATCCCTTGGTTAGGCCGTTATTGTGTCACCTGGCTTTAAGTCCGTCACGAAAAGCGATGGATTCCAATTCGACCCGCACAGCATCCTCGATCGGAATCACCGGACGCGCCTCAAAAACAAACGCAGGCAGCATCGAGCAGAACTTATGGACCGCCGTCGGATCATCACAATCCAGCATCATATACCCTCCCCAGTCACCCACTCGAATCACGAACAACTCGATCTTGAAATTAGCCGGCGCCTTCCATTGGGTGAAAACCTCCAGAATTCGCTTCTGGGCATTCTCGTATTCTATCGGTGAGCCTTGTGGACGTTCGGACCAGGTGAGCATGTATTTCATGGTGTCGTATTTTGTTGAGTTGCTTTTTCAGAATTAAGAGCGCCGAGTCGGCCTAACGAGAATGGAGCGAGCTGGGGAGCCGCGACATGGACGGGAAAGCCCGAGAGGGCGAGTGAGCTCGGAAGATCATGAGTCAAAGAGATAAGCCACGGCACGCGTTAGCACAAAACTTCATCTCAACTACTCCACGTCTCAACGGGCGCTTGCGCCTTTGGCCGTTCGCTGCATCGCTTGGTTAGGCCGCGTTCGTAATTTCATACACACTCCTCAAAAATATATCCGCGTCACTGAAATCAGGGAAGACACAAACAGCACCCTCCGCGGACAATCGTGTCGCTCGATTCCCCGTGCCAATACCAATGAACGGAACGCCAACACTGCGACATGCACGAGCATCCCAAACTCCGTCACCAACATACACGGTGCAGGCAAATGACTCGCCATATCGTTCGGCTGCTCTCTGCTTGGAAAGCCTCATAATGGACTCCCTGTCGAGTGCGTCATCCGCTGATGCCGCCGGATGGTCGTCAAAGCACATCCCGGCATTGGCCATCTTGAGGCGGCCGGAATCACGCCAACCTCCAGTAGCAAGCGACACCCGATGAGAGCCTCCCTGTCCGAGCCAGGACAACAACCTGTCGGCCCCTGCAACCGGTACAAATGGAGATTGTGATGAAGCGGCAGCAAGCAATTGGATGAAATGCTGGCGAAATTGCGAAACTTCCGGCGCCGTCGGTGACCGGCCAATGCGTGACGTGAAAACATCGTGAAAGATGCCGGAATCCGTGGTGCGTGGATACTGTGACCAATCGGTGTCGATGTCGGCGAAACCAAACACGTCCTTGAATGAGCGAACGAAGCATTCCTCGTCAACCTTCATGGTCTGGGTAAGCGTGCCGTCGATATCGAACATGACTAAGTGCATGTGGAAGCCGCCTAACGAGACACAAGATCAGCGACGGCTCAGGGGAGCGCAAGTGGCTGCCCGAGAAAGCACACTAGCTAAGCTTGGCATGAGAAAAACAACGCTGTCTGAGCCGTTGGCTGCAGCGGTAACAATATACTTGACTGACTAAGCGAGAGGGATTATCCTTCTCGCATGAAAGCACCAAAGACGTTTCTTGAGGCCGTCCGATATTTCTCGGATGCCGACACCTGTTTGAAGTTTCTGGTCGCGCTCCGCTGGCCAAACGGAGTGAAGTGCCCGTATTGCGGCTCGAACAAAGTGACGTTTCTTGAAAACGCCAAGCTTTGGAAATGCAGGAACGCGCATCCCAAACAGAAGTTTTCCATCAAAGTTGGAACGATCTTTGAAGATTCGCCGATAGGTTTGGATAAGTGGTTTCCGGCGATGTGGCTGGCCGCCAACTGCAAAAACGGAATTAGCTCTTACGAGCTTCACCGTTGTTTAGGCGTCACTCAAAAGACGGCTTGGTTCATGTTGCAGCGCATCCGCCTCGCGATGCAAAAAGGAATCACCGGGAAGTTTCGCGGCAAGGTCGAAGCAGATGAGACCTACATCGGCGCTAAAGCTCGCTACATGCACAAAGATAAGCGCACCGGAGTAGGGCACGCCGGACTGAAAAAGACAGCCGTGCAAGGCATCTTGGAACGCAACACGGACAAGAAAACTTCCCGAGTAGTATTGAAGGTCGTTCCTAACACTCGCAGACCGGAGCTTTGCGCTAATGTCCGCGAGAATGTTAAGAAGGGTTCCATGGTCTGCACCGATGCGCTCATGTCCTATGACGATCTGGAAAAAGATTATGACCGGCGCGTGATCGACCATGCCATTAGCTACGCACAAGGCCACATTCACACTAACGGCCTGGAAAATTTCTGGTCGCTTCTCAAACGCGCTCTGCACGGAACCTATGTGAACGTCGAGCCGTTTCATTTGTTCCGGTATCTGGATGAGCAAGCGTTTCGGTTTAATGAGCGCAAAGACAATGATGCCGGGCGATTCACCAAAGCGCTTGGCGGCATTGTCGGAAAGACATTGAAATATGCGAAGCTTATTGCCGCCGAAGGTGGTGATGGCATTCAACCGGCGGGGCAAACAGCGTAAGATCGCAAAAGAGCGCTAGTGATGGCTCTCAAAAATAAGCATCATCAGAAGCGAGCCGATGGCCATTCCAGCCTCAAAAGCCAAAATCGCGATGGGCAAAATACCGCGACGATTGCTGAGGGTGCTGTCGTCACTGGCCTTTTGATAATCGGATATATGTTGGCGTTGTCTCCGTCTCATAGGGTAGCAGCCGTTTGGGTGTTCTTTTCAGCATGGGCTCTTGTCGGCCTAATCGTAGCTGTCAGACTCACTCATGAATTTTCGCAGCCTCCTGAGATTAGACAAGAGAACGAGCGAATACGTTCCATTGACGCTCTGAGGGAAGAGGGAAGAAAACTGCAACTGATATTTGGCGCGACTACCGGAAATCTTCCTAATGATGAGCCAAATCGCTGGCTAGAAAAGGTGCAGCTTTCCCTGCGATCGATCTCGCGCTCTTATGCCAAGGATTTTGATAAAATTCTGAAAGACCCGCGCCGTCAAACCGGCGGCGGCCTCAGTCCAGAATTGAACCAGGCCGATATGATGCACTGGATGAACGATGATCCGCGCCGACAGCAGGAATGGCCGCGCATCGCCGCCGTCCTTCATTATCTCGACCAAGTCAGAGACAAGTTATATAAAAATCTCAAATGACGAAGAAGGTGGCTCCCTCTGTCGACGCTCGCGTTATCTATTGCGGGGACAACACCGACCAGCTTCGCAAACTGCCGAATGCTTGCATCGACCTGATCTACATTGATCCGCCGTTTAATTCGAACCGAAATTACGAAGTCTTTTGGGGCGAAACGAAGGAAAAACGCGCTTTTGAAGATCGGCACGAATCCACGAAGGCTTACATCGAATACATGCGCCCGCGCTGCGTTGAACTGGCGCGCGTGCTAAAGAAAAAGGGGAGTTTTTATTATCACTGCGACTGGCACGCCAGCCATTACGTCAAGGTGATGCTCGATCAGATTCTCGGCGAGAACCAATTCGCTAACGAAATTATTTGGAAGCGACAATCTGCGCATAGCGATGCGAAGCAAGGTTCAAAACATTTTGGCCGCTTACACGATAGCATCTTTCTTTACGCCAAGTCAGACGACTACACTTTCAATCATCTTTATCAGCCCTATTCTAACGAATACCTCGAAAACTTTTACCGTTACGTTGAACCGGAAACCGGACGCAGATATCGACTCGGTGATTTAACCGCTCCGGGAGGCGGCGCTCCGTCGAAGGGGAATCCTCATTATGAGTTTCTAGGTGTCAAACGCTACTGGCGTTATAGCAAAGAGAACATGGGAAAACTGCACCGAGAAGGCCGCATTGTTCAAACCAGATCGGGCGGAGTTCCACAGTATAAACGCTATCTCGACGAAGGTAAGGGAGTGCAACTTGGTTCAGTGTGGGATGATATCAATCCGCTTCATGGTAGCGACGCTGAACGGTTGGGTTATCCGACTCAAAAACCGCTCGCGCTGCTCGAACGGATTGTAAAAACTAGCAGCAACGAAAACGATATTGTCCTGGACGCATTCTGCGGTTGCGGGACCGCGCTCGTTGCCGCCGAGAAATTGAAACGGCGATGGATTGGAATTGATATCTCGCCGACGGCCTGTCGCGTGATGGCAACGCGTCTGAAAAAAGATTGCGGACTAAAGGAAGATGAAAAGCTATGGCGCGAAGGGCGTGGATTCATTGTGCGCGATCTTCCTCGCAGTCAGGAACAGCTCCGCAAAATTCCAGCATTCGAGTTTGAAAACTGGGCTGTTATCGCTCTTGGCGGCATCCCGAACAAAGTGCAAGTCGGCGATATGGGCATCGACGGTAGGATTTTTCCTGTCTCTGCAACGCCGGAGCGAATGGACAAGGAAACAGGGCATCTCGATTTCATGGACGTTTGGTATCCTGTGCAAGTGAAGCAGCGGGACAAAGTCGGGCGACCAGACATCGATTCATTCGAAGCAATGATGACGCGTGAGAATCGAACCAAAGGATTTTTCGTCTCATTCGATTACTCGCGCGATGCACTGACCGAAATAGACCGTTTCTTTAAACAAACCGGGAAGGCTATCGTTCCCCTGACCGTTCAAGAGATTTTGGACGAAGAGATCGCGAAGAAGTTGGCTTAAATCAAAATGGAAGAAAAAACCGAAACGCCAGATCCAAATGCCTTTGAACGCTTCCGCAGGCTAGTAAAGAAGGTGGTGAGCGTTCCGAAGTCGGAAGTGGATCGACGCGCGGAAGAATGGAAGGCAGCGAGACAAGCGGCTAAGAACGAGAAGGCGGACGAGTAATCGTCTCCGCCCTGTCACGGCGCACCGTAAGAGCGCCTTTTAGTCAATCAAGTATATTATTACCGCTGCAGCGCCTGGTTAGGCGACCAGTCGAACATGGCTCGGCTTTCCGGTTTCGACCGCACTTATTCGACTAGGAGTTCACCGCCCCAGTCGGCTGGATCGGAATCGAAGATCGTCTCCGAAAGCGTCCACGGATGTCCCCATGGGTCGAGGAACGAGCATTGGCGCTCGCCATACATGTGATCCGCGGGTTCAGCGAGAACACGAGCACCGGCTGCCTTGGCGCGCTCAAAGAGTGCATCGATCGCCGTGACGCGAAGTGTGATGGAGTGCGCCGCGGGGCTCTGCTGTGTCGAAGGAGCGGCGTCAGCGTGTGCGCCGGGTTTGGCGACGATGATGGCCCCATTGCCATGCAAGAGCTGCCGGCGATCTTGCGAGTTGCGGAGACGTTCTGTGAATGGCAGGGCCGTTGTGAGCCACTCGACTGCTTCCGGCACGTCGGGGTAGTACAGCACGGGTATTACGGCGGTATTTGGCGCCGAGCGGTTCTTCTTCAGCATAGAATCGGAGGTTATCACTGCTTCCCTGGTCGTCTAACGAGAACAAGCCGAGCGACCGCTGACGATCGCGAGCGGTGCTTGTGGTCTGTGGTCAGTAGTCACGTCGTCTTAAGTTTTCACGCCGGAGCGGTTCGCTCCAGCGTTTGGTTAGATTAGCTCAACTTAGATCGCGTTGAATGAGGGCCCTATTGGGCCACGCAGCGCAGAGAAACGTTGCCGTTGCCGTCACAGCCCGAGTCGATTCCGCCGAATTCGCCGTCGAATCCGTATGAAAAACCTCCGCTCGCCGCTTCGGACGAAGAAACAAACCACTTGTTCGCGAGCCCGGAAACAACCTCGCGAATTCCGTCATCTTCCAAGATAACAAAATCGCTATCGTGGTTCGGGAAACCGTTCTTGCCATTCAGGCTACGCGGATATCCAGATGGCAGCCGCCAGGTCACGGATGTCAGATTGCCTCTTTGGTTTGAGTAATCAGGCGACTGGCACAAGTTCTGGTTCACTGCTGAATCATGCGGGTGCTTCCCCATGTCGTCGCTGACGCAAAGACCGCTCTTAAGATCCTTTACCACCCGGAACGTCCTGCTTCCCCTCGATATTACAGCCTCGACCCTCCAAGCTACGGACCCACTCTTGGTTTTTACCATGCAGGTGTAACCTTTTACCGCTTTCGCGATTGTTTGAGGATCGCACGCTTCCGTCGCGCTTGTAGCGACATCGCCGGAACTTGACCCGCCGGGTGACGCCGATAGATGCGCTCCTCTATTTGGACTCAGGGCCTGAGCCAACAGAAACGCCGCGGTGGTAAGTAGAATTCCGATGAGGATGGATGTTATCTTCATTTTCATATGGGTGTCTAAGGTCTAACGAGACGGAGATAAGCCACCGGTGGTGGCGGCGAGCTTTGCTTTACTCTCAACTATCATCTCTCAACCCTCAACTCTCTCAGTACAACGGCCAGCGGTTTGGCTGCGATTGGGTTTGTTCAGCGACCCTGCGAGATAGATTGCCGTTTTTGAGTTGGTGATCGCCGCCACGAACTGCGTCCAATAGCGACAGCACCCAGAAATAGATAAAGGCAGATCAAACCAAACCAGAGGCACAGGCGGTAGAGGCCCTGCTCGTTCAGTGGCTCTGAAAGAAGTTCCGAAAGCATGGCCACCGGTAGGAAAAAGAAAAACGAAACGGTGAAAATACGGACAAAGGGACAGTACCACGCGCCGGTTCGACTGCGTAGGACGAAGGCGATAGTCCCAACGATACCACTGGCGAGCCAACCAATCACGCTCACGTGCTCAAAGAACTGATACCGACTCATAAAAAATGAGAATCCTCTAACAAGACACAAAGTTCAGCTCGGCTCCGGCAGGCGCAAGTAGTGACGATGGCAAAACACGCCAAGCATGGAGGCCCGGCGTGCTCTGCAAGCCAAGATAAAAGCTAAACTAAAATTACTTCAGCGTAATTTCGCGCATCAGCTTGCTGCCCAGAATCTCACGGATGTCGACACGCTTAATCGCAGTCTGGCGTTGCTGATCCTCTGAGCCTTCGATCTTTTTCGCAATCGGATCGAACTTCTCGCGTGCACCATCAAACGCGGCCATGTTTTTCGACTCAACCATCAACAAAATGTCGAAATCGTGCGGCATGGCGGAGTCACCGAGCAAGATTTTGTAGTCGATGATGAGGTTTTGCTTTTTCGCTTCGTCGAGCGTGCCTTTGAATGTCTTGGCCAAACCTTTGAGGTAATCATCAGTCATGCCGTATTTGGTTTTCACCATGGTAACGTTCCAGACGGTGCCTTCCGTGTAAGGCGCGTCGCTTTGGGCAGAGCAGAGTCCAGCCCACGCTGTCGAAAGTGCGGCGGTGGCTACAAGAATGAGGTATTTTTTCATGTGATTGGTTTTTCTAATTGTTTGACCGGCTCGTGATTAAACCGGTCGAGCCGAAAGGATCGGTGCGCAAAATTGGTCGTCAACACAATTTGGTTCGGCAAACGGGAATTAGTGGTCAATGGAGACAACGCCTTCCACCATCAATTGACTTCAGTTACCGGCGATTTGGACGAGGACAAAAACTAGTTGCTCAAGGTTTACTAACCCGTTATCCGAAGAGGATGGATATATCACTCAGTTCACTGGAAGAAGCTCTCTCAATTCGCCGCCAAATAGACACGCTGGAAAATCGACTTGCCGGATTACTTGGCCGAACTATTTCGTCAGGTTCAACCATCGGAAAAGGTCGGCGGCGGATGTCAGCCTCAAGTCGGGCGAAGATTGCTGCTGCCGCACGGGCACGTTGGGCTAAGGTAAAAGCTGGCGAAGATGGTGCCGCTAAGCCACGAGCGAAAAAAGGCGGTATCACTGCTGCTGGGCGCAGGAGACTATCCAAACTTATGAAAGCGAGATGGGCGGCAAGAAGGAAAGCCGCTACTAAGGCCGAGAAGTAACATTACTTCTGTTTCTTCCGTTTACCCCGATCGAGCGTCTTTAACTCAACTTGTGCGAGTTGATACTCGATCACGTTCTTTTGGTAGGTGGAAATGCAATCTCGAAAAGCTTCCTTTGCGGTTTCCTTATCCCCGGCCACCAAACGTTTCATCCCAACGTAAAACCACCCTTGGCAGCGCAGAGAGAACCTGTCGGGATTTGGATAAAGCCCCGTGCTAAGGAAGACAAGATCACGGGAATCTCCATTGTATCTTAAACCTGATGAACGCGGCGTGGGAAATGTAAGATAATTTGAACTTGGTGACTGGTCTGTGCTCGCTGGTTTCAATTTCTCATTATCGTCGTTCCTAAGAGAGAATGTTTTACTCGTTCTTGTATTGGTCGCCGAAGGGGCATCCGCTAGATCGAGAAAATCGCCAGCACTTACCTCATCGCATAAAAACCCGCCAATCCGTATTGGCCAAGTGACCCGATAAGGACGTTGTTGCTTAAAATTATCAGCAAGTTCTTGCTTTGCCGCTGCCGCTTCTCCCGTCTGAACACGAGCCACCCATATCAACAGTCGCGCATACATCGCAGCGTTTTGATCAAGCTCACACGTAGTTCGCAGGTCAGTTAGCGATTCCGACCACTTTCCTTTTAGGCACCGGGCGACACCTCGGCTTAGGAATGGCAAATAATCTTTCGGATTAAGTTCAATTGCGTGGTCGTAGTCAGCAATAGCCCCATCGATATCGCCTTTGACTCGCTTGATATTACCGCGAACGCTAAAAAGGTGACTGTCGTTGGGACTGAGTTTTACCGCCTGATCTTCATCCTCCAGTGCTTTATCGAACAACCATCCAGTCGCTTTAATAACTGCCCGACCGTGATAGGCTCCGGCACAGGTTGAATCGAGTTCGATGGCTCGATTATAATCGACCATCGCCCCTTTAAGGTCACTCAGCTTTGCTTTGCCGTCGCCTTGAGAAACGTAATCTGACGCGGTTTGGGCAGTGGCCGATAGAAATGGAATTATCAAAACAACGAGCAACAAAGGGGCAGTTAGAGACATGTAGGCTTCCAGGACAGCGCCGGGAGGCGCCATCCTGGAAGTATGATTACATACAAACTGACAAACAATGTTGTGGCCCATTTTCCGGCAATATTCAAGGCACTTGGGTCAAAACCGACTGTGATTCACCTGGCGCTCGATGTCGAGCTTCATGGCGGAGTGCTGGCAGTGAGGGTAGCAGGCGGAAAGCCGATCGAGTGTGGCAAATGTAGCCGAAGTACAGTGATTGATTTGGCGGCGGAGCTGATTCGCGAAGCGATTGATTGGCAGCGCTTCAGTAATCGAAAACAGATCGGCAGCTATATCGGTTGTTGTCCGAGCGAATACAGCACCGGACCCAGACAAAAGCTTGGCAGCATTGATCGACAAGGTAACCGGCGGATGCGCACGCTCTTGGTCGAAGCGGTCTGGCGGCTGAAGAAATGGAACCCGGGTTGGCGTGGATTTAAGAAGTTTCCCCACGTTTTTAGTGCGCACGCGATGGCGCGGGGAGCTACTCGCAAAAGAGCTGTCGTTGCTTGCGCCCGTTTGCTCGCAGTCGACCTGTGGCGACTGCAAACTGGCCGCGTCACCCTCGAAGATCTCGGCCTCAAACCAGCGCAATCCCGCTAAGGGAGGAGAAGCTAGGGTCGGGAATCACAAACGCCAATGAACACTTTGGGCAGTCATGCGACAGATCGGAGCAATGAAGCTGGCCGGCCACAATCGCCCGGTCGCCGTGTTAGAATGGTCGTCGCCCTGCCCTCCCTCTTGATACGCGTCGCATCAGACACATTGCACTGCCGCAAAACGTCGGCATGTGCGGATAGGAGCTTGTCTCGCATCCTTAGAAAAAGGAATAAGCCGAACTAAAACCGAGGGAGGGGCTGACCCGAAATTAACCAATTACTAACAAGCAATGAACTAAACAAAAAAACTGCCTACCGACGCTAGTCTTGTAACCCACACTTGACCCTCATAGGGGCTTCATCGGTTAGATGGTACACTCTGCGCCAGATCGTGATGACAGCTATGTCGGCGGCAATAACAATGAAAGCGCTCGCGAAGAAAAGCCAGTCGTATTCCACGTTCGGTGTGTGGGGCCAATAGTTCGATGCAAAAAAATACGTCAGCCAGACGCATGAAAGAGAGACTGCCGCGGCAGCGATGCGGACACATCGATGTGCTAGTAAGAAAGTGGATCCAAGGATGAGAAGGATCGGAGCGGCGAACAACCAAATCGCGGTGTCGAATCTCAATCTGCCGCTAATGACGCCTAGCAACTGATAGGAGCTGCTAAGGGCGACGACGCCGACGAAAAACAACCATGCTCCAGCAAGGCGTATCCTCACCATCTAACGAGACGGAGCTGAGCCACCGCTGGCGGGAGCGAGCGTGGCAAACCCGGAGAACTGTTTCATAAAATTAAGTGCGCGCATCGCGACGGCCAGCGGTTGGCTCGAGCGATTGGTTAGGTCTTTCGCGCTTAGTCAGGACTACCGACATCCACATGTGATCCTAGTCAATTCGGAATGGGGGATGGAGATTCGGACTGCTTTTGCCGAGCTGCGCGTCCACATAAGAAACAAATCGGGAATTGAAGATTGCTTTCGCGTTCGGCCACCACGCCTGACCGCTCTTGCTTGCGAGAATCGACAGATGTGAACGCTCAAATCCATCGATGACCGCGGAATCGACCAAGCGCAAACTCCGCTGGAAGTACACTCCCTCAAATCGCCGGAAGGTCATGAGAAACCAGAAATGGAGCCGCGCACGCTCTTCTTCAGTGAGGCTTTCATACGCCGCATTGGCTTTCAACAGGATGGGAACCACATACTCGTTTTCTACCGCAGCCTGCGCCGTATCGGCCAGGCTTTCGACTAAGTTTTGAATCGATGCCGAGCGAACGGCCCTAGTGTTCTGTCGAAGTTGAATCGCAAGGAAGATCAAGGACAGGATAACGCCAACGGCAGCGACCAACTGCGAGATAGCGACAATCGCGTCCCATGTCATCATGGCGTGTCAATAAGACCTAACGAGAACAAGATGAGCTACCGCGAGTGAGGCCGCGCGTGGCTGCGAATTGATGGATTGAAGTCATGCAAAGCTTGGTAAAACGACGGCTCGCGGTTAGCTCCATCGCATGGTTAGGCCTTCGTATTGCAAGTCTATGGACGGAGAAGAAACGCACGTGTTTTTGCTGCAACCTCATCAGCGGTCGGCCCGAGAAATAGGTAATGCTGCGCATCAGTAAACTCGACAACTTCGCCGTGAGGAATCTCACGGCGAAATTGTTCGACCGCGTCGCGCATTCCGGCTTGCTGCCAGTATGCATCGGCTTTGGCGCGGAGCGTCGCATCGGCGTCTTTGGGAATCCAACTCGACGGATAATGTTTGTTTGCTGTGACGGCGTAGAAAGCAAGGGCCGGAGCTTTGATTTTTGTATAGTTCTGACGGAAGGCGAACACCGCTTTGTGGGTCGCAACAAGGATCGCCCACTCGTCAGGTGGCGGCATCTTATCAACGTGGATTTCCGACGCCTGTGGTAAGCCTAGCGCCTCCATCCTCATGCGCGTCATAATGCTCGGCTTGTATAAAGGATCGGAAAGTCCCTTAAGCCATCCTTCTGGTGTACGGTCGTAGGCTGCGTCGAGATAGACTACCTTGATCGTGCGCTCCGGATAACGGCTGGCGAAGAGCGTCAGCTCATCGCCAGCCATCGAATGTCCGATCAATATAACGCGTGAGATTCCTAGCGCGTCCAAAGATTGCCGGATGTCTTCAACTCTTGTGCTCGCGTCGTAACCATCTTTTGGTTTGTCTGACTGGCCGACACCTCGCCGAGTCAGACCTATGACATGGAAGCGATCGGTAAATCGAGGCGCGAAGCTATCGTAAATGTGTGCGCTATCATTGAAGCCTGGCAGAAGTAGGATCGTGTCGCCGGCGCCGCCCCAGTCAACATAATGAAGCGTGATCCCGTTTGCGTTGACGAATCCGTCTTTCGCTGGCAGCGGCGCAGCTGCTGCCAGCGATTGCGCAAGCGCAACAATCGCTAGAAATCGGGTAGCGGGCTTCACGACGTGGCACTTCATAGGCCTAACGAGAAGTGGGCCGAATTATTCCGCAATTAAAGGCGGAAAAATTCGGCCTAATCCGCTTGCCTTTGAATTGTCGGGTTGAAAAGATGGGGAACATGCCCCCTATGGTACGCGCAACCGAGCGTCCGAACAAACCAAAATTGCTCGATCAGGTCCGTGACGTCATCCAGCGAAAGCATTTCAGTATTCGAACCGAGCACGTAAAAGCTTCGCCACGTGCTAAAGCAAAAAGAAGAACTTAAAAGTGTTTCACGTCTATGTTCTACGATCACAACGCGATTTCGGGTTCTACATTGGCTTCACACGGAATCTACGAAAACGTTTCGCGGAACATTTATTAGGCGCCTCATTTGCAACTTCGCACCGAGGACCATGGAAGTTGGTCTATTACGAGGCTTACTTGAACCGGGACGATGCGCTTGGACGCGAAAAGTATCTCAAAAGCGGCTCAGGCCGCAGATTCTTGAAGGCCCAACTTAGACATTACTTGGCGGAATCTCCAAAACCGCGTGGCGTAGCGGCGTGATACGCGGCGAGCTTTACGCGGTACACGCACGTGCTGAATCGGCCTGGTATCGGGGTAAAGAGCCCGCTTGATTGAGACGAGTGGTCAGAAATCGACGGTCGGAGACCGCCGCCACAACGATTCGACGCAACCGCACTTGTAGCGGAAGATCGGCATCGGTATTCGAAATAAATCCCAAGGTCCCAAGCCCCAAATCCCAAACAAGCTCCAACTGCCAAATGTCAAAGCCTCCAGTGAAACAGAATTGGAATTTGCGATTTGGGATTTCTTTGGAACTTGGAGCTTGGGATTTGGAACTTCGCCAAAGTGAACATCGCAAACAAGACTGTTGCTGACCCGCAAGCGAACCTTGCGACATTACCTCCTCGCGGCCTTGGCGGTTTCATCGCGAAGTTCACCGTGCTCAAAGGCGCGCGTCGCGAACTCTGGCTGACGTTCCTGATCAAGCTGCTGATCTACACCGCCTACTCGATCACCAACAAGACGATCGTGTATTGGCTCTCAACGGACCTCGGTTTTAGCGATCAGGCCGCCGGCGCGTTGGTCGGTTGGGTTTGGGCACCGGCGATGACAGTTTTTACACTACTGGCCGGCTCGCTCACCGACGCCATCGGCCTGCGTCGAACTTTTTTTCTCGGTGTCGGAATCTGTACTTTTGCGCGCAGTGCGATGGTCCTGACCCATAATCCGACTTTGGCTCTCGTCTGCGGTCTGCTGCCATTGGCGGTTGGCGAAGCGCTCGGGACGCCGGTTTTGCTGGCAGCGACGCGAGTCTACTCTACGACCGCGCAACGTTCGATCGCGTTCTCGATCATCTACGCGCTCATGAACGTCGGCTACCTCGCCGCCGGTTATATTTTCGATTTTATTCGGTCGCTTGATCTCCACGTGAACATCGGAGGGTTCCAGCCGACGCCGTATGAACAACTCTTCGGCGTGAGTCTCGCGCTGGAGATCCTGCTTTTCCCGACCATTTATTTTTTGCGACGCCGCGTAGAACGCGGCTCACTGGCGCAAGCGGAGGCCACTGGCTCCGGCTTTTGGACGGGGATTGCGCGGACCGTGCAGAAAAGTGCCAACGACACCATCGCGCTCTTCCGTCGCCTGATCAGCCAGTCCGGATTTTATCGACTGCTGCTGTTCTTTCTCTTCATCGGATTCTTGAAAGCGATCTTCCTGCAAATGGATTACGTCTTTCCGAAGTTTGGCGATCGCGAGATGGGATTGCACGCGCCGGTCGGCAAACTGGCGGGTATCAACGCCATTCTAATTATTGTGCTCGCCCCGGTGGTCGGCGCTCTCACTCAGCGCGTCGCGTCGTATCGCATCGTCATCATCGGCAGCATCATTTGCGCGGCGGGTGTTTTCATCATGGCGTTGCCGGCGGATTGGTTCGTGCCGGCGGCAAACGGCATCTTGGGAGGCTTGCTCGGCCACGGTTATCTGCGACTGACCGGCACAGTTCATCCGTATTACATCATGTCCGCACTTTACCTGACGGTTTTTTCAGTTGGTGAAGCCTTTTATTCGCCGCGCGTTTACGAGTATGCCGCCGCCATTGCGCCGCCCGGCCAGGAAGCTTCTTATGGAGCGCTTGCTTACCTTCCGTTTTTGGTTGGCAAACTTCTCATCGGAACAAGCGGATGGCTGCTGGCCGCGTTCTGCCCTGAACATGGCGAATGTCGCCCACAAACCCTTTGGTTAATCTTTGCGTTCGCCGCGTCGGTCGCACCTTTCGGGTTGCTCGTTTTCCGTCGTTACATCCAGGTCCAGGAAGCCGGCAGAACCGACTAGGATTTAACCACGAATTAACACGAATGTACACGAATTCACTAAATGAAGTGGAAATATCCGGTTTCGTCGGCTTGGCCAACTTGGGGTGCCTACTGGCAGCCGTAGTCGTGATGGGAGCAACCCTGCTCTACAAAGCCTGCTCCTCAAATTAGGACACCCGAATTCATAGAACGAGGCGCTCCCACTCGAGTTTGCGGTGCTTAAAATTCAAAATCACTCCGACCCGCAGTTTGGTAATTGGAAGTAATTCAACATTAGCCCACGCTCGTGCTCGGTGATTCGATCGATGACTTTGGTGTCGACAACAATGGCGTCAAAAACAATTGGATCGGGAACAAACAGGCCGACTTTTGTCTCTTTGTAGAACAGGTCGAACGCGGGCTGTTGCCGGAAAGGGATCATTCGGGTTCGAAACTCCACAACGAGTGCATTTTCATACGGCTTTTCGACGATGCCGTTTCCGAGGATGTTCAGAACCTCGATAGCACAGCCAACGATCCGAAAAACTTCGTCTTTAAAAAGCAACCTTGGGTCGCCAGTTTCCATCGGGGGGATTGCTGTTCTGAATTTCGTAGCGAACGCTACGATCGTAGTCAAAGGCATTCACAAGATCGAGAGCAATATCTGGGAGCGCGGGCTTATCCTTTAGCCAAATTCGTGTTTATTCGTGTCCATTCGTGGTTAGATTTCCACCGTGATTCAGTTACCAAAGCGCCAGGCGCCTTCGTCGCGCGGAATGTTAGTTGTCTGCGCCGTTATTTTCGTTGCTCTGGTCGGCGTCATCCTTTTTCTCAATCGCGCGCGGGGCCAGGCGCCCGCCGCATCCCCTGCCCAACCCACCTCTATGACAACGCAATCATCCGACCAGCAACCCTCCACCAAACCGTCAGCCGATGAATTGAAAAAGAAACTGACGCCCGAACAGTACCGCGTGACCCAGCAATGCGGGACCGAGCCGCCATTTCGAAATGAGTACTGGAACAATCATAAGCCTGGCATCTATGTCGACGTTGTCAGCGGAGAGCCGCTCTTTACGTCGCTCGATAAATTCGACAGCGGCAGCGGATGGCCCAGCTTCACCAAGCCGATCGAAAACGACCACGTAAACGAAAAAACCGATCGCACTCTCGGTATGGAAAGGAACGAAGTTCGGGGCAGCAAGAGTGATTCGCATCTTGGCCACGTCTTCGATGACGGCCCGACCGACAAGGGCGGGCTGCGTTACTGCATCAACTCGGCCGCGCTCAGATTCATTCCGGTCGAGAAGTTAAAAGAGGAAGGCTACGAACGGTTCCTTCCGCTTTTCGAAAAGAAAAAGTAAGCGCGAATCGATTGAAGCTTCTGATTCAATCGGAAGCTCCAAGAACCAAGCGCCGACTGACGTCGAAAATTCCAAATCCCAGGGAAAACAAATCCCAAATCACAAATCCCAGGCACCAAGGAAATCACAATCTTCAAAATCTCAAATTTTCAAAAGCGCCGGGAGCTCTCGGAGATTGATTATTGAAACTTGGTGATCGGTATTTCTTTGGGATTTGGGGTTTGAATATTGGAGTTTGTTTGGACCTTGAGATTTGGGATTTGGAGTTTTTCCTCGGGTTTGGAGCCTGGGACTTGGGATTTTGCTTGGGAATTGGGGTTTGGAGCTTGGAACTGGGATTTTTCGATATTGTCTCCGTTCAAAAAAAAGGAGTGACGTTGCCATCGCCTTTTTGCTTCACTCTTGGAGCGAAGGTCGCAGATGAATGGCGGTCGAATCCAGAGTAGTGACACTTCACGCATAAGCATCACCATCGGAATCATGGTGGCGGTCGTGGCGATTGCCATCGTCCTTTATTTCGCGCTTTTTGCGCACAGCGTGAAGGAGCAAATGACCGGGTTCGATCCGAATCGGCCCCTGCCGGACGATGCGACTTTGCGCAAGCGATTGACGCAAGAGCAGTATCACGTAACCCGCGAGAACGGCACAGAGACCGCATTCAAAAACAAATTGTGGGACAATTTCCGGCCCGGAATTTATGTCGACGTGATCACGCGCGAGCCGCTTTTTTTGTCAGCCGATAAATTCGACGGCGGCACCGGCCGGCCGACGTTTAGCAAACCGATCTCGAATGATTTGATTGTTCAGCGAGACGATAATTCCTACGACATGCACCGCATCGAGGTGCGCGCGAAACGGAGCGATGCACACCTCGGCCATTTGATTGAGGACCCAACTTCGCCAACTAAACAACGTTATGCCGTGAATTCGGGGGCGTTGTATTTCATTCCCGTCGAGGACATGGACAAGGAAGGCTACGGCGCTTACAAGTCGTTGATCCCGCAACCCGCACCGCAAAAATAGGTAGCGGCGGTTACGCTCCCGCTAGTTCATGCAGAATGTGCCCGCTCATGGATTGCCGCACACGGCATGATTCACCGAACCGCCATGGCGATTACGCACCCTGCTAGTGCGCCAATAATGTGCCCGATTTTAGTTTTGCCGCAGGGTGGCATGGCTGAGGTCAATTCTGCCGCTCTGCGGCAATCGCGGACTATCTGCTATTTAACACCGGCCTTTAGGCCGGTGGGATTACACCATCGACAGCAAAAGCGGTTTAAACCGCTTCGCGTAAGAGTTCTCGCGAAACCACCTGGCTAAAGCCAGGTGTTAGTTGCCCATCAACACACTGGCGATTGAGGTCAATCGCCGCGACCTTAATCGTCGGGAATAGCCCAGCGTTTTAACGCTGGGTTTTGAGACGCGATAAATCGTCTAGTCCCGCGGGCGCGGGACGACAGAAACTTTCTTCCGTCCCTGTCGGGACTCGAACCGTTGGTGTAACTCAATTCCCAGCACTGAAGTGCTGGGCTATTGTCCGGGCGCTTCCGTCCCTGCCGGGACTCGGACCGTTGGTGTAACTCAGTTGCTGAGGTAGCGGCGGCTCACCGAGCCGCCACTGGCGATTGGGGTCAATCGCCGCTACCTTTGCCGCCAATGAAGGAAGATGATTTTCAATACGCGATCGAGAACACTCAGGTGATCCTTGCCCCCGATCGAAAGATTTCTACCTTCGGCACGACCAGTTTCCGTTTCTATCTGATCTCAGAATTAATGGATCGCGCCAACGAAGTCCGTGTTCGCGACGGAAAGATCCACGCCGATCGTCCCCAAATTCTCACGCCAGACCATTTCAGCCGGCTCTTGCTGGAAGGTTTTGGCGAAAAAGCGCAACGCTATGTGGATCAACTTCGCGAGCACACCCAAAACTTCGCTGTGCTCCGTTACGGTTTTCAATTTCGCAAGACCGACGTCACCGAACAAATGTTTCGCGACCCGATCGAATCGGTGATCGAGCGAACAAAATCGTACGTTCAACACCATGAAGATTCACTCAGCGCGGTGATCCAGGGCGTGGACGAGGCGTGGGAGGTTTGTCTGCTCAAATTCACGATCGACATGATCGAGCGTTCCAGCGGCGGCAACATCGGCGACTTCCGCAAGCGCGGATTGATTTAGCTGTCGCGGCAGCCGTGCCGGCTGCAAACGATGCGGGCGACACGCCCGCCACTACAGTTTCCGATAGCGCCGCATCAGCTTGAAAAACGAATCGCGTCGCGCTCCGGTCAGAAACTGCTCACTTCGTCCTAATAAACACCCCCCCGGATTTTCGGCTTTTGTCACATCGCGCGCCTTGCCATCCTGACGGGCCCGAATGTTGAAAAATTATCTGCGGCTGAATCTGAGTTTGCTTTACTGGGTGTTCGTCGCGCCTTTCAGGGGAGAATTTTTCAGTATCCCCGAGATTTTTCGGCAAATGGTTTTCATCGGCGTCCGCGCGACACCGATGGTCGCGCTTACCGCGTTCAGCATTGGCGTCACACTTGCAATGCAGGCCGCGCACTCGCTTCAGCAGATGGGCGCCGAAATCTACGTCCCGGATCTGGTGATGGTATCAATCTTGCGCGAATTGGGCCCGGTTTTGATCGCCGTGATCGTTATTGGGCGAAGCGGCTCGGCCGTCGCGGCTGAGCTCGGCACGATGAAAGTTTCGGAAGAAATCGAAGCGCTCGAAGTGATGGCTATCAATCCGGTTCAATATCTGGTCGTGCCGCGTTTTCTCGCGATGATGATCATGCTCCCGACCTTGACGATTTTCGGAAACTACATCGGCGTCGTCGGTGGCTGGGCGGTTTGCAAGTCCGCACTTAACTTCAACACTGCCGGTTTCATCATGCGCGCGCTCGAAAGCGCGGAAACCTGGGATTTATATTCGGGCATTATCAAGAGCGCGGCATTTGCGTGGATCAGTATCACCATCGCTTGCAATGCCGGGCTGAATGTCGAAGGCGGCGCTGAAGGTGTCGGCCAGGCAACGACTGCATCTGTCGTTCAAGCCCTGCTCGCAATGCTCGTGACGAACGCGATTCTGACTAGCATTTTCTTCTTCGGAGGATGAGAAGGAATGACGAATGACGAAAGAATGACGAAACCCAATGCACGAAAGGCTGCCGAAGATTCGTTCTGGGATGAGAACGTAGTTTCCATCGTTCGCGAGGAGCCTAACGGAAAACGTGTTTATGACCTCGAAGAACGGACAGCACGATTCGGTGAAGCTATCATCGACTTCGCAAAAATGATTCCGCAACGCGCCGTCACCAATCGTATTATTTCACAGGTTGTCGCTGCTGGAACGAGCGTCGGCGAAAATTATGTGGAGGCCGATGATGCCGTATCGAAGAAAGAATTCCTGAGGAATATCGGGACGTGCAAAAAGGAGGCGCGCGAAACGAAACATCATTTGCGCATGACCGTGCGGGCCTGTCCTGAACTGAAACCTGAAGCGCGAAGCTTTGGCTCGAAGCCAAGGAACTGCACCTCATCTTTTCCAAAATCTGGAGAAGCAAGCAATGACCTTCGTGATTCGCATTTCGGATTTACTTCGTCGTTCGTCTTTCGTCATTTTGCTTATGCCTGAGCCGGTCATTGAAGTTTCGAATCTGATGCGCCAATTCGGCGACCGCACGGTGCTGAAAGACATTACCTTCAGCGTCGATCGCGGCGAAACGCTCGTAATCATGGGCGGAAGCGGTTGCGGCAAGAGCACGTTGTTACGTCACATTATCGGCTCAATGAAGCCGACCTTTGGCTCGGTGAAAATTTTCGGTCAGGAAATCACCAGCATGAGCGAGCGTGAAATCGAGAGTGTTAGAAAGCGTTTTGGAATGTTATTTCAGTCGGGCGCGTTGCTGGCGTCGCTTACGGTGGGCGAAAACGTAGCGCTGCCGCTGGAACAACACACTAACGAGTCGCCCGAGGAGATCCAAGAGATTGTGGAGCAAAAGCTTCTGATGGTCGGATTAAGTGGATTCGAAAATCTCAAGCCGGCCGAGATCAGCGGCGGGATGAAAAAGCGGGTCGGCCTTGCCCGCGCGCTCGCACTCGATCCGGAGTTGCTCTTTAGCGATGAGCCGACTTCCGGCCTGGATCCAATCATGACCGCCGTAGTTGATCAGCTGACCCAGAAACTCACGCGCGGCGAACACATGACGGCGGTGGTCGTCACCCACGACATGACCAGCGCGTTCCGGATCGCAACTCGGATGATCATGCTTGGTCACGGTTCAATTGTCGCGGAAGGCACCCCCAACGAGATTCGCAACAGCCCCAATCCTGAAGTGCAACAATTTATCAATGGCGAAGCAGACGGACCGATTCCGTTAAATCTTTCCCAGGAAGAACACGAGAATCACCAACTGGTCAAGCCGCGGCCGTTTGTCAGCGCGCGCTACCGATTCCATCGCAAAACAGCATGAAGAAGAATCTGTCGGACTATTTGGTGGCTCTCTCCGTGATCCTGTGCAGCATCGTGCTTTTGGCTGCCCTCACTTTCGCGCTGTCCGGTTATCGTTTGAAAAAGCCGACCCGAACATTGCAGATTCGTTACGAAGACGTCACCGGAATCAAAATCCACTCCGAAGTCCGATACGCGGGCGCGCCGGCCGGCCGGGTGATTGCCGTGCGCCATATCGGCGCGGCCGAGCGCGCGAAGCTTCCAAACCGCAAAGACGCCGTCGTTGTAACCGTAGAAATCGACGAGGACGTTCCGCCAATCCCGACGGACGCAATTGCAACGTTGAGTTCGGACACAATGCTGTCGCCGAAATTTGTCGCGCTCTCCGCCGGAACACCCGGCGGCAAAACGCTCGCTAACAACGAAACGATCGAAGGGCATCCGGCTTACGGCATCGAACAGATCACCGCCGCCGCCGGACCGCTTTTCGAAAATGCAAACAAGCTCATCGACAATTTCAATACGACCGTCACCGACTTGCATGACGATCTCGGCGAATTCATGCCCAAGCTCGGCCCGCTGGCCGACTCGTTAAAGGTCGACGTCGATAACTTGCAGAACGTGATCAAGAACCTGGATAGCGCCTCAAAGGACGCCGACCAACTCTTCGGCACGGCCAACACATTCGTTGGCTCGACGGACAAATCGATTCAGGAGCAGATGAAAGAGCTCCACGTGGTTCTGCTAAACCTGAAAATCATCACAACGCACGCGAAAGCGCTGGTTGATGCGCTGAGCGAGAAGCCGAACCGTCTGATTTTTAGCGGTAAAGCGCCAAAGCTCACGCCGGAAGAAGAAATCATCAAGAGCACCAAGCCAGTGCCGGCGAAGAAACCGTAGCTTCTGTAGCGACGGTGCTCTGTCGCCGTGTGTTTCTGCGCAAACGCCCCGACGGAGCGGCGCGGATTTCTGTAGGTAGCGGCGATTGACCTCAATCGCCATGCCGCCCTGCGGCAACCTAAAATCGGCCACATTATTGGCGCACTAGCAGGGTGCGTAATCCGCCACGGCGATTTTTGTAGAGGCAGTCATGCCTGCCGCGACAAGCGGGCGACACGCCCGCCGCTACAGCTTTTTGTAACGCCGGATCAGTTTGAAAAACCGGATCGTGTCGCGCACCGGATGAATGCTGCTGACCTCGTCCGAGTAGACGGTGCTGATCGGGACCGACCCGATTCGAAAGCCCTTCCGGCTGGCAATGATCAGCATCTCGGTTTCGTAATCGAAACGGGCCGCGCCACCGAGCAGGTCGGGAATCAACTGTCGATGTAACAAGCGATAGCCACATTGGGTGTCCGGGATCTCCTGGCCGCAAAGCGCGCTGATTTGCTGACTCATCCAGCGATTCACCATTCGCCGGACCAGCGGCATCGACGAAACGTCTTTCATCCGATTTCCAAGAACTAACTTCGGTTCGTCCGCCGACAACGCCGCGGTGACGAAGCGATCGATCTCTTCGGGCCGATGCTGGCCGTCGGCATCGAGAATGATTACGAAATCGAACTGTCGCTCGAGCCAGTGACGCAATCCGGTTTTAATCGTCTCGCCCTTGCCCTGGTTTTGTTTATGAACGATCACCTGCGCGCCGGCTTCTCGAGCGCTGTCGGCAGTCTTGTCGACCGATCCATCATCAACCACCAGAACGTCGTCGAGCTTCTGCCGCGTCCGGCGAACGACGTCGCCGATATGTTTCTCTTCGTTGTAAGCGGGAATGACCGCCGCGATTTTCGATTTGTCCATTGAACTCGTTCGTCGCCCGACTCTCTCGCCGCTACCCTTGCGGCGTTGCCGTCCATGTCGCTCGTCCCACTCGCTCCATTCTTAGCGAACAACCGGATGAAAATCGGCCGCGTGATAGGAGCTGCGGACCAGCGGACCCGACGCGACATGCTCGAATCCCTTTTTGCGGGCGATCTCACCGTAGAGATCGAACTGCGGCGGGGTGATGAATTCCACCACCGGTAAATGGTTTGGGGTCGGCCGCAGATATTGTCCCATGGTCAAAACCTGACAGCCGGCTTCGCGCAAATCGTCCATCGTTTGAAAAATTTCCGGCTCTGTTTCTCCGAATCCGAGCATGATCCCGCTCTTGGTCACGGTTTTTGCCGAAAGCTCTTTCGCGCGCTGCAAAACTCGTAACGAGGTCCGATACCTGGCGCGCGAACGCACCAGCGGTGTCAATCGCTCCACCGTCTCCATGTTGTGATTGTAAATCTCAGGCCCGGCATCGAGCACCGCGCGGATGCACGAATCGTCCGCGTGAAAATCCGGAACCAACACTTCGATGATGATCGACGGATCCATTTCACGAATCGCACGAATGACGCGGGCGAAATGATCGGCGCCGCCGTCTTGCAAATCATCACGCGCGACCGCAGTGATGACGACATGTTTCAATTTCATCCGCTGCACTGCTTCGGCGACGCGCCGAGGTTCGTCTTCTTCCAGCGCAAACGGCTTTGCCGTCGTGACCGCGCAAAATCCGCATGCGCGCGTGCAGCGATCGCCGGCGATCATGAAGGTTGCTGTTCCCTGGCTCCAACATTCCCAGCGGTTCGGACACTGCGCACTTTCGCAAACCGTGTGCAGCCGCAAATCCGAAATGAGCGCCTTGGTTGAGAAGAAAACCGGGTTGGACGGCAGCCGCACTTTGATCCAGGACGGTTTATGCAGTTGGTGCAGCGCCGGATCGATTTTCGCGCAAGACATCGTCGATTAAATTAACGAGCGCGCAGTTGAAATGCAAACCTCACGCACGGTTGCTTCGGTCGGGAATAGAAGGACGGACTAACCACGAATGGACACGAATTACAGGACAAGACGTTCCCATTCAAGCTTGCGATATTTAAAGTTCAAAATCACTCCGACCCGCAGTTTGGTAATTCGCAAATAATTCAACATTAACCCGCGCTCGTGCTCGGTGATTCGATCGATGACCTTAGTGTCTACGACAATCGCGTCGAAAGCGATTAGATCGGGAACAAACAAGCCGACTTTTATCTCTTTGTAGAACAGGTCGAACGCGGGCTGTTGTCGGAAAGGAATCGCTCGCAATCGAAACTCAACGACAAGGGCATTTTCATAGGGCTTTTCGACGATACCGTTTCCGAGGCCGTTGAGGACTTCGATAGCACAACCAACGATCCGAAAAACTTCGTCCTTAAAAAGCAACCTTGGGTCGCCAGGTTCCATTTGGGGGGATTGCTGTTCTGAATTTCGTAGCGAACGCTACGATCGTAGTCAAAGGCATTCACAAGATCGAGAGCAATATCTGGGAGCCCGAACTTATCCTTAGCCAAATTCGTGTTTATTCGTGTCCATTCGTGGTTAAAGATCTGACGCGCAGAACGCGCATAGTCAGTGACTTGCCATCACGCCGAATGATTCGCTGGTCGATCTCGAATTCGATCTTGGAATCGGTAGTCAACGATCCACCCCCGTTTTCCTGATATTCGACGGTGTAAGTACTTCCCTTCAATCCCAGCACGCGGTAACGCATGAAACCGCCGCTCTCTTTCGTTGGCGCGCGCGTCCATTCACCGTCCGGCTTCACGTCATCCATGTTGAACTGGTTACTGTTCATCTCGACCGCATCCAAATTGATTTCAGTGACCACCGGACTTTGCGAATCGGAAATCCAGCAATCGATCATGTTAAAGATTTGCGGATGAAGCCTTAACGGCGGAAGCGCGGACGCAGTCTTGGCATCGCCATTGATCGAATGCAGTGAGTTCACAATCTTCGAAAAATCGGCGACAGACATTTTGGTCCCGGTGAATCCATGGAACCGGCCAAGAATCGGATGTGTTTTAGAATCCCTTCCCCCTTCGGCCTGCATGTTCGCATCGATCACCCAGTTCGAACGGATTTCTCTCTTCACGTCGGCGTCTCCTTTTCCTTTCGGCGTGTAGATGAGATAAACGCGGCCGAAGAGCGGCGATTGAACCTCCGTTTCTTCGCTGTCCTCGGTCTCCATAAGGTTGCGATCGCCGATGCCCTCACGCGCGGAATCGATCGAAAAAGTTGAGCCTTGACCGTTTCCCCACTCGATTTGGTAAAGCGGCAGGCGTTTCGTGGCATCTTCATCCGGCCCTGCGTCGTCGTACGAAATCTCGATGCTCGTTACCGTGAACCCTTTCGGAAGGTAGGACGGAACAAAACAGATGATGTCGAGCTTCTTGAGATCATCCAGCGAAGCGGGCTTTGTCTCGTCCGGTCGCGACAGGCGAGCGCCAAAAAAGAAAATCGCTAAACTGATCGGCAGCAATGTGATGCGTTTCATTGAATCGTAAGTTCGATAAACTATTCGGCTTGTCGATCTTTCTCTTTCACGAGAAATCTCATAAGTTAGCGACTCCTATGGGTGATCTGACTAATCGCGCTCTAACGATTCTGCATGACTGGGTGAAATCGGAGAGCCTCCGCAAACATTGTTACGCCGTTGCCGATTCAATGAAGTACTTCGCCCAGCAGCGCGGTGAGGATGTCGATCTTTGGGAAGCGGTTGGTCTGCTTCACGACATGGATTACGAAAAACATCCGAACCTCGAACGCAGCGCCAGCGAAGGTCATCCTTTTGTCGGCGTTCAATGGCTGCGGGACAACGGTTGGAGCGAGGAAGTTTGCCGCGCGATTCTTTCGCACGCCGATTATTCCGGTGTCGTTCCGGAATCGAACCTCGAGAAAACGGTGCGCGCGGTCGACGAGCTCAGCGGCTTTGTCGTTGCCGTTGCGCTCGTTAGGCCAACCAAGAGCATCTACGATGTCGATCTCGCCGCAGTGAAAAAGAAAATGAAGGACAAGGCGTTCGCCCGCGCGGTCAATCGCCAGGAAATCATTCACGGCGCCGAACAACTCGGCATGCCGCTGGACGAAGTCATCACCAACGTCATCACCGCATTGAAAGCGGATGCCGATCGTCTCGGCCTGGCGGGCGTCGCGAATTGAGCCGGACGCCAGGAATACGACTGGACGCGTCGCTGCGAAGCGGATATTTTTTTTGCACAATTTTCGGTTCATGGATTCTTTTCCAGATGTTCCCGCTCCCGATCCGTTGACGTCCGACTCGCTTTTTCAGAGCGCGTTCGAGTTTGCCGCGATTGGCATGGCCCTTGTCTCTCCGGAGGGCAAATGGCTACAGGTGAACCGCTCGGTCTGCGAAATTACCGGATATAGCGAAGCGGAATTACTGGCGTGGACATTTCAGGACATCACCCATCCAGATGACCTTGATCTTGACCTGGCTAACGTGCGCAAGATGCTGGCAGGCGAAATCAGGACCTACCAGATGGAGAAGCGTTATTTCCACAAGAACGGCGCCATTGTCTGGGTCTTGCTCAGCGTATCGTTGGTCCACAATAAATCGGGCGCGCCGCTTTTCTTTATCTCACAAATACAGGACATCACGCGCCGCAAACAAAGCGATGAACAATTGGCCGAAGCAGCTGCGGAGATCCAACGTTTACAGAAGGGGTTGCTAAAAGTGTGCGCATGGACCAAGCGCATTGAGTTAAACGGAAAATGGATTCCGATCGATGAATTTTTGAGTAAACATCTGCACCTGAACCTTACACCAGGCGTGTCGGTGGAAGGCGGGCGGATATCCGACGGAAACTAAAGCCCGGAGCGCACGAAACGAATTTCGCGACGCGTTCGGACGAGAATAGCCCATGGTTGCGGCCAGCGAATCAACGTGTGTCTATAAATAGCCCAGCCTTTTAACGCGGATTTGGACATCTCACGGATGCCAGTCCGCTAGGAGGAAAGAAGCCTTCTTCCGTCCCTGCCGGGACTCTAACGTTGGCGTGACTCGGTTCCCAGCGCTGAGGCGCTGGGCTATTATCACCGATCTCGAATCTTGGAATGATCGCGCGACAAACCAAAACGCCAGCACCTAGCGCTGAAGCGCTGGGCTGTTATCACTGATTTCGACTTTTGGAATTGAATCGCAAGAGAAACGAACGCCAGCGGCGCGCGCCAAAGGCGAACTCCGCGAAGCGTTCGGGCGAGAATAGATCATGTTTGCGGCCAGCGGACATCACACGCTCGGTGAATTCTGCAAGATTGGCGTTTATTTAAACCCGCAATGCTTGCGTAAACCGAACCAGGTCGTCGGCAACCTGTTCGATGCGCGTGACAACTTTTTTGTCCGCGATTTTGTCGCCGTCGAAGGCATCGCCGGTCGCGTAGACAAATCGCGGAACGATCACGGTTCGAAAATCGAGCATCAAACTGTTCGCGTAAGCCATCACCGCCATGTAACTGCTGTTTCCGCCCGCCGCGCAAAGAAAGCCGACGATCTTTTCTTCCCACGAACTGCCGGTGAGCTCGATCATGTTCTTGGCCGCCGCGGCTACATCATAATTATATACTGGGGCGGCAATCAAAATGCCGTCGGCTGACTCGACGGCCTTGTTCAACTGTTTCGCGCCCGCGATGCCATAGCATTTATCCGCGTCGCACAACGGGAGGTCCAGATCCTTAATATCGAGCCAGGTGCAATCCACCTTTCGTTTTTGCAAATGCGCGAACGCGACCTGCCCCATACGCCGGCTGTTGCTGTCCGGATTTCCGCTGGTGCTGACGACGAGATACTTGGACATGTTAGGCGCCAACCTAGCGCGCACCTGGGAATTTCCAATCCTGGGATGTGGGGTCGTATCTAAACATTACGCTCCCGCTAGTGCATCCAATGTGTTCCCTGGATATGGATTGCCGCAGTGCGGCATGATTCAACATTCACAAGAAGGTGAGCCGTTGAGAAGTTTAGTGGTTGAGAGAAAAGCTAGGTCGCTGAAAAACTGAAACGCGGAAGAAGAAGTTGAGAGGCTGAGTTGGTGATCCCCGTGTGTACGCCGTGATACGGAAGATGATTGGCAATCGAAGCGCTTGCCCTACAAAATCGACGTCGATGTGAGGCCACTGACATGTTCGGAAGGTAATGGAGCCAGCAAAATTGGCTGGTTCCATGTAGCGACGCAGTTCCTACTTGACGCAACGCCCTGGGCGCGGAGGAGATAATGTGGGCGCAGTTATTGAGGGAGAGACATCCGACTCCCAAGCGTTTCGAAAACTCAAGTTCTGGGTTTGGTTCCAGGAACATGCCCGCCCTACCGATCTGCAGATTACTCTGTTTTGGGCCGGAGTGATTGGATTCTGCGGCGGCTTGTCGTCGATTGCGTTCCGCGCGGCCACCGCCGCAGTTCACAAACTTCTAACCGGGAGTTCAGAGCCGGGATTGGTCGAAACGTTCGAGGCGCTTGCTCTCTGGCGACGCCTTGCCGTGCCGGCAATCGGCGGATTGATCGCGGGACTGATTCTTTATTTCGGGACACGCCTGCGCGGACGAGTCTCGACCAGCGATTACATGGAAGCGGTCGTGCTCGGCGATGGCAAAATTTCCACACGCCGGACTTTAGCGAAATCGCTGTCGGCACTCTTCACCATCGCTTCGGGCGGATCGATCGGTCGCGAAGGTCCGCTGGTTCAGCTTTCATCCGTAATCGCTTCCTGTCTCGGTCGTCTGCAAAAGTGGTCCACTCCGCGATTGCGGTTGCTGGTCGGTTGCGGCGCGGCTGCGGGAATTGCGTCCGCTTACAACGCGCCGATCGCCGGCGCGATTTTCGTTGCCGAGATCGTTCTCGGCTCGATGGCGATGGAGATGCTCGGCCCGCTCATTTTTTCGAGCGTCATCGCGACCCTGACGGTGCGCGGATTTCTGGGGCCTGACCCGCTCTACAAAATTCCACCGTTCCAGCTTAACCGAAACTGGGAGATTGTGCCGTATCTGTTGCTCGGTCTCACCGCCGGACTCATCGCGCCGTGGTTTATTCGTCTGCTGAACGCGGCTGAAGATTGGGTTGGACATATCGCCGCGCCGGTTTTTCTGAAGATGTTCGTCGGCGGATTAATCGTCGGCGCGTTCGCGATTTGGCATCCGGAAGTCTGCGGCAACGGCTACAGCACCGTGAGCGGCATCCTGCGCGGGGAATGGTTTTGGCAGACCCTCGCAGTCATTTTGATTCTGAAAATCCTCGCAACAGCTGTCACGTTCGGGTCCGGCGCAGTCGGTGGAGTGTTCACCCCAACGCTCTTCATCGGCGCCAGTTGGGGTTTTTTGTTCGGCACCGGAGCGCAACAGGTGACCAATCTTCCCATCAACCCCAGCGCGTTCGCGTTGGTCGGCATGGGCGCATTCCTCGCTGCGGCCACTCACGCACCAATCATGGCCATCGTCATGATTTTTGAGATGACGCTCGATTATCAAATCATTCTTCCCCTCATGCTCGCCTGCGTGGTCGGTTATTACACGTCAGTCAGTATCGAAAAGCGTTCGATTTACGCCGAAGCCCTCAAACGCAAAGGCGCGGGAGATTATCGAAAGCAGCTCGCCGAGCTGCACGTTCGCGATTTGATGAAGCCTCAGCCGCTGACGGTCTCGCGGACGGCCGGCTTCGCCGAGATCGGCCAGAAATTCATCGCCACTCGCTTCAATTATCTCTACGTAACCGATCACGACCGGTTTCTCGGCGCGGTTTCCCTCCACGACATCAAAAATTTCCTGAATACGCCGGAGCTCGCAAAAGTGGTGATCGCCGGCGACATCCTGCGCGATCATTTTCCGGTTTTATCGCCGGATGCGTCCCTGACCGAAGCGCTCGAACGATTCAGTCTGCACGATGGCGAACGTCTTCCGGTTGTGAGCCGCGCGAAGGGCCAGCGTCTCATCGGCAGCGTTTCCAAGACCGACGTCATTCTCGCGCTTGCCGGCAGCACAATTGGATCGGCAACCACAATGGAGCCGGAAAATAGGTAAGAATTAGTCTTCGCTCTTCGCCCTTGCCCCTTTCAGGGCGTGAGAAAAACTTTGCCGGTGTAAGGATCCTTCACCGGCGTTCCCGGCGCGAAACCGCGCACATCAATGTAACCACTGTTGGGCGAGAACGGACTAGTCACAAAACCCTGTCTGCCCGGGACCGGTGTTCCGTAAGGAAGATCTTCGCCTCTCTTGGTGACCGCCCGGCTTGTGCTGCGCGTGTTTGTTTCGTTAGGCGGTTTGCTAACGGTTCCATTACCCGTATGCACGTCTGCTTCCTTGTCCTCGCTCGCCGTCGGACTTGCGGTGTCTTGCGTTTGCTTGTGTTTCGTCCGGTGAGTTGTCGATTTGTGCTGGGGTTGGGGTTCGTTAAACGCGCGCCGCAGCGAGCGAAAAAATTTCTCGAACGGACCCGGTTCCTTCGATTGCGCTGACAGTGTCCCCATACCGGCGATCAAGATCGACACCGTCAAAACGAAACCTTCCAGTGCGAATCGCTTCCCGGTTTTCATTTCGCCCAGTCGTTATTTAGAAGCTCCAATGTTTCTTGGACGGCCACGCTCCACACTTTCATCATCTCTTCGTCGCTCCTTTGATACACGCCGCCCCAATTTCCATCCTTCAAATACGCCCGCAACGCTTTCGGGTCGAGCTGGCGAAGGTGGTTCATATCGACCTCGGCCTTTTGTTCCGGCGGCATCTTGATTTTTTCCAAACGCGTCCACGGAAAATTTTCCATCCATGACGCGTGCGACGCCACTGGATCGATCGCGGTGACTTGGGCCCAGGTTTTCGGCGCGTTCCACCAGTTATGAAATTTCACCCGGACACCGGGATAATCGGCAAGCCATTCGCCAACCAGGTTCTGCGCCGGCGTGTTCCCGCCGTGACCGTTCACAATCAGGATGCGTTTGAACCCCTGCTCGTTCAGCGCATCGAGTATCTCGCGCACAATCGACAGAAACGTTTGCACCCGCAGGGTGATTGTTCCAGGAAACGCGCGGAAATACGGCGTGACGCCGTAAGGCTGAACTGGAAACACCGGCACTTCCGCCAATCCTCCAACCTCGCTGGCTAGACGTTCCGCGAGAATGCTGTCCACGCTCAAACTGAGATAGGCATGCTGTTCGGTGCTCCCCAGGGGCAGGACGCATCGGTCGTCGCGCTTCAAGTACTCCTCGACCATCATCCAGTTCATCTCGCTGATGCGCATAACGGCAACGTTACTCCGAAATTCCAGCCGATCGATTTCTAATTCTTCCTTCTCCGCTGCGATTTGGTAATGATGTGCGCCATGAAAATCGCTACCATTATTGTGAGAATCCTTCTCGGGCTGGTGTTCGTTTTCTTCGGATCAAACTTCTTCTTTCATTTCATTCCTACTCCACCCCCGCCACCGGGTTTGGTCGGCGATTACATCAAAGTGTTTGTGGCCAGCGGTTACGCAAGCGTCATTGGCGCCATGCAACTGCTCTGCGGCTTGTTGTTGCTGATTGGACGATTCGTTCCGCTTGCCCTAACGATTTTGGGCGGCATCATCTTCAACATTCTGGTGTTCCACATTCTCATGGACCAGAGAGGTATCGGACCCGGAATCGTAGCTACCTTGCTTTGGCTATTTCTGGTTTGGCAGTACCGGGAACGTTTCGCCGGAATTTTGCGGCCGTGAGGTAGGTATCAGCGGTTACGCTCCCGCTGGTTCATCTAGAATGTACCCGCCTGTAGATTGCCGCAGAGCGGCATGATTCACCGAACCGCCACCTTAGTTCAGGGGAAAATGGCGATTACGCACCCTGCTAGTGCGCCAATAATGTGCCCGATTGTGGTTTGCCGCAGGGCGGCATAGCTGAGGTCAATCGTCGCGGCAACGTGTATCTAGCCCGGCAGCGAAAAGGACACCGTCTCGTTCGCGGCACGATGGTTGGACCAGAAATTTTCGCCGTCGAATGTTAGCGAACGCGCCGCAAACGGAACCTTCGCGACATCGACTACCTCGGGATTCTTGCCTCGCGGATCGAGTCGCGCGATCCACCACTGCTCTTCTCCCTGTTTCGCTCCACTTTTGAATCGCGCCGGGGTTGGCTTACCTCCTGCATACTGGGGTCTCGGGACATTCTCGGTTCCGCGCAACACGTAGACCGCTCCATCGGCAAACACATGACCGCAGATTTCAGCACCGACCTCGATGCTTCCGACCATTTTCCCGGCTTTATCCAACTTCAAAATGCGTTGTTGATACCATTGACTGAGATAAAGGCTTTTCCCGTCGTAACTCAGGTACGAGCCGGTGAGGTCGGGACATGCGAACAATTTTGAAAAACCTTTGCCCCGGTCGTAACGATAAACGTAGCGATCATCGTTGGTTCCCTTGCCGATCGTGATATGCATCGCGCCGTTTGTGGCAACCGCCGCCCAAACGACTCCCGGCGGATCTGTTTCCTCGATGATCTCCAACGTGTCGCCGGAAGTTACGCCTGATGCCAGTCCGGTCCGCCGGTCGGACGGACTCGTCCTGTGGCGAGCTCGGACCTTGTAGAGAAAACCGAGATCGCGCGAGCTCATCCAAAATTGTTTGCCGTCCCAGGCCAGCGCTTGGGGCGTGACGGTGGGCGATCGAAATCGTTTCCGTTCCTTGATCGTTGGAAGTTTCATAACTGAAACGTATCACCGTCGGCGCTCCCGTCGAGCGACAGCACACAAGAGACTAAACAGGATTCGCAGGTGTAGCCACGTCGCTATGCGACGTCGACGGCCCATAGGGCCGTGGCTACAACAATCTCGCTCGGTGTTCGGCGTTTTCTGAATTCCCTTTATCGATTCGTTTTGTTTAGCTCGCGGCATGAAACGTTTTCTTTTTCCCCTACTGATTTTTCCACTCACCGCTCTCGCCGAAGGTGGCCTGCCCGACAAACCCTACATTTACGTCAAAGGTATGGCCGGAGACGAGAAACCCGCGGACATTGTAATCTTGCGTTTTGATTTGGTCGCACGCGCACCGGACCAGCCAAGGGCGAATGCCGACGTGCAGGCAAGATCCGCTAAGGTTTTCGGTTTGTTACGAGCAAGAAAGGTTAGTGACAACGACATCATCGCCGAGCAAATCAGATCAGAGGCTGATTTTGAACAAACTGATACTGGATATCCGCGGCGTGGAAAACTCATCGGTTACGTCGTAACTCGAAACTTCAATGTGAAGCTTCGCGATGCTGCTGCTTTCCCCAAGGTAGTCGACGATCTAATTACAACGGCGAACGCAGAATTTACGGGGATCGAAGGGGCCTACTCGAAAGAGAAAGAAATGACAAAGGAGCTCTGGAACAAAGCTATCACCGATGCGTACGAACAGGCGGAAATAACCGCGAACAGTTGAGAATGAAGATAGATTCTGTGTTCGCCGTTTCACCAGTTACGATTCCAGAAATCACGTCGAATATGTTTCCACGGACTGACGAGAGAACCATAGTAACCGCGTCTAATATTCCGAATCAGCAAGATCGAGTCGCGTCGGAATACCGATTGGCGCCTGTGGAATTCAGCCAAAGCGTCCACGTCATCTATCTGATCTCGCCGGTGAAATAGCTGTAGGGAACGCTGTTAGCGTCCCGCCTCTCTAAATGGGAAGCAAACTGCTTCCCCTACAAAAGAATCGCGATCATGATGCCAAACTTATGAGTGGCATAGTTGTTATCGTCGCGTATCGGCCGAAGCCGGGAAAAGAAAAGGAATTGCTCGACCTGGTGCGCAACCGCGTCCCTACTTTGCGCAAAGAAAATCTCGTGACCGATCGCGCACCGACCATCATGCGCACGCGTGACGGCACGATTATCGAAGTCTCAGAATGGAAATCGAAGGAAGCGATCGACGCCGCACACAAAAACCCGAACGTGCTCGCGATGTGGAATAAATTCTTCGCGATCTGCGACTGCGTCCCGCTCAATACTTTGGTTGAGGCCGAGGAAATGTTTGCCGGTTTTGAACCAATTGAAGAGTGAATGTGCGAAGAGTGTTACTCGTGATCGCGTTCTCTTTGATCTCTGCGATCACAGTCAGCGCGCAGAACGACGTGACAGCGAAGCAGGTCAACGGCACGTGGAAGTACAAGCAGAACGAATTCAAGATCTGGGCTCTCGGCGAGCAAAAACTTCAAATCGAATTCTCTGGCGTTTTTGAATACAAAAATGCTTACGGGCCGACAGCAAATGTCGGTCAGGGCAGCGGAATCGCGAAAATCGAAGGCGATACTGCGATTTTCAAACCCGAAAACGCGGAAGACGAATGCAAGATCACTCTGAAGTTCATTCATGGAAAACTCGTAGTCACTCAGACAGGCATTTGCGGCTTCGGCTTCAACGTTAGCGCTGAAAATACATACAAGAAGGTTTCGTCCAGCAAACCAAAGTTCGACTCCGAGTGATCGCTGACTTCTCGGTTTTCCCCAAAACCGAGGTCCGAGCCGGACTGGCATTTCCGGTTTCCCTAGGTCGATTCGCGGAAGCTCACGACCTCCCGCCGTAGAGTTCGCGGCCTGCGAACCGCTGACCTCTGTCCTCTGCTGGTGAATTCAATGTTGGACGTTGGGCGTTGAGCGTTAGACGATTGCCGTCTAAAAATGCGCGTTCTCATTCTCACCGTCGTTGCGATGATCGCCTTTGCCAGCAACTCGCTGCTTTGCCGCGCCGCGCTCAAGCAAACGGCCATCGATCCGGCGAGTTTCACGTTCGTTCGCATTTTCTCCGGCGCGGTCGCGCTTTGGGCGATCATGACGATTCGAAGATCGGCATCTGCTGTAGCGGCGGTCTACGACCGCCGAGATAATCCGACCGGCGCTCATAGAGCGCCGCTACAGGGCAATTGGATCTCTGCTATCGCGCTATTTGTTTATGCTGCGGGTTTCTCGTTCGCTTATGTCGATCTTTCCGCGGGAACTGGAGCGCTGCTTCTGTTCGGCGCCGTTCAGGCGACAATGATTCTCTGGGGATTCTACAAGGGCGAACGATTGGATCCGACGCAGATCGCCGGAATCGTGATCGCGTTGATTGGACTCGTGGTGCTGGTGTTTCCAGGAATCTCGGCGCCGCCGTTGATCAGTTCGATCTTCATGTTGGCGGCGGGAATTGCATGGGGCGTGTATTCTCTCCGCGGCAAGACCGTGACGACTGCCACCGCTGCAACCGCAGGAAATTTTTTGCGCGCGGTTCCGTTCGCGGCCCTGATCAGCCTGATTACGTTTCGGCAACTGCGTTTCGACTCGTTAGGCACTCTCTATGCCGTCATCTCGGGCGCGATTACTTCCGGACTTGGTTACGTCATTTGGTACGCCGCTCTGGCACACTTAAAAGCAGCCAGCGCGGCGACGGTTCAACTCAGTGTGCCCGTGCTCGCCGCCACCAGTGGAATTCTTTTGCTCGGCGAATCAACCAATTTGCGCTACGTGATTGCCTCCATCGCCGTGCTCGGCGGAATTGCCTTGGTTATTATCGAACGACAACGCACTCCGAGCTCGCCACAGGACGAGTCCGTGTCGCCGCGGCGACCGGACCGGCCTGGCCGCATATGAAACGACTTCTCTGGGTCGATGTCTCCAAGGCCCTGGCGATCTCCTTCGTCGTTTATTTTCATTTCTTTCGGACCGTCTTCGAACATTACGAGCCGCCGCCGCCGGACTGGAGCGGCTTGATCGCGGGCACGGTTTCCTTCTTGCGCGGCGCGTGGTGGGAAATCTCCGGACTCGGTTTTCACGCGGTCGGTGCGTTCATCGTTCTCAGCGGTTGGACACTGACGCAGTCAACGATGGCCCGCGCAGATTCGGGCCGCGTGGAATGGGGCAAATGGTACGGTGCGCGATTCGTCCGGCTTTATCCGATGTATTGGGTTGCGCACATCGTTTATCTCGTTTCGCCGTTTGTCGCGAAACTCGAACCAGTCGATGGGCGGATCGTGCTCAGTTTGCTCGGCCTGCGCTTCATCAACATCGAGATGAATTTTATGTACCTAAACGCGGCGTGGTGGTATTTCGCCATGCTCATTCAATTTTATTTGATCTTTCCCCTGCTCTTCTGGGCGGCGCGGAAATTTGGCGCGTGGATTTTCTTGGTCGCGGCCTGCGCGCTCGGATTTTTTGTTCGTTACCTTTTTCTCGGACCCTGGCCGCAAAACGGACTCTGGGTGCTGGGCGGATTCGCGGTTTGTCGGTTGCCCGAGTTCGCGCTCGGGATGGCGCTGGGAATGTGGCATGCAAAATCGGCATCGCGCGCGGAATGGTTCCTTCTACGCGGACCCAGTCTTGTTGCCGGCGTCGCTCTCTATTCGGCAGCGCTTTGGCTTTACGACTACAGCTATGTCTATGTCGATTTCGCCACCGGCACGTGTTGCTTCCTGGTAATCGCCGGAGTGGCGGGATTGATTTCGCGTGCTGCCGGACTCGCGAAAGTCTTCAGTCTGGTTGGCGTTTATTCCTACGGACTTTACTTAATTCATCAGCCCTACGTGATCTGGCTGGGACTCCGCATTCGGCCGCAACCGATCCTGAGTTTTCTTCTTATATTTCTGATCACCCTGGTAATCCTGAGCGCGTGGGGAATGGTTTTGGAAAAGGCAACCAACAACCTGGTGAACAAACTATTTGCGGCAAAGAGAACCGCATCGGCTTAACAACTCAACATTTCAACTCCTCAACGTCTCAACTTTCTTATGACCGACATCGAACTCAGCACAGTGGAAGATCACGATGGAATACTGACCATCCGGGGCGGTGGCAAGCGCCGGGACTGGAACGGCATTCATTACAAACAGGGCATGTCCGCAAAAAATGTCGGCACCACGAGATTATCCGCCAACATCGCAACCATTCCGCCCGGTGGCGTCGCCTACGCTCATATCCATGTCGATTTTGAAGTGATCCTTTACATCATCGAAGGAAAAGTCCGGCATGAGTTCGGTGACGGCCTGAAACAATCGGTCGAAAACGAGGCCGGCGATTTCATTTACATCAAACCGGGCGTGCCTCATGAAGTCTTCAACATGAGCGACACGGAGCCGGTCGTCGCGTTCGTCGCACGATCGTCCGCCGACGAGTGGGATAACATCGTTCCTTATGATCGAAACAAGCCCATGTGAATACGCCGTGCGGGGACGCCGGCGGATGGACTGGTCCGAGCCGGACTGGCCTTTTGGTCGCATGGTGATGCCACCGAGCGATCCGTCGTTATGCTGGTTGAAATTAGCCCAGCATTTTAATACTGGGTCCGAGATGATGAATTCCAGCAAGTCCGACAGGACGAAAGAAAGCTTCTGCCGTCCCTGACGGGACTAGGATGTTTTATACACCTAGACCCAGCGCTGAAGCGCTGGGCTATTATCGCTTGTGAGCAATGGGAGGTCGCGAGTCAATACGCCGTGCGGGGACGCCGGCGGATGGACTGCATTGGCCGCATGGTGACGCGACCGAGCGATCGGGAGATCGCGAGTCAATGGGAGAACATTGTTCCATACGATCGCAATCAATCGAATTGAAATTCGCTAAACCGGCACGACGGTAAACATATGATTAACCCAATCAAACACGTTATGAATAGATCCGATTCGAAAAATAAATCAGAGCTTCTCCGGAGACGTGATGCGCCACTGGAAACACGCACCGATCTCAAACCAGCCGCAACCCGGGACATCTCCGCGGCGATGAATGCCATCCTCGCCGACGTATTCGCGCTTTACGTAAAGACGAAAAACTTTCATTGGCACATGAGCGGCCCGCATTTCCGCGATTATCATTTGCTCCTCGACGAGCAAGCCGACCAGCTCTTCGCCATGACCGATCCGGTAGCGGAGCGCGTCCGAAAGATCGGCGGACTCACATTGCGATCGATCGGGCATATCGCCCGCACGCAACGTGTGCTCGATAACGACGCCGAATACGTCGAGCCGCTAGACATGCTCGCCGAGTTGGCCGACGACAATAAAAATCTGACGATGCGACTCCGCCAGGCCCACAACGTTTGCGACAAGCATCGCGATGTGGCGACCGCCAGCCTGATCGAAGTTTGGATCGATGAGACCGAACGGCGAACGTGGTTCTTGTTCGAGGCGACGCGACGACGCAATTAAAGGTTGTGTTTTCGAATAATTAATTCGTCGATTTCCAATCGGCGGATTCGTGCACGACCGATCGCCAGTCGGCCAAGGGCGAGCGCTCCGATCGCCACTGCACCGATCGCGAGCGCGCCGATGGCGAGCCCATTAATAGCCCGTGCGTTTTCGGCAGTGATATTTCGTTTGCGAATCGGGCGGCAAATAATTTTTCGGTAATTGGTTATTCGGCAACGGCCTTCGCCAATACTTCAATTATAGAAATGTTTGGCAACACTTCAGTCGGCACGTCGTGCCGTTGCTGCAAATAAACTGGACTGTTGTAGGTGATCCAAACTTTTCCGTGATCATCTTCCCAGATCAGGATCTTTAGCGGCAGATCGATGGCGCTGCTCGGCGATGCGATCATCACCGGGGTTCCTGCTTTCGGATTTCCGAAAATCACCAGCTTGGTCGGAAGCATCTTCATTCCAACCTTCGCTGCTTCGCCGCTATGATCGACGATCGTGAACAGCGTGATATTTTTGCTAGTAAGGATTCCTCGCAACTTATCAAGTGTCTCGTCCACCGAGCGTTTGCTCGGCAGATCGATTAGTCCGTTGTCTTGGAGCATAAATCTCGATCAAAGGAACTTGGTCAACGCGTCGGTCGTTTCTTTCGGACGTTCTTCCGAAATCCAGTGGCCGGTATCTTTTAAAACAACAACGGTTACGTCGTCGGCGACGAGTTTCATTTGTTCGGCGAGCTGGTCGCCTAAAGATTTTTCGCCACCGATCGATAGCACCGGCATGGTCAATTTTGTTTGCGATAACTGCGCAAAATCTTTCGCCAGCTGTGGCCAGGACGCGAAATAGGCCCAGCCGGCATGCATCCGTCGGGGTCGTGAATAGGCCTGGGTGTAGGCTTTTCGGTCCGCTTCGGGAATGGAGCGAGTTTTATCGGCGGCCAAAACGTTCCAGAAGTATTCGAAATAAGTTCGCTCGCGGCCCTGGACTAATTTTTCCGGATATTCGCCGTTGAAACGAAAGTGCCAGATATTTGGATTATTATAGATGGGTTCCCATCCCGGCACGCCGGGAAGAAACGCATCCATCACCGCGAGCTTTTCCGTCTCGCTCGGAAATTGCGCGGCGTAGGCGTATGCAACCATCAATCCGATGTCGTGACCGACCACGCGCGCCTTATCGATTTTCAGAGAGCGAACGAGATCATGGATTTGTTTTGTGGCAACGATCATGCTGATTTCGTTGTCTGCGGGAATTGAAGAATCCCCGATGCCGGGCAGGTCGGGCGCAATCACGGTAAACTTTTCCGCCAACACCGGAATGATCGGCCGCCACATCCGGGACGTTTGCGTGTATCCATGCAGCAGAACAACCGCGGGGCCCTGACCGGCGGTGAGATAATGCAACTGCACATTGTCGATTTTCGCGTCGCGAGCAGCGATCTCTGGAGATTCGGCATGGGCTGACGCTACCGCAACGAGCAGGACAATTACAAAGTAACACTGGCGCATCTCGCCAGTATCAGTCACTCATTCCACATATCCGAGTCTTTTGTAGCAGGCCGATCAGAAGCGTCACAGAACTCCAACGTTGACGTTGCGTGCTCAGGGGGACGAAGGTTCGTTAGGGCCGATCTGCCACGGGTGGCGTATCGTTAAATCAACCAAAAACCACAGGAGCTCAGTATGCCATACGTCACCGTCGGAAAAGAAAATGGAGCGAACATCGACATCTATTATAAAGACTGGGGCAGCGGGCAGCCCATCGTCTTCAGCCATGGTTGGCCGCTCTCGGCGGACGATTGGGACCCGCAAATGTTGTTCTTCCTCTCCAAAGGTTATCGGGTCATCGCACATGATCGGCGAGGACACGGTCGCTCGACCCAAGTCGCCGATGGTCACGACCTCGATCACTATGCCGACGATCTGAAGGCGGTTACCGAACATCTCAAGCTGAAGGATGCGATTCACGTCGGCCATTCGACCGGTGGCGGCGAGGTAGTGCGTTATCTCGCCCGTCATGGCGATAAAAACGTGGCGAAGGCGGCGATCATCAGCGCCGTGCCGCCTCTGATGGTGAAGACCGCGGCCAATCCGCTAGGCCTGCCCAAATCGGTGTTCGACGATCTCCAGGCCCAGCTCTTTGCCAACCGGGCCAAGTTCTACTACGACCTGCCGGCCGGCCCCTTCTATGGCTTCAACCGTCCCGGAGTGAAAACGATTGAGCCTACCGTTTGGAATTGGTGGCGCCAGGGTATGATGGGCGGCGCCAAGGCGCATTATGACGGTATCGTCGCGTTCTCGCAGACCGACTTCACCGAGGATCTGAAGAAGATCTCCGTGCGGGTTCTGGTCATGCATAGCGAGGACGACCAGATCGTGCCCTATCAGGCCGCCGGTCCACTCTCAGCGAAACTCCTCAAGAACGGCACGCTGAAGACATACAAGGATTACCCGCACGGCATGATCACGACGCAAGCCGACATCATCAACGCGGAACTGCTCGCGTTCATCAAAAGCTAACCGCTGGATCGAGATACTACGAGCTAACGAGTGTCGATGGCGAACAGGTGCGAGCGGACACGTACAGAATATGAAATCTGCTCGCTTTCTTCAACACATAGCGTCAGGTTCGCGGGGCGGGTAACGATTCTATGGTTAAGCATCGATTCTCTACGATCGCCGCGACTGGTGCGCTGCTGATCATCACATTGTCTGCGAGTTGTTCGCGCAAGGCGGCACCGGCCGGCCCGGCCGCACCGGAAGTTTTGGTGACAACGGTCACGCCGCGCGACGTACCGCGAGTGCTCGAACGCGTCGCAACACTCGACGGTTTCATCAACGCGAACATAAACGCGCAGGTTCAAGGTTACATCATCTCGCGGGATTATCAGGAAGGCAGCGTCGTCAAAAAAGGCGATCCCCTTTTTCAAATCGATCCGCGGCCATTCGAGGCTGCCTTAGCACAAGCGAACGGCACTTTGGCAAAAGACCAAGCCAATCAGGTCAAAGCTGACGCGGACGAAAAGCGCGCCATCGATTTGTTTAATAAAAAAGTAATCAGCGACCAGGAGCGCGATACGGCAATTGCGGCGGCCGGGTCAACCAGAGCGAATGTGGAAGCAGACGCCGCAGCGGTGAAACAGGCTGAGATCAATCTCGGCTACACGAAAATTACCGCGCCGATTGATGGCGTCACGGGATTTGCCAACAATCAGGTCGGCGATCTCGTTGGGCCCAGCACGGGACCACTCACAACCATGTCCCAAATCGATCCGATAAAAGCGATCGTCACTGCAGGCGAAGGCCCGTTTACCGATTTCGTTTCGCGCCATCCCGATGCGACGGAGCGCGCGGCCTACATAAAGAGCCTCGACTTCCAGTTGATTCTCGGCAACGGCGAGCTGTATCCGCAGAAAGGAACTTTTTACGCGCTCGATCGTAATCTTGACACGAAGACCGGATCGATCCGCTATTACGTGACGTTTCCGAATCCGGGAAACATTTTGCGGCCGGGACAGTTCGGAAAGGTGCGCTTTGTCGCCGATATGAAAAAGGGCGCGCTGGTCGTTCCGCAGGAAGCAGTAACGGAGCTGCAAGGCAATTTCCAGGTCGCCGTTGTCGATCAAAACAACAAAGTCAGCATTCGTCCGGTGAAAACGGGCGAGCGCATCGGCGCGTTGTGGGAAGTAACCGATGGATTGAAGCCCGGCGACCGAGTCGTCGTGCAGGGCGTCCAAAAAGCGCGCGAAGGTTCGACCGTCAGCGTGAAGGAATGGACGCCGCCAGCTGACCAGAGGGCGGCGGCGACATCGACACCTTCACCGTCGGGGCATTGAGTCATGTCGGAGTTCTTCGTTAGGCGGCCGATCGTTGCGATAGTCATCGCGATTCTGATGACGCTCATCGGCGGCGTGTGCATTCTCGCGTTGCCGATCGCGCAATATCCGCAAATCGCCCCGCCCGAGATCCAGGTGCAAACGCACTACACCGGAGCGGACGCGCTTACAATCGAGCAATCAGTCGCGGCGCCGATCGAACAGCAGATGAGCGGCGTGGACAACATGAATTACATGTATTCGGTCAACGCCAACAGCGGCGACATCCGATTGATCGTCGACTTCGATGTCGCGACCGATCCGAACATTGATCACGTGCTGACGCAGATCCGGGTGGCGCAAGCGCAGTCGCAATTGCCCCCCGACGTGAACAACTACGGCCTGACCGTTAAAAAATCGACTACAGCGCCGTTGATGCTCATTTCGATTTATTCGCCGAAAGGAAGCTACGACGGAGTTTTTCTGGCCAATTACGGCTACATCAATCTCTTCGATCCACTGACGCGCGTTCCTGGAATTGGCAACGTTCAAGTGTTCGGCGCCGGTCAATACGCGATGCGGTTGTGGGTCAAGCCGGACCAGCTCGCGAAGCTCGGGATCACCGTTCCCGACATCATTAGCGCAGTGCAAAAGCAGAACACGGTCAATCCGGCCGGTCAGGTCGGCGGAGAACCGATTCCGAGTGGGCAGAAATTCACTTACGCGGTTCGCGCGCAGGGACGACTGCAAACGCCCGAAGAATTCGGTGAAATTGTTGTTAGGGCAAATCCAGACGGTTCGTTTGTGCGAGTGAAAGATATCGCGCGGATCGATCTCGGCGCGCAAACTTACAACTTAAGAGGCCGGCTCAACGGACAACCAGCGGCGATTCTCGCTGTTTATCAGCTGCCCGGGACCAACGCCGTCAAAGCCGCGCAAGGCGTGCGGCAACTCATGGCGGAAGCGAAGCAACGTTTCCCGGCCGACATGGATTTCGCCGTTTCGCTCGATCAAACGCTGGCGGTGACCGAGGGAATGCAGGAAATCGTGAAAACGCTGTTCGAAGCGCTCGCGCTCGTGGTGCTCGTCGTCTTCATCTTTTTGCAAGGCTGGCGCGCGACGCTCATCCCATTGTGCGCGGTACCGGTCTCGTTAATCGGCACGTTTGTGCTCTTCCCGTTGTTCGGGTTTTCCATCAACACGCTTTCGCTTTTCGGTCTTGTGCTCGCGATCGGTCTGGTCGTCGATGATGCGATCGTTGTCGTCGAAGCAGTCGAGCGCCACATCGACGAAGGAATGCCGGCGCGCGAGGCAACACTTCAAGCGATGCGCGAAGTGTCGGCACCGGTGATTGGAATCGCGCTCGTGCTGTCGGCGGTGTTTATTCCGACGGCCTTTCTCCCGGGTATCACCGGAAGATTATATCAGCAGTTCGCCCTAACGATTGCGATCTCGGTCATCTTCTCGGCGTTCAACGCGCTGTCACTCAGTCCGGCTTTGTCGTCGTTGTTGCTGCGGCCGCGAAAGAAAACGCGAGGACCGCTCGGCTGGTTTTACGATCGATTCAATCGCATTTTCGGCAGTGCAACCAACGGTTATGTAAACTGGTCTCGGCACGCGATTCGAAAGGCGGTGCTCAGTTTCGCCTTGCTCGCCGTGCTTGCGGTCGGCGCCGGTCTTTTCGGATCGCGATTGCCGAGTGCGTTTTTGCCGGAAGAAGATCAGGGTTATATTTTTCTCGCGCTTCAATTACCCGATGCGGCTTCGCTTGAGCGCACCGACAAGGTTTGTCGAGAGATCGAGGATTTTTTAGGCAAGACACCCGGCGTGCAATACACCACCAGTGTCATCGGCTTTAGTCTTCTGAGCCTGGTCTCGGACACCTACCACGCGTTTTTCTTTGTAACTTTCAAGCCGTGGAGCCAACGAACGAAGCCGGAGGAACAATATGGTGCAATCAAGGCGCGAGTGAATAAGTACCTCTCAAGCCTCAGCGAAGGAATCGCCTTCGCTTTTCCGCCACCGGCGATTCCAGGCGTCGGGACCTCAGGCGGATTCACGTTCGTCCTTGAAGATCGCGCCGGGAAGGATGTCGCATTTCTGGCGCAAAATATGAAGACGTTTCTCGACGCGGCGCACAAGCGCCCCGAGCTCGGCACTCTCATTCCGACTTTCCAACCGAACGTGCCCCAGGTTTTCGTGAACGTCGACCGCGACAAAGTGATCAAGCAGGGAATCGATCTCGCGTCAGTCTACCAAACGCTCCAGACGTTCATGGGCGGATTTTTCGTGAACTATTTCAATCGGTTCGGCCGAACATGGCAGACTTACATTGAGGCGGAAGGCGATTACCGGACGGACGCGAAGAACGTCGGCCAATTCTTCGTTCGAAACGCGAACGGCACTCCCGTTTCACTCGACGCGATCTCAACAATCCAGGACACCGCCGGTCCGGAATTCACGCTCCGGTATAACGAATATCGCTCGGCCCAAATCAACGGTTCTGCGGCGCCCGGTTACAGCTCGAACCAGGCGATGGCTGCGCTCGAAGATGTTTTCAGGCAAACCATGCCTAAGGAAATGGGCTACGATTATCTCGGCATCTCGTATCAGGAAAAGAAGGCCCAGCAAGGTGTCTCGCCGACTGTCGTTTTTGGAATGTCACTCTTGTTCGTGTTTCTGATTCTCGCTGCGCTTTACGAAAGCTGGTCATTGCCATTCAGTGTGCTGCTCGGCACTCCAGTGGCCGTGTTCGGCGCGTTCCTCACGCTCTGGTTGCGCGGGATGGAAAACAATATCTACGCGCAGATCGGATTGATCATGCTCATCGGACTGGCCGCGAAGAACGCGATCTTGATTGTCGAATTCGCCAAGGACGAATACGAAAAGGGGAAACCGCTGCTCGACGCGACACTCGAAGGCGCGCGCTTGCGTCTACGTCCGATCCTGATGACTTCCTTCGCATTTATTTTCGGAATGATGCCTTTGTGGTTTGCCAGCGGTTCGGGAGCTGTCGCCCGCCGCATCCTTGGCTCGACCGTTATCGGTGGAATGATCGCCGCCTCCGCGATCGCGATTTTTCTGATCCCGGTAACGTTCTACGTCATCGAGCGATTCGCCGCCGGCCACGAAGGCAAACCGGAAGCAAAGCCAACCGTGGAAACCGGGGCATGATCGACAATCTTCCCAAACCAATCGCGCTTTACGTTGCGGCCGAGAACAGCGGCGATGCCAATTTGTTAGAGCAGTGTTTCGCCGAAGACGCGGTGGTGCTAGACGAACATGAAACCCACGCTAGTTTGGCGGCGATTAAAAAATGGAAAGCCGAGACCAAGAAGAAATATCAGCACACAATTGAGCCGCTGAAATTTGCTGAGAAAGAGGGCAAAACTGTTGTCACCAATCGACTGACCGGAAACTTCCCCGGAAGTCCGGTCGAGCTCGAATTCGTCCTCACGCTAACCGGCGGTAAAATCGTTTCGCTCGAGATTCTCTCGTGAAATCCAATTTCTCGAATGCTCAACGGGAGGAATAACTCCATGATTCTTCACGTCTACACCATCATTCACACCGCCGTCAGCCTGATCGCGATTTTTACCGGCCTGGTTGTTGTCTTCGGAATGCTGGCCGGCGCTCGGCTCGATGGCTCGACGAAATGGTTCCTGATTACAGCGGTCGCTACCACCGTGACCGGATTCTTTTTCCCGTTTCACGGTTTTACACCGGCCATTGGTCTCGGAATTATTTCCCTGCCATTCCTGGCGCTGACAATTTACGCGCGTTATTCCAAACAACTCGCCGGAGCCTGGCGCTGGATCTACGTCGCAGGCGCGGTGATCTGTCTGTATTTTAATCTTTTCGTTTTGGTGGTGCAATCATTCGAAAAGATTCCGGCCCTCCACGCTCTCGCACCCACCCAGACCGAATCGCCATTCAAACTTAGTCAGCTCGTGGTGTTAGTCGTTTCGATTCTGCTCATAATCGTCGCGCTGCTTCGATTTCGCCCCGAGCCGGCCCGTGTCACTTGAGACCGCAGCCGGATTTCATTCACGAATTCGTGGCCGGAAAATCAAACCGCACGCTCTTGCTTTTGCACGGAACCGGCGGAAACGAGCGCGATCTCATTCCGCTCGGTCAGGAATTAGATCCCGACGCATCGTTACTCAGTCCGCGCGGCAAGACCCTGGAAAATGGAATGCCGCGATTCTTTCGGCGCCTGGCCGAAGGCGTTTTCGATCTGGAGGACTTGCGAAAGCGAACGAATGAGCTCGCCGATTTCGTAGCCTCGGCCACGAAGCATTACGAAATCGACAACGAGAAGATTGTCGCGGTCGGATATTCAAACGGGGCCAACATCGCGGCCAGTATGCTGTTGCTTCGGCCGGAGATTCTGTCGGCGGCAATCTTGTTTCGGGCGATGGTGCCGTTGACGCCGGACAAGCAGCCAAATCTTTCGTCAGTCTCCGTCTTCATCATCGGTGGTGCGTTTGACCCAATTGTTCCCGGACCGGAAACAAAAGCACTCGCCGAACTGCTGCGCTCCGGTGGGGCCGATGTCACACTTCATTTTCTTCAATCGGGTCACGAATTGACTTCAGCCGATGTCGACCTAGCGCGAGGATGGCTGAGCGATTTCAATTAGCGGCCTCGTGTCGGGAGAGAACATCCGGCAAATCCGGTTCGTTTAGCTCCTTCGTGAAAATACCTTCATGCTTCGTTGCGCAGTGCTTAACCTTTCCGTCAGCACTGCTTTCCGGAGATTTCTCGTTCCGAGCCGTCGCTGTCCAGTAGGCGCTGGGGCCGGTCGGATTCTGATTACCGATTCCGGGGACAGACTCGCTGCTATTCTCTCAAAGAATAGCCGTCGATTCGGATAGAACATCTGACTAATTGTCATCTGCATTTTTGAAAATTGATTGGTCGAGTCATCACGGCGTTTCGACGCCGCTGAGAATTCCTCCGAGGTGGCCCGTGAGCGTGATCATAAGTAAACCAACCGCCATGAGCGCGAAGTAACCGGTCCGCGGCGACCGGCCCGTCGTTCGTAATCGATACCGCCTCCAGAACAGAAGCAGGATGATGGCCGCGGTAGTTAACGCAAAGATAAGATGCAGGCGCAGATTCCCCTTTAGGGTCGCGCCTTCGAGCTGCCATTGCCACGCTGCTAATCCGGTCGCGACGGTGAACGGAATACTGATCGCCGCGGCCAGGAGATTGAAGTAGGCGACCGAAGCAAAGGCAGGTTGTTTCCGCCATAACGCGAGCACTTCGAAAACTGCGCTCATAATGAAGAGCGCGATCGGGAAATGGACGATCACCGGATGCTGCGCGTGCGGAGCGAGCAGCGCAGCCTTTAGATCGAACGGATTCGCGGCCGCTAGAACGAGCGCTGTCATTGTTCGACCACGATTGTTCCCGTCATCTTTGGATGAACCGAACAAAAGTACTCGTAGGCGCCAGGCGCACCGGCTGTGATGGTGAACTCCTGGTCCGTATCGAGCGCAGACGACTTTTGAAACTTCTTCCCGACGCTGACCACGGTGTGCGGCTCCTCGTCGTGATTAATCCAGGTGATTTTTTCACCGGCTTTTACTTTCAGGGTCGGCGGGTTGAACGCGAAGTCCTTGATTTCGATCGTGTTTTTCTTGTCAGTTGTAGTCGCAACGCCGGCCGCGTCGCCTCCCCACGCGGCGACGCAAAAGTTGAGACCGACCAGACTGACTAACAGGATCGCCTTCATATTTTTTCGAATAAACGTCATCATGGTTTGTGTCCTTTAGCTGAGGTTTGAATCAACAACTGCAAGGGATGAACTCCCCTGCTTGTACTGCACACTTGTTAGGCCGAGCATGCTGCGGAGCTTCTCGGCCGGAACTTTCATTGGACCGGGCGATGCGGCAGCGCCTGGCGCAGCCTGCGGAAACGCCGTGGACATCGCGGTATGAAAGGTCACGTTGCCTTCAATCTTTTGAAGAACTTGATGGATATGTCCGTTCAAGACCGTGACTGAGCCAAAGCGCTTCAGATAACTGAGCGCTCTCTCACTGTCACTGGTCCCCCAGCCCCATTGTGGATAAACCGCCCACAGGGGAATATGAGCGAACACGACGATCGGCGTATCCGCGCCAAGTCCTTTCACGTCATCTTCCAGCCATTCAAGCTGATCGTCCCCGAGTTGCCCCAATCCGCCGGCCTGAAGATCGAGAACGTTGACCAGCCCGATGAAATGGACGCCGTTCTTGTTGAAGCTGTACCAACCCGAGCCCTTTGCCTCGACCTTCTTCAAGTAACGGTCCCGATACATCTTTCCGCCGTCGTTCAAGACATCGTGCTCGCCCGGCACATAAAAAACGTCTTTAGTACGACAGCTCTGGACCAATTGGTCAAACGTGTCGAACTCCTCCGGCTTGGACAGTTGTGTGATGTCGCCGGTGTGAATTAAGAAGGACGGCGGCGTGGGCATCGCGTTGATGCGATCCAGGGCAATCTTAAAGGTTTCGGTAACATCTTTGTTCGCTTCTTTATTGAACCCGATGTGACTATCGCTGATCTGAAGGAAACTCAGATCCGTCGCCGCAGGCAGGGAGACCCCGGCCTTGGCGATTTGGGCGAGGGTCTTTGATACAACGACGCCGCCACTTATCGTCCAAAGCACTCCGGTACCAGCCCAGGCCATGCATTTGAGAAAGCCGCGGCGGTCGATTCCATCGTGCTCCTGCTCGTGATCGTGAGAAATGTAGTCTGACATAACGTTTGCTTTCTTTTGGTGGTTTAAACTTGGTTCACTAATTCCTACCTAGTCGCCGCGTTTTTATTCCCGATATCTGTTGCCGGCAGCGAACTCTTAAACGCGAACGCCCCTATCGGATGGGAGTCATTTGGAGTTGAGCAGATGCTTTGTTTCTCTGGCCCGAGTGTCATCAGTGAGTCAGGAATCTGTTGCTCGTTCGCGTACTCAATCAGCGCTGGATCGTTGAAAGCGTCTTTGATGGACGCGAAGGCTCGGTCGACAAGCCGCCGTGGGTTGAGTGACAGGTAGGTTTGTTCGTCGCGCGACTGCGAGATAGCCAGGCTGCTGCTAAGACCTGGATTTCTTTTGTTGAATGATTTGTTTCCAACGCTAGCCAGAAGCGCAAGGGCAATGAACAGGAGCACCGCCAGCGATCGTTGACTCACGTACTTAAGAAGCGTCGGCGCCGTTTTTTCCCTGAGGGACTTTCGATGATAAATAGGAGAAGCAATCATAATTAGGTCTTTCTGTGTTTCGGTTTATGGACCGCATCGATAAAATTGTTTTCATTCATCCTTACCGATCCGGTTGATCGAATATTCCCGGTGTTGCGAGCGCAGAGGCGACGGAATTAGCGCGCTACTGCGCTGCAATGGCGCCAAGTCAGCCAATGAGGTGTGTTATTGTGCGCGAAGAAACAAAGTCGACAGATGAACTGTCAACGACGCGGCAGTTGTTTCTCGAAAACCTGCTTAAAGAGCTGCAGATCACTGTCGCTCACATCCGACACAGCCCAGTAATTGAAGTCTCCATCAATCCAGTGAAGAAGCTGATAGCCCTGGTGACTCATTGTCTTATCGGCGGTAGTCATTACTGCTTCAGCCGGCCAAATAAACAAATTAATGAAATGTTTGCGTCTTTGATAGACCAAAGCCGCGACCGGCCTGTTCTCAATATAATCGAGGCGACCACCGATCAGTGGAAACCCATCATTAGTAAGGTCAAAAACCGCCGGCGCGAAATTTAGTTTCGTATCCAACCATGGTTTTACGGTGTGCTGGTCCGAGGAGGCAACATCGGTAAGATGACTTGCCATCAACGAGCGCACGTGACTGGCGATGAGTTCGGTTGAGAGAAATTGATCAGCACTGGAACTCTGCCGTCGCGGCACAAAGTTAACGGCAATGATTGCGGCGGCAATGATCGCGGCAGCAAGAGCTAACCAGCTCCATTGTGGTGCGAAAATAGCGTCCCGGCGCGACTTTCTATTGGAGAGTATTGGATGTCCATCTCCAGAAATGGTTGCCAACGGCGGCCTGGAGACCTCTGCTCGCAGCGAAGATTGAACCGCCTGTCGCAAGTCAGCGGGCGCTCGGTAATAAGGAACGCTGCTCTCCACCGTCCGGATCAGGTTCTGCTCGCTCGCGTAAATTTCCGCACACTTACGACAGTCGTGTAAATGGCGCTCAACTTCCTGATTGGTAATGGCATCCAGCTCGCCGTCCAGGTATCCGTTCATCAGGCCGATAGCTTCTTCGCAATTCATCTCATATCTCCTTACCGTCACGAGGCTTCAAAAATTCCTTCAATTTAGTCCGCGCGCGAGCAAGCCGCGACATAACGGTGCCCGGCGCGAGCTGCGCAACGTCCGCTATTTCCTTGTAAGACAGTCCCTCTAAGTGACGCAGGACAAGAATTTCCCGAAATTCATCGGGTAACCGATCTATCGCCTCCCGGACTAACTTACTTTCTTCGTTCTGCTCCAGCTGCGTCGCAGGGCTCACCGACCCGCGATCCACCACATATTCTTCTTCATCAAAAGTCGTCGTGACGTGGACGGACTGATTTTTCTTAATGAGACTGTAAGCTGTGTTTCGAACAATTGTCAGCAGCCAAGGCCGGCCATTGGACCCGCGAAATCCGCCAAAGGATCTAAAAGCGCGCAAGTAGGCCTCTTGAACAACGTCTCGCGCGTCATCCTCATTTCTCAGCAACCACTTAGCCAGATTGTAAGCTGCGTCCAAGTGCGGCAGCATCAGGGTTTCGAACGATGGCAGCTCTTGTTCTTTAGCCGTCTCCTGCTGTTGATCCCCTCCAAGCACGCTAAATTTCACAATTTTAGCAGTCGAATCGAAGTCTTCTGACCCGGCAACATATTCGGCTTTCAATCGCGCTGCCATAGTTATCTCTGATCAACTCATGTCACAAAGCCAAAATCAGAGTGTTTGCACAGCCGCCTCACACCAACGCACCGATTCAACGCGTCTCAGTTCGTTGGGCGCTGGTTGCCACCGAGATCGCACCTTTTGCGAATGTCTCCAGATCATGCCTTGGCGCTGTGTTCCGTGATCGATCCCAAACTCGGCAGCGTTTCGTTCCTGTAGAGCGCCGCCTCGCATCGCCCGAGCTCTAGCCAGATTACACGCCATTGCTTTCATCCTGTTTGATGAAACTCCTGGCCGCTTTTTTTATTCCCGACTTTTTTACGAATAAGACGCTATCAATTGTCTTTTTGGCGCAGCGGCCACTGAAACCCATCCCAGGAACGGTCAAGACGAATCATCCGGTGGATCGCTCGCACAAATTACGACCAACGGCACCATACCTCTTAACAACACCTTGAAATACAATCCGCGGTCTCCTCTTTGATTCTGCCGAGCGCAGGGTAAAGTCGACAAGTGCCCGACGAACAAGAGGATGAGCAGTTTTATCGCGATACCGAGAGCGTCGCCTTTCCGAAGCTGAATGATCATCAGCTTTCGCTGCTTCGGCCGTTGGCGGAGCAACGCGTCATGAAGCGGGGCGACGTAATTTTTAAGGCCGGCCAACGCGACATCGGCCTCGCGATTATTTTGCGAGGCGAAATACAGGTTTTCGAAGAGCGCGACGGCGGCGAACAACTGCTGGCCACGGGAGGCGAGCGCGATTTTCTCGGCGATGTGAGCATGTTGCAGGGCACATCAGTCCTCGCAACCGCGCGCGTGACTTCAGATGAAGCCGAGATTCTGCACGTTCCCGCGACGGAAATGCGTCGCGCATTGGCCGAAATTCCCGCGGTCAGCACAACGATCGTAAATGCGTTGATTATGCGGCGCCGCCGAATCGCCCGGGATCGCGAGTTCGCCGGGTTTCGCATTCTTTCAGTGGGCGAGAATCGCGCCGGCCACGAACTCGACGATTTCCTCGACAAAAATCACATCCCGCATCGACTGATCGATGTCGACAGCGAACAAGGAAAGGAGCTGGCGAACCGTTTTCATCTCGCGACGCGCGATCTGCCAACGTTGATCACGCCAAGCGGCTCGCCGTTACGTCGGCCGTCGTTGCGCGAAGTAGCGCAGGTCGCAGGACTACTACGACCGCTCGCGCGCGACAACGAAACCGAGATTCTTTCCGACGTTACCATTGTCGGCGCAGGACCGGCCGGATTGGCCGCCGCTGTTTACGCCGCGTCCGAAGGATTGAACACCGTGGTGCTGGAAAGTTATGCACCGGGCGGTCAAGCCGGATCGTCCTCGTTGATTGAAAACTTTTTTGGATTTCCAACCGGCGTCAGCGGCGGAGATTTAACCTGGCTCGCGCAACTTCAGGCCTACCGATTCGGCGCAAAATTTTCCACGCCCTCACAAGTCCTCACTTTTCGTTACAATCCGGACGGTGAGTACTCTGCGTGCATCGAGAGTGAAGGATGTCCGGCAATTTTGCGGGCGAAAACTGTTTTGATTGCTACCGGCGCCGACTATGGCCGGCTCGAGGCAGAGAACCGAGAAAAGTTCGAAGGCGTCGGCGTTTACTACGCAGCTACGGCGTTGGAAGGTCAGATTTGTCGAAACGAAACCGTGATCGTGGTTGGAAGCGGGAACTCCGCGGGACAAGCTGCAATGTTTCTTTCCGATGGCGCTGCTAAGGTTTTGCTCGTTGTTCGCGGCAACGACATCACAAGTAAAATGTCGGATTACTTGTCTCGCCGAGTCCAGTCGCAGAAGAACATCGAGATACTTTGCCGCACTGAGATTCGACGAATGTCCGGCAATCAAAAACTCGAGGAAGTCGAACTGGAAAACACGAAGACGGGCGAGCGGCGAGTCATCAAAACTCCGGCGGTATTTTCAATGATCGGCGCCAAGCCTTGCACCGAATGGCTGCCGGCCGAAATTGCGCGTGACGACCGAGGGTTTATCAAAACCGGAACTGCAGTCGCCGATGAACCAGCGTGGCGTGCGAGCAAATATCAGCCCGGTCCGATGGAAACAAGTCTTCCCGGAATTTTCGCCGCGGGCGATGTCCGGTCCGGATCAGTGAAGCGTTGCGCTGCTGCCGTCGGTGAAGGCGGAATGGCTATCGCTGGGATTCACCTTCGACTAGCTGCCTCAAACAACAGCAATCGCAAATGAACGAGCGCCCCTGCCCTCACCTCAATTCTATCGAGTCGGTCAAGCAACCAACAGTCCGCGAATGCGCCGAATGCGTGAAAATCGGCGCTTCGTGGGTCCAACTTCGCACCTGTCAAACTTGCGGCGCAACACTGTGTTGCGATTCATCACCGAATCGTCACGCGACGAAGCACGCGCGTGCGAGCGGTCACCCCGTCATCGCATCCGCACAACCGGGCGAGCGCTGGTTGTATTGCTATTCCGACGACGCGTTTTGCGAATACTAAAACATGTGGGCGATCCTTCGAGGTCCCTGCGATGAAAGCGTAATTCGCTCCCGATCCCCCGCTGAACCGTGTGCAAAGTCTCGTGGTCGCTGGGTCCTTGCCGCAACCATTCTCGCCTCAAGCATGGCGTTCATCGACGGGACGGTCGTGAACGTCGCATTGCCGGCGCTGCAAACACATCTCAACGCCACCGCGGTCGACGTCCAATGGGTGATCGAAGCCTACTCGCTGTTTTTATCGGCACTGCTCCTGGTCGGCGGTTCGTTAGGGGATCATTACGGGCGCCGCAAGATTTTTGTAATTGGCGTTGGCGTTTTTGCGCTGGCATCGACCGCGTGCGGATTTGCGGTAAGCGTCCATCAATTGATCATCGCCCGCGCGATCCAGGGACTTGGCGCTGCGCTGTTGGTCCCGGGCAGTCTGGCCATCATCAGCAATTCGTTTTCTGAAACTGAACGCGGTCGCGCCATCGGGACCTGGTCTGGATTTAGCGCAATCACGACAGGCGCCGGACCGGTGCTTGGCGGTTGGCTGATTGAACATGTTTCATGGCGCGCAGTTTTCTTTATCAATGTTCCAATCGCGCTCGCCGTCATTTTGATTTCAGTCCGGCACGTCGCAGAAAGTTCTGATGAAACGAAGAGAAAGATCGATTGGATCGGCTCGGTGCTGGCCGCGCTCGGACTGGGCGCACTCGTTTTCGGGTTGATCGAATCTTCCCGACTCGGTTTCGACGATCGGTCCGTCATTGCCGTTCTCGTCGCGGCCTGCGTTCTCCTAATCGTTTTCTTGTCGTTCGAAGCGCATATTCCCGAGCCGATGTTACCGCTGACACTTTTCCGGTCCCGAACATTCGCCGGAACGAATCTCCTAACGTTCCTGCTTTACGCTGCACTCGGCGGAACACTGTTCTTTCTTCCGATGAATTTGATCCAGATTCAGCACTATCCGGCAACCGCGGCCGGCGCGGCCTTGTTGCCGTTCATCCTGCTCGTGTTCGCTCTTTCCCGCTGGTCCGGCGGATTGGTCTCGCGATACGGAGCGCGTCTTCCGCTAATTGTCGGACCGTTGGTCGCAGCATGTGGCTACGCGCTGTTCTTGCGAACGGGAATCGGCAACAACTATTGGACGGATTTCTTTCCACCCGTCGCGGTGCTCGGCTTGGGAATGGCCATTAGCGTCGCGCCGCTTACCACGGTTGTAATGGATTCGGTTTCGCCAGCTCGAGCGGGTGTTGCTTCTGGAGTTAACAATGCAGTCGCGCGCACTGCTGGGCTCGTGGCGATCGCTGTTTTCGGAATCATTATGCTTCACCTATTCAAGGACCACCTGGATCAACGATTGGCCAAAGCGGGTCCGTCGAGCGCCGTTGTACAATCTCTCGAGAAGCAAAGCAACAAACTCGCGGCAATCGAAATTCCCGCGGATCAAAACGCAGACGCGCAACAATCGCTCCGCCAGGTTGTCGATGAGTCGTTCGTTTCAGGTTTTAGGGCAGTCATGGTGGCCGGCGCAATACTGGCCGCCGCAAGCGCTTTGACCGCACTCATTTTGATCAAGACATCGGCACCCAGGTGAGATTGTTCTGGACGTTTAGGCAATTTCTCGACGGAATTCCGACGAAACATGAAATATTTCTTGCTGGCCTGCTTATTTCCAACGCTGTTAACAGCTCAAAACATGGATCTGACGGAACAACTCGGTAAAACCGTTCTCTACGGCGACATCGCGCTCGCTCCTGACGGAGATCGGGTCGCCTGGGTCCAATCCACCGCCGCCACAACATCGAAGCAAACATACGTTACCAAAACAACGGCCGGCTCGCCCGCAACCAGGATCGACATCGGAAATGGCGGTAACCGGGTTGATGCCGAACCAGCATGGTCGCCAGACTCCAAGACGGTGGCGTTCTTCTCCAATGCCGGCGAGGGCGAAGTCCGAGCCGGACCGGCATCTGATCAGAAGCAGCTTTGGACTGTCAGCGCGAATGGTTCCGGTGCAAAAACACTGACCAAGCTTAGCGGGTACGCCGCCCGTCCCCATTGGTCCCACGACGGGAAACAAATCGCCTTCTTATATATAGAGGGGGCCGGCGGAGGCGGCCCGTTGATGGCTGCCCCCGCGACTACTGGGGTCATCGACAAGGCGATCCATAACCAGCGAATCGCCGTCGTGGACATTACGACTGGCCAAGTGAAGCAGGCCTCGCCGCCGGACCTTCACATTTACGATTTCGACTGGTCGCCGGACGACAAGACATTTGTGGCAACGGCGGCTCCCGGTCCGGGTGACAACAATTGGTGGATTGCGCAGATCTACAAGATTGATATCGCCAGCGGCAAAGCCACCTCGATTTACAAACCTTCGCTTCAGCTGTCCGTGCCGCGTTGGTCGCCAGACGGAAAGCAAATCGCGTTCATCGAAGGTTTGATGAGCGACGAAGGATTTCATGGCGGCGACTTGTTCACCATTTCCGCAAACGGCGGCAAGCCGGTCAATCGCACGCTCGGCCGCAAAACTTCGGTCAGTTCTTTTTTCTGGTTCAGGCCTGATTGGATTCTACTGACCGAATACGCCGGCGGCGGAAGCGCGGTTTCCGAATTGAATTTCAGGGATAATTCCGTGCGCACGGTTTGGAAAGGGAATGAAGGCGTGCACGCGTTTGGGAATTTTCCGAACTTCGCCTTTTCTAACGATGCGATGAACGCCGCCGTTGTTCGCGGCAGTTACAACGCGGCGCCGGAAGTTTGGGCGGCCCGGTGTGGGCTCGATACGCTGACGCCTTCCGACAAAATGCGGAGCGTCGAACGAACGGGTGAGACCGCCACGCTTAGCCAATGGAAGCAACTTACGAACAACAATGCGTCAATTCCGGTGACATGGGGTAAAGCAGAAAGCATCGAATGGACGAACGATGGAATGAACATTCAAGGCTGGCTGGTGCCGCCGGCGAAAATCGAATCCGATAAAAAATATCCGATGGTGGTTTTGATTCACGGCGGGCCATCGAGCCAAACGTCCTCGGAATGGCCGGCCGGAGCTGGAATGTCGCGCGCGATCATCGCCGCCCTTTCTTCGCACGGATACTTTGTGTTGCTGCCAAATCCGCGGGGAAGTTACGGCCAGGGCGAGGATTTTACTCGCGCTAACGTCAAAGATTTTGGTTACGGCGATCTTCGCGACGATCTCGCTGGCATCGACGCCGCGATCAAAAAGTATCCGATTGATCCTGCGCGACTCGGCGTGACCGGATGGAGTTACGGCGGATACATGACGATGTGGACCGTCACGCAAACAGACCGCTTCCGGGCCGCAGTCGCCGGAGCCGGAGTTGCTAATTTGCAAAGTTATTACGGCCAGAACCTGATTGACCAATGGATGATTCCGTTTTTCGGCGCGTCGGTTTACGACGATCCGGCAGCGTATGAAAAAAGTTCGCCGATCAAGTTCATCAAAAACGTCAAAACACCAACCCTCGTAATTGTTGGCGAACGCGATGCGGAGTGTCCGCCGGCCCAATCGTATGAGTTTTGGCACGCGTTGCGAACGCTTGGGGTTGCAACACAGCTAATAATCTACCCGGGCGAAGGTCATCTTTTCCTGAAACCGGAGAACCAGACCGATCGGATGAACCAAACGATGGCTTGGTTCGACAAGTATCTGAAGTAACAGCTTGACCGCATTCGTCCTGATTAATCATTTTTTCGGCACTTGATTTGCTTTCATTTCGGACCGCAATGGTTCGTTTGGAAATGGGTTTCAAACCGGGTTGGTTCGAACGAAAATTGGTTCGACAAACCAAACTCGACATTCTCCGCCGACTACAGGGCCACGATTTTCGCCTCCTCCGAATCGTCCTAAAGAAGCATGACGGGCGAGTTGCTTTTCAATTCTTCGGCGACGTCGGCAGCATAGAGAAAGCCAAGAATCTGCTCGGCATCTGTTGACCCGTTATTGCGGGTAATGCAGTCGCAACAGTTGCGGTTTGTCGCCTAATTCAACTACAAAAATTTCGGTGTAATCCCCATCCGAAATCTGAATCGATGTATCAATCCCGAGCGCCTTGATGATGTCGGGAATCGTATCGCCATGTCCGACGACGAGAGCGTCGCCGTTTAATTGACGCAACTTCGAAACAAGTCCTGCAATGTCTTTTCCGCCAACAATTGTCGGAACAACGCCGATTGATTTCGATGTTGGAGCGGCCGTTTCCTGTGTGCGTTTGAATTCGGTGGCGAAAATTGTGGTGATGTTTGCATCTTTCAAAATCTTTGCCAGCGCTTCCGCTCGCGCCCGACCTGCGGCTGACAAGTCCGGATCTTTGGGATCGTTTGCTGCCTTCTCCGCGTGACGAACGATGACCACAAGCGGTTCTGCCGACGCAAACGAAATCGAAATCAAGAGCGAGCATAAGAAAACGAGTGGTTTCATGGACACACGCTAGCAGAAAGATCGCTCTCCCGAAAATTAAGTGCTTCGCTCGGTCGACGCTGCTCGATCCGTTCTTTGGCGCCACGTGTTGAACGTCGCGCGTTTCTGTGTCTGGTCACTTGTCACATGTCACTTGGCAGTTTTTCGATTGAGGCGCATGAGGAAACGTGGCCGCTGAAAGAGACGTTTCGAATTTCGCGCGGGAGTCGGACCGATGCGCTTGTGATTGTCGCGACAGTCAATGACGGCCAACACACCGGCCGCGGCGAAGGCGTCCCGATCCGTCGTTACAGTCAAACGTGCGAATCGGTCCTCGCCCAAATCGAATCGATCAAGCAGGAAAAAACTTTGGATCGACAGCACCTCCAAAAGCTTCTCCCCCCTGGCGCGGCCCGAAACGCGCTCGATTGCGCGCTGTGGGACCTGGAAGCGAAGCGTTCCGGCAAACGCGTTTGGCAACTTGCAAACATTGCAACCGTCCCGGAAGTCGAGACGTCGTTGACAATCAGTCTCGATACGCCGGACAAAATGGCTGACGCCGCAAAAGCGCACTCAAACGCTCCGATTCTCAAACTCAAACTTGGCGGAGACGATGTGGATCTTGTCCGCGTCGAAGCCGTCCGCAGAGCGGCACCAAGGACGCGATTACTGATCGACGCGAACGAATCCTGGTCCCCCGAACATTACCGCAAGGTTGCTCCAAAGTTGAAAAAACTTGAGGTCCTACTGATCGAACAACCGTTTCCAGCCAACGCCGACGACGTTTTGGAAAAACTCGATCATCCGGTTCCGGTTTGTGCCGATGAGAGTTGCCACACAACAGCCGATCTTCCGCGTATGAGAAATCGCTACGACGTAATCAATGTGAAACTCGATAAGACTGGAGGACTGACCGAAGCGCTGCTTTTGTGCGAACGAGCGCGTGAAAGTGGATTCAAATTACTGATCGGCTGCATGGTTTGCACGTCGCTCTCCATAGCCCCGGCCCGACTGCTCGCGAGCAACGCTGACTATGTCGATCTCGACGGCGCGCTATTGCTGGCGCGCGATCGCGATCGACTTCAATATAACAATGGCAAGATAGGACTGCCGTCAGCAGAACTTTGGGGCTAGACCGGACTATTCGCAGCGCAACGCTACCATCGGATCCACCCTCATCGCGCGGCGCGCTGGCAAATAGCAAGCGAGGAGCGCGACCGCGATGAAAACGACGATGGCAATGCCAAAGGTCATCGGGTCTATTGGTCTGATCCCGTAGAGTGCACCTGCCATTAAATTCGAAACCAATAGCGCGCAGACCAGACCGATAGTGGCTCCGGTGATCGCGAGTCCGAAACCATAACGCAGCAGCATTTGCAGAATCGTCCGTCGCTCTGCGCCGAGCGCGAGCCGGATCCCAATTTCGTGCGTGCGTTCGTTAACCAGATAGGAAAGCACTCCGTAGATTCCGATCGCCGCCAAAAGCAACGCGGTCAGAGCAAACAAACCCACGATCTCCAATGAAAAGCGCCGCTGGTCAAGCGACGCCGACACCGTTTCGGTTAGCATTTCCGCACTGAAAACAGGGAGCGTCGGATCGACCGACCGCACTTGCTTGCGCACTTGTTCGGGAATTGCGGCGACATCCAGATGTCCTCGCAGAAAGATCGCGAGATGTTTCGCACCTCTTTGATAAAGGCTGGTATAGATTTGCGGGACGTTGGTGTTATCGAGTGATTCGGTCCGCGCATTTGCGACAATACCGACGATCGTTGTCCACGCAGTCGCGCGTCGCGAGAGCTTTACGTGTTTGCCGATGGAATCTTCGTTAGGCCAAAGCGTCTGCGCCATCGATTCATTGATCACGGCGACAGCCTCGACGTCGTCCTTATCCAGATCGTTGAACATGCGCCCGCGGCGCAGCGTCATGCCCATCAAATGAAAATATTCCGGCGTAACGATCGACTCATCGACCAAGGGCGCTTCATTGCTTTGTGTCTGTCTTCCTTCGATCACCATTGGAATGGGCGGATTTTGATTGTTGCGGTCGTGCCCCAGCGGCAGCGCCCCCAGATCGCCCATCGCAGCTTCTTCTACGCCCGTCAGTTGTTTGCAGCGCCGAAGAACGCCCCGAAAAAACGGCGCCTGTTGTGCCGCTGTGGCGTAGTTATCGATTTTTAGATCGTTTGGATACGGCATCCTCGTCTTGATCGTCATGACGTTTTGGGGGTTGAACCCAAGCTGCGCATTCAGCAGATCCCAAAAACTGTGGAGCAGCAGACCGGCTGCGATCATCAATACGAGAGACATGGCGAATTCCGTTATCACCAATGCGCGTCTAGTGCGCGCCTGTTCGCGTGATCCGGTCGAGCCACGCCCTTCCTGCTTGAGCGCGTGAGTGAGTTCCAGGCGGTGAGCAGACAATGTTGGAGCAAGGCCAAAGATTATGCCGGACAGGACGGACGCACCCAATGCAAACAGCAACACGGTCCAGCTAATCGATATTTCATTCAACCTCGGCAAACTTTGCGGTACCAGATGGATCAGAAAGTCTTTCGTGATGACAAGCACGCCTAAACCAATCGCGCCGCCCAGCAACGCTAGAAGCAGACTTTCAGTCAGCAATTGGCGGGTCAGTCTTGTTTGTCCGGCCCCAAGCGCGCGTCGAATTGCCATCTCGTGAGATCTGACGCTGCCACGCGCGAGCACGAGGTTTGCTACATTCACACAAGCGATCAGGAGAACCAAGCTGACCGCGACGACCAGCATGATCAGGGTCTGACGCACATTACCGACCACGCTCTCTTTCAATGGGATCAATCGAATTTTCCATCCCATTTGGGCCGGGTAATCACCGGAATATCGTTCTCGCAACGAAGTGACCAGCGCGTCGACCTTGCTTTGCGCCGCTGCAATCGTGAGGCCAGACTTCAATCGAGCGATTGCAGTTGGAAGGTTCCGCCCGCTTCGCAGCGGATGATCCAACAACGGCGAGCCATAAAAACTGGTAGCGGCCCAGACTTCAATGTTTCGCTCTCGCGGCGACGTCCCGGGGTCGTGGAAACTTGGAGGCATGACTCCGACGATCCGATACAAATCGGTGTCCATTCGTATGTTCTTTCCGAGGATATCCGGATCGGAACCGAACATGCGCTTCCACAAGCCGTCGCTAATCACGACTTCACCAATGAATCCCGGTGAGTGGTCGGTTCCCGGGAAGGTGCGACCGAGCTCCGGCTTTGCGCCTAACAAATTGAAATAATTCGGCGCTTCAATCAGCAGGCTGACCCGCGCGGGTTCGGCCGCGCCTGTTAGATTGTTGTCGTCGTACCACGTAGGAGAAACGTTGTCGAAAATTCCGGAGTGCTGGAGGTCCTGCCACTCGGGCTCCGACATCCCAACGTCGTGCGCGCCGATTCCCTCAAGTTCGTCCACAATCCTGACAAGTTGGTCGGAGTCCGGATATGGGAGTGGATGCAAGAGCGTGGCGTTAACCACTGTGAAAATCGCTGTCGTCGCGCCGATACCCAGGGCGATCGTCAAAACTACGACTGCCGTAAAGCCCGGTGATTTGCGCAGCGTGCGAATGCTAAACCGCAGGTCTTGAAAAAGAATGTCGATGAAATTTCCCGCAATCGCCTCGCGACATTCTTCCTGGAACCGCGCCGGACTGCCAAACTCGATCCGGGCCCGGCGCTCGGCCTCGGCCCGCGTTAATCCCGAACGTTCAAGCGCATCCGCGCGATGCTGAATGTGAGCAGAGAGCTCGTCTTCCATTTCGCGCTCGGTCCGCGCCCGCCGAAAAAGTCTTGCCGCTAACGATTTAAAATAGGCCAAGATCATGGCGAATCTGGTCACCCGTCACTGGTCACTTCTCTTCATACTTCCTGGGGTTGGGCATTTAAGGCGGAGCGAATCGCAGTGGCCAATCGATTCCACCAATCCGTTTCCTCCTGGAGACGCTTTCGCCCTTTCGCGGTCAGCTCATAAAATTTCGCTCGCCGGTTATTTTCCGATTTCCCCCACTCTGCTTTGAGCAACCCTTGTCGCACCAACCGGAACAAGGCGGGATAAAGAGCCCCTTGTTCGACAAACAACGCGCTCCCAGATATCTGTTCGATTCGCGAAAGGACCGCGTAACCGTGGAGAGGTCCGAGCGAAACCGCTTTCAGAATGAGAAGATCGAGAGTGCCTGGTAGAAGTTCAGCTTCATCGTTCATTTCTTTCTCCTAACTCGGTTAGGAGATTAACATGCTCTCTCCTAAGCTGTCAAGGAGAGGTGATTCGTTGGTCGCGAGGAAGTGGCGCGCAGCCTTCTCTATCAGCAGATCAGGCGCTGCCGGACAATGAGAATCCCGGCAAAAATTAGCGGGAATGGGCCGGACTGGGCGCAGGGTTCTGCCAGCGCCCCCGCAGCGTCCCGTCAGGCGCATTCGCTATGACGATTTCGCCGATTTGCTGCTCCTCGGGCTTGGTCGTGTGCGCGCGATCGTCCATCACGCGATGAAAGTACCAGATGCCTGTCGCGACCAGGGAAGCAGATATCAAAAGGTTCTTCACTTGGAAGGGTTTGGCAGCAAAGCCCGAGCCATGTCCGGTTAGCTTTCCTGGGCAACTTGGCGATTCCACCTGACCAATCGAGGATCGATGCTTTCGTTGTCGGACGGCGCCGGTCCGAACGAACGTCTCGGCATTCTTGAACGGAAACGATTGATCGGTTGCTCCACCAGGCACCATGAAGCGGCGGCGACGGCGACAGTCGCCATCCCAAAAACCATCAGGCGCAACGACGGTATTGTAATCACGAACCGCAATGAAGATGGCAGCCACCGATTGAAGACGATCGCCACCAGAGCGTGATAAATGTAAAGGCCGTAACTGATCCTTCCGGCAAAGACGAGACCCGGAAGAGTGAGAAAACGGGCGAGGAAGCCATCAAATCCGATCGCTGTGCGAGCGACCAAAATAACGAAGGCCCCCGCTTCGAGTGGTTCGACAAGGACTGATTTCAATTGTGTCGGATCGGTTGTCCGCAGGACAGCAGCGAGCGTTAACATCGACAAGCAGATCAACGCGAGCAACCAGCCACCGCGACTGGCTCGCAACCGGCCTCCACACCAGCCCAGTGCCGCGCCGGCTGCGAGCGAGTCGAGGCTGCCGAACGGCAACACCCATCGCGCAATCAACGGCGCCGAAAAAATGACGCATCCGATTCGAAACGCGACGCCCACCACGGCCACCGAAATGATCGCGGGCAGCATCCAGCGCTTCGGCAATAGCAGGATCAGCAACGGCCAAAACAAATAAAACTGCTCCTGCACGCAAACCGACCACAGGTGCGAGATCGTCATCGGCCATTGATTTGCCGACGCGATCATCCAATTCACGGTCCCGGTGAATACCCATGGCCAGTTGTAACGAATTCCGCCGAGCCCGAGAGCAATCGCAATTGTCGCGAAAACGAAGTATGCGGGAGCAATCCGCAAGTAACGACGCCAGTAGAATGCGCCGATTGTTTTCCCAAACGACACTTCAGTCACTTCCATCCGATCGCGTACGCGTCGAAGCGATGCGGTAATGAAATAACCGCTCAACACCAGGAAGAGGCGAACGCCGGTCGCACCGAGGTGGATCCAGTCCGGCAACGGAAAATTTGGAACATCGGCGCTGAAGTGGTCCACCATCACCGTGATCACGGCCAGCGCACGCAATCCATCAAACTGAGGTTGATAAGATTCCGCCGCTTGATCCCGAACTAAGGCCTTTTCCGACGCTGCAGCTCGTTCTCGATCTGCCGCCGCCTGGCCCCACCCAAAATAAGAAACCCCAGCCATTAGTTATCTGACGGATTTGAAGTGTCAGAGTTACAAATTTCTTTGTTAACCCTTCACCGGCCCGGCAGGGCCCCGCAAGTCAATTCGGTCTAGGCCGAGATTTTTCCCAGAACGGATTGCAGTTCCTGAAAATTAATTGGCTTTGTTAGATGATGATCAAAGCCGGCCTCGAGACTACGCTGCACGTCTTCATCCATGCCGAGTCCTGACAGCGCAATCCCCTTCAACGGTTGACGTTGTTTCGCTTGCCGGACCAATTCGTAACCGCTGGTCTCCGGCAATCCGATATCGCTGATCAATGCATCGAACTGTCGATCGTCGAGAATCTCCAGCGCCTTTCGCGCGGACTCAGCCGTCGCCACTTCGTGCCCGCTCCTGGCCAGAAGCCGCGAAAGGACACCGCGTGTATCAGCGTGGTCGTCCACCAACAGCAGCCGCAGCTTTTTCGCAGGCGTCACGACTCCGTCCGTTCCGTCCCCCGAAGCGGCCACCGGTTCGCTAAAAAGGTCGAGAAAGACTCGAAAGGTGGCGCCTTTATTTTTGCCGGCGCTTTCCACCGTCATCGTTCCGCCGTGTAAATCGAGTAACGTCTTGGAAATCGTCAGGCCGAGGCCGAGACCGCCAAATCGTCGCGTGATCGACCGCTCGCCTTGATGAAAAGGTTCGAAAATGCTGGTCTGCCGTTCCGGTTCGATGCCGATTCCGGTATCGCGGATTTCAAATACGAACTGGTTCCCCTTATTATATGAGCGGACGGTAATTTGACCGTTTTGCGGCGTGAACTTGACCGCGTTGTTCATCAGGTTCCAAAAGACCTGCTGAATTCGGACCGGATCGGCCCAGATATGCCGGTGCCCCGCTTTGAGATGGATTGTGAATTCAATCGCCTTCGCCGTGATGTCGCTCTTCACGATTTGCACGGCGTTTTCCAATAATTGCTGCACGTCGACCACTTCGTGATGCACTTCAATCTTGCCGCGAGTAATCCGCGTTACGTCCAGCAGGTCGTTGATCAGTTGCGCTTCTAACTGGACGTTCCGCAAGATGGCCATGACGTCCTCGCGCAATTCCGGCGCGAGCTTTTCGTGCTCAGAAAGGGAACCGGCCGCGATCATTGCCGGCGTCAACGGCGTGCGTAGCTCGTGACTCAGCGACGCTAAAAAATCGTCCTTTGCCTGGTTGGCCTGTTCCGCCGCGACCTTCGCCGCTTCCAAATTTTCTTCAGCTCGTTTGCGTTCGGTTATGTCTCGAAAACTCCAGACCCGGCCTACCGGTTTATTGTCGAGCAGTTGGACCTGCGAATAGCGCTCAAGGATCGTTCCATCCTTCCACTCCAGGACCTCGAAAGTTTCCGCCGGGGCGGTCCGATAGATCTCCATCACGCGCGACACGAATCCCTCGGGGTCCTTGAACCTCTGGCTAAATTTGATCCGTAATTTGTGAACATCCACTCGCTTCAATTCTTCGAGGGTCACGCCCATCATCAAGGCGTATTTCTCGTTGTAATTCCGCACGTTCCCGTTCATGTCCGTGACTACGATCGCGTCGGTCGTAGAATCGAGCGTCGCCTGCATCATAGAGAGCGAGAGTGCCAGCTCTGCCGTCTTTCGCTCGAGCGCTTCCTTGGCCTGAAGAAGTTCCCGCGCGGAGACGTGGCTCGAACGGACGACCTTGTTCTTCCGCGACTTTGTAGCTGAGGGCGAACGCCGTTTCCTCGCTTTGGGGCGTTTCACTGGTCGGCTCATGATAGTTCCGTAGTTGCGACCTGTCACTGAATTGCTCGCATGGCAAAAATCGGCTTTCCAGCCAAATCTGGTCGCATTGCCAGTTTGGCGAAGGAAGCCGCCGATTTTCTCCTTTTTACTTTCTATTTCTACTTTCTACTTTCGTGACATGAGCTTCACGAATGTCGAGCAACTTCCGTTTGTAGGAATGTCCTATGAACTCCATGGCGAAAAACACGGCACACCGATCTCAGCCTACATCGTGAACGCGCCCCCCGGAAAAGGTCCGCCATTGCACACCCACCCTTACGTTGAAACAATTTTTATGATTGAAGGTTGCGCCACCGTAACGATCGGCAACGAAACACGCGAAGTGAAAGCCGGCGACATAGCCATCGTTCCGCCGAACACCCCGCACCGGTTCGTAAATTCAGGCGAAACGATCGTTCATCAGATCGACATCCATGCTTCTCCGAAATTCATCCAGACAAATCTCACTTAAGACCTGGAAAATGAAACGGGCGCGCCCGATGAATTCAGCTGCGATTTATTCGCAGTAGACTACGCCGTCCGGATAATTGCAGCTCGGATCAAATCCGTAGGCCGGATACCAGCAGCCGTTGTCCGCCAGATAATAGTGGCAGCCATCCATCAGCACGATGGAATACGTTCTTAGCCACCAATCACGCGGGTGCGTTCCAATGCTGAAGTGCGTGTCGCTCCGATCAGGGAAGCCACGATGAAGCGCCAGGCTTTCGTGCACCTCTTGGCCGTTGCGAAAAACGCTGGTCGCGTGTGACGCTTCACCACGCTCGTCAACGCGAGCGCCGGAATGTCGCTCGTCGCCGCGAATTTTCTCTTCGCTTCTGACCTTTGCGCCTTCCGGTCGGTTGACGTCTTTTTCAACGTTCGTCTTCGTTCGCTCGCGCTCCGCCGGCTGAACGTTTTGTCTCGTCTGACCAGGCTGGACGGCTTGGTTCGTCTCGCCTGGCTGGACGCCTTGTTTCGTCTCACCGGGCTGGATGTTTTCTTCCGTCTTGGTTGTTTTCTTTTGCTGGGGCTGCTGTTGTTGCTCGTCAGTCGTCGTTTGCGCGCCGACAGACAAAGCGATGGCAAGCCCCATCGCTATTAGTAATGATTTCATTTTCCGTTATTTTCCCTTTCTCTACTATTTATCGTTCGACGCATCCCCCACGGATTGTATTCTAATTCTCGCTATAATCGCGGCTGCATCAGATTATGTCCGATGCAGATATCAGATTCTGGGATTACCAAATCGCTGATCTACTTGATGTTCGTCAGCCGCGATTGATGTTTGCCGCATGCCACGCTGTCCGTGGGCAACCGTCGAGCCCAACATTACCTATCACGATGAGGAATGGGGCGCGCCGGTGCATGACGACCAAAAGCTCTTCGAATTTCTCACTCTTGAGGGCGCGCAAGCCGGGCTGAGCTGGACCACGATTCTCAAAAAGCGCGAAAACTATCGCAGGGCGTTCGACGGATTTCGACCGCAGAAAATCGCCCGCTATGGCGCGCGCGAGGTAAAACGATTGCTGGCCGACGCCGGAATTGTGCGCAACCGGTTAAAGATCGCGGCCACTATCCAGAACGCGAAAGCGTTTCTCGCTGTCCGAAAAGAATTCGGAACCTTCGACGCTTACATTTGGAGCTTTGTCGGAGGGAGACCGAAGCAAAATCGCTGGAGAAGAATGAATCAGGTTCCAGCCACCACCATTGAATCCGACGCGATGAGCCGCGATCTCTCGCGGCGCGGATTCAAATTCGTCGGTTCAACCATTTGCTATGCACTGATGCAAGCGATTGGAATGGCCAACGATCATTTGGTCACATGTCCGCGACACGCAAAACTGGCCGGTCCACGCCGGCGAAAGTAAACTCCTGAAATAATTCCGGATGCAGGATGCTCGCGAGAATTTCCAGACTGTCGACAATCCGCGGACCCGGACGCGAAAAATAGGCTTTCGCGTCGACGGCATAAACGCGGCCGTTCTGCGCGGCCGGCAGCGAACCGAAGCCCGGAAATTTCTTAAGCAGCTCGTAATCGCGCCGCGCAACCTCGACGTCGTATCCACAAAGTGCGAGCACGATGACTTCCGGCCGCACGCTCAACACAGCTTCCCACTTTATCTCGGCCGAAGGCTTATGTTTGCGGCCTAACGGGTCGCGTCCACCGGCAATCTCAATTAGTTCCGGTCCCCAATGACCGCAACAAAACGGCGGTTCGATCCATTCCATGAGGAAACACGTCGTCTTATGTGCAATTCCACTTGCGCGCGCGCGGATGGATTCAATTCGTTTCGATAACTCCGTGACAACTTTCTCGCCGCGCTCGCTTACGTCGCACGCCTTCGCAACACGTCGCACATCGTCGAGAATGTCGGACAAACTGCTTGGTTCGAGATTCACCACTTGCGGCGACCCTGGCAGCGTCGCCGCCAATCGCGCAACGGTTCCGTAGCCAACTGCGCAAACGTCGCACAATTTCTGAGTCAGAATCACGTCCGGACGCAAATTGCGCATCACCTTCTCATCGATCGTGTAAATGGTTCCGTTTTCGCGCAGCGCGCGCCGGACCCATTCGTCGACCTCGCGACTCGTTAAGCCGGCATTGTGAATCGGGCAATGAGTGACGCGCGGTTTCGCATTAACCTCGTCTGGGAAATCGCACTCGTGAGAGACGCCTAAGACATCGTCCATTAATCCGAGCGCAGCCGCGATCTCCGTCGCTGCCGGCAAAAGCGAAACAATCCTAGGCACAAACTCTACTTCTTCCCTCTTAGTTCTTACCTGGAAACATACTGATCTCGCCGGCGACAATGGACCACCCGCGATATTCGCGGGATTTGGAACAGAAGTATCAAATCAGCGCCAGCAGTAGAAAGCAAATCGCGAACGCCGTAAATCCTCGGCATCGTGCCTACCAGATCGTCGAATGACTTCGGCACGTCGAGCGACACCACCAGCAACGTCAGCGCGAATCCAAAAACTGCGTCGCTGAACGATTGCAGCCGCGTCACCTCGTTCCCGCGCAATCGAAATCCAGCAAAGTCGCGGTCTCGCTATTCAATCGAGCGCATCATGCGACGCTTTTTAGCTTGTCACGCGTCACTTGTCACTGATCACTTCTCAATATGGTCTCCGTTGTTTTTCTTCGCGGCATTAATGTTGGGGGCGCGAATCTGTGCAAACCGGCACAGCTCGCGAAGCAGCTGTCAAGGTTCGACATGGTGAACATCGGCGCGGTCGGAACCTTCGTAGTGCGCGAGAATGTAAGCGAATCGGTTCTGCGCAGCGCGATCGCGAAGAAATTGCCGTTCAAATGCGAGATCATGATTTGTCCTGCGAAGTCGATTGTCGATGTTGCGAGAAGAGATCCTTTCAAAGGACAGCTGTCCTGTCCGGAAATCACACGCTTCATGAGCGTCATACACAAGCGGCCCAAGTCTCTTCCTTTTCCTCTTCCTCTTGCTCTTCCCTCCGCCGACGACTGGCTGCTGAAAATCGTCGCGATGCCAGATCGATTCGTGCTCGGCATTTATCGCCGGGAAATGAAAGCGATCGGCTACCTGGGCAAAATCGAGAAGATCCTCGGCGTCCCGGCAACAACACGCTCCTGGAATACAATTCAAAGGATCGTACAGATTCTTAACGAGACTTAGCACCAGTTGGAACACGCGCGAGCGGTAGCCGCGCGGGTAGGCGGTAACGCAGCTAGGGTAGCTGGCACGAGCGCGGGAGCGCGAGTGACCAACACAATCGAAAGAGTCGTAAAAATACTTTCCCAAGACTAACCGGCGCACAGGCCGTCTCGAAGCGCCCTTATCGCTTCGAAACTTTTGCTTCCTCCAGCAATAACGTCTTCACGTCGGCCAGGACAAGGCGTGGATCAAGCGTGCCGGAGCTGTAGATGTTTCGAATCCGGCCTTCGCGATCAATCTTTCTCGAAGGCCGGGGCGATACATTGTTGGGGGCTTACATGGCCAGAGTTACCGGACTCGAAAGAAATCAGGCGCCGTGGCACCTGCGCTGGTTTTACGGAACGATGCGAAAGATGTTCGGCAAAGAGTTTACCCCGGCAAAGATTCAAATGCGGGTGCCAGGAATTGTCTGGTCCGGCATCGTCATGGAAGCGGCCCTTGGCCGGAAGCGTCTCGTTTCATTGAGCTATATTCAGCTCGGAAAAGTCCGCACCGCCGCGCGAATCGGTTGCCCGTTCTGAATTGACATTAATTCTGCCGTGGGCAGAAAAGCCGGTTTGACCGACGAGAAACTGCGCGCTGTACTGGGCAACGACTTGGCGATCTTCAATGATGCCGAGCGTCTGGTGATCGAACTGGCTGACGCTATGGTCACTGCTCCGGCAAATATTTCCGACGATCTTTACGCGTGCCTGCGCAAGCAATTCTCTGAAGAACAACTGATGCAACTAAGCGCCCAGATTGCGTTTGAGAACTACCGTGCGCGCTGGAACCGAGTCTTCGACGTGGAGAGCGATGATATCTACTATCCCGCCTAGCACCGCTCGGCGGTAATGCTGTTTCCGCGTTTCAGCTTTTCTCTTACGCCGGCTTCCTTCCTTCACGTACCGCCTGCAAATCGGAAGCGACTCCCTGTAGCCGGGAAATAATTTCGTCCAGATTGCCCGGCGAGCCGGAAGAATTTTCAGTCGCGATCGCTTCTCGCAACTCCTCGAGATCCCTTCTCAACTCGATGTTCGCAATTACCAGCCGGCCCACAATTTTCAGTGCCTCCTTTTGCGCTTCGGTTAACGTGTGCGGCTCACGATCAATTACGCATAAGGTTCCCAGCACGTGCCCGTCGCGCGCGGCTAACGGTGCTCCCGCATAAAATCGGATGTGCAGATCCCCCGTTACCAGTGGGTTGTGCGCAAATCGCTCATCCTTGCTTGCGTCCGGAACCACAAACATTTCCGGCTGCATGATTGCGTGCGTGCAAAAAGCCTGGGCGCGGGGCGTTTCTTGAACATCAAGACCGAATCGAGACTTAAACCATTGGCGGTCCGTATCGATCAAACTAATCAGGGAAATGGGCACCCCGCAGATGAGCGCCGCGAGCCGGGTCAATTCGTCGAAGCGTTCCTCCGGTTTCGTGTCCAGAATTTTATATGCCCGCAAGGTGCGCAGTCTTTCGGCGTCATTTGCAGGGACAGGGTACGTCATCGCCATGATTTCACCTTATTGATAGCCGGCACCACCGGAAGGACAAGCTTTCAGCTTCTCAGATTTCAACTCAACATCTCAACGACTCAACCTCTTCATCAGCGTTTCAGCTTTCGGCGTTGCCCTGATACTCAGCGTCGCTCACTTTTTCGAGCCATTCCACAACCTTCCCATCGAGTGCTTCCTGAATTGCAATATGACTCATTGCCGTCTTGGGACTCGCGCCGTGCCAATGTTTTTCGTTAGGCGGAAACCAGGCGACGTCTCCCGGCCGTATCTCCTGAACTTCCCCATCCCAACTCTGGGCCCAGCCGAGTCCCGCCGTGACGATCAACGTCTGGCCTAACGGATGCGTATGCCAGGCTGTGCGAGCACCCGGCTCGAATGTCACGCTCGCGCCGCGGACCCGCGCTGGTGCTGGCGCCTCGAACAGTGGATCGATTTTAACACTTCCGGTAAACCAATCCGCCGGGCCTTTGCTCGATTCTTGCGTACCTGCCTTCTTGATTTCCATGTTCTGAAAATCATCTCAACTGCGTAACGTCTCAACCACTCAACCTCTCAAGCCTCAACTTCTCTTCTTCTTCAGCGTTTCAGTTTTCAGCTCTTCGGCATTTTCTTTCCTCTAAACGCCTCAACTTCTCAACACCTCAACGTCCTAGAATTCGAGCTCGAGGTCCTCTTCGCAGAAGTCGAATTTCTTGGACTCCGTCTCGCTGCCGTCTTCGAACACCGCTTTGATCTACCAGTTGCAGCTCGACTTGTTCGTCGACTTGTCCCATTTGAGCGTCATCGTTTCCCCGGGCCAATTCCTGCCTTGCCCGGCGCCAGTCGGATCAGATCCCACCCTACACGCCATTTCTCTCTTATATATATAACGCAGGAATGTGCCGGTACTTCCGTCGCCCAGACGTCGGTCCTCGGCTCATTGGAGTCAACGCCGCAGCGATCTACATCCAGGGACCAAACTCGCGCAGATGCTGCGCGAGCGACGGCTTTCCGCGTTTCGCATTTCGCTTCCCGTTTTCCGCTTTCCGCGTTTCGCGTTTCGCGTTTCGCGTTTCCGCTCCTTGCTCCTGGCTGTCTTGCCCGCCTTTACGCGCACTCAAAGTTGAACGACGTTAAACGAACATGTTTGGATCAAGAAGAGAAGACTCGCCCACGCCCGCGCCCGCGGCATCACCGGAATTGCCACCAACCAAAACTGAACGACCGGCCAATGTGCCGGGAACGCCGACGGCTCGAGGTTTCCTTTCCAGCGAAGTGTCGATCGAAGGTGATTTAAGCTTCCGCAACGAGCTCCTGATCGACGGCAAAGTAAACGGCAAGATCAACGCCACTGGCACACTGATTGTGGGCAAGAGCGCGCGCATCCGCGGCGAGGTGAGAGTAAAATCAGTTACTGTCCAAGGCACGATTGAAGGCAATGTCTTCGCCTCGGAGCGTTGCGTTCTCGAACCGGGCGCAACCTTGCGTGGCGACATTGAATCACCGCGCCTGGCCTTGGATGAGAACGCCTCGTTTCTCGGCCGCGCCAAGATCACCGCGAACCGCGGCTGATCTCCTCCTAAACGCCTCACCTTCTCAACAACTCAACTCCTAAACTTCTTCTTTCAGCTTTCAGTTTTCTTCTCAACCCCTCAACATCTCAACGCCTAAACTTTCTTTCCGCTTGCCTCTTTGCCCTTCGCCTCTTCAAAGACCGCCTAACGAGTGAATTGGTTACAATTTTCGCCGTGGTAAAATGTCTCGCAGCCGCGGGACCCCCAGAACCTTTGAACGCGGCCAACGGGACTCACATCCAATCCAACATGAAACATCTCAGCAGCCTTTTTCCGCTACTTCTCAGTGCTGTGCTGATGGTGGGATGCGCCAGCGATTTTCAATCGACAGGATCAGGATCGAGCGCGACCGGTTATGATTCCGTAACCGCGAACGACCATCACCGGTCTCGCCGCCGGACACGAGTGCTCAGGACGCGATTGATCGGATGAACCAGCAAATGGCTACCGACGCAGCCAATGCGGCGGCACAGCAGCAATTCCTTGCCGGCATGGCCGCCGCTCAGGAAACGATGAACAACGCAAATAATAATCAGGCGACTTCAAACTGGTAACGCAGTTGCATACCGACTTCTGACCTCTGACTTCAGTTTTCAATTGTCAGCGTTTCGGCTTTTCTTCTCAACGCCTCACCTGTCACGTTGTAGTCGAACGAAGGCGGAACAACTCAACATCTCAACTTCTTCCCTAGCTCATTGGGCGGTGAATCCGCCGTCAACAATCAGACTGTGCCCGGTCACAAAAGATGATTTGCTCGAACACAACCAGACCACGGCTTCCGCGACTTCCTCGGGCCGACCGAGCCGCCCGATCGGATGCAGCGGGACAAGGTCGTCCTTTTTCATACTCAAGTTCGAACTAATTCGATCGACCATCTCCGTATCGATCACCGCGGGGTTGACCGCGTTGACGCGGATCCCTTTGGCAGAACACTCAAGGGCCGCGGTCTTGGTCAGTCCGATGACGGCGTGTTTCGAAGCAATGTAAATTCCGATGTTTGGAAACCCGATCACTCCCGCGACCGACGAGCAGTTCACGATGGCGCCACCGCCGCGCTCCAACATCCGGGGAATCTCGTACTTCATGGAGAGCCAGACACCTTTGACATTGATATCCATCACTTCGTCATAGCTGGCTTCGGTCTGCTCGACCAGCGGCGCGGCCGCGCCCTCGATGCCGGAATTGTTGAAGGCCAGATCGAGCCCGCCATAAGTCTTCACCGCATGAGCCACCAATGCTTCAATCTCGGCCGGGACCAACACCTCGGTCCGTTGGAAGCTAGCCGTCCCGCCGGCCTTCCGAATCATCGCGACGGTCTCTTCGCCGCGCTGAACATTCCGATTGCCGATCACGAGTTGCGCGCCTTCACGAGCAAACGCGAGCGCCGTAGCGCGACCAATTCCTGAACCTCCACCAGTTACCAGCGCAACCTTTCCTTCGAATTCTTTCATGATGTTGTCGATCTTGGAGATTGCCGAGTCACGTGACAATCGAGGAGTTGGATGCCCGTCCGGCTCGGACCGAGAAGAACGATAGAGCGACGAGTGAAGAGCGCTCCATTCAGCTTTCTGCTTTTAGTTTTCTGCTTTCAGTTTTTCCCCAACAGCATTGTTATTTACTCAGATAGCAGTTAAAGAGGGTGGTGCCGACCGTGCCGACCGAAGAGCGCAAACTCGCCGCGATTATGTTTACCGACATGGTGGGCTACAGCGCGCTCGCCCAACGCGATGACAAAGTCGCTCTCGAGCTATTGGAGGAACATCGCCGGTTATTGCGCGAAATCTTTCCGCGGTTTCACGGGACCGAAATCAAAACCATCGGGGACGCTTTCCTGGTCGAGTTCGGGAGCGCTTTGGAAGCGGCGCAATGCGCCATCGAAATCCAGCGCACCCTGGCCAAACGAAATCACGACGTCACGTCCGACCGGCGCATCGAACTTAAAATCGGCATTCACATCGGCGATGTGATGCATCGCGATGGCGACGTTTACGGCGATGGAGTGAACATTGCGTCGCGCATCGAACAATTGGCCGGCGCGGGCGGGATTTGCGTCTCGATGGATGTCGAGCGCCAGATTCGCAACGCGCTCGAGGCGCGATTTGAAAAATTCGGCACCGCGGATTTGAAGAACATCAAGCTGCCGATGGATCTGTTTCGGATTGTGCTGCCGTGGGAAACGGGCGGCAAACCCCAACGCAGCGAAACCCGCGCTTCGAAAAAATCGCAACTGCCTCTTCTGGCAGCGGCCGCCGTCGGCGTGCTGGTTGTTTTGCTTTGCGGTTGGTGGTTCATGCAACGCTCGGGCCGGGATCACCAGAACGCGTCGACCGGCTCGTCCAACGTAGTGGCGGCCGCTTCGGCAAAGGTGCCCGACCAGAAATCTGTCGCCGTCCTGCCATTCGTGAACCTGAGCGACGACAAAGGGAGCGAATATTTTTCCGATGGCGTCAGCGAAGAGCTCTTAGCTGTGCTGCAAAAAATTCCGGGGATGCACGTGGCCGCGCGGACGTCGGCGTTTTCGTTCAAAGGCAAGAATGCGACAGCCCAGGAGATCGGACAAAAACTCGGTGTGGCCTACCTGGTCGATGGAAGTGTGCGCAAATCCGGCGACGCGGTGCGGATTGCGGCCCGGCTCACCCGCGCTGACACGAGCGAGGAACTCTGGTCGGAAAATTATACCCGTGATTTAAAAGACGTGTTCGCTGTGCAGACCGAACTGGCGGAGACCATAGTCGCGCAAGTGCGCGATCAGCTGACCGGTGGCGCCGCTGCGTCAGCCGACAAAGAGAAAATTCAAGCGGAAGTGCAGGCGGCGGAAAAAGGCGGGACGAAAAATGTCGAAGCGCATCAATTGTATCTGCAGGGCCGCTTTTATGAAAATCGCCACTCCGAAAAAAGTGCGCGCGAAGCTCTGGCTGCTTACGAGCACGCGGTCGCGCTGGACCCAGGATTTGCCCTGGCCTGGGCCGGAGTTGCGGGGACGCATGGCTGGCTTGCCGCGTTTGCGACCGAAGGCGGACAAAAAACCTTCGATGCTAATCTGTCGAGTGCGCGTGACGCAGTGACGCGGGCACTCTCCATTGAGCCTAACTTGCCGGAGGCGTTACTCGCCCGCGGGTCGATCGAGACGAATTTCGATTTTAACTGGAACGGGGCGGCTCAAACGTTGAGCAAGGCATTGGCGCTGGCGCCGGCAGATCCGAACATTGTGATCGCAGCGGGCAACCTCGAGATAGCACGCGGAAACATGGATCGAGCAATCGAACTCTATCGCAAAGCAGTCGACCTGGACCCGGTCAACCCTCAAGCGCGAGCATTTCTCGCGTTTAACCTGGCGGCGACGAAGCGGTTCGCCGAAGCGCGCGCCGAATTCCCGCGCGTGGTAGAGTTGAATCCAGCGGCGCCGTGGGCGCATGCCGGTCTCGGTCTTTCCTATCTTCTCGAAGGCAAATTTGAAGAGGCTGTGGCAGCGACCGAAGGCGAAGCAGGCGAATGGGCGCGGCTCCTGATTGTGGCGTGCGCACGCTGGGGCCAGAAAAAAATCCCGGAGGCAGACGCCGCGCTCGAACAGTTGACCGACGGTTTTGCGGAAACGGCGGCATACCAGATTGCCGAGGTCTACGCGTATCGCGGGGACAAGGATAAGGCTTTCGAATGGTTGGAGCGTGCGCGCCGGCAACGCGACCCGGGTCTGGCCGGTTTGCGCAAAGATCCGCTCCTAACGAATCTTCGAGATGACTCGCGGTGGAACGCGTTCCTCCACACCATGGGCCTGGCCGACGACCAATTGAAGACAAGCGGACTCTAAACTCCGCCGCGTAGCGCAGCTTTATCCGGTCACTGATCGCTTCTTGTTCAGCATTCAGCTTTTCTTCTCAACAACTCAACTTCTCTTCCCCCGCCACCTCAAAAATCACCTCCAGTTCAACCGGCGTTCCGAGTGGAAGGCTGGCAACGCCGTAAACCAGGCGGCAAGGGTTCTTATCTTTTCCGAAGACGCTTTGCAGCAACTCGGAAGCAGCGTCAGCGACCTTCGGCTGATCGCGCACATCTCCCGAAGTAGCCACCGACACGCCGAGTCGGACAATTCGCGTCACTTTGTCGAGCGATCCCAAATGTTCCCGGGCGACCGCGAGCGTATTCAGCGCCGCAAGATGCGCCGCTTTGCGTCCCGCTTCCACGTCGAGCTCGGCGCCGATGCGCCCGACGAATTTCGCCGCGCGGCCTTCCGTCGGAAGCATGCCGGTGAGAAAAAGCAGATTACCTGTCTGGACTGCTTCCGCATAAGTGCCAAACGGTTCCGGCGGAGCCGGGAGTTTAATGCCGAGTTCTTTCAAACGCTTCTCGGCGCCGGTCGAATTGGAATTGTCGCGTGTTACCATTTGCCAACGTGCGCACCGCCATCCACGTGTAGCACCTCCCCGGTTATGTGGCGCGCTTCAGTTAGGTAAACGACGGCGCCGGCAATGTCCTCAGCAGTAGAGATTGTGCCCATTGGGTTCAACGTTTTCAGAGAATCCGGTGAATCGTCGGCGTGAAGCGGTGAGTCGACGACCCCAGGAGCTACGGCGTTAAATCGAATATGCTCTTTCGCGTATTCCATCGCCAGGCTTCGCGTGATGGCGTTCAGACCGCCTTTAGTGATCATGGAAACGGAAGCGGTTACGCCGGCAATTGGATTATCGACTAGCGCGGCGCTGATGCTCACGACACTGCCGCCGCTCTTCTGTATCTGCATTTGTTTGACCGCAAGCTGCGTGATGTAAATGAAGCCTGCGAGATTGGTCGAGACGAGAGCGCGAAAGTCGTCTGGCGTATATTCCGTGAACGGTTTCACTAAAAAGATGCCGGCGTTCGCGACGACGGCATCGATCGAGTCGAACTTCTTGATCGCGAGTTCTGCAACTTTCTGCGCCGTCTCAAGTTGACCTATGTCGCCGTCGATCAAGGCAAGGTGATCGGAAGCTGAAAGGTCTTTCGATTTCGTCGCGCTTCGCGCGGTGCCTACCACATCGTAGCCGCGCGCCAGAAACGCTTGGACGACGCCGGCGCCAATACCTTGCGACGCTCCCGTAACGATCACTGTCTTCCGATTACCGATCATAACTTAGTGCAGCGATTTCTGATTCGCTTCTAGTCACTTGTCACATAGCCTGCCCGCCTTGGCGGGTCACTGGTCACTTCTTCGAATCAGCGGTGTCTTCGATAAGATCTGCGCGGCGGACGGTTGTTCGATGAGGCATTCCGGAAACGCCACCCGATCTGGCCGTGCGGCTCGTCGCCGTTTCCGCGCGGAGAATTTCCTGGTAGTCGCGGCTCCATTCTAGGCGGCGACTGCCGGCGTTCTCCCCTGCCCCTTTCGTCCCGTGGCGGCGCAGCCTGATTGTAATCGAAACCTTCCGCCTTTTTCCGTACGATCCCCCGGCCGATGAAACGCTCGAGCGAACGCAACGGCCCCTGATCTTCCGGCGTAATAAAGCTGATCGCATCACCGATCGCGTGTGCGCGGCCGGTGCGTCCGATGCGATGGACATAATCCTCTGAGTGCATCGGGAAGTCGTAGTTCACCACATGCGAGATCCCATCCACATCGATGCCGCGGGCGGCGATGTCGGTGGCGACGAGGACACGGACGGCGCCCGATTTGAAATCCTTCAACGCACGGAGCCGCTGGTTCTGCGAACGATTGGAATGGATTGTTCCGGTTTTGATTCCGCTGCTTTCGAGACGGCGAGCGATCTTGTCGGCGCCGTGCTTGGTCCGGCTAAAAACAAGAACGGTGTCGAATTGCGGATCGGCCAGGAGATGAAGCAGTAACGCAGGTTTCAAATGCGGGCGAACTTCGTAAGCAAACTGCGTGACCGTGTCGGCCGGGTTCGCGCGCCGGCCAATCTCCACAATCTTGGGCGAACGTTGGAACTGGTGGGTCAACTGCTCGATTTCACGCGAGAGCGACGCGGAGAACATGAGCGTCTGGCGTTTTTGCGGCAACGCTTTCACGATCCGCCGGATCGGCGGAAGAAAACCCATGTCGAGCATTCGATCGGCCTCGTCGAGCACCAGAAACTCGATGCCAGAAAGATTGGCTACTCGTTGGTCCATCAGATCGATCAACCGCCCTGGCGTGGCTACGACCAAATCGACACCGGAACGCAGCGCCGCGATCTGCGGACGCTCACTCACTCCGCCGAAAACCGTGGCCATGCGCAGCGGAACGTGTTTCGCGTAGGCGCGCACGTTCTCCTCGATCTGCACGACCAGCTCACGAGTCGGCGCGACCACCAGCGCGCGCGTCCCACGCCGCTGACCGTTGTGCATCGACGCCGCCAGCTTCATTAGAATCGGCAGAACGAAAGCAGCCGTTTTTCCAGTGCCCGTCTGCGCGATCCCGATCACATCGTGTCCCGCGAGAATGAGCGGGATCGCCGCGATCTGAATCGGGGTCGGCTCCGTGTAGCCCGCGTCGTGCACGGCCTGTAACATTTGGGGGGAGAGATTGAGTGCGCGGAATGACATAAGCAGCGGTAATATCGTCTGTTACGCGCATAAAGCACCTGTTCTTCTTAGCTTTCCACTCAACCACTCAACCACTCAACCACTCAACGACTCAACCTCTCAACGTCTCAACTTTCGATTGATGCGCTAGCGGGAGCGTAATGTTTAGATACGACCCAAATCTCTTTTTCCTGCATCCAAATCCCGTTTGCGCCCGGTGCGGAGCGCATCTCGGTCACGTTTTCGATGATGGACCTCCGCCGACAGGTTTGCGTTACTGCTTAAACGGAGTGGCCCTGAAATTCGAGGAGCGTCCGTAGAGCCTCAACCGCCGTTCCCGCTTGTCAGCGTGCATTCGTTAAGGTATGTCGGCGCCGGAATGGCGACATCGCAAGATGCCGATCGGGAAATGCTGGCCCAAGCGGCCGGCGGTGATCAGGCTGCGTTCGCCAAACTCTACGATCGTTTAAGCGGCCCGCTCTATTCGCTCGCCGTCCGGATGCTCAGTGATGCGAATGAAGCGCAGGATGCGGTCCAGGAAGTCTTTGTCCAAATCTGGCGGCGCGCCGCCAAATACGATCCGACCCAAAGCAGTGTCTTTAGTTGGGCCATGCTCATGACCCGCAGTCGTATCATCGATCGTCTCCGCGCCCGCGGCCGGCGGTTACCCGTGGTTGCTTCTTCTACTGACGATACCAACGACGCCGCTGCGGCCACGGATGCATCTGTCGCGGAAAGTGCGGCGGATACCGCTAATAGAAACGAGGAGGCGATGCGTGTACGAACTGTCTTGGATAAACTGCCGGCCGAACAACGGCAGGCCATCGAACTCGCATTTTTTAGCGAACTGACTCACCGCCAAATCGCCGACCAACTCGGTCAACCCCTCGGCACAATTAAAGCGCGGATTCGGCGCGGTTTGTTAAAATTACGGGAGCAAATTGCCTAATGATCACCGACGATCTCCAGGACCAGGCTGCCCTCTATGTTCTTCGTTCGCTCAGCGCCGACGAAACTGCTGCCTTTGAAGATTCACTGCGGAACGATCTGGAGTTACGTGCGTTGGTCTGTGATTTGCGGGAAGCCGCCGGCGACCTCGGTCGCAGCGTGCCGGCAAAGCGACCGCCGGCCGAACTGAAGCAGCGGGTTTTGCGCGAGATCGCTCTGGAAAAACAGGCTCGTTCGCCAAGATCGACAACTCCCGCAGTGAATTGGTTGCCCTGGGCGATCGCCGCGGCGTTCATCGCCTTGTGCGCAATTCTGGTGGTTGATCGCACGCGTTTGCAACGCGACTTGGCGGCCGAGCGCACGAGCGATTCGTTTTCGCAATCCATGCTGGTCACGCTCGCTTCACCCAACGGCGAACACCCGGACGCAAAAGTAACGGTCGCCTGGCAACCGGATCGCCAAAGCGGCATCATCACAATCGCGAACATGCCGCCGCCGGGGCCGGGCCGCGATTATCAACTCTGGGCTATTGACGCCAATCACAAAGACCCGATTAGCGCCGGCATTATCCACATCGATCCCAACGGAGTCGCCCGCATTCGATTCAAACCCGATCAGGCAGTCGCGCAGATCAAAGCTTTCGCCATCAGTATCGAACGCGAAGGTGGCGCGACGAAACCCGAAGGCCCGATCGTCATGATCGGAAACGCCTGAAACGGTTCGCAGGCGCGAGCGATGCCGCTGTGCGGCAATCCATATTCAGGGAACATTTTGCGCGAACTAGCGGGAGCGTAACTTTACGGCGGGAGCCGCGAGCTTCTTGCGAGTCGGTCTAGGGAATCACGCCGCTCTGCGGCAAACTAAAAGCAGGGAACAAAATAGATGAACTAGCGGGAGCGTAAGCCGGCGACTCGGTTTGGTGAAACCGAGCGAAATCGACAGGATTTACGGGATTGGTCCGTCACGCCGGGCTTGATGCCTGCCGTCAACCCGTTATCCTCGCACGGCATGCATCGTGACCATCAGCGTTGGTACTCGCACCGTCTCAATCGCGACATGGGCGTCGCGATTTATGGCAATTACGGCGGGCCCATCCTCGCGTTCCCGACGAGCATGGGTGACGAGTGGGAGCAGGAAGGTCAGGGCATGATTGGCGCCCTCAGCCCGTACATCGATCAGGGGCGGATCCGGATCTTCTCGATCAACGGCGTGCAAAGCGACTCGTTCGCAAACAAGGGAGCGCACCCCTTCCATCGGAGCTGGATACAGGCGCAGTACGACGACTATGTGGCGAGCGAGGTTTTCCCGTTCATCGACTCCCAGTGCCAGACGCCGGGCATCGGGATTGCCACGCTCGGCACATCGCTCGGTGCCTATCACGCGGCCAACACTCTTTTTAAGCACCCCGACCACGTGAAGCGCTGCTACGCGCTCTCGGGCATCTACGACATGCGCGACTCCATGGACGGAATGTACGACGACAACTTCTACTTCAATAACCCGGTCGACTACATGGCGAACCAAAGTGATCCCTGGTTTTTCCACCAATACGCGAGTTGCGACATCCGGCTCGTGACCGGCTGTGGCCCATGGGAGAACAGCGGCCCCACCTACCGAATGTCGGAGATTCTCAGGAATCGCGGCATTGCTCATCATCTGGACGACTGGGGCCCGGAGGGCGGACACGAATGGCCGTACTGGCATCACCAGATGTGGGAGTACGTCGGCGCGCACTACTAGCGAAAGGGACAACGGGGTCACATCTAAACATTCAACATTTTCCCTTCATCAATGCGCGGATGTTTCGCGATAAGGACGATGTTGTTTGTAGAGCTCGAGGCGCTTGAAATAGCCTGGCAAAGATTGCTGAGCTTTGTTGGCCATCTCGACGGCCAACTTGTCGCCGGCCGGATCTCCGGTCTTCTGAATGGTTTCGTCCTTTCCGGATCGATTCAGATCGATCGCTTGTTGTTCGTAACGTGCCGCCGAATCAAAATCGCCCGCTTCCGCATAACCAGCGGCCAGCGTGTCGATGTATTGAGCGCGTTTCCATTTGATGAGATCACACGCCTTCTTGCCGTCGTCGACTGCAGCTTTACCATCCCGAAATGACGCATTCGAGCAAGTCGCGCGAATCCACGCCCGTTGGTTCAACGTCAACGCCATCTCATAAGGGTTGCCAACTTGGTAGGTGACCTTCGCCAGTGCGTTCAAATCCTTGATTGCGGTGGTGTAGTCACCCGTGGCCTCATATGTGAGCGCGCGATCCTAGCTCGCCATAAAAAACGCAGGCTGTAAACGAATCGTCTCATTCAAATCGTTGATCGCAGCTTTCCAGTTCTTTTCCATGCGAAACGCGGTCGCGCGATTGTAATAAGCGGTCCATCGACTCGGCTCGATCCGGATCGCCGCGTCGAAATATTTTCGCGACTCGGCGTACTTCTGTTTGTTCAGTAGATCGTTGCCGTAGTTGTCGTATTGAAGAGCGGACCAGCCTGCCGGCACACCGGTCTCAGCCGCAGACAAGCTAAGCTGCGAAGTAACTAATAAAATCGCTCAGGCCAGGGGAACTACGCGCACGCCAAGGATTGTATTAAGACAAGTCGCGATTATTCCAGATTTTTCGCGGCCGACACGGCCGCCGCTACATAAACACCGGCTCGACGGAGTCTCGCCCTACCGGATTATGTCTTCGCGTAATCTCGGCACCTTTGTCCAAAAATTCTTTCCTCTTTTCCTGCATTCCTGATTCCAAAGCGGTCTATCCGGCGGGAATATGGAGTTTGTATTTATGCCAGAGCCACAGCACCAGCAGTGCGCCAAGAATCGAAAAGATTATCCCGGCGGGATGAAATCGCGCGCCTTCTTTGGGGCGCGAAAAGATGTGCGTCACCAGTCCGCCGACAATTGAACCGACGAGCCCGAGCCCGATCGTCCACATAAGACTCATGTGCATGTGCATAACCGATTTCGCAGCCCACCCTGCGATCAAACCAACGATGATGTACCAAAGTAGATGAAGCATGTTTCCTCCTTAATCAGATTCAACACCGACAGCCGAGAGGTATATCATGGAGACGCAGAGGAAAGCGAGCCATTCGTTTAAGCACGAAGGACACGAAGGCCGCCGCTCTGCGGCAAACTATATGAAGGGAATACGCTGGGCTGGGAAGCCAGCGGATAGACTGCATTGGTCGCCCGGCGCGGCGACCGAGCGACTCGGGAGATCGCGAGTCAACACGATCGCCCAACTAGCGGGAGCGTAAGAAACACGAAATGGGTTCATTGCGGCAGACATCCGCGGTCAGCGACCGCGGCTACAACAGGGCGGAAATAGATCGGACACGCAGCCGAAAGCGACTCAAAAAGTCCCGGCCATCTAGATTGGGAAGCAAGCTGCTTCCTCTACAGAAGATTTGCGGCCGGCCCGCAGAGAAAAACCAACAGTATCCACTCTTCGTGTGCTTTACACTCCCGCTAGTGCATCCAATTTGTTCCCAGGCGTTAGTTCGCCGCAGAGCGGCATGATTGTGTCCTTCGTGGTGGAATCAATTACCCAAGGCGGAGGCGGGCGATGGAACCGGCAAGGGCGATGAAAGGGTCACGTGCGTTACTTTGGCCCCAGCTTTGCGCTCGGCTTCCATTTTTACTTCGGTACCGTCCTCGCCGTTTCTAAAGCTGACGAAAAGATCGGCGTTGTGATTGATTTCGGAGCCGGTGCGCTCGTGACTGAACTTCGGATTCGAAAATTTATCCCACGCGTCGCACAACGCTTCCGCAGAAAGCGGCGAGGTGCCAGTGACGATTACCATCGGCTGGTTGTCGACTAGCTTGCGCGCAGGCGGCCCGGCTGGCGTGAATTGCGGGACCTCCGGCGTCCAATTCGGAAGTGAGGTTGGACCCTGTGCGTCGACGACCGCTTGCGCTGCCGCTTTTTGTTTCGCTTCGTCGGCTTTGGTTTCCACTTCGGCCTGGTCGATTTGCGCCTTCGCCTGTTCCTCTACCTTGTTCATGTCCGCTTTGCTGGCGGGCTTATTCGCGTTCTCCATCGCCTTCTTGATCTGCGCATCGATGTCGTCGTTCTGCGCCAAACAAAAAGCTGTCGTGATCAGGGCCAGAGCCGCAAAGAAGAACAGTCGTCTTATCATGGTGCGACGTTAGACTGAGGCGAGCGAAAGGGAAGCTCGGGGACGTTAAATTTGAGAGGGCCTGCTTCCATATTTCCCCTCAACTCCTTTCTTTCAGATTTCTGCTTTCTGCTAAACTTCTCAACAGCTCAACAACTCAACTTCTTTCATTGCTCGCAACTTCCTCTTCCAGTTTTTAGCGTTTTAGGTTTCAGCGTCTGATTTTCTGCTCAACACCTCAACGTCTCAACATCTCAACATCTTGAAATGTTAAGTGTTTAGATACGACCCCGGTTTCTTTTCCCCCTCTGGTTTGCGGTATCCCTTTTCGTATCGCCACCGCGGACGCGATCTCTTAATATAGAAGCGGCGCCGATGGGCCATCGGCCGATATCACATATGTCCAGAGCCCAGCATGTCCTCAGCGATCTGCTCGCGATCGCGGACATTCAGGTCGACGGAGATCGACCGTGGGACATACAGGTGCATGACGCCCGCTTTTTTGTGCGCGTCCTGGCGTCGGGTACGCTCGGTTTTGGCGAATCGTACATGGACGGCTGGTGGGATTGCGACGCGCTTGACGAAATGTGTTGCCGCGCCATTCGGGCCCAGCTCGACCCACGTTTCGCTTTTCGGCTGCCCAATCTCTGGGCCGTGGTCACCGCGTTTTTCGTGAATCAACAAACCATGCGCCGGTCCCGAAAAGTCGGCCGGGTGCACTACGATCTAAGCAACGATTTCTTCGAAGCGATGCTCGATCCAAACATGCAATACTCCTGCGCTCTGTTCGATGAAGACGATGATCTGGCTGCCGCCCAACTTCGAAAGCTGGAGTGGATTTGTCAGCGACTCCGTTTGCGGGCCGGCCTGCGTCTGCTCGACATCGGCTGTGGCTGGGGCGGTCTCGCTCGCTATGCCGCGCGCCAATATGGCTGCCAGGTAGTCGGCGTTACTATTTCAAAAGAACAATTCCAGTACGCCCAACGTTGGTGCCGCGGATTGGACGTTGAAATTCAATTGCGCGATTACCGCGAAATTGCTGGAGAATTCGATCGGGTAGTAAGCATCGGCATGGTCGAACACGTCGGGCACAAAAATTATCGGACCTATATGCGTGCGGCAGGCCGCTTGCTAAACGATGACGGACTATTTCTGTGCCAGGGAATCTGCGGCAATTCTTCGCAAATCGGCGGCGATCCCTGGATCGAGCGCTACATTTTCCCCAACTCCATGCTCCCTTCTGCCGCTCAGTTGACCCGCGCCGCAGAAGGCGATTTCATCCTCGAAGATCTCAAGAACATCGGGCCAAACTACGACCCAACCCTTCTTGCCTGGAACGAGAATTTCCAACGATCCTGGCCGCGTTTTGCCGATCGTTACGGCGAGCGGTTCCGGCGGATGTGGAGGTTTTATCTGCTCAGTTTCGCCGGCGCATTCCGGGCCCGCAGTCTCCAGGTCTTCTCCATGCTCTTTTCGAAACAACGTGCCCGCGTCGAGAACAATATCGGCGAACAAAAAGAGTTCGTCTTCTCATTGCAAACTGATACTGGCAATCGCGCAACCGCGGCGGCGGCCTAGACCGGCGCGAACCGCTCAACGCTCTCAACCCTCATCTGCTCAACATCTCTTTCAGTTTCCCGCTGTCAGCTTTTCTGCTCAACCCAGCGTCTCAACTTCTCAACAACTCAACGTCTCAACTGCTTTAGGTGTTTAGATACGACCCGCATCTCTTTTCAAGTTTTTCGGTTTCGTCATCTGTGTTCGATCTGTTACAAGATCGATTCTCAATGAACTACATCTTCGCGTTTGCAGTGGGGCTGGGTTTCGCCGCGGGGTTGCGCTCGTTTACGCCGCCGGCTGTGGTGGCGTGGGCAGCGCATCTCGGCTGGTTGAACCTCAACAATTCCCCACTCGCCTTCATGGGAGCGATAATCACCGCAGTTATCTTTTCGATCCTGGCGCTTCTCGAGTTATTCGTTGATCTGCAGCCTCAGACGCCGAAACGCACAGCCCCCTTCCCGCTCGGGGCCCGCATTCTCATGGGCGGTCTGTGTGGGGCCTGCCTTTGCGCGGCAAGCCGTCAACCGTGGATCATCGGCGCGATTCCAGGCGCTGTCGGCGGAGTAATCGGAGCTTTTGCCGGTTACGAAATCCGGAGGCGTTTGGTCGCCGCATTGAACATCAAGGACATTTTCATCGCCCTCCTGGAAGACCTGGTGACGATCGGACTCGCCTGTTTCTTTGTCTCACGCTGACTCTGCTTTCCGCGTTCCAAATTTTCAGCTTTCAGCGTTCTGCTTCCACTCAACTTCTCAACAACTCAACTTCTTTTTTGTAGGATCGCACCTTTCTTGCCTGAAACGAACGAATCGCCTATTACCTCCGGTCAAATTATGAAATTCACCACGCTCTCCGCATACCTGATCGCCTGCTCCATTTCACTGGCGTTCACCAGCACAACACTGGCAAAAGAAAAAGACGAAGACGCCGACGAATCGGAAAGCGGGGTTACCGTCGAAAAAGTCACTCTCGTCCGAACGAAACTTCTGTGTCGTCCTTGATAGACACTTTGCTGAGACGCTACCGCTTAGCGTACGCTTGTCACTGGAACACGCCGCCAGTGAGTGCAAACGTAGGTGTTCCGCCGCCTGGTCATGTCCTGTAGTTTTCTCGCAGTCGGAAATCGTGTTCGAAAAGGCCGGGGTGCAGTCTACCTTGGTTCCGGCCGCACTCGCGACGTAAGAACGGGCACCATCGTTGCCGTATTTCTTCTAGTTGGCGCGTATTGGACAATGTGTGCAGAGAGTGATGTCAGGCCGGTCAAAACTCCCGCCCAAATAGCACGCGACGCATTTCCTTCAGTAGTCTTGCTTGCGATGGAAGACGGCAAGGGTCAGCCGGTCAAATTCGGTACCGGTTTCTTCGTGACAGGCAATACCATCGTGACAAATCTTCATGTAATCGATGGAGCAGCTGCAGGCTATGCAAAGATCGTTGGGCAGTCTGCTAAACTCGCGATCCGCGGACTCGTTGGGTTAGACTCAGCACACGACTTGGCGCTATTGGAAGTCATGAGCTCTTCAGCAGCCGCATTGCCGGTTGCTGATGAGCTCAGAATCAATGTCGGCGAGACCGTTTACGCGATCGGAAACCCGGAGGGGCTGGAAGGTACTTTTTCCGAAGGAATTGTGAGTAGTGTCCGTGCTCTCGGTTCGATGCGCTTACTTCAAATTACCGCCCCAATTTCGCCTGGGAGCAGTGGCGGTCCGGTTATGGATCAAACTGGCACCGTCGTAGGGGTTGCGGTTTCAAGCATTACGAAGGGACAAAATCTTAACTTCGCGATCCCGGCTCAGTACGTCGCTCTATTGCTCAAGAACAAGACCGCAGTTTCGCCATTAATAGCATCGCCGCCTAAGTCACCGACTGGTACTTTAAGTCGCGGTGACAGGAACCCGACCCATACTGGGAATGTCAGGATCGAGACAACGGCGCTGGTCCGCAAGACCAGTGACAAATTCGAACCGGTCAAAAGCTTCAAGCCGGACGACACCTTCGCGGTTTTGGTTTTCTTGAGCGAGCCAAAAACCGGAACAAAAGTAAAAGCGGTCTGGACGGTCGTTGACGCCGGCGGGATGGAGGACAAACAACTCCTGGTGAAGAAAATTGAGCTCACGCCCGAAGCCGTCGAAGGGGTGAAAGAAGCGAACCGAATCAATTTCAGTCTCAGCCACGACGACCCGTATCCGGCCGGCGACTACAAAGTTGATATTTATCTAAACGGCGAGCTCGCCAAAACCGTCGAGTTCACGATCAAGTAATTTTTCGCTCGCTGGAGATTAAGAACGGCCAGTCCGGTCGCAGTCTTGCTTTCTTCTCCCGTTTTCAGCTTTTCAGTTTTCCAAAAGCAAATGTTGAATCATGCCGCTCTGCGGCATTCTACAATCGGGCACACTTTCGATGCATTAGCGGTTCGCAGGCGCGAACTTTGCGGCGAAGATTAGCAATTGAAAATCCGAAACGCTTCTCTCATCCTGACTAGCTAATTACATGGCAATTTATCGGCATAGCCCGGCTCCGCCCCTGGACCAGTACGTGGAGTTATTTTGGTACTATGTCGATTTGTTTCCTGACCATGATCGCGAGCATGTGCTGCCCGATGGCACGTTCGAACTGATCATTAATCTGCAGGAAACCCCGCGAAAACTCTTTCGTCAGGTTGGCACTAGTGGGCACGACACCTTCAAACGCGGTTGGATTTCGGGCGCGCAATGGAAATTTCTGGTGATCGATGCCCTGCCTCGGTCATCGATGATCGGGGTTCACTTCAAACCTGGTGGCGCTGCCGCTTTTCTCGGATTACCGGCCAATGAACTTGCTGGGCGCGTCGTCGAGCTGGACGCTATCTGGGGTAACACCGTTTGGGAGTGGCGTGATCAATTGCTTGCCGCTAAAACCCGAGATAAGAAGTTCGCCATCCTGGAGAATCTGCTCCTTCGACGGCTCGCACAGTCACGACAAAACCGAAATGGCGAGATTGGCTGGGCCCTGCAGCGGTACATCGCCGAGCCAAGCGTTCAAACGATTACCTCCGTATCAAGCCACCTCGGATTCAGTCACAAACATTTCATCGATCTTTTTCGGCGCGAGACCGGCCTAACGCCAAAGCTTTTTTGCCGTATCCGCCGTTTCCAGCAGGCCTTGGTCGAAGTCCAGGCACGCGCCGAGACTGATTGGGCCGACGTCGCCTATACCTGCGGATACTTCGATCAATCACATTTTGTCCATGATTTCGTCGAATTCTCCGGCCTGAACCCGACGGCGTATCCGAATCGTTGTCTCGAGGGCGAACGTAATTTCGTCCGAGCTGCGTGAGGTAAAATTTTTCCAATACGCTGCGCGGATTGCCACGCACAATCGGCAAAACCACAACGCATATGAAATTCAAACTTGTCTTGATCTTATTCTGCTTCGGCGGCGTCAACGCAACCAGGGGAGCGGAAGAACTCCCGCTTAATGCTCACTTGCAAACGTTTCGTCCTTTTCTGGGGAAGACTTGGAAAGGAACATTTGCGAACTCGACGCCGGACAAACCGATAATCGATGTGCAGAAATGGGAGCGGACGTTGAACGGGCAGGCCATCCGGCTTTTGCATTCGGTCAATGAGGGCGCTTACGGCGGCGAAACCCTGTTCATCTGGGATGATCAGCGCAAGACGGTCGTATTCTACTATTTCACGACCGAAGGTTACATGACTACCGGAACGCTCGAAGTCAAAGAGGGAAAGTTCATCACGCATGAAGAGGTCAAAGGTAAGGCGAGTGGGGTGACCGAAGTGCGCGCCACCAGCGAATTCCTTCCCAACGGCAAGTTTCACGTCAGGGCCGAGTACTTGAAGAATGGAACCTGGGCACCGGGGCATGAGTGCACTTATCAAGAAACGCCCGACGCCAAAATCGTTTTCAGATGATCCGTGAGAGGCTGGCGAGGCGGATAACAATTGTTGCGCCATGAGGCCGTTTTGACGAGTTGTCACTCGTCACTTTCTTCGAATTGGAGCACGATCAAAAAAGTCGTGAAGATTCTTTGTTACCTCAGCTTTCCGCGTTTCAGCTTTCGCTTTTCGCCCTTCGCGCTTACCTCTTCGCTCTTCGCCCCATCGGCTTCGCCGCTGAATGATACGACCCGACGCCTTCTGTCTTGTCACAAGTCACACGTCACTTGTCACTTCTTCGTGACCCCATTGCCGTTGTCCGCACCGAAACTGATTGACTTAAACGTGTCGTGGACTATCTGGGTCTAACGCCCAGCGAGCGAGCATCCGGTTTCTCAACCGGTTCGGCGACAATAGCTAGCAAGACCGTTGTCCGCTGCGGTCTAAAACACTGAGCATGGTCCGCTCAAGCACACGGGGGTTTCCCCGTAAAAATGGAATGAAAAAATTAATGAAAACAAAAACAATTGGCTTAGCCATGCTGCTTTCGATCGCGGCAGGCGCAATGTGTTTCGCGAACAACCCGACGATGGGCACGTGGAAACTGAATGAAAGCAAATCCACGTTCGGCGATGGCGCCGGTAAAAGCACGATGGTGGTGTGGGCGAAAGCTGGCAACCAGCACAAATGCACGGTCGACGGAACTGACGCTGACGGTAAGAAAACTCACAGCGTGTGGACGGGGAAACTGGATGGCAAAGATTACCCGATCATGGGCGATGCGCAGTCCGATACTCGCTCGTTCAAGATGAGCGATGAAAACACCCTCGATATGGTGAGTAAGAAGCACGGCAAAACAGTTGGTGAGGGAACAATCGTCGTGGCGTCAGATAGAAAAACGCGCACGGTCACAAGCACGATTACAAACGCCAAGGGCGCGAAGGTGACTAGCACCCAATTCTACGACAAGTCTTAACCTTCTGATTCGGCGATAGACGCCTGCGTGTCGTTGCCGACGATAGGTTAATTAACAGCGGCCGAACGTGAAGACGTTCGGCCGTTTTTTCTTACAATTAGCCGGACCAGTCTTCCTTTTCGCTTCAGGTTTTCAGTTTGAAACTCGCTCGTTTCCCACACTCACTCGCTCCTACCCACCGTCACTTTACCTTGATCACTCGCACTGCCACGTGCTCGTGCCAGCTACCCTAGCTGCGTTGCCGTCTACCCGCGCGATTCCCGATCGCGTTGTGTTCTATGTCGCGCGCCCCGCGCGCTCCATTCCGCGTTTCGGCTTTTCACTTAACAGCTCAACTCCTCAACAACTCAACTTCAACATCTCAACTTCTTTTAAGTGTTTAGATGTGACTCGGTTCCGTCTCGTTAGATCGACACAGCTGCACACCGTTACTTAAGAACCAAATTGCCTGACCAACCAGGGCGAGAAGGAACAGGTGCAGGTTTCGGCTCAGCAGTCCCGTAACTAGCGCAATGATGGTTCCCGCGCTGAGTAAGAAGCCAAGGATCCCGATCACGCGCGCGACTGCGCCGGTGCGGACGATCGCCACTGACCAGAGCGCGATCGCCAGAGATGACGCCATTAGAAACACGTTCATGAACGCCGCATCCAGCAGCCCATTATGATTCAACGCAATCTTCCATCCTTCCGATCCGCCGGGCCCTGCGTTCACAATCGCTCGGGCCAGCCCAGGCGTCACTAAGCCGTCGATCACTATTGCATTCAGCATAGCAACGAGGGCGAACCCGTAGATAATCAACCCCGCCAGGGCGACTGATGAATTCCAGCCAATCCGGCGGTAAAAGCCGACCGCGCCCATGAACAAAAGCGGCAGAGCAAAAAGCGCAATGGAATGCACGACGATCGTTGTCCGGCCGACTGACTCCGTTTGAGTGGGATCGAACAATCCGCGTTCGTTTGGGTGCAGGACGAGCGTTACCAGGATACCGACGGAGCCAACAATCAGCGCCCAGCCGCTTAACCGCAGATGTTTCGTCATAATGGAATTCGTTTTGGCCAATCCAAGAAAATCGTCAAGGCAGAAGATCAGTTCTGCTTTTTCAATTTCAGCGTTTCAGCTTTCACTTCTAAACGCCTCAACATCTCAACTTCTCAGCGCCTCAACTTCGTTTGAGAATGCTTGGGACGTGGCGATGCTTTACGTCCTTTAGATACGACCCCATTTTCCCATTCACCTCGCGTCTACGAAACAGTAAGCTAAGACGGCAAACCCAAATAGTCGCTCGCCGCGCGAATCCGATGCAGAGATGCGCTTGCGCGGAATGGAAACCGTGTAACACTCCACTTGTAGAGTTAAATTGTTAGGCAAGCTCCATTCCGTTTTCAGATTCACCGTGGTGCACGCGCACCTCGGATCAAACACTCCGGTGACTTCGCAACCGGCACATCACCTGCTCGCTAATTCATCGCCATGATTGCCCTGTTCGTCTTTGTCCTTCTCGTCATTGTTCCGGCTGCTGCTGCGTTACTTTCCGAGACGTCACTCTTGTCGCGCGCCGCTATCACGCCCGCGTTCGGCGTTGGCGCGCCCATTGTTTATTCGCGACGGGCAATTTCTACGCAGCCCGTCTCCGGCGCCCGCGACATTCGTCCGTCAGAGCGCGGCGAATTTTATTATTACAACCTGGTCAACTATCTCCGCGTAACCGAAGTGTTGGACAACGGGCGAGTCATTGCCGTAGCGCGCAACAACATGCGCCTCTGCTTTTCGCCGGGCGACTCCGATTTTCGCAAAGCCCGCGTTGTGGAGCGCTTAATCTACCGCCGACGCTTCCCGCATTTCTGCGCCTGAGGCAACGTGAGCCGTTCGACTGTCGCTCAGGGCAGACAGTTGATCCAGCTTAGCAACCCCCTCAACAACTCAACTGTTCAACATCTCAACTTCTTGAAATGTTGAATCTTTAGATACGACCCCGCTGTTTTCTCTGCCAGGTCACATAGCCTGCCCGCCGTGGCGGGTCACTCGCCACTGTTCTTGAAACGACCCAGCGCTACCCCGTTGATCACAAGCCAGATGACCTGACCGATCAGCACCAGAAAGAAGAGATGCGGATGTTGACTCAGCAACCCGGTGACCTGGGACGCGATTGTCGCGACCGCGATTGAGCAGCCAAAAATCGCGATGCCGCGCGCACTGCGCGCCATCGCCGCTGACCAGAGCGCGATCGCCAAAGAAGATGCCATCAGAAACACGTTCATGAATGCGCCGTCCAGCAGCCCGTTGTGACTCAATGCGACTTTCCACGCCGCCGCTTGATCGGATCCGGCCTTCACCATCGCGCGAGCCAGACCAGGCGTGACCAGCCCATCGATCACGATTGCGTTCATCATCGCGGCCAGAGCGAATCCAAAAAAGATCAGCGCCGCAACCGCGCCCGACGAGTCCCATCCAATCCGCTGCGAAATACCAAGGCCGCCGATGAACAAGAACGGAAGAGCAAAAAGCGCGATTGAATGCACGACGATTGTCATTCGCGCGACCGACTCTACCTGGGTGGGATCGAACAACCCGCGTTCGTTTGGGTGCAGGACGAGCGTTACGAGGATACCGACGGAGCCAGCAATCAGCGCCCAGCCGCTTAACCGCAGATGTTTTGTCATAATGGAATTTGTTTTGGCCAACCCAAAAAAATCTTCAAGCCACAAGATCAGTTCTGCTTTTTTAATTTTAGCGAATCACCGTTTGAAACTCGTTCGCCGCCCGCGCTCACTCGCTCCTACCCTCGTCGCTTTACCTTCTATGTCGCTCATCCCACGCGCTCCATTCAGTTTTCCGCTTCTGCTGAATGCCTCAACTCCTCAACATCTCGACAACTCAACGCTGCTTTCAGCAGCTGAATGTCAAATGTTTAGATCTGGGATTGCCCTGTTTTCTCGGACAGTTAGGTAAGGGTCATTGGGTTTAGTTTGGATTCAAAATTGATTGGGCTCAAGTAGGCAAGACTGGAGTGAAGTCTGGTGCGGTTATAAAAGGTT